>Ga0209692_10000026_pt1 | contig 668103 bp, 555 predicted proteins | sample tdDd472_FD_187129 | JGI IMG/M metagenome (GOLD analysis project Ga0209692, IMG submission 187129) | Marine sediment microbial communities from the Atlantic coast under amendment with organic carbon and nitrate - tdDd47.2 (SPAdes)... | ecosystem: Environmental > Aquatic > Marine > Coastal >... | reverse complement strand
TTACTCACCCGTGCGCCACTCTACTAAGGATTGCAAGCAATCCCGTTCTCGTTCGACTTGCATGTGTTAAGCACGCCGCCAGCGTTCATTCTGAGCCAGGATCAAACTCTCCAGTTATAATCCTTTTTCTTAAAACTCTTTGGTTGCGTATTTTACCCAACGGTAAAAACGCTACCCGCTCATTTCTTCTTCACTGACCAATTTTCAAAGATCAAAAAAAATCTTCCCGACGGAGCCGCTTGGGTTCCCCCGTGAAGACCGACGTATAATACCTGAAATTTATTTTATGTCAATCACTTTTTTCATCGGACCAAAAAAAATATATGACAGCCTCTGATTCGTTTATTGTGCTTTCCGGTTTAGGAGGAAAAGGCCCTGGTTAAAATCCGTAAGGACCTGTTGATTCCCCCTGACTTTGCGGGACAGGATCAGATACAATTTCTGGCGGCCCAGGGGAAGGGGATGGTGGGTGAACCGGGCGCACGTCTCAGGGGGAAAGATCTGTTTGAGGGTTGCATATCCACTTTGAAGGACAATCGGGGTGTAATCAATTCTTCCCTTAAGCAGTTTCAATAAATTCATTTCCTGGGAGGCCACAGCCTCTGCCGGAATCTGACCTGAGGCAACTGCAAAATCAAAATCATCTTTATATTTAAATCCATTGACCACCCCTGACCGAAAATTCTCCAGATCTTTTACCTGCTTCCAGTGAAACGGGATGGATTTCAAGTGAAACAAAACAATGCTGACTGAGATCACAGGGTCACTGTAAAAAAAGTCTTTTTCACGCTCTTTGGTCCGCCGCCACAGAATAGACCCGTCAGTAAGCCCGCTTTTTGCTTCCATAAATGCCCGCATCCAGGGCCTGAAAAGAAAGGAGACCTTGTAGTCCTTCTGGGAAAAAGCCCGGGATATGATATCCGCGGCTGTACCATATGACAGGAGATCCGGACCTGTGAAAGGGGGCCATGTACCTGAGGTGATGAAAATCTCCCGCTGATAGCCAAAGGCCTCTCTTTGCGCACGCTTGATCAATAAATCGTAGGTATGATCAGCCTTCATTTCCTTTAATGCGGCGGCCAGTCGTGGCGCCATTGCTGCATGTCTCTTATGGAGATACGGAAACAGGGGAACCCGGCTCAATTCTCCCGCCCTCCCAATGGTTAAACTCCTGAATTCTTTTTCCAGAAGAGACCCCTCTATATTTATATCAGACTCAATGAAAAGATTGATTCGTTTGGACGCGAGCATCCGCAACCCCTGTCTCGCGTCGGTTGTTTCATACACACGAACCGGATTTATATTATGCTCTTTTAGCATTTTTTCTATGTGCAGGTGTCCTCGTGGATATCCAATAATGATGTCGTGATTTTTTTTCAGGCTAGCCCATCCGTCCAGATGAATCCCGGGGTCGATTGAATAGCCTGCCACAACACTTTCCCATACTACTTCATCCACCAGAACCAGATTGGGGTATTTTTCCCGTATGGAAGAATCGAATTTCAACCTTGCTGTTTCACCGTCCACCCGGCCGGAATCCGATTCCAACAAGGAACGCTTAAGAGGATAAAAGCTATATGCGAACCCGTATCCAAGCCGATTAAAAGCCTCCGTATACATCAGGTCAATTATTTTCGTACAGAAACGGCACCCCGTCATATTCATGGCAAGGGTAACTTGTTTACCTCCCTTCCCGCTCTTTGTGTCATCAATGGCAAAAGCAATGCCACAGCAGGAAACACTAAGGCACAGCAAAAGGCTGAGCCCTATTATTAATGTTGTCTTTTTCATATTCAATTCGTAGGCTGGTAGTTACGGCTGTGCCCAAGACAACAGCCTGTTTTAAATATGCCACGTTAAGACCAAACGGGTCAAGCAAAGAGATCCGCCGGTGGTTATTGCAAACCGCTTAAAGGGATGTTAAATTAACCTGAAATCAACTGAAACTTAATCAAGGATCAAATGTGGAAACTGACATCCCATTCGGGGAACTTGTTCCCCGGTCCATAACCCGTTACAGAGACGGGAAACTTGCCGGAGAAGAAAGCCTTGTGGCCGCCGAGATTCCTTTAACTTTTGTGGTTAACGGTCACGAAACCGCGACTCTCATGTGTACCCCCTCCCATCTAAAGGCCTTTACCTGCGGGTTTCTCTTCACTTCGGGAATGATACACTCTGCAGATGATATACTGGACTGGGACTGTGATAAAAAAAAATGGCGTGTGGATGTTCAGGTAAAAGACTTCACTGATCCGGCCCTTCTGGGTCAGCGGGTCTACACCTCGGGATGCGGCAAAGGGGTGATGTACACCTCAATGATGGAGCTGACCTCACGCCGGCCCATCCAGACCCGAGCACAAATCAGCGGCCAAGCCATTATTGACGCAATGGGCTGGCTGGCACGGTGCTCAGATCTCCATAAAAAAACAGGGGGAGTCCACTCGGCAGCGGTCAGCATCAACAATGCCATGCCTGAATTCCACATTGACGATATTGGCCGCCACAATGCTGTGGACAAGGTCATCGGCACCCTGCTGCAGGATGAAATAGATACGGAAAACCTCATGCTCCTGGGGACCGGCAGAATATCTTCTGAAATCCTGCACAAGGCGAGACGGCTGTCCATTCCTGTACTGGCGTCCAGAGGGGCCCCGACCCATCAAAGTGTTCTTCTGGCCAAGGAGATGGGCATGACCATTGTGGGTTTTGTCAGGCCGACCAATTTTGCAGTATTTACCCATCCGGAGCGCATTGTTTCTCCATAGGCAGCAATCTATATATAGTATCACAACCCATTAAACCCAGGGAAACACCATGGATTATACTGAGTTAACACCGGATATGACAATTGTTTTCAGCTTTCTCGTACTTGTCACCATCCTTTTTATACTGGACATCGTCAGGGTGGATATGGTGGGACTCATCCTCATGGTACTCCTGCCACTGTCCGGTGTAATTTCTCCGGCCCAGGCCGTCTCCGGGCTAAGTTCCAATGCAGTTGTCTCCATTATAGCCGTTATCATTATCGGCCACGGCCTGGACAAAACAGGGGTGATGAATCTATTTGCCCAGGTTATTGTCCGGTTTGCAGGAAAAAGCCGCACCCGGGTCATGGCGTTGATATCCGGTACCGTGGCCGTACTGTCAAGCTTCATGCAGAATATCGGTGCGGCCGCCCTGTTTCTGCCGGCCACCCACCGCATGTGCAAGCAGCTCAATGTTCCGGTCTCCCAGGTCCTCATTCCCATGAGTTATTGTGCGGTCATCGGCGGGTGCATCACCCTGGTTGGGTCCAGCCCCCTGATCCTGCTCAACGACCTGGCCGCCTCCTGGTGGATCAACAATCGGGCTGCCATGGCTGGCCAGGCCTATACCCCTTTTGGGTTATTCTCTGTTGCCCCCATGGGCATCTCCCTGGTGACCTGCGCCATTCTCTATTTCATTTTCCTGGGAAAATTCATTCTGCCCAAGACCAATGAGAACGGTAATACCTGCTGCCTGCTGGATGATGACCTGGAATGCACCTACGGCCAGGAAGTCAGTTCGGTATTTGAACTGACCGTGCCCGAAGATTTTTACACCCGCCGCCTGGAAGAACTCGAAATCAGGCCCAGATACCATGTCACCGTGGTATGCATTTCCAAACGCCGTGGCCGGTACCGGGTGTTGGTGCCTGGCCGGGCAGATGTCATTGAACCGGATGATGTGGTGGGTATTGTGGGCAATGAGGTTCATGCAAAGAAAATGGCAAAAGAAATGGGGTGGAGTCTGGCTCCCGACCTTGATAAGCTCAACGGGATTCTCTCCCAGGATCACTCAGGTATTGTTGAGGCTATTGTGCCCCCGCGATCCGAACTGGTAGGAAAAACCCTTCATCAATACAAATTCAGGAAAAAACTGGCCCTGAATCCACTGGCCATGTACCGCGGGGGAGAACTGATCCTGGAAGACATCTCTGAAATCAAAACCCAGCCCGGGGATGCCTTTTTATTGTTCGGTGAATGGGAAAAATTCCATCTGGCCAAACCCAAAAAAGCCCTCTCCTTTACCCAGGATCTCCAGGGAGAAGTCCTGCATCCGGAAAAGGCGGTCACCGCCATTGCCTGCCTGGCACTGGCCCTTGTTCTGGCACTGGGATTCAAGGTCCAGCTTTCCATTTCCCTGCTGGCAGGCGCCGTAAGCATGGTACTCACCCGGGTGATGAACCTGGATGAAGCCTACCAATCCGTCGATTGGATGACTGTGTTTCTCCTGGCCGGCCTTATTCCTTTGGGCATCGCCTTTGAATCCACCGGGGCGGCAGGTTTCCTGGCTGCAACCATGGTTGATCTGACCCACGGGGCCCTGACACCGTTCTGGCTCTTTCTCATTATCGGATGCCTGACCTCATTTTTCACTTTGGTAACCTCAAATATCGGAGCCACGGTGCTCATGATCCCATTATCCATGAACATGGCCCTGCAAAGCGGGGCAGACCCTAGGATGGCAGCCCTGCTCGTGGCGATTGCGGCTTCAAACACCTTTATTTTACCCACCCATCAGGTCAATGCCCTGGTCATGCGGCCGGGGGGGTATAAAATAAAGGATTTCATTCGGGCGGGATCCGGCATGACCCTGATATACATTACCGTGGTCATGACGCTCATGGTCTTCTTCTACGGGATTACTGCGCCGGCATGACCAGCCGGGTATTTTCGTTGAACTGGGGATAGTCGGACAAAGAGGAGTGGATGGGATGACCGTACTGAACGTAGTCCCGCCGCACAGACAACTGATTGATATCAAAGAGGGGAAACACAACCACATCACTGAGCAGCTTGATCTGTGCCTGTTCCCAGAGCATGATCTGATGTTTGGGATCAACCGTGGCCAAGGCATCATCCAGAATCCGGTCAATGCCAGTGAAATGGGAAAAATTCGTATGGGGTATCGCCCCTGTTTTCACAATGGAGTCCGAATGGAAAAACCCCCTCAGATAATTATCTGCATTGGGGCGAAAGGTAAAATAAAGAACAATAGGATTTAAATTTTCCCGGATCATCTTATGGTAAATAGAATGAGGAACCACCGTGAGCTTAACTCTCACATTAATCCGGGCCAGTTGGGCCTTTAGTATTTTATAGGTTTTCCTGTACAAGCGTTTTTCAGACACTACCATATTCAGGTCAAACCCTGCTGGGTATCCGGCAGAGGCCAGCATTTTCCGAGCGGATTCAGGGTCAAAAACAGGATTAAGTCCCAATTGTTCTACTTTTTCATTGGTCAATCCGCCGGGTAAAAAAGCTGAGGACATGGGGGAATAGACCGGGGAGACCAGCCGTTTGGACGAGGCCGCCAAAAATGCGTTCCTATCCATGGCAGTCGCCAGAGCCTTTCGGACACGGATATCGTCCAGAGGTTTTATGGATGCATTAAAATGGAACATGCCGGTGAATCCCGGGCCGAAAACGTCCACAATAGTATTGGGTTCTTTTTCCATTTTTTCCAGCCAGCCCGGGCTTCCCACACCGTAAATTACATCCATGTTCCCGGTCCTGAATGCCGTCTTCCTCTGTTCATTGTCCGGCATGAAATAGACCTCAACCCCGTCCAGTCCGGGACGCCCCCGGAAATACTGGTCATTGGCCCTGAGCACCAACTTGTCCCCGTCTGCATAGGATTCAAATTTAAAGGGGCCCGTGCCCACGGGGTGTTTAAGAAAATTCTCGTATCCCCCTTTTTCAATGGCCTGTTTACTCAATATATATCCCCCCTGCCAATTGGCCAGGGTGGGAAGAAAAAACAGTGGCGAAATTGAGTTTTCCAGGGTAATTTTCAGGGTATGGGAATTGACGATCTTAAATCTCATGGCCCGGAATGTTCCTGCAAAGGAACTTGTTTTCGAATTGCCGGCCTTTTCAATGGAGAAAACCACATCTTCGGCCGTCAGTTCGTGGGCCGGATAATAGGGACTTGCATGAAAAAAAACGTTATGTTTTAGATGAACGGTCCAGACCTGGTGACCATTTACGATTTGAAACCTGGGCATATCCTCAGCCAGATCTGGTTCCAGGTACCTGGAATCTCCGGGCATATACCGCCACAGGGCGTTAAAAACCATGTCCGCATAGGTATGACTCTGAGACCCTTTAGCAAAATCCGGATCAAGGCTGCCCATTTTTGATGAATGGAGGGCATATCGTAATATATTATCCCCTTTATCTATCAAAGATTGGGCGGATGCAGGTAAAAGGGAAAAAATCATTACCCCCAGTACAACCATCCAAATTGAATAAAATTTGCTTCCCGCCATGGGATTTAGCATACGTTGTTTCCTTGGTTCTTAAATATATAAATTCTAAATAATATCCAAAAAAAAAGCAATTTATATTCCGGATTTTAGCCGCTTGATTTAATCATCTTTAAAGAACTTCAATAACGGATCCGAGCTGATGATGTAATAGGCGTTTCCTTTGGCCTGGGCCCCGGTTTTGTCCATAATTTTTATATCCGAATTCAATTTAACTGTGGCCAGGATGGCCAGGGCCTTTTTTTTCTCCTTGGCCAGGTTGAACTGATCTGCCGTGAATTTCCCCTTTTTACCCCAGGCCCAGTAAACAACTTTATCATGGGCTGAAACCGTGGGATCTCCATAGGCCATGAACAGATCACCCACCAGATTCTGCACCCCGGCCTGGCTTAGTTGCTCAAATTGCTCAAAGATAACCAGGATGCGGTTGGTGGCTTTATCTGCCACAATATTCAAGGCATTGTCTCTGAATTTGTACACTTTTTTAGAGTTGGCCTCCTCAAGATTTTTATGGGCAATGGCCTGCTGTTCCGGTGAGAGGGGTTTGCACAGGACATACCCGCCCCGTGCAATATTAAGGGCTTCAATGGAGGCAAACAGATCATCAAGCTCCCCGGCATGAACCGGTACCAGTGAAAAAAGTATACCCAGGACAATCCCAAACCTTAAAATTTGCTTCATCATCACTCCGTAAAAAGGTCAGGCAGGAAAAGGCATTATCACCCTTTCCTGCCTGCATGGTTAAATATCAACTTTTTTTCAGCATTTATTGATTATAGCGCAGCTTGTTCTCTTCTTCAATAAGCTTCATGGTTTCAGCAGAGCCGCCGGTCCGTTTCCAGATGTGCTCCGGTTTTGCCAGCAATGCCTGTATGTGTTTCTTGTATTTCTCGCCCTGGCCTGCATGGTCGGCCAATTCTTGTACCTCTGGCAAGAATTCATGGTAAAAGTTTCTGGAAATTTCATACAGGCCGTGCCAATGGGTGTAATCCGGGGCAAACATGGCTGCGGCCATCCTGGCCCTGCGACCTTCATGGTGCCAGATTTCGAACCAGGTATAGCCGATCTTATGCTGGAATCCGGTGTTTTTCCAAATACCATCCTTTTTCAGCATTTTAACCAGTTCAAGTCCGGGTTTGGCAAATTTGTCGTTGTAAAGGTTGACCGTATCATCCAACTGCCGGTAAAAATCCCTGACATGGTTGATGCCGTGGCAGGATTTGCAGACTTCCTGCATTGATTCCCGGCGCTGCTTCCAGGTGATCACACTGGCAATGGTTTTCTCTTCAATGACTTTTTTCAGCTTGTCCCCGTCCCTGACATAGGATTTTTTCTTGGCCTTCTGTCCGGCCCTAGGAGGCTGTTCCCCGGTAATATCCGTGACCGACCCATCGGTGAAGGTCACCCGGTTCAGCTTGGAAGAAACAGGCGCCCTTAAATTCCAGGACAATCTGTCACCCACGTTATGGCTGTTCTTGGCAACGGAGCCGTTAAGCTTGATAAAGGAGCCCATATGGCAGGTGGAACAGGTTGGGGCAGTGTGGTAATCGTCACCAAGAACCCAGGACCCGTCTTTGTAGATATTCATCCCGTTGGGCTGGTTCCCTTTCTCCGCTGTAAAGAATGCGATTCCATGTTTGGATTCTTCATAAATTTCTTTCTGGGGATGGTCCGGGCCCAGATGACATTTACCGCAGTTTTCAGGCTGACGTGCCCTGGATGCGGAAAAATCATGTTTGGAATGACAGGCATTACAGACACCCTTGGTGCCGTCGGGATTGATCCGGCCAATACCCGAGTTGGGCCAGGTATTGTAATCCATCTGAGGCGCATCTGTTTTTGACCTCAGGCTTTTGCCGTCCTTGTCCCGTTTCAAGGAGACCACGGACCCGTGACACTGCCAGCAGCCGCTGGCCATGTTTCCCTTGTTTGTAGGCATACCGCCGACCACTTCGGCCAGCATATTGTCCAGGGAAGCCATGATTTCGCCGGCAGTGGCATGGTGGGAAACCGCCATTTCCTTTGCCTCGGGTTCATGGCATTTGGCACAGTCAGTGGGAGAAAGGATTGCCTTGATAAAGGCGCCTTCATGCTGATACCCCATTTCATCACCCTTTTCCGCCGCATGGCAGGTATAGCACCCCACCTGACCTTCCTTGGCCGCGGCATGGGCAGAATTCTCCCATTGCAGGACCAGGGATTTGTTCTCTTTTAAATGGCAGGTGATGCATTTCTTGTTCATTTCCTGATTTTTAGGGTCTTTAACGTCAAAGGAGGCCTGGGTCATTGCAAATGCCGTCCCTGTGGTAAAAATCCCTAAAATAACAACCGCAAAAAATGACCTTAAAGCAGTCATAATCGAACCCTCCTTAAACAAATTAATGAATTCAGCCCGATCTTTGCCGTGATCCGGCTGCGTACCGTTCTGCCGGCACCACCTCCTTTCTAAGTATTTTTACTTTATTTTTTCTTGCTTATGTGTATTTTGATTCGCATCATGCTTCTTTTTCTCCGGCCCAGAAGGGGAATATTTTCCCCAAAACCCAAAGAATAATAAAGGGGATGGACATGACCACAATCACTGCGAGAATGCCTTCTTTGTCAAACCATTCCGGATGAAATTCGGTATACCCCCGGGCGCTTTTGCTCATGAGCTGGCCACCGATGACCACATTCCACCGCATGATCAAAACCTGGAGCAAAAGAATGGCTGACACGGCCCCGGCCAGGAAATTATAGACAAATTCATCCAGACGCATCAGCCCCATCACTCCAAGAAGAATCAGGGGAATCACGGAACATATTTTCACCTGCCAGAGCCAGAAAGACGAGGCCAGCGGGCCGTTGAGCAGTCCTTCCACCATATGATGGTATCCGGTCTTAAGATACGAATGAGAAAAAACCTCCAGCATCTCAAAGGAAAAGGCCAGGATAAAAAAGAGGGTAAGGGTCTTGGCCATGGTCACGATACAGCCGTGGTCAATCTCCCTTCCTGAAAATTTCCGAATCAGTATATAAGCCAGAATAATGGCCGATATCCCTGAGACACAGGCGGAAAAAAGGAAAATCACCGGCATGAGCGGGGTGGACCAGGTGGGGTTGGCCTTGACTCCGCCGAAAATAAAGCCCACATATCCGTGGAGTACAGCGGCAATGGGAATCCCGATGCCCACCAGGAACCGGATGATTTTCCTGTCCAGGGCCATGGCCTCTTCTGACAGGTCAATGCTGTCAAAGGTGATGACCCGGTAAAGCAACTGGAGCCGACCGCTGGACATTGACCGCAATTCCACCAGAACCGGGCGGTATATAAATAAAATAATAAAAACCACCACCCCCATGGACACGGCGAAAATATAGCCGAATCCGGCCATGGCCGATGAGGGGCTAGGGGTAATAAGCATATTTAGATTCCGCTCGGGATGGCCCAGATGGAGCAGAAGCGGCAGGGTGGCGCAACTCAGAAACGCCAGGGCAAAGAGCATGGAGAACCGGGCCACAGGGCGTAGACTCTTTACGTCAAAGAGATAATAAAGGGCCGCGATAATAAAGGCTCCGTCCACAAGCCCAGTGATATAAGGATAGAGCACAATCATCATGGACCAGTGCACGTGGAGGTCATTGGGAAAGACATAGTTGGAAACCAGCATGGCTGCGGACCCCAATGAGTCTGAGACCCCTGCCGATGACCCGATTGCCGAAGCAAATGCCGTATTCATCAGACCACCTCCCTTCTGGCGCCTTTGTAATAGAGGGCCGGCCAGGTGCCCATCTCTTTTTTCAGCACCGTGAGTACGCCCGGGCCTTTGAGAATTTTATAGACTTCCGAGGACTCGTCTTTAAGGCTGCCGAATTTCCGGGCTCCGGTGGGGCAGACCTCCACACAGGCCGGCAGCAGCCCCTTGCGAACCCTGTGGTAGCACCAGGTGCATTTTTCCACGATTTTGGTGAAAGGATTGATAAAGCGTACCGAATAAGGGCAGGCCTGAATGCAATAAGCACAGCCCACACACCGTTTCTCATCCACCAGGATAAATCCGTCCGGGGAGGTAAAAGTGGCCCCCACGGGGCAGACCTGGACACAGGGCGCCTCCTTGCACATGTTACATAGCTTGGGCACAAAAAAGGTATCCCTGATCTCTTCCCCAATGTCGGACCTCGGTGTCTGGTAGCCATCCAGTCCGCCGTTGGGGGCATCCACATAGACCCGGTCGGAAAATCCCTTAACGTAACGCTCAACCCAGGTCCGATAATTGCCGTCGGGCACATTATACTCCCGTTTGTCCGCCACACAGCAGGAGCCGCAGCCGATACATTGGGTAATGTCCACAATAAAGGCGAATTCCTGGTCCAGAATATTATATTCACTTCCCCTGATCCCCGGAATCTGCTCTGGCGGATCAAAACCCAGCGGATCAAAACCCAGCGGATCAAGGGCATTGGCCCCCATGGGGAAAACCAGGTAAAGGGAACCGCTAATGGTCCCCTTTATTACCTTTTCCAGAAAGGAACGCTTTTTCATGTCTGGCGAAGGATCGCAAATTTTCATATATTCTTCTCCGTCAACCCGGTGATTTCTTTGGCCCGGATAATATATTTCAATGGGGCATGGACATGGTGACACTGGTTGCAGGTGTGAGAGGTTTTCACATGTTGGGATTTGAGATGGTCGGGCATGGCCACGGTCTTAATCACTGCCTCTGGCCTGGCCTTGATTTCCGTATTGTGGCAGCGCAGGCAGAGCGTGGTGATCTCGTTTCCGGTTTTCACAGGCAGGGTGCCGATTTTTTTCCCCCTGTCAATATGGTCGGCATAGGGACCGTGGCAGAACTCGCAGGAAATTGTTTTATGGCGCCCTGTTCTGTGAACCTTTGCCTCATACCCGTGGCAGGAATAACAGGAGGCGTTGGTGCCGTGGCGGATAGGTATCATGGTCTCTTCCTGAATGGCGTCGGCGCGGTAAGGACCGTACATTCCAAAAGATTCTGGGACCAGGAGTCCTTTGAGTAAGATCCCTCCCCCGGCCATAATGAAAAGCCCGGCCACGAGGACCACCAGCCGCATCTTATAGCTTAGACCCACAGTCACCTCCCTTGTATCTTAACACCTCAGGATCTGCATCTCTTGATATGCAAATCAAGTGCAGGTATGGAAATCTGGTTGAATCACTTAATTGTATATGTAATTAACGATTTTATCAGCAAGGAACGATTCTGTAACAATTGCAACGATACCATTACACCCCGTTAACATCAAGAAAATTCAGTACAAAATTAAATTTGAATTTGACCTGCCCCTGGGTTTCCTTCATACTGAATCCAAAACCTAAACATCAGGAGATGAAAATGTCATTCATCCTGTCCCGTCAAGAGACGTTTAAAATAACCGTGGAAGTAGTGCCTCCGGCCGGGCATGGTATCGAGCCCCTCATGGAAAAGATCCTGCCCATTTCAAGCCTAGGGTTTCACGGATTCAGCGTGGCGTCCAATCCCGTTGCCAGGCCCAGGATGTCTGCAATGGTTTTTACCCATCTGCTCCAGCGGCAGACAGGGAAGCCTTCTATCCTACATTTCACAGTTCGGGACCACAACCGCCTGGGACTCCAGGCAGAATTGTGGGGTGCCAGGGCATTGGGAATTGAAACCATTATAGCCGTGACAGGGGACCCCTCGGCCAAGGAGCGGGAAAACCCCGCTGCAGCCGTAAACGATCTCAATGTCTGCGATCTCATTTCCATGGCTGCAGACTCGGGTATGTGCACCGGTGCAGTCCTGGATTACCGCCCCGAAGTTGACGGGCTGGAACACGAAATCAGACGGCTTGAAAAAAAGGCCGAGGCAGGATGCCGGTTTATCGTCACCCAGCCGGTCTATGATACGGATACGGCCCAACGCCTCAAAGCCGGCCTGGCCCATCTAAAGATGCCGGTCATAATGGGAATCCTTCCTCTGATATCAGTCAAGCATGCCCTTTTTCTCCACGCCAAAGTAGACGGCATTGCCGTTCCATCGGCACTTCAAAAAGCAATAAAATTCAGTGATGATCCTCTGGCAACAGGCATTCAAAACAGCCGGGAGATGCTGGAACTGGCTAAGCATTTTTTTTCAGGGGCCTGTATCATGCCTCCTTTTGATCGGTTTGACATTCTCCGTCAAATCCTTTAGATTACATGCCATTCAGTGTACATTAAAACCATAAAAAAATTAACTGCCGCCAAGGATGTACCCGGTGTCCGACTTTATCAGTGTCAGAACCTCCCAAATACAATTTTTTAAGACCATTCCGTTTTACTATCAATCCAAGGACGGGGAATTTCTCCTATATAAAAAACCAGGAGAACAATTCGATCCTGAACGGGCAGATCAGGCCCGCCATCCTCAATTGTTTATTGAAAAAAAAAATAAAAATCGTGCCCTCCAGGAGCTCACCCATGGATTGAACATGGAATTTGCAAAAGAACTTGCCTTGGGCGGTCTGGTCCGCATCAAAACCGCCCTGGGAAATATTGTGAAAGAAGCCCTGACCCCGGGCCAGGAAAGCGTGATGCTGGGCCTTCCGGAAACCATTGATATTCTGTTTAAAAACATGGACCAAGATCACACCACCATGGGGTACCTGGCAAAAGTGGCCGGCACTTCGGAGATGATGGTTGAGCATACGGTCAATGTCACGGCCTTGACCCTCCAATACTGCTTTTTCCTGAAAATGTCCGAACAGGAAACCCGGAACCTGGCCTTGAGTGCCCTGCTCCATGATGTGGGTGCCTCGACTCTGGACAGAGACATTATTGAGTCAAAGGACCGGCTTTCCAAAGGTCAGTTTGAACAATATAAAACCCACCCGGAAGCCGGCCATGATATGATCATTATGAACACGAATTTTAATATTGCAGTTGCCAACGTGGCTCTGGAACACCATGAGCGCCTGGATAAGAGCGGGTATCCCAATGGCACGGATCTCATCTGCCGTGAAAGCCAGATCATCGGATTCATTGACAGCTACGAGGCCCTCACATACAGAAACAAAGCCTTTCGTAAGGCCAAAAAGCCTTTTGATACGTTAAAACTGATTAAAAAAGAGGTGATGGAAAAAAAATTTTCTCTGAATATTTTTAAGGAATTCACATCCTGCCTGATCCGGTAAGGGCCCTTTTGACTTCTTTGATAAATACCCCTTCGGTCACCGGTTTGACAACATAGGAGTCCGCTCCCATGCCCATTGCCCGGTTCATGGTCTTCTGAACAGCCTCCACCGTTAGTACAACAAAACAGATTCCATGTAATTTCCGGTCCGATTTCAGGGTTTTCAACAATTCCATACCTGTCATTACCGGCATATTCAGATCCGAAACAATCAAGTCCAGAGTCTGGAAACGGACTAAATCCAGGGCTTCCTGGCCATTTTCCGCTTCAGCAATTCTGGAAACCCCGCTCCTTTCCAAAAAACCTCTTATGATCCGCCGCATGGAACGGCTGTCATCCACAATGAGAACACGAAGATCTTCAAACCCGACGGTCATGAGATCACACCGGCCGGTTTGAATATCAGGTCCTTTACCGCAAACGGATAGAAAGGTTCTGCCGGGGTTTTCCGACGGCCAGCACGGTCCAGGAAAAAATCTTTCAAGGTCAACCGGATGACCTCAAAGGCAATTTCTTCCCAGGGGATTTGTGCCTCGGTGAACAGACAGACCTCGGAGCTCTCACTGGTGGGACCGAAATCTTCTGAGAGCAGGTCGGCCCTGAACATCATATAGATCTGATCCACAAACAGGATATTGAACATCCGGTAGGGTCCTTTAAGGGTCACCCGGGCCCGGGTTTCCTCCAGAGTTTCCCGAACAGCCCCGTCCTGAACGGATTCCCCGTTTTCCAAATACCCTGCGGGCAGGGTCCATTTCCCCTTCCGGGGTTCGATGTTCCGGCGGCACATGAGAATTTTGTCCCCAAGAACGGGGATGGTTCCAACCACCATTTTAGGATTTTCATAATGAACGTGGCCGCATTGGCTGCAAACCGCCCGGACATGGTCATCGTCTTCGGGAATCCTCTGGGTCATGCCGCTACCGCACTGGCTGCAAAAATTAATGGGCATCAGTTACCTGTATCATTTTGGGATGTCCTTCCCGTTAACAAATTCTTCAACATATCAAACCAGATCATCCCTTGGTCCCGGAAACCGCCCGTCAAAGCCTGTTCCTCCCGGTTTTTGCCGGACCCGTCTGCCCGGATCCGTTTTGCCCGTTTTTCCGGACTGGGATGGCTGGACAGCAGAGAATGGTTGCCTGACGCACGGGCCAGCTTCTCCAGGGCCTGGGCAGCCGTGTTAACCGCACGGGTTGTGGGAAAGCCGTTCTTTTTCAAAAATTCAAGACCGTATGAATCAGCGGCCCGTTCTTCCTGTTGCGAAAACTGTGCATTGGCTAGTTCCTGGGCAAGCCCGCCTAGAGCGGAAGAGGCGATAAACCCGGCCACATTTTCCTGGGATGCGATCCCTTTCCTAAGGGCTGAGGCAGCCAGGGCCACCATCATTTTCTTTTTCACATCTTTTTTGACCACATGCCCCATTTCATGGCCGATAACAAAAAGCAGTTCTCCATCGTCCATCCTGTCCATGAGGCCACTGTAGATACGAATACTGCCGTCGGCCATGGCAAAGGCATTGACCCGGGAATCAAGATATACTTTGATATTAAACTGGGTTCCCCCGTCAACCTGAATATTCCGTATAAGCTGCGCCAACCGCCGGGCATAAAGGGTTCCCGGCCCTGCAACCCGGTGTTTTTGATCAGAGACCCCGGCCGCTTTCCCAGCCAGGAGGCGGACCTGAGCGTCACTCAGGGTAACGGCCCGTACCACATCCCCCCCGGCTTCCGTGGCCAGGTCCAAGTTGGTATCCTCACACCCGGCCAGGAATATAACAGAGATTATCACCCATACATAGACTCTCATAAACACTCCATATCGTAAATTCATGGGACAGACAAGTACAAGGTCAGGGTCAATGCATTTAATTTGCCCGATCTAATAATTACACGGTTTATGCAAACGCAGTCTGACACCGTGCAAACAGCATAACCTGTCAAAATAATTAAACATCATAATTTATGCCCGTTTTACATGCGTTTACCCTGGAGTACAAGGTCTTGTTTCTTGACATAAAAGATAAAATTGACTATTTTTTGAGTCTTATGACTTCCGATACCCATTCTCAAGAGAATTCAGTCCAAGAAATTACCCGGCAGACACCCTCGAATATTTCAGCCCGGCACGGGACGGGAAAAAAATTTTTCGCCAGTTCGGATAAGGCCCTGATCAAGCTGGCCGTAAAATGCCGCCTCATTACCCCGGATCGTGAAATGATTCTTCTTGACCAATTGGCACAAAAGAAGAAAAAAAATTACGATTACACAGCTGAACAGTTACTTAGCGAAACCCAAAGCCTGACCCACAACGATATCTCCTTTCTTTTCGCAGTTAAAGATCACCTGGAAATGAAAATGCTGGATAAAAAATTCGGAGAACTTGGGGTAGCCAGCAAATTTATCCAGCCGGAAAGCGTAAAAAAAGCCTTGAATATCCAGAGTGACATTTTCAAGGAAACCAGCCGGAGCAAACTCATCGGGGATATCCTTCTGGAAAACAGGGAGATCACCATAGCCGACAAGGCAGCCATACTCCTGACCCAGGACCGTATCCAGGATGAGCTTTTATTCGACACCCTAAACGACATTGCTGAATCTGAAATTGAAAAGCTATCCGTAAACATGCGGTTCGGTGCCATTGCCGTTAAAAAGGAATATATCACCATTGATCAGTTAAACCAGGCGCTTGAGGTCCAAAAATCCGGAGTTGAGAAAAAAGGGGGCCAAGGACAGTACCTGGGCCAAATTTTAAAAGACCTGTTCAACCTTCCGGATCAGGCGCTGACGCATATTCTTAAAATCCAGAAAGAGATGGAAAAAAAAAGGCTGTCACTTGAACAAACACTTGAAACCTATAATTCGGAAACCAGTATCAACAAACGCCTGGCCAAACTATTTGAGTACCGGTTTGAAAAAAATAAACTGTCAGCCCATTTGATCCAGATTAAACAGAGTTTTGAGGACATCAGGGTACCGGATCTTAAACGCTGGCTCACGACCATCGGCATCACCCAAGGAATCTGCCCGGATGATGAAATAACGTTATTTCTGGACCAGAACATACCAGGCTCTGAAATATGCATTGCCAGTGGCCGTAAACCGGAGCCGGGCACGGACGGCCGGGTTGAATTCTATTTTGACACAAATTACAGGGCCGGCGATAACAAAGGGGACCCGGGCCTGCTTCCCCTGGTGAAAAAAGGGGACGCTTTGGCCAGGCTCATCCCCGAAAAAAAAGGGAAACCCGGCCGTGGCATCAACGGTTTCTCACTGCCGCCCCCAAAGCCTGAGCCTACCGTTCTGAACTGCGGAGACGGTGTTATCCGAAAAAAAGACTTTTTTATCGCCGAAGATGACGGGGTTGCCCTGCTTATCAAAGACCGGACCTTGTTTGTAAAGGCCTGTGAACAATCAACGCCTACATATCATTACACCGGGTCCATTGACATGGATCTGGGCGAAGAATATAAAAACGTAAATCTCAAAGTGGACGGCTCTATTTTGGAGAACGGCAGGGTCCGGTGCCTGGGGTTACAGGTATCCGGTGATATCCTGGGCCAGGTTTCTGCTGCAGGGGATATCATGGTTAAGGGAAATATCGGCCGGGAAGCAGCCCCATTGGAATTGGGCCCCATAATAACCGGGCCGTCGGAATTTGTGCCACCGGAAATTGAACCGGCCCAGCTAAAGGCTGAAGGGGATATTCTCCCTGGCAAATCCATTTTCAATGCCATTATCATAACCGGGAAAAGCATGGTTGCCCCCAATGCAGATCTCACAGCCACAGCCGTCCAGGCCTATCAGGACATCACCGTAAAGAACATCCTTCACAACGGTTCACGGCCCTGCGTTCTCCAGACCGGGAAGGTGCCGGGCCTTAAGGCGGACAGCATCAATACCCTGATCAAAGGCCGAATCAAAACCTTAGACCAATTGAGATGCGGCAAAGAGACCCGGGAATTAGAAGCTTGGTTCAAGGAAAAAACGGAAACAAAAGACGGGTATCTTTATGAGCATCACTATTTAAAATATATTCTGGCCCTTATTTGCTGTATACCATTATCCGCATTAGCGTCCTTGCCAGACAAACTTCTGGCAGCCCGAAACACCCCGGAAAAGTATCCGGACCTCCCTGAGAAACCCGCTGCCGACAATCAGAAATCAAAAGATTTTGAGCGGGAATTGATTGAGGAAACCAACGCCATGCCCCCTAAGATTCTTGAATCCTACATCCGGGAACAGGCAGATATTAAATACGGCATGTATAGGGCGGCAGTCAATGCCGGCCGCAGGCATAACCACAAATACGAAACACATAAAAAAATCATTCTTGAGAAAATTGAGGCACGGAAAGCAGAAATTAAGGAACTGGAAACTGCCGTTAAAAAACTGACCATACAAAAAGACAGGTTTCTCCTCAGCCAGGCTCATCAGTACCAACCCATTCCACCGGCCATCCGGGTGAAGAACAGAACCGCCAAAGGCACGGTAATTAAGGGTAAAAAAGCAATATTGACAATCGACCAGGACATGTACGGTGTTAAATTCACGGAAACCGATGGAACAGCAACTGATCCGATCCAAATTCTGATTCAGGGATTCTACGATTAGCGTCCATGCGCAGCTTGCTGCCTTCACCCACTGCACACAACAAAAATAAGAAAGATCTAAGGGATTGCACAGTTCTTTAGTATTAAAGAGGCGCCTAAAGCGCGTCTTTAATTTCTCAAATACGGCAGCAAAAAAGGTATCTGATCCGGTGAGTACATGGGCATGGATGTTCTGAACCTACCAAGGCCGAAAATCACTTTGCCGGAATCATCTTCGATCCAAACCTTGGATTTAATGGAAAATGGGGTGTCGCTTCTCATGCTTTCTTAATTACCATAAAATAAGGCAATGTGAAATTATTGCCCGCCCTATTTCCCCACCAGCCCGGCCAGCCACATGGTCAACGGCGGATAAAAGGTAATCAGGGCCAGGTCGAAAATCAGAACCCCAAGAAAAGGAAGCACCCGCCGGCTCACGGCACCCATACGGTCCCCGGAAATGGATGCCGACACAATGAGGCAGATGCCCATTGGCGGGGTCAGCATGCCGATGGCCAGGTTGGCCACCACAATCACCCCCAGCTGTATCAAGTCGATGCCCAGGGAGGGCAGCATGGCCGTAATCATGGGCACCAGAAGGATGAGGGCGGCAGTGGTCTCCACAAAGGTGCCGGCAGCCAGCAGCACGAAATTGATCAGCAGAAGCAGGATGACGGGATTGTCCGTCATTCCCAAAAGACTGCCTGCCAGAGCGGCCGGGATATCTTCAATAGCCGCGATCCAGGAAAATACCGATGCCGTTGAAATGATGAACATGACCACTGAGGCCGTGATTCCGGCCTGGCCAAATATGGGAAAAATGTCTTTGATTTTAATTTTCTGATACACGACCATGGAGACAAAGAGGGCATAGACCACCGCCACAGCCGCCGATTCCGTGGCCGTAAATATGCCGAACAATATTCCCCCCAGGATAATCACCGGGGCACCCAGTGCCAGAAAAGCTCGCCTGAATGTTATCCAGATCTGTTTGAATGAAAACCGCGTATCCGGGGCATATCCCTTTTTCCAGGCAATAAGGGTGGAGGTGGCGATGAGGGTAATGCCGATGAGCAATCCGGGCAGAATTCCGGCCGCAAAGAGCCGGGAAATGCTGGCACCGGTGAGAAAACCGAAAATAATCATGGGAATGGAAGGGGGTATCACCACCCCCAGGGACCCGCCAGAAGCCTGAACAGCAGCCGAAAAATCAGACGGATACCCGGACCGTTTCATGGCAGGGATGAGCACGGCCCCCACGGCAGCCGAATCAGCTGCGGCAGACCCGGAGATGCCGGCGAAAAACATGGCAGACACAATGGATACGGCGGCAAGTCCACCGGGAAGCCACCCGGTCAGGGCATTGGCAAAATCAATAAGCCGCTGGGAAATACCGCCTCTTTCCATGATCACCCCGGCATACATGAACAAAGGGACGGCCATGAGGTGAAATGAATCCGTACCCGCCACCATGCGCTGGATCACCATCATAAGAGGGAAATCCCCCTGGACCAGGATAGCGGTGAGAGAGGCCGTGCCAATGGCAACGGCAATGGGGGTATTGATCAAAAAAAGGAAAAACAGGGTGATCAGGAGGATCTCAGTGGTCATGAACCCTGCCTTTGGCTGTGAAAACCTGCACCAGGAATGCCAGGCAGTGGACCGTAAAAATAAAGCCCGCCACAGGAACTGCACACATCACCACCCATTTGGGCAGATGAAGGGCCGGAGTGATCTGCAGCCTGACAAACCAGGCAAACGCCACCCCCGACACCATCATTACGGCAAAAAGACCCAGGCTTGCCAAATGGGTCAGGCAGGCCGCCCCTTTCTGCCAGACCGGGGAGAGCCTCCGGAACAGGCCGTCCACCCCTGGATGGGCGTGGTGGTAATAGGCTACAGTGGCACCGAAAAAGGTGAGCCAGACCAACAGCAGCCGTGCCAGTTCCTCGGACCAGAACAATGAATGGTTGAGCACATACCGGAAAAACACCTGAATCGCAACGATAGAGGCCATGGCAATACCCATGGAAGCAACCAGGGTCTGAACCCTGAGGTTTAGGCCCCGGCTGAGTCTATTTAATCTATCCGGCATGTTAAAAATTCTTAAGACCGATTATTTAACGGCACCCAGAATCCTGACCAAAAGCGCCTGAACCCTGGGGTTTGAATAAAGGTCCATATCTTTGAGCCCTGCCACTTTTTCCCGGAAAGCAGCCACATCCGGTTGCTCATTGATCTGCATGCCCTTTTCCTTAAGCAAGGCCATGCGGCCGGTATTTTTCTCCCGATTGCTTTGGCGCTGGAATTTCGCAGCCTCCTTCATGGCTGCGGTGATCATCTCCTGATCCGCTTTGGGCAATTTATTGAACCAGATCAGAGAGGCCACATCAATATGGGGGGAATAGACATGGCGGGTCAGGGTCATATATTTCTGGATTTCATAGAACTTGTATACCTCCATCACCCAGAGGGGATTTTCCTGACCGTCGATGACCCCCTGTTCCAGTTCCGTATAAATGGGCCAGGGCATGGGCGTGGGGTTTGCCCCCAGACTCTGCCATATGGCCTTGTGAAGGGCCGAGGCCATCACACGGATCTTCAGGCCTTTTACCTGATCCGGCCCGGACACAGCCGCCCGGTTATTGGTCAGGTTCCTGAATCCGTTTTCGGAGAAACAAATGCCCTTGAATCCTGAAGTTTCAAGGCTTTCCAGAATCTCTGCCCCCAGAGACCCGTCCAGGATTTCATCGGCCTGGGCATGGTCCTTGAATAAAAAGGGATAATTGATCACCCGGACAATGGGATCAAAGGTATCAAATGGTCCACCGGTGATCACCCCCATCTGGATCGTACCCATCTGGATCTGCTGGAGGATTTGTGTTTCATTTCCCAGGGATGCGGAATGGTAAATTTTGACCTTGTAGGCCTTGTTGCTCCGTTCTTCCACCAGGGATTTGAATTTTTCCGCCACAATATTCTGAGCCGCCCCGGGTTTGGTGACCACCCCCAGTTTTATGGTGACGGTTTTGGCTGAAACAGAATGGGTACAAACCAGTGCCGCCAGCATCACCAAGGCAAAAGCATATATTTTTTTCATGTTCCCTCCTTTTTGGGATTGTTTTAGCCCTATGTATGCAAACCCGTGGCCGAAGTCAACCCCGTGGGAGAAAAGAGGTAAACCAGGCATCATGGAGACGATCCACCCCATTGATGATGTCCAGTTCATCCAGGCCACTGTATCCCACCACCACCATGTTGTTCTGGTATTGATCCTTCCTGAACCAATACCTGGACACCGGAGAGATGCCCACACCCTTATCCCGTGCCCGATCGATCAATCCGGCTTCGCAGCCGAGGGTGCTAAACTCAAGCACCAGGTGAAGCCCGGCGTGAAGTCCATGAATTTTCACCTTTTCGCCCATGGCAGTGCCCAGCGCCTTGACCAGCGTATCATGGCGTTTTTTATTTGCCAGGCGGACCCTGCGGATATGCCGTTCCCAGTCCCCCCCCTGGATAAAATTTTCCACAATTTTCTGTTCTGCCCAGGGTACAAAGGTGTTGTATCGGTTGAACACTTTTTTGTATGTCGTCATCATGGCTCCGGAAATGACCATATAACTCATCCTGAGAGACGGTGCCAGTGTCTTTGAAAAAGAGCCCATATAAATCACCCGCCCCTTGGCATCAATGTGCTGGATGGAAGGAACAGGCCGTCCGCAATACCGGAATTCGCTGTCGGAATCGTCTTCAACTATAACGGCACCGGTCCGGCGGGCCCAGTCCAGAAGTCTGATCCTTTTTTGAATGGGCATGACCCCGCCCATGGGAAACTGGCGGGACGGGGTGAGATACACCAGGCCGGTTCTGCTTTTATCCAGGGCATCCATCCGGATTCCCCCCTCTTCCAGGCCGATGGGAATAATTTCCATACCGTTATTCTCAAATATGGCCCGGACGCGGTCATCCCCTGGGTCTTCCACTGCGATCCGGGGATAATCATCTTTTAACAGCCAGCAAATCAGATTCAGGCTTTGGTGGATGCCGGAACAGATCACCACCTGTTCCGGCCGGCAGACCACCCCCCTGGCCGTATTCAGATATCCCATGATCGCCTTTCTCAGACCGATCTCTCCCTGGGGATCGGGGTAGGACACAATATTGCCGAGGTTTGAACGGGAAAATACCCGGCCCGACAATTTCCGCCACAGGGAAAGGGGGAAATCCCTGGGATTAATCCGGCCGTATCTGAAATCGTACCTGTATTCAGGCACCGCGGGGCCCTGATCCCTGTCCGGCCGTACCGGACAGGGTGTTTCCCTAAACTCCCCCCCCTGGTTGTCCAGATCCTGAACATAACACCCGCTCCGCTTCCGACTCAAAATATACCCTTCAGCACTGAGCTGTTCGTAGGCAAGGGAAACGGTATTTTTGCCCACCCCCAGGGAGTCTGCCAATCCCCTTATGGAGGACAGCCGCTCACCGGCTTCAATCCTTCCAGACATAATTCCAGCTTTAACCTGGTCATAAATCTGCAGGTATAAAGGTCTTTTCCTATGGAGATCCAGAAGAATCAAATTATTTTTATAACCGGAGAATGCGTTTAATGGGCTGTTTTACCCGACATATGCTCGACACGAATCTTAAACACACGGGTCTTATCCCGGGCCTGTTCTATATATTTTTCACCAGCCGGGACATGATCCTTGGCCAGCCTTTTGATAAGGGCGCGTAACCCCAGGTTTTTTTCATCACCCAGAACTTCTTCCGCCCTGCCGAAAACCACCACGCTTTTGAACCGGGTGCTGAATTCTTCGGCAAGGATTTTTGCACCGGAGACCACACAGAAGGATACCTTAGGGTTATATTCCATATTCTCTATTTTATGGCCTGACAGGGCACAATGGAAATAGATGCACCCGTTATGAAACACATAATTAAGGGGAACGGCATAGGGGTACCCATCCTCTCCCACGGTGGCCAGAACCCCTTCTTCCCCGGCATTAAGCACCTCAATAATCTGGTCCTCAGCCAATGCCTTATCTTTTCTTCTCATTTTTTTGAACATACGACATCTCCTTTATGGTTACTCACCTATTTTGACTATAAACAAAAATTGCACCCATTAAAAGTGCTCAAAATTTAAAAATTGATGGGTACAAAATAAAATTATTTTCCTGTCTTTTTTCCAATCCCTGTGTTAAAAATTTTTATCAGATTTCAATGCATAAACCCAATTAGAGAAAGACTTACAGGACAGAACCATGCCCGGAAAAAAATGCACCATTCAACTGATTTGTATCATCATGGGAGCAGGCATATTCCTTGCCCCGACTTTAGGCCTGTGCAGCAAAGGCAAAAAACAAATGAGCCTGGACGGCGGAAAAAACGGCGTTGTGGCCTTCAACCACCATCTCCACCAGGCCGTGGTGGGAGACTGCATGGTCTGCCACAAAAATTTCCCCCAGAAAGAGGGGGCCTTAAATGATGCAAAGGCTGCAGGAAAACTCAAACGAAAACAGATCATGAACAAGACCTGTATCAAATGCCACAGGGCAAAGAAAAAAGCTGGAGAAAAACACGGTCCGGTGAGCTGCAACTCCTGCCACAAAAAATAATGGCACCGTAACCCCATGAAACTGATTCTCTCCCCCACCAAGACCATGGACATGGCGGAGCACCCGGGATCAAGTAAATTAGAATCAAGCCGTCCGCAATTTGAACGGGAGGCCGACCTGCTGATCCAGGAACTGGCCGCCTTTGACCCGGCAAGTCTTAAAAAGCTGTTCAAAACCAGTGACGCCCTCACCCAAAAAGTCCATGAAATGGTGCAGGGCTTTGCCGGAGCTCTTTCAGGTCCGGCTATGTTCGTATTCCGTGGGGAAGCCTTTAAAACTCTGGGGCCTGGGGACTTCACCCGGGAGCAGATCCTGTTTGCCCGGGAAAACCTGAAAATTTTTTCAGGCCTGTATGGGGTGGTTTCCCCCCTGGACGATATAAAACCCTACCGCCTGGATTTTAGCACCCCCCTCAAAATTAACGGTAAAAGCCTGAAGGCCTTCTGGAAAGACCGGATCATTCCCTGTTTTGAATCACTCCTGGAACCCGGGGAGTCCCTGATCAACCTGGCCTCGGACGAATATGCCTCTGTGCTTTCTTCTAAGGAATTAAAAGAAAAAATTATAACCCTGCAATTCAGGGAACAGGCCGACGGAAAACTAAAAAACATCACGGTCCGGGCCAAACAGGCCAGGGGGAGCTTTGCAAGACATATCATCCGACGGGCCCTGACTGATCCAAAGGATCTAAAACAGGCCGTGGTTGACGGCTACGCCTATTCCCAAAACCTGTCTTCAGACCGGGAATGGTTTTTTATTCGTTGACTGCCACTGATGCCCCGCTGGGCTAACCGCTGAGGACCCGATTTCGTCCCTGTTCCTTTGCCCGGTAAAGGGCCGCGTCAGCCGCAGCCAGCAGTTCCATATCCAGGGCATCTTTTTTGGGCACAACCGTACCGACCCCCAGACTCAGGGTGACATGGGCATGGGTTTCAGACTGTTCATGTTCAATGGCCAGGGCAAGGACCCGAACTCTAATTTTTTCGGCAACAGCAGCAGCCTGAACCGGACCTGTCCCGGGCAGAATGATACCGAATTCCTCTCCCCCGTATCGGGCAGCATGCCCCCGGTTTTCCCGGGCACAGACATTAATGGCCTGTGCCACCTGTTTCAAACAGTCATCTCCGGCCTGGTGCCCGTAAGTGTCATTGAACAATTTAAAATGATCAATATCACAGAGAATAACAGACAAGGATTTTCCGGTTCCCATCTGTTGTTTCCACTCCTTATTCAGATGGGTGTCAAACTGCCGGCGGTTGGCGATCTGGGTCAGGCCGTCCATAACGGAAAGACGCATCAATTCCTCATTGGCTTTTTGAAGTCCGGATTCCGCCCGTATGGTATCACCGATATCAATGGCATATCCATTAAACCCGTCGGTCCGTCCGGACGGGTCAACCGTAAGCATTGCATAGCAGAGTGTCCAGATAAAGGTTCCGTCTTTCCGTTTCAGCTGGCAGCGGAACCGGTTAATCCGTTCAGCCTCCATGAGAATGAACATGAATTCTTCGGCCGTTTTATCATCATAGAAGACCTGGCCTGCAAAATCGGCCACTGCCTGAACCAGATGATCTGACGACTCATACCCAAGCATCCATGCAGATTCCGAGTTGGCCATAGACAAATTGCCGTCAAGCCCCACATGGAAAATCCCCACCGGAGCAAACCCGAGAATATCTTCCATTGAATTCCCCCTGGCCTTAAGGCTGGATTGAACACGCTCATCACGAACATCCCGGATTTCCGTCATCAACAGGGCCGTTCCAGACGTCTCACCATTAAAATCAATAATGGCGCTAAAATGGATTTCACAGTGAACGGGTTGACTCTGGCTCCCCGTATGAAAAATACGCAGGGATCCGGCCGTATCGTATCGGCACAGTTCCTGCTCTTCCACGGGGATAATATCATCCAGTCTCCGGCCCAGAACTGATCCCTCATCGTACCCCAAAAGGTTTTGAGCCCCTTTGTTCCAAAGCGTGATACGAAAACCAGTATCTATTTCAATATACCCGACACCCGCCTTGTCAATCAAATGGCTTAGGATAAGGTGACCGCCCTCAGAATATCGGCCTTCCATTTTCATCTCCAATGGAATCCACAGTCAAATACATGCTCATCGTACATACCCGGTGGATACCGATATTTATTTGACAAAAGTTTTTTTTCATCTAGAATACTCCCCATATGTATTTGAATAACATACCTAGAAGGAGCTGAAAATGAAAATTATAGGACTACAGGGCAGTGCTAGGAAAAAAGGGAACACCGCCATGGCCATGGAATGGGTGGAAGAGGAACTGACCGGTCTGGGCCATGAGATGGAAACCATCTATCTCACCGCCAAAGACCTCAAGGGATGCCTGGGCTGTGCCGTCTGCAAAAAGAATCCTAACGAAGTCGGGTGTGTCCAGAAAGATGATATTCCGGAAATCCTTGAAAAAATAGTGACGGCCCAGGCTGTTGTCTTTGCCTCCCCTTTATATTTCTGGGGGGTAACCGCCCAGCTCAAAGCTGTGATAGACAGGACCTACAGTCTCTACACCGGCTATCATCAGCCAGATCATGCCTCACTGGTAGACGGCCAGCGCCAGGCCCTGTTGATGACAGGAGGCGGCCCCTGGAACAATAATGCCGAAGCTGCATTCACGGCGTTTTCCCGGATTCAGAACCCCCATAAATCCATCCATCCCGGGGACCTGTTCCTGGGAAGCTGCACCACCCCGGCGGAAATGGATGACCAGATAAAAAGAAAAGTTATTGAATTTGCACGAAAACTCGTTGAATAAACAGCTCATTTTGAAAAGGAATAATAACATGAAGTTTATGAAATTTATTTTCCCGGCCCTAACAATTATCCTGATTGCAATCCTAGCAAAACCAGTACTTGCGGACTCCTACTCCAATACCATTGGGGTGTTTAAAAAAGCGGATGCGGTAACCCCCTTTTTCAATAACAATTACGGATATGCCGTATTCCCTATAATCGGAAAAGGCGGTTTTTTCATCGGCGGTTCCTATGGTGAAGGCAGAGTCTATAAAAAGGAGATTATAACCGGCAATGTTAAACTGATTAAAGGGAGTATCGGGTTCCAGTTCGGCGGTCAGGCCTTTTCACAGATCATTTTCTTTCAGGACAAACGGGCCTATGATGAATTCACAAGCGGCAGCTTTGAATTTGACGGTTCTGCATCCGCCGTGGCCGTAACCGCAGGTGCTCAGGCCAAAGCAGGCACCCAAGGCGGTACGGCCGGGGCCAGTGCCGGTCCGGCAACCGGGGTACAGGCTGAAACACAATATTTCAAAGGCATGGCTGTCTTTATCCATGCCAAGGGCGGTCTCATGATCGAAGCTTCCATCGGCGGCCAGAAATTCGACTTCATCCCTTTGTGACAATAAGTTTTCCGGGGGTGGCCTCTTTTATTCCCGTTTAAAAAAGGAAAAATGGGATGAATGACAACCTGGCATATTTTCTTTTATTCCACCTGGGCACCATTGTGGTGGATATTCTCGTGCTCAGCGCCCTGGGCCATATGGTTTATCAACGCCGGGAACCCACCTCCATGATTGCCTGGCTCCTGGCCATTATCCTCCTGCCCTATGTTGCGGTTCCCCTGTACTTTATTTTCAGAAGCCGGAAACTGAAACGGAAGAAAAAAGCCTCTTTCCAACTGTCCTGCCGGAGGGAGGTGACAAGTTCCCAGGCCACCCAGCTGGACTTGATCCTCAGGAGCAACGGGATTGCCGGGGCCACTCTGGGCAATTCTTTTAATTTCTATTCAAATGGAATCAAGGCCCACGACATTCTCATGGGCCATATTCAATCTGCCAAAAGCCAGATCCTAATTTCCACCTATGTATTCAGCTCCGATGAGGTGGCCCGATCCATAATATCCGCCCTGACCCAAAAGGCCCTCCTGGGGGTGGATGTCCGCCTGCTCATCGACAGCATCGGCTCCCTTCCCCTCTACTTGTTCCAGTATCCCTTGAAACGACTCAAAAAGGCCGGGGGACAGGTTGCTTTTTACATGCCCCTCCTGACCCGGCCCTTCCAAAACTATATAAACCTGAGAAACCACAGAAAGATATTCCTCTTTGACGATACCACGGTTATGGCAGGGGGAATGAACCTGTCCAGGGAATATATGGGACCCCGATTCAGCAAAAAGCGGTGGATTGATATTCTATTTGAAATACAGGGTCCTGCGGTCTTTCATTACCGTGAAATTTTCACCCAGGACTGGAACCATACCTCGCCGGCTAAACTGGAAATGCCAGACCACATGCCTGAACCGGTCGGAGACACCGGAATCCAGGTGGTGCCCTCAGGTCCGGACATTGCTGGCGACGCCCTGTATGAAGCCCTGCTCTCGGCCATATTCGGCGCCAGGAACCGGATATGGATCGTCACCCCCTATTTTGTCCCTGACAAAAGCCTGCTCCAGGCCCTGATCATCGCCCGGCACCGTGGAGTGGATGTCAAACTCATCACCCCGGACAGTTCAAATCATCTGATTGCAGATCTCGGGCGGTCCTCCTTTATGCGGGACCTTGACATCAACGGCATTGAGGTCCAGTTGTTTCAGGGCGGGATGATTCATGCCAAAGCAATCCTCATCGATGACCAGGGAATGATGATGGGCTCGGCCAACTTTGACCAGCGCAGCCTGTTTCTAAACTACGAGGCCGTCAGTTTCGTATACGCTGGCAAAGTCATTGCAGAATGCGAAACATGGATGAAACAGCTTTTAAATCAGTGTCGGTGCGGTATGGCACCGGCCGGCCGGTGGCGGCGCATGGGGGAGAACCTCATGCGGATATTCGCCCCTTTGTTATAATCATGCGGATACCTGCGGCCCCCCTGATCCAGTCCCCGGTATTCTTTGAAAATGCCGTGATTCCGGATGATTTCGGTCTGCTCTGCTGGAACGTCCATAAGGAAAATTTGAAGCCCGGATTTCTTGATCGGATACGGGAGTGGAAAAGCGACCACAGCCTGGACATCATCCTGCTCCAGGAGGCCCGGTTCTCCAGCGCATTGCTCTCGGTGGGGGGGTTTTCCTATGTGGGGGCGGCCAATCTGCGGCTCCCCATACATTTTTCAGGGGTGATTACGGCTGCCAATGCCGGTCCCCACTCAAGATGGTTCCATATGACTTTGGCAAGGGAGCCCCTGATTTTCACTCCCAAAAATGCCTTGATCACCATCTACCGATTCCAGGACAAGGAGACTCTCATGGTGGTGAATCTCCATGCCATCAATTTCAGATCCCTGGCCTGGTACCAATGGGAATTGTCCAGGCTCTCTGACCTGCTCCGAGTCTACACGGGTGCCATGGTGGTGGCCGGGGACTTCAACTGCTGGCGGCGGTCCAGGGAAAAGGTGCTGGACCATTTCACAGGTCTGCTGGGCCTGGCCTATGCCCGTCCTGAAAACGAGAGTCATGTCAAACAATGGTTTGGTTTCCACCTTGACCGGATCTATTATCGGGGGCTTGTGCTTAAGGACATCCAGGCCCTGAACTGCAAAAAATTATCCGACCACAATCCCATCATTGCCCAATTTAAAAAAAAATAAGGGGCGGATGACGACCCGGCCCCTTACCTATAATTCCCACAACAATTAATTTTCTTTTTTACTCTCCCAGATAGGCCTCCCTGATCTTGGGATTTTTCAGCAGAGCCGAAGCCTTGTCTTCCAGTGTGATTTCCCCGGTCTCCACCACATAGCCCCTGGAGGCGGCCTGGAGGGCCAGGTTGGCGTTCTGCTCCACCAGGAGAATGGTGGTGCCGTGCTCTCGGTTGATATCAGCAATAATGTCAAAAATCTGCTGAATAATGATGGGGGCCAGACCCAGGGATGGCTCGTCCAGGAGCAGGACCTTGGGTTTTGTCATCAGGGCACGGGCAATGGCCAGCATCTGCTGTTCCCCGCCGGAAAGGGTCCCGCCCGCCTGTTTATAGCGCTCACCAAGGATGGGAAACAGATCATAGGCATGCTGGATGTCCTTGGCAATCCCTTCTTTATCATTCCGGTAAAAGGCACCCAGAATCAGGTTTTCTTCCACAGAAAGCCTGGGGAAAATCCGCCGGCCTTCCGGTACCTGGCACAGCCCCATGGTGGGCAACTTTTCAGGGGAGACCTTATTTATTTTTTTTCCGTCATACCAAACCTCGCCCTGCTCTGCGGCCACAATGCCGCAGATGGTCATGAGGGTGGTGGACTTACCGGCACCATTGGCACCGATCATGGCCACGATTTCCCCAGGCATGACCTTCATGGATACGCCTTTAAGGGCTTTGATGGATCCGTATCCGGAATGGACATTTTTCATTTCAAGGATGGGTCTGTCGCTCAATGGTTTATCACTCGTCGATTGGTCGCTCATGGCCTCTAGCCCTCCTTTTCTTCGGATCGGGTTCCCACACGCTTGGCCGGAACGAGCCCTGCAGGACGGAACAGCATCATGATGATCATAGTCGCGCCGAAAATCAGCATACGATAGGATTCAAATTCACGGAACACCTCGGGTAGGGCAATGAGGGCCAGAACACCGAGAATAATCCCCGGTATGGATCCCATGCCGCCCAGAACCACCATGCAGAGCACCATGGCCGATTCCAGAAAGGTAAAACTTTCAGGAGAGACAAACTTCATCCGGGCCGCAAAAAAGGCGCCGGCCAGACCGGCAAAAAAAGCGCCCGTGGCATAGGCCAGTAATTTGTAGATAAAGGTGTTCACCCCCATGAGTTCCGCAGCCGTCTCATCCTCACGGATGGATTCCCAGGCCCGGCCGATTCTGGAAAAGTTAAGCCGGTTCACACCAATGGCCGTAAAAACCGCCAGGGCCAGGGCAAAATAATAAAAAAGCTGGAGCTTTTTCACCCAGATGGTCTCAAAGGTAATGCCGCCTTCAAAGACAAATCTGAACCACCCGATACGGTCGACGCCCAGAATACCATTGGGACCATTGGTCAGGTCCATCCAATTGTTGAGAATGATCCGGATGATCTCCCCGAATCCCAGGGTTACAATGGCCAGGTAATCACCGCGCATGCGAAGGGTGGGGTACCCCACGATGCAGCCTGCAATACAGGCAAAGATCCCGGCAAAGGGAAGGCATACCCAGAAGGCCAGTCCGTACATGGTGTTGAGAATGGCGTAAGTATAGGCCCCGACACCGTAAAAGGCGATATAACCCAGGTCCAGCATACCGGCCAAACCCACCACAACGTTAAGCCCCAGTCCCAGGCAGATATACAGCAAAACGTTGATGGCAACGTCAGTGCCGTACCGGCCGGCAAACTGGGGATAGACCAGACAGAATGCCAGAAGAATCACCATCCACACCCAGGTGGGCAGGGCCGTTGCAGAGGCTTTGATGCCGCCTGCCACACGGGACAAAGGATTGGTAACAAAGGCCATGGTCCCGCTGGCTTTCATCACATAGATTACCAGGCAGGCAAATGATCCTGCCAGCATATAACTCCACACCGTAAAGGTTTTCTGGAAGGTCAGGGTCCCGTCGGGATGGACGCCCAGCAGGGGCCAGAGCAGACCCAGCAGCCAGAGCAGGCCAATGGTATATGGTTTCCAGACTTTTTTAAACTCTTGTATCATCGATATTCTCGCCCATAATTCCAGTAGGTTTAAAATAAAGCACTCCGATGAGAATAATGAATGCAAACACATCCTTGTACTCACCCGAGATATACCCGGCACCGAAAATTTCAACCATTCCGATGATCAGGCCCCCGATCATGGCACCGGTAATATTCCCGATACCACCAAGAACCGCAGCGGCAAAAGCCTTGATCCCGGGGACAAATCCCATGTCATACTTCACCGACCCGTAGTAAAGGCCGTACATGATGCCAGCGGCAGCCGCAAGTCCCGCCCCGATTGCAAAGGTCAGGGAGATGATTTTATTAGAACCGATGGCCACAAGGGCCGACATGGTCTTGTCCTGGGCCGTGGCCCGCATGGCCATACCGATCTTGGTCTTGAACACCAGGATGTTCAAGCCGATAAGCAGGGCTGCAGTGAGGGAGACAATGGTGATCTGGAGATAAGAGATGGTGATCATGCCGAAGTCAAACCCGCCCTGGAACAGCTCACTGGGATAAACCGCATCATACACACCCCGGGTCAGCATCATTCCGTTGGACAGAAAAATGGACATACCCAGTGCTGAGAGCAGGGCAGCCAGCCTGGAATTTTTCCGAAGGGGTTTATAGGCGATCTTTTCCACCCCAATGGCAAGGTAGGCGCAATAGGCCATGGAAATAACAAAGGCACCGGTGAGGCAGAGTACCGGATGGGTATCCATATACCCCATCCCGGCCAGATACCCCAAAGCAATGGCACCCACATACCCGCCGGCGGCAAAGAACTCGCCATGGGCAAAGTTGATGAGCTGGATCACACCGTAGACCATGGTATATCCCAATGCAATCAGCGCATACATGCCCCCGAGGGTCAAACCGTTAATCAATTGCTGTATAAAATATTCCATTCTATAAATTTCTTAAGCTTGGGTGTCGTGGAAAAAAGATGCAGCCGGACCGATTCGTACCGGCCGGCCGCATCCAAGGGCAGACCGTAATTCTATTTGATCAGGCCGTTAGCAGGTTCCCAATAGGGCACAAACTTCTCGCCCACAACCTTGAAGGCAATGTAGGAGGAACCGGAATCACCGTTGGCTTTAAACTGCACATGCTTTGAAACGCCCTGGAAATCCAGTTTCATCAGCTCGGCTTTAACCTTGGCGGAATCCGTGGAACCGGCAGCCTTGATGGCCTTAAGCAGAGACATGGCACCGTCATAGGCATAGGTGGCATAGGCAGCAATCTTGCCGTACTTAGGCACGTACCGTTTTTCAAATTCTTTGTACTCGGGAGTCGAAGAATCTGTGAACCCGTAAGTCAGGAAGACACCTTCGGAGGCTTCCTTGGCCACTTCCATATACCTGGGCTGGAATACGGCATCCTGGGTAATGATCTGGGATTTCATACCCAGACGTTTGGCCTGAAGGGTCATCATGGCTGCAGGGGAGAATCCCTGGAGAGACATGTAGAAAATATCGGCATCAGCTCTTTTAGCCATGGTCAGGATAGCAGAGAAATCTTTGTCACCCTGGTTTACATGCTCATGGGCAACAACTTTCATGCCCATGGATTCGGCGGATTTTTTCACGCCGTCGGCCAAGCCCTGGGAATATGTGGTTTTATCGTCAACGATAAAGATGGTTTTTGCGCCCAAAGCTTCTTTCATGAATTTGGCAGCAGCAGGAGCCTGGTCATCGTCACGGCCGCACATGCGGAACATGTAGGGAAGGCCGCGGTCGGTAACTTTTTCATTGGTGGAAGCCGGGGTGATCATGATGATTTCTTCTTCATCCAGAACATCCGAGGCCGGAATGGTGGAAGATGAGCAATAGGCACCGATAACGCCTGCCACTTCAAGGTTGATGAGCTTGTTGGCTGCAGCCACTGCCTGTCTGGGATCGCAGGCCGTGTCCTGGGGAAACAATTCTATCTTGTCGTAACCCGGGATGCCGCCCATTTCTGTAATGACTTCAATGGCGGTGAGTACACCGTTTTTGATATCCGTGCCGTCAGAGGCATAGGGGCCGGTCAGAGGACTCATGGAGCCGATTCTCAACGTTTTCGCGAATACGCCACTGCAGAGAAAGGGAACTAAAATAAGACCCATTACCAAAATTGAAACAACTCTTTTTCTCATCTTCTCCTCCTAAAAATTATTGGTTGGCGGGCTGACCCAGATATGCCTCGATCACCTTGGGATTATTCTGAATTTCAGAAGGATCTCCTTCGGCAATTTTAACACCATGATCAACACAGACGATATGATCACACACACCCATGACCACTTTCATGTCATGCTCCACCAGGAGCACGTCAATTCCGAGGTCTTTTATGCGCGCAATATCATGCATCAGCTCTGAGGATTCAGAGGGATTCATACCGGCGGCAGGCTCGTCCAGGAGCAGCACCTTGGGTTCCGAAGCAATGGCCCTGGCAATTTCCAGGCGCCGCTGGAGCCCGTAGGGCATGTTGGAGGCCACGGTATCGGCAAATTTGTCAACCCCCATGAATTTCAGGGCTTCCATGGCCTTTTCCTTTATCCATGCCTCTTCCCGCTTCTGGGACGGGGTCCTTAGAATGGAACCTAATATGCCTTTTCCGGCCCGGCAGTGCCTGGCCACCATGGCATTTTCAACTGCGGTCATGGCCGAAAAGAGACGAATATTCTGAAAGGTCCTGGCAATACCCTTTTCAAAGATTACATAGGGCCTTTGGCCCAGAATGCTGTTGCCGTCAAAGACCACATCCCCTTCCGATGCCTGGTACACACCGGTAAGCACGTTAAAAACAGTGGTTTTCCCTGCGCCATTGGGTCCGATAAGCCCCACGATCCGACCGTTGCCGATGGTAAAACTCAAACTGGACAGGGCCAGGAGGCCACCAAACCGAACACTGATATTTTTTAATTCTAATTCAGCCATTACGAGATATCGATCCATCCATTAAGATTAAACTGGAAATCGCTTAAAAAGCGCCTCTATAGCCTATTTGTAGCTTTCTGTAGCCCATTAAATTTTTGTTGTCAACAAATAAAACTTTCGTTTTACATGGCGGTACACCCAAAACCCGGTGCAGGCAACCTCCTGTCAATATTAGAAAATGGTTTAACCATATAATTTTCTCCATTTTTTTGTATAGGTAAAACACATACAAAACATTTACATTTATATTGACATTTGTTTATTTTTCTGCAAGGCTAACGAAAACTAACAGGAAAATAAAATGAGAGCCCAACTCACAGCAAAACAACAAAAAATATTGGATTATCTAAGCCGCGAATTGAACAGCACCGGTTCAGCCCCCAGCCTCCGAACGGCAGCAGGTGACCTGGGCATCAGCCATGCCGCCGTGGGCCAGACCATAAAAATTCTTGAGGACAAGGGCTATATCCACAGACAGGGCCGGTACAGCCGGACCATTCAAATCATAAACGACACCAGCGTTAACAGCGGCAGCGGCGACACAGATGCCACCTTCCGCTTGAAACAGATCCCCATTGTCGGCCGGATAACTGCGGGCCTGCCCATGTATGCGGCCCAGGAGTGGGAGGGCAACCTCCTGGTTGACGGCAGTCTTTATCCCGGAGACAATCTTTTCGCCCTGAGGATCCAGGGCCAGTCCATGAGAAACGCCGGAATCCTGGACCGGGATATCGCCATCTGCCGGCCCAGGCAGTATGCCCGGAACAAGGAGATCATCGTGGCACTGGTCCACGGGGAAGAGGCCACGGTGAAAAGATTCTTCCTCCACCCCGGATTTATCGAACTGCGCCCGGAAAATCCAGAGTTCAAGCCCCAGACCTATAATTTTGATGATGTCCTGGTCCAGGGAAAAATCATCGGCATCATCCGCCCGGCAGACGCCATGGAGGCAGAATAAGGCCATGGCCGGCTCATTCCTCCACAACCGGTAATCCCCATGAAACCCCGCCGTATCATCCATCTGAACATTGCAGACTTTGCCGCCCGTGTGGAAACCCGGCTCGCGCCCGGCCTCCGGGGCTGTCCCCTGGTAATCGCCCCCTTGGGTGCCCCAAGGGCCGTGGTATATGACATGAACGAACAGGCATTCAGGGAAGGTATCCGCAAAGGCATGTCCCTGTCCCGGGTCAAACGGCTGCACCGTGGCGTACCCATCCTCCCCCCCAGATTCAACCGATATGAACAGGTGATGAAGGAAATATTCAAACAGGGACTCACCTACACCCCGGCGGTTGAATCCGGCGCCGATGACGGGCATCTATTCCTGGACATTACCGGCACCAGCCGCCTCCACGGTCCGCCACACGATGTGGCCTTCCGCCTGAAAAAATCCATCCAAAAGACCATGGGCCTGGACCCCATCTGGTCCCTGGCCACCAACAAGCTGGTGGCCAAAGTCGCCACCCGGGTGGTTAAGCCCTCTGGAGAGTATATCGTGGGGCCAGGGGAAGAAGAGGCATTCTTAGCCCCCCTGCCCGTGTGCCTCCTGCCAGGGCTATCCAAAGCCGACATCCAAACCATCACCCGGTTCAACCTGGTCCGAATTTCCCAGGTCCGCGCCCTGACCCAGGCCCAGCTCAGTATCCCCTTTCCGGAACGGGCCCTTATCATCCATGGCCTTCTCAGGGGTAACGATCCCGCCCCGGTGGCCCAATCTCCCTCTACCGATATCAAGGCGGACCATGAATTCATCAATGACACCAATGTCTCCGATGAACTCAGGGGCGGGGTAGCTTTTCTGGCGACCGATCTGAGCACCCGGCTCCGGCACCGGAAAAAAGTTCCCCAAAAATTGCACCTGACCATCTCCTATTCCGACGGCATCTGCCATAAACAATCTGCCCCAGGGACCACCCCCCATGAAACCGCAATATTCAAACAGGCCTGGGCCCTGTTCCTCAACACCTGGAAACGGCGGGTCCGTATCCGTCATCTGGCCATCTCCTGCGACACCGCCCCTGCCGCCCCAGTCCAGGCCGACCTCTTCCCGGATGCGAATGGTCCTGAAAAAGCCAAAGCCGGGCAATTGGCAAAGGCCATGGACAAAATCAGAAACCAGTTCGGCAAAACAGCCGTTCAGACGGCAACAGCCCTGGCCGTATCATGATCCCCCTGACCACCCGCTCCCACTACTCCCTCATGTGGGGCACCACCCCGGTCCGGGACCTCTGCGCCCGGGCAAAGCAGCTGGGATACCCCGCACTGGCCCTCACAGACACAGACAATCTTTACGGACTCTGGTCCTTTCTGGCCGCCTGCCGGCAATATGGACTTGCACCCATTATCGGCGCTGAAGTCACGGATATCGCCTCCCCGTGGCGGGCGGTCTGCCTGGTCAAAGATGAACAGGGTTACCAGAATCTCTGCCGCCTCCTGACCCGCCGCCACCGGGACAGGCATTTCAATCTGAAACAGGTCCTGCCGGAACTGGGCCAAGGCCTGACAGTGCTTACCCAGTCACCGGAATTCCTGGTTCTTTGGGATGATTTACGCCGCAGGGGCATGGACCTGGACCTGGCGGCGGCCCTGCCCCGGGCGCCTTTGTCCCGGACCCATCCCCTCTGCCGCACAGCCCAGGACAGAGGCATCCCTTTGGTGGCCACCCCGGGCAATTTTTTTCTCCACGCGGATGGCCACGCCACCCATGCCATGCTCAGGGCCATTGACCAAAACGCCTGCCTCTCAAGGCTGGGCCCCAAAGATATGGCCCCGGCCAATGCATTTCTGGGCAGCCCCGATTATTATGCACAAAAATTTTCCATCCTTCCCCGGGCAGTTGAAGCGACCCATGAACTTGGTGAACGCCTGGCATTCAGGGGACCGGATTTCGGCATTGTCATGCCCCCGTTTCCCCTGACCTCCGGGCAGACTGCCCAAGGCCTGCTCCGAAAAAAAACCCTGAAAGGCGCAGGACAACGATACGGCTCACCCCTGCCCCCAAAGGTGATGCAGCGCATCGACCATGAGCTTGCCATCATCGGGAAAAAAAACTTTTCCACCTATTTCCTGGTGGTGGAGGATATTGTCAGACACGCGTCACGAACCTGCGGCCGGGGTTCCGGTGCCGCCTCCATTGTGGCCTATTGCCTGGAAATCACCAATGTCTGCCCAATCAAACACGACCTCTACTTTGAAAGGTTTCTCAATCCCGGCCGCCAGGATCCCCCGGATATTGATGTTGATTTTGCCTGGGATGAACGGGACGGCATTCTGGACCGGGTGTTGACAAAATTTTCCGGCCAATCCGCCATGGTGGCCAGCCACATACTGTTCCAGCCCAGAATGGCGGTGCGGGAAACCGCCAAGGTCTTTGGCCTGCCGGAAACTGAAATCAAAAAAGTCACGGCCCGGCTGCCCTGGTTCTGGGAGGAGGAGGAAGGGGCCCGAAGCCTTCTGGAAGGGATCAAAACCAGGCCGGAATTCCGTGACATGGATTTCCCCCACCCCTGGCCGGAGATCATGGCCCAGGCCCAGGCCCTCACCGGCACCCCCAGATATCTCTCGGTCCATCCCGGGGGCGTGGTCATCACCCCGGGCCCCATGGACACCTATGTCCCGGTCCAGACTGCACCCAAAGGAGTCCCCCTGATCCAATGGGAAAAGGAGGGGGCGGAAGCCGCCGGCCTGGTAAAAATTGATCTCTTGGGAAACCGGAGCCTAGGCGTCATCCGGGACTGCATCTCTGCCATCGCCGAGTCCCCCGGGGAGTTCAACGACTTCCGGAACATTGACCCCGAAGATGACCCTGCAACCCAGGCCCTGGTGGCCCAGGGCCGGACCATGGGCTGCTTTTACATAGAGAGCCCGGCCATGCGCCTGCTCCAGAAAAAATCCAATGTCGGGGATTTCACCCACCTGGTCATCCACTCCAGCATCATCCGTCCGGCAGCCAACGAATTTATCCAGAAGTATCTGCGCAGCCTCCACACAGGCATCTGGGAGCCCATTCATCCCCTTTTGGGAGATCTTCTGGATGAGACCTTCGGCATCATGGTCTTTCAGGAAGATGTCTCCCGGGTGGCGGTGCGGCTGGCCGGATTTACCCATGCCCAGGCCGAATCCTTAAGAAAAATCATGTCCAAAAAAGACAAGACCCGGGAACTTTCAGCCTATTACCGGGCATTTGCCCTGGGTGCTGCCAACCTGGGCGTCCCAAAAAAAGATATCCAACAGGTCTGGGAGATGATCATCTCCTTTTCAGGATACTCCTTTTGTAAGCCCCACTCCGCCTCCTATGCCCTGGTATCCTTCCAGGCCGCCTATCTGAAAACCCATTATCCGGCACAATTCATGGCAGCGGTCATCTCCAACCAGGGAGGATTCTACTCCACCTTTGCCTATGTTTCAGAGGCCCGGCGTATGGGAATCAAGATTCTGGGGCCTGATATCCATGCCGCCCAGATCCAGTGGACAGGCAAAAAAAAGACATTAAGAATCGGGCTCATGGCCATCAAAGGCCTCTCTGCGGCAACCTTGAAAAATATTATCCAGGAACGGGAAACAAGACCCTTCACCCATCTTTCCGACTTTCTCTACCGGGTCATACCCCGGGAGGACGAATTCTACGCCTTGGTCCACAGTGGATGCCTGGACAGTCTTGGGCATAATAAAAACCGGGCCACCCTGCTCTGGACCCATGCATTGTGGAAAAGGCAGAAAACCCGTCAACACTCCCCGCCGGGTCTGTTTGCCGCCCCCCCCGCCGCTGCCGCCCAAATTCCGGACCTGCCTCCGGATTCCCCTGCTGACCTGAGGCGCCGTGAATTCTCAGTACTCGGTCTTCTCATTGACGGCCACCCCATCTTAGTGCATGAAAAAAAAATTCAACGATTCAAAACTGTCAAAGCCGAAGAAATAGAAAATTTTGTGGGAAAAGAAATCAGCTTTGCCGGATGGCTCATCACGGGCAAGGTGGTCAGGACAAAACAAGGAGACCCCATGAAGTTTCTGACCTTTGAGGATGAAACCGGTATCGTGGAAACCGTATTCTTTCCCAGACCCTATGCCCGGTTCTGTCATATCCTGGATTACGGCAAGCCCTTTTTGCTTTCAGGCCGTGTGGAATCCGACTGGGGCGCGGTCACCCTGACCGTCAGTTTCACCCGCACCATTTCCTGAATTCCACAATAGTGTAATTTGCGTTCAATTTCCGGAGCGGTCCCGGAAAAAAGCCCTTATCTCGACATGTACCGCTTGTTTTAACATAGAACTAATAAATATTACGTTTTTGCTCTTTAAATAGACCCGTAAAATAACACTTTTGCATTTAAAATATTATTTTTTATTTATGAAGTTTGATCATATACACCCCGATCAATTTAAACTTCTATAATTTCAACAAGTTAATAACGATCAACATTTGATAGAATTCATCTGGTATGACATTTGCTGATTAACCGAGGACAAAAGGATTGAATCACAACCCCTAAAACCAAGAAGGATGAGAATGATGCTGAAACATTGTGTACTTGCTGCTGGAATACTTTTGCTTAACACCATTCCGGCCATGGCCGGGGAAGGTACCATTGATAGCGGAGACACGGCCTGGGTAACCATGTCCACAGCCCTGGTTATGATGATGACCCCGGCAGGCCTGGCCCTTTTCTACGGCGGGCTTTCCCGGTACAAAAACCTGCTCAACACCATTGCCATGACCCTGGCGGCATATTGCCTGGCCTCAGTCATCTGGGTTGCCTGGGGCTATTCTCTGGCATTCGGGGAGAGCGGCAGCCCGCTCATCGGTAGCCTGGACCATCTCTTTTTGTCCGGCATCGACATTCATTCAGTATCCGGCACCATTCCCACCCTGATTTTTGTTTTGTTCCAGATGACCTTTGCCTGCATCTCGGTGGCCATCATCTTGGGCTCCGTGGTGGATCGGATGAAATTCTCGGCCTGGATTGTGTTTACCATCCTCTGGGTCACCCTGGTCTACACCCCGGTGTGCAACTGGGCCTGGGGCGGGGGATGGATGCACAAAATAGGCGCCCTTGATTTTGCCGGAGGCAATGTGGTCCACATTAACGCGGGCGTATCAGGCCTGGTCCTTGCCCTGGTCCTTGGAAAACGGCGGGGTTACGGCAAAGAGGCCATGATCCCCTCCTCGGTCACATTCACGGCCCTGGGTGCAGGCCTGCTCTGGTTCGGCTGGTTCGGTTTCAATGCCGGAAGTGAACTGGCCGCCGACGGCGTGGCTGCCTCCGCCTTCATGGTCACCAATACGGCCGCGGCAATAGGAGGCCTTGCCTGGCTGTTTACAGAGTGGAAAATTGCAGGCAAACCCACCGTCCTGGGCCTGGCCTCCGGCGCCATTGCCGGTCTAGTGGGCATCACTCCGGCCGCGGGGTTTGTCACCCTGGCCGGCTCATTTGCCATTGGTATAGTTGCAGGCCTACTGGGATATTTCGGGGTAACAGTCCTCAAGCAAAAACTGGGTTATGACGATGCCCTGGATGCATTCGGCATTCACGGTCTATGCGGAATATGGGGAGCCTTTGCCACAGGGCTCTTTGCCTCCCCCACAGTAACCGAAGGAGCAGCCGGACTCTTTTACGGCAATCCAAAGCAGGTAATGGTCCAGATTTTATCCATCGTGGGCACCATTGCCTTTTCCACCCTTGCCACCCTCATTGTGGTCTATATTACCAAGACGCTCACCGGTGGCCTGAGGGTGGAGGCAGACCATGAACTGGTCGGCCTGGACAACGCCCTCCACGGTGAACGTGCATTTGAAATCGAATAAAACGAACCAACCCAGGCGGCCGGGCCGGAAAACTCCTTTTGTATTAAGATGACCATTACACAAGAACTGCCCATGCATGCCTTCCCGGCCCAGTCACTTTTTTTAAAAAATATTGACAGAAAACACTTTTTCCTTTAAAGTTCCAATTCTTGTGTGCCCAGGTAGCTCAGTCGGTAGAGCAGGGGACTGAAAATCCCCGTGTCAGCAGTTCAATTCTGTTCCTGGGCACCATTTGCGTCCCCATCGTCTAGCCCGGTCCAGGACACCGGCCTTTCACGCCGGCGACAGGGGTTCGAATCCCCTTGGGGACGCCATTTAGACTATACGGCTTTCAGCGTTTTGCTGAGAGCCTTTTTGTTTTTCAACCTGCCCTGTCAAATCCACCTGGAAAAAATTAATTCTATACGATATGTTTACCCCATAATATATCCCGGCACTGGAAAGATATCTGGATGCAGAATACAGAGGATGAGTCGGTATCCCGATGGATGCCAATAAAGCACTTTGGCGAGCATGAATTCCAAACAAATGTGGCGGCGGAAAAACAAGGACCTGAAACATGAATTCAAAATGGCGTATTCTTTTTTGCGATGAGATGGAAAGCGTTTGCCCGGTGACGGAGTTCATCAACCAATGTGATCCAAAACACCAGGTCAAGGTTTTGCGTTTACTCTCCCTGCTGGAAGAAAAAGGCCCGGTCCTGCCCAGGCCCTATGCAGACCTCCTCCGGGACGGCGTCCATGAACTGAGATTTACCCTGTCCACGGAAAATGTCAGGGTGCTCTATTTTTTCTGTTACCGCAGATTCATCGTTCTCTATAACGCTTTTTTAAAAAACACCAACCGGGTGCCGGAGCAGGAAATAAAGGCTGTTATGGCTTATCGAGACCGGTTTCTCAAAAAGACATCTCCCCAAAAACTCCAGGAGGCCTGGCGTGCTGTTTTTTAAAGAAATTAAATATAAAAAAATGGCTGATCCGGGGTTCAAATCCTTATACGCCGAAGAATGCCATATCTGTTCTCTCACTCTTAAGGTCATTGAGCGCATGGAATCATCCACAAACAAAAATCGAATTTTAAGCCGGCTCAATATTTCGGATGCAGACTATGACATGCTGAAAAAGGGGGATCATTGCCGACCCGATCAGGTGAAGCTCCTTTGCAGGCATCTGGGCATTAAAACAGAGGATGAAACGGCCTGCCCCCGCTTTGAGTCTCAATAACAGGCATGCGTACTTGGCCTTCCCCCCATAGACCGCGTACAACAAAGCATGAATAAATACATGGTGATAGCACTTTCATATGAATAGATGCTTCCACCACAACCTCAGTTCATCTTCTTCTGCCCATAAGTCTTGAATTTTTCAACGACTTTTTCCATCTCATCTTCCGGCAGAATCACCGGTTTGCCGACGCTTTTGGTCTGGTAGTAAATCCGGGCGACAAATTCAATTTCTTCTGCTGCGGCAAATGCGGCATCGATGTTTCGGCCCACGGCCAGCAGCCCATGATTGGCAAGAAGCAGGGCATTGTACTCCCCGATATTTTCAGCCACATTCCCGGCCAGTTCCGGGGTGCCGAAGGTGGCATAGGGCGCCAGGGGCACTTTTTTTCCGGCAAACCCCACTAGGTAATGAACCGCCGGTATTTCCCATCCCAGACAGGCCATGGTGGTGGCGTAGGGAGAATGGGTATGAACCACGGCCTGGACATCCTGCCGCTGCCGGTATAAGGACAGGTGAAACCCCAGCTCACTTGACGGCTTGCAGTCTCCATCCAGAATATTTCCGTCCAGATCGGTAAGGACCACATCTTCAGGCTGCAACCCGGCATATTCAATGCCGCTGGGGCTGACAGCCACGCGCCCGGAATTCCGGTCAATGATGCTGAGATTCCCGCCGGTACCGGTGGTCAGACCGGATTCAACCATCTTGAGCCCAAAACGCACAACCGCTTTTCTTTCCGCTTCCAACTCCATAAACGCCTCCATTGAAAAATGATGATTCATCCAACATCGGATAATATATGAAACGGTAATTCAGGTAAAGAGGTGAACAACCACCCGCAATCAATGGTTCGGTATCTGGTCCAGAGACTTTGCCTGGCCACTGGTTGAGAAGCAGTGGCCTCATATAATTATCATTATGCAAATATTTTTTTTGGATTAAAAGCCAGGACATTTCAGTTCCATTGACCTATAATGCCCCAATGAATCAATAGTACCCTTAATCCATGAGAGGAATTTTCATGAAAGCTGTTCTCTACGAAGCATTCTCTAAAGCCCCCATATTGACGACTCTGCCCGACCCCACCCCTGAAAACAATGGCGTGGTCATTAAAGTCATCGCAACAGGATTATGCCTGAGCGACTGGCACGGTTGGGTGGGGCATGATCCCGACATCACCCTGCCCCACGTCCCCGGACATGAGCTGGCAGGAGACATCGTAAGTGTGGGAAAAAATGTATCCCGATGGAAAATCGGCGACCGGGTGACAGTGCCCTTTGTTGGCGGATGCGGGGGATGCCCTGAATGCCGGTCCGGGAATCACCAGGTCTGCGACCACCAGTTCCAGCCCGGCTTTACCCATTGGGGTTCCTTTGCCGAATATGTGGCCATAAATTATGCCGACATCAACCTGGTCCGGCTGCCCGATGAGATGGATTATAAGACCACGGCCAGCCTGGGATGCCGGTTTGTGACCTCATTTCGGGCTGTGGTGGACCAGGGCCGGGTCTCCGCAGGCCAGTGGGTAACGGTACACGGCTGCGGTGGGGTGGGTCTGTCCGCCATCATGATCGCCACGGCCCTGGGCGCCAATGTTATTGCCGTTGATATTGCCGATGACAAACTCGAACGGGCAAAAGAGATGGGTGCCGTTCACACAGTCAACAGTAAAGGGGTTGCCGATACGGTGGAAACAGTGCTGGAACTGACCTCCAGGGGAGCCCATGTCTCCATCGACGCCCTGGGCCATCCCGAAACCTGTTACAACTCCGTTGCCAATCTTAGGAAACGCGGAAAACATATCCAGGTAGGGCTGATGACCGGAAACCATGCGGCCCCTCCGATCCCCATGAGCCAGGTGGTGGCCAATGAGTTGGAAATATACGGTAGTCACGGGATCCAGGCCCATCGCTACGACGCCATATGGGAAATGATAAAAAGCGGCAAACTGAAGCCGGAACGGCTGGTGGGAAAGACCATCTCTCTTGGGGATTCCATCCCGGCTCTCATGGCAATGGACAAATATGAAAACAACGGCATCACCATTATTGATCCGGCCATAGAATAAAATAACTAAGAATCAGGGCGTTGTTCTCCCGACGACCTGATTCTTATCAGACCCTTTTTATACGAAATCTATTCTTTTAATGTTTAAGCGGTTTAATTTATAGTTCATCATCTGGGGAGATATTCCCAGATTCCGGGCTGCTCTGGCAGCGTTTCCCCGGGTGGCCTGCAGCTCAGACCTTAATATTGATATCTCGTGCTCTAATTTTAATTCAGCCAGTGTTTTACCGATATTTTGAACCGGAGCCCCCCCGGCCGCAAGCCCCCCCGGACTTGGAGGCAAAGGTCTGGTGGGGAGGTTCCCCGTTGCATCGGCCAGGGCTTCCGGCAAATGATGCATCTCAATCACCCTTTCAGATCCAACCAGGTTCATGGCCCCTTCGATGAGATGCTCCAATTCCCTGACATTTCCGGGCCAGCCATAGGTTTTGAAAAAATCAAGAACCTCCAGGCTGAATCCCACAACCTGCCTGCCCAGATTCTCATTTTTCTTTAAGAGAAAATGATCCGCCAGCAGCTCCACATCACGCCCCCTGTCTATCAGGGCCGGAATACGGATAACAACGACAGCCAGCCTGTAATAAAGATCGGATCTGAGCACCTTGGTTTCAACGGCCTCCCCGGGCGATACATTCATAGTGCTCAATATTTTCAAATCAATATCTATTTCACACATTGACCCGACTCTGCGTATTTTTCGCTCCTGCAAAAACCTTAAAATCTTTGCCTGGAGACTCAGGGGCATTGAATTGATTTCATCCAAAAGCACGGTTCCCCCGTCCGCCCGTTCAAATAGACCGGCCTTATCTACAGATCCTGTGAATGCGCCTCTGGAAGTTCCAAACAACAGCCCCTCAAGCAGGTTCTCCGGGATACTGGCACAATTTATGGCCAGGAAGGGATGATGTTTTCGAGAACTGTAATTATGCATGGATTGGGCGAACAATTCTTTCCCGGTCCCGGTTTTACCATAAATCAATACAGGGGAATCAGATTCAGAGGCGCGCTTTGCCGTTGCTGTTGCATGAACGATGCCCTGGCAGCCGCCGATGATCTCATTGAACGAATAGCGGGTCCCGTTGGTTTTCCGCTTTTCCATCCGGCAGGGATAAGCCGAAGTATTTTTCAAATCCGTCACCCTATCGAAAGAATGTTCTATATTCTTAAAATCAATGATGCAGCACACGGCCCCGGCCACTTGATTATCAATGATGACAGGATAAATATTGTGTATGGAATTCACCACCCGGCCAAGGTGGGTCCTGTAGTATACCGCCAGCTTTTTAATCACCCGGCCCGTTTTCAGGCATGCCATTGTGGGGCTGTGCCCCTCTTCAACACTGTAAAGGGCTGATACGGGTTTTCCAATTGTGTCATGCGCGGTAAAATCGTCCATCTTCAGCTGGATGTCGTTCATGAAAAGGACGATACCATTTTCATCGGTTATGGTAATGCCTTCATGATAATTTTTAAAAGAATCAATGATCGGAAATTCTTTAAGATCAACAACCGATAAAACCCTCTCTTTCTTTTCCATGTTTTTCACCCGGCGCGTCGGTTAATAAAATTAGTTTTTATATATCTGACTAAAATACAATTTATTTTTATAAATATAAAATTATATTTTATATTTATCTCTAACCCGGCGAGCACACAAGGACTAATTATTTGAAATAGTTAAATAATAAAAACCAACACAACCTGGCACAGCGGTTGCATTCTGCTGTTGCCCAAAGATTATTTTTATTACCCACAAGAGAAGGATAGAAAATGGACACAGGTAAACTTTTATACTTAAGCCAGTCGGACGTTAAACAGGTCGGCCTCTCAATGGCAGAGATCGTGGACGCCCTGGAGCAAGGATTTGCTGAAATGGGAAACGGCCGTGTGGAGATGCCCCCCAAGCCGGGCATCCATCCCGGAGAAGGGGGCGATAACTTTATCCATGCCATGCCCGCATATATTCCGGCCATGAAATCCGCCGGCATGAAGTGGGTGAGCGGTTATCCCGGAAACCAGGCAAAGGGGCTTGCTTATATCAACGGCCTTTTGATCCTCAATGATGTGGACACGGGCATCCCTCTCTCCATCATGGATTGTTCATGGATTACGGCCATGCGCACGGGTGCAGCCTCAGCAGTGTCGGCAAAATATCTGGCCCGGCCGGAGTCTTCCACAATTGGTATTCTTGCCTGCGGCGTACAGGGCCACACGAACCTGGAAGCCATGAATGTGCTGTTCCCGCTCGAAAAAGTCATGGCCTATGATCCCAGTGCTGAAAATGCCCGGGATCTGGCTGAATTCGGCAAATCTCTGGGCCTGGATGTCAAGATTGTCGACGCCCCTCAAAAAGCGGTCACCAACTGTGATATCGTCGTAACCTCGGGTCCGATCCTCAAGACGCCCCATGCAACCATAGAGGCGGGATGGCTTGATAAAGGGACGTTTGCCTCCCTGGTGGATTTTGATTCTTATTATACCCGAAACGCTCTCAATGAGGCCGACAAATGGACCACTGACCATCTGGGCCAATACAACTATTACAAAAATGAAGCCGGTTATTTTAAAGAATGCCCACGGGTGGATGCCGAACTGGGGGAATTGGTCACCGGCAAGAAAAAGGGCCGGGAAACACCTGAAGAAAAAACATTTGCCGTCAACCTGGGCCTTGCCATGGATGACATGGTTGTGGCACCCCTTCTTTTTAAAATGGCGGTTGAAAAGGGAATCGGCACCTGGCTGGACCTTTGATCAATAAGGAAACAAGCCTTTTGTTTCTGTGTGGCTTTTTCAGCCAAAAGACCATATGATTGGCCGAACAAAGCCAATCATATGGAACTTTAAAACATGATCAACACCATACTATTTGACCTGGACGGCACCCTCACCGACCCCAAGGACGGCATCACCCGGTGTATCCAATTCTCGCTTAAACATTTTGATGTGCCAATGCCGGATACTGAAGACCTCACCTGGTGCATCGGCCCGCCCCTAAGGGATTCTTTTTCACAGCTTCTGAAAACCAAGGAGGATGCGATCCTTGACCGGGCCTTATCCCTTTACCGAAAGCGGTTTTCAGAAAAAGGCATGTTTGAAAACTACATCTATCCTGAAGTTCCCCAAGGCCTTGAAAGAATTAAGGCCTCAGGGTTCCGGATATTTCTTGCCACTTCAAAACCCAGAATTTTTGCAAAAAAAATACTTGACCATTTCAGGCTTTCGCAATTTTTTAATACCGTGTACGGAGCGGAACTGGACGGCAGCCTGGTGGATAAAGAAGAATTGATCGCCCATATTCTTAAAACAGAGACCATTGATCCAAAACACGCCCTCATGGTCGGGGACCGGATCTACGACATTGCCGGCGGACAGCAAAATGGGGTTATGACGGCGGCCGTGACATACGGATACGGCAGCCCGGATGAAATTAGGTCTTCACATCCGGACCTGGTGCTTAACCGGTTTTCAGAGCTACCAGTATTTTTGTCTTGCCCGAGGCGGCCCGATTCCATTACAAACTCAGAGCCATAGACGGCGACCCAACCTGTCAGCCGCTCTGGGGGTCGCCCTGTCCTTTTCAATTTTCTTTTCTTTGGTGTAACCCGGCAATTGGCAAAACCAACTCAAGAGTTTTAATCAATGATGTCGCTGAGGATTCGGAAAAAGGTCTTATTTATTCAATGGGTCTTATATCGACTTTTTAAGCGAACTGTTTTTAAGTTGAAAAAATCAACCTGGAATGGCATAGGTTAGCTGTATCCTTGAAAAAATGCTGCCAAAAGGACAATACTGCCGTGGCCCGATTCCTTCCAAACAATCAGATTACCCTTCTGCAAAACGGTGATGCTTATTTCCCGACCCTTGAGGCGGCTTTAAACAGGGCAGTCCATACCATTTATCTGGTAACCTATATTTTTAGAGATGACACCACTGGGCAATGCATTGCAGATGCACTGAAAAGAGCAGCGTTGCGCGGTGTAAAGACCCATGTGCTCATGGATGGATTTGGTTCCAACCCTTTGTCCAAAGCCATGATTGCCGATCTGAATGCAGCCGGTGTCATGGTGATGAAGTTCCGGCCGAAGATATCCCCATGGACGCTTCGGCGCCGAAGACTGCGCCGTCTGCACCAGAAAATTGTGGTTGTGGACCAGAAGATTGCCTTTGTCGGCGGCATTAATATTATCGATGATCACAATACACCGGATCAGAGAGCGCCCCGGTATGACTATGCTGTCTGTGTGGAAGGACCGCTGGTGGCAGACATCCATGCATCGGCCCGCCGCATGTGGCTGCGGGTGGCCTGGGCACGCCTGTCTTCTTATCCGGGCCGGGACAACCACAGGCAGGACCTTTTTACAGAATCCAGGGGCGACATGTATGCCGCTTTTCTGGTTCGCAATAATATCAGGCATCGCCGTGATATCGAAAATGCCTATATCCAGGCGATTGAAAAATCCCACGCTGAAATCATTCTTGCCAATGCTTACTTTCTGCCCGGACAAAAGTTTCGCCGGGCTCTATCAGATGCGGCGGCCCGGGGCGTCAGGGTGATTCTGCTCCTGCAGGGAAGAACAGAACATCCATTGTTCCACTATGCCGCCATCGCCTTATATGACAGTTTTCTAAAAGCAGGAATTCAGATTTACGAATACCATCAAGGTTTCATGCACGCCAAAGTCGCTGTGATCGACAACCAGTGGGCCACTGTAGGCTCCTCAAACCTTGACCCTTTCAGCCTGCTTTTGTCCCTTGAGGCAAATATCATTGTTGAGGATAAAACCTTTGCCCAAACATTAAGGCACAGCCTTAAGACCGCCATTGCAACCGGCGGCCGTCAAATACAGACGCACAACTGGAAAACCCAGCCTGTCCATATGCGTATAGCAATCTGGATAAGCTATTGCCTGGCACGATTCATGATTGGAATGGCCGGGTATGCTCCGGATAACCATGGCGATAAAAATGATGGAAGATGACCTTTGGACAGAGAAAACCCTTTTTATCCGGTTTTCCAGCTATAATGAAGGGGATTAATAAAGCGGCAGTCGCTCAGGGGTGACGATGCCAAGTTTGCGCATGCGGGCACGCAAGGTGCTGCGATTGAGACCAAGAATCTGGGCGGCACTGTTTTTTCCACTGACTTTCCAATGGGTCTGCTCCAGAACCCGGACAATATAATCCCGTTCAACGGCCTCCAGCGTTTTCATATTTTTGCCCAGGTGCCTATAGGATTTGGAAAGATCATCAGCCAGTCGGAGTTTGGTGCTTGATGAGTTGATCACCGCCCGTTCAAGAACATTTTCAAGTTCCCGGACATTTCCCGGCCAGTGATAATTCTGTATGGCGTTCATCGCATTTTGGGGAACCATTTCAATAGTCTTGCCCAAGCGTCTGGATATCTTTTTTATATAAAAATCCACGAGAAGGGGTATATCGTCTCTCCGTTCCCGCAAAGGCGGCATTGTAATAGGGAACACATTCAGCCGATACCACAAATCACTCCGGAACCGACCTTTTTCGACTTCTTCTTCGAGATTTCGATTTGTGGCGGCAACAATCCGGGCATCGACCCGCATGGTATGAGAACTTCCCAATCGCTCAAATTCACCATCCTGAATCACACGGAGCAGTTTTGACTGCAATTCCAAAGGCAGTTCACCGATTTCATCTAGAAAAAGAGTGGCACCGTCGGCAATCTCAAATCGCCCCATATGTTTGCGGTCAGCACCGGAGAATGCCCCTTTCTCATGACCGAACAACTCACTTTCGATGAGATTTGCAGGCAATGCCGCGCAATTAACCTTTACCAGCGCCCGTTTTTTCCGGCTGCTGAAACCGTGAATGGCCCTGGCCACAAGCTCTTTGCCGGTCCCGGTTTCCCCCAGTACCAATACTGTGCTATTACTGTCTGCAATCTGTTCAACCTTATAGAGTACATATTTGAGACCGTCACTTTGGCCAATAATGTTCTCATGGTTATTTTCCAGCTTTATTTCTTCTTCCAGGTATGCCCGTTCCGCCTCCAATTGTTTTTTTAACTCAATTATTTCACAAAGGGCGATTTCGGCTTTAAATTTTCCCTCATCCGCCTCTTGTTTTGCCAGGACAAGTTCTGCTGTCCTGGTTTCAACGATTTCCTCAAGGCGTCTCTTGTATTGTTCCTGGTCGGTTACATCTTCGATGGCCAGCAGAATAAGCTGGGTTTTCTGGGTCTCTTTATAGATTCTCCGGGCATTCAAATGCATAATTTTGGGGCCGATGGTGTCAAATACATGTTCTACTTCAAAGTCGTTGAACACAGTATTTTCCGGAAGAATTTTTTCAAGCAGTTCTCTGAGTCTGGGAATATTCCACTGCCCATTGCCAAGATCGTATATCAACACACCTTCAGTATCCTCAGGTTTAACATAAAAAGTCTTATAAAAAGACTGGTTGGCTTTGACAATCTTTAAACCCGAATCAAGGACCACAAGCGGTTCGCGAACTGAGCTGAGAATATTGGTAAAAATGTCCAGAAAAACTTTCCGCATTTATCTCCCTTTTTTTCCTTATAAAATAGACAGAAAACAGACTTTTGTCAAAATTATGGCTAAACCACCTTACAAGCTGGTTAAACACTTGTTACCTGCTGTAGCCCGTTGAAATTCCAGCATGCGTTGTCTTTTTTTAAAAAACAATTAAATGAGTTAAACAGAGGATTTTATTGTATGATAGGCTTATATTCGAGTACGCAAGCAAAAGACCGGACAGGATTATTCATTAAACCGGTTGTCCATACAGGAGGGCTGATACATGAGAAAACGTCAGAAAGAAGCCATTTTCATTTCATTTTTTAAAGAAAAAGAAAAATATGAAAAACTTGCGGAGTACATTATTCATCTGATCAGGAATGATCCTTCGGCACCGAAAGAAAGCATTCATACAATAACGTATCGTATAAAAGATAAAGATAGACTCATAGAAAAAATAGAGAACGAGAATAAAAAACCTGAAATGAAAAGTGTTTTGATTACCCAAAAAAATTTCCAGACAAAAATAGAGGACCTTCTGGGGATCAGGCTTATCTGTCTTCGTCTTTCAGATATCAATAGAATCAAAACGTATCTTGAACTCTTGGCTGATGAGAAAATATTGCGATTCATCCGAAAACCGGATCACAAAAGATCATTCATTCTTCCGATTGATCCCGGTGAGACTATTCCAGAAAACCTGGCGCTTCGATATAGTGGATATTCATCCATTCACTATCAGGCCGAGCTGGGTGAAAACTCAGGTGCAACAGATGAGCTCAAAGGGCTTCAGATTGAATTCCAATTACGCACTATCCTTGAAGAGGCATGGGGAGAAATTGATCATAAATATCGATATATGTTCAGTCGAAAAGGCGATCCGCTTCCAGAGCATATACACTCGGGTTTTTACAACTTGAGTGCCTATCTTCAGGCAGCTGCCCTGCATGCAGAGCATTTGTGCCGACAGGCCGAGACCTATCGGTTATCAAAAAAACAAAAAGCTAAAGGAAGGCTTATCGATGAACCTATTCAGCCGATAATAGCTCCGGCATTTCCGATTCTACTGGAAAAAGCTTTTGGCTTTACACCGACAACCAGAACAATCACATATATCCTGAAACGGTTCAATGAATTGGGTTACAAAGAGCCGCCTCAACTTGTTTTCCACAAAATTTCCACAAAAGAGCGACTTTTGAAATTTGAAACTATTTTTCGAGAAGTTCTGAATCGTGACGCCTTTGAAAATAATAGTAAGAGAAATGTCGATGCCATAAATGCTGTAAATTTTGTATTAGCCATTGAGATCCAAGGTCAAAGAGTGGCAGAGGAAGGGCTGAAATCAATCCTAAGAATGAGGAAAAAACGTTAGAGATCCTAATCAACTTATTCAAAGTTGCAAATACTTGGGTTATTTTTTAATCATAGGGGCCAGTGCCGGATCAGGCAACCCCGGGGTAAAGGGGGAATGCGGCGACCGGACTGTCACAGATGACAACGTCCGGCCGGAGTGGTTTGCGGCAATCAGATTTCTTTGATCGTGGCGTTTGCTTTGGCGGCTTCCAACAATTCCAGTGCTGCTGTCAGCACACGGGTCTGCCGGACCTTGTCAAAGGGGCGTCCCAGGGGACGGCCAAGCAGTTCCCTGGTTAAAACCACCCTGGGAAGGGCCATGGACCGCATCCGGTTTTCAAAAGATTTTATGGCAATGACCACGGTGGGGATACCGGCGGCTTCAAAGGCCCTTGCTACATGTCCCACGGACATGTGACAAACCGGTCAGACCGGCACCAGGACCACGGCATCCATCCCTTGTGCCTGCATGGTATGGGTCCACCCGGGCAGGGTCTTCTTAAGCAGCCGGGTCTGGGCGCAGGCCCCCACGAATGAAAAGGCATTGGGGGTGAGGGTTTTAAACATTCCCTTTGTCCGTAGCTCTTTGAGGCGTTCAAAGGGGAATGCCACATTGGGGTCCTTTTGCGCGGCCCTGATGTCGTACCCGCCGTGGCGCACCCGCATTTGGCCGGCTTTCGTATCAAAGGGAATCGTGGACAATTGGGGCTCTTCCTTGATAAACGCCATGATCCGGGATTCGGCCTCGGCCTGGGTCATGTTTTCAACCCCCAAAGGTCTGGGATCGTCCCCGTCCACAAAATGGCCCGAGGAGGTCAGCAGGGAAAGGGTCATCTCGGACAGGGGCTTTTCAAGGGGGGTGAACGGCCCCTCGTCATAGGTGAACCCCTTGAGTTGGCCGCCGCTGTATGACCGGGTCTGGCCTTCCATGATACACTGTTTCACCGATGCCAGATCATCGTCGTCCACGGCATTGACAAGGGTGGTGAAAAGCCCCTGAAAAAATTCCGATGCGTGGTCTTGGGACAACTCCGATATGAACTTGAATGAGAGGTCGGATCGGCTGCCGTAAAAAAATGATTTGATAAAATCTTCAAAAGTCTCTTTTTCCGTCTGGCTCATGGTCACACTCCTTCTCTGTCTGGGAAACAATTTTTTGGGTGACTATAATCACTTACGCCGGTTAATATCCCGAGGATACCACGCAACAAGAACCTATGCAACGCCATCAGCCGCTGCCTTATAAGGTGGAAAAAATCACCAACACAATGGCGGTGACCAGACGTTTTTTAAAGTATCCGTAAATGGCTGCACCTGTATATCTAATGGTCAATGGCCAGGGAAACGGCTTTGGCTGCATGGATGAGCGTGGTGTCCAGAAGGGGTACCCGGGTATCATCCTGCCCCACCAGAAGACCTATTTCAGTGCAGCCCAGGATAACGGCTTGGGCCCCCCTGGCTGCCAGCTCATCTATAATACGTAAATATTGGGTCTTTGAGTTTTCCTTGATTTTTCCAAGGCAAAGCTCCCGGTAAATTACATCATGAACAATCTTTCTGTCAAATTTCCCCGGTGTAAGCACCTTTAGCCCGAAACCCGTCTCAAGACGGCCCTTGTAGAATTCGTGTTCCATGGTAAAGGCAGTGCCAAGCAGTCCCACTGTCTTCATTCCCTGTTTACGAATCACCTGGGCCGTGGCATCGGCGATATGGATTAAGGGGATGTTCACCCGGGACTGGACCTGGGGTGCCACCTTATGCATGGTATTGGTGCAGATGAGGAAAAAATCCGCCTCAGCCGCTTCAATATCCCGGGCCGCCCTGGACAGGATATCGGCCGTACCCTCCCAGTCCCCCTGGTGCTGAAGCTTTTCAATGGGATCAAAATCCACGCTGACCATAACAATTTTAGCGGAATGGAGCCCCCCGAGCTTTTCTTTCACCCCCTGGTTGATGGCCCGGTAATATGCCAGGGTGCTTTCCCAACTCATGCCCCCAAGTAATCCAATGGTCTGCATTGTCCTCCCTCCGTAATCTTTTTTATAATTGACGGTAACCGGGAATTACCCTATCACATAAGAATGAAAAATGCATACGCTCAGGACCATGACGACAGCCCCTACAGAGAACTCCAGCAACACCTTGACCGGCAGCCTGTTGGATTTCCGCCTTCGGGAAGCGGAGCGGATATCAGACTGCTCAAGCATATATTCACCCCAAAGGAAGCCCGAATCGCAGCCTGCCTCAGCCACGAGCCAGGCGGCTTGGACAAAATTTTCCCAGGGGCGAAATACCTGGTGTCTTCTGTGGGGGAACTGGAAGAACGCCTCACGGCCATGGTAAAAAAAGGGGGCCTGGAATTCCGGCATGAAAAGGGCCGGGACTTATACGCCAACACCCCGCTGGTGGTGGGAATTTACGAACTCCAGGCCGGCCGGCTCACCCCGGAATTCATCAAGGATTTCAAGGCCTATACTTCGGAAACCCGGTATGGCATCTCCTTTCTGTCCACCAAACGGTCCCAGATGCGTACCGTGCCCATCCATAAAAGTATTTCCCATGATTTACCTGTGGCCGATTATGATCATATCCAAAATCTCCTTGAGACCGCTGCCACGCCCTTCGTGGTCCTGCCCTGTATCTGCCGGAAAAAAAAGGCCATGTTGGGCGCCCCCTGCAAAACCACGGACCGCACCGATACCTGCATGGCCATGGGCCCCGTCGCCCAGACCCTTATCAAGATGGGACTGGGCCGAAAAATCCCCAGGTTGGAAGCCATGCAAATTATTCATAAAAACCAGGAAGAGGGCCTGGTGCTTCAGCCCTCCAACACCCAGAAAATTGAATTCCTGTGCTCCTGCTGCGGCTGCTGCTGTTCCATGCTGGGCCTGCAAAAGGATCTACCCCTGCCCCTGGATTTTTGGGAAACCGGATTTAAGGCCATACTGGATAATGGCCGCTGCGTGGGCTGCGGCAAATGTGCGGACAGATGCAGCACCAATGCCCTGACCATTTCAACTCCTGGCACGGATAAAAAAGAACGGCTCAAACCAGATCTGGACACCCACCGGTGCATCGGTTGCGGCCAATGTGTTGCCGCCTGTAAAGCAGACGCTCTGACCCTTGTTCCGAGACCCGGACAGGGCAGCCCCCCTGAAGACCGGGAAGAATTAAACGACATACTTCTTGAACATAAAAAAAAGTCCCTGACCCAGGTAAACGTGATCGGTAAACTGGCCAAAGGAATTTTGAAAACCCGGGATATCCGCCTGTTGAAAAAAACCGTTAAGCCCGGTCCCATAACGCAGTAAAAAAAATAACCTGCGGGGAATCCGAGACCTGGGGCTGTCCTGAATATCAGGAATCAGATATGTTTCCAATTATTTTTTGTCCTGTATTCCAGGACTTCCAAAACAAGACCCCGGACACCCCAATCGCAACCCATTGTTATCACTGATGATATAATGAAAAAACTATACTTGGCAAGACTTTTGCTTCTGCATACAACACCTTGGAGAACAACAGATCAACCCATACTCTCCGGGCAAGTAATGAAAACATAAAATCAGAGGTAAAAATGTTAAGGAACAACAATTTCGAAGAGATCAACGCAAACCTGGTGGATGAATTTAAACGGCTTTCCAGCCTTCACCGGGATGACAAGCAGGCCTTTGAGCTGGAGAGCAGACGGGCCATTGAAAAAAGAATCAATGCCCTGGGCCATGGTGATGGCGGCAGACGTAGGCTTGAGGCACTTCAGAACAGGCTAAACAGTGTCATCAGCTCGGATGCTTAATAGTCCAGACCGTTTCAACTATTTTTTTTATGTAAGTCCCCGGCAAACCAGGGGTAACTTTCAATCTTCGTTGTGGGCCAATCCGGGTGAAATACCAGGGACGGCCCATGGCCGTTATAAGAATACCATTGTACAATGGCTTTTTGGGAGTATTGCCTTCCGCCCCAGCAGGGGAGGAAGGCACTGCTTTCAAATAATGAATTTCAAAATAAATATCAGGCTGATCACGGCCATGACCGGGGAGACATCCTTATATTTTCCAGACAGAATCTTTACCACCACATAGGTGAGCATGCCGAAGACAATCCCTTCGGAAATGCTGTAGGTCAGTGGCATCATCAAAAAGGTGACAAATGCAGGCAAAGCCTCGGTGGCGTCCTCCAGGTCAATGTTTCTGATGGGCGACAGCATGAAAAAGCCCACCATGACCAGGGCCGGTGCCGTGGCGGCTGTGGGAATCATTAAAAAAAGAGGAGAGAGAAACAAGGATAGAAGGAAAAAACCTGCCACGGTGAGGGAGGTCAGGCCGGTACGCCCGCCTTCGGCAACGCCGGCTGCGCTCTCCACAAATGTGGTCACGGTACTGGTGCCGATCATGGCCCCAAAGGTGGTGCCCACGGCGTCGGCCAGCAGCGCCTTTTTTGCCCTTGGCAACCGCCCTTTTTCATCCAGAAGCCCGGCCTTGGCACCGACACCCACAAGGGTTCCCACGGTGTCGAACATATCGATGAACAAAAAAGTGAACAACACCACAGCCATGTCTGTGGTAAAAATCTTTGAAAAATCAAACTTGAACAGGATGGGCGACAAAGAGGGCGGAGCGGAAAAGAGGTTCAGGTTGTCCACATGGGTGACCCCCAGTGGGATGCCCACCAGGGTGGCGGCAAAGATCCCGGCCAGAAGCGCCCCTTTTTTATTCCGGGCCAGCATCACCGCGGAAACCACAATGCCGATAAATGCCACCCAAACCCCATGGTTTCCCATGTCCCCCAAGGAGACCAAAGTGGCGTCACTTTTCACGATGACCCCTGCCCCCTTGAGGCCGATGAATGCGATAAACAGGCCGATACCCACGGACACGGCATTTTTAATGGACATGGGAATGGCATTAATGATAGCCTCCCTCACATTGAGGAAGGTCAGGGCGATGAAGATCAGCCCTTCGATAAACACGGCGGTCAATGCCATCTCCCAAGGGTATCCCATCCCTAAGACCACGGTAAAGGCAAAAAAAGCGTTGAGTCCCATGCCCGGTGCCAGTGCAAAAGGCAGTTTTGCCACCAGCGCCATAACCAGGGTGGCCACCATGGCGGAGAGGGCAGTGGCCGTAAACAGGGCGGACTTGTCCATGCCTGTGGCGCTCATGATATCCGGATTCACGGCCAGGATATAGGCCATGGTCATAAATGTTGTCAGGCCGGCAATGATCTCTGTCCTGACATCTGTGTTATGTTCTTTGAGTTTAAAAAAAATTTCCAGCATTTCCACAAACCTTTTCGTGTATATTAAAAAAAACAGCTGCCGATATGGTCTTCACCCTATCGGCAGGGCATCTTTTATATCATTAGCGGTCGGTTATGGGAATCTTCTTTTCAGAATCACGGCGAAAAAATGAGAGCACCCAGACAAAAAATACAGGTGCAAAGACCACCCCCAGAAGTGTGGCGGCCAGCATCCCGCCGATGACCCCGGTGCCGATGGCCCGCTGGCTGGCGGCCCCGGCCCCTGTGGCCACGGCCAGGGGCACCACCCCCAGGACAAAGGCCATGGAGGTCATGATGATGGGCCGGAACCTTGTTCTGGCGCTCATGACGGCGGCCTGGGTCAGGCTGTGGCCCTGTTCCACCAGTTCTTTGGCAAACTCGGCAATGAGGATGGCGTTTTTGGCGCCCAGTCCGATGATGGTAATCAATCCCACCTTGAAATAGACATCATTGGCCATGTCCATACCCATGGTGGCCAGCACCGCCCCCAAGGCACCCAGAGGGACGATGAGCATGACGGAGAGAGGGATGGACCAGGATTCGTACAAAGCCACCAGGAGAAGGAAGACCACCAGAAGAGCCATGCCAAAGAGTTTCGGGGCCTGGGCCCCGGCGGATTTTTCCTGGAAGGATAGACCGGTCCACTCATATCCGATACCCAGGGGGAGATCGGTCAGGATTTTTTCCATTTCAGCCATGGCCTCTCCGGTGCTGTATCCCGGGGCGGCATCCCCTCCGATCCTGAAACTGGGAAATCCGTTGTACCGGACCACCTGCACCGGGCCTGTTTCCCAAGCCATGGTTGTAAAGGCCGTGAGAGGAACCTGTTCACCCCTGTTGTTGGACACATATAACCGGTCCACACTTTCAGGGGTGATCCGGCTGTTACTGTCAGCCTGGACCACCACCCGCTGGACCCTGCCTTTATTGATAAAATCGTTGATCATGCTGGACCCGAAGGCCGTGGAGACCACGGTATTGATGGCGGGAAACCCCACCCCCAGAGCCTCGGCCTTCTGCCGGTCAATGGTCAGCCGCAGCTGGGGCGCATCTGGCAGCCCTTCAACCATGGCATAGGCAATGACAGGCGAAGGGTTGGCCCGGCCCAGAACCTGGTACAATGCACTGGATAATTTTTCCCGGCCAAGTCCTGCCCGGTCCTGAAGCCGGAGGGAAAATCCCCCGGCATTTCCCAGGCCGTCCACCGGAGGCGGATTCACGGCAAAGGCGGACCCGTCTTTGTTGCCGTACAGGAACCCGTTGGCAGCCATGGCCTCATCCATGGCGGACTCGCCTTTGCCCCGCAGGGCCCAGTCCTTCAGGGAGGGGAATGCCAGGGCCGCATTCTGACCCATGCCCGAGAAGCTGAACCCCACCACCGTGATCACCGATTCCATAGCCGGACGGGCTAGGAGGTAATTTTCCATGTCCTTGGTTACATCAAGGGTTCTGGCGTAAGTGGCATTGGGGGGCAGCTGGACATTGACCAGCAGGGTGCCCTGGTCTTCGGCCGGCACAAAGGCCTCGGGCAGGCGGACATAGGTATAGCCCAGAAGACCTGCCAGGGCCGCATAGACAACCATGACCCGTCCTCCCCGGACCACCAGGCCCGAGGTCATCCCCGAGTATCCTGTTGTGATCCGGCCAAACACCCGGTTAAACAGGCCGAAAAATCCTTTCCGGGCCTGGTCATGGCCCTTGGGTATGGGCTTGAGCATGGTGGCGCACAGCGCCGGGGTCATGGTCAGGGCCAGAAATCCTGAAATAAGTATGGACACGGCCATGACCATGGAAAACTGACGATAAATCACCCCCACGGAACCGTTCATGAAGGCCAGAGGAATAAATACAGCGGCCAGCACCAAGGTGATGCCCACAATGGCGCCGGTGATCTGCTTCATACTTTTCCGGGTGGCCTCCTTCGGACTCAGGCCCTCCTCAGCCATGGTCCGCTCCACATTTTCCACCACCACGATGGCATCATCCACCAGGATACCGATGGCCAGGACCATGGCGAACATGGTCATCATGTTCACGGAAAATCCCAGGGCCGACATCACGGCAAAGGTCCCCAGCAGGCAGACCGGAACCACAATGGTGGGAATCAAGGTATACCTCAGGTTCTGGAGGAAGAGCAGGATAACGATAAAGACCAGGACCACGGCTTCCAGAAGGGTATGGACCACCTTTTCAATGGCCGCACTGACGAATTTGGAGGTGTCATAGGGAATGGATGCTTCCATGTCCGCAGGAAAGATGGCGGAGAGTTCTTCCATCCGCTGTTTCACTGCATTAACCGTATTCAGGGCATTGGCGCCCGGGGCCAGCTGAACTGCGGCACAGGATGCGGCGACTCCGTTGAGACGGGAGTCAAAATTATAGGACTGGGACCCGATTTCCAGGCGGGCCACGTCGGAAAGCCGAACCACGGCCCCGTCTTCATGGGCCCGGAGCACGATACGGCCAAACTCCTCCGGGGTTGCCAGGGTGCCCTTGACCACCAGGGTAGCCATGACCTCCTGGGAGTCCGCACCCGGCCGGTCTCCGAAACTGCCGGCCGGTACCTGGATATTCTGTTGGGCAATGGCCTGGTTTACCTCGGCCAGGGAGAGATCATATTTGAGCAGTTTTTCCGGATCCACCCAGACCCGCATGGCGCTTTCCGAGGCAAAGAACTGGACTTTCCCAACCCCCGGCACCCGCCGGATCTCATTGTTAACGTTCCGGGCCATGAAGTCGGCCAGAGCCTGGGGGTCTTTATGTAAATTTTTGTCCTTGTAGGACACGGCATAGATGAGCAGAAAACCGGCATTGGCCTGTTCCACCTGGAGGCCCTGCTGTCTCACGGCTTCAGGCAGCCGGGCTTCGGCCTTTTTGATCCGGTTCTGGACATCCACCTGGGCCAGGGCCGGGTCGGTGCCGGGTTGAAAGGTCACCGTAATCTCGGCAATGCCGTTGGAGCTGGAGGTGGATTCATAGTAGAGCAGTCCCTTGGCACCGTTGAGTTCCTCTTCGATGAGGCTGGTCACGGAATCGTTTAGCACCGAGGCCGAGGCCCCGGGGTAGACGGCCTGGATGGAAATCTGGGGCGGGGCCACCTGGGGATATTTTTCCACGGGCAGGGAGGGAATGGCAAAAATTCCAGCCAGGGAAATAAAAATAGCCACCACCCAGGCGAAATTGGGACGGTTAATGAAAAATTCTGACATGGGAACTCCTTTTACTTCTCTGCAAGCTTTTGGCCGGACAGGCCGGAAGCCGCCTTTGCCACGACCATACCGGGGCGCACCTTATCCGCACCTGTGGTCACGATTCTTTCTCCGGATGTCAGTCCCCGGGTGATCTGCCAGGTGCCATCCCGCATGTCACCGGTTGTGACCGGACGGGGACTGGCCTCTCCCTGAGCGTCCACCACCATCACCCTGGCCTTGCCGTCAGTCCCCCGGAGCACTGCCCGCTGGGGAACAAAAATTGCCCGGGGCTCCTGAGTTAAGGGGGTTTGAATACGAACAAACATGCCGGGCAAAAGAAGGCCGTCATGATTGGGAAACTGTGCCCTCAGGGAGACCTGACCTGTACCGGCATTCACGGATGCATCGGCAAAGAGCAGTTCTCCTTTGCGGGTGTTGCCGATCTCCTCCAGGGTCAGGGAGACCGTGGCCCGGCCGGCCGAAGCAGCCCTGTGGACCCCGGTTTCATCCACCAGGGCAGCCTTGAGTTTAAGAAAGTCGGATACCGGCTGGTTAAAGTCGGCATAAATGGGGTTTAGCTGTTGAATTTTAGCCATGACAGTGGCCTGCCCCTGGCCCACCAGAGAGCCTTCGGTCACCAGAGCACGGCCGATACGGCCGGAAATGGGTGCGGTAACCGTGGCATACCCCAGATTAAGCCGGGCGGTTCTGATCTGGGCACGGGCCGCCTGAATCGCAGCTTCGGCCTTTTTCAGGTTGGCCTGGGCAGAATCATATTGCTGGGTCGAGACAGCCCCGGTCTTGATCAGCACGGCATGGCGTTTGAATACAGTATTCGCGTCAAAAAATTCAGCGTTGGCCCGGGCCAGTTCGGCCTCTGCCCCTGCCAGGGTGGCCTGGAAGGGTGCCGGATCAATGCGGAACAGAACCTGGCCCTTTTCCACGTCACTGCCCTCTTTAAATTCACGGTTCAAGACAATGCCGGCCACCCGGGCGCAGACCCGGGCCGATCGGACAGGGAAAATCCGGCCAGGCAGACTGGCCGTGGGGGTATAGGGTTCCGCCGTAACCATCATAATATCCACCGGCGGGGGGGGCGGTGATCCGGCCTGGGCGTCCTGGGGGGCCTCGGTCTTTTCCAGACACCCCACTGTCAATGCCCATATGATGACCATGCAGGCAAATACTATTTTTTTAATGGTATGTTTCATTCTGAACTCCTTGTGACTGAAATAAAATTCATTTTATTCCACCATGGGTAAATGCAGGGTTAACAATAGGGATGAATTCTCTTACTTGCATCTTGTGGGGTCGGCACAAGATAAACCCCTTTGTATTTTATAAAAAATGCCACGGAAAGGCACATGGCAATGGTTTCCGCCAGGGGAATGGAGATCCAAACCCCGGTAAGCCCGAGGAACCCGGGTAAAAGGCTCACAAATCCCAGGGTAAAGACAAAGGAATTCAAGCAGGCAATCAAAGCGGATATCTTACCGTTGCCCGCGGCCGTGAAAAAGCCGGATGCAAGGATGGTGATCCCGTTGACCAGAAAGGTAAAGCCAAAGATTTTAAGGCCATCGGCCGTCAGGCGGAACACATGGCCGTTTGCTGTAAACATGCGGATGAGGTGGAGGCCCTGGAACCGGGCAAATGCAAAGACCAGGAGGGAGGCTCCCAGGGAGGCAGTGAGGGCCTGGCCCACAAGCTGCCTGATTTTGGAAAAATTTTGAGCCCCGAAATTAAAGCTGACCACCGGGGCAACCCCCATGATGAGTCCGATATGAAAGGCGGACAGGACGAAATAGAGGTTCATCAAAATGGCAATGGCCGCCACACCGGATTCTCCGGCGTATTGAATGATGATCAGATTGAAGACCAGTATCTTCACCCCTGATGACACCTCCGTGGCCATTTCCGAAGATCCGTTGACCAGGACACGGCCTAAAAACTTACAATCAATCACAGGCCGGGACGGCTTCAGATGAACGGAAAAAAAACAAAAATAAAGCGACCCCAGGATCACGGCCACCAGGATACCGGCGGAAGAGGCGATTCCGGCCCCTTTTATGCCCATGCCCAGCTCAGCGATAAGCCAGTAATCCAGAACAACATTGGTCAGCCCGGATGCCAGGGTAATGAAAAATGCCCACAATGGTTTTCCGTCCAGACGGATAAAATACTCAAAAAAAAGCTGGAGCAAAACGGCTGAGATGCCAAAGATAAAGACCCCAAGATAGTCCGTGCAATAGGGCAGCAACGCCGGGGATGCGCCTAAAAGCCGGGCAATTTTTTCTATTCCCCAGGCCTGCCCCCCCCAAAAAAAGGCAATCATGACGGCCAGGAGAAAACAGAACACCAGGGAAAAATGGCGGTTGGCCTTTTCTGAGTTTCCCTCTCCCATTTCAAAACCGATAACGGCGCTTGATCCTGCCGCCACCATAATGGCAAGGCCGATACCCAGATTAAAAAGGGGCATGATGATATTCACCGCAGCCAGGGCCAGGGGGCCTGCAAACCGGGACACAAACACGGCATCCACCATCATATACACAGAAATGGTGATGAGGCCCATGATCAAGGGAAGGGCAAATTTTATAAATTCAGCCACAGCCCAATGCTGTGCAAATCTGTTTTCCATAAAAAACTCCGGAGATCAACCGCACTTTGACGGCTTTGAAAAAACGGAAGATAAAGTATATAGTAAGTATAGAGTCAAGCAAAAAATGGAGGACAAATGAAAATAAGATTCATGGCCGGTGAAATGGCCCAATTACATCGTATTTCAAAGCAGACCCTGATCTATTACGACAAAATAGGCCTGATCCGCCCCCGGGAAGTGGATCCGGAAACCGGATACCGGTACTATGACCTGGACCAATGCGAAGACCTGGACGTAATCTTATTTCTAAAGGGGCTTGGCATGAAGCTCAAGGAGATAAAAGCCTATAGGAACCAGACCTCCAGCAGGGCCCGGATCAGCCTTCTGGAATCCCAGGAACGGACCATCCGCCGGAAGCTGGACCAGATCCACAGGATACAGCGGCGGCTGGCATCCATGGTGGGGTCTCTTAAGTCCAACCTTGAAATAAAACCCTTTGAAAAGGGGATCAAATGGATTGAAGACCGCCTCCTGTACAGCAATAAAATCATGGCTCCCCACGATCTTTACGGCATGGAAGTCTGTTTTAAAGAGATGTTCAGATCTGCCAGGGTGGATTCCGATGCAGATATCCACGATTTCGTGGTGTATGTGGAAGAAGGGCCCAAAGGAGAGGAGCTGTTCAAAAAAGTGGCCCTGCCGGTAACCGACAGGGCCAATGATATTCTCAGGGCCGGACATTTCGCCTATATATTCCACAAGGGCCCCTATGAGGCCCTGGGAGAGTCCAGGAGAATGCTGGACGCCTTTATTAAATCATCCGGCCATTGCATTACCGGTCCCTATTTGGAACGGGTCCTCCTGTCAGGCCTGGCCGTATCCAATGAAAAGGATTATCTGTTGGAAATCCAGGTTCCCGTGGAAAAGATAGACGCTTAGGAATCCTTACAAAACAACTTGATCTAAATTGTTTCCCCCCCCCTTTAAAGACAGGGTATTTTGAAAATAAAAGTTCAAGTATTTTTGGAACCGATCCTTAGAATAGAATCGTATCCTTCACCTGGTCCGCCCTTTGGGTGCCGGTGAGGACCATGGCCTGAATCAGTTCCATCTTGATCTTTTCAATGTATGCCCCCACCCCGTCCTTGAGCCCGCCCACGGCAGCCACGGAAAAGGGGCGCCCGATCATCACAGCCTCCGCCCCCAGGGCCAGAAGTTTAAGCACATCCCCCCCGGACCTCACCCCGCCGTCGGCCAGAACGGTTATCCTGTCGCCCACGGCCCGGGCAATATCCGGCAGGACCCGGGCGGAACCCGGGGTAAAATCCAGGACCCGGCCCCCGTGGTTGGACACCACAATGGCATCGGCCCCGGCATCTACGGCGGCCACGGCATCGGCCACTGTCATCACGCCTTTGAGGATAAAGGTCATATCTGCTTTTTTGATAATCTCACCCAGTTTTTCCACCCGTTTAGGAGAGACTGGACGGCCCATCTGTTTTAAAGTCACAAGGCCCGCCGCATCAATGTCCACCCCCATGATGCCGGCCCCGCTTGCCCGGACCTTTTCTATCTTTTCAAATAATTCCTGATCCTCCCAGGGCTTGATAAAGGGAATGCCGTGGCCCTTGAGGGCTTTAATTTCTGCCAGACCGGTCTCATGGATAAAATCTGGAACCCCGTCTCCGGTACAGCCCAGAGTACCCTTATCCCTGCACCCCCGGATAATGGCCCGGACATACTCCTGCTCACTGATTTCCCCGCCCATGTTGAAAGAGACTCCGCCGATGGGGGCGGCCAGAACAGGCAGGGCCAGTTCCCGGCCCAGAATATTGACTTTGGTATCCGGTTCGGTGACGTCGTGGACCAGCCGCATATTGAATTTGACCTCTTTGAGGGCGGCCAGATTATCTTTAAAGGCAGATGCCGTACCAAGGCCCCCCATGCCCGGAACCTCTCCTGTGCAGGCGTTTCCGTTGCATTCGGGGCAAACTCTGCAATAGCCTTTCATCAGGGTCCTGGCCTTATGGTATATCTCTTTCATTATTTGTTTCTCCTGTTTGTTTGTCTATCTCACTCTGCCCGCCCGGCCTCTTCCGCCTCTGCAATGCAGAACATAAGGTGGCGGGGACTTTTGGCATCTCCGATGAGGTGGAAACCGGCATTGCATTGTTTTTCCAGCTTTTTGGCCTCCCGTACGGGCAGATGTTTTTCAGAAATTACCACGGTATCAAAGCCTGTCAGAGAAAAGGCCTCCCCATTGGCAGTGAATTCAACCCCGTCATCGGAAAACTGCTGGATCGCCACATTCTTATAGAGTTTAACCGCTCCCTTTTTCAACCGCTCCCTGAGATAATACCGGTCATTGGAGGACATTTCCTCAGCATAACTCTTTTTCCGGTTCAGGACCACCACCTCCCTGCCCTGTTCAGCCAAAGCATCGGCCGTGATCAGCCCGGTCATGCCGCCACCCAGGACAATCATTTTCTGTCCCGGGACCTCCTCCCCGCTGAACACATCCACATTGGTGACCAGATCCATCGTACTCTTGAAAAGCCCTTTGATCACGGGCATATCCGGCATGGAGCCTGTGGCCATGATCACATGGTCGGGGCTGTACTCATCCAGAAGAGATTTGGACAAAGGGGTATTGTATTGAACGTCAACACCCAGACGCACCAGCTCCTCTCTGAAGAATCTGAGGATATCCCCAAGCTCTCCCCGGCCCGGCGCATTGGAGGCCAGGGCCAGCAGTCCTCCCTGATTTTCACCCTTTTCACAGACCAGCACCTCATGCCCTCGCAGCGCAAACATACGGGCCGCGGCCAGGCCGGTGGGACCTGCCCCGGCCACCAGGACCTTTAAGGTCTCCTTGGGCGCCTCGTCTTCGGCCAGTTTGTACTCACGGCCCACATCCGGATTCACCACACAGGAGCCGGGCTCCTTGGCCAGTACGGCATGGATACAGCCCAGGCAGCAGCCCACACAGGGTCGGATATTGGAAACCTGACCGGCCTGGGCTTTATTGGGGTATTCAGGATCTGCAATAATGGACCGGCCCAGGGCCACCATGTCTGCCTTGCCCTCTTTGATAATATTGTCCGCCATCACCGGGTCCTTGATCCGGCCCACGGTGATCACGGGCACCTTGTCCACGACCTTTTTCACGGCCTCGGCCAGGTGGATGAAACAGCCCTGGGGGGTATACATGGAAGGGATGGTCAGCTCCGTGGACCCGTAAACACCACCGGATATATGGAGGTAGGCCACCCCGGCCTCTTCCAGGAGAGGGGCCAGGCGGACCGTGTCCTTGAGTTCCCAGCCATTTTCAATATAATCGTTGCCGTTGATGCGGATGCCCACGGGGTAATCATTGCCTGCGATTTCCTTTATCGCCGCAATAATCTCAAATAAAAACCGGGTCCTGTTTTCAAAGCTGCCCCCGTATTCGTCGGTCCGGATATTGGAATTGGGGGCCATGAACTGGTTAATCAGATAGCCGTGGGCACCGTGTATTTCGATAAAATCAAACCCCGCCTCCCGGCACCGCCGGGCCGACTGGGCAAAGCAGTCCACCAATTCCTTGATCTCAGGGACTTCCAGGGCACGGACCTCACCCTTGACCACGGCCGGGGCCGGGATGGCAGAAGGCGCCACTTTTTCCGGCAGATAGGACTGCCGGCCCCCGTGCATAAGCTGGACCCCGAAGCAGGTATCATATTTTTTTACCCGCTCCACCATGCCTTTAAGGGACGGGATACAAGAATCATTGTACATCTGGGGGAGATCCGGCAGTTCCTGGCCGCCCGGATGGACAGATCCCCCCCCCACCAGCATCATTCCCACACCGCCCTTTGCCCGTGTCACAAAATATTCAATAAGCTGGTCCGTGACATGGCATTGGTCATCCACACCAAAGTTAATACTCATGGCTGACATGAGCAGACGGTTTTTAACATCCATATTTCCGATTCGAATGGGACTGAAGAGATCTGGCAGCATAGATGAACTCCCTTATATAGTGATGATTGAAACCTGAACACTATTTATATGCAAAATTCTTCGGGCGTTACAAGTATTTTCTCCCTAAAACGGTCCAAACCCTATGGCCACGGCAATCATGAGAAAAACCATGGACAATGCCGCAATGCCTGCCTGCATCTTCCAGGTCCAGCGAATCCACTTGGGATAGGAGACCACGGTAAAACTCAAACCGATGAGGAGCAGGGCATTGGTGGGAAATACCATGTTGGAAAACCCGTCCCCCAGGTCAAAGGCGAACACGGCGGTCTGCCGGGTCAGCCCCACAAGATCAGCCAGAGGCGCGATAATGGGCATGACCAAAAATGCCTTGGCCGAGGCCGAGGAGATGAAAAAATTCAGTGCCAGGGTAAGCAGGTAAATATAGAATCCGGCCTGGTAGGGGTTGGTCCCTTCAATGGCATTTGAGGCATAAAACAGAATGGTGTCCATGACATGGCCTCTGGTCATGATATGGGGAACACTCATGGCCATTAAAATCAATGCAATTCCGGGCAGCATGTTCATGGCCCCGGAACTGAGCACGGCAAGCAGTTCTCCCCAGGAATAGCCGATGATCCGCCCGGCCCCGGCGCCACCTATGAGAAACAGCAGGGCCACTGTCGGGAAGGCCGCATCCGAGGGCAGAGCCGGAATCAGTCCGGCCAGGACCATGAATACAATGGCGACGCTTAGGCATATGCCGAACCAGACCGCCGCCTTTACCTTCCGGGGATCATGATCTGCCCGGTCTCCCAAAATTTTTTCAACGCTGAACCGCTCTCTGATCCGGGAGTCGGCTTCATATACCGGCGACAGACCGGGGTCTTTTTCTATTTTCCGGGCATACCGGCTCACAAAAAAATAGCAGAGGATATAAGAGGCAATAAAAAAGATAATCCTGAACCAGGCTCCGGAAAACAGGGGCAGGTCGGAAAGGTCCTGGGCCACGGCAATGGTAAAGGGATTGGTCACTGCCGCCGAAAACCCAAAAGTCAGGGCCAACAGGCTCATGCCCAGGCCCGTCAGGGAATCCCAGCCCAGGGCCAGGGACATGGGCACGATGATAACAATGAGGGGGACCAGTGCCTCATAAACCCCCACAAAGGCGGCCAGAAACATCATGACAAAAATCATCACCCCCATGAGCCGGTATTTGTTCGCCCTGAACCGGGCCACGGTCCAGGCCAGCAGTTCCTGGAGCACACCGCCCTTTTCAAGAACAGTGAAAGAGCCCCCCAGAAATATCATGAACAAAGAGAGGACCAGGATCATGAGCCAATTGTCCCCCCAGATCACCTCCACCGGGGCGGTGAACCAGCGCCACACCGGAAACCCGGCCTCCTCAAGATATTCAAAGGAACCTGCCACCACGGCCATGCGCCCCTCGGTTTCCACCCGCTCATAGGCCCCGGCCGGAATCCACTGGGTCAGAAAACCTGAAAACACGATAAGCAGCAATAGGATTCCAAATGCAGTGAGAAAGGGTTTAAGTCCGATTTTGAGCATGGAATCGTCCTGGGCCATATTCTGGTCTACTGAAAGGTCGGTCATGGGGGTGTCCTTTTAAGTTTAAAGATGACAAAAAAGCCGAATATAAAATTCAAGCCCTTTTTCCAGGTTTGCCAGGGAGACCTTTTCATTGATCCCGTGGATGGAGGCCACATCCGCCGGTGTGAGTACCAAAGGGGTGAACCTGAGGATCTGATCCGTGAGATCACGGTAATGTTTGGTGTCTGTGGATCCGTTGACCAGAAAGGGCACGGCAATCACATCGGAATGGGTGTGGGCAAGAATATTTTGAACCAGCCCAAAGGCCCGGCCACCCACGTCTGCGGCAGGCAGAGGATCATTGGCCAGCCAGGTGCCGGCAAGGAAAACCTCAAGGCCCGGGTCATTCAGGGCCTTTTGGGCGTATGCCCTGACCCCGTCAATACTATCCCCGGGCAGAATCCTGTGGTTGACCAGGCAGGAAGCCTCACTGGGCAGAATATTTTCCTGTTCTCCGGCCCGGCAGACCGTCACGGCACGGGTGGTCCGAATAAGGCTGTCCGTGGACTTGTTTTTTGAAAAAATAGAGAGGACCAGTGGGCGGGTAAGCCAAAGATTGGCAAATACCAGGCCCAGTCCCAATGATACATACGGAACAAACCGCTCCAGCATATTGGCCATAACCGGATCCAGCCGCCGTGGGAAAGGCTTTTTCTCCAAACGAACAATCCCCTTTGCCAGCCGGCTGATGGCGGTTCCCTCCAGTGCCGGCATGGAAGAGTGGCCGCTTTCCCCGGTTGCCTTTATCTGAAAGGTAACGAATCCTTTTTCCGCCAACCCGATCAACGCGGCGGGCCTGCCCTTTAAAAAGGCAAGCTGATCCCTGGCAATGATGCCGCCTTCATCCATGATGAACTCAAACTCAAGTCCCCTCTTTTTAAACAGGGCCGCCATGTTCCCGGCCCCTTCCATGCCGGAAATTTCTTCATCCCCGCCAAAGGCGAAATAGATATCCCGGTCCGGAGTCCAGTCCTGTTCCAGCAGGGTCTCAGCCGTTTCCATCTGAAAGGCCAGCTGGCATTTGATATCCAGGGTGCCCCGCCCCCAGAGGATACCGGCTTCCACCAGCCCGCTGAAAGGGGGACGGCCCCAGGCTTCACCCCCTTTTTCTTCGGCCGGAACCACATCGTAATGAGCGAGAAATAGAACCGGCTTTTTCTTCGGATCCCTGCCCTTCCAGTGATAAATCAGCCCAAACTCACTGCAGACCTCCCGGGTCATGATCTGGTGCACCCGGGGATACATATCTACCAGTTCTTCCTGGAACCGGATAAACTGAGATATATCCCGCTTACTCAAATCGGTCCAGGAGACCGTGGGGATCTGAATCATCCGGGAAAACCGCCGAACAAAGCCTTTAAAATCAGGCGCAGGCAACGGCATTTTCATGTCCTGCACAGAATCCTCCCGGGGAAGGGTATATTTTTGTTTCAAGAAAAAATAGCGGATAAAACAGACCAGAAACAATCCGCCGGCACAGGTAATTGAGGCAATCAGAAGCAGGGGCATATCAGCAATCATCCTTAGCAGTTAGAAGACCATAGAGCTATAGGACATCCGCCCCGGGTTTGTCAAGCTGAGGCTGTCTCATCTAAATTAATTGCGGGTGGAATAAGCCCGGTCAGGGCAAAGCACAAATCGGACAAGCGTGCCGTCACCGGATTGAATTTCCAGTGTGCCCCCAAGCTTTCGCGCCCTTGTCTTCATGCTATTCAAACCCCTGCCCTTTTTAATATCCTGCCCGAAGCCCTTACCATCATCTTTAACAGACAGGGTGATACACTCCGGGCTTGCACATAACTCAACATCTACAGACTGGGCTTTGGCGTGTTTGACAATATTCGTTAATGTTTCTTTATAAATCCGCAAAAGGTTCAAAAACAGGATGCTGTCCGGGGGTACGGCCCTTGGATTAATTTTTGTTTGGACGTCAAATCTTAACCCCATGGGGATCACCATTTTATGGCCCAGTGCTATAAATATTTTTTCAATGCTTTTCCAATCAATATCCTGGTCCAGGCTCTGCATAAAGCTTCCGATTTCCACCAGGCTGTCACTGGAAAGAGATGAGATGATTTTCAGAGCCTCTGTCATTTTTGAACTTGTTGAACTGTTCAATCCCATTTCAGAAACAAACTTTATATTAGTGATAAGGCCGCCGATCCCATCGTGAAGATCGCTGATCAGGGCTTCTTTTTCCCTTGATTTGCGCTCCAGGGCACTTGAATATTGTCGCAATTTATTCTGGGTCCGGCTATTTACCATCCGTTGAATGATTTCAAGACTCAAGACAAACAGCATAATGGAATAAGGGACATATGAGGTAATCGACCGTATCCATCCGAATCCCATCATGATGTCATGGGTGCTGCAAGCGATTATGGGTATAAAACCCGCCAGATAAATTCTTGCTTTCAGATCCTTTTTGAACCATGCGTCTTTTAGCGTAATGCCCACCATAATAAGCATAATGACAAGTAGACTGAGCCGCTCTGCATTAAGAACGTAAGTGCCGGGGTCCATGGAAATCCAGCGATATGTAACCAATAGAAACACCACCTGGCAGGCCAAGGCCAAGACAACCTGAAACCATAATAATTTATACAAAAAATGAGCTTTTGACGGCCTGAAAATTTCCCATGCAAATCCCACGGTGCCGATTGGAATCAAGGCCATGGTCATGATGTAGATATTGAACCATAACACCGGAGCAAAAAAGACGAAATCCTTTAATGTTGTCAGGTTAATCGTATAAAACCCCTGGCTGATGGCAAGTATGCCGAACATGGAAATGGGGCCCATATTATTTCTTTTTTTGGGGTGGGCGATCAGGTCCATTATCCCTAAAAAAACCATAAAAAGACTGAGAACAAACTTAAGGATATCGCTTTTGATGATTGCTGAAATAAGATCCGCCTGCTCTCCCAAATAGACTTTTCCACGGACTCCGATGTTGGTGTAATCGGAAAAAACTTTCAGGATCAGTGTTTTTCCCTGCATCTGTTTTTCCAACGGAATCAGGTGTGAGGTGAGGCCGGGGAAATTCCCTGTTCCCAGGGTGTAATCTTTTCCAAAACTGTACACGAGTTCATCGTCCACAAAAGCGTCAAACGCCAGCAAGACACCTAATCTGGTAATCAGGACGGTTGGCTGGTCCCAGTCTCCATCCGGCAGGGGGTATCTGAGCCAAAGCAGATTACGTCCATTCCTTCCGGGTGGATTAATCGGGTGGTCTATTGATTTCCACGGAGGTCGGCCAGGGATCTGCTGAAAATCGGATATAAAGTCGCCGTTGTCTCGATTCTCATCTCCCCAGGCATATTCCCATCCGCCAGAAGTGTAAGCAGAAGAAAACGAATTGAATACCAGGCTGGGCTGACTCTCAAAGATGCCTTCATGGATGAGGCCGATAATAGGTAGAAGAAAAACAACCAGGGCCAAACCCAATGAGAATAAAATTTTTTCTTTTTCCGCTCTCATTGTCTTAACCATCCCCCCTTCCCGTGTCCGGATAAACTAAACTTCGGTACGATGATATTCATAACTAAATGACCCTGGGTAAAAAGTCAATTTTCATCCTTGCCCATGAGTAATTGATTATTAAAAGAATTTAAAGTACAGTATTTTGAATACTCAGCTTAACCCTATCTGTCATTAAACGTTTATTTTTTTAAGGAAAAAACAATGACGATACGAATTCTGATCGCAGATGACCAGCAGCTCTTCAGAGACGGCTTGCGGGCATTAATCGAACAAGAAAATAATATGGATGTGGTTGCTGAAGCCGAAAACGGAAGAGAGGCCATTAAATTGGCCAAAGATGTGAAACCAGACATCATTGTTATGGATATCAATATGCCGGATCTCAACGGCATTGATGCAACGCAAATTATTTGTGGAGAACTGCCAGGTATAAAGCTGATTGCACTTTCCATTCACTCCACCCAAAAATTCATCTCCGGAATGCTCAAGGCAGGTGCATCAGGATATATTGTAAAGCATTGTGCATTTAAAGAACTTGCCATGGCCATCAGAATGGTTTCTGAAGGGAAACCTTATCTGTGTACCGAAATACTCAGCACAGTGATGGACGAATTCGCTTCAAATTCCTCGTCTGGAAAACCAACGGTTTTCTCTGCGCTTTCATCAAGGGAACGGGAGGTAATGCAGCTCGTTGCAGAGGGCATGAAATCCGAAGATATTGCCTCACACCTTTGCATCAGTGTTAAAACGGTTTCATCACACCGGTGCCACATCATGAAAAAACTAAATTTAAAAAGCCAGGCAGACATCACCCGTTATGCCATAAGCGAGGGGTTGATTTCATCAGAATATTGAAATAAAAGCTTTCCAGATTATCGTCCCATTCTATCCTTCTACTTTTTCCATGAAAGAATCAGATTTATTAACCGCCAAATTCAGTATTTCTACCAATAGTTTTTTTCTTCAGTTGGTATACTATGGTTTATACACAAAATAGACACAAGATAAATTCCCTTAGAATGAAAGAGGTTCCAAACAATAGACCATTGTCTATCAATACTAAAAACAAGGGGGCATTATGAACAAATTAACGGCAGTTATCATCATTGCTTTAATTTTGGGGTTTACCTCACACTCTTTTGCAGGGGACAAAAAACAGAGCGCCTTGACAGGTATTTTCTATTACGATATTGCCACCGGGCATAAATACATTCAAAATCCGGGCACCAATACTTACAGGGAATATTCTCAAAGAGGGAAACTCCTCAGAGATGAAATTTTAAATACTGCCCCCCTTTTGGCCACCAACAAATATATCAGGAAAATGAAACGGGACCATTATCTGCTCTACCAAAAAGTGAATTATCAAAGAAAGGAACTCATGGTCTTATCTGCGGAACAAAAGCATCCCAACGGCTGGGTCTGTAAAAAGCTTCTGGTTACCATGAACTGATTGTTTGAGAGTATTCAGGCCTAAGACGGGCACCTCCACTGAATCGGACTCTCACCAACGGGCAGGGCTTTGGCTCTGCCCGTTTTTTCATGAATGGGACAATATCATCGTCCAGATACCCTACGCATACCCAGAAGGTATGCTAAACCGGATATTCAGGGTGCTGTAAAATTTGTGTTATTAATTTGCGTTATAATGGATTGCGCTTATAATGAAAACATCAATGCGAATAATCACAAAAAGGAGAATACATTTGAAAGTTATTGGATTTAATGGCAGTGCCAGGAAAAAAGGGAATACAGTCGGTTCTTTGAAAACGGTTTTCGCCGAATTGGAAAAGGCGGGTATTGAGACGGAGATGATCCATGTGGGCAAAGAAAAGGTCCGGGGATGCATCGCCTGTTTCGGCTGTGCCAAGAACCAGGATGAAGCCTGTACCCTCAAGGATGATCCGGTGAATGAATGGATTCAGAAAATGAAAGAAGCAGACGGCATTCTGCTGGGTTCTCCGGTCTATTTTTCCGGTGTGGCGGGAACAATGAAATCCTTTCTTGACAGAGCCTTTTTTGTTTCCTCGGTTAACGGCGGCCTGTTCCGGCAAAAAGTCGGGGCCGGTGTTGCGGCTGTCAGAAGATCCGGGGGAATTCCTACGGTTGACACCCTTAACCACTATATCAACTACTCCGAAATGATCATGCCCTCCTCAAACTACTGGAATGTGGCCCATGGACTCAACCCGGGTGAAATGGAACAGGACGGCGAAGGCAAACAGATCATGGAAGTTTTAGGCAAAAACATGGCATGGATAATGAAAGTTATCGCCCATGGGAAAGAGCAGTTCCCCGCGCCTGAGGCAACGGCTAAAACAATGACCAATTTTATCCGTTAGGCACAAAATCATAAATAAACCGCCCATTGAAATTAAATGATTTTGTGCCTGCTTTGAATTGGTATTGAGTTTGGTTCAAATTTAGACGGTTTAAATTGTGTACTGAGCCTTAATCGTTTTAAAACCAGGGGATTGGGAAGTTTCCAATCCCCTGCCCCCGCATTTGTCAATCCCTTATGGTTTATGTTACATATTCATCCATGAGTGATGATATCCCCCAGGTTTCCTTTCACAAACCGAAAAAGGGAAAATTCGAGTTTGAGGTATTGACCCTTACCCACCTTTTTTCAAGGAAAGACAGCCTGGCCTGCCCCCTGGACCGGCCCCACCGGCTGGGTTTCTATCAGATCCTGTATATTACAAAGGGAGAGGGACGGCATTATATTGATTTCAAGCCCTGTGAATATTCCACGGGCAGCCTGCTGTTTGTCTCCCCGGGACAGGTCCATGCCTTTGAAGTGAACCGGAATGCAGATGGATTTATCCTTTTGTTTACCGAAGAGTTTCTGACCAAAAATATGGTTCATTCAGATACCCTCACCTTTTCCAGGTTATACAATTACCATCTTTATCCGCCGGATATACCGCCCATTGACACCTCTGTTTTGGTTTTCAATCCCATTATCAATGAGATCTATAACGAATATATCTTTGCCCATACCGTTGCCAAAGAAGAGATGCTCAGAACCTTGCTCAAACTTTTGCTGCTCAAGGCCGAACGGATAAAACAGACATTGGCCCCCAGGGAAAAAAACGCGGAATGGATGACCAGATTCAGTGAATTCAGGCATCTGGTTGCCGCCCGTTTCACTGAGACGCGTAACGCAGACGCCTATGCAGCAATGATGAGCATTTCATACGCACATTTAAATAAGATCACAAAGGCTGTTACGGGCAATACAGCCAAATCTTTTATTGACAATTTTATTATTCTGGAAATCAAACGGCAGCTGGCCGTATCGGATATTTCCGTCAAGGAATTAACCTATGTGATGGGGTTTGACGAACCCACCAATTTTGTGAAGTACTTTAAAAAACATACCCGAAAGTCTCCCGCTCAGTTCAAAAAGACTCTATCTGCATAATGCCCCAAGACAATCCCACTGAAAGCATCTGTTATAGAAAACCGGGTTCGACATTTACCATTATTCGACAGGAATGAACCTATAACATATTTGCATACACCTGTATTTTAATACTAAATTCAACCTGGGATAGCTCATGAAGGATTGTTATTTTCATAAGATATCCGGACCAGGCGACGCCATCCTGGTAGGAGCCGGTTCCGGGCGGTTAAGATCATTGACGCAATGATAGATCATTACAAACAAACAGAGGGCGTCTGAAAACCAGCAGCCCCAAGGAGACAAAAAATGTGTTTAAATAAGGACATACAGCAGGCCCTGGTAAAAATCGGTTCAGTGACAATGACTACACTGGACCAAACCACGATGCACAGCCGCATCATCAGCATTTGCGGATGTGACGATAAGGGCATCTATTTTCTGACCATGAATGTAAAACCCTTTTACCGGCAGTTAAAGAAAAACCCTGATCTGTCCCTGTGCGGGATTTACCCCTCAAGCCGGAAAACAGGAAAAAACGAGGTGGGCCAGCCTTCATTTGCCCCGGGATTCACCCTGAGGATTACCGGCCAGGCCCGTGAAATTACCCAAGGAGAGGTCAGAAAAAAAGCGGAGGCCGGGAACGAAATCCACAAATACTTTCTTGAGGATGCGGCCCGTTATCCGGCCATCCGGTTTTTCTGTATCCATAAAGGGAAAGGGGAGATATTTGACTTTGACTTTGAACTGGAAAACCGGGACCACAAGCTGTTGCGGACCCGGTTCGCCTTTGGGGGGGAGGTGTTCAATGAGGCCGGTGCCCGTATCAAGCCAGACGACTGCATCGCCTGCGATGAATGTTTTGAGGCCTGCACATTCAAGGCCATTGTCCCGGGAGAACCCTATCGTGTGGACGGTTCCCGGTGCGATGAATGCGGCAGTTGTTTCCAGGTCTGTCCCCAGGACGCAATTGAACTTTCCCGGACCATTTAACCCGCAAAGCCCAGGTAAGGGGCGTTTGCTTGCCATTAGGAATCGTTACAAAATAACTTGATTAAACCATCCCCCCCTTAAAAGACTGGTTAAAGCGGCGGGTATTTTAAAAACAAGAAATCAAGTGATTTTGGAGCCGGTATTTGCAACCCCTTGAATCCCGGACAGGGAAAAATCCGTGATGTGGTCTGCCAGGCGGTTGATCATGGCCTCATCCATATGGCGGCCCAGAAAATATTCAATGTCATTGGGGGTGAGACTCAGCATTGTCCGGCATTGGCTGGCAATGCTTAATTCACAAAAGGTCAGTATTTCCTCACCCGGGTTCCTGCCCATAATTTTGCAGATAATCCTGTGCAGGGCCCGGCGCCTGGGCTGGATGGTGTCATACCAGGCATCCTGGACCAACCCTGTGGGACTGACCAGTTCCATCATATAAAAACGGATAAAATGGCCCTTCTCACCTTTATCCGAAAGGTTTTTCATAAGGGTATAAATATAGTGCCAAAGCTGGTCCCGGGGCGCGCAGCCACTGTCAGTGAACAGGTCCTCTCCGAACCGTTCCGCCGCATATTTCCAGCACTCGATATAAAGACCGGCTTTATCCCTGAAGTAATAATTTACAGAAGCCTGATTGGCCCCGGCTTTCAGGCATATCTGGGCAATAGTTGCCTTGCGGAACCCCTTATCCGAAAACAGGTCGCAGGCTGCGCGCAATACCCGTTTCCGGGTCTCTTTTCCGTCTTCCCGCTTAACCATTGACCTCTCCTGAACCATTCATAACCCACCTGTTTTTTTAATTATTTGACAATTTATGGGGTTGAGAATATAGTATCTCATACGATTATTTAAAACAAGCGTTTAAATTAATACAAAGGAAATAACCATGGGGTATTTAATGAGGTTTATTCTTGCGATACTTTCAACTCTTGCCATGATCACCGGATGCGACCGGCCTCAAAAAGCAGGGCCACCGCCCCGGACCCCCGAGGTGGCCGTTGAACGGGTTGAACCCCAACAGCTGATGCTGACCACGGAACTGCCGGGCAGGACATCGGCCTGCCGGGTTGCCCAGATCCGACCCCAGGTCTCGGGCCTTATTCTGAAGCGGCTGTTTAAGGAAGGCTCTACCGTAAAGGCCGGTGAAGTGCTTTACCAGATTGATCCGGCCCCGTTCCAGGCAGCCCTGGAAAATGCCGTGGCAAACCTTGTGGCCGCAGAAAGATCGGCAGACCATGCAAGGTCTGCCCTGAAGGCCGGCATCGCCGATACCCGAAGGTTCCAGGTCAACCTGGAGCTTGCCCGGACCAATCGGCAGCGCTATGAGACCCTGTTTGAGAAAAAATTCATTTCAGCCATCCAGAGGGACCAGGCCGTAACCGAGGCCAAGGCCGCCCAGTCTGCTCTGGATGCGGCCAATGCCCGTGTGCAGAGCAATAAAGACGCCATCGCCGCTGCCCAAGCCGCCATTGACCAGTCCCAAGCCATGATGAAAACCGCCCGGATCAACCTCTCCTACACCGCCATCACAGCACCCATTTCAGGCCGCATCGGCAGGTCTGCAGTTACCGAAGGGGCCATTGTAACAGCCTACCAGGCCACTGCCCTGGCCACCATCCAGCAGATGGACCCCATTTTCGTGGATGTGCCCCAGTCCACCACCCAATTGCTGAGGCTGAGACAGCGGCTGAAACAGGGCCGGATCAACCAGAACGGCAAATCCCAGAACAAGGCCTACCTCATCCTTGAAGACGAGTCAGCCTATCCTCTGGAAGGGACCCTTGAATTCCAGGAGATCAATGTAGACCCCACAACCGGCTCGGTCATCCTCAGGGCCATTTTCCCCAATCCCGACCATATCCTTTTGCCGGGCATGTTTGTCCGCGCCAGAATCAAGGAGGGGACCTCCGAAAACGCCATCCTCATTCCCCAGCAGGCCGTGGCAAGGGACCCCAAGGGCAATCCCACCGTTCTGATTGTGGATGAAAATGAAAAAGTGGCCCAGCGGATGCTCACCCTTGACCGGGCCGTGGGCAGCCAATGGCTGGTCTCTTCAGGCCTTGCCCCGGGGGACCGGATCATAGTGGAAGGGATTCAGAAGGTACGGCCCGGGGCCAGTGTAAAGACGGTTAATCTAAAAAATCAATCACCAGGCAAAGCGACAAAGGAAGGCCAATAATGCTGTCAAAATTTTTCCTGGACCGGCCCGTATTTGCCTGGGTCATCGCCATTGTCCTTATGGTGGCTGGGGGCTTGGGCATCTACAACCTGCCCATCTCCCAGTATCCCCCCATTGCCCCGCCCTCCATTGCCGTTGATGCCTTTTATCCCGGCGCCTCGGCAGAAACAGTTGAAAACAGCGTCACCCAGATCATTGAACAGAAAATGACCGGGTTTGACGATATGCTCTATCTTTCCGCCACATCGGACTCCTCAGGGGGAGCACGCATAGAACTGACCTTTGCCCCGGGCACGGCCCCGGACCTAGCCTGGTCCAAGGTTCAGAATAAACTCCAGCTGGCCATGGCAAGCCTGCCCGAGGTGGTCCAGCGCCAGGGGGTAAAGGTCAGCAAATCCACCCGGAACTACCTCATGATCATCGGCCTGATTTCAGAGGACGGGTCCATGGACGGCAATGATCTGCGGGACTATTCCCAGTCCACCCTGGAAAAGGTCCTGGCCAGGGTGCCGGGCGTCGGAGAGGTCACCACCTTTGGTACCCAGTATGCCATGCGGGTCTGGCTGGACCCTAATAAACTCAACAATTACACCCTCACCATTGAAGACGTCATCGGTGCATTAAAAAGCTATAATGTGGAGGTTTCGGCAGGCCAGTTCGGCGGGGCCCCGGCAGTGAAGGGCCAGCGCCTCAACGCCTCCATCGTGGTCCAGAATCTGCTCAAAACCCCTGAAGAATTCGCGAACATCCCCCTTCGCATCAACCCGGACGGATCTGCCGTCCGCATCAGGGATGTGGGCCGGACCGAACTTGGGACAGAGCAGTATGACGTGGTGGGCAAATACAACGGCATGGCCGCAGGAGCCCTTGCCGTAAGACAGGCGGCCGGTGCCAATGCCCTGGAAACGGCCAAAAATGTCCGGGCCAAACTTGAAGAGATGAGCCAGTATTTTCCCCAGGGCGTACGGGTGGTATACCCCTACGACACCACCCCCTTTGTCCGGGTGGCCATCAACGAAGTATTTAAGACCCTGGTTGAAGCGGTTATCCTGGTATTCCTGGTCATGTACCTGTTCATGGGAAATATCCGGGCCACCCTTATTCCCACCATTGCCGTGCCTGTGGTGCTTCTGGGCACCTTTGCCGTGCTGGGGATGTTCGGATTCTCCATCAACATGCTCACCATGTTTGCCATGGTGCTGGCCATCGGCCTTCTGGTGGACGATGCCATTGTGGTGGTGGAAAACGTGGAACGGATCATGGAAGAGGAGGGACTGCCCCCCAGGGAGGCCACGGCCAAATCCATGACCCAGATCACCCCGGCCCTCATCGGCATCGGCCTGGTGCTGTCCGCAGTGTTCGGGCCCATGGCCTTTTTCCCCGGCTCCACCGGTGTGATCTACCGGCAGTTTTCCGTGACCATCATCGCCTCCATGCTCCTGTCCGTTGTGGTGGCCCTGATTCTCACGCCTGTGCTCTGCGCCTCTTTGCTCAAACCCGTGACACCCGGCCATGCCCCCGGGGACAACGCCGTATTTTTCATGCGCCCCTTTTTCAGATGGTTTAACAAAAGCTTTGCACGGTTCCGGGATATATACATCAGACTGGTTAACCGGGCATTATCCAAAAAATCAAGGTATATCGCAGTATTCCTCCTCATCCTGGCGGCAATGGGCTATCTGTTCAACCAGCTTCCCACGGCTTACCTGCCCTCGGAAGACCAGGGCATCCTCTATGTCCAGGCCATGCTTCCGGCCAACTCCAGCCTGGAGCAGACCCAGGCTGTACTGGACCGGGTCAAGGATCATTTCATGACCCATGAAAAAGAAGCCGTGGAATCCACCTTCACCGTTTCCGGGTTCAGTTTTTCCGGCCGGGGCCAGAATGTGGGGCTTGCTTTTGTGCGGCTCCGGGACTGGGAACTGCGGCAGGGCCAGGGCCTCAAAGTCAAAGCCGTGGTGGGCCGGGCCATGGGGGCTTTTTCCCAATACAGGGATGCCATGGTATTTGCCTTTCCGCCGCCGGCCGTGGTGGAGCTGGGCCAGGCCAACGGGTTTGACTTCCAGCTCCTGGACCGGGGCGGGGTCGGCCACGCCAAACTCATGGCGGCCAGGAACCAGCTTTTAGGCCTGGCCCACCAGGACCCCCGCCTTACCCAGGTAAGGCCCAACGGCCTGGAAGACGTGCCTGAATACCGCATTGACGTGGACTGGGAAAAAGCCGGCACCTTAGGAATTCCCATATCCTCCATTAACAATACCCTGGCCGCCTCTTTTGGCTCGGCCTATGTTAACGATTTCATCCAGTCCGGCCGGGTAAAGCGTGTCTTTATCCAGGCCGACGCCCCTTTCCGCCGCCTGCCCTCTGATCTTGAAAAAATCTACATCCGCAACAAGGTGGGCAAAATGGTTCCCTTTGCCTCATTTGCCACGGGCCACTGGACCTCGGGATCTCCCAAACTGGAACGGTTCAACGGGTTCCCCTCCATAAACATCTGGGGGGTGGCGGCCCAGGGAAAAAGCTCGGGTGAAGCCATGGCGGCCATGGAAGAAGCTGTTGCCAAACTGCCTTCCGGCATTGGCTTTGACTGGACCGGACTCTCCTTTCAAGAGAGGATGTCCGGCTCCCAGGCCCCGTTGCTCTACGCATTTTCCATTCTGGTAATATTTTTATGCCTGGCCGCCCTGTATGAGAGCTGGCCCATTCCCATCTCCATTCTTATCACCCTTCCGCTGGGGGTTATCGGCGGGGTCATGGCCTGCTACTGGATGGGGATGCCCAATGATGTCTATTTCCAGATCGGACTGCTCACCATCCTGGGCCTGACCACCAAAAATGCCATCCTCATTGTCCAGTTTGCCCGGGCAAAGGTGGATGAGGGCATGGGGCTGGTTGAGGCGACCCTGGAAGGGTCAAGGCTTCGGCTCAGACCCATCATCATGACCTCCCTGGCCTTCGGGTTCGGGGTCCTGCCCCTTGCCCTGGCATCCGGGGCAGGCGCCGGGGCCCAGAAGGCCATCGGCATCGGGGTTCTGGGCGGGGTGGTGACCTCCACATTCCTGGTCATTCTCTTTGCCCCCCTGTTCTATGTGGTCATCTACAAATTATTCGGGAAACACAGGAAGACGGTCACCATGAAACATGATTAGGAATCGTTACAAAGGGACTTGATCTAACTTGTTTCCAAACCCCATTAAAAGGCGGCTTAAAGCAGCAGGTATTTTAAAAACAAAAGATCAAGTAATTTTGACGCCGACCCTAAGTCATCCGCCCTGGGCATTATTGAAATGCCAATATGCCAAAGTAACGGGGCAGATGGAAATTGGGTTTTGGGAAATCAACCGGCGACCATGTCAACCAGTGGGGGTGTGAACTCTTATCGGCACATTTGTAGAAATTGGCCCGCCACTCCACCCCGGGCTCTGGAGTGATCACCCCGGAATATTTTTCCACCAGGACCATAGGGAGACGACAGGCAAGGGTCCATGTGACGGGTTCAACGATTTCCGGATCAATAATGCGCGGCAGAGAATGCCAGCACCTTATTTGCCTGCATTCACTCACGGGTATGACAATCCTCTCCTTTCTGGCCCCGGGCTGAAAATGGAAAACCAGGGTGCCGCCGCAATTCATCTCAAGGTTGAAATAGCCTTTGGACAGATCCGAATCAGGTGTAAAGAAGAATTCCACACAACTGTCCTCCCAAACATTATCCTGGTGCGCTGCCGCCACTGCCCGGACATATCTGTCTTCAACCCGGAACATGAGGTATATGGCCGTGTCGTCATAGGCGATCTTCACCTCGGTCTTTGGAAAATGGCCGGGGGTTTCCCCCATGTAATTTGCTATCCTTTCAGGTGTGATATTTTTCCATGGAGGCCTGTTCCACCCTGCATTCTCCTTTGGGGGGCTTACGAATTTTGATACCTTGCATAACATATTTTTTTATACTCTCTTCCCATGAACCATGATCAGTTTTTAAGCAGGGTCTCCACCAGCAGGGCAAAGCCAGGCACGGCCTTTTTGTCGCGGATCATTCCCTTTCCCCGGGCAGCCTTGAAAAACTTTGCGCAGACCTTGTGCTGGGCCGGGGTTAGCGTGGAAGAGACCCCTTGCTTAACGTGTTTTTCGACCAGGCCGGACCTGTCGGAATCGGGCAGGTCCCGCCGGCCGTGGGGACGGCCGATCATCCGGGTATAATAGAGGACAGCCCTGTCCAGGAGGATATACAGGAATTGAATATTTTCATTGGGTCCCACACTGATCTTGTCGCCCCCCACCCCTTTGGGCCCTTTTTCAGCCAGTTTCCTGGCCCCGGCCAGGGCTGATCCCGCACCAATGGCGGAACCGATGGCCGTGAACACCCCGAATGTCAGTCCGGCAGCCGCCGTATCCAATACCGCACCCACGGTCCCGCCCACCACGGCACCGGCCGCGGCCAGCTGGGGTTTAGTCAGCCCCAGCATCTCCCAGGTGTGGTCGGAAAAAAGGTCATGGCGGAGCACTGAACACTGGGGCAGGTGATACTCAAAATGGCGATGGCGGTAGAGGGAACGAATCCGGGAAAACATCTTTTTTTCCATTTTCCGGATCTCTTCCCTGTAGGCCAGGGTCAGCTCTTCTTTCAGGGATACCGGATCAAGGTCACGGGTCAGTTTCCGGGAAATGCTAAATCCCATGGCCCGTTCAATGGCGTGGGTGATATAGGCGCAGGCCAGGCGGCTTCGCTTTTCCCACTCCTCTTTAAAAGCCCGGACCACCTCCTCTATGCCCTTTTCCCATTCCTGATCAATGGCCTTAAGGCTTTCCAGCATCCTGATCCGCTCATAAAAATCAGCCGTATTGGAATTGAAGACCCGGATCACGTTGAAATGCCGCCTAAATTCCTCCTTCCACTGGGCCGTATAATCCCGGTCACCGGCTTTGGCATTGATCACCGCCATCCTGGGGCGGCCCGTGAGCCTGAGAATTTCCATTTCCGCGAGATCATCCTCCCGCACCGGCCTGGACCCGTCCACCACATAGATGATTCCGGCGCCTTTGGCCACAGGGGTGAGAAGTTCGCATTCATCGGCAAAAAAAGAATCCGAAGAAAAGGTCTCAATAAACTGGGTCACCATATCCGGCCCGGGATTTTTCCTGAACCAGGCCAGGGTCTGGCGGGGCATCTGAAAACCCGGGGTATCCACAAAACGAATGATTTCCCGATTATCTATTTTCACGGTATAGGCCCGGGATACAGTGGTTTCGCCGGGCACCCGGCTGACCCCTATCCCATCATCTTCGGTAAGGGTGGACACCACTGAAGATTTCCCTTCATTGGGGTGTCCGAGAACAGCAAATTCAGGGATAGAGGTCACGGCATCCACCTTTCAACAATAATTCCCGGATCTTTGAGTTGGGCCACAGCAGTTTTCCAGACCTGGTAATTTACATCACCGGTCTCTACGGCCATGGCCTCTTCCCCCGGGGTCTGGGTCAAAAACATCCAAATATCATGATCCGGAAAAATCTCCTTCCGAATCTGGGTAAAATAATAAAGAAGGCCCCGGATGGGTGGCTGCCAGACCTCCTGGAGGATGATTACCGGACCTGCCGGGCCATTGCCAAGGCTCTTGGAAAGAAGTGACAGAACGGCTTTATCTGCGTCAAAATCAAAAGAGATCCGGGTTACCCCGGACATTTCAATACCCAACTGCCTGTCCAGGGCCAGGGCAATCTCCTCCAGGGCGGGGTCGGGGTAGACACGCCCGGATGCCAGGACACAAGCTACGGTCTTTTGAGCCTCGGCGTTACGGACCGGCACAGCCGGGGCACAAACAGCTTCATCCATCCTGCCCAGTTCCGGATCAGGCAGGGGCGCCCTGTTTTTCGCCCGGGTTCCCCCGGTTTCCCGAATATCCGTATCCATTCTCGGAGACCGCATTCTCATCAACAGCCGCTTGTACCGGGGCCGGTCAAAATCAAATCCTGCAACAACCCGTTGGCCTGCCGCCGCAGCTCCGGCAACGATAACCAGGCGGGGGAGTATCCCGTAAACAAAGATGCCCATGCAGAGAAAAGGCCACCAGGCCGTCAGATTTTCCGTAGCCAGCCCCATGATTCCCTGCTTGAGTATGATTCTGCTGCCTTCAATCTGGGCCAGGCTTGGCAGGGCCGTGCCTTGGGGCAGTATCCAGGTCCAGGGCAGGGCCAGGCCGGAGACCATATTATGAATCTGGGCCCCCGAGGTGAACAGGGTGGACTGCCAGCCGAATGCCAGGTCCGTGACCATCACCCGGAACAATGTCCCCCCTAGGGAACCCAGAGAAAAGCAGAGGCCAACAAGGGACGAAACAATGAAAAAAGGCCAGAATAACAAGCCCTTATATGCCCTGGTGTGAAACCGATCCAAGGCCGAAAATTTCCCATGTTTTTTCAGGATTTCTCCACCGGGCAGGTCTGCAGCTTTATCCGCCTGGCTACGCATTTTTTTCATAAAGAATTCAAATACCAGGGTATGGAAAAAAGCATACCGGTTGGTGGTGCGCCCCCCGGACTGGATCCACCGGACCATGATGGTGCCCGCAACCAGGGAAAGCAGGGCCTGGAGCAGAATAAAAAAGGCAATAAACAGGGTGACGTTCACCGGCCGGCTCCCGTGGTAGGCCAGAAAGGAATAGGCGGTTAAAAAACCCAAAACCAGCCCCAGAACAATCATTCCCCGGGTGGCCCACCGGTACAGGGAGGAATACAGAGTGCCGGGGAGCCGATCCCTGTCCCCTGTTTCATGAAAAAACAGCAGTCGGCGATAATCCAGCCAGGCAAAGAGAAGTGAGGTATCATCCTTATGATTCCGGCCGGATTGCCTTATCTGCTTATAAATATCCCTGTCCCGGACGGCAATACCACCCTGGTCATCCTGCCCCTCGTCCTGGTCAAGGAGAAAATCCAGATCCATTATATTTCTGAAAGAAAATTCCATGCCTGTTTTTAGCAAATCACGACATTTTTCACAATTGCCTTTGAGAATTCATCCAGATTGCTTGAGCAAAGTTCTGCCCTCCTGGGTGGGCACCGGGGGCAGGGCCTCGAATTATTTATAATCCAGAATGGATTTTCATACACTTCTTGACAAAAATTGCGGGCCGTATGATTATCCCGAATCGCCATAACAACAGAGAAAAGGTGGTAAATGACAAAAGATGATCTCATACCGGTCTGCGACAGAATTTTCATTGTTGATACTCCCACAAAGGGCAGATTCCCCCTGGCATTCGGGTTTCTTATTTTAGGAAAGGATACCCGTGCCCTCATTGATACCGGTTGCGGTCCCCAGGCCTGCACACGGATCTTGGAAGATTTTGATGTGGATATGGTGATCAACTCCCACTGCCACCCGGACCATGTTGCCGGGAACCATATTTTCAAAGACAAGGCCCTCTGGGTACCTGAAGAACGGCAGAAAGAAACCGGGGCGGTTGACCTGCTGTCCAAACGCCTTGTGGGACCTGATGAAGCCGTCATGGCATTTTGGGAAAACTGGGTCCGCACCATGCTGTCCATGAAAAATTACGGGCACACGGACACCTTCAGAGACGGCCATGTATTTGATTTCGGCGGGGTCCGGCTGGAAGCCGTTCACACCCCGGGACACCTTGAAGATCATTATTGCTTTCTTGAACCGGATGAAAATCTCCTGTTCTCCTTTGATGTGGATTTAAGCACTTTTGGCCCCTTTTACGGAAATCCGGAAGCTGATATCCCTCAGCTTGAGCAGTCCATGGACAGGATCATGGAAATCCGGCCGGCCGGGGTGGCCAGTTCCCACCGGCTCCCGGTGAAGGAAAAGGTCATGGAAGAACTCCAGGCGTTTAAGGGCAAAATCACCAGAAACCAGGACAGGGTCGCAGGCGCCCTGGATATGCCCCGCACCCTGGATGAACTGTGCACCCTCAAACCCATTTTTGGAAAATATATTCCCGGTGTTGAAGTAATTTATGCCTTTTTTGAAAAATGCATGATTCAAAAGCACCTGGAACAGATGATAGTCAAAGACCTGGTCCGCAGGGACAAGGATACCTATTTCCTATCGTAACATGGGCTGGGTCCGACGGGTCCGACGGGTCACACCTTATACTTCATTTCCTGTACCGGGAGAACCTCTCCTGCCTCGGTCAGGGCAATGGAAGTTTTGGATACCCGGGCCAGGAGGTCATTGTCCTCCGAGGTCAAGTCAAAGGGAGAGGCAACCCCGCCCAGGTAAATGGCGCCTATGCCTGCATCCCGTATACGGGTAAGTTCCATGCCCGCGGCGTCTGCCTGCTCCCAAAGGGTGAGCCGGTCAAATACGGGATCATTTTCATCAATCCAGTCATTGTGGTCCAGGTCATAGGCTGCCAGTTCCCCGAATCCGTCACCGGTGGTGGGGCCGAACAGCTCTCTGCCGTCATTAATCTCCCCGTCCCCGTTAAGGTCCAGGGAGAGAAAGCCTGTGCCCGGTTCGGGCAGGGGCAGATTTTCGGTTTCCCCGTCAAGATCCAGATCAAAAGCAAACCGTGATCCGGCCAGCCGGGGGGCAGATATATCAGAATTAATGATCAGGGGATCCATCAGCGCATACCCTGTCTCGGTCCGGCTAAAATATTCTTCCCTGACAAAGGACCGGGACATGGTCATATCAATGGAAAAATCAATCTCTTTATTGTCTGCCGTTTTCACCGTACCCCCGGCAGAGACCCGGGCCTGCTCGAATTCTCTGTAAGTGGAAGTACGGGTCTCGGTGAATTTCTGGACCGTCAGCCTCCGGGGCATGGACACGGCATAAATATCGGTAAATCGGTTCAGGCTGCAGCGGCATCCCCGAGTGGTCATCTGTTCCATGATGTCGCCCATGATCCTGCGCATTTTTTCCAGTTCAAAACAAAAATCATCTGTGGGGGACAGGGCATCCTGCCCCTGATAGGTTACGGATTCCAGCCATGTACGGGAGACCCTGCGGGCGGAGGCCATACGACCTTGTATGATTGTGGTCTGATTTTCAGAAACGGTCCCTTCCCCGGATTGGGACATGGCTGCCCTTCCGCCATCCATGATATCCGCAAATGAAAACTCCCGGGTAATTTCCCGGGAAAAAGATGCGTTGTACGCTCTTGTTGCTGTCAGGTCCAGATCATAAGCACTGATTTTCAATTTCGCCTCCTAAGGAATCGTTACAAAACAACTTGATCTTAATTGTTTCCAAAACCCCTACCGGGTATTTTTTACAAAAACCCCTACCGGGTATTTCGAAAACAAAAGATCAAGTAATTTTGGAGCCGATCCTGAGCATGATCCTACGGCGGCGTCATCGTCCTGAATCAGGGCCGAAAAAATAATATCACCGGCAGCGTCCTTTCCTGCCGAACCAGACCTTAAAACAAGCAAGTCCCGTACCTGGATTCATATCCAGCTGAATTCAGTAACAATCTCATTTGTCACATACATCCTTTCGGAAAAATCCAGGCAATATCTGCCCGGTTCAGGACTCTTTTTTTCCGACCGGGTACTGCCCGGTATACTTGAAAACCATTCTCTCAAGAACTTCATAGGACTGGGCCCCCACCAGACGGTCCAGTCCCATAAAAAAGGTGGGGGCAGCCGTCACCCCTTTGGACCGGGATAATTCCCAGTCCCTGTCAACGGCATCCTTGTACAGTCTTTTTTCAAGCACATCTCCGGCGTCCCCGCGGTCAAGATCGACAGCTTTTACAATGCCCAGGAGAACTGGTTTTTGGGAAATATTCTCCCCACGGACGAAATAGGCCCTGAAGACCTCATTGTGAAATTCTTGACCTTTGCCCTGGGCCTGGGCCCAGAGCCCCAGTTCCTGGGCAAGGCGGCTGTTGTAGGTCATCTTCCGGTTTCCGAAGGGCAGACCTAACCGTGCCGCCGTGGCCTGAAGCTCTGCCACAACCTTATCCACATTTATGGGGATACCTTTTTTATTGAAAAGCTCCTCCAGAGTCAAACCCTGTTCAGGGGTGTCCGGATGCAGGGGAAAGGCCCGCCATTTCAATTGAATATCATGATTTTTCTCTAATTTTTCAACACTCCCGGTGATGAAATAGCACCAGGGTCAGACATAATCGGAAAATATTTCCAGAATATGGGGAACAGCCATTTGTGGTCTCCTTCATTCAATTTGAGTTCCGGATAATATAACCACCTTTGCCGCGGTAGCAAGACTGATCCTTATTGCTCTGTCATGGCCGCCCATGGGAATGATGACCGGTTTCCCCGTGGCCGGAGCAGCAGGCATGGGTATTATCCCTGGGAAAATTCAGGACATTGAGAATTAGCCATAGCACGCCCCCTAAACCACCGGCAGCGGCCAGAACGGCCCTGAATCCCTCCCCGGCAACGAGGCTCACCAAGGGCAGTACCAGGAGCACCAGCCCATAACAGAGACGGCCCAAAAGGCTTTGGAGGGAAAGATAGGTGCTTCGCTGGTGATCTTCCAAAAGGGGAGAGACCTCTGCACTTACCAAGGGAGCATACATGGCCCGGGACAGGGTCCGGAAGACCAGGAGGCCGGCCACCAGGGGATGTACCACCACAGCCATGGCAATCACCAGAACCACCTGAAACAAAGCCGCCCCCAGCAGCACCCGCCTCACCTGACAACGGTGGCGGAGTCTGCCTGAGATCCCGGTGAACAGGCTCCCCATAAACATGGTCAAAGCCAGATGGGTCCCGGTCACCCCGGGGGTGAAACCCTTGGCCCAGCCAAAGGAAGCCATGATTCCAGCCAGATAGGGCTGGTAAAATTCATAGGGGAAATGGACCAAAACGGTCATGAACAGGGTGTAAAAAGTAAAAAACCGGAGCCGTTTTGACAGGGCCTTGCCCAATAGTCCGGTCAACTGCCGCCCCATGGGGAGTTTAGGTGCCCGCTTAACAGATATAGGATCGGTAAAGGTCAGGGCAATGCCCAGGGAAATCAGGGCTGCCCCAAAGGATGCCCCATAGATCCATTTGAGATGGTCCATGGCCATGAGCCCGCCGGCAAGGGCACCCAGGGCACCGGCCCGGAAAGAGAATCCCAGTGCCCGGCCCTCCATTTTTGTATAGTCCGCAGCCAGCCCGAGGTCCGCAAGACTTTCATAGTGCAGGGCCGTGTCCGTACCCGATGCAGCGGCAAACCCGGCGGCCAGAAAAAACTGGGCCAAAGCAAAGACAGGAAAACTGTTACCCGCCCAGAACAACAGATAGGCCAGGGCCAGGCAGGCCGAGGATGCCACCAGGGTTCCCCGCCTTCCGAACCGGTCCGACAGCCAGCCCGACGGCACTTCCAGCAGGGCCACCCCGATATAGTAAACCGACTCCAGCCAGAGGGCCTGGGGAAGGGTGAGTACCGAGGTAAAATATAAAAAAAAGGCCGGGCCCCAGAAATAGCAGTCCCTGAAAAAGAGATACCAGGGATATCGCCGCACATTGGCGTCCATGGCCGTATTGGAATTATTCATAATTTACTCAAAGATATTTGGTAATTTCATCCAGTTCAGCCCGGATCTCCTGGGCTGGCCTGGAGCGGAGCACATCTTCCCCCAGGCAGTGGCCGATATGCTCCCTGACCAGGGCCTGCTTGGCATTGTAAACCGCATTTGACACGGCCTGGAGCTGTCGGGCCACATCTACGCAGGGCGATCCCTCTTCAATCATGGACACGACTTTTCCCAAGTGCCCCCGGGCCCGTTTCAGCCGCTGGGCAATGGCATCATGGGGGTGGCGCGCGGTATGGTTCATCTTATTTAGCCTTTCTGGTTCAGCTCTTTTGTTATCAACCCTATCCCCCCCATGGGGATTATAGTGCATAGATACTATAATAAATAGTATAAATCAATATCCCCCCAATATATAAATTTAATTAATGTATTATAAAAAACATTAATTTTACTTTTTATTTTGGCCTGCTCTATATTCACGGGAATTCAAACAAACTTTTTTTATGGAGGGATTATGCTGCTGGCCTTTGCCAAGGGAATGGGAACCGGAGCTGGACTGATCATAGCCATCGGGGCACAGAACGCCTTTGTTCTGAGCCAGGGGGCAAGAAAGAACCATTACCTGGTCATCCCCCTGATATGTGCATTGTGTGACGCCCTTCTCATTGGTGCCGGGGTTATGGGGATGGGCACCCTGATTACTTCAAATCCATTGTTCTCAAAAATTGCAGGTATCGGGGGAGTGGCCTTTTTGTTTGTCTACGGGGCCAGGGCCTTTGCCTCTGCATTCCGGGGGAACCAGCTGAACACAGAGCAAGCAGGAGTCTCATCCTTAAAGGCCGTTATTTTGACCACCCTTGCCGTCACCCTGCTCAACCCCCATGTATACATCGATACCGTATTGCTTTTAGGCAGCATAGCCGGCCAGTTCCGGGCGCCGGATCACCTGATTTTCGGTGCTGGTGCCATGACCTCATCCTTTGTCTGGTTTTTCACCCTCAGCATCGGGGCCACCTTTCTGGCCCCTCTGTTCAGACGTAAGATATCATGGAGAATCCTGGATTCCCTTGTGGGAGTAATGATGTGGACAATCGGATTTTCAATTGCCAGGGGGGTTCTGGGCTGATGCCAGCTCAAAAATGCCTTTGGCAATTTCCCTGGTGAATGCCTCAAAGGCCACGCTCTGGGCTGTGACATAGGCATCCACACCCGGGCCTTCAACGGACGTTACAATTGAAAACCGCCGGGTCATCAGGCATTTATCCGCAGCCACATCCATCAGCTGCCAGACTGCATCCAGTTCAGCCCCGTCATTTGTGTCCCCAAATTCCAGGACGGTTACAACAACCTGGTATCTGGGCCCCATGGCCCGTTCCCAGGGGTAAATCACCACACCAGGAGTTTGGAGCAATGCGGATAAGTTCATTGCCAGCCGCCTCCTGAGCTGGTGTTCCAGCGCCTCTCCCCATCGGTGAAACTCGCTTACGGCAATGGTATTCCGCCCGGTACGGGTCACGATCTGGGGACGATCCAGATGCCCGGGGACAGTAACAGGGCCGACACCTATTGACAGATTGGCCAGGGCCGGATAAATCGGTTTCAAAGTTTCCGACTGGCCGAGCAGGTAATAGGTAGGAGGGGGAGACACCCCCGCACAGCCTGAAAAAACAAGCCCCACACCGGCAATTAATACGCACCACAAGATACCTGTTCGCATCAGTCTCTCCCCTTTCCTCTTATCAATGATTCCGGATGCTGCTCCAATTCTTCGGCAAGGATACGGACAGCCTTTGCCGCCTCACCAAGTTCTTCCAATGTCCGCTGGAGTTCCACAACTACGGCGGCATCCCGGGCCAGAACCCCGTTCACCCCATCCAGGGTCTTTCGGGCCTGGCCCACCGTCGGCGGCAATTCCGATGTTAGTCCGTCCGCCAGGGCCTGAACCTTTTTCATTACCCCTTCAAATTCCCTGACCGCTCCGGTAATCTCTCCGGATCCAGCCAGGGCCCCCACGGCATCCCCTGCCGCTTTAACACTTTGAACCGCATTTATAATTTCCTTTGCGATCTCTTCCGCTGGGAGCTTTTCAATTTTTTCCAGAAAAGCTGAAAGACTACTTGTCAGAGCCTCCAAAGGCGCCGAAACAGTTGGAATTTCCAGGATGTCTCCATGGTCCACAACTCGATCAGGGGCCGGGGAGTCAAAAAAGTCCAGGGCCACAAAAAGCTTGCCCGTAAGCAGGTTACCTGTACGCATCTGTCCCCGCATGCCCTGTTTCACCAACAGGTCCAGGGCCTTGTCCTCTTCAGGTTCACCAGTCCCTGAGATAAACCGGCCCAGCCGGCCCAGCTCAATCTCAATGCGCACCGGCACCAGGACCTGGTTATTATCCCAGTCAAACTCAATGCCGATATCCGCCACCCGACCCACAACAAAGCCCCGAAACTCAACTGGCGCACCGATATCCAGCCCCCGCACGGACTGAGAAAACTTGAGCAGATAAGATTCTTTCCGGGCAAATTGTTTTTCCATGGCCGCTTCCCGGGATTCGTACAGGGGAAAAACTGTACCCGCAGCAGGCGGGGCGCCGGGAGGACCCATGTCCGGATTGGCCAAAACAATTCCCCCCAGAAGAATGCTCATCAGAGATTCCGTATTAATTTTCAGGCCGTCAGTGCCCAAACCCATGTCCAAACCTGAAGCAGACCAGAATTTGGATGATCCTGTCACCCGTTTGTCATGGGGGGCGTCGATGAACACCTGGATGTCCACGCCTTGCCCATCTTCCTTAAGCCCGTATCCGGTCACCTGCCCCACCTTTACCCCCCGGTAGTAGACCGGAGACCCGTAATCCAGAGAATCCAGTTTGCCTGCTCTGAGGGTCACAAGGGTTCCCCTTGAGTCCCGGGTCACGAGGGGAGGGAACTCCAGCCCCTTAAATTCAGATTGAGGGACGCCCTCCCGACCCGGTTCAATGGCAATATAGGCACCTGATAAAAGGGTCTCAAGGCCGCTCACAGTGCTCCCGGACAACCGGGGCCGGACCACCCAGAACCGGGTCTGATCCGTAAGATACCCGTCAGCCTCCCTGGCAAGGGCCACAGTCACCTTCACCCCCTTAAGATCCTGGGTCAGGGTCACGTCCAGGACCTTGCCCATGTCCACATCCTTATACTTGACCTTGGTCTTTCCCGCCTCAAGGCCTTCTGCGGATTCAAAACTGATCACGGCAACCGGCCCTTTTTCCTTTATAGCCTTGTATACCAGTCCCGCCCCGATTATCAGGGCCACGATGGGTATGATCCATACCAGAGAAATCTCTTTTTTCCGGCTGATACCGGCACTGGGCAGTTGGGTAAGATCTTTCATCACATATCCTTATGGTCCCAGATCATCCGGGAATCAAAACTTTCAGCAGCAAACATTGTGGTAACCACGACGGCGGCAAAATAGACAATTCCGGGGCCGGCGTCAACAGAAGCCAGTGGCCCGAGCCTCACCATGGCCACCAGCACGGTGACCACGTAGACATCCACCATGGACCAGCGGCCCACAGCTTCGGTAAACCGGTACAGGCGGGTTCGGTCACCGGGTTTCCATTGGGACCGGAACTGCACAGACACCAGCAGATAAATTAAAATCACCAGTTTCATCAGGGGAATCACCACACTGGCAATGAAAATAATAAGGGCAATATGCCATGAGCCCGTGAACATGAAATAAATCACCCCGCTCATGATGGTATCAGCCTGTTCAGATCCCAGCGTACCGGTGATGGTGACGGGCAGAACATTGGCCGGTACATAGAAAATAATCGCTCCAATCACCAGAGCCCAGGTCCGCTGAATACTCCCGGGTTTTTCTTTATGAACCCTGGCGCCGCACCTGGGACATTTCCCGGCCTCCTCGTTTGCGGGCAAAGGACTGGTCAGAGAACAATGGTGGCAGACTGTCAGAGGCCCGGCTTCTTGTCCCGGTGCATTGGAAAAGCGGTGGGGAATCCGTTGCCAGACATCTTCCGGGTTCAGCCCTGAAAAAGCGGCAACCAGAACAAAGATAAGGACAACAAAGGCCCACAGGGCCGGGCCGGGAACGATATCAGCCATCTTGGCCAGTTTGATCATGGCCACGAGGATGGCCAGCATAAACACCTCGGTCATGCTCCAGGGCCGGAGACGGCCCAGAGCCCTGAATACCGCGGCGGCATGGCGGGCAGGGCCTCCGGCCAATATGGGCAGCAACAGGTAAACAAGACCCATAAGCTGGACCAGGGGAAAAATAACACTGGTCAGGAGAACCAAGATGGAGAGTCCGTGCATGCCCTGTTGATACAGACCCATGATTCCTGTGAGAAGAGTGGTTTCCCGGACCTGGCCCTCCAGTTTCAGGGAGAGAAAGGGAAAGGTATTGGCAATGCAAAAGAGAATCAGCCCCGCCAGGGCCAGGGCCAGGGTCTGCTGAACCGTATCCCGGGTTTTCCTGAACAGTCGGGCTTCACAACGGCAGCACAGGGCATCGGCACCCAGGGGCAGGTCCGGAAGAATCTGATCCTGGCCGCAGTCCGGACACTGGATAACGGCAGAAAAAGTCGCGCCTCCGGATTTTAAAAAGAAAGACATCCAATAGATATAGCTGAAATATGGCCTGATCAGCAAATAAAAATTACAGGCAACCTGTACGGATCCATTGTTTTTTTCTTCCGGGGTATAATAAAATAGATATCAAAGTGTTTTAGGCCGCCCCATGAGCAGGCGGTTTTTCGGGGTAATGGTATTGGGAATCTTTGCGGTGTAAACATCGTATCCCCTGGAAGATAGCCCCATGGCCCGCACCGCATCCACGGCAAGGTCGGAGGGCATCCAGGTGGACAGGCCGCCGTCACTGCAGGTTTTAAGATCATGGCAGCAAGGCAGAACCGCCACCCGGGCCCGTGCGGCCACGGCCTTTTCAATGATCCGGTCCGTAAGGCTCCCGCAGGCGTGGGCCGAAACCACCAGGTCTTCAGAAGTGACCCTCACATCTGCCAGGTCCGTACCAAGGTATTGAACCCGGTCTCCCAACCAGGGCCATTTGTCAGCCAGCACACGGGAAAGGCGGGATGCACTGTCCGGAATATGGGTATCCACAGCCAGTGCCCCGGGAGAGGTTTTATCCAGAAGAATCATAATGTATGCCAAAAGACCGTGGCCGCAGGCCATATCCACCACCCGGCCGCCCCGGAACCTTCGCCTGATCCTTTTTGCGGTTTCCCAGGCCTCATACAATTCTTTCCTGGGAAGGACCCCGGCCCGACAGACTGTTCTGGCGACTTTATCAAAGAGGCCGGACCCGGAGAAGCGGTCAATATGACAGGGCATGAGCCTGTTCTTGCTGGATTTTTTCATTCATGCCCCTGGCTGGGGTTTAAAATGACCTTTACCCGCCCCACGATCCCGGATTCAAGCCTCACCTTTATCCCGTGGGTGTGGTTAGGTGACTTGGTCAGAACATCCCTCACAGTCCCCCGGGTCAGTCGGCCAGTTCTCTGGTCCTGTTTTTGAACCACATCCACAAGGCATCCCGCCTGAATATGGCGCCGCTGCTTTCCATCCATACAGGTCTCCTTTTCACCCCCGTATTCAAGGGGTGTAAAAATATACAAAACAGGCTGTCATATTAATACAAAAACAAACTTTATTCCCTATTATTATTAAACTAAAATGCCTTTTTTGAATATTTTGCATTTAATTTACTTTTGTGTATACTGCGAAATAATTATAAAAAAATAATACACCCTATGAATACCTATACAAAAATACTGTTTACCACTTTGCCTTTGGTGTTTTTCTTTTTAATTGCCACAGCAGGCACCACCTATTATTTTTCCAGATCCGCCCTTCTGGATCTCGGAGAAACCTGGCTGGACACCCGGCTCGCCATGGCCGTGGATATTGTAGAAAGCCAGGAAAACATACTTCATGAATACGGCCTTGAGTCCATTGCCGCCAGTATTGCCAAAGCAAAACTGGATGCCATGTCCCAGATCCGTGATATCCGGGTGGGACAACAGGGGTACATTTTTGCCGTGAACCAGGCGGGCACCATTGTCTTCCATCCCAATAAATATCTCATGGAAACAGACATCAGCCAAGAACCCTGGTTCGGAAAGATGACGGACACCGGCGGACGGCTTCTTATTGAACTGGAAGGAGAAGCCAGTCTAGCCAGATTCAAATTTTTCACCCCCTGGAACTGGTATATTCTTGCGGTGGATCCCATGGAAGAGGTGTACGGAGTCTCAAACAGGATGAGACCTTATTTATATACCCTGATCACCTGTGCGGCCGCCATCATATCACTGGCCCTGATGTTTCTGACCCGACGGTTGACCCGCCCCTTGAAAAACCTGGTCCAAGGGGCCGAAGACATTGGAAAGGGGAATCTGGACACCCGGATCTCCCTCCCCTCAAATGATGAATTCGGCCACCTTGCCAAAGAGTTCAACCAGATGGCCTTCAGACTTCAAGAAACCCTGACCGCACTTAAATACAGTGAAGAGCACTTCAGGGCCTTGATAGAAAACTCCAGCGATCTCATCTGGATACTTGGTATTAAAGGGGATTTCATCTATGTCAGCCAATCCACCCAGAGAATTCTGGGATACGATCCCAGAGAACTTCTGGGCAAAAACGCCTTTGACTATATCCACCCCCATGACCGGACAGACCTTTTCCAACGGTTTGAGCTGAGGGCAAAATCCCTGGTAAAAGGCCAGCCCACGGCCCACAGGTTCCGTCACAAGGAAGAGTACTGGTGCACCCTGGAATCCATCTCAAAAAATCTCATGGACCACCCGGCCATTTCAGGCATGGTCATCAACTCCAGAAATATCACCAAAAGATGCCAGGCCGAAGAGGCCCTGAAACTCTCACACCAGGAACTTGAGCTACGGGTTGAAGAACGGACCCGTGAACTCAGGGTCATGAACAAGGCCCTGAACAATGAAATCCAGATACGGAAAGAAAAAGAAAAAGACCTGGAACGGGCCAACCAGGCAAAAAATAATTTTCTGGCCAATGTCAGCCATGAAATCAGAACCCCGCTGAACTCGGTCATTGGATTCGGAGACCTATTGTCCACCATGATAACGGAAAAGCAGCAGGCCGTTTACCTCTCCGCCATCACCACCGCTGGCAGGAACCTTTTGGCATTGATCAACGACATCCTTGATCTGTCAAAAATGGAAGCGGGCAAGCTCCAGATCAACCGGACCCCGGTTTCCCTGGAACTTTTGTTCAATGAAATTTCTAACCTGTTCAAAGTCAAAGTTGAAAAAAAGAGTCTGGACTTTCCCGTTTACCTGCCTCCGGATATGCCCGAGGTTCTATTTCTTGATGAAATGCGCCTGCGCCAGGTCATCACCAATCTCATTGATAATGCCGTAAAATTCACCGAAAAGGGGAGCATCACCCTGAAAGCGGCTGCCGGCCCAACAGGCTCGGAAGACCTCATCAACCTGGAAATTACCGTTCAAGATACCGGCATGGGCATTGCCCGGGACAAACAGGAAATTATTTTTGAATCCTTTCAGCAGGAATCTGCCGGCACCAGCCGGAAATTCGGGGGCACAGGACTTGGTCTTGCCATCTGCAGGCAGCTTACATCACTGATGGGAGGCCGTATTTCAGCTGCCGGAACCCCGGGAAAAGGCAGCCTTTTCACCATTCATCTGCCCAATGTGGACATCAGCCGGGAGAAACGTCCGCAACAGCCAACACAGGTGCTAAAACCTGATAAAATACAATTTTCCGGTGAAACCGTATTGGTTGTGGACGACCACCATGACATCCGGTTCATGCTCAGGGAAGTTCTCGGGAGATTAAACCTCATAATTATTGAAGCAGAGAACGGACAACAGGCCGTGGAAACCGCCCTGGAAAAACAACCTGACTTAATCTTTATGGACGCCAAAATGCCGGGGCTCAACGGGATTGATGCCACGGCCCGGTTAAAGGCGGATTCCGCAACAAAAAAGATTCCGGTCTGCTGCATGACCGCTTCCATACACACCTCGTTCAGGGAAGACCCGGGCCTGAACCATTTTTCATCCTGTCTGACCAAACCCATCATCATTGAAGAACTCATGCAGGTACTGACCCGGTTCATCGCCCCCAGCTCCGTTGCCGACTCAGGCCTTCCTCCAGCCCTGTCGCCCCTTGACGCACTGAATTTGAACAATGTGCCCCCGGAGATCAGGGAAAAACTGAGAATCGACATTCTTCCCAATCTGCCGGCACTTCAGGATGCAATGAAGATATCGGATATCCGGCGTTTTGCCGGAGAGGTCCTGAAACGTGGATCGGAATCCGATTGTAAAGAATTAAAGGTATTTGCAGCAAAGCTGTTTCACCAGACCGAAACCTTTGATATCAAAAACATCAGGCTCAGTCTCAAACACTTTTCAGATATTCTGGCGGATTAATTTCCCCGGCCCGGCCGGATAGATTTAGGTTGGGCTCAATACCAATTCAAACGAGCACAAAATCATTTAATTTCAATGGACGGTTTATTTATGATTTTGTGCCTTAAGGCATCTCTTTTTTAGGTGCAATAAAACTCCGGATCCATCCCAGAAAGGTATTTCCGTCCAGAAAAGCTTTCTCAGATGCCTCAAAGACCAGGTTCATTTTTTCGGTATCCGAATACCGGTCCTTCCGGGTAATCATTTCCCGATCCGTATCCAGTTCCCTGACCACTTTGGCAGGATTTCCCGCAGCAACCACATTGGCCGGGATGTCCGAGGTCACCACAGACCCGGCACCGATGATGCTGTTCTTGCCGATGGTCACCCCTTTGCAGACGATGGCGGAATCCCCAATCCAGACATTATCCTCCAAAACCACCCGGGACAGGGTGTCCGGGGGCAGGGATCTATCATAAATCCCGTGCCAGTCCGAGTCCGTTATATAGGCATGGCTGGCCAGCATGCAGGAATCGCCAATGGTAATGCTGTTGGCGGCCGAAATCCTCACCCCCGGAGAAATGAGTACATGATCGCCGATGTTGATCCCGTCAATATTCTTTTGATCAGACCAGACCGTGAGCCGGGTTTTCTTATCCGAACATCCCAGAAGGGTGACGTGGCTGCCGATGGAAACCGGTCCCCCGAACAGCTCAATATACCAGGGTTTGACAATATAGGGGTGGGGCCCCAGTGATGTGAGCTGGGGTTCCAGGTAATGGCGGACGTAAAAGGCCTGGAATCTGTACCAGGCCTGTTTAATATAATAGGGTCGTCTATCCTTAATCACGACCAACCCCAAGATCCAGTCCTGTAAACCGATACCCGTCCCAGGCGTCATGGTCAAAGAGTCGCCCGGCCGGTGTCAGGCCGTAAAGGGCGTCGGCAGCCATGAGCATCACAGCATTGGTCCAGGAAATTTTTTCTTCGGGCCAGATCACCATATCCGGATAGGTATAGCCGCACCAGAAGGTATTGTCTTCAAATACCCGGTTATGGATCCATGAAAAAACAATAGCGGCCTTTTGCTTACGGCCCATGCCGTGGAGGGCCAGGACCAGTTCGGCCGTCTCGGCCATGGTCACCCAGGGCTGGTCCGACACACAGCGGCACCCCTGGTCTTCGATCATATATTTGCCCCAGTACTTGTCGATACGGTCTTCGGCCTTTTTACCCCTTAAGGCCCCGGAAAGAATGGGATAAAACCAATACATGGAAAATCTGGACTTGGATACATTATACGTATGGATATTTTTCTGGAGAGAGGTTTCCAGGCGCGCCAGTCCATCTGCCCACCCGGGCCGGTCCTTGCCGAGGATACCGGCAATGGCCAGGGCGCATTTAAGGCTCATAAAAATAGAGGATGATCCGGCCAACAGAGACATGGGATCAACTTTTCCCTCCGGGCTTTTGGCCCAGTAAATTTCTCCCGAACCGGTCTGGAGGCCCAGGGCAAACTCTATTCCCCGACACATAGAGGACCAGTACCGGGCAAGCGCTTCCCGGTTCCCTGTGATGAGATATTGGTGAAAAAGCCCCACTGCCATGTAACAGGCCATGTGGGTCTCGGTGGTCCTGTCCTCGGGAAGACTATCCATATAGGATGAAAACCATGATCCGTCGGGATTTTGGATTTTGACCATCCAGTCCAGGGCAACCATGGCCTGCTCATGAAAACCGCCGATATTCAGCCCCATAACCGATTCAACCAGGTCCCAGGGATCTGTTTTTCCGTCTGTATGCCAGGGAATGTCTCCATTGTCCCGCTGAAGTGAGGCAATGGATCGTGCAACTGAGTCTATGTTCAGAGGTGAATCACTGTGTATTTTTGCATGTATACGCGACATAGGCATCTCTCAATTTTGTAATATCCTTTGTAAAAGCAGGATCAACCTATCAAACCTTTTTTTCTTTTACAAGATTCTTCCGTATTTATTCATGAATGGTAATTCATAATTCACTATTATTTAGTCCACCCAGGTGCCCCGGAGGGGAATCTTTCATACAAAATAGCTACAAATATTTGAATTTGATAAATATTTTAACATCGAGCACCCCTAAGACATTAAAAATATTTTTCTTGACAATCCCATACCAATTAGATAAATCCAAATGAATGGTCATTCATAATATTGAATATATACCCGAACTTTAGGAGGAAATCATGGTAAGAAAGATCAGAAAGGCTGCAGTCATCGGGTCCGGAATCATGGGAGGCGGGATTGCTGCCCTTCTTGCCGGTGCCGGTGTTGATGTACTGCTCCTGGACATCGTTCCTTTTGACTTGACAGACGAAGAAAAAAACGACCCTGCTGCCAGGAACCGTATCGTTAAAGCCGGTATGGATGCAGCCCTTGCGTCAAAACCCTCTCTGTTTTTCAATAAAAAAGATGCCGGCCGCATTGCCATCGGCAATCTGGACGACGACATTGAAAAACTGGCCGAATGCGACTGGATCGTGGAAGTTGTTGTTGAAAACCTCAAGATTAAAAGAGATCTTTTTGAAAAGATTGCCAAGATCAGAAAAGAAGGTTCCGTCATCTCCACCAATACCTCAGGCATCCCCCTTAAAGATATCAGTGAAGGATTCTCCCAGGATTTCAAAGAACACTTCATGGGTACCCATTTCTTTAACCCGGTCCGCTACATGCACCTGCTGGAACTGATTCCCGGCGCGGAAACCAAACAGGACATCCTGGACTTCATCGCCACTTTTGGTGAAAGAAACCTGGGTAAAGGCATTGTCTGGGCCAAAGACACCCCCAACTTCGTGGGCAACAGAATTGGTATCCAGGGTATCGGCGCCTGCATGAAATTCATGGTTGAAGACGGCATGAGCATTGCTGAAGTAGATGCCCTTTTCGGACCGGCCCTTGGCCGCCCCAAAACAGCCATTTTCAAAACCACTGACCTGGTAGGTCTCGACACCATGGCCCATGTGGCCAAGAACTCCTATGACCTCTGTGAAGACGACGAACAGAGGGAAGCCATGAACCTGCCCCCCTTCATCGCTTCCATGGTTGAAAAAAACATGCTGGGCAACAAAACCCAGGGCGGTTTCTACAAGACCGAACTGACGCCTGAATGGAAGAAACTCAGAAAAGTCCTCAACGTTGAAACCCTTGAATACGAAGACCTGACACGCCCCACTTTCCCCTGTCTGGACGAAGCCAAGAAAAAATCCAGCCTGGTTGAAAAGATGGCCTGTGTTCTCAAAGGCGATGACAAGGGCGCTAAATTTGCCTGGAAATGTATGGCAAATGCATTCCAGTATGCGGCCAACCGCGTACCTGAAATTGCAGACACCATTGTTGAAATTGATAACAGTATGAAATGGGGTTACAACTTTGAGATGGGCCCCTTTGAAGCCTGGGATGCATACGGAGTTGCAGACGCCGTTGAAAGAATGAAAGCCGAAGGCTTGGACGTACCTGCCAATGTCGTTGCCATGCTGGACAAGGGCGTTGCCTCTTTCTACAAACTTGAAAACGGTGTACGCTACTTCTTCGACTTTGCTGCCGGCGATTATAAAGCGGTTCCCGTATCCAAGTCCATGGTCTCCATTGCGGCTGCCAAAGGCAATAACAAAACCATCATGGAAAATGCTTCAGCCTCTTTGGTTGACATCGGAGATGATGTTTTCTGCCTGGAATTCCATACCAAGATGAACGCCATCAATGCTGAAATCGTTGATTTCATGGGTGAAGCCCGGGATTATGTGGATAAGAACGGTGCAGGCCTGGTTATCGGTAATGAAGCCGGCGGCATGCCCGGCGCCTTTTCCGCCGGTGCGGACCTCTCCTTTGTTTCCAAACTCTGCCACGACAAAAAATATGCTGAAATCGAAGCCTTCTTGAAAAAAGCCCAGGATGGCATCCAGGCAGCTAAATATGCGCCTTATCCAGTGGTTGCGGCCCCCTATGGCATGGTCCTGGGCGGCGGTTGCGAAACCTGCCTAGGTGCAGACCGCATGGTTGCCCATTCTGAACTCTACATGGGCCTGGTTGAAATCGGCGTGGGCCTGCTTCCCGCAGGCGGCGGCTGCATGAACCTGTGGAAAAAATATGTCAACGCGCTTCCCGGCAAAACCGTTAAAGAAGTGGATCTGGCCAGAATTTTTATCCAGTGCTTTATGAAGGTGGCCATGGCAGCCGTATCCATGTCGGCACCGGGCGCCCAGGGCAACGGGTTCCTCGGCCAGGCCGACCGGATCGTGATGAACCGTGACAACCTCATCGGTGAAGCCAAAAAAGAAGTATTGAAAATGGTTGACGACGGATATGTTCCCCCTGCAAAACAGCCCCTCAAGGTATTTGGTAATGCAGGCCAGGGCATGATCCAGGCAGAGCTTTACAACATGCTCAACGGCCAGTTCATGAGCGAACACGATGCTTTCCTGGCCACACGGATTGCATATGTCATGAGCGGCGGCGAAGTAAAAGTCGGCAGTGAAATTGATGAAGAAGTCATCTTGAAACTGGAACGGGATGCGTTTGTTGACTTCTGTAAAGAAGAAAAAACCGTTGCCAGAATCGACCACATGCTGAAAACCGGCAAACCGCTTAGAAATTAGACGCTCAGAAATTTAGGAGGACGTTATAATGAGAGATGCATATATTGTACAATCCGTGAGGACCCCGGGCTGCAAGCAGAAAAGAGGTCTATTCAACCAGACCCGGCCCGAAGAACTGGCATCCTTTATCATGAAGGAAGCTGTGGACAGAACTCCCAACCTTGAGGCCAAGGACATTGAAGATGTCATGATGGGCTGCGCCTTCCCCGAAGCGGAACAGGGACTTAACCTGGGCCGGATCGCCGCCAAAATGGCAGGTTTCCCGGACTCTGTTTCCGGCGCCACGGTCAACCGTTTCTGCGCCTCGGGTCTTGAAGCCATTGCCCTGGCCTCCATGAGAGTCTCTGCCGGCTGGTCCGAAGTCTGCATGGGCGCGGGCTGTGAATCCATGACCTTCGTACCCATGGGCGGCAATGTACCCCGCCCCCATCCCGAATATTCGGCAACCAACCCTGAAATGTATATTTCCATGGGTATCACGGCTGAAAACGTGGCCAACCGCTACAATGTATCCAGAGAAGACCAGGATATATTTGCCGCCAAATCCCAGGAAAAAGCGGCTGCAGCAAGGGATGCTGGAAAATTCACCGAAATCGTTCCCACCCCGGCCTTTAAATTTGTGAAACAAGCTGACGGTACCTACAAAAAAGAGTCCTTTATTGTAGAACATGATGACGGTATCCGCGTCTCAACTCCCGAGGGCCTGGGCAAACTGAGAACCGTATTTGCCGCAGCCGGTTCTGTTACTGCGGGTAACTCATCCCAGACCACAGACGGCGCAGCCGCCACCATCATCGCTTCCAAGGAAAAGTGCGACGAACTGGGTCTCACTCCCATCGGACGCCTGGTAACATACGCCACAGTGGGCTGTAAATCAGATGAAATGGGTGTAGGCCCCAGATATGCCATTCCCGCGGCCCTTAAACAGGCCGGCCTGACCATTGACGACATTGATATCTATGAAATCAATGAAGCCTTTGCCTCCCAGGCTCTGTACTCCATCCGGGAACTGGACCTTGAAAAATATATGGATAAAATCAATATTCACGGCGGAGCTATTGCACTTGGCCATCCCCTGGGATGCACCGGTGCTAAACTCACAGCCACCTGTCTTGCCAACCTCAAAGAGGTGAACGGTAGATATGGAGTCGTTTCCATGTGTATCGGCGGCGGCATGGGTGCTGCGGCTATATTTGAAAGACTATAGCTGATATTACCTCCTTGTTCGTTTAAAAGGACCGGCTCTTCTCCTTCCCCGGGGGAGGGTCGGTTCTTTTTTTTATGTATGAAAAACCCGAAACTCTTTAAAAATCCTTGTCCGGTCGACCTGATTTAGTGTATGTCCAACGGAATCGTTCAAAAGCAGGCCGGTAAATTATAATAAATTTTTAAAGGAATGATATGGGTTTGGAGGCGTTGTATGCAGGGGTGGTGATATTCGGGGCCAGCATTATCCGGGGGTATTCGGGATTCGGATTTGCCATGGTCTGCGCCCTCACCCTGACCTATGTATTTCCGCCGTCCCAGATCACCCCCATGGTCCTCTGCATGGATGTGGGAGCCAGTGCCTGGCTGTTCTGGAAATCCAGAAAAGAGGTGGACTGGAAAGGTCTTAAACTCATCGGCCTGGGCGCCTTGGTCACCCTGCCCCTGGGTACACTTGCCCTGGTCGTCATTCCACCCAACCCCATGCGCATATGCATATCTCTGGTCATTCTGGTCCTCTGCATCGCCCTGGTCCGGCAAAAGAAGCAAGTATCCGCCACGGGCCCGGTGGCCACCGTGGCAGCAGGGCTCTGTTCCGGATTTCTAACCGGATTGGCGGCCCTGGGAGGCCCCCCGGTCATCCTTTTTTATTTTTCTTCGGACAGGCCTGTGGCTGTTTCCAGGGCATCCATGATCGCCTTTTTCCTCATGGTGGATATCATGGCCCTGATCTCCAGTATTTCCTACGGACTTGTAACCCCCAGAGTCCTGGCACTTTCCCTGGGTATGCTTTTTCCCCTGGCTCTGGGCATCTGGCTGGGAAACTTTCTTTTCAACCGGTATGCCAATGAAGCGGTTTTCAGAAAACAGGTGATCCTCTTCCTCATGACTTTTGCCGGGATATCCCTTGTGAAGTTCACTCTTTTTCCAAGCCCTTGAGCATGGGTACTAAATTATGCTATGATTGTGGATATTCTCTGAATTATCCATGGACTAAATATGACAACATCAAAAACCGAATTCGACTTTGGCGCATACCTGGGGTTTATCCTGAAAGAAATATCAGGTATTCGAATCTATATCAACGCCGCGCTCATAGGCTTTATCATCTGTTTCTTTACCCATAATTACAGCCTGGTTCCCTTTATCGTTCCTATGTTCGTCCAGATCCTTGCCAGGTCAAACCTAAAATACCGCCAGCGGCATCTCAGTGCCCTGGTGGAACTGCCCGCCCAGGCCGAAGCCCCGGTTTTCATCATGGATCTCAAGGGGGATATCCTCCTGTCTGTTGGAAAAACAGATCACTTCTTTAAAAAGCACTCTGTAAGGAATATTAAAGATTTTTTAAGCCAGGAAGCACTGACCGGAATTCTCGAAATCGCAGATGCTGATCCGTCCACCGGCTCCCAATCCATAGAAGCCTTTTCAGGAATATCCATGAAATGGTTCAAAATAAAGGCAACCCGCATGGGGCCGGACGACGGGTCTGGGCAGATACTGGTCTGGTTTCAAGACATTTCCCTGAGAAAGGCCTATGATTTCAGACTCCAGGACCTGTTGCGATACTCAAGCTCTTTAATGCATGATATAGAAGGCCTGGTTGAAACAGGCGCTGAATTCCAACACCTGTCTTCTTTTCTTTTAAAAGATTATGAAGCGGTTTTCATCACCAGGGCGGATAAGGGAAAAAATCTTGTGGGGACCGTTTTTAAGCAGTCATCAAACCAAATTGAAACATCCGAGGTCATCGTTATTCCCAATGAATCTCCCGCCCCCATAAATATTTCCAGAAAAAAGGCCCAGATCATATCCGACGATATTGACGATTACGAATCCATGGAAGATTTCCTGAAGAAAAACCCCCTTGACCCCAGAGTGCTGGCCTTTATTAATGTTCCCATCCATAACTTCATTACCTACAATGAGGCGGATCTATCCATTATTGCATTCAACTACAAATCAAAAATAACAAGCTATGAAAAGCGTTTTTTTGAAATCCTGGTCAATAATTACAGAACCATGATCATGATGGTGGACCTGGAGAAAAAAGCGCGTAACATGCGGCCAGGGAAGACCCCCGGCCGCCATTTTGATGAATAAAACCGTCCAGTTAAAACACTGGGTCCCATCAGCCGGGATCGTTTTTTTCAAGGAGTTCACGGAGATATCTGCCCGTATGGCTGTGCCCGCTTCTCGCCACCTTTTCAGGCGACCCGGCAACCACCACCTCTCCGCCGCTGCTGCCGCCTTCGGGACCGATATCAATCACCCAGTCAGCAGTTTTCACCACATCCAGGTTATGTTCGATAATCACCACGGTATTTCCGGCATCGGTGAGGCGCTGGAGCACTCCCAAAAGCATGCGGACATCCTGGAAATGGAGGCCGGTGGTGGGTTCGTCAAGGATATACAGGGTGTCACCGGTGTCTCGTTTGGCCAGTTCCCGGGCCAGTTTGATCCGCTGGGCCTCGCCCCCGGACAGGGTCGTGGCGGCCTGGCCCAGTTTGATATAAGAGAGCCCCACATCAACCAGGGTGCCCAGGATATGGGTGATCCTAGGATGGCTTTCAAACAAATCCCGGGCCTGGATCACTGAGAGATCCAAGACATCTGCTATGGAATGGTCTTTATAACAAATCTCCAGGGTGGCCTTGTTGAACCGCTTGCCCCCGCAGACCTCGCAGGGCACAAACACATCGGCCAGAAAATGCATCTCCACCTTGATATACCCGTCCCCTTTGCATGCCTCGCACCGCCCTCCCTTCACATTGAATGAGTACCGGCCCTTTTTATATCCCCGGGCCTGGGATTCCGGGAGCATGGCAAAGAAGTCACGGATATGGTCAAAAACCTTGGTGTAGGTGGCGGGATTGCTCCTGGGGGTTCGGCCGATGGGTTTCTGGTCAATGTTAATGATCTTATTGATATGGGATAAGCCAATGATTTTGTCATGCTTTCCCACACTCATCTGGGAGCCGTTCAGGGCTACTGCCAGAGCCGGGTAAAGGATCTGGTTGATCAGAGTGGATTTGCCGGCCCCAGAAACGCCTGTGACGGCAGATAACAGGCCCACGGGAATTTTCACTGTGATGTTTTTCAGATTGTTTTCAGCCGCTCTGGAGATGGTGATCCAGTTGTTACCCATGGACTTGGGAGTTCTCCGCTTTAGGGGAATGGGAATGGTTTCCCGGCCGGTGAGATATTTTCCCGTAATGGAGGCGGGGTTATTCCGGATCTGGGAAGGGGTGCCCTGGGCCACGACCTGTCCCCCCAGATGGCCGGCCCCGGGTCCGATATCCACGATCCAGTCAGATTCCTCCATGGTCTCCTGGTCATGCTCCACAATGAGCAGGGTATTGCCGATATCCCTCAAATGCTTGAGGGTGGCGAGCAGCTTGATATTGTCCCGCTGGTGAAGGCCGATGGAGGGTTCATCCAGGATATAAAGCACCCCGGTGAGCTCTGATCCCACCTGGGAGGCCAGACGGATGCGCTGGGATTCCCCTCCGGACAGGGTGGGGCCGGACCGGTCCAGGGAAAGATAATCCAGGCCCACATTCACCAGGAATCCCAGGCGGTCTGAGATCTCCTTGAGCAGTTCTTCGGCGATAAGCCGCTTATTCCCAGTCAATTCCAAAGACGAAACAAAGGCATAAGCATCTTTAACGGTCATGGAGGTGAGATCAATGATAGATTTTCCCTGTATCATCACATGGAGGACTTCATCTTTGAGCCGCTTGCCCCCGCAGGCGGAGCAGGTGGAAGCGGTCATGAAATTGGCATAATATTTTTTCTGATGCTCGGACTGGGTGTTCCGGTACCGCCTCATCAGGGTGTGGATCAGGCCCTCATGGGTCCGTGAGAACTGTCCCTGGATCTTGGCGGAATTCCAGTTCACGGTCATCTGCTTGGTTCGGGAACCGTATAAAAGCAGATCCCGCTGTTTTTGGGGCAGATCCTTCCAGGGTGTGTCAAAATCAATTCCCCACTGTTCCTCCATGGCCAGAAGCTGACCCTTGCCCCAGGAATTATCGTTCTGGAATCTTGGGTTCTTGATAAAATAGTTTTTCCAGGGAATTATGGCTCCCCGGCGGATGCTCAAGGCCTTATCCGGTACCACCTTATCCGGATCCATGGCCAGGAGGGTGCCGATACCGTTGCAGTCCGGACACATGCCCAGAGGAGAGTTGAATGAAAAAATCTGGGGGATAAGCTCCGGATAGGCTATGCCGCAGCATGATCTGGCCTCGCTCATCTTGAGATCCTCCCGGCCCATCATATGAACGATGAGCTGGCCGCTGCCCAGCTTCAGGGCAGCTTCCACGGAGTCCGTGAGCCGCTCTTCAAATTTTCCACCGGATTTCACCTGGAGCCGGTCCACCACCACTTCGATATGATGTTTCTTATTCTTGGCCAGGGACTGCACATTTTCGAGGTCCTGGACCACCCCGTCCACCCGCACCCGGGCATACCCCTCCCGTTTGAGTTCCTCCAGCCGCTCCCGGTGTTCTCCCTTCCGGTTCTCCACAATGGGGGCCAGGATAAGAATCTTTGATCCAAGTGGCAGATCCAGGATCTGGGAAACCATGGCCTGGGCATGGCCCCGGCCCACCTTTTTCCCGCATTTATAGCAGTACTGGGTGCCCACCCGGGCAAAGAGGACCCTGAGATAATCATAAATCTCGGTGATGGTGCCCACAGTGGACCTGGGATTTTTCGAGGCGGCCTTCTGCTCAATGGCAATGGTGGGGGAGAGCCCCCTGATGGTATCGTACTTGGGTTTTTCCATCTGCCCGATAAACTGCCGGGCGTAGGACGAAAGAGATTCCACATACCGACGCTGGCCCTCGGCAAAAATAGTATCAAAGGCCAGGCTGGATTTACCTGATCCTGACACACCGGTGATCACCACCAGCCTCTTCTTGGGGATTTCCACATCAATGTTTTTTAGGTTGTGCTCCTTGGCCCCCCGGACAATGATCCGGTCCAGCTCCTTGGCCGAAGCCTCGGTCTGCTCCGGCAGGGGGGCCAGAGGAACAAAGGAAGTCTGGGTATTTATGAGCTCGGGCATTTGAGCGGCAGCGCCTGTCTTTTGTTTCATTTTTTTCCTGGCAAATTCGGGTTCATCTAAGTCCCATACCATAATCACCCCGGTCCAAAAGTAAAGATGATATCCGGTTCGGTTTATTCCCGGAACCGGTAAATTCCCTTGCCATTATTCCGCTTTCACGGTACAAAAATAATGTTGTTTTCACGAATCTAAAATCCCGAAACTCAATCTGACTGACTCCAGGTCCGAAAACGGCCAGCAGCCTCCATCCCCGCCGAATTGTTACCCCAGGGATCACCGATTCCCACCATTTTTCTTTCAAGGAGGTGCACCAATGCAGGTAAATGAACCCAGTTCCATCCATGAGATGCTCAAAGAGACCGTTGACAAATGCGGCCACCGGGATGCCTATAAATGGTTCTCCTCACCCGGCCAATTGGAGTCCGTATCCTGGGACGGCTTTTACCAGCAGGTTAAATCCGTGTCCAAAAGCCTGATCAGCCTGGGAGTCAACAAGGGGGACAAGGTCAATATTCAAAGTTATTCCTGCTACCGGTGGGTGCTTTCGGATATCGGTATCTCAAACATCGGGGCATGTACCGTGGGCATATATCACTCCAACCTGGCCAATGACTGCCGATATATCATAGACCACTCAGATGCGGTTCTCATTTTTGCAGAGGATGAGAACCAGCTTGAAAAACTATTGGAAATCCGGGACCAAATCCCCAGGATCAGAAAAGTAATCATGTTTTCCCCATACAATGGCGATGACGACTGGGTGATCAGCTATGAAGACTTTCTCAGCCTGGGCAGGGACATACAAGATGAGGTATTTGAAGAACGGATCAAAGAAGTTGGTCCCCAGGACCCTGCCGCCATTGTGTACACCTCGGGCACCACAGGGGTACCCAAGGGGGCAGTCCTCACCAACAGCAACATCACCTTTACCGCCGGCTCCGTGGTCAGCAGTGTCATGGCAGAGGATGAAGATGAAACCTTCCTCTTTCTCCCCCTGGCCCATGTATTTGCCAAAGTCTGCGTTTTTACCGCCTTGAAAAACGGCAATGCCACCGTGTTTGCCAGGGACATCACCACAGTGGTGGAAGATATAGCCCTGGCCCGCCCCCACTGGTTTGCCAGTGTTCCCCGGATTTACGAAAAAATCTATTCAAAGGTCATCAGCGGGGCCGAAACAAAAGGGGGAATCGCCCTTAAAATTTTCAACTGGGCCATGGCAACGGGCAAAGCCTATGGTAAATATAAATTAAATAAACAGCCACCTCCCAAGGGACTGGAGTTGAAATTCAAACTTGCCGAAAAACTGGTGTTCAGTAAAATCCAGGCCGCCCTGGGGGGCAGGGTGAAATGGTGCATTTCCGGGGCAGCCCCCATTGACCCTACCATTGCCGAATTTTTCCACAGTGCAGGCATCCTGATTCTGGAAGGGATCGGCATGACCGAAAACACCTCATTTACCAATATCAACCGGTATGACAACTACAGGTTCGGATGGGTGGGCCCCCCTGGCCAGGGCATTGAACAAAAAATTGCCCATGACGGTGAGGTGATGTTCAAAGGCCCCAATGTGATGAAAGAGTATTATAAAATGCCTGAAAAAACATCCGAAACCATCACTTCAGACGGCTGGCTCTATACCGGGGACCTCGGGGAAATTGACTCTGAAAATTTTTTAAAAATCATCGGCAGAAAAAAGGATCTGATCATCACCGCAGGGGGAAAAAATATTGCCCCTGCCCCCATTGAAGGGGTCATGGCCACTTCCAAATATATCAATCAAATCTGCATTATAGGGGATAAAAAGAAATTTCTATCCGCCATTGTGACCCTTGACCCGGATACGGTTCCCGAATATGCAGAAAAAAATAATATTTCCTTTAACAGCCTTGAGGATCTGGTTGAAAACCCCGGGATAAAAGAACTGATAGAAGCAGAGATCAACGAAAAGAACAGACAATTCGCCTCCTTTGAAACCGTAAAAAAAGTCATCCTGGTTCCAGAATTCACCATTGCCAACGGTTTGGTCACCCCCACCCTGAAGCTGAAAAAGAGTATTATCAAAAATAAATATGAAACTGAGATCAATGCCCTGTACTGACGGCCTGATGCTGCCCATGAAAACCGGTCACCTGGACTGGGAATCCTTGAACGGTCCGACTTTGGGCAGCACATCCTTAAACACCACCCCGTAAATATCCCAGATCGTAACAAAAAGAGCGGCAACTATGGGGCCGATGATGACTCCGATGATCCCGAACATGGCAATCCCCCCCAGGGTGGAAAAGAGAATCAACAGGTCATGCATTTCCGTGTCCTTGCCCACAAGCCTGGGCCGCAGGAAATTATCCACACTGCCCACCACCAGACCGCAGAACAGAACCAGGCCGGCGGCCTTAAGCCACAGGCCCTGGGCAGCCAGCCAGAAGGCAGCCGGAACCCAGACCAGGGCGGTGCCGATCCCAGGAATAATGGAAAGCACTGTCATTACGGTGCCCCAAAAAACAGAACTGTGAATGCCGGCGACGGCAAAGGCAATGCCCGAGGCCCCGCCCTGTACAATCCCGATGATGGCCGTACCCTTGATGGTGGCCCGTGACACCGATGTAAACCGGTCCAGCAGGCGGCGCTCATCCTCATCATCCAGGGGCATGTAAAAAAGAATTTTTTCTAGAAGCCTGTGGCCGTCCATGAGAAAGAAAAACATGGTGTACAAAAGAATGGCCACGGTGAAAAGAAAATTCATGGTGCCCATGGCCCCGGCCTGGAGCCCTGCGACCATAAACCGGGTGGCCACTTCCACCAGCTCGCCGGCCTTCTGAAAAATGGTATCCCTGTAGGGTTCGATGTCTGCATAAAAAGGAATCTTCTCCAGCCATTGAGAAAATGCCATGGGAGAAGAAAGCTGCTCCTGTACCCAGGGGGTAGCCGACTGCCCCACCTTGATGGCCTGGGAGGTCACCACACCCAGAAGCCCGCTCAGGGGCAGCAGGACAATGAGAATAATAATCAGGATGGTAAGGGCTGAGGCCAAAGCATTCCGGCCCCGCATCCAGGTGTTGAGCCGCCGGTAAAGCGGGTGTGCCAGGGACGAAAAAATGCCGGCCAGGAGAATGGCCATAAGAAAGGATTTTATCATCACCAGAAAAACAGCGGAAATCAGAAAGACCATCAACAGCAGAAAAGATGGGTGTATCAGGTTTCGATTCATGGAAAACAGGTCTCCGTTTTATGGGGTAATATTGAAACCGTTGGTTTCAAAAAGGCAAAGGGTTTTGGCACCATTACTGGTCAGACAGGATACTACAAAAACAGGACCAATACAAAAATAATCCTGGAAATAAATATGGGAAGCGATACACTGAAGGGTGAGCAGATCAAAATACAGGATCTAATTTTTAACGTGGTCCCGGCAGTGCTTCAGTGACCGGGTCGTTCTTCACCTTTAATCATCTATGTTGGAACCATGAAAAACTATCCTTTTGAAACAGGTATTTACCGGCCCCCCAGTGAAGGGGGAAGCGCCTCCCTCCTGGTCAGGTTCACCCGGAACTGCCCCTGGAATCACTGCACCTTCTGCGCCATGTACAAAACCCATAAATTTGAACTCAGGCCCATAGATGAGATTAAATCGGATATCAATGCCATGGCGGCCCTGGCCAATGATTTAAAGTCAGAATCCGTTCACCTGGGCCAGGGCGGCAGAATCACGAGAGAGGCAGTGATTGCCCTGCTGGACCGGGCACCCGGCCTCAACAACCACCAGGGCGCCGACATGCTCATCCAATGGCTGGCTGCCGGTGGGACCACCGCCTTTATCCAGGACGGCAATTCCATGATCATGAAACCAAAAGATCTGGTTGATGCCCTGACCCATCTGAAAACCACATTCCCCACCATCGCCCGGATCACCACCTATGCCAGGGCCCGTACCATTGCCCAGCGGTCCCTGGAAAACCTTAAAGCCATCAGGGCCGCCGGACTGGACCGGGTCCACCTGGGTCTTGAAACCGGAGATGATACCCTGCTCAAACAGATCAAAAAGGGTGTGGACAGCAAGGGCCATGTTGAAGGGGGGAAAAAGGCCATGGCCGCTGGATTCCAGGTATCGGAATACTGGATGCCCGGCCTTGGGGGAAAGGCAATGTGGGAAGCCCATGCAGACAATACGGCCCGGGTGCTCAACGCAGTCAATCCACACTACATCCGGTCACGGCCCTTCAGACCCATTCCCGGCACTCCGGTCCATGATCGGGTGAACCAAGGAAAACTAACCCTGCTCACGCCACGGGAACAGCTCCTGGAACTTCGCCGGATGATTACAGCCCTGGAGGTCACCTCCAAGGTCTGCTTTGACCATATGGGCAACCATTGGCGCACGGGAAAGGGAGATCTGGTCTTTACCCACGACTACGAGGGGTACCGGTTCCCGGAAGAAAAAAACAAGGTTTTGGAACGGATCGACATGGGCCTGGCCTTTGGCGACCAGAAACCCATTGATTTCCTTACCTTATGACGGGTTCGGGGCCTTGAGGCTTTTATCCGCCGGGTTTTACCCGCCGGGGTTTTCAGCCGTTGAGTCTTTCACCCATGCGCCGGCCGATTTTCCGGCTCAGGTTCCAGGTCTCATCCATCTCTTCCACCCGGCTGTACCCATGGTCAGCAGTCCTGGCATCCTCACCGTACATAAGGGGGACGGCGCTCTGTTCACAGTCGTCCCCATGGCCGCAGCTCAGGCAGTGCAGGTTCCCCGGCACTGTGATCTGGCCTATTAATTCCATATGCTCATAATTGATGATTTCCATGGCCAGGGCTGGAAAATCATCTTCAACCTTGCAGACATTATCAGGCACACATCGCTTGCAGCCCATGCATGGACGGACATTGATATCGCCCAATTTGATAAACTCCGTTTTGCACCCGGTTTCCGCCAGCATGGCCTGCAGCAGGCGGTCGGTGTTGCTGTTTTTTATCGGACTGCCGGAAATACCCAGAACCTCAGCGCCCATCATGGAATCTCCCTTTGTGTGTCTATGAATTTCTTGAATCCCTAAGCCCATCCCCTGAGATCTCGGTATTCGGACATAAGCACGGCCATATCCTCTTTTGTGATCACCTCACCGCTGTCTTCAAGGGGAGTGTAAAAGGCCTTGGGCAGACATTCATCCTCAGGTGTCATCCCTTCCCTCAGGTTAAACTCCCTGACCAGGGATGAAATATTCTGTGCAATCTTTGACAATTGTCTTTTTGACCCGCCACAGCCTGTGGCCGCCTCAACCATTTCCCCCAAAAGCTCCCAGGGGTAAAGGTCCCGGTAAAACTTGCAGAGGATGAGGGCGTCAAACAGGGTGAGCCGGTCCTCAAAATCAATAAACATCCCGGCCTTGCCCCTGATCTGTTCTCTGGGAATCATACCGGCCAGCTCGGGCTTGTAAAAGGTGGCCCTCAGATGGCAGGCCCCCCGGTCTGAGCTGGCATAGGCCAGTCCCATACCCTTAAGCACCCTGGGGTCATAGCCTGCCGGTTCCATGCCTTTGACATGGACGGCGGCCTCTTCCATTCCCCAGGCCCTGGCCGCGTGTACAATCCCTCGGCCAAGGAGGCCGCCCACCCCCTCTTTTTTGGCAATGAGGCTCAGGAGGGTCTCAATTCCCCCGGCATCTCCGAACCCGATTGGATATGCCGACCGGCCCTGTTCATGTGCTTTCATGGCAAAGGCGCAGAGATTCCCCCCGGTAATGGTGTCCATCCCAAGACTGTCGCAGACATGGTTGAGGCGAACGATCTCTTCCACGGAATCCACCATGCACAGGCCGCCGAAGGCGTACAATGTCTCATATTCAGGACCTTCAATGACAAGACCTTCATGGGGACCTTCCAGCACCCGGGTCATCCTGCCGCAGGAAAGATAGCACTTGGCGCAGGCATGGGGGTGCACCTCACACCGGCTGTGAAGGGCGTCGGCAGATATTTTTTCCCAGTGGTCGGCCCGGCCCCGGGTCCAGTATTTTGTAGGAAATGCATTGGCCGAATTCATGATCTTGACCATTTGAGAGGTACCCATGGATTTATAGGCATGGACCACGGGATGGTCCTTTGCTTCGGCAGCCATGGATTTGGCCAGGGCCGCCAGGACCTTGCCGTCGTGGGGGGCCTGCTTTTTATTGCCCGTAAAATAGACGGCCTTTACATTCTTGGACCCCAGAACCGCACCCGTGCCTCCCCGGCCGGCACACCGCCATCCATCGTTTTTAATCACGGCACAGGCCACTCCGGCCTCTCCGGCCGGGCCCACCACACAGGCCCCGGACTTCCACCCCTTTTTCTTTTCACCGGCAAAAAAGGCCTTAACCTCATCCTCAGTCTCAAAAGTATCTTTGCCTGCCAGATGGGACCCATCGTGGAATACTGCCCCGTCCGGGTTGATTTCCAGAAGGGTGAGCCCCGGAGCTCTGCCGTGGATGACCACGGCATCAAAGCCTGTGGCGGAGACGGCTTCCGGTACCCGGCCCCCGGAATAGGATTCCACATAGAGCCCGGTGAGGGGGGATTTGGTAAACACTCCGTACCGGGAACTGCCCCAGGTTATGGTATTGGTCACCGGGCCGGTGGCAAATATAATATGGTTGTCCGGGGACATGGGGTCCACGCCCACAGGATTACGCCGGGAAAGCAGCCAGGTGCCAACCCCCTTGCCCCCGAGATAATCCTTATATATTCTGTCGTCAACCGCTTCCTGCTGGAAGGTACCCCGGGTCAGGTCAACGGATAGTATCTGATTAAAAAAACCTTTCATTTGTACATCCTCCATGGTTTACAATCATGTATCATATCATGTTTTACTGACAATTTTCTAAACAATCTTCTGGACAGGTGGCCCTATTTCCATGTATGGGTGGAAAATACGATCCAAAGGCATATATTTCAAAAATGAAAAAATTTTACCTGCATATTTTATTTTTCCTACTTGTAGCCCCGGCGGCCCCAGCCTTTGCCCAGGGGCCTGTCCGCATGGTATACTTTGAAAATTTTGCACCTTTTTCCTGGAGTGACAAGGGCCAAATGCGAGGAATCTATATTGACATTGCCGATGAAGTCCTTGGTGAAAGAATGGGATTCAAGATCACTCACAAAGGATATTCCTGGAAAAGGGCCCAGCTCATGGTCCAAAAGAACAACGCCGATGCATTCATTACAACGCCTACCATCGAGAGAAAAACCTATACCCTGGTCTCAACAGTGCCGGTTCTCAGATTTGACATGGCTTTATTCACTCACTCCAAATGTATGGCCACCCTGAACCTGGACAAGGTAAAAACCATTGAAGATCTTAATAAATTTCGCACCATTAATTATTTTGGAAACGGATGGGCCAAACAAAATCTTGCCGGCATGGCGGCCATCGACTGGGTTCCAACTATGGAAGATGCCCTGAACCTATTGTCCAGGAATCAGTATGATGTATATGTGGGGGCTCCCCAGACGGTCCGGTATTATATAAAAACTCTCGGGCTACAGGATCGGATCATTGAACTTCCAAATGTTCTGGATACTATTTATCACCATCTGTGCATAGGCAAAAACTCCCCGTTCAAAGATATTCTGCCCGAATTTGATCAAAAACTGAAAGCCTTCCGGGATTCCGGAAAACTCTTGAAGATCTACGAACAATACCAATAACAGCCAACAAAACATGAAAAAATTTTCACTACTCTCATATAAACGATTCAAGTGGATATAAAATAACCATGAAAACCCCATTCAGCCTTGCCTATTCCCCCTGCCCCAATGACACCTTTATCTTTAAAGGGATTGCCAGGAACCTCATAGACACCAAAGGCATGGCCTTTAACATTGCCCTGGAAGATGTGGAAACCCTGAACCAGAATGCGGCCCAGGAACGGTACCAGATCACCAAGCTCAGTTTTGCCGCCCTGGGAAGCCTTCTGGACAGATACGCCCTTCTCCGTACCGGTGCAGCCCTGGGAAAAGGATGCGGTCCCCTGGTCATTTCCCTGCCCGGCAGGCAGATGAATCATAATAAGAAACCGGTTGTAGCGGTCCCGGGACTGGGCACCACCGCCTACCACCTCTTCTGCTTCTTCATGGCAGACACCTTTCCGGGCCTGGAATTCAAGGTGCTGCCCATGCCCTTTGAAAAAATCCTGTCCGCAGTGACCGAGGGTGCTGCCGATTTCGGCGTCATCATCCATGAGGGCCGGTTTATCTTCCAGGACATGGGACTTGAAATGAAAACCGACCTGGGCCAGTGGTGGGAAGACAAAACCGGCCTGCCCATTCCCCTGGGCTGTATTGCCGTACACCGGGACATCCCCGCTGAAACAGCCCGGGACATCCAGGCCCTGATCCGGGAAAGTATTGACCACGGGTTTGCCCACCCCCAAAAGGGGAGGGGGTATATCAAAGCCCATGCCCAGGAAATGGCCGATGAGGTGATTGATCAACACATCGGCCTTTATGTCAATGAATTTTCCCGGGATATTGGGGAGTTGGGAATCCGTGCCGTCACCGCTTTTTTTGATCATGCCGCCCGGGCTGGACTGATGCAGCCTGTTAACACACACTTGTTTGCCTGCTGAAATGAAATCCTCATTCATAAACAAGGTGCGTGACACCATCCACAGCCACGTCATGGTCACGGCCGGGGATCGGATTCTCGCCGGCCTCTCAGGGGGCCCGGATTCCGTTGCCCTGGTCCGGGTACTCCTGGCCATGACGGATGAACTGGGGTTTTCCCTGGGCACAGCCCATCTCAACCATAATCTCCGGGGAGAAGAAGCCCTCAGAGATGAAGCCTTTGTAAGGGAATTTGCCCATATCCACGGGCTGGAACTAACCGTTGAAAACAGAGATATAAAGGCCTTTGCAAGAAAGAAAAAACTCTCTCTGGAAGAGGCCGGCCGCATTGCCAGGTATGATTTTTTCAGTCGCACGGCAAAGGCCGGGGGATATTCCCGCATCACCACGGGCCACAACTGGGACGACCACGTGGAACTGGTGCTCATGAACCTCATGAGAGGCTCCGGCCCCCGGGGACTCAGGGGAATTGCCCCGGTGAGAGAGAACCGTTTCATCCGGCCCCTGATCCAAATGCCAAAGGCGGAGATCCTGGCATTCCTCGACGCGGAGAATCAGCCCTTTGTTCAGGACTCCTCCAACTCAGATCCTAGATTCCTCCGCAACAGGGTCCGTCACCGTCTCATCCCGTTCTTGGAGCAAGAATTCAATCCGGACATTCGAACCGGTCTGGACCGGTTATCCAAGATCCTGACCCAGGAAGAGGATTACATGGAAAGCCAGGCCCAGAAAGCCTTTGAATCCGTTCTCATTCAAGGAACGCCCCTTCGGGTGGATATGGCCTGCCAGGCCCTGGCAGGACTCCATCCGGCCCTGGCCGGACGGGTCCTGCGCATTGGACTGCTCAGGGTTAAACAGGATCTGCGCCGGATCACCCACACCCATATCCAGGACATCCTGGACCTGGTCCGGCACCCCGGAAACACAGACAAAAGTCTGGACCTGCCCGGGCAGATCAGGGTATATAAAAAACAGGACTGGCTCTGCGTCCAAAAAGAACGGCTACCCCTGCGGCAACTGGGTCGGCGGGAAAAAGCGTGCAGGCGCGAATCAAGGGAAAACAAGGTCAGGAAAACCTGACCCAAAACCCTTGTATAATCCTTTTTTATGTTTATATATAGATAAGTTTTATCGGTTTTTATTACCCCTAAGAGAGGAAAAACATTGAATCAATTCTATAAGAACATCTCCCTGTGGCTGGTCATTGTCCTGATGATGGTCATGCTCTACAACATTTTCAACCAGCAGCAGGCCGGGCAGGCCGATATCAGCTACTCAGAATTCCTGTCCCTTGTGGAAGACGGCCGTGTCCAGAATGTGGTCATCCAGGGCCAGGACCTCTATATTACGGATTCCAGCGGAACCCGGTCCAAAAGTTTTGCCCCCAATGACGTCGAACTGATCCAAATGCTCAGGGCCAACGGGGTGGTCATCAAGGCCAAGCCCCCGGCTGAATCCTCATGGTTCATGTCCATTGTGGTCTCCTGGCTGCCCATGATCGTGCTCATCGGGGTATGGATATTTTTCATGCGCCAGATGCAGGGCGGAGGCGGAGGCGGCAAAGCGATGTCTTTCGGTAAGAGCCGGGCCCGGCTCATAGATGACAAGGGTGAGAAAGTCACCTTTGCCAATGTCCAGGGCATTGACGAGGCCAAGGAAGAGCTGGCCGAAGTGGTGGACTTTTTGAAAAACCCCGACAAATATACCCGTCTGGGGGGCAGAATCCCCAAGGGCGTGCTTCTTGTGGGCAATCCCGGAACCGGTAAAACCCTGTTGTCCAGGGCCGTTGCCGGAGAAGCTGGGGTCCCCTTCTTCACCATTTCCGGTTCCGACTTTGTGGAGATGTTTGTGGGCGTAGGTGCATCCAGGGTAAGGGACCTCTTTGCCCAGGGCAAAAAAAGTGCTCCTTGTATCATCTTTATTGATGAAATTGATGCTGTGGGCCGCCAGAGGGGTGCAGGACTGGGGGGTGGACATGACGAGCGCGAACAGACCCTAAACCAGCTTCTGGTGGAAATGGACGGGTTTGAATCCAACGAAGGCGTCATCCTCATGGCAGCTACCAACCGGGCAGACGTTCTTGATCCGGCACTGCTGAGGCCGGGCCGGTTTGACCGCCAGGTGGTGGTGGACATGCCTGACATCAAGGGCCGTGAAGGTATCCTCCGGGTTCACATGAAAAAAAGCCCTCTGGGAAATGATGTGGATCCGGTTGTCCTGGCCAAGGGTACACCGGGGTTTTCCGGTGCAGACCTGGAGAACCTGGTGAACGAGGCCGCCCTTCTGGCTGCCAAACGGAACCATGAAAAATTATCCATGCGGGATTTTGAAGACTCCAAGGACAAAGTCTACATGGGCCTTGAACGCAAATCCAAAGTCATCAAGGAAGAAGAAAAAAAGACCACGGCCTACCATGAAGGGGGCCATGCCCTGGTGGCCCGGTTCCTGCCCGGCACAGACACTGTGAACAAAATCACCATCATCCCCAGAGGACGGGCCGCCGGCGTGACCTGGTTCCTGCCCGAAGAGGGGGATTTCAAATACAAGGACCAGCTTGAAAACGAACTGGCCATTGCCTTTGGCGGCCGGGTGGCCGAGGAAATCATCTTCAAACGGATTTCCACGGGCGCGTCCAACGATATCAAGCAGGCCACCAAACTGGCCAACCGTATGATCAGAAGTTTCGGCATGAGCGACAACCTGGCCCCCCTCTCCTATGAGGACCATGACGACAATATCTTCATCGGCCGGGAAATGACCCAGGCCAAGGGCTATTCCGAAGCAACTGCCCAGAAAATTGACGCTGAGGTTGCCGGCCTCATTGACATGGCCTATGCCAAGGCCAAAAAAATCCTGGAAGAAAATATGGACATCCTCCACGCCCTTACCGATCGCCTCATAGAAGAAGAGACCATCATGGGGCCGGAGCTGGATGACCTCATTGCAGAACTGCGGCCTGAGTTTGATTTTTTCGGCAGGAAAAACATCCGCACCGAACCCGAGCCCCCCACGGCCGAAGAGGAAGCAGCCGCCCAGGCTGAGGCTGAAAAAAAGGGACAGGCCAAGGATAAAGAAGAGACCGGTGAAATACTTGAATTTCCGGGTAAGGGCAAGGACGCTGACAATACGGAAAATAAAGACGAATAGGAGCCAACTTGTCCGTAAATACCTTTACACTTGAATTCGGCCGTTTTCGACTTGAGCTGGGCACCCGGGCCTGCATCATGGGCATCTTAAACACCACACCGGATTCCTTTTCCGACGGCGGGCAGTTCAATACCTTTGACACTGCCCTTGCCCAGGCCAGGGAACTGGTTGAAGCCGGGGCCCATATCCTGGATATCGGGGGGGAATCCTCCAGGCCCTTTGCAGAACCCGTATCTGAACAAGAAGAACTGGACCGGACCATTCCGGTGATTGAGACCCTGGCCAATGAGATTGATATTCCCATCTCCATTGATACGGTCAAATCAGGGGTGGCCCGGGCAGCCCTGGACGCCGGGGCCGCCATTATCAACGATATTTCCGCCTTTGAAAAAGATCCGGCCCTTGCCGACCTGGCTTCTCAGACCGGTGCCCCCGCCATTCTCATGCACATGAAAGGCACCCCTGAAACCATGCAGATCAATCCCAGTTACGAAGATCTCATGGGAGAAATCACAGGCTACCTTGGGGAACGGGTGGCCTTTGCCGTGGAGCGGGGCGTGGCCCGGGACAAAATCATCCTGGATCCGGGCATTGGATTCGGAAAAACCGTGAATCACAACCTGGTCCTGATCAAGGAACTGCACAGGCTCACAGCCATGGGCTTTCCCGTGCTCATGGGACCGTCCAGGAAATCATTTATCCAGAATGTCCTCACGGACACTACAAAAATAAAAGCCGGTCCCGGAGACCCCAGAACCGAACACGGAACCCTGGCCGCCTGTGCCGCCTCTCTCATGAACGGTGCCCATATTATCCGGGTCCATGACGTGGAAACGGTATATTCCTTCACCAGAATCATTGATGCCATTAAAAATGCCTGATTTTAAACGTATCCCGGCCTGTTTGGCCGGGATATGTCTATTGTTTCTTCTCTTGTCCGGAGGCATTGGATGCACCGTGGAACCCACGGAAACAGCCCTTTTACTGCCCGTGGATTTTTCCAATGTACCCGATGACATGGTCTTGACCCAATTCCACACAGATAAGATAGAAATCCGCATCAAAGGAGATCCCCGCCGCATCGAGATGCTAAACAAGGAAAACATCCTCTACCCGGCAGACCTGTACACCGACCTGGAATTCGATCCGGCAGGGGATTCGGATTCCATTGAACCGGGGCACTACCTGCTGCCCGTGGACCACACCCGGATTCCTCTGGATCCCTCCATCAGCATTCTTGAAATAAGCCCCTCATACCTGAGCGTCCGGCTGGACAGAAAAATTACCAGGACATTCAAACTCAGTGTTCCCTATACGGGTAAACCAGCCAAGGGGCACATGGCTCTGGCCCCGACCTGTGAGCCCGCCACTGTTGCCCTCACCGGCGCCCAGTCCCTGATCGAAAAAATTAAGACTCTGCAAACCAAACCCGTGGACCTGGCCAATGCCGCTGAAGACTTCAAAAAAGAGGTGCCCCTGGACCTGGAAAACCCCCTGCTCTTTTCATCCGGACAGTCCATGTTCATTGTCACGGTTCCCATCAAACCCCGTCCCGGCACCCGGACCATTGAAGGGATTCCCATTCAGATTCGGGACAGTTCAAAAAAGGCCAGCACCCAAAAGGTCAGCATTGAACCGGCCTTTGTCACCATTGAAATCAAAGGCCCCCAGGAAGACCTGGGTAACAAGGCGATTACAGATCAAATTTATGCCTATATGGATCTGGGAGAACTGAAACCCGGTGTCTATGCACGGCATGCCTATATTAACATACCTGTGGACCTGGTCATGACTCAGGCATTCCCCCAGGTATTTACCGTTACAATCAAGGGGCGGCTCAAAAATTAGTTCACATTCTGTTTCCAAAAGACCCCGTGTTTTAGGGAGGATAAACATATTATGTGAATTTATTTTTGAACAATCCCTAAATAAAAAGATACAGAATCAAGGAGAACATAATGCTGCTGGTAATTGATGTGGGCAATACCAACACGGTGATCGGTGTCTATGAAAATGACACACTCAAAGAGGACTGGCGGATCAGGACGGTGCGGGAAAATACGGCCGACGAGTTCAATGTCCTGGCCCGGGCCCTGTTTGCCGACAAGGGCATAAAATTATCCGCCATCACCAAAATCGTCATTTCATCGGTGGTGCCCTCTTCGGTGAGAATCTTAAACGCCTTTTGCGAGCGTTACCTAAAGCTCAGTCCCCTGTGGATCAATCCGGCTTCAGTGAAAAAACTCATGCCCATCCTCTACTCCAATCCCAATGAGGTGGGAGCGGACCGCATTGTCAATGCCGTGGCCGCCTATGACAAGCATAAAAAAGCCATGATCATCATTGATTTCGGAACGGCCACCACCTTTGACGCCATTACGGACAAAGGAGAATATCTGGGGGGCGCCATCTGCCCCGGGGTGATGATCGCTTCAGAAGCCCTGTTTCAGAGGGCATCCCGTCTGCCACGGGTAGAGATCTTTAAGGCACCCGAAAAGGTGATCGGGGATGATACCATTGAAAGCATTAAATCCGGAATCATTTACGGCAATGCCGCCATGGTGGACGGAATGATCCAGCGGATGTCCAAAGAGATGGGCACAGAACCCCTGGTCATTGCCACAGGCGGCCTGGCCCCTCTAATTGCAGAGGTTTCCGAGACCATCCAGTCCGTGGACCAGTCCCTGACCCTTGACGGGCTGCGCATCATAAGCCAGGCGCTGGCCTGATTCCTAAATCTTCACTTTATAGAGGATACAATAAAGTGCCGGGATAAACAATAATGTGATAGTGGTGCCGAAGAGCAGCCCCACCATGATGGAAACTGCCATGGGCTCCCACATGGAGCCCCCTCCCAGATAAAGGGGAATCAGTCCCAGGGTGGTGGTCAGGGTGGTCAGCAAAATGGGCCTGAACCGCTGGCGGCAGGCTTCAATAACGGCCTGGGCCGGGGGACGATTGAATTCGTCCTGCTCAATGTCGATGCGGTCTATGAGTACAATGGCATTGTTAATCACGATGCCGGCAAGGGAGATGACCCCGAGAAATGCCATGAATCCGAAATAGGACCTGAAAACAATAAGGCCTATGACCACCCCTATCACGCCCAGGGGAATGGTGGCAATGACCATGATGGTTTTCCTCATGGCATTGAACTGGATAATCAGCAACAACAGAATAATACACCCGGAAAGGGGCAGGTATTTGGTGACTGCCGCCATATTTTCCTGGGTATTTTCCGCATCTCCGCCCAGTTCATACCGATAGCCCTGAGGCCAGCCAGCAGCCTCGCCATCCAGCCAGGATTGTATCCGGGCCGTGATCTCACTGGCGGTTGCCCCTTCCCTCATTTCAGAAGTAATGGTAATACTCCGGGATAGATCGTAATGCATGATCTTGGCATAATCCCATTTGGGAATGATCCGGGCCACCTGGCTCAGGGGAACGGCCTTGCCCGTGGACTGGACAAATACATTGGTATTTTCCAGGTCCTGAAGGGTCTGGCTGGTAAACTGCCGGCTGCGCATGAGAATGGCCAGGCTGTCCTGGTCTTCGCGGAAGGTACCGGCCTTGAAACCGGAAAGCCCGGTCTGCATGCTGATGGCGATATCTTCGTGGGTCACCCCCGCCTTTCTGGCCTTGGCCGCATCAATATCAACCACAAACTTCAAAAGCTTGGGCCCCCAGTCATCCATCACATTTTTTGTCCCAGAAATTTTGGCCAGTTCTGTCTTGGTCCGGCCGGCAAGGGTATACAGGGTTTCTTGTTCCGATCCGAAAATACGAATTTCCACAGGGGTGCCGCCCCCGCCCTGGGCCAAAAGGGATACCTTGATATCGGCATTGGGAAACCGGGTAAAGCAGAAGGTATCAAGGTCTTTGATCAATGCCCCGTTCTCCTCGCTGCTGCTGGTATTGACCAGGATATGGGCATAACTGGAATTGGCCTCATCCGCTGAATACCCCTGGTCATAGGATTCAGGCCCCTCACCAATATAGGATGACCAGTCCGTAATCCCTTTTACCCGTTCCGGCCCTGTTTTAAGGGTTGAGCTGATGTGTGTTTCAATGGCCCGGACGATCTCCAGAGTCTTTTCAATCTTGGTGCCCAGGGGAAGGTTGATATCCACGGTGATCATATTCCGGTCACTGTCGGGAAAGAAAATAAAGGGAACCAGGCCGAATCCTTTCAGAGAAACGAAAAAAATGATGAGCATCAGGCAGACAAAGACCTGTTTCATCTTCAATACCCAGTTCAGAATGGAAATATAGATCTTGTTCAAGAGGTCAAAAACGGATTTTTTTGGGACTGTGCTGTCTTTCTTTACCACTTTGACAAAATAATAGGCCAGGAGCGGGATAATGGTAAGACCCATGACCCATGAGGAGACAAGAGCAAAGGAGATCACCACAAAAAGCGGGCCCATGATGTCGCCCATGGCCGATTCCGCCAGGAAAAAAGAGAGAAATGCGACCGAGGTGGTCAGGGTTGAAATCAGCAGGGGAATCATCAATTCCCGGCAGGTCTCCACGGCCGCATCCAGCCGGCCCCTGCCCTGTTCCAGTTTTACGATAATGGATTCAGACACCACAATACCGTTGTCCACCATCATACCCAAGGCCATGATCAGAGCGGCCAGGGTCACCTGGTTCAGGCCCATGTGAATGGTTCCCATGAGCATCATTGTCATGATGGTGACCAGAGGAATCAGGCTGGCCACCACCAGCCCGGTGCGAAGCCCAAGAAACACCAGCATGACGGCCATGACAATACAGATACTCTGGAGCAGGTTGCTGATGAAATCATTGATGGATTTCTGGACATACCCGTCCAGAGAGGCAAGGCGGATGACATCAAAGCCCAGGGGCAGACGGCGGTTATAATCCGCAATTTTCTCATCTACCATTTTACCCAGGGTAATAATGTTGGCCTCATCCTTCAGGGAAATACTCAAAGAGATGGCAGGCTTGCCGTTTACCCGGACCAGGCCTGTGGCCGGAGTTTTATAGGTTTTCCGGATCTGGGTGATGGCATCAAGGTAAACCACCTCCCCCTGGTCCCCCACCGGAATAATGGTCTTTTTAAGGGCTTCGAGACTGTCGAAATTTCCAGAGGGTTCAAGGATCAGTCTCTTGTCTCCCACATTGATTTCCCCGCCGGAATCCAGGATATTGGTCTCCTTGATGATCTGCTGGAGCTTGCCAACGGTGAGTCCGTATTCACTGAGGCGGGCCGTGTCGAATTCCACCACCACCTGCTGCTCCTGGACACCGCCCAGCACCACCTTAGCCGAATCCGGAAGGGTGATGAGATCATCCCGTATCCTTTTAGCCACATCTTCCATCTCTTCGTAGGCAAACTCTTTGGACACCAATCCCAGTATAATACCGTAGACCACCCCCACATCATCATCTTTTAAAAGGGGGGAGACCCCGTCGGGCAGGGTGTTCATATTCTCCAGTTTCCGCCTCAACTCGTCCCAGATACCCTGAAGCCCGTCTTCAGCCACCTCATCCTTAAGGGTCACCGTGACAACGGAAAGCCCGGTCCGGGACTGGGAGGTGAGTGTTTTCACCTCTGGAATTTCCTGGACCACCTCTTCGATATTTTTACTGACCAGCAGCTCCACCCGCTGGGGATTGGCGCCCGGGAAGCTGGAAACAATTGTGGCCACCCGCACCACATAAGGGGGCATGCTGTCTCTTGGCAGGCCCTTGTACATGGAGACCCCGAGTAGTACCACGATGGCCAGAAGGCTCAACGAAATACGATTTTTACTGATGGCAAATTGTGTAAGATTCATTATATATCCATATATTCTAAGTCTGGATCAGGTCAGGTGCTACCATTGTTTTACAGGGTCATCCAGCAGTTTTACGGCCATGCCGTCCATGAGAAGCCGGAGGCCTGAAGTGGCCACCCGTTCTCCGGATACAAGCCCTGCCTGCACCAGGAATCCTTTCCGGGTCAGGGCACCCAGTGCCACCTCCCGTTTTTGGGCAATACCCTGCCCCTCTATTCCCGGTTCAATCACAAAAACAAAATTTTTCCCCTGATCTTCTCCAACCCCGTCTGCCGGTACATAGAGGCCGGCCATATCTGCGGATTTGCTGAAATCAAAACGGACTTCGGCGGCCATACCCGGCCGCAGCCGTTCATCCCGGGACAATACCCCCACGGTCACCGGATAGGTCGGGGCATTGGATGCGGCATAGGGCACTTCCGCCACAAGGCCCTGAAACTCCGTGTGATCCAGAGCAGGAAAGGTGACCCGGCATTCCATCCCAGCCTTGAGACTGGCAATATAAAGGTCAGACACATCCACACGAACCTCAAGTTTGCCCAGACCGCTCAGGGTGAGGACCGCGCTTCCCGGTGAAATTTCCTCGTTTTCCTCCACGGCGATATTATTGATAATACCGTCAAAGGGAGCGGCCAGGCGGGTGTATAGGAGCTGATTTTTTGCCGCCCTCAGCTTGGCGGTTTCCGTTGTAATCCGCGATTTGGCCGCCTGGAGCTGGGCCAGGGCAGTTTCATAATTCCCCCGGGCCTGTTCAAATTCACTCAATGAAACATTGTCATTTTCATAGAGCTTCTGAATTCTGCCGTAATTGGACCGGGTGGTATACACTGATGTCTGGGCAGATTTGGCATCTGCCTGGGTGGTTTTAAGACCGGCACGGACCGACTCCAGATCCACCTGAAGATCGGTCTCATCCAGCCGTGCCAGCAGGGTGCCGGAACCAACCCGGTCCCCCACCTTCACCGGGATGTCTTTCACAGTACCGGCCACCTTAAAGCTTAGAACTGCCTCCCGATCTGCGGCGGCAGTCCCGCTGAAGGTCTGGTTTTGGGTCAGTGTTTCCGTTTTCAGCACAATATACCGTACCGGCCGGGCAGGAATTTCTTTCTGGGCATCGGAAACTAAGTCCTGGCCGCATGCACCCAAAAAAAAGGTAAAACAGATAAAAATGGGTAAAAAAATGGGTTTCATTAATTTTTCCTGATCTTTTATTTTATGTTGGACTCAGTACCAAATTCAAACCGTCCAAATTCGAGCTAAACTCAATACCAATTCAAAGCGGGCACAAAATAACTTCCTCTAATTTATTTCCATATATTCGGTCAGCCTGGAGAGGAACACCTGTTTGCGGTCAGGGGGGTCAAGAAAATGGAACCGGCCCATGGCCCGCTCCATTTCCAGAAAATCCAAGACAAATTGATACTTGGCAGATGCCGCAGACCGCTCGCTCCTGACCTTTGCATTCTGGGCGTCAATGAGATCCGTCACACTGTTCCGGCCTTCTGCATACCCGGCCTGGACGATTTCAAAGCTCTTCAGGGCTGAGACCAACCCCCGTTCCGACAGGTCAATTTCCCTGGCGGAAACAGCCGCGGTTTCAAGACTTGACCGAACATTAAGATGGAACTGGTTTTGCATTTTTTTTTCTTCCATACGGATCCGCTGCAATTTCAGCCGGCTCTGGGCCAGATCCTTTTTATGGGCACCTCCTGCGAAAAGCGGCCAGGAGGCCGACAGGGAGACAGTCCATGGATGATCAAGATCCGAACCGGTTTTCTGCCTGGCATCATATTCGTCCAGAATCTTGTCCGCATTTCCCTGGAGGGTGACATCGGGAAGGTACAGGGCCCGCTGCCGGTTCAACACCTGGCGCTCCTGGGAGTGAAGGCTCTCTTTGATCTGCTTGAGTTCCGGCAGGTTCCGGTCGGCCTCGGTGATGAGAAAATTGCTGAACCTTTTTACCTGTTTTATATTCCCCAAAAGCTCATACACCCGGGGATCAGTAATCAGCAGTTCAATGTCGGTTTCCAGGTTAATATCCGCCACGGTGAATTCCCGGGTGATGGGCCTGTCCAGAACCTGATTCAGGCTCATCCGGGCTAGCTGCAGGTCCCGGAATGCATCGTTAAGGCTGATCTGGTTGGCTGCTTTTTCACTTTCCCAACGGTTCACCTCAGAGGCATCCACCGCCCCCACGGCAGCCTTATTTTTAGCAATTTCAAGGTTTTTACGGGTCACCTCAAGATTGTTGTTTTGAATGCTCTGGCTGCTCATGGCAAAAAGCAGATTAATATAGGCCCGGGTCGCCGTCACCACGGTGTCCAGATAGGCTATTTTTTCCTGGTGGCCCTGGGAAGCCGCCAGAATATTCTGGATATTGTAATTGGCCAGGAGATCATCCGTAAAAAGGGTCTGGCTGATGCTGGCGCCGGTGGACAGGGTTGTCCGGGCCGGATGGGTTTTTGCAATCTCCACTCTGTTTTTATCAATATGACTTAATCCGGCCGACAAATTGACCTGGGGCAGCAGAGCGGCCCGGGCCATGCCGGCGTCCTCTTTCTGAATGGCGGTATCTGCTTTCTCCAGTAAAAGATCCAGGTTCCGTTCCAGAGCTTCCCGGATCACCCCTTGAAGCTGAAGTTCCGGCCCCTGGTGTAATTTTTCCAGGTTCAAAAAACGGACATTATCCAGAGCGGCCCAGCCCGGGTAAAAATCGATTTTCTTTAGGGTTTCCACATTGACCACAAAATTTTGGGTATAGCTGGACACCGCCACCGGCAGGGACCCTGCATCCCTGCCTTCCAATATGTCCAGCAGGTTGATGGCAATCCGCCGGGATACGGCATCAAAGTTACGGTCCGGTGCAATGGAGGCCATGGCCCCCATGCGCACATGCTTTTCCCCCATCATGGCAAAGGAGGGCAGTTTTTTTTGATTCACCCCCCGGATTATCGCCCTGATCCGATCATCTCTCTTTTCTGCAAACAGGGGCAAAAGGTAAACAGCATCCGCGTCAGGCGGAATATTCCGGATACTGTCGTCGATGCCGTCCGGATCCATCTCCACAATGGTAAGCCTGGAAGAAGGGGCCACGGCCTCCAGGGAGCGTCCGAAATAGGTGTAAAGGGTATGGAACATGATGTCCTCCCCTGCAGGAAGAAGAATGGCAAGGTGATTGTAATTGTAAAGGGTTTTAAAGGTTTTTAAATCCCGCTCCACATCAAAGGGGGCCTGAATATAATTGAAATTCGGAATGCCGCTGCTGCCTTCGGGGGTCTTGTAAAGCCCCTGGAGCCGCCGGTCAAGAATACCGGCCGCAATGGTTGGTTTTGGATATTTTCCCAGACGGATGAGCATGTCCGATACCTCAAGCCCCACCCCGATAATGCAGCCGACAGACTCATCTGCCATCAGGCCGGAGACAATCTCCATACTCTTTTCCAGAGAATAGGGATCAATTTTTGCCATGAGATATTCAACATCCCCTCTGCTTTCCAGGAGGGCATTGATCTCCCGGATCACCTGCTTTTGATACATTGCCTCTTCCGTAAAACCGGTGATGAGTGCAATTTTGTATTCAGGTTTACCCAGCACCGCTGCCGGCAAAAAGAAAATCAGGCAAAAAACAACGGCAACCACATGATTGATTTTCATTTAAATTTTCCCATTAAGAAATAGTCAGACGAATCCCATACCTTTTAATTTATATTTTAATCGATTGTATTACAAGTTTTTATCCTGCTTCGGGCAGGGCAAACGCATATAAACCTGGTCCGGTTTTTTATTTTATATAATTATAGGATGTTAAGGTGATCGCTGCAATTTGCCCGCGTTTGCCGAAATACTATAACTTACTGAAATCGTTTAACCAGGCATTCTACATGCGATCACCCTGCTGCTTCGGGCAGATAGATATAAAAACAAGAGCCCTGGGAGGGACGACTCTCCACCTCAACGGTACCCCCGTAATTGGTGATGATGCCGTGGACAACGGCCAGCCCCAGCCCGGCATTGCCGCTCTCCTTTTTCGTGGAAAAATAGGGCTCAAAAATATGGGGCAGGGTTTCCGGCGCAATGCCCGGGCCCGTATCTTTCACCCAGATGCGAATAAAGGGGCCGGGCCTGACATTGAGGCCGGTCTGCACCGGACCCGGTTCAATGGTCATCCGCTCCCCTCCCACCCGGATACGTCCCGTGTCCATGGCATGGGCCGCATTGGTGATCAGGTTCATGAACACCTGACGAAGCCGGGTCTCCTCAGCCCTGACCATCAAGGACTCCGGGCCGGGCTCAAACTCAAGGGTCAGTTTTTTGCCCAAAGAGGATTTCAAAAGCTTCAGCGTTTTCTCCATCAGAAGATTCACATCCATCAACCCGGTGTCATGACGGTCTTCCCGTCCGATGGTGTATAATTGCCGGGCCAGGTCCCTGGCCTGATTAGATGCCGTCTCCACGTGGCTCAGATATGAGACGACCGGGTGGTCTTCGGGCAGACATTCCAAAGAGAGATCGGTATAATTAAAAATAATACCCAGAAGATTGTTGAAATCATGGGCCGTACCCCCGGCCAGAAGCCCTATGGACTCCATTTTCCGGGCGTGCCACAACCGCTCCTCAAGGCTCTGTTTTTCAGCCTCTGCCCGCAGATGCTCTGAAATATCCCGGCCTGTGATCAAAACCCCTTGATTTTTAGGCTGATCCGGGGTCGTCCCCACTATTGAAACAATGGATATTTCCAGGGGAATCCTGCTCCCGCCCTTTACGATCAGGGCCGCCCTTTGAACCTTGGACACCCCCGGGGGAAAATAAAGATCCAGACCGTCAATGCCATCCAAAAATCCATGGACATCCATGTCTACCAGTTCATCAACAGAATAGTCCCCCAGGGCCAGGCCATAGGAATTTACATAAAGTATTTTTCCCCGGCCCGACACCCTCAAAATGAGTTCCCGGGCCGTCTCAGCCAGAAGGCGGTACTGGGCCTCGCTGTCGCCAAGGGCGCCCAGGGTTTTTTTATGGGCCGCCACCTCATTCATAAGATAGGCCTGGGACCGGGAAAGCTGATTCACCTTTTCCCTGAGGATTTCATTTGCCGATTTCACCTCGGTATACAGGGCATAACTTTCCAAAGCATTGGCGCAATGGGTCATAAGGACGGAAAGCATTTCAAATGCCGCCTCAGGCACCTGCCTGTCCCGACCCCCGAGCACGGCCACACACATCCCACTTACCCTGGATGCCGTTGCCAGGACATGGAAGAGAAAATGGGATGAAAAATCCCTGGAAGCGGCAGTCACCGGATTTTTTTCAAGCACAGCCCTGGAAAAGGTCCCGTCCTCAATAAAAGAGTCCTGTTCAGATTCCATCATGGCCCGGTCCGATTCCGGGTAACAGGCATAAAGGGAAAAATCGGAACTTTTCTCATCAACCAGGTAAAAGGCCAGGGTTTTGATACGGACCAATTTTCGAAACTGGCGGTTACATGTATCCAGGATCACACCGGGATCTTCAAGCAGATTATTGCCATCATGCAATCCCCCCAGCCCCCGGATCATATCCAGGGCTATGATCCGGGAACGGTTGACCTCCTCCAGGTATTCCAGCCGGGCTTTTAATTTCTTTGGATCATCCATAGAAAAACCTTATTGCTTCCTCAATCTGCCGTTCGGTCTGCCGGATCACCGGCACCAGAGCTGCCGCCGGCATCCCCATGGCTGCCCAGGCATATTTATTCAACGCGGGCAGGGCAATATCCCCGGAAAACCCGATGCCCAGAGCAGATACCATCCAGTTTGAAAAATATACAACCGCGATTTCCTTTTCCGGCACCCCCTGGAATGCCATGTGGTGATCCCGGATCATGGCTGATATCCCGTGGGAAAAATTCCATTTATCTGCCAGCAGGCTTCCGAATTGGGCATGATCCACCATAAAAAATTCAGACTCCACCCGAACCAGATCGCGATTCTCAGTTCCGGCAATGGCCAGGGCCGCCCCAGTGGCCTCCGGAAAGTAACTCAAAAAAACCAGGCGGCCGATATCGTGGAGCAACCCTCCGGTGAACAGATGTTCCCCGTCCACACCGGAGATATGGGTGGCCAGATTCCGGGCGAACACGGCGCACCCCAGGCTGTGATGCCAGAAGGCCTTCATATCCGGGGCCCTTCCGGGCAAACCCTTGAAATACTTAATCATGGTAATGCCCATGGCCAGAGAGCAGATCTGATCGGTACCCAGTGCCAGGGCCGCAAAGGAGAGGGAATCGATTTTTTCCCGGAACCCGAAATAGGCGGAATTCACAATTCTGAGCAGAGTGGCGGAGAGGCTGGTGTCCTTGCTCACAATATCGGCGATTTCTTTCCCCGAACATCTCGGGTTTTTCACCGCCGCATCAATTTCAAAATAAATCCGTGGAAGGGCCGGTAATTTAACCGCGTCATCCAGCAATCCAACCGGATCAGCTTTCCTGATTTCCTGCAGAACATCCCCTTGGGGGACCTCATCTTCCCGGGGGGCCCCCAGCCGGGAAACCAGGGTTTGAAATAATTCCGGCCGGCGTTCAAACCATTCCCCGGCCAGATCAAATAGACACCTTACCACGGGATCATCTCTATTGTTGTGCCTGAACCATTGGACCATGAAATCGACGATTTCGTCCCCGAATTCGCCCCTGTTTCCCGAATCCATGGTGTCGGCACCCGGAACCACTTGAATCTCAAGAATTCCCCACATCCGGAGTATCCTGATCTCCTTTTCACCCAGCAGGGTACCGGCAGTCAAAAGAAGCCGCCCTTCCTTGCTTTTCACCTCCCGGGCCAGCATCATGCCGGGCCGGGCCTCAAATACATTTACCAGGTTCATTTGGAGTATCGCCCATTTTGTTGGAAACGCATACTAACTATCAGATATATTTATATGAATTTAATATTCTGGTCAACCACCGAGTACACCACCTGGCCAGCCAACGGTTAAGAGCACATGCTCAAGATCAGGGCTCCACACGGATCACCCGGAACCGGACCATATCATAATTCCCGGTTTCGTCCACCACCGCCAATTGGTAATTTCCCGGATCAGGCAGGGGCATGGACACCAGAACAGACCCGGACCGGCCCAGGGGTTTCCGGTTCAGGAACCAGTGGCGCCGACCCTGCCCGCCCATGGCCTTTAGGGGAAGGAAGGTGCCTGATGTATCGCCTGGCTGACGGCTGATAATACTCTGGTCAGACACCGAGACAATGCGAATTCCGGGCACCACCATGGGGGCCTGGTCCGGGCATTGGTCCGAATCCCCGGGCATTATATTCGATCGTCGCCATTGGGCGGGAATAAAGGGTTCAGCCTGCCAGGGCCAGAACACAAGGTTGATTCGTTTCATCCCCCCGCATACCGGGGCGGCCCGTTTACCGTTTTTATCCACCCAGATGGTCCTCACAAGTGGAGCGGCCAGTCCGGTCTCCCCGACAAGGGTTGATGGAATTTTATGATCCAGTATCCATGCCCTGTGCCGCCGGGCACAGGCACCGGAAGCCCGTCCCCTGATACTGGACTCTGCCCGGCCCGAGGGCCAGCAAATATTTTCCCGGGTTATTGTGGGGGGAGGATTCGGTCCGGCACCAGGAGAATCAAAACTTTCCATGACCTGGGCCATTAGGGGAAGGGCTGTGATGCCCCCGTATTGCCCAGGCGAAGGAGACCCGTCCGGCCGGCCCACCCATACCCCCACGATGAAATCCCCCTTAAGCCCCAGGGCCCAGGCATCCCTGAATCCGTAACTGGTGCCGGTTTTCCATGCCACAGGCCAGTCCCCGGAAAGGCGGGCAATGCCCTCCTGGCCCGGCAGGGGTCGGGAAAGGATCTTCCGGATAATCCAGGCCGCCCCCGGGCTCATGAGATACCGTTCATGAAGCGGATCAGAGGGACGCATCCTAGGCCTGGCTGCGATCCCCCCCCGGGCAAGGGCCGTATACAGGGTCACCAGGGATTCAAGATTGGTTCCCACACCGCCCAGTGCCATGGACAGATTGGGCTTTCCGGAAAATTCAAACCGGGCCCCCCCGTTTTTCAACCGGTCATGGAACCGGGCCGGACCATAAGCGTCAAGGACCTGGACTGCCGGAAGATTCAGGGAATCCCGGAGGGCCCGGGCCAGGGTCACCGGCCCGGAAAACCCATGGATAAAATTCCCTGGATCATAGGGTTTTCCAAACCTGGGCACATCCAGAAGCAGGGAATGGGAATGAACCAGTCCTGCATCCATGGCCAGGCCGTAGACAAAAGGCTTGAGGGCCGACCCCGGGGACCGCATGGCCCCCACCATATCCACATGGCCGTGGCGGGCCGGGTCAAAGAAATCCGAAGATCCGGCATAGGCTCTAACGGCCAGGGTCTTATGGTTGACAACCAGTATGGCTCCGGACTGCTCAGAGGGCAAACCAGCCATATAATTTTTCACAAGGTCGGCGGTATGGATCTGGAACTCATGGTCCAGAAGGGTGGGAATCACCGCTGCACCCGGGTTTAGGGATCGAAGCCGCCTTGCCGCCAACGGGGCATCAAAGGGATTGGGAAACCGGAAAGGGATAACAGGCTCCTGCTTTGCCGCTTTAATTTCGCCGGCCGGCCAGATCCGGAACCGGGCCAGCCGGGCCAGGACCTTGTCTCTGGCCCGGGCCGCCCGACGGGGATGGCGGTCCGGCCGGTACCGGGACGGGGCCTGGGGCATCACAGCCAGCAGGGCGGCCTCGGCATGGGTCAGCTCATTGGCATCCTTTCCCAGCCAGGTCAGGGCAGCGGCCCTCACCCCTTCAATATTGGCGCCAAAGGGGGCATGGGTCAGGTAGAGTCCCAGGATCTGGTCTTTGGTAAAATGGCTTTCAAGCTGGAGGGCCCGTAACATCTGACACAGTTTTGTCTTTATCCGCCTCTTACCGGAAGGGGTGTTCCGGTCCAGAATCCGGGCCACCTGCATGGTGATGGTGGACCCGCCGGAAACCACCCGCCCCTGGACCAGATTCTGGCCCAGGGCCCGGACCAAGGCCAGGGGGTTAATGCCGGGATGGTGATAAAACCATTGATCCTCATAAGCCAGCAGGGCCTCCAGGTAAAGGGGGGAGACCTGGTCGGGCCGGGCGGGAAACCGCCATATCCCCTTTTCATCGGCAAATACACGTAAAGGAACATTATTCCGATCCAATACCACCGTGGACACCGGCCGGCCGGACAGGGGCAGAGGAAACATCCTGTCCAGCACCAGGCCGGATGTCAGTACCAGAGCCATGAGAATGCCGGCACCCAGGCCAATGGCTTTGACACGATTCACTCCCGTCATCCTAAGGGCCTTTCACCTCCATCAGGGGGATGGTATTGCCGATGCTCCGGATATAAGGCCGGTACATATCTTCCACCAATGGCGGGGGCACCCTGAACTGCCCGGGGCTGACCACCCTCACCGGGTAAAAAATCCGGCAGGTGCGGCCGGCCCGGATATCCAGGGCCGCCACGAATCGATCGTCCCGATATTCGGTGTGGACGGTATCATAGCGCCCCTGCCAGTCCCCTATCCGTTTTTTATCCACCAGGACATCCTCAATGAGAAAGGCACCCGACACATTGGGGTCTTCCAGTTCCACCCCGGCCGGGACCATATCCACCACCAGGGCATGGGGCATCCGTTTTTCAGCCGCCACCCTCAGCTCCACGATGATCCGGTCCCCTGAACCGGTTTTTGAGATATCCAGCACCCGGCCCCTGGTATCCAGGAACCTGCGCTGGATGTTTACCCCCCGGGATATGGGTGCGGGCATGGCATTGGGGTATCCGGTGAGCACCAGGTCCACATACAGCCCTGCTGTTCCCGTATTTTTCACCTCAAAGCCCTTGGCGGCACTTCCCTGGGTGAAAATCACCTGCCCTGCCCGGTCGCCCTTGTAATTGCCCGTTTTACCGCCAACCGTCACATCTGCATTCCAGGATTTCCCCCGGGCATCCAGCTTGGCCGCTCCGGCCATGACAAGGGCATTGCGTTCCTGGGTGGACAGCCATTCCCGCTGGGACAAGGCCGCATCCAGCTCATGGAGAAACAGGGTTCTGTATTTATACTCCGGAAAATACCTGGTCAGATAATAATAGGCGGCGGCAGCATCCCGGATCTTTGACCCGTAATCCCCCACATAGACCTGTGGATCACGTTCAGTCTTAATGGCCCGGTCAAAGGCCTTAACCGCCCGGTGGTGGTCACCGGCCAGCCCCAGGGCCACACCCGCCTGCACCAGGCTCAGTGGACCCTTGCCGTATTTATTCCACATAGGCAACACCGACCGGGCATCCCCCAGTCCCAGGGACTGGATACGGGCTAAAGCAAAAGCGGCATAGGCCCGGACCGAGGCCCGGTATGCATCGGCTTTCACATATCCGGACCTGGGAATGGCTTTGGGCCTGCGCACATAGACCATGAGCCGTTCAACCGATTTCTTCACGGCAGACCGGGGCACCTCAAAACCGGCATCCGATGCATTGATCAAAAAATGGGTGGCATAGGCCGTGAGCCATGCGTTTTCAGGACTCTTGCTGCTCCACAGCCCGAATCCCCCCGAGCTTTTCTGTTTTTCCATGAGCCGCTGAATGCCCAAATTTATTTTTTGGGTCTTTTCCGCAGGGGAGGTGGTTTTCACCCCCAGGGCAGCGAACCTCTCCCGGGAGAGCAGGACATGGGGAAACAATCCGGACGTGGTCTGTTCCAGGCATCCATAGGGATAGGCCATAAGACTGCTCACATGGTCGGCCAGATTCACCGAAGGTTCCGTATCCAGGACCGCCCGGACGGCAATGGTCTCCGATGCCAGGGCCGCCAAAGCATTTGGGTCTGTAACCATTTTTTCCCCCGGTGCCAATTGTTTTTTCCAGTTCCGGGTCATGGCCGGAAAAGGGGACCGGGTCTCAAGGAACCAGGTTTTGACCATATCCCGGGAACTTCCGTCAACGGATATTCCCTTTATCCGGCAGGAAATCCGGGCCCGGCCCGGCCTCATCCCCGCAGCGACGGGCAGGCTCACCACGGCTTTGGAAAAAGCCTTGATCTCAAGGGTATGCGACCTTTCTCCCTCAACAGCCACAGGACCGAAAATATCCGTTTCCAGGGTCAGGGACTGTGCTCTGTCCGTCAGGTTATGGAGGTCCAGCATGATCTGCGCCTTATCCCCTGTGGCCAGAAACCTGGGCATGGTGGCCTGGACCACCAGGGGAGATGCCAATACTATCTCCCGGTCACCGGCCCCGAATGAATCTTCAGTATGGGCAACCGCCATAAGCCGCAGCTTGCCGTCAAAATCCGGGATATCCAGCTCAAAAACGGCCCGGCCCTGATCATCTGTTTCAATGGCCCTGCGGTAAAGGGAGACTATCTGCACATCCGTGGACGGCCGGTCACCGCCCCGGGTCAGGGCGGGGGCATCGCCGCCGAAGCGCTGGCGTCCATCTGTCCCCTTATTGGCTTCAATGAGTTTCTGGTAAATATCATGGAGTTCCACCCCGTATTCCCGGGTCTGGAAAAAATGATCAAAGGGAGAAGGGGTCTTAAACCCTGTCAGGTTGAGTATCCCCACATCTACGGCAGCAAGGGTCACCCAGGCATTGGCTGGTGGGTTTCCCTCCGCGGTTTTCAGTGAAACTGTTACCAATAGTTTTTGATTCGGTTCGATTTTTTCCGGGGCCTCTATATCCACGGCCAATTGCCTAGGGGTTCTGTCCAAAGGCAGGGGAATCAGCCCCAGGGACCGCTTGGGCAGCCGGGAAGTCCGGCTTTCCCCTGCTCTTACCACCAAAGCTGTGACATAGATATCATGGCGCTTCCAGGCCGGATCAATAAAAACTTCAAAGGCCTTTCCACCCGCGGGAACAGATATGGGCAGGGTGAGCAGGTTCTCTCCCCCGTCCACAAAGAGATAGCCCCGGCCTCCCTGGGGCGCTTTCACCGTGACCATGGCCCTGTCCCCGGCCCGGTAGGCTGGTTTATCCAGGGTGAGATCCACCCGGTCCGGACGGTTCATCCCTCCCTTTCCCCTGGATTCAGGCTCCCACCCGGCCCAGATTGTATAGGCGGATGTCAGGCCGGTGCCGGGGTTCATAATTTCAAGCCGGTACCCCCCCCATTTTACGGGAAAACTGACCCGGGCCTTTTTGCCCTGTTCAATATCAAAGGTAAACCGGTCCACGGGATAAAACTGGCTGGTGGTGCCCCAATGCCACTCATTATTTTTAAATTCCCAATAGTATTCCCGGTGCTCACGGATCACCGTTGCCTTCAGCCCCCTTGCAGCCAGGAGCGTCCCCTGCCCGTCGGCCAGGGCCACCTCAAACTCGGCCGTGGAATCATTGGGCACCCGCCCCGGATCATCCTTGATGCCGGACAGATTCCGGATTCCCACCAGCTGGGGTGCCGGCCAGACCTGCCGGGAGGTATTTCTGACCACCGGCCTCCCCCCTGAATCGTAAAGGCTGACATTGGCAGTGACCCAGTGGGGGGACTTGACCTTCCGCCACTGGTTCTTCACCTGGATCTCCCCTTTCCCTGTTTCATCCAGTCGAATGTCGTCGCTGGTAAAGGAAGTAGTCACCAGGGATTTAATGTCTCCGAATTCAAACCCGGGCCATTTGTCTGCAAACAACTCCCTGGCAGGCTTGACATGGACCAGGGCATTGGCCCGGCTGCCGACTGCCGGGGTCCCGTAAAGAAAATCCCCCTGAACCGGAATGACCATGGGACTTTTCAAATCCATCACTCGTTGATCATCCCCTCCGATATCAAGCTTCATCCGCTCGGGCAAAAATTCGGACACCACAAAGGCATAGGCTTCAAGCTTGCCGGCCCCGTGGCTCAATTCCACCCGCCATTTACCGGTGATGGCGTTTTTTGGCAGGGTAAAACTGGTCTGAAAATGATTCTGGGGACCGGGCTTCCAGCCGAATTCCCGGATCATCCGGCCGTCGGGCTGAATCACCCGGGCCCGGATGGGCAGCCCCTGGGTCATGACCCCGTCCTGGTTCCTTAAAATGCCGTCCATGATTACGGTTTCACCGGGGCGGTAGATGTCCCTGGGACCGTACACAAAAAGATCCACCGGCCTCATAGGCGCCCTGCCGGTCTTGAATTCAGACAGATCAAGGGCAGGCATATTCATGGGCATCAGGGTGATGTGGTTATCCCGTGTTACGCAAACCTGGGACAAATTGCCAAAATTGCCCTCAATCACAGCCGTTCCCGATGAATCAGTATCTTCCACAAACAGAGAATTCCCCTTTTTATCCAGGCCTTCCACCCTTGCACCCTTTATGGGTCCGGCTGTTTCAAGGCTCTGGACATGGAACTGAAGTTTCCGGTCATAGACCCGGCCGTGCACGCCCAGGTCCGAGATGGTGAACCAGGTGGTGTTGTATCCGTACTCATACCGGCCCGCCCCCCGAAGCACGGCAAAATAGATGCCCGGGGATTTCAGCTCTCTGATATGGGTGATGGGTATGTTCACCTGGGTCCGCAGATCCTTTTTGATATCCAGGTCCCAGCGCCCGGAATAGACCAGATCGGCAACCTTGGCAAGATCCCGGCTCTGGTAATAATAAAGATGATCACTTGATCTGAAATTTTTCCTGAACTCCGCTGCCATACCCGGCTTTACCCGGAAAAAATCAATGTCCGCCTGCCCGATGTTCAGGCTGTCCACAGGCAGCCCACGGACCAGTTTTGAGGCCAGGATAAATCCTCTGGACCCAAAGGCAATCATGGGTTCGGCCGGCCGGGTGGAAACCTCGTAGACCGCCTCTTCTTTCAGGGGCTCCCCGGTTTGGGCTTTCAAGCCCTTGTCAATCCGAATCCTGTAGGCAGTGTCCGGCTCAATATGGGTGAAATACACCACCTGGGGATCTTTAGCCAGGATCCAGGCCCCTTCCACCCCATCCCCGTCATGGGTTTCAATAACCATATAAGAAGACAGGTCCTGTCTGGAATCCAATGCCATTGAAAAGGTAACGGCGAGGGCATTGTCACCGTCCACGGTCCGCTGGCCGGCAAAGCTGGCCTCAAATCCGTTGGCAAATACCAATACCGGCATAAAAAAAACAAGAATCAAAAATAAGAGAGACAACCGAAGGGACTTCATGATGTATTCCTTCTAAAATGATTTAAAAAGCCAGGCTGGGCATGGCTGTTATTAATAATTAGTGTCTGACCGAAAACCCGTGCTTGGATGAAGACTTGCCCATATGCAAGGCGCAAGAAAATCTGAAACCAGAGGTTCCCGGAAATGTTTAAGCATGTTTTTCAAAGTTATTTTCCATTTCACGTCTCCAGTAAAAAAAAGTTTGAAACTATTATGGGTCGTCATGTATGAAAAATCAATGGGTCGTTATCCATTGGATAATCATCCTTGACCCAAGGAGGGTATGAATTGGGCATAGTGAGTTTAATTTTATTATAATTTTGGGGATTGACCGTTCACCCTATTGTCAACCACATTCCATAGGTCACACTGGAGAACAGGGTGCTGATGGATATGGCAGCCACTGCAAAATCGGGATCTCCGCCAACCTCCCTTGACATGATATAGGCCAGGGTTGCTGTCGGAGAAGAAAGGATAATCAAACCCGGAAGATAATCGAATGAATTGATGGAAAACAGCTTGAACAGAATCAGTCCAATGGCTGGAGTCGTCACTACTTTTAAGAAACAGGAGATAAGTACAGGTAGAAACCTGGGTTTAAACTTTTCAAAGGAAAGCGAAGCACCGATAATCAGCAAGGCCATGGGAAGGGCCATGCCTTTAATAATAGTCAGTGCCCGCTCAATGATCAGGGGCATTTGAAGTCCTGACAGAGAAAAAAGAATTCCGGCCAGGGCAGACAGGATAACGGGATTGGCCATGGTAGTTTTGAATATGGATTTTATGCTCGCGCGCCCCTCACCTTCCTGGCAATGGTATTGAAGAACAATCACTGCCAAAATATTTTGAAGAATCATGACAAATCCTGCAATAATGGACGCTCTCGCAAGCCCGCTGTCCCCAAGATAATAAAAGGCGACTGCCAGGCCTATATACCCTAAATTGCCATGAAAGGAAGACTGGAGAAAGGTCCCCCGGGAGGACTGGACGAGATTCAGGACCCGTGATACACACCATGCAATGGCGGTTATTAGAAGGATAGAAAAAAGGGAAATCATTATCACAGAAAGATTAAACTGACTCTTCAGACTGGCTTTGGAAATGGCATGAAATATCATGGCCGGTATTGCAAAATAATAGACCAGCCGATTTGCCTGCCCCAAAAATTCAGGGGTAAAAAATCGCCGCTGTTTTGCAATCAGCCCAAGAAAAATAACAATAAATATCGGAACAATGGTGGATATAATATTCATATGTGTTTTATAGCTTTTTGAAATTCAAATCACAATTCATTCCCGTGATTTTTCAGCATTCGATTGCAGGCGGTCCCGACACTTAAGTATCCTTGGGTTAACCAAAACTATTTTTCAAGAGTCCCGCGAATTTTTAGCTTTTAGTTGTCAAAATACTTTTAATCCCTGCAATGATACCAACCATTGACGCAATGATTCCAAAAATCAAGCTTAACATATTTAAAAAGGGAATAAATCCACCAACTAAAAGCAATACAAATGCACCAGAATGAATGGCAAGCATAATCGCAAAAGGTGCTTCCATCAATTCCCATACCTGACTAAGGAAAAACAAAAAGAACAGGAAAAAACATCCCAGCCACCAAGCAACCCAAAATGGGGCTGATTTTACTCCAACCCACCTTGATGCAGTGTAATTCGAGTAGTGCCAGAATTTCATTGGCAAACTCATCTGATTGTATTTTATTAAAGTCGAAGCGACAATTAGAAAAGGTTTTTCTAATTTTTGATGAGCCTCTTCAAGACTGATTCGATTGAGTTTAAGATCCATACAAATAGAATCAACCAGATTTTTTTTCGCGATTATTTTTGGATCATCACGATACAAATACATCCAATACTTCCACTCCAGATCGCTTGATTTCTCACAAAGTTTCGAAATCTCAGTGATTGAAGCTGCCGTTGAACAGGAGAACAGAATGAATGAAACAATCAATATAGATTTAATTTTCATCACACACCTCCATCAATAGAATTCATATCCTTTAACGTACCGAGATTATAGGAATATGTAAACAAACTTTAAGATTTTATCCGTATGTAAAAAAAGTCCGTTTACTGTTAATTCATTTACCTGTTGCTCGGTACGAATCGGACTGACTACCGGCATGTGTATAGAGTGGGCTAACAATTGATTTCCAAATCTGTCGCCATGGTTCTGGTAATCTGATAAATGGTCGCCATTATTTAAAATTCCATTTCCAGAGCAGGGGATTGAGCAGCTTTCTGATTTAATGTGTAGTAGTTCAGTTCGGCTCTGAGCTGTTTTGCCTGTCAGCTGAATTTTTCAGGATTTGATCTATCTTTCTTAACCCAGGCGTATAAGCTATGGGTAGAGACTCCCAACCGCTGGGCAACACTGCTGACAGTATAGCCTTATTCAAGAGTTTGCTTGATCGTTTCTTTTTTGAACTCAGCAGCGCCTGAAACTGGTAAAAGAGGTGCAAATCAGGAATTACGATGGTCTGATCGCACATACATCACTTGTATTTGCCAGATATAACCTTCTCAGTCTTTATCAGCGGCAGTGTATGGACCAGAGGTTATTTGGAGATCTCTTCAGAGCCTTCAACGATGAGAGAACCAATTTGTCTTTTATGGTTTCTTTGGAGCGGATCATGCGCTTAGCTTTGGCAAATATTCGGCGACTATTTGATTTTACCGAGCGTATGGTGCAGGAGATGCTCGATCAGGTGATGGGTCAAACCCTAAAGTACTTCGGTTTTTCTAGTGGGTCTAAGGAATTATTGGAAGTGTAAATTTACTCCACCGAAAGTTGAGTTATTAACAGTCCAGAGTAGGTAAAGCATTTTACAGACAACAGGGATTTCATTCATTGATAAGGGTTATGATTATCTACACCTAACAAATCATAATCCGGAATAAGCAAAGGATACAGGATAGGCCGATCCGGTCAACTTGATCTGTATTTCATCCCCTGTGTCGGCTTTTCCCGGTGCCCGTCCCGGGGCAGGCGGATGATGAAATTTGTCCCTTTTCCAGACTCAGACTCAACGTCAAGGGTCCCATTATGGTTTTCAGTTAAAATAAAATATGAGACTGATAATCCCAGGCCCGTGCCCACACCAACCGGTTTTGTTGTAAAAAAAGGCTCAAAAATTCTTTTGCATGTGGCGTTGTCTATTCCAGGGCCATTGTCTTCAATTTCTATTCTCACCATATGAGAAACCGGTTCATAACAAATTCTGAGAATAAACCTGGGCGAATAATCTGTTTCATATTCCAGTTTTTCAAACATGGCATAGGCGCCGTTATTCAATATATTCAGCAATACCTGCTGAATTTTGCTGCCTTCGCAGGCAAGCCAGGGAAGGTTGTCTTCATATTTTTTAACAATGGTAATGGCCTTGAAATCATAGTGTTTTTTTAAATCATAGCCTGATGCGGCCAGGTTAAGCACCTTATCCAGCAATACCGCAGGAGCATGGTGTGAAAACGAGTAATCCCCTTTTCTTGCAAAGTCGAGCATGTCTTCAATAATGGATGCCATTCTGCCCCCCGAGGCCTTTATCGCCTTTAACATAGGGAGAATTTTTCTGTTTTCCATAAATTCATGAACAGCGTCCATTGATGTGCCCGCAGATGCCGCAGCCTTTATGTTGGCAGGAATATGTTTATCGGATAAACGGTTTATCAATACATTTGCATTTTGTATGACCCCGGCCAGGGGGTTGTTGATTTCATGTGCCATTCCTGCGGCCAGTCCTCCCACAGACATCATTTTTTCAGATTGAATCATGGTTTCATCCATCTGTACCTGGGTGGTAACGTCATCTATACGGATCACGGCCCCCCCGCCACCGTCCACCGTTAGGGGATAGATTGTGATATTCTCAAAAAAATACTTGTCATCAATCTGTTTGGGAATTCTTAATTTTTCCACCACTTCCTTTTGATGGATTGCCGTATTAACCACGTCTGCATATTGTTTTAAGTGGGGGAACAAATGGTTAAAAGGCTTTCCCACAGCCTCCCGGGACCTTATTCCTGTAATTTTATGGGCCTGTTTGTTCCAATGGGTCACCTTTTTGTCTGCATCAATCCCCATGAGTATTGATGGCATGGAATCAATAACATTATCAATATAGTTTTTGGCAAGTTTAAGTTCCCTCAGGAATACCATGTTGGAGATGCCGTCGGCGATTCGCAGGCAGATTCCCTTGAACAAATGCTGTTCTTCAATGGTCCAGATCCGGTCATGGGAACATTGGTGGAGACCGACTTCCCATGCATCCCCCATTTGGGGAAAAACCGCCATTACCATCTGTGACCTGACAAAATAGGTTTTCCTGACATGGTCACGGATTGTCTTTTTGGACACAGAATCGTAAACAAGCGGATCTTTGGATGCAAGAACTTCCCCAAGGATTATCTTTGTTTCAGGGGTGATTTCAATATCATACCCTGGGTCCAGGTGCCATTGTTTTCTCGCCCGCATGAACGGAGTTGAATAAGAGGCTGCTTCAGGGTTGCACGGAAAAATTATCCAGGCCCTGTCGCAGTCAAATACATCCATCATGGTGTCAAGAATTGCATTGAGCATATTTTCAATATCAGTGGCGTTGATGATTTCCTTGTTTATTTTTTCATAACAATTGGTATGGAAGTCCATCTGCTTTTTTTCAGTAATGTCCCTTGCAAAGGAGATAACGGAAATCACACGGCTCCGGGAATCGAATTCCGGACAGAGCAGCCAGTCGATCCATGTGCCCTGGGGAAATTGTAGTTCAACCCGGTGGACTTTTCTGTTTTTGAACACGGTCTGGACAGCGCTGTTCCATTTAAGGGTCAGATCCCGGGGAAAGCCCAGGTCCTCAAATCGTTTTCCCATCATTTCATCCTGGGTCTGTCCAAGTATATGGACGGCAGGATTCACATAGAGATGAATCAAGGACGAATCAAACCGGATAATGACATCATTGGAGTTTTCAGACAGGGTCCGATACCTGTCCATATTCTCTTTTAATGCCTCATTCACCCGCTTCCTCTCAATGGCCAGTGCAATCTGATGGGAAACAGATATGAAAAGCTCCATATCCTTCCGGGTATAGGCATTTGGGTCTGTGTAGCTTTGAATGGCCACCACCCCGATGACGGTTTCGTCTGTGATCAATGGTACGCCGATCCATATCTTGGGGCAGGACCCCACAATCTGTCCCTTTTTTTGCCTTTCCTCAAGCTGCTTTTCATTTAAAAGTGTTGGCACCTTTTGTATGATCACCTCACCTGTAAGGGTGTCTTCATTGAATTGGCGATCTACCCAGTCATCCCGGTTTGTGTCGACTTCATCTGCAAAATAGGGAAAATGAAGCAGGCCAGCTTCCGGGGCGTACAATGAAATGTAAAGGTTAGGCACTTTAATAAGGCGGTTCAAAGACTGATGTATGGAAAGGTATAAATCGTCAAGGTTCCGGGTTGTGTTTACGGCATTTGAGATTTCAAAGAGAGCCTCATTGATTTGCTCGGCCTTTTTTAGTTCCTGTATCCTTTTTTTTAATTCTATAATTTGCTGATTGACGCCAACCGAACTCTGCCTGCGGCCCATTTTGCCTCCTCTTCAAGCAGGGGGTAATGATCTCTATGGGTTTTTTGCCCCTGCAAAATGCTGTTTTACGATTCAAGAAGGATAAAAAAAAATGGTAAGTTTTACAATATATTACTGCAGCAGCCGGGCAGCAGCATATAACCTGATGGGCTTGTACAAATCAAGAATTCTTCAGTTGAATGCCGCCGCCGTCAGCGGGCTGGGCCCCCTTGACCTCCAAAAAGGCGGCCTGCCTGGCAAAGGCCAAGGTGGTTGGCGGTGTTATGCATGGCCGAAATTCTGCCCATGATCCTGCTTTCAGCCAGTTCATGGGGCTTATGGGGCTGGTGAAAAGGGATCAGGCCTGGCTGATTTTTCCGCTGACCTGGTATTTTTTTTCAAGATAACGGGATAAAAGCGAGACCGTATAGGTCATGATAAAATAGATCAGTCCCACTGCCAGGTAAATTTCAAAGGGCCTGAAGGTTCTGGAGTAAACCATCTGCCCTGCCCGTGTCAGCTCATTGATGGCCAGGACCGAGACCAGGGAGGTCTCCTTGAGTTGGGAGGAAAAGGAGTTTACAAGGGCGGGCAGGGCCACCTGTACGGCCTGGGGCAGGATGATATGCCTTAGGGTCTGAAACCTGGAAAGGCCCAGGGAGACAGCCGCTTCTTCCTGGCCTTTGTCAACTGCATAGAGGCTGCCCCGGATAATTTCAGAGATATAGGCTCCCCCGCATAACCCGATTCCAAGGTATGCTGCGGTGAAATTTCCCATGGACAGCCCCAGGGAGGGCAGGCCGTAATAGATGAAAAAGAGCTGGATCAGAAGGGGGGTGCCCCGGAACACCTCCACATAGGGGGTCAGGATCAGCTTGAACCAGCCTGGCCGGGACCTTGCGATTCCGACCAGGGTTCCCAGAACCAGGGCAAAGATAAAAGAGACAAAGGTAATTTTCAGGGTCATTGCCGCCCCGAAAATCAGCTCTCTATGGTTTTCCAGGATCAGACCTGTCTGGAAGTCGTCCATCTGTTCAGATCCGATCCTCTCTTAATTGAGCGTCAGCCATTTGTCATGGATCTTCTTGTGGGTGCCGTCTGCTTTTATTGTTGCAATGGCCCTGTTGATTTCACCCCTCAGGGCGTTGGTGTTTTTTGGAAGGGCAATGCCGATTTCGGTTGAATTAAGCGGAGCCCCCACGACCTTGAATGACGGGTCTTTTTTGATCTGAACCGCCGCATAGGCAACCCCGGAGATGATGGCGTCGATTCTTTTGAATTTGAGATCCAGGAATGCCTCTGTGGTGTAATTATAGGTTTTGGCGCCACCAATCTGGTCTTTTATGCTGTTTAACACCTTTTCACTTGAGGTGGCCATCTGAGCGCCCACAATTTTATCCTTTAAATCAGCTTTTCCGTGGATGGTGGATTCGTCTTTGCGAACCACAATCACTTCAGTCAGATCAATATAGGTGTCGCTGAAATCAACCATTTCCATCCGTTTGGGGTTTTTTCCCATGCAGGTGATAAGAATGTCATAATCCCCTTTTTGCATCCCGGCAATCAGCCCCTGCCATTCACCGTCCTTGAATTTTACAGGGATATTCATCTCTTTGCCGATGGCATTGGCAAGGTCCACATCAAACCCCTGGAACTCACCGGTCTTGGTCTTAAACTCAAAGGGGGGATACTGGGCGCAGAATCCCACCACAAGTTCGCCCTTTTCCTTTATTTTTTTCAGGGAAAGGTCTGCTGAAAATCCGTTTGACGCCAGGGCCAGGGCCATGAGAGCCAGAGATGCAATCTTTAAAACCATTTTTTTACTCATTTTGTTCTCCTTGATTATTTGTGATGATGGAGGAGGGATCATTTTCATCCACTGCCATGAAGGGTATGGACAGGCCCCTTTCTTCCAGCATTTTCTTAAACTGGGTTAAAAAGACCCCGGTCCCTTTAAGATACTCAAACGTCTCAAGCTGGGCCTCAACCATTTCCCTGTCGCGGATCACGCCACCGGTGAGCCCTGAAGGGATCTTGGTAACCCCGCAATTGGGGCTGCCGTCGGCGCCGATGACCCCCATGATCTCATATCCACCTGCGGCAAAGGCTTCAAGCTGGTCCACATAGGGTTCCAGTATTCTCTTGCAGTGCCGTTGGTAATTGGGATGGTTATACTGCTCAAAACACATGCCCCAGCGGTTGACCCCGAGATAGGAGGATTCAGGGCAGGGAAGCTGGACAATGCCGGCCCCCTGTTCAATGAACCGGTCCATTACCTCCCGCAGCACACCCGGATATACCGCCAGGGGAGTAACCTTGGCATTGGCGTTGAGCAGGCAGTGGCAGGCCACTATGATTTTTTTACTTCTTTTCATATTATCCTTTCCCTTAGGTAAATCTGATTTCAGTCATTTGCTCAAATGATCCGGGAAGGTTATTTCAACCCGGCATTCCAAATCAAATTGATTGTTTGTATGCAGACTCTAAAGTCCATAGGGAATATCAATGGGATGCCATCGTGTTAAATTCTTACCCCATTTTAACTATGAAAATACTGGTGTGTTGATCAGCGTGCAATAATGACCCCTTTATAAAGAAATCAGCGTCGAAAATTGACCCCCCTGATATACAACTTCCATGAATTTTGTCATGGAGGTCAGGAGGATGTTGATATTGGAAACGATAGCGAAAATTCGACGGTACTATTTTGTAGAGAAAAGGGGTATCAAGCAGATAAGCAGAGACCTGAACATATCTAAAAACACAGTCCGAAAAGTGATACGAAACGATAACACCAAACACGAGTATACCAGGGAACACCAGCCGATGCCCAAGCTTGGTCCTTACCGTGAAACCCTGGACAAATTACTGGAGGACGATTGGCAACAGCCCAGGAAGAAAAGGTGCACAGCGATGCGGCTGTATGAGCTCCTTGGCTATCAGGGTTATGATGGTGGTTATGACAGCATTCAAAGATATGTTCGCCGGTGGCGCCAGGAAAAAGGCAAAATCAAAGCCGGGACCTTTATCCCGCTGTACTTCCCGCCCGGAGACGCCTACCAGTTCGACTGGAGTCATGAGATGGTTGTTATCAATGGGGAACCCCGGAAAATTAAAGTGGCTCATTTCAGACTTTGCCATAGTCGCAAGTTCTTTGTTGTCGCCTACTTTCGGGAAACCCAAGAAATGGTTATGGATGCTCACACCAAGGCTTTCAGGTATTTTGGAGGTACTTGCAAAAGAGGCATCTATGACAATATGTCAACGGCGGTTACCAGCGTTTTAAAGGGGAAAGAAAGGGAATATACGCCCCGGTTTATTCAGATGTGTAGTCATTATCTGGTGAAACCTGTCGCCTGCACCCCAGGGGCGGGTTGGGAAAAAGGCCAGGTTGAGAAACAGGTCAGGGATATCAGGAACTGGCTATTCAAGCCCATGCCCAGGTTTTCAAGTATGGAAGAGATGAATCAATGGCTCCATGACCGGTGCCTTCAGATCTGTGCTGAAAGAAATCATCCGGTATTCAAGAAAAAGACGATCCAGCAGGTATATGGAGAGGAGCAGCCTTGTCTGATCCCGGTAAATACTGAATTTGAAGGGTATGTAGAAAGGGAGTGTGCCGTCTCGACAACCAGCCTGATCCGGTACAACCGCAACCATTACAGCGTACCGTGCAGTAAGAGCGGCGAAACCGTTACCGTTCGGGGCAAAGCCGATGAAATTATTGTTGTCAAAGACGGTAAGCAGATCGCCTGCCATCAAAGATGTTTTGACAGGGAACAGACAATTTATAACCCATGGCATTACCTTGATGTTCTGGAGAGAAAACCCGGAGCCCTGAGGAATGGCGCCCCCTTCCAGGAGTGGGCGTTGCCATCCGGATTGAAAAGGATACAGAATCGTTTGCTGCAGCTACCGGGTGGAGATCGCCAGTTTGTGGAGATACTTTTTGCCGCCAGGCTGCATGGTGTTGATGTCACTGATAAAGTCTGCAGGCGTGCCTTAAAACAGGGCATAATACAAAGCGAGGTAATTCTAAACCTATTGACCCGGGAACTGGAAGGGCCTGCTATACCACCGGTTATTCCACCGCCACAGCTTCAATTAAAGGTTGAGCCGGTGGCTGACTGTGCAAGGTATGACAAGCTTCGGAAAGGAGGTGATGAATGCAGCGCCATGAACTGATCGATAATATGCGTCAGTTAAAGCTGTTCGGAATGGTTAGCGCCTTTGATGAAGCCGTTACCCAGGGGATCAGGCGCAAACATACCGTCCACGAAATCCTAAAGAATCTTTGTAAAGCCGAAGCTGCAGAAAGAAAAGCCAGATCCATACGGTACCAGATGAGCATTGCTAAATTCCCGATATTAAAGAATATAGACACATTCGATTTTAGAAATATTCCAGTAGAAGAAATGGTCATCAAGGAATTATACCAGGGGGCGTTCTTCTCTGAATGCCGGAATATTATCTTCATCGGAGGCACAGGTACCGGTAAAACCCATCTGGCAACGGCGATTGCTGCCCACAGTATCCGATTTGGCCGTAAAGGGCGTTTTTTTAGCGTGGTCGATCTGGTGAATCAGCTCGAGACTGAAAAGCATTTGGGTGAAGCAGGGAAAATTGCAAATCGGCTTGTAAACGTGGATTTCATTGTTCTTGATGAACTGGGATACCTGCCGTTCTCTCAGGTTGGAGGGACTTTGCTGTTCCATTTGATCAGCAAGCTATATGAACGTACTTCTATTATCGTAACCACCAATCTGAGTTTTGGAGAGTGGTCAAAAATCTTTGGTGATAAAAAGATGACAACGGCTTTATTGGATCGTCTTACTCATCATTGTGACATCATCGAAACAGGCAATGAGAGTTGGAGATTGAAGAGTAGGAATTGATATATTTTTTTAACTTCAGGGGGGTCAAAATTGGACGCTGACAGGGGGTCAATTTTGAACGCTGATTGACATACTGGTGCAAAAAAAATAAGGATTTGATCCGGTTAGGCTCAGTAGCAAAAGCCTTTCGTATTTAGGAATCCTTACAAAAAACTTGATCTTAAAAGTGCTATATAAGGCGGACCTCCTACTCCTGCCAATTCAATATACAAAAATTCTCCATGGAATAATTTTTCATTGCCCATTCATCAATATCGTGGCAATTACAGATCATAAAAACAAAACGATTCCTTGTCCCAGGGTGACATGAACCAATCAAAACAGGATCACAACCATGTGGAATCTGCAAGCCATAGGAGAAGCATGTATTTCAAAATAACATATTCGGCTATCTACAACTGGAAAGGTTCCGGAAACCAAAGAGAACAGAACAATCCAAGTCTAATGGATTCGTTTTGTCACTTGATTATCGCTCAAGAAGCTACGACCGGTGCCGCCTGGGTGCTTTTAATAGATCAAGGAGATGACACCGGGATATCGACAACCAACTGTATTGAATACATTATCCCCAGGATTTGTGAACAATTCAATTTGGATATATCCAGCCTTAGGGCTTTTGAAGTTTGGCCGCATCAAAAAAATCCAAGACTGAAATATACAGAAATTGTGATATCCGATGTAAATTTTGACAATGAGGGGGATCGGGTTCTTAGAAACTCCTGGAGGCCTGCAGACAGCAACGATGAAAAGCTCCTGGACCAGCTTATTGAAACGGTGGGGGATAAAGTGATCCACGAAGAACTATAATGCCATAGTATCTAAATATCTATCAGGGTTCAATTGTTTTGGTATTCCTGCACAGGTGGCTTTAAGCTATCCCAAGCATCATACCGTTAATGCGGGGTTTGGATTTACTTCATTTTATTGGGATTATAGTTTTTCATGCTGACTTAATAAATGTGAACATGAACGACAGATAAAAGAATTTCAGATGGTCTCCAATTAGATACAATCAGTCAAAAAAGAATGGTTAATTGATTTAAAATAAAACCATTTTACCCTCAAGATACGCCACACATTTTCTGCATGTATAATTCCGTTTGAATACTTTATTTTTGTCCTTATTAAACACCCAGGCTAAAATTTATGGCTGTTAAGCAAACGGTATGCGTCGAAATTCAGCCCTTCCGATAAAAGATAACCGGCTTTAAGCCGGGTTTTCGTTTCCTGATTGGCATCTGAGGGAAGAACTGCCACCACTTGTTCGAGCAGGGCCTCAATTTCCTGGGTTTCTGCCTTGGAAAGATAAGAAAATGATGCATCACACGCAGTCTTGTTTTGTTTGTCCAACACCTGCCACATGTATACTGTTCCGGGATTAAGAATACTCGCATCCAGATTCAGAGCTGGTCGAATCGTATCCGTTGTAAAAACGGACTGACCGGTTAATAAATTTTTTATTTCAAACTTAAATTTACCGTCACTAATCCCCCATTGAAACGGTATTATTTCTTCCAAAGCCATAATATCCGAATCATCATCAGGCATCCGACGGCTGCATTTTTCACCAATGGCCTGTTTTCCATCTCCTCTGACACTCATGGCTTTAAGATCGCCGGCTTTGGAATCCGGATATACAAATGATTTAACAGCAGCAAAAAAATTATCCAGCACGATTTTTGACTTGGAATCTTTTTTTTTAAACGTTTTCATACTTATCCGGTAGGGACTGTCTTCTTCTGTTAATTTAATGATTTCACAATCAGGACAGGTAAAAAAGGCAGTGGTCTGACTGCCGATAACAACCGTGCTTTTTTCAGGAACGACTTCCATGAGTCTAAGCTTTTTATTTGTGGCACCGGATTTAATCCAGAGTTTTTTCCCTTCAAGTTTGTAGACATATACCTGCCCTGCAGAACTTGATGATGAAAAGACAGTTAATAATAAACCGATAATTAAAAAATAAACCAATCGTTTTAGCATTTCTTCCTCCCGTGTGCGAACCTGTGTTCAGGATTTGTGATGAAAATTTGCCTCAATTTTACTGATCAGTCCGTGCAGCATTACACCGGCGATGGTCGGGATAAAATCAAACCAGTAATAGGTTGCCGAAAAGGCTATTAAACTTCCAAAAACGATTAATGGAGCTAAGCTGATAAAACAGTATATGATGGCTTTCATCGGTGAAAAAAGGATGAAAATTAGTGCAACAAATGCCCCGAAAAGGACCTCCAGAGCAAAGGCCTTCCAGAAACTTAGATGGGAAATCAGATTGTGGTCCAGTATATTCTGAGTGATATTGGCGATGATTTCCATGCCTGACATTCGTCCCACAGGGGTTGTATAAAAATCATTCCGGTCATAGGATCCGCCAATGATTACAGTCTTATTTTTAAAAATTGTTTCAACACCCTGATAATCACTTTTATACGTTTCCAGAAGTGCATCAATGTCAATCATTCTTTCAAAATGTTCATAGTTTCCCAGAAAATTAGGTGTAATCCTGGCTTTTGCTCCATAATGAATATTATAGCTCTTTGTGTTATTCTGAATTGGGAGAACCAGGTTATTATTTTTCCGTTCTGACAAGGCCTGGTATAAATCAGTTTTCTCAAGTCCCATGGTTGCTGTTGCCACAGCCAGGGGGAAGGATGGCGCAGTCTTTTTTTCTTCATTACCATCGATATAATAAAATAAAGATGCATTTCTAAATACACCGTCCCTGTCAAGGGCAAAGATAGAGCCTCCGGTATATGCAATTTCCAGATAGTCTTTTTTCAAGGCAGGGGGGTGAAAAAGGGTAAAGCCGTCATTGGTTGTAGAGTATATTTCAGGAATATATGGATGCAAATCAGCCCTTTCTCCATGATCCGAATCCATGTCGATGACCGGTTTTATAATACCGGGGATCACCACCGGGATATTTTTTGAACCGGCATTCCGGATGGCCTTGATGAGATCATCGTCCTGATCCGTATCGTCTGACAGGTCGATATCAAGTGCAATAACCCTGGGTTCCAGTCTTACAAGGGTATTGACGATTTCTGCCAGTCTTGTCCTGGACAAGGGGCTGCGCGCTTTAAACCCGGTCTTGTATTCCTTCTCGGTTAAAAAAAGCAGTACAATATCATCGGATTTTTTACCAAGAACCTGCTGCAAAACAGCAGTGAACGGATTTTCATAGCTCCGGAAATGACCAAGAATAGCCATGGTGGAGACAAGAATACTGATCCCAAGACCGATTAAAAACCCCCTGAGCCAGTGACTCTTTTGAGAGCTTATTTTATGGCGGATAGTTTTGAAATTCATTGGGGTTGAATCTTTTTTCAATTGGTTGTTATTTTATTAGTTCCTGGACATCGAGAAGCATTTTTTTTGTGTCCGTATCCAAAAATCAGAATCAGTATGCAAAGGGAGGCCAGCCACACATCACTCTGCCTATTTTTGGAAAGTTTTGGCTAACTCTTCACAAACAGTATGAAGAGTCATGGACTGGGCATTCATTGCCTTCAGATCTTCCACATTGACATCACCCATATTGGTTTTAGAAATTTCCATCTCTATATCTTCTGAAATTTCTTTGTATAACCCAATCATATTTTTTGTGATCTTTAACGGTGTCTCACCTATCATGGCGCCAAGATACTTCTCCATAAAAGATTTATCGTTTTTATATTCCACTGCCTGAAGCTGAAGGAAGAAATTGACCTTGGGGTATTCTGATTCATCCTTAAACGGCTTCCATGCCTCCGGGGTTAGATCCATTGTACCCAGAAGATCCGCCCACATTTCGGTAAGTCCCATATAGAACGATAATTCATCTTGAAGCGCACTGGTGTGCGAGGCCGCTTTCTGGTTCGTGGAACCGCTGTTTGATACACACCCGGAGCAAATTGACAAACACAGCACTAACAGCAAACCCGAAACCAATCTCTTTTTCATGGTACAATCCTTTTTTAAAATATCAACATGATACCCATATTCAAAAAAACGGGAATATGGGAAACTATAAACTGCATTCTCTTTTCATTTTGTCTTGCCTTCATCATATGGATGTTGAGATCTTTTAATTGATTTTTCCATAGTAGACAAAGGGTGCCCAGAAAAAGGGCAGGTTGAAGCGCGTTTCAAAATCATCTCCTTTGATGAAGTTTCTCTTTACCTGGTTTATGGCATGGGAATAGGTCATTTTCTTATGGTAAACCAGGTTATACAACCCGGTCATGAAATGCATGGTTGATTCGTCGGCAACGGGCCATAATGATACGGAAAGACTGTTTGCCCCCGCCACCAGGAAAGCCTGGCTTAATCCGACAACGCCTTCTCCCGAATATAATTTGCCAAGCCCGGTGTTGCAGGCCGACAGGTTCACAAAATCTGCTTTCAGATCAAGCCCGGCGATCTCTGTCATGGTTAAGTACCCGTCCACATTGCTGTCTGCTCCGCTCTGGCTTGATAATACCAGGGATGACAATTCCGGTATGCCTGGCACGATCTGTCCGTGGGTGGCAAAATGCAGATTTTTATACTTTTTGAGCATCCCGTTCTCATTCAGGATTTTAATCTTTAACTCGTTCACATCCTTGCCGGTAAAAATGGTTGATTCCGGAAGGATCGTGCGGATGGCAGAGACCTCGGCCAGTGTTCCTGGCAAATTGGAAAAGTTATCCATTCCCAATGCCGTGAACACACTCTTTATTCCCCTGTTCTGGGAAAGAAGCATGGCTAAATTGTTCCGTATGCCTGCCAGAAGGGTTTTAGAGATTTCCATGTCCGTGCTATAAGATGCTTCATTGTAAACAGCCCCGCCAAACGCCATCAGATCTTTACGGTCTTCAGGATACTGCCTGGATTGAATCATTGCGGAAACAGTCAGGGACTGTACATATTGAATATTGTATTTTTCTACAAGGTATCGTCCGTCAGGCAGAATAAGGGTCTCAAAGGGAATGAAGTTCAGTATCCCGTCAGGCATGATAACGATATTTTTTTTGGATTGGATCAAGGAGGAGACCGGCTTCAAAAGAAGTGTATACAGAGTTTTTCCAATGGCTTTCATATGTTTTTTATGCCGGCGTGAAGGCGTCTGGTCCGACAATAGAATCCGGTAATATCGTATCAGCCGGTAGACATCGTTCCAGCCGCTTTTACCCACATTGATATCTGTGTCATTCTCCTGCAGATTTATGATATTCCGGTGTTTTTTAAGGGCCATGGTAAGGTAGGGCTCGAAGTTTTCAATGACCTTTGTACAGGAATCTGGCAGGTCAAAAAAGGTGCCTTGTACCGTATCCCTGTCGGCTGTTAAAAGAGAGCCGCCGGACATGACATAACTGATAACAATGGTATCCGGATCAAGATTTTTTGAAAAAGAGGCAGCATTTTTAAATTCAGGATGAAGTCCTGATTTTTTACCCATCTGCTCAACAAGGTATTTAGCTGTGGCCTGTTCTATGGTGTTGAGAGCCACATCACAATGACCGGCTTTAAGATAGGCCGAAGTCAGCCAGTGGTAGGAATCGATCTGAGATGACAGATATTCGCGTTTCAGCGAACCTTCAACCGTTATCCGGATGGCTTCTTTTTTTTCTATGGCCGCTTTGAACTGATTGATCGCAGAGTCCAGACGCCCTTCTTCATAATCACAGATACCGATATCATTTTCCAATTCAGCTGCAAGGGGGGTGTACCCCTGCTGCCTGGCCAACAACAAGCCCATTTTAAAAAATCGCCTGGCAGCTTTGAGATCCCCTTGAGCATAGGAAAGTCTGCCTATACCATGAATCCCTTTAATGGAATACTCATGATTTAAATGCTGCTGGCTGAGCCTGAGGGAATTCTGATAATATTTGACAGCGGAATCATATTGCTTCAGCCTGGTGTTCAGACGGCCCAGCCTGAAATAGGTTATGATATTTAAATGCTCCACAGAATTCCGGGTATGGAAATCCAATGCCTGATTATACCATTTTTCTGCAGAGTCCAGGTCATTCTTGAGCAGATATACATCCCCCAGAGCATTCAGGCTGCTGCTATGGGATTCAATTATCTCTTTTTTCCTGGATAGCTCAAGCGCCTGCTGATATAATTTTTCCGCTTTATCAAGGGCTCCCCATGCCTGGAAAACGAGGCCTTTGTTATACAGGGCAATGGATTGCTCAGCGGCAAGTCTGTTTTTATCTGCAAGAGCGGCGGCACTGTCAAAATCTGCAATGGACATGTCAAACCGGCCTGTATCCATTTTCGACAACCCTGTTTGGATCAGTATCCGGCAGGCCATTTGAGGGTCATCAAGGTTTTGTGCGGATTTCAGGGCATTTTGATAATGTTGCTCTGCTTCCTTGTACTTGCCCCACAACTGATAGCCAAGCCCCTTGTCCAAAAGGCACAGGGCTTGATCATGCGGGCCGGCATCTTTTTGCGCACGGTTGAATTTAACGATGCCCAGATGGTAAAAACCGGTTTTAAAGAACCCGTATCCTTCCCGGCGAAGAACTTCAATCTCAGGACTCTCAGCCGATCTGAAAGTTTCCGGTACCGCAGCCTGGGCACAAAGCATTCCAGAAACGATCATAGCCAGGCAGCAGAACAGTATTTTGCATATTTTCATCTTATTGAGGGCCCACCTTTTTTAAGACCTCAATTACGGATTTGGCCTGGCTTAATACTTCCGGGTCTGTTTCCTGTTCCATATTCAGACTCAGCATCCTAATAATATCCAGGGGGAATACTTTTCTAAGTCTTGAGATTTCATTGGCCTGTATGGTTTTTATTGCTGTCCACGCAGCCCGCCTGAGCGGGGCAGGGTGGGTGGGAGCCGTCGTGAATTCACCTATTTTTTTAATAATGGCGGTTGGTCCCCCTCGTTTCAGGATTTTTTGTTTCGCCTGTTTAACATGTATGTTCCCACCACCGACAGCAGCACCTTGGTGGAGAAACTCGTTAGTTCTGATGTTTTTAGCCTCCTTGAGCATTTGCTGGAAACTGGATTCCTCATCCTGCTGTACGGCTTCTTTCAGATAAGCCTGCTCAGCCTGTTCTCTTTTTAAGGATTCGCCGAAAAGTACTTTGCTGGTTAACAGATATTTAATTAAAAGAATCTTTATCCTCACAGGGGAACCGGCTGCCAGATCTTTGGCATATTTTAAGGAATAATCAATCGGTATCATTGCATGGGCCGCCATGACGGCATTATTGGGAAGTGGGCCGCGGATCAGATCATTATGGAGCGCCTCAAACAGATGGAAGTTAATCGGTCCGCGGACAAAACAGGCCCATGCCTGGTTGGGCATCATGACCATCAGGCGCTCTCTTGCGGCATCTGTTAACAATGTTTTAGTCTGTTCCGGCAGGCGGATCCCTTTGTCTTTGGAAAACCTGAGGAGTGATGCGGCAGAATCAAGCACATCCATATCAGGGTCTTGGGCAATAACGGTAAACAAGGTCTGGATTATATCATCTGCCATCTGCTCTTTTTTATGACATTCAGTCAGAGAGTCTAACGGGCCGATACCCAACGCCGCCTTCCTGACAGAAGGGTTCGGATCTTCCAGAACAAGTTTCTTCAGGCGGTTGAAAATTTTTAAATGTATCTCTTTCAGGCCGCAGGTCTTTTCCACCAGCTTCCCGAGAATATAGAAGGCTTCTGTCTGTGTCTTTGGGCTGTTTTGAATTCCGGCTTCCAAAAGAAGGGTGTCAACAATTTTTTCCAGCCACAGATAGCCTGTTCTTTGTCTTGCATACCAAATTCCGCTCAGCTTCAATTTGGTCAAATGCTCTAATTTTTCTGAGTTATCCGCGGCTTTCCGTAATCCTTCGAGCTGTTCTTCAACATTGCCGTACGGTGTTTCTGCTGGTGCATTCGCTGACCAGCCTTTGGGTGTTGAATCTGCAAAACTGTATGATGTTCCGATAATCAAGGTTAACAACGTGAGTTTGAGGAATAAACCTTTCATTTCAATTCCTTTGGGATGGTCAGCTCCAAATCGTCCGAAGTGCTTTTCGCCGAAATATGTATAATTCCGATAAAGGATCATTATCAATGGGATGGATAAAAGTAAAGAACTATCACGAGAACATGTAACCCATTTTTATAGGGCGTTCAGGATCAGCACAAACCGCCGTCTTGTTTTTCTTTGACCGCGGTCTGTCTTTATGATGAAGGTATCCCTGCATCCGAAACAGAATGCAGAATGCTGGTTGAATAGTTTTAGGAAAACATTACCCCGAATATGATATTTATGAGGAATCGCCTGGATATTTCACGAAATCGATAAAAAAGAGAGGCAAAGGCCGGAAAGTTCAGTTAAATTTTGATGGTGGCAAGATCACATCTGATGCCGGTGCAAGGGAAAAGTCGGTCACTCGATTGGTGATCTGATCCGTCAAAGGGTCTATGGTCTGGCCTTGGGATATAAAGACTTGAATGATCACATTACTCTGCGCAAAGATACTGCGATACAAACTGCGGTTGGCCAGGACAAAGATTTAGCAAGCAGTTCAACATTGTGCCGCTTTGAAAATGCAGCTGAACGCCAGCATCCATAAAACATTGGTTGAAGTGTTCATTGAATCTTTTATCGAGCCTCCCAAGGAAATCGTACTGGATTTTAATGCTATAGATGATCCTGTCCCGGAGATCAAATCGGAAAATTTTACCACGGTTATTACAAACATTATTGTTTTCCGCCTTTATACGTATTCAGCGGTAAACACCTTTTGGAGGCCTATTTGAGACCAAGTAATATTGTGAAAGCTGAGCACTCTGTAAAAGGTAAAAATCCTCGATTTCTTGTGACCAATCTACCAGGGAATTCCCGGGAGTTATATGAGAAGCTGTATTGTGCTCGCGGTGAAGCCGAGAATAGAATTATGGCCCAGCAATTGGATTTGTTTGCAGACAGAACACGTTGTATGAACTGGGTTCCCAACCAGTTGCGGATGTTATTGTCTGGCCTGGCATCCACCCTGGTGTATATGCCTTCGGAGTTTGAGGCCGGACGGCCATGGACGGCAAAGACCGGGTCTGAGCCATCCCCCGCCATTAAAAAAAATAAAAAAGCGGGAAACTGTAAAAACAGACTTCCCGCTTTCAACTTTACTTGCTTTTAAATTTTCTTAGGAATCGTTACAAAATAACTTGATCTAAATTGTTTGCCAACCCCTCTCAAAAGACAGGGTCTTTTGGAAACAAAAGATCAAATAATTTTGGAGCCGATCCTTAGCTTCTAAACCAATGTCCCCCAGGACAGATCAAAGGCCTGATCATTCTGCTCCAGATTCGTGATCACAAGCGAAGGCATAATCCACGCCTGGCCGTCACCGTCAGTGGGCTGGGCCACCTTGATCACCGGGAAGGCGGTCTGGCGGGCAATGGTTTTTACCGTGAGGAACCGGGTATGGTTCTCTCCGGCGGGAAACCGGGTAAAGGCCAGGTGGTTGACGTTGTTGTGCATGGCCGATTTTTTATAATTCTCGAATTCCCCCATATTATATACCCTGCCCGGCACCACCTCCATCTGGGAGGCAGACCGGGTATCCGTGTCCACTGAAATATAGTACTTGTGGTCTTCGAAAGAGATCTCATACCCGTCGTACAGGGTGTAGACATTACCCAAAAGAGTGATCAGCTTTTCAAAATGATTGATTTTTTTGGCGTACCGCTCTCCCTCCTGATTTTTGCCCACATGGTGATACTCCGCCATGAACAGGCAGTGCTCCGGCAGGATCATGAGCTCATCCTTGTTGAACTCCTTGAGGATGTGCCGTTTAATGGAGGCCCGGACTTTCTCTGATTTGGTGGGCCTTCCGGAAATGAGAAAATAGATTCCTGACAACTCCTGTTCCCTGCGCCATTCATTGAGAAGACCGGCCTGCTTTCCGCAGAGCAGCTCCAGGAACCTTGAAAAGTCTTTTTGAAGGAACCTGTCGTTTTCCCACCAGGGACCCTCTTCCTCAGGCAGCCGGGTCTGGGCAAAGGCATCGGCAAAATACTCCCCGGCCTTTCTTTCGGAAAAGGATTCTTTCCGCTTCAAGGCCGTGGTGATGCCCAGGGCATCATCCTGGCGGGTGCTGGCCAGAAGGACACTGACATCTGTGGTCAGCCCCCCGATATCAATATGGCAGACCACAAAGTTAAGATTTTCAGCATTGGGGTCCCGGTAAGGGGTCTGGGAAAAAAGGAAATCCACCTCCTTGAGGTCTGGCATCCTGTCTTTGTGGCCGGAAAGGTCCCAGAAGGGCATGAGCTTGATGAGATTGAGAAAATAAAGCTCACATGCCCCGCTTTCATCCGCGGAGATATTAACAAAGGTCTTTCGCAAATGGCGCAGGTCCGAAGGAAAGAGCCACTTCCACTTTCTGTGGGCGGAAATCGCCATGCAGACGTTGTAAATATTTTCCCGGTATCCGTTCCTGAGGTTCTCAATAAAGAGATCCGGAACCGTGACCCGGATCTCCGTAATAACGGGAATAGCCGGGCCGTTCCAGGGCCGTTCCTTATTGGGTTCGGTGATGAATTTAAAACTCTCTTCCAGAATTTTTTTAATATAGAGCTTAAACTGGGGCACATCCCCTTTATAGGCGGCAAACTTGCTGGCAAAGGCATATTTTGCGCTTCTGACAATCTGACTGGAACTGACCTTGTTCTCCCCCACATTGGGCACAAAGGCAAAATCCCGCTCATCCCCGGAGGGCGGATTGATAAAGGCCGAAGGAAAACCGCCCTGTGAATCGGAATCCCCGTGGATCACATACTGCCAGGAATCCGTGATCTTGTCCCGGCCGAAGCTGCAGGGCCAGCAAAGCACAGAAGTCCTGTAGGATCCGAAATCCACAAACAGGATATACTCCTCATGGTTATTGGTGTCCCGTGGGGTTCTGCCGGCAATGGTCTCATAATAGAGTTTGCCGTCATCCTCCAGCTCCAGCTGGAACTGGTCCACTTCCTTGGGTTTCTTCTTAAACAGGTTAAACAACATGGGATTCCTCCTTAAGGCGTCTTTCCAGAAGGGTGTAATCCCCCCTTACAAGCGTATTGGGCACATAAAATTCCGCCATATTCATGATAATATGGGGCAGGTCCGATTCCCTGGCACTCAGGAATCCTTTCTGTTCCGGATCCAGGCGCTTATAAAGATTTTCCCACAGCACCCGGGCAATGGCCGCGCTTCTCTGGGTATCGATTAAAAACTGGTCCAGGTACTGGGTAAACACCGTGGTCCAGAATTCTTTATGATTCAGGATTTCTCCCCGGTCCGTGTATTCCATCTCTGTATCGAAAAATTGGCGTAAACCCTGGTAAGTTTCGTCGAGGATGGCCTTGCGTACCCGTTCCTTGACCTGGGACACCTCATCATAATTTTCAATATCATGAAGGCTGTCCAGGGCCAGGGCATGGACCTCCACAGCCTCCTGAATCCAGGGGGTAAGGAAGATATTGTCCAGGGCCTCCTGAATATGGGAGGTGGAACTAATCTGGCCCAGCATGGTTCTGGACCAGGAAACGCCCCCGTCCTTTTTGACCTGGTCTTTTATCTCTTTGAGGTCCTTATAATTCGACAGATTCCGTATCCAGGCATCCACATGGGGGCCGGGGGATATAAAGCTCACCGGATATTCGTCATTGCAGGGGTTTACCAGCTGAACAATGGATTCAAAAGACTTATAACTTTTGAAATCGCTTGCTAGATCATTTTCCACATCCGTATTCCCGCAATAGCTGGCAATGGCGCTGTCCCCTTGGAGGGAAAGGACCAGGGGCAGTTTATGGTAGGAATAATTAGTTTTCAGCACATCTCCGTATTTTTTCAGGATGGCGTCCAGGGGATGGCCGGGGGGAATGGCGATCTTATGCTGGAAACAGGTCACCAGAATACCGGGATACCGGACCAGGCAGTCCAGCATATTGGCCTGGAAAGTCTGGTGGCGTTCCTTCTGGCTCTCCAGGGCGTCGGCCCCCTCCTTGATTCCCGGATATTCAATCACCGGAAGGGTCATGGGGGTTTTATCCGCAGGCACGGCCACCCGGATCAGATAATTCTTGGGTTTTGCACCTGAAGACAGATCATAGAGGCGGTTAAACTGCTCCTGGGTCAGACGGTCCCGGATCACCCGGCCTGTTCTGATGGAGACCTGGCTGACCACCACCTCATCGGTCCAGTCCACCGGGTCCACAAGGCAGGGAACTGCCGTATTTTCAGAGGTATTCCGCTGTTTAACAGAAAACATCTCTCTTAAGTCATCATTATCAAAAAGGTCCAGAAGATAACTGGTCTTGAATGATTTATCCGTTCCCGTGATATGGATATATACCGGTGTATCAACGGCCGGAAGGGTTTTAAGACAGTTCCGGCACCGTTCGATGATGCCCCCCGCGTTGACCTGGTGCTCTGCCGGGATGGCTTCCAATTGCCGGACAATGGCTTCAATTTCCTGCTGCAGATTGAAAAGACGATCTCGCTTGTCATACATTTTATGGTCTAAACTCCTTGGCACATCTTAGGATCAGCCCCGAAATTACGTATCTTCTGTTTTCAAAATACCCAATTTAAGGGGTTTTGGAAACAATTTAGATCAAGTAATTTTGTAACGATTCCTTAAATTAAAATGCTTCTGTAATCTGGTAGTTTCCGTCATTGGCCTTTACGATCTTGAGCAGGGTGTCACCCAGGTTAATTTCCATATCCGCAATATTATCCCGGAAACTAAAGGTAATGCTATCTTTGGAAATCATAAATGTAAAGGGATTGAAAAGATTTACGCTGGCCTTTTCGAACACAACTTTCCGGCCATCCTTAAAGGTGGCCCTGAAACTGTCTATGGGATCAAACAAGCGTATGATGTTGGTGGTTCCCGGCGTGATGGTCAGGGACTGCACCGACAAACTGTCGTCCTTGGACAACTGGACCAGGGTGGTGTTGAACTGGATGGGGTCCCGCTTCAGGGAAAGATGGGCATCCCGTTCAAATGACGACTTGGTAATGAGATTGGATAATACCAGGCTGGCCAGGGGGTCCTGGGTCTGGATCCCGTATTTCCCCTTCATATCCCCCATGAGCAGTTCCCGGTGGACCGTCACCGAGAGAATCCCGCGCTTTAAAGGTTTCAAACCCAGTCTCTTAATCTTGCCCTTGATAATCTCAAGCTGCTGGGCATGGCCGGTGGTCCGGGTAAAATAGGTCAGGGATTTTTCAGACAGCTTAAGGCTCCTGGCCTGGTCCTCATTCAGCCCGTACCAGGTAACGGCCTTGTCTGTCTTCTTTCCCAGCATCAGGCTGCCGATGCGTTTGGGAACCAGGGTGGCATTGTCCTTATTAAAAAACGCGGCAAACGCCATTTCCCCGGATTTGCCCTTCCGGGTCAGCAGATACCAGGCATTGCCCTTGACCGGTTTTACAATCCGAAGGGGGGTAAAGGTATATACATTTTCAAGAAAGCCTTTCATCTTATAACTGATGCTGTCGCTTTCCATGAGTTCGGAAAAGGCGTTGACGTCCCTGATCTTTTTAAAATCCCGGTAGGAAATCATATTCTGCTTCATATATTTGGCGATATCGGCATGCTTGATATCCAGGTCCCCCACCTTAAAATAAAAGATGTTGGAGGCATAGCCGGACCGGCTGGAAGAATAGAGCCGGGCCAGGCGCATGAACTCGGTGTCGTTCAGGACGGTCTGGTAGTCACCCATGATCCGGGCCACTTTTGTATTGTAATTAAAATAGGTAAAAAGAATGAGGCGGTTGCCCTGGTTGCTGTCCTTGGCATCCGCCACCCGGTAGACATCATTGCCCATTGTGGCAAGGAGCCCTGAAATATATTCGGGCTTGAGCAGTTGCCTTGCCACCTCATTGTTGGGAGATGTTTCATCTGCCAGCCATTGGGACAGGGTGGGGAAAACGGATTCATAAAATTCCATTTCAGGGCCGGAACTGCTGGAGTCCATCATCTTAAAGGGAAACCGGTCCACCAGGTTGCCGTATTTAATGCCCGTAAACAGGGCAAGAATAATAAAAAGGGCCACGGCGACCCTGGGCAGCCAGAGTCTCCTCATCTGACTGGCACCTCGCTCTTTCTGGAGGTGGGCCAGAAGCTGCCTCACCCGTTCCTTGCCCACAGCTGCATCACTGTGGACAACATTTCCCCCATAGGCAGCAATGGGCTTTTTCTTATCGTTTGACCTGAAAAAGGCCCAGGCATACCCGATATTATCCCCCCGGGCTGCCCGCACTGTCAGATAATCCACCAGGGCCTTCCGTTCGGAGGCGTTCAGCTTATTCATGGCCAGAGGTTCCATATCCGGATCAAGCTCAATCTTGCCGTCCACGCCGATCACCCTGATTTCCAGGTGGGGGCCGACACTCTGATACCGCCTGACGTCCTGGAAAAAATTACACTCTCCGGGAATCAGGGTCTCATAGATCAGCGGTACATCATTTACCCTTTTTATGGTGAGGTCAAAGAGGGTTAAACGTCCCATGGTTTATCTCCTACATCGGGTTCAGAATATTCTTAAGGCATCTCATTTTCAAAACACAAAAACATACCATAAGCGTTGCCGAAAAAATAGAGGTGGAAGGTTAAAACCGGAAAACATGGAGGATAATCATTGATTTATGAATAATTTTGGGTTCTAATGACCGCCTTCCCATACCCTGAATTTTAAAAAAATGGAAATATTGACATGTATGCCCGGCACATCAAACAGACCCTGACCCTTTCCCTTCCCATGATCGTTGGACAGATCGGGCAGCTTGCCATGTCCGTGGCGGACAATGTCATGGTGGGCCGAGTGGGGGCGGATTCTCTGGCAGCCGCAGCCATCGGCAACGGCCTGTTCACCCTGGTCATGGTGACGGGCATAGGGATCTCCATGGCGATTACTCCCCTGGCGGCCATGGCCATGGGTGCCGGAAGGGACAGGGACTGCGGGGTGATCCTCCGCCAGGGTTTGATCCTCAATATGGGTACAGGAATTATCCTCTGCCTGGCCACCTTCTTTGGGGCCCAGGCCATCCGAATACTGAACCAGCCTCCGGCCATAGTTGAGCCGGCCATTATCTATATGGAGGTCCTGGGGCTGTCCATGCTTCCTTTGATGCTTTTTCAGTCCTATCGACAATTTGCAGAGGGCATAAGTTTTCTCAAACCGGCCATGGTCATCACCCTTGCCGCCAATCTGGTGAATATCTTTGTCAACTGGGTCTTTATTTTCGGGAACCTGGGTGCACCTGCCCTGGGACTCACCGGCGCTGGCATTGCCACCTTCTCATCCAGAATGTTCATGGCCGCCTGCCTCATGGCCGTGGTCATGACCGCTCCTTCACTAAAACGGTTTGATCCCAGCCTTAACTACAAAAAAATAGATATCCCGCTGATGAAGCGCCTGCTTGGAATCGGCATTCCCGGCGCCTTCCAATATTTTTTCGAGGTCTCGGCCTTTGCGGCGTCTTCGGTGATTGTAGGTTGGATGGGGGTAAAAGAGCTGGCTGCCCACCAGATTGCCCTGAACCTGGCCTCCATCTCATTCATGGGGGCCATGGGCATTTCTGCTGCCGGGACCATCCGGGTCTCCCATGCCCTGGGCCGCAACGACGCTCCCAGTGTCCGGGCCGCAGGGTTCAGCGCCGTCCTGCTATGCACGGGATTCATGACCCTGGCCGGGATGATCTTTGTCCTGTTCAGGCATACCCTTCCCGGCTTTTATGTCGCCGATCCGGAAGTTATCCGGATCACAGGCTTTCTCCTGATCATTGTGGCCTTTTTCCAGATTTCCGACGGGACCCAGGCCGTGGGCATTGGTATTCTCAGAGGAATCACGGATATGAAGGTCCCCACCTTCCTGACCCTGGCCGCCTATTGGATCATCGGACTGCCCTCAGGGTACGCCCTGGCCTTCTGGTGGGGACTTGGAATCTACGGGATATGGTACGGCCTGCTCATCAGCCTGAGTGTCTCAGCAATGCTCATGATGCTCAGATTTCATGTCAGAACCCGGAACCGTTCCTAGGAATCGTTACAAAAGATCAAGTGATTTTGGAGCAGATCCTTAGTCATCACAATTTTTGCAAGGCCTGCTCGGCTGCGATTGTAATGGGTTCCATACTGGGTTCAGATGAAATATCCGGGTTACAGGCAGAGGTAAAGACCACAAGATCCTCAATGGTTTTTCCGCCCATAATAAATGCACTTACGGCATCTATTTCCCGGGCAAGCCCCACACCATAGCTGACAATCTGTCCGCCGATGAGCTTCTTTGTCGGCCGGTCAAACACAAGTTTTATTTTCCAGGGTTTTGCTCCCGGGATCATCCCGTGTTTTGTTCTGGATTCAACAATAGCAGATACCGTGTCATAACCGTTTGCCCTGGCGCCTTCTTCCGTAAGGCCCGTTGCAGTCACCACAAGATCAAACATCCTGCAGCCGCCGGCATTGAGCACACCCGGGAAGGGGATGTTGTATCCGGCCAGTCTTTTTGCGGCCAGTCGTCCCTGCATAACAGCAGGACCTCTCAGGCATCCGGCATCAGGTTTTCCGGTAATAAGGTTAATTTTTTCAACACAATCTCCGCCTGCAAGAATGTCAGGATCAGAGGTTTCCTGGTAAGGGTTGACCTTTATACCAAATTTGCCGATTTCAAGACCCATGGCCTGGGCAAGCTGCAGGTTTGGTTTCACCCCGACATTAATAAAAACCAGATCGGTTTCAATTCCTTCTCCAGTGTCCAGTTCCACACCACTGACCTGCCCATTGGTGCCAATTATTTTTTTAACCGCCCTTCCGGTGAGCAGGCGTATATTTTTCTGGGTAAGATATTCACTCACACCCTCGGCCATATCCCTATCAAGCATGGCAGGCAGCGGCCTGTCCAGGAGTTCAACAATGAATATGTCCATCTGTTCATTGGCTTTGGCCAGTAATGATGCAATTTCCATTGTAATAAACCCGGCACCAACAAAAGTGAGCCGCTCTGGTTTTTTCTCAGAAAGAAGGGTTTTTATTTTAACGGCATCCTCGCTGCCCCGGAGCGTTACCACGCCATCAAGATCGTTACCTGGTAACGGAGGCATGAGCGGACTTGCCCCGGTCCCAAGAAATAACTTTGAATAATCCAGGGCTTGCCCATTGCCCAAGGTGACTTTTTTCTCATTTGGATCAATATGGGTCACCTCACCAACTATCACATGAATGCCTGCACCTTCAAGCTTGGCATCCGGTACAATGATTGACTCGCTTGCAGCCAGACCGGCCACGACATGGGGAAGCGCTCAGCGCACTATAAAATGGGGTTCTTTTCTGATAACGGTCACCTCCACTTCAGGCATCAGTTTTTTTGCCATCAATGCAGCCGGACCGCCGGCACCACTACAACCAACAACAACAAGTCTATCTCCGGTATCCATGGAGCTCTCCTTTGCTTTTTAGCGACGACCTGAACAGGGTACGCCTATTGAGTATCAATTTTGCGATCTGTCACAACAATATTACCTGACAACATAATACAAAAACCGTGCCGGCAGCTAAAAGCATTATATCCCATTGAAAACAATGGATAAAAACGGATTTAAAATATGGAATGATGAATACTGGGTAACGGAGTACCGTTACCCTTTTGATGAGCAAAATTTATGATGGATTACAATTTTTTTACCTCAAAACGGGATTATTTTTGTAAGGGGATATCCCATTTTTTCATATATTTCCAAACAGAGGTCCGGCTTTTGTTGATCCGCCTTGCGACTTCAGCTTTGTTCCACCGGCAGTCATCAAGCAATTGAAGCAGGATTTGTTTGGTCAACCGCGTATCACAGGACCCCATTGCCGCCGGGTCAGGGTCTTGATGAAACGCCATGGAAAAGCCTCCTTGATACGATCCAGGGGTCCTGATTTCAACGGGCAGGTCTTTGAGTTCTATCTGATCCGCCTCGCACAAGACAAAAGCATGTTCTATGGCATTTTCAAGCTCCCGGACATTACCCTGCCAAAAATGGCCCATGATCTTTTCCATGGCCTGGGCACTTGGCTTTGATATTTTTTTCCCCTCTCTTTTATTTCCTTTTTTAATGAAATGGTTTACCAGCAGAGGGATATCGTCACGACGGGCCCTCAATGGCGGTACATGTATTGGAAAAACTTTAAGCCGGTAAAAAAGATCTTCCCGGAACTTGCCCTCCCTTGTGAGGCTGAAAAGATCTTTGTGGGTTGCCGCAATAATCCGTATGTCAATCTTGATTCGTTTTGAATCCCCGACTCTTTCGATCTCCCTTTCCTGCAGAACTCTCAACAATTTCACCTGCATATAAGGGGTCAGTTCACCGATTTCATCTAAAAAAATCGTTCCCTGATCCGCTTGTTCAAACCGTCCTTTTCTATCCCGGTGGGCACCTGTAAATGCCCCTTTCACATGCCCGAATAATTCACTTTCAAGCAAGGTTTCAGAAAGTGCGGAACAATTCACGGTGATCATTGGTTTCTCAGCATTGCCACTGTTATAGTGTATGGCGCCCGCCACCAGCTCCTTACCCGTACCGCTTTCTCCCTGTACCAGAATATTGGCCCGGCTGTTGGCCGCCGCCCGGATGGCATCAAATACATTCTGCATTGCAGCACTTTTTCCAATGATATTTCCAAGCCGATACGTGTTTTTAAGCTTTTGCTGGGCCTCTTCTGCCCTCTTTTTAATCTCTTTCAACTCAGTCAGATCGGTTATGGTTTCAACAATCCCAAGGATCTGCCCATTCTCATCACGGGCAAGCCGCGCATTTTTTATCACGGGAATATCATGTCCGTCTTTATGCTTGATAAAACATTCTTTTGCCTCGGTTCTCCCATGCTGAATCACACCGCATTTATGAATATCAGCCGGACACATTTTCCCAAAACACCTGCTGCACTCAATAAGGGTGCAGGTGTTGCCCACAGCTTCCCGGGCGGAATACCCGCTTATTTTTTCCATGGATCTGTTCCAGGAGGTGATAATGCCCTGATCATCCAGAGTGAAAAGGCCTTCTGCCATGGTATCGAGAATCTGATTTAAAAAATTAACATTCCATAATTGATGGGTTTTCATTTCTAATCCTCTGGCTATAAGTTCTCTTTTGCTCATTAATGTCTAAGCCGAGATTCAACTCAAATTAAGATTTGGACGGTTTTAATTTGATACTGAGCCTAAATGATCAAGCATACAATTCCAGGACCCATAAAAGCAAGATATCTGCCATAATTGTATTTTTCTCCCATGATTTCATGGGTCTTGGTCTCAATAAGAAAAGACGCCTGATGCACCGATATACCGGGCATCAGGCGCCTGAAGAACCGAATCAACTATTTATTTGTTTTCTTTATACCCCATTGGCAGTTTTTTAAACCTGCCGCCATGGATGATGGGATCTCCTTTATATCCCAATGCCTTAAAATTAATATAATCTGTTTTATCGATTAAATGCTCAACATTTCTGCCCTGGGATTTCATAAAGGAAAAGTCTGTTCCCTTATGTGCAATCTTTTTGAAATCAACCTCCCGATTATCCTGGTGGCACCGGTTGCAGGTTTTGTCTCCCTTGAGGCTGTCATGGCATTGCACACAGGACAACGCCATACCGGCCGGCATGACCTCATGCTCGAGGCGCCAGTACATCCAGGTCTCCTTCCATTTATAGGCCCCGCTGTAATCAAGTCCCACCGCTTTCATCCCGTCCTGGAACGCTTTTTCCCAGTCCAGGACTTTCCAATAGGCGGTTGTGTCTGCCTTATCCCGGGGGAAAAGATGGGGAACCAAAAAATAATTATGTTCCGCATCAATGGGCTGGATGGCCTTCATAATCTTGAAGGGAGTGATTTTGGAGCCGGGATCTTTAATGGAGCCCACAGGCTCGGTGAGGTTGATGACATCGGCATTGATATCCACCTTATCACCGATCAATACCCGGTTCATATACCCTGAACTCCAGACATAATCCGGAACCGCAGATTCTTCCCATTTAAATTCGCCCTTTTTCCAGTTGTAGTCGGGTTGCCCGTATAGATCTTTTTTGGGCTTGCGTTTCTTATCCCCTGCCTTTGACCAGTCCCACCAGGTCTTGGTGGGCTTGCATTTGGCAAACACCGGTGAATGGCAGACATTGCAGTCAAGGGTTTTGGAATGGGCGTTTAAATGATGATCCAGCAGGCCGCCGCTGTAATGGGGCGATTCCGAATGGCATTGGATACAGGAGACCGTTCCTTCGGCCACCGGGACCGATGAACTTCGACCCGCGATTTTATGGTTTCTTGTTTTATGACATTCAACACAGGAAAAATCATATCCCCCCATGTGAACATCACAATTACGGTCCGGCTTGAGTAGTTGCCGGGACATATCCGCATGTTTGATGGCATCCCCGCCGCCCCCGTTAAAATGACAGGAACCGCAGGTGGCCCGGCTTGAATGACCGACATTTTCAGCCACCTGTTTCAAGTCCACGTTTTTATCCGGCATTCCGGCTCCCGGAGGGGCTTTTTTATATTTGCCTGTTGTATCATGGCACACCAGGCAGTCCATTTTGGTTTTATCTGTAAAATCAAAAGATCCGTCTTTCCATCCATATCCTGCATGACAACTTGTGCAACGAGCCTCGTTGCTTGTGGGGCTGATTCAGAAATTGTTCAGGGCTGTGGTGCCCTTGCCATGCATGATGTCCTTTCGATGCCCGGTGGTATAGGGAGAAGGCCCTTTCCAGAGCCAGTGGGCCGTGGTGAGCATATCCTCGGCCTGGGTATCGTGGCACCTCAGGCATTCCGCCGTTACCTGGAGGGGATCAGGCTTTTCCGGCAGCTTCACCAACGCCTTATGATCCGGCACATTCTGAAGATGGCATCCCTTGCAGTCTGTAGGGCCCTTGCCCTGATCCTGGTGGCATTCCATACATTGTTTATGGTAGGCAGCCTTAAGACCGATTCTTTCCGGATGTTCCGGGTTGAATGAATCCTGGTGACAGGCCGAGCACCTCGTGGTTTCCAACGCGTTTTCATCCTTTGGCCTGAAATGATGGCAGACACTGCAATCCTTGGTTAGAGAGGCATGGCGTTTATGGGCAAACCGGACCGGTTCATAGTGGTCTTCCCGCTTTTTGATGATGGGATTGTCCAATAGAAAGTAGACATCGCTAACATCTTTTATGGAGATGCCAGCCTCTATCAGACAGGCCCTTCTGTTGATCAGGCAGTCGTCCTTATATTCCTTTACAAAGGGAACCACCTCTTTTGCTCTCTCTTTTGCCTTTTCCTGATCAGGGGCTTTCCATGCACTTGCCTGGCACAGAGAAGCCGTGAAGATCAGGAAACCGGCAGAGAAGATTATTTTTCTTATCATGAAGACACCTCCTTGGATGCCTGCAGAACAGGCAGATAGGTCACGGCAAACCGATATATAAACATGAGTGCGGCAATGAGCCCAAGGGTCACCAGAATTTCCCCGGGGGCCGGGAAATAGGTATTTTCCGCCAGGGGAGGCTTATACCCCACGATGAACACATTGATCCGATTCAGTACGACGCCGCCAACAATGAGGGACGCTGCCGTAAAAATCCCTGTCCTGGACCGTCTCACCCCTTCAAAGAGCAGCATGACCCAGGGGATTATCACACCGAACAGCATTTCAATAATAAATGAATTGGTTTGATAGGTTCCGTCCAGAAGATAGATGTATGTGCCCCTCACCGCCATATCCCCCAACTTTAAAATCATGTACAGCCCCAGAAGAAAAATAGTCACCCGGGTCAGGGGGGTCAGGATACTCATCTCGTCATCCAGCTTTAATGAGGAGGTGACAAGGGTGGTTTCAAACACCACCATGGGATAGCCCACGGCAAAGGCCGAAGTTAAAAATAAAAGCGGCAGAACAGGGGTATACCAAAGGGGGTGAAGCTTTGTGGGTGCCACCAGCATGAGGGAACCCAGACTTGACTGGTGCATGCAGGACAAAACAACACCCAGGATAATAAATATCCACATGATCCTGCCCAGAATGGCATCTCCGATTTTCAGCACCCAGTCTAACAGACCGTTAAACGCGGATAATATCCCCGGAAGATGAACCCTGCCCTTAAACTGCTCTGCAATAATGGGGAAAAACTCAATATACAGAACATTCAGATAGACCATCACGCACATGGCCACCTCAAACAGAACGGAATTGGTGTTCCAGTTCAGCATGGGTTTCCAGATAGCCCAGGATCTTCCGATATCCACCAGTAGCCCGAGCACCACAAAGGTATATCCCAGCATCGCTGTCAACAGCGCCGGCCGGGTGATGGGTTCATAATAATGCCTGCCGAAAATATGGGCCAGGGCTGCCGTGGTAAACCCCCCGGCTGCCAGGGCAACGCCTGTGGCCACATCAACCCCCACCCAGAGTCCCCAGGGCCTGGCATTGCTCAGATTGGTGACATAACCGATGCCCCCGGTAAATCTTGCAATAATGGAAACCGCACCGGCAGCCATGAATACCAGCATGACAAGCACACCTGGGGTCCAGAATGGTTTATTCAAAGGGCTTGGCTTATGTTCCATCAGGCCCCTCCTTTCTGTTGTGGGTTATCCTCGATCGTATTGGATCTGGCCTTGTTCGACCTGGCCATAAAGGCACCCAGCACCCCAAAAAGGGCAATGGGAGACCATAAATAGCTGAACAGCGAATGCTGAAGGGTCTCGGAGAGTTTGGGTGACGGCGTTTCCGGCAGGGCCGGCAGATTAACCTGTTCAAAGGGAACAGAAGAGATATAGAGCCAGGAGGTGCCCCCGACCTCCTTTTCGCCATACACATGCTGGACATACTTGCCTGGATTTTCCTTCAGCCGCTTATGGGCAAGGCCTAACACCGCCTCTCTTCTGCCGAAGGTCAGTGCCTCCGTGGGACAGATGGTCACACACCCGGGATGACCGCCCTCATCTTTTATTCTGTCGCAGCAAAAAGTACATTTCATGACCCGGGGTGTGATGGGGTCCTGGTATTCATATGCGGGTATTTCAAAGGGGCAGGCCACCATGCAATACCGGCACCCAATGCATTTATTGGCATCATAATGAACCGCCCCGGTTTCATCCTTGGTCAGGGCCCCCACGATACAGGCCGATACACAGGCCGGGTCCTGGCAGTGCATGCACTGGACCTTGGCAAAGGTGGGAAGCGGCTTGTCAAAATTATCCAGTTTGCCGGTAAAGTACCGGTTAACTACGGTATAGGCCTTTTCATCGGGCCGCCGTTTCTTTTCAAAAATTGTGCATTGGCAATTGGTTCTTTCCGGTGCCTGCAGGTGGTTCACCGTACTGCAGGCTTCTTCGCATTTCCGGCAGCCCACACAGCGGGTCAGGTCCACCAGGCACCCATAGGGGTCGGGCGGGGCCTTTGACTCCCAGGCATTGGCCGATGGGGCAAGCCCGGTCACAGAGGCGCCGGCAGCCCCCATAAATGTAAAAAATCTTCGCCTTGTCAGTTTCATATCCTCTCCCCTGAAAATGAGTCAATCAATGCCCCTCCGGAAGAACGGGAACACCCGGCCTTTCGTTCTTGGGTCATAACACCTCCTGCTGTTTTAAATTTTTATCAATTCTGCTGTTTTTCCCTTTTTTAATACCCAGGCAGATACAATCGGAGTTTTTTCTTTGGTAAAGCACATCATCGTCGGACTTTTTCACAATAAGGATTAAATCATCCACCACATCCCTATCAGACAGGAAAACCTCCAGCACATCGTCTATTACCATGGACGTCAGCCGGGCTTTGCATTTGAGAAGGCTCATCGGTGAAATCACCCCCCTGAGATCCAATACATGTGTTGATGCCATACCGCCTCCGGGTATAAAAAAATGCGCCTGCCATTACACGATGTTAAATTTAGGGTCGGATCAAAAATCAGTTCACCTCTTGTTTTTAAAATACCCAGTTAAGGGTTTTTAGAAACAATATAGGTGACGTTATTTTGAACGGTCCCTAACCGATAGCTATAGCAACAGGCATACCTATGTGATGACCCAGGCCATGAAAAGATCCAACCCTTTGTCTTTATAGTGCAATTAAAATAATCGAACTCACCCCTTGACCATCCGGCCCGGCAAGAGTATTTAAACATGTGTTTAAACGTTAACGCACTTTTACACCTGTTTAAACACAAAAAATGAAAGGAGAAGGGGTTATGGATGACCATGAGATGAATATCTTCTGGAAAAAAATTGTCAACACCATCAATGACGGCCTCATGTTCGTGGGACCTGAAGGCACTATTCTGATGGTGAACAAAGCCTTTGAAACCCTGACCGGATATACCTCAGAAGAGGCCATTGGCATGTCATGTGATATGCTGGGCTGTGATGCCTGTGAACAAACCCTGAGGACAGAGAAAGCCCCTATTCGGTGCAAATTGTTTGAACCGGGTCAAAAAGACATGAAAAAATGCCGGTGTCAGGTAAGGACAAAAGACGGCAGTTTTCTGCCGGTGTTAAAGAATGCATCCATATTGTGGGATGAAACCCATACGGCCGTGGGTGTTGTGGAAACCTTAACCGACATTTCCGAACTGGTCCGGCTGGATGAAAAACTCCACACCCTGTCCCGGCAACGGGATATGGAAGATGATTTTTTCGGCATTGTGGGCAAATCGCCCGTCATGCTCAACGTATTTGACATGATTCGAAGAGCCGCCCAGAGCAACGCTCCTGTCATCATACTGGGGGAAAGCGGAACCGGCAAGGAACTGGTGGCCAGCGCCATTCATCTGTGCGGACCCAGAAAAAACGGCCCCTTTATTCAGCTTAATTGTGCGGCCTTAAATGAAGCGGTTCTTGAAAGCGAATTGTTCGGCCATACCAAAGGCGCCTTTACCGGTGCCTACAATAATCGCGTAGGCCGGTTTGAGGCCGCCAATCACGGGGATTTCTTTTTAGATGAGATTGGTGATATTCCCATGTCCATACAGACCAAGCTGTTACGGGTGCTTGAATCCGGCCGGTTTGAAAGGGTGGGGGATATTTCACAGGTCAATGTTGACGTACGGATTATCAGCGCAACCAACAAAGACCTGGATGAACTCATCAAAAAAAATGAATTCCGGGAAGACCTGTTTTTCAGGATAAATGTGATCCCCATCCACCTGCCGGCCCTAAGGGACAAAAAAGAAGATATACCGCTTTTGATCAACACCTTTATCCGGCAGCTGAACACGAAAACTCAAAAATCCATCCAGGGAGTAAGCCGTGATGCCATGGAGGCAATCATGGAATATACCTGGCCCGGTAATATCAGGGAACTTAAGAATGCCATGGAATATTCCTTTGTTACGGCTGACGGCCCCACCCTCCAATTGGCGCATCTTCCCCAAAAGATCTGCCGGCAACAGGAAACAGCCACCATTCAGACCTCATCTATACCCCCAGGCCATTTTGTTTCCGATGAAAAGGCCGATTTAATTCAGGCCCTCAGGAAAACCAAGGGGAACCAGACAAAGGCGGCCCAGCTCCTGAAGATCAACAGGGTTACAGTCTGGAACCGAATGAAAAAATACGGCATTGTCCTGAAAAATGAACTTTTAACAAAGGAGTAGACCTATCGAAGACGCCACAAAGATTATTTATAAATCTTGTAGCCCTCTTTTTTCAATGCGTGCTTGGTCATCAGTTTATGAAGCTGCCGTGTTGTTATACCTGCAGCACTGGCGGTTATCTTAATTTTACCGTTGTATTGTTTGAGCAAAAGATCCAGATAGATCTTCTCTATCCGGGATATTTCCTGTTTTCTTACCTGACAGAGCGGCAGGGCCGGGTTAATATATCCCGGTACGGCCTCAGCCTTTATGGAGAACAGGTCGAGCGGGAAATTATCCGGCCGCAGAACCGAAGAGTTTTCTAAGATGTATGCACGCTCCATGATGTTTTCCAGCTCCCTGATATTTCCGGGCCAGGAATAGGATAAAAACGCCTCCAGAACCTTGGGATGAACCTCAAGTATCCCTTTCAGATGAAAGGTATTGAGCTTGTCCAAAATTTTTTCAACCAGTTTGGGTATATCTTCTTTCCTCTCCTTTAAGGGGGGCAGTTCAATGGGGAAAACGTTCAAACGATAATAGAGGTCACTGCGAAATTGCCTTTCATCACACAATTGCTTGAGATCAATATTGGTTGCTGTAATAATTCTTACTTCGGCCTGAATTTCTTCTTCACCACCCACCCGGTGGAAAATACCATCCTGGAGCACCTGGAGCAGTTTAATCTGGGCGGAAGGCGTAATGGTCCCGATTTCATCAAGGAAAATCGTGCCGTTTTTGGCAATCTCAAATTTACCCAGTTTTCTTTTAATGGCACCGGTAAATGATCCTTTTTCGTGGCCGAACATCTCACTTTCAACAAGGGTCTCTGGAATGGCACCACAATGGACTTCTATAAATCGTTCCTTTTTCCTCAAGGACAATTTATGGATAAACCTGGCGGTGAACCCCTTGCCGGTGCCGGTCTCGCCCAACAAGAGGATGGTGCTTTTTGTGGATGCCACCGCACGAATTTTCTCAAAAACGACTTTCATGGCAGGACTTTTGGTCTGCATCAAATCAAACCCGTCTTCCTGCCAGACCTGTTCCCTTAAATAATCAAGTTCAGACTCTGCACGGGTCTGCTCCATTATACTGTTAATCACCAGATTAATTTCATCCGGAACAAGGGGGTAGGTGAGATAAGACGCCGCCCCTTCGTTGACAATTTTCACCGCCTCTTTCAATGATTCAGGTTCCACCATGACAACAATACTGGTGTTGGGGCAGACCAGGCCAACGGTTTGAAAAACGGCTTTATAGCTGCTGTCGGAGGCGGCCTCCCGCAGAATATCCATATCCACGAATACAACGTCGCTTCTGTTCTGTCTTAATGCCTGGAGGGCATCCGTGACATTGGTGCTGCTATCAATGTCATATACGGTGTTGAGACTCTTTTTGAGCGTGGTGAACAAATTGATGTTTTTAAGTACAAAATGTATTTTTTTCACGGTACCGCCTTTTTACACTGGACTAAAATCATGCTTTCTTTCCGGCCCCGGAACAATCAAATACCCGCCGCAATAAAAAGAACTTATAGTTCTCTTTTTAATTAAATACCTAATTTATTTGATCCAACCCCAAAAGACAAGCCTGATAATTTCCAATGGGACAAAGACATAACTTTTCCCAGGCCCATCCTGACTTTCTGATCAACCAGCTCTCCAGAAGTCCGATTTTGGATGGTTTATAACTTACCTGAAAATAAATATAAGAAAAAAGAAGGAATAAAAATTTCCGAAAAAGCTATTTACAAGAACTAGTTATTCCTTTTCTCCACACCTATATTCAAAAACAAGCCGCCTCCCAAAGGGTGATACCCAACAATAAGAGCGCAAATTCAAAGACTTGGTAATAGATCCTACAATTCTTTTTTTATTGGCACCCATCGTGCAAATTACTGTTGGTTTGACTAAAAAACATAACCAGGACTTCCCATGGCAAATACCGAAATAGCAGAACATGTGAACCGGATCAAAAAAGAGTATGCTAAGATCTACGAAAAAATACAATGGATTACACCGGAAGCAGCAGAGCAGGCTAAGGGGATCCGGGACAGACTGATTTTGGAAATTTTCAAGGAAACAGGGGCGGCCTGGAAATTTTCAGATACCAAGCTGATCTCCCATGGCATATCCCCGGGCTGCACCCTTTGCGGGGAGGGAGAATGGTCCTGCCTTTTTATCAACGGCATCTGCAATGCCAAATGCTTTTATTGCCCCTCTTCACAGCAGGACAAGGGGGATCCCATCACCAGTTCCGTTGAATTCCCCAATGCACTGGATTATGCGGACTATGTGAACCGATTCAAGATCAAAGGGGTCAGTTTCAGCGGGGGAGAACCCTTTTTAACCTTTGACAAAGTCATCCACTTTCTGAAAACCCTGAGGGAAAAAGTACCCCATCCCCTATATATATGGATGTATACCAACGGTATTCTGGTCACCGCGGACAAGCTCAAGGCTCTCAGGGACAACGGGCTTGATGAAATTCGGTTTGACCTGTCCGCCGATCATTACACCCTGGGCGGCCCCCAAAAAGCCGTGGGCATCATTCCTAGGGTGACCGTAGAAATCCCCGCCATCCCCGAAGATCTGGATAAAACCAAGAAGATGATAGGGGAACTTTATTCTGCCGGGGTTGACTACCTGAACCTGCACCAGATCAGATGTACGGAATTCAACCGGCCCAAACTGATCAAGCGGGGCTATAACTTTCTTCACGGTCCCGGGGTAACGATTCTGGAAACGGAACTCACGGCACTGGAGTTAATCCGATACGGTCTTGAACAGAACATCCCTTTGCCCATGAATTATTGTGCCTTTACCTATCGTCACCAACACCAGAAAGCCGGGGCAATGAAGAGAAATGCCCTGATGATAAAAGCCGCCCATGAGGAGATTACCGCCACAGGACATATCCGGGCCATGGGGGTCTGGGGAGAACCGGAGCAGATCAGCAAAATTCATGACCGCTTCATATCCGAGAACATAGATCCGCAATTCTGGAAACGCGGGTCAAAGGGGGATCATCTTTTATTGCATTCGTCTCTTCTGCCGGAATTAGACACCAAAGGGCTGCGTCTCAAGATCGGCTACAGCGGGACCGCATTGAGGCCGTCTGTTTCTTTTCGCCATCCCTTTAAAGAAATCCCTTTGAACAAAGGCAAAAAGGTGGTGATAGAACGGTTTGTCCGGAAAACAGTCTGGCTCGAGGAAGAGCAGGCGCATCAATTCGGGGCCTTATTCCTGGGGCAGAAGTCAGGCCCCCCCACACCACCTTCCGACCTTCTGCCGGATGATGTATTCCGACAGATAAAAAAGTTTGAATCCATCTCTCCGGGTCTGGCCCAGTATTATTGATGGTGCAGGGATTGCTCTTAATTAAAATGCAGGTCCGGCCAGTCTTTTTTCCACATAAACCCGGGCTTTAACCTGTTTCTCTTTGACCATGATGGTTTCGGTCTGAACCCATGCAGCCCTGTCTATTGTACCAATTTTTATTTGGGATGAGGGTTTGATCAGCAGCCGAGTCTCCCCCAGCTGCTTTTCTCTGATATCATCCCGGGTGCCTTTGTCCCGCTTCGTGATATCGGACAGAACCCGGTATGAATTGGCCGGGTCCATTGCAAATTCCCAGGCCGCCATCAGAGCGGTGATAAATGTCCGCACCATTTCCGGGTGTTTTTTCATCATCCGGCCCGATGTCACCACGGAGTTGGCCACAAAAGAGACCCCGAAATCCGCTGGATTGAAGAATTTTACGAATTCGCCTTCTTTGGCCAGCTTATCTTCCAGGATCACGCCCTGGGAGTTTCTGTACACAGGCCAGACTTCCACCTTTTTCTTTAAAAACGGGGTAAAATCGAAGCGAACGCTGGAAATGCGGACGTCCTTAGGTGTCAGACCGGCCATGGCCAGAAGGGTGTTCATGATCGTCTCGTCGTTGCCGCCAAAGGTCACCCCGATATGCCTTGTCCTTAAATCATTGAGAGTTCTTATTTCAGGCTGGTCTGCCCGGTAGATCCACTGCATGGGATTGACCTGGAAGAGCTGGGCCAGGACCACCACATCCGCGCCCTTATCCAGGGCCCGAATTACCTGATCGGCCGAGGCCACCCCGAAATCCGCATATCCCAGTTCCAGCTCCTTGATGGCATTTTTTTCAGGCCCCCCCTCCTTGACCCGGACATCAAGACCTGCCCGGCTGAAAAAACCGCCGGAATCAGCCATGATGTCTCCGGCAACAGAGGTATTGAACAGCCATTTGAGCCGGTAGTTGAGGGTCGCGGAAAAGGCCGGTGATACGACCAGGGACAGGCAAAAGAAGGTTCCCGCCAGAAGCATTCCAATTTTTTTTATCATGTTCATAACAGATCTCCTCCTTTTGGTGCAGACCATTTGGTTTTCATCTGTTCTCCCAGGGACTCCAGCATGCCCTGATAAACGGAAATCACGATGCCGATCATGAAAAGGGCCACCAGGATACCGGACAGATCGCTCTGGTACAGGGCAATACGGATACTATAGCCGATCCCCGCATCTGCAGCAATGAATTCAGCCACAATGGTGCCGGCCATGGCCAGAGTAGCGGACCCGGCAATCACCGTGGTCAGTTTGCTTAAATTCTCAAAGGCCCGGATCTTTACCTCTAACTGCCACCGCATCCGGCCCGTGGCAATGTAAAAATGCTCGATATCTTTTATGGGCGCGGCCATGATACCCAATACGGACAGCAGCAAAGGAAAATAGCAGATCATGGAGGCGATCAAGAGCCGGGAAAGAAACCCGTCCCCCAGAAGGATGAAGATAATAGGCGCCAGGGCCACAATGGGATAGGCCTGTATATTATAGGCCATAACCTTTATGAAAGACCCCACCCAGGAGGATTTCCGCCCCAGAATCCCCACGGTAAAGGCCAAAACAATGGAAATAAACTGGCCCAGTATCGTGACGGACAGGGTGTTCAGCACATCAAAGAAGTAATCCGACACGACCCGACCGGCCGTCTCAGCCACCAGTTCAATCCCGGGAATCACGTAATCAGAAAGCCCCATGCCGTATTTGATGGCCAGAAGTCCGGCCAGCCCAATGATATACACAATAAGAAACTGGTAGATTCGTCTAAACAGCATTCATGATCTCCAGCATGGTCCGGTCCAGCCCATCTTTATCCGGCCCATATCCCTGGCAATAATCCCGGCCCCGCACCACCAGGCTGTCCAGGCTACCCAGAATAAGGATCTCCCGGCAAAACCGGGCCACTTCCGTTAAATTATGGGAAATATATAGAAAAAGCTTGTCCGGAAAAAGTTCCTTCACAGTCAGAATAATGGTCTCCCTCAGGGCTTCATCAACATTGGCCAGGCTTTCGTCAAGGATGAGCATGTCAAAATCCTGGATCAGGTAGCGGATGAGGTTCATCCGGTTCTGCTGGCCCATGGACAATTGGGAAAACCGGGATTTCAAAAGGGATTCCACCTTGAAGATACGGATCAGTTCCTCCTTGAGGCCTTCTTTGCCTGGAGGACAGACCTTATCCAGATGGCTGCCCGTGCCTGACCATCCCGGCAGCCGCTCCTGGTTATACGAATAGAGGATGGTGGAAATACCCTCGTATACAAAATGAGCACTCCCAGCGTTCCCGTTCCCAGCCAAAAGACGGGCAAAGGAAGTTTTACCCACGCCTGACGGGCCGAACACCGCATTAAATCCGGGTGCAGCCATGGAAAAACTCAAGTTTTCCAGCACCGGCCTCTCTGCACCCGGGTATGTAAATGTCAGATCCCTGCATTCAAATTGCATAACAATCTCCACAACAGCATATTTTCTGGATAATCCATACCGGGTCTGGGCTCAAAAATCAATGGGTTAAAACCCAGTGGCTCAAAGATCAGGAAGCATGGTCCCGTAGGCTTTGAAATTCCTGTGTAGCTCAAAACATTCGCTGAGATCGTGACAGATATGGCCGCAGGTGCTGGTTTCAATATACCGGTTCAGATAAGGACGGTAAGCCGGATGGGCACAGGTATTGATTATCTTTTCCGCCCGTTCCAGGGGCCCAAGCCCCCTAAGGTCCGCCAAACCCTGCTCCGTGACCACCACCTGGACCGAATGCTCGTTATTGTCCACATGGGGGGTCATGGGCACTACGGCCGAAATCTTACCGTCCTTGGCAATGGACGGCGTCATAAAAATGGAAAGATGACTGTTCCGTGCGAATTCCCCGCTGCCCCCAACGCCATTCATGATATGGGTGCCCAGGACATGAGAAGAATTGACATTCCCGTAGATATCCATTTCCAGGGCTGTGTTCAGGGCAATCACCCCCAGTCGGCGTATAATGCCGGGATGATTGGAAATCTCCTGGGGACGGAGTACGATCTTCCGGGAATAAAAATCCATATTGTCGGTCAACTGCTTCAGCCGGTCCGGCACAATGGTCAGGGAGGTGGCAGACGCCCCAAGCAATTTGCCCGCATCAATGAGATCCATCATGGCATCCTGGAACACTTCGGAATACATATAAAAAGGCGGAATGTCAGGATGGTTCCCCAGCCCGGCCAGTACCGCATTGGCGGTATTACCCACCCCGGCCTGGAGGGGGAAAAACTCAGGAGGAATACGCCCGGCAGCCTTTTCAGCCAAGAGGAAATCAATGACATGGCCGGCAATTTTCCGGCTATTTTCATCTTCACAGCTAAGGGGCCGGATCTGGTCGGGTTCGTCATTTTCCACAATGCCCACCACCTTTTTGGGATCCACCTGGGCATAGGGCCAGCCGATCTTGGTCAAAGGGTCATGGACGTTAATGGGGCTGCGCCGGGGTGGGGGCGGAATAATGAAAATATCGGTCAGCTCCCGCAACCGGTGGGAATGGCAGTGGTTCAACTCAATAATGACCTTGTCCGCACAGGCCAGCCAGGTGGGCGAGGCCCCAACGGATGAGGACAGGTAGACCCGGCCGTCACGGGTAATTTCCGTGGCTTCCACCACAGCCACATCCACCTTACCGAAAAATCCCGCTGCCACGGTCTGGGCCATGTGGGAAAGGTGCATGTCCACATATTCAACTTCCTGGCGGTTGATCTGGTCACGCAGGATTTTCCCTCCCTGGTAGGGAGCCCGCCAGGAAATAGCATTGGCCGCCGCCAAATCATTGTCAATATAATCACCGGAGGAGGCACCGGTAAGGACCCGCAGCCGGAACTCCCGTCCCTGCTCCTGTTCAGCCCTGGCATGCTCAGCCAGCATGACCGGCACGGCCTTGGCCCCCCCTGCCGGGGTAAACCCGGAAAATGCCACTGTATCCCCGTGTTTAATCAAGGCTGTGACTTCCTCTTTTGACAATATTGAATATCCGCTGGTTGATCCGCTTCTCTTCATTCTATATACCTGTTATGTATCAGGCCGTCTCCCTGCCCCTGGTCAGACTCATAAAGCAAGGCAAAAGAACGGCCGGTTAATATTAAAAACCATGGGGTTAAGCCATATCCAGAATGAAAATTCAAGGTTTTTTATTGATTTCCCAAAAGAATTCATTTAATTTTACAGACCAATAGCCGGCGTAACTCAGTTGGTAGAGTAGTTCACTCGTAATGATCAAGTCAGCGGTTCGACTCCGCTCGCCGGCTCCAGTCACAAATAGCAAAAAGCTTTCTGTCGCGGGCAACAGAAAGCCTTTTACATTTTGCGTAACCGATATGGTAGCGGTTACCGGCCAACCGGAACGATCAGCACGGGAATTCGAGACCTCCGCAGCACACGTTTGGCCACAGAACCCAAAAAGGTGTGGGTAAACCCCTTTTCATGGGCACCCATGATAATGAGATCCGCCTCTATATTTTTGGACGCCTTAAGAATCTCAGCCTCGGGGTATCCCTTGACGACTTTTATGGTCAACCGTGCCGGGTCAATGGTATTCTCACCCGGGGTGGAAAAGCAGATTCTCTTCACCCTTGCCTCCATCTCTTCAATGGCCCCTTTCCCCTTCTGGGCCATGACCTGGCTTTTATCTTTACCCAGATATGAGGCAAGAGCCAGTATGGCGTCCTGGGACGGTTCTTCCATCACATGGAGGCTGGTGATATGGGCGTTATGCTGGTTTGCAATGAAAACCGCGTATTGAAAAAATTGGGGCGCGGCCTTGGAAAGATCTGTTGCATAAAGTATTTTTTTAATCTGATGGGTCATGGGTCATTCCTTTAATAAATAAAAATTATCGGTGTTCTAAGGGTCGCGCAATAATTAGTTTGCGTTCTGTTTGCAAATACCCAATGTTTTAAGGGTGTTTGCCAACCAACCATGTGAGATTATTGTTGCGCGGTCCCTAAAGCACAAAAACATAAATAAATCGTCCATTGAAATTAAATGCTTTTTGCGCCCGATCTGAGCCGAGATTCAACTCAGATCCATATTTGGACGGTTTTAATTTGATACTGAGCCTAAAATTGTAAATTTCTTTTTCAGGCAGTTTCACGAATTGTTCTCAGCCACGATTCCTTTTGATACTCCACATGGCCTTGATTCGTCAAGTCAAAAGCACAAGACAGCGCAATTCTCAATATGGATCTAAACCGAGTCAATAGTCCTGAAACCGGGCCAGAAGTTATCGCCGGAACAGGGACAGGGGCGAAGGGCAAATTCCACCCATCACGGTCAAATCTTTTGCACTGCAATAACCTTTGGAGACCCAACCCCCGTCAAATCCGGCCTGGGTGATGACCTGGAGGTGGGTGTGGTAAAACCAGTTTCCGTTTTCATGGAAATCCCCGATCCTGGCAAATGCCTCTCCCGCCTTGAAAACAGTACCGGGATCAGGCAGTTCTGCCCTGTTCAGATGGCCGTAGAGACTGAAAAAAGTTTCAAAATACGGACTGTCGTGGCGGAGGAGAACATTGCCCCCGTAGTTGCCGTCCCCTTGCTCATAACCGCTCTCCTGGACCACAGCATCCAGAGGGGCATGGAGGGGGGTGTCCAGAGGAACGATAATATCCAGGCCAAGGTGAAAATACCGCTGTTCCGCCTGCATCTGGGGGTAATCGGACAGAACTGTCCGCCGGTCTTCAAGGTAAGATGCCACCCCCCAGGTAAACCGATCCGCCATGGTCTTATCCAACCAGGCCTGAAATGCCTGCTGATCATGGATGTCCACCTCGTCAAACAGGGAGGATTCCCGGGAAAGATCCACCACCAGGGGATCCCCTTTCAACTCCGTAAACAGGGGCTGGATATCAAGGTTTTCGCTGTATGCCAGATAGGGATATATCATAGCTGCTATCTTAGGTCTCATAAACAATTTCTCCGTTAAACAGGGTCAGGTCCACACCGGACCGGGGAATATCCTCCAGTGGTATCTCATAGATATTTTTATCCAGCACCACCAGGTCAGCCCGCTTTCCCAGCGCAAGGGAGCCTGTGATATCCCCCATGCCTGAAATCTGGGCAGGTGTCAGGGTATAGGCCCGGACCGCCTCTGCCACGGTAACGGCCTGCTCCGGATACCATCCCCCTTCAGGGGTATGATCCATGCGCTGCCGGGTAACTGCCGAAAAGATACCGCACAGAGGATTGGGGTCTGACACCGGGGCATCGGAATTAAAAATAAAGGGCAGTCCTGTATCCATAAGCCGTCTAAAATTATAGGCATATTGACCCCGGGCCCCCACGCTCTGTTCGATCATGGAAATGTCCAGGCTCAGATTGTTGGCCTGGCAGGAGAGGACCAGGTTGTCAAGACCACTCAATTGTTCCATATCTTCGGGCCGGATAAGCTGGAGATGTTCCATGCGGTGGGGCAGCCTGCATTGGGTGGAAAAATCTTCTTCCAGGCGGCAAAAAACCTGAATAATCCCATGGCAGGCCCGGTCACCCAGGCTGTGAACCATGGCGGCCAGGCCAGCCTGGTCCGCCTTCCGGATCTTTGCCTCGAGAACATCTAAGGGTGTCAGGGGCATCCCTTTTCCACCGTCCAGATAGGGCTCTGTCAACCAGGCGGTGCGGGCGCCCATGCCCCCGTCGGCAAAAAATTTCAGCCAGCCGATGCGGAGGATGTCATCTCCGAATCCCGAAGTGAGTCCAAGCTCAACGGCCTGGTCGGTTTTCTCTCCCGGCAGGTCCACAAAACAGCGGAGCTTGAGTTTTTCTGCAGCATGAAAATCCTGAAAAGCCCTCAAGGCATCGGCCCCGTCCTCCCCGCCCATGAGGCGCACATCGTGGATGGCAGTCAATCCTATGCGGTGGCAATGGGCCATGGCCTTTTCCATATTGGCCGTCATCCGGCCCCTTGATAGGTCAGGTATTTGGGCAGAAATCAGATTGGGGGCCAACTCTTTAAGAATACCCGTGGGAATGCCCTGGGCATCCCGGTCAATCACCGCCCCTTGAGGAGAATTAAAATCTTCATCAATCCCGGCCAAGGCCAGGGCTCTGGAATTGGCCACGGCAAGGTGGCAGTCGCATCTCCAGATGCAGACGGGATGATCCGGTGCCAGTCTGTCCAGGTCCTTCCGGTCCGGCATTCTATTTTCCGGCCATTCGGATTCATTAAAGCCCAGCCCCAGAATCCATGCCTCCGGCTCAACATCCTCTGCCCGGGCCTGAATCATATTTTCCATGTCCATAAAACTCCGGGCCTTAGCCAGATCCAGGCTGTCGATATTTTGAGCCCAGCCGAAAAAATGAAAATGGGTGTCCCAAAAGCCGGGCAGTACCAGTCTGTTTTCCAGATCAATGATCCGGGTGGTTCTGCCGGCCATGGGAAGAATGTCCCGGTCCAGGCCGACGGCTGCAATTGTTTTCCCGGAAACGGCAAGGGCAGTGGCAAGGGGACAGGCCTCGTCCTGGGTGCGAATCTGGCCATTATGAAGGATTAAATCAATTGTCAGGGCAGATGTCATGTCGGCGTCCTTATTGAATGGGCGTAAATAAGATGTTGTTTAACACCGCCACGAATGGAGATCAAGAGCTAAGGGTCGGCTTAAAAATTAGTTCATTTTCTGTTTTCAAAATACCCAATATTTTAGTGGGTATTCTAAACAGATTATGTGAAATTATTTTTAAACGATCCCTAAAACACCTGGGCCGAATCCTTGATCACGGACCGGATCTGTTCCCCGATGGTTAAAACCACTTCAGGCGTCAGGCCCAGATGCTGAATGGCACTGAGATCTGAAATCCGTTTTAATGAATTATCCCGGTCTATTTCCCCGTCCTGCTCCCCGGGTCCGGACTGGCCATCATGATCGATGATCAGAGGTTGATCCTCCCGCTCCACGAGCCCGAACCCCAGTTCATTTGCCAGGTGGTCTGACAGGCTGATCACCAATAGTTCCCGGTCTGCATCCTTTTCATACCTGTTCCAGTGATGGAATTCAGCCATGTGAATAAAATTCTTGGGAAACCTCATCTTTTTAATGAGCGCCGCCCCGAATGTGGTATGAATTTCATGGATGGCCAGCTGAAGTTCTCTATCTGCAATGGAGTGGTCAGAGTGAATATCCACAAAGGCCTTCATGAGAAGCATTTTCCCGATATCATGGATAATCCCCATTAAAAAAAGATTATCGGTTTTCTCAATTCCTGCAGCTTCCCCCAGGTGTTTTGCCAGGGTGGCAACCCCGAACGAGTGAATCCAGAGCTGGTCCAGTTCTATTTTAAGAGATTTATTGTCCGAATCATAAAGATTTTTGGCTGCCACGGCGGAAATCACGGCACAGGTGGTTTTCAACCCCAATCGAACCAGGGCCGCATTGAGGTTGTCCACGGTATCCACCCCCTTGTACAGGGGCGAATTGGCAATGGAAATCAATTTTGAGGAAATGACAATATCTTTTTCAACAATTTCCCCAAGGTCTTCAATGGAAGGATCTTCACCGGCGATGAGTTCATTCACCTGCTGAACAATATGGGGGAACACGGGCAGGGCAATCTTACCCGAATAAAACCGATTGATGATATCGGCCACGGCAGCGGTATGGGAGGTCTCTTTCTCTTCGGTTTTCAATGCCTCGGTGGTATCGAATCCCATCTTTCCCAGGTTCTGCATAAGCTGAACCCGGCTCACCGGCTTGGTCAGATATCCGTTGCATCCCAGCTTAATACAGGCCTTTATGGTATTCATATTCATCCTGGCCGTGACCATGAGGATTTTAACCCGTTTTGCCTTGGGAATTTTGTCCTTCACTTCCTGCTGCCGGATATGCTGGAGCATCTGCCGGCCGTCCATGCCGGGCATGGACACATCCAGGGTGATGATATCGAAGGGCTCCCCATTGGATACCGCCACTTCCATTTCAGCAAGGGCCTTTTGGGAATTTTCCACAGCCACACAGGCCCCCAGGGCTTTCATCTTTGATACCAGAATCTTTCTGGAAATTTTTTCATCATCCACGATGAGTATTTTCATCTGCCCACCCTTAATTTATCACCTAAAAGTATCATTGAATAACAGGAATATCCGCCATGGATTCGGCTTCATTTCCCACCACTTCGGGCATCATTACGGCCTGGGATGTTTTGCCGTCCACCAGAATCCTAATTGGCGTATTAAAATGGATATGCTTTAAATAACGTGTCTTGGTGGTGCATGCCTGGCAGGAGAAAAAACCGTAATCAATAAAGTCTTCACTCCTGTCCTGGACCGTAATATAGGAGATCCCCAGAGAGGTAATATTCTGGAAAAAATGGGACCCCTGGGAGGGATCAGCCTTGATGCTTTCGATGGTGGTTTCCACCATCACCCCCACATTTGAAATATCGTTCCATACCACGGGGATGCCCAGCCATCGGTCCGATGATCCCCACCGCCCCGGCCCGATGAGTACGTATTTTTGGCCGGACGAATTGAAAAGGGCATTAATTTTATTAATTTCCCCGGCAATTTCCACGGTTTTCCCTGGATCAAACCCTTCCGGGTCCACATAGACCAGATCGGAGATATCCTTGTATTCCCCGTTTCCCAGGGAAAGAGTGGAATGACAAAATGCCCTTTTTATGTCGGATTCCGTGATTTTCACCCCCAGGTTCTGCTTATACTGACCCATGGGTCGGATCTGAAGAAGGGAAAATTCCGGCCGACTTCTGCCGTCCACAGGCAGGTTCACGGCAAACTCCACTTCCACTGATGATCCCATCCAACGGGAGCCTATGTCTGTGACCTCATTCAAAATCTTAGCCAGGGGAAATGAATCATACTTAAGCACATTGGCAAAGGTCAGTATGGGAAATCCTTTTTCGGAAAAAGAGTCCCTGATCCGGTTATCCTGCATGTGAAAGGTGGAGGACAGGGCCCGGACAATGGGATGATCTGTGGCCTCACTAAGATCCAGTCTTACCAGGGTGGGATCTTCAGAAGAGCCTACGAATTTTTCATGGGCCGGGAATTCATCTATTTTCAGGGCGTAGAAATATTTCTGAGAGTTCTCCAGAATATCCTCTACAATGGAAAACTGGGGCAGAAACTGGGGATACCGGGGACAGAACCGTAAGGTCTTCCCCCCTTCCATGACAATTTTGCCCAGACCCAGTGCAATATAGGCAATTCCCTCTTCTGCCCTGAGATGGGCAATGGGATAAAAATTATAGGACTGGGCCACCCCGGAAACAGCCGGATAAAAATAATTTTTATACTTAACGCCCGTGAGCTGCTGGAGCACCACAGCCATTTCCTCGTCTTCGGTTCTATGCATGGTGCTCCGGGCATAAGACCTTGGGGCCTTCATATACGTGGAGGCATAGACGAGCTTCACCGCCATAATCAGTCGCTCCAGACGACGGTCCAGACTGGGGTCTGAATTGGGCAGCATATAGGTGTTATAAAGGCCTGCAAAGGGCTGGTAATGGGCATCTTCAAACAGAGAAGAGGACCGCACCGCAATGGGGTAGCGCACATTCTGAAGATAAGCCGCAAGATTCATCTTCAGGCGGTCAGGAAACTTTGCCTTGAGAAAATATCCTACCACTTCCTCATCTTCCAGGTCTGTTTCAGACTCTAAAAGCCGGGAAAGGTTATTTCCCTCTATAAAAGATCTGAACCCGTCTGTTGCAATGACAAAGGTCTGGGGAATGGTAATATCCACACCTGGAAATTTTTCAGCCAGGGCCGGGTCCTGCTTGAGCTGGTGGGCCATGAAGGCCAGGCCCCTGGCCTTGCCCCCCAGGGACCCGCTTCCGATCTTCATAAAATCGGTATCCGGATCAAATCGATCGGAATCAAAATCAATGACATGCCCCTGACGGGTGCCCCGTCTCCGGGTCCGGATGCTGTCCATGAGAAAGCGTTTAAGTTCTGCTGCGTCACTGAAATCGTCAATGGTATAGGGTTTGAGGCTCAGGGCGAAATCAATCTCACTTCTGGCCATGAGCCACCGTGAAAAATCATTGTTCCGGGCATGGCCGAGGATGGACTCGTCAGGGATCTCCATGAGCAGTTTTTCAACGGCCCGGAGGTTTGATGCCCGTGCAATCTCTTCACCGTTGGGCATCCGGAAGACAAAGGCCCCGAAGCCCAGGCTGGTTACAAAAAAGGTCTTGATCTGATCATGAAGATTATTGGAATTTTTGTTGATAAAGGTTGCAGGAATAGAGCCCACCCGCTTCCGATTCTCTTCTTCCGTACTGAGGATGAGCACGGGCAGATCAGGGGTTTCAGATTTTATCCGGGTCAAAAGCTTCTGGCCGGCATGGGGATCTTCCTGCCCGCCCCTCGGATACCGCATATCGGAAAACACGGACAACACATAGGGCTTATACTGTTCATACAGGGCAAGTGCCTGCTCAAAATCATGTGCCACCAACACCTTGGGCCGACCCCGCATCTTCAGCAGCCTGTCTTCCTCATTAATGGATTCGTCAATCACCGACTGGGTCTGGAAAACAATCTGCTTATAGAGTACGGGAAGAAATGAGGAATAATGGTAGGGAGAATCCTCCACCATGATGATCACCCGGACCTTTGCATTTTCCGTATCAAAGGCCACATTTTTCTCATCTTCAAAGTTTTTAATGATGGCCAAAAGAAGGTCGGCATTCCCCCCCCAGATATAGGTCCGGTCCACGGCTGTTCCCTCTTTGGCGCAGACATACTGATTCACATTGCAGGTATTGTGAAGCAGCAGATAAAAGGGGAGATCTGAATACAGCTTTTTAACTTCTTCTCCAAAGGAATAAACATCCATCCCGTCCAGGCTGGGCATGGCCAGGATGAGATCAAAATGTTTTTTTTCAAGACGACCAAAGGCCTCCCCGGCAGAGGAGGCCCAGCTCAATTTCGGGGGCTTGGACAGGTTCAGCCCTTTGTATTCATTAATAATCCGGTTGGACAGCCGCCCCTCTTCTTCCATGATAAAGGCATCATAGGGACTGGAAACCAGGAGAATATCCACCACCTTATTGGCCATAAGTTCATGGTAAATTTTGATGGACGGTGCATTCGTCGGTGTATCGTAAAGTTTCATGAATCGCCTCGGATCATGGATAATCGTGAGTCTTTACTATACCCGTTTTTTCCAGGCTATGTCAAACAGGATCAGGGTCTAATCCATCCCCATCTCTTTCTCAACCACGGCCAGTTTTTGAAGCAGTTCATCTTTTGTTTCCGGGGTCAGATCCGGTGCGGCCAGCTGTTTTTGAAGGCCCAGAAGAATCATCTCCGCCCTATAGTCATTGCAGGTATAGTTTGAAATTTTATGTGTTGAATTTTCCATTTCAGCATCCTCCAGGCATTACTTAATACAAATCGTATCTCACCAGTTTTCCGTCAAGTCCGCCGATTTTCAAGGGCCGTTTCCAGGAAGGGGCCAGGGGCACCTTTTTAATATACTTGATATCCCCGAAATAGACATAGGCTGTGCATCCTTTGCACTGATCCTTAAAGAAAGTTCCCAGATCTTTGTAAAAAAGATTCAGGTCCTGGTCCTTGCCCATGCGGATCCCGTAAGGAGGATTGGCCACGATAACGGAATCTTCAATGGGGTCCAGTTCCCTGAAATCCGAGAGCCAGATGGGGATATCCCCTCCGAAATGAAGGCCCATAAGATTGGTCATAACTGCCTCCACAGAGGTTTCGGCAATATCACTTCCCTGGATCAGATCCCGGGGCAAGGGCCGGATATTATCCTTGGCATCGGCCCGGACACGCTCCCACTCCCTGGTATCAAAATCCGGCAGCCGCTCAAACCCGAAACTCTCCCTGAAAATCTGGGCCGGAATCCGGCAATAATGCATCAGAGCCTCGCAGAGCAGGGTACCTGAGCCACACATGGGATCATACAAGGTTTTTTCACCGTTCCACTCGCTCAACCGGATAATGGCTGCCGCCACAGTCTCCTGCATGGGAGCGGAGACAGAGGCCTCCCTGTACCCCCGTTTATGCAGAGGGCCTCCGGACGCATCCACAGAAATGGTGGCCCGGTCCCGGTGAATATGAACATTTATAATAATCCAGGGATTGTCGGCATCCACCGAAGGCCGCTTATTGGTCCTGTCCCTGAAATAATCGGCAATGGCATCCTTGACCCTGAGCCCTGCAAAATTTGAATGGGTGATCTCGGACTCCGCCACATTGGCCATAATGGAAAAGGTCTTTTTCGGGGTTAAAAATTCCTCCCACCGGATCTTTTTAGCTGCCTTATACAGTTCCTCCTGGTCAGGGCACTCAAACTCGACCAGAGGCGCCAGTATCCTTGACACCAGCCTGGCATAGTAGGTGATCCTATAAAACCCGGCCTTATCGGTCTTAAACCAAATGCCGCGGAACACCGGCTGCAGCTCTTGTGCCCCCAGTTCTCGAAGTTCGGTCAGGGCGAGATCCTTGACGCTTTCAGAGACCTGTGCAAAATAGCGGGATTCTTTTTCGTATATATACTCAAGCTTGGCAAGCTTACGGGTTTTACCCCGCCCCTTTTGTAGGATTGCTCTTTTTTCCATATTCAGTTTTTATCCTTGTTAAATCGCTTGTTAAACCCTTCTTTATACCAGTATTTAATCCGTTTTAAAATATTTAATTTCTCACTATTCGTCCGCATTGATTATGCCGGCGGGTGGGAACCGTTTATTATCCTTATTTTAAGTTTCACGAAATAGATTTATCTGATATCGTTTGTATAATTTACATCAAAAAAACCAAAGCGGTTCCCTCAAATTAGGATGCCGGCGATTAATAAAAAATCCTGATTACAATTGAGCGATAGAGAGAAAATACATTGAAAAACTGGATATATCATCTTATTGGCATATTTTTTATATTCCTGTTCTTCCATGACTATGCGGTCGCCCGGGAAGTATCACAGACCTACTCACCAAACGAAATAAAATGGCACAGGGCCTATTTCCCGCCTGTAACCATCCCAAGTGGCCCGGATGCGGATTCCGGTTTTTTTGACCGAGTAACAATGGAAGAAAATACTCCAGCGGCATAGATGATATCTTAAGCAATTCCATCAACAGGATTCTGGAAGCCCACAGGGAATCTCCCGAGTATTTAGGGTTTTATGAATACTGGCTCGACCCTGAGACCAAAGCACCTTATAAAGGGCTTGTTAATCGACACTTTAATAGTGAAAAAACCAAATAACAGCCATGCGCAGCTTGACCTTAAGGAATTTGCATAGATCCTTCATATAAGCCCTTATGCCTTACATTAGTATCATCAGGCATATCAACAGGGCGGACACCCCGATCATGGGCACAAGTTCCGCCTTTGTAAACCGCCTCATTTCAGGGTATTTCACCAGCATGAAAATGAGATAGACAATAACGGCAAAGGGCAGTGCCGGCAGAAAGATACGGGCTTCCCGGGCAAAGAAGATGGCAACAGCCAATCCGGTACAGGTAACAGGAAAAAAGGCAAGCACCGGTATTGTCCCTTCCATGGGCTTTCCAAAAATATTATCCCTCATATTAAATTTAAAGGCTGCCGCTGAAAAAAAGGCGATGATGATCCAGTCGGTAATGCCGAAAACCGGCATAAAGGCCTTTTGCCCGGGCATGGGAATCTTGACCAGAACAAAATCCACCAGGGGCGGCAGGCCCTGCATCCCGCCTTCATAATAGTCGGCAATACTTTCAGACAACACCTTTGTGGGGCCTTTGAATACGCTGAACAGATCAGCGAGACCCGCTGTTACACCGACTGCCACAATTTCTGCAGGCCGTTTCAGGTGGCTTGCCAGCCAGGCCCCGAGGATACAGGCAAAAAGGATAAGGGTCAGGGTCAGGCTGCCGGTTAAAAGATTAGACCTGACTCCGGCGGCGGCCAGGCTGTAAGCAGTTATAAATATTACAACAACGGTTAACAACCAGACCGTTCTCAGGGCGTGGCGGATGCTGAAACGCGGTTCAATCCTGGTCAGGTAAATTTGCATGATGATTGATGCCGAATAGAGACAGACCCCAATGGAAACGTAGTCAAAAACCCGGAACACCTCCCCGGGCAACACCCGGCCGGCACCATAAAGGCCAAGGGAAGCCAGGCCCCAGATCAGACAGATGACGGCCAGGGGTTTCATCAGGTCAGGGCTGAACCGATACCCAGAAGATCGGCCACATTGGCTCCCGGCTCAATCACGGGTTCGATCAGTGACTTGGGACAGGTCATGAGGGTGGATATTCCGGGGCCGTGGCCGGCCAGCCTGCAATCGGAATGGACCAGGATTCCAATGCTCACAGCGCCCTGGACAAAGGCCCGTCCATAGGAATTGTCATGGTCCATGAGGGCCACAAAATCCCCGAACCGCATTTGGTCCAGATGGTATTTTTTTACCGTATCCGGATCAGAAGTCATGACATCGTAATCGCCTGCTCCCACATGGGCCCGGCCAACGCCGGAACCCATACAGGCCGCCGGCACCAAGGTGGTAACCGGCACCCTGAGCGTTCCGGTTCCAGTCTGAGTTATTTTCATCTTTTCCAGAAGATCCGGATCCAGGTTGAAAAGCTTTATCTCCGGATAATCGGTCAGGGCAAGGCCCTGCCCCTTGGCCCGAATGAGGATTTTATCCTCATAGGTCATCATCTCCTTCACCGCCCTGGGGAAATCCACGATAATATGCTCGGATCCCCCGTGGTGGCCGATGACCATCCCGGTTTCGCCCTTAGCCTCTCCGGAAACGATTTTTGCCTCATTGCCCACACAGGACAAAATCTGAAGAGAATTATTGGGAAAATCGTTGGGTTTTTCCGCATTGGCAGTACAGGAAACCCCGGGTTCAATATGGTCGCCGGCCAGGCCGAAAGCCGGGTCCCCCACCTGGACATTCAGCGTAATCCCGCCGATACTGGGCAGAAGAAAAGGGGCCCCCTGGTGATCCACCTTCCAGCCCAGTCCCACCCGCGGCATCCCGGGTTTGCAGGCTAAAAACATTTCCACAACCTTCTCTTTATTGGTATTTAACATGGTCTTCTCCAATTTATTTTTGTATTGATCCCAGCTTAATTAAAAACGGAACCGCTGTAAATCCGGTAACCGCAGAAATAATAAACATATTATCAAGACCGAAGGCATCCCCGAACCCCCCGACCACCACAACGGCCAGAGACCTCAGAGCAAAGGAAACCATCATGAACAGACCGTTGGCGGCTGAAGGGTTTTCCCTGGCATTTTCCTGGATCAGGGCCAGCATCACCGGAGTGGTGGACAATACGGCAAATCCTGCCACCGAAAGCATGAGCACCTGAAAAACCCCGGAAGTAAACACAAACAATAAAATGGCAACAGGAGCCGTCACAAGGGCCCAGAACAAGACCCGCTGACGGCCCAGCCGGTCGGACAGAGTGCCGGCGGACAGGACACCTGCCACCCCCAGGGCTTCATACACGGCCAGGGCAGCCCCCCCGTACCAGAGGCTGTTGGTTTTCTGCTCCACATATACGGTGAGGAACATGCCCATGGAGCCGTGCATAAAGGCCCGGGCCGCCAGAATACCGGTCAGGGGATCCAGTACATGCCGGATTTCCTTATACGCCGCCTTTAGCGACCCTTTCCGTTTAAAGGTGGTCTGCTCCCCCGCAGGCTCCAGGGTCAGGTAGAGAAGGACCGAGGTGGCAATGGCCAGCACCAGGATGAAATGGAAATGGCCCAGCCCCAGAACTGAAACCCCGGCCACGGCAACCATGGGGCCCAGGGTACGGGCCAGCTCCCCGCCGGTCATGAAAAAACTCATGCCCCGGCCCTTGAAGTCTCCTGAGTACCTGGCCACCAGCACCGGTGCCGGCACATGGAACAGTGCCACGGAAATTCCGGCAACAAAGACCAGAACCAAAAGCAGGCCGTATGAAGGCACAAGCCCCATAACACTCATGGGCAGGGCCGTAAGCGTAGGCGCCAGGATCACCAGCCACCGGGCCAGACCCCGGTTGTCGGCAAAGAGCCCGATAACCGGATTTGCCAGTGCCGGAAGCTGCATCACCGTGGACAGCAATCCTGCCTGGCTTAAGGTCAGCGACAACTTTTCAATGATCAGGGGCAGCAGAGGAGAGAGAAAGCTGGTGTAAAGATCGTGGACAAAGTGGGCAAAGGATACCAGGGATACCCTTGGTGCATCAAAATTTGTTTTCATCGCATCAGAATCCGAATTGTTGAAGTTCAGCCATGACCGGGTAGGCGGTCATATCGCATTGAATGGGGGTGATTGAAATATAGTTTTCCAGTAGGGCATCATTATCCGTATCATCTTCCGGCCTCACCGGCAGCATATTTCCGTACCAGAAATAGGATTTACCCCGGGGATCTTTTTGCCGGTCAAAATCAGTGGACAGATTATTATCCGCCTGCCGGGTAATGCGAAGACCCCGGGTTTCTTTAACAGGAATACAGGGCCCGTTTATATTCAGAAACACCCCCCTGGGCAGCCCCAAGGCAGACACCTTTTCCACCATGGTGCCCACATACTCGGCCATACCGGTAAAATCCATGACCTCCCCGTGCTGGATGGAAACCGCCAGGGCGGTCAGCCCGTTAAGGGCAGCCTCCCGGGCAGCCCCGGCAGTACCTGAATAATATAGATTGATGCCGGTGTTGGCACCCGCATTGATACCTGAAATCACCAGATCAGGCGGCGTGTCGTAAAATTCGAACAGCCCCAGCTTCACGCAGTCCGCAGGGGTACCGGTAACGGCATATCCGCTGCCACCGCCGTTGAGGTCCACCCGGTCATACCTCAGGGGCTGATTCAGGGTGATGCCGTGGCCAACGGCGCTGCGCTCCCTGTCCGGTGCCGCCAACACCACCTCATGGTCAGGGGCCAGCGCCCTGTAGAGGGCCAGGATTCCAGGCGCCCTGTACCCGTCGTCATTTGTTATCAGTATTTTCATAGTCTGCTCTTAAGAGTTATTTTATTGGTAATCATTGGAGAACTCTAGAGGGGTTTACCCGTAAAAGTCAAGTATCACTGGGTGGAACCCCGGATTTGCCACCGGATTTACCGTTTGATTTAGCGGCGGATTTATCAATATCAATAATTTTCGATTCAAGATAGGTTTTGGTCTTATACGAAGTAATGTTCATCAAATTTTTATTGAGTTTTCCCATGCGCCGGACTTGATCTGAGATATTACAAATGATCCGGCTGACCTCAGGATTAAGACCCGAAAAGGTATTCAGCAATTCACAGGAGCCCGATATAATCTGAAGGGGTTGGTTGAATTCATGGCAGACAGCCCCGGCCGTTTCAATCACCACGGAGAGCTTTTCTTTTTCACTGACCTCTTTTTCAGCCAGCTTTCTGCGTGTAATGTCCCGGACAGAAGAAGCGATGAGTTTCTTTTCATGGTCAAGCCCCCGGATAAGGGCGGCCCTACTTTCAAACCAGCACACCCCTTTGGGTACTTCAAGCTTATATTCATAAAAACAGCCGTCACCGGTCTCTGCCACCTGCCTGATGGAATCATGGTGGATCTTTGCCACCTCCGGGGGCAGGATCTCATGAATCAAAGTCCCCTTCAGCGCGGACAAATCATCCACAAGAAGGTCTTTTGATGAGGTAAATATTTCAATGTACCGCCCATCTTCGTCAAACACGAAAAGAATATCCGGAATTGCCCGGGTAAAGGCCTCAAACCTTGCCTGGTTTTCCCTGAGGATATTTTCCGCCTCTTTTCTTGCTTCTATTTCCTGGTTCAGGATCTGGGTCCGCTCTTTGACCCGTTGTTCCAGTTCATTAAAAAGGGTGAATTCGTCCAGCCAGGATTCAATGATTTTGGCTGCCATCCTGCCCAGGGGCTTGGTAATTTCCAGGGGACCTGAGATCCCGAACCCCCCTATTTTTTCCCCACCGGCAATGATGGCGCGATTGTACCCCTCCCTGACCATGGAATTATCCAGGGCCTCGGTGGCGCTGACTGAAAAATCCGTTTCATCACCCCCCATCATCTTAACAGCGCCCGGATGAAAATTATTAACCCGGGATTCGTCCGTGGCCTGGACAATGCGCCCCTGGTCATTATAAATAACCACATTAAATCCGGTTTCCAAATGGACCACGTCCATGAATTTTTTCGCAAGTTCTCTAAACTTTTCCATGGCAGCCGTGCCAAACCTCCGCGTCAATTAAGGGTGAATTATCAAATGTATATAAAAAAAGGGGGCAGAGTCAAATTTTTCTTTATTCCAGGTCTTGATAAGTTGGGACAATTATCTGGACAAAGCCGCCCTTCCCGTTGTATATCAGGGCGTTATTTTAACTTTTTTTGAGACACAGCCTCCTATGCCGGAACAAAAAAAACAAGTATTAAACTTCCCGGGCCTGGCCCGGGAATATGTGGCGGACATGATCCCCTATATCCCGGGAAAGCCCATCATTGAGGTCCAGGAAGAATACGGCCTGGGCCGGGTGGTGAAACTCTCCTCCAATGAATGCCCCTTTGACCTGCCCCAAGGGCTGGGCCTGGCCCTGGCCGAATCCGTGGTCAACGGAAACCGTTACCCCGATGCTCTGTGCCGACGGCTCAGGGCCAAGGTGGCAGCAAAGCTTAAGGTCAACGAAAACAACCTGATTTTCGGCAACGGGGCCGAAGAATGCATCCGCCTCATTGCCCAGATTTTCCTGAACCACGGGGACGCGGCAATTATTCCCACCCCGATTTTTGACGCCTATTCCGTGGCCACCCGGCTCATGGGTGCAAAGGAAATCTGCCTGCCCCTGAAAGGCTGCCGAATCGACCTTGAGTCCGTGCTTGGCGCCTGTAAAACCAACAAAAATGTCAAGCTGATCTGGCTCTGTTCCCCCTCCAATCCCACGGGGGATCTGCTCAAAAATCAGGAACTGGACGATTTTCTGGCCCGGCTGCCCCAGAATATCATCGTGGTTTTGGACGAGGCCTATGCCGAATTTGTCACAGACCCTCAAGCCGCCCGCACCGTGGATTACCTGAATTCCGACCCCAGGGTGGTGGGGCTGCGAACCTTTTCCAAGGCTTACGGCCTGGCCGGGTTCAGGGTGGGATATATTGTGGCCCAACCCGGAGTGATTAACCTGGTGAACAATGTAAAGCTCCCCTTTAACGTGAACTTTCAGGCCCTGGCCGCAGCCGAATATATGCTGGACCAGGCCGTCTTTGCCCGGGACCATGTGGACCTGGTGGTTCGGGAACGGGAATTCATGCAGGCGGAACTGGTGAAAAGGGGAATGGATGTGCCCCCGTCCCAGGCCAGTTTCCTCTTTGTAAAACTTCCGGCCGGGATAAAGAAAAACGGGGTGGACATATTTAAGGCCCTATTGCCCAAAGGGTTTATTATCCGGCCGGGAACCGCATTCGGCGTTCCCGAATACTTTCGGATGTCTCTGGGGACCCGTAAAGATAATCTGGCATTTTTACAGGAATTTGATAAACTCCTGTCCGTATAATTATATTTTAATTTGGAGATGTATGATGAAAAAAATTTTAAGTTTGGTATTGGCCCTGGGGCTCTGCCTGGCAGTCTCTGCCTCTGCAGCCGATAAAATTGTTGTGGGAACATCTGCGGATTACCCCCCCTATGAATTCACGGATGCGTCCGGTAACTTTGTCGGCTTTGACATGGACCTGGTCCGTGCCATCGGTGAAAAAATGGGTAAAGAAATTAAAATCGTTGACATGGGGTTTGACACCCTGATCGCGGCCCTGCAGAAAGAAAAAATCGACGTGGTCATTGCCGCCATGCAGGCCACTGAAGAGCGGGCCAAAAAAGTGGATTTCTCCACGGTTTACCGTACCATCGCAGATGCCCTGCTTATCAAACCCGGCTCCGGCCTCAAACTCAAATCCGTTTATGATTCAGCCGCGTATAAAGTAGGCAGCCAGACCGGCACCATCCAGGAAAAATGGATTCAGGACAACCTGATTAAAACCGGCAAGCTGCCCAAGGAAAATTATTTTTCCTATGAGCGAGTGGACAATGCCGCCATGGATCTGAAAGCCGGTCGTATCGATGTGCTTCACATCCAGTCTGATCCCGCAACGGAACTGATGAAAAAAAATAAACTGGAAATCGCCCTGATTTCCAAGGAAGCCATTGCAGGCGGCCAGAGCCTGGCTGTAACTAAAGGCAACAAGGAACTGTTGAATGCCATCAACAAGGCCATTGAAGAAATCAAGGCCGACGGCACCATGGACAAACTTACGAAAAAATACAACCTTTTGTAATTTTTTCCGGATTATGATTTAAAAAAAGGAGGGTGAGATTTTCATCCTCCTTTTATTTTCCAGTTATATCTAAGGACGCCTTTATGGAATTCTTAACCAGTGCAGCCGATATGATGAAATTTCTTATTCCGGGCCTGGGGGTGACCATCTCCGTCACCGCCATCGCTCTTGCCATCGGCTGCGTATTCGGTGCGGCCATGGCTGTGCTGCGGGTCTACGGCGGCCCGGTCGCAAGAACCATTGCCCTGGTATACAGCATATTGATCCGGGCGGTGCCGGTCATCGTTATTATCTTTATCCTCTTTTTTGTGATCTCCGAAGTTATAGATCTCACCCCCTTCATGTCCGGGGCATTTGCCCTGGGATTTGCCTCAGGGGCCTACCAGACGGAAATCTTCAGGGGAGCAATTTTATCCATCCCATCAGGACAGATGCGGGCGGCACGGGGCATCGGCATGAGCCGGTTCCAGGCCATCCGCTGCATTATCCTGCCCCAGGCCTTCAGGGTGGCCATCCCCTCGCTTATCAATGAAATTTCTCTGGTGCTCAAGGACAGTTCTCTGGTCTTTGTCATCGGGGTGCCTGAACTCCTCCGGCGGGCCCAGTATGCCAGCGCCTCCACCATGGAACCTCTGCTGGCATTCGGCTGCGCCGCCCTTTTTTACATGGCCATGACCCTGACCCTGAGCAAGGCGCTGGAGGCGGTGGAAAAGAAATTTGCCGTAAATTTTTAAGGAAGTAAACTATGAAAAACCCCCTGCTTAGAATCGAAAATCTATGCAAATCCTTTGGGGAAGCTGATGTCATCAAAGGGGTCAGCTTTGAGGTCTACCCCTCGGAGGTGATTGTCGTCATCGGCAGCTCCGGCACAGGAAAGAGCACCATGCTCCAATGCCTCAACCTGTTGCACAGACCCAGCTCCGGAAAAATTTTCCTGGAAGATACCGAAATCACGGCGCCCGGGATGAACGAAGACCATGTCCGCCGCCAGATGGGTATGGTCTTCCAGGAGTTCAACCTCTTCAACCATTTGAACGTGCTGGGCAATGTCACCGTGGGCATGACCCGGGTATTGAAAATACCGGCAGCCCAGGCCAAAGAACAGGCCATGGCAGAACTGTCCCGGGTGGGACTGGCTGACCATGCAGACAAGTATCCGGCCCAGCTTTCCGGCGGACAGAAACAACGGGTGGGCATTGCCAGAGCTCTAGGAATGAACCCCAAGGTCATGCTCTTTGACGAACCCACCTCGGCTTTGGACCCGGAACTCACAGGAGAAGTCCTGGCCGTCATGCAGCAATTGGCTGCCGACGGCATGACCATGGTCATTGTCTCCCATGAAATGGGCTTTGCCCGGGAAGTGGCCGACCGGGTCATATTCATGGAAAACGGATATATTGAAGAACAGGGCACCCCGGACCAGGTGTTCAACACGCCGAAATCAGACCGGACCCGGGCTTTTTTGTCCGTGATCAACCGGATGGAAGGCGTTTAAAGGAAGGGCTGGACATGAACGAATTCATAGAATATGCCATAATTGCCCTGCCCGACATGCTCCAGGGCACCCTCATCACCCTGGAAGTGACCTTCGGCTCCCTGGTTATCGGGCTGCTCATCGGACTGCCCATGGCCCTGGTCCGTGTGTACGGCGCCAAAAGGCTTCAACCCTTTTGCACGGCCTACCTCACGGTATTCAGGGGCACCCCTTTGCTGGTCCAGCTCTTTGTGATTTATTACGGCCTGCCGGAAATCGGAATTTCATTTTCCCGTATGGCCGCGGCCTTTCTCACCCTGGGCTGCAACTCCGCCGCCTACCAGTGCGAGTACTTCAGAGGGGCGATCCTGTCCGTGTCAAAAGGACAGATGAAGGCGGCCCGGGCCATCGGAATGAGCCGGCTTTCCGGCATCCGGCATATTGTCCTGCCCCAGGCCGTCCGCCTGGTGATTCCGGCCTGGTCCAACGAGTTCATTGCCATGATCAAATACACGGCCGTGATCTTCCTCATTGCCGTACCCGACCTCATGGGACGGGCCAAGATGCTGTCCAGCCAGCATTTTGCCCCCATCCAGACCTATATCCTGGTGGCCCTGATCTACCTGGTATTGGTGGGAATCATGAGCATCATCCTCCATTTTGTCCAGAAAAAGCTGGCTGTCCCAGGACTGGATTTTAAAGCCGAAGTTCATTAAGAACATGAGGCAAAAAGAATTAATAAGGATACTGGGAAAAGAGAAATGCCTTTTTTCCCGGGAGGACACGGCCTGCTATGCCTTTGATGCAGGACACGATAAGGGCCGGCCCCCTGCTGCCGTAGTCTTTCCAGAATCGGTCCAGGAGGTGTCTGCGGTCATGGCATTTGCCCATGGCCAGAATATCCCGGTCATTCCCAGGGGGGCCGGCTCAGGCCTCACCGGCGGGGCCGTTCCCGGCAAAAAGGGTATTGTCCTTAGCCTGGCCCGGATGAACAAAATCCTGGAACTGGACAGCCAGAATCTCTGTGCCGTGGTGGAAACCGGGGTGGTCACTTCAGACCTCCAAGCAGCCGCCCAAAAACAGGGACTCTTTTATCCCCCGGATCCGGCCAGCCAGGATATCTCCACCATCGGCGGTAACATCGCTGAAAATGCGGGCGGTATGCGGGCCGTGAAATACGGGGTGACCAAAGCCTATGTCCTGGGCCTGGAAGTGGTCCTTCCCGACGGAAAAATCATCACTCTGGGCTCCAAATGTATCAAGGATGTGGCAGGCTATTCCATGACCGAGCTTTTTGTGGGATCCGAAGGCACCCTGGGGCTCATCACCAAAGCCATTATCAAACTCATTCCCCTGCCCCAAACCGTCCGTACCCTGGCCCTATGCTTTGACAGCATGGAGGGTGCCGGCCGGGCCGTGCCCGAAATTTTCAAAGCAGGCGTTATCCCCTGCACCCTGGAATTCATCGATGCCGACTGCCTAAAAGCGGTCAGACAAGCAGGTCTCATGGAAACCAGCCGTGCCTTTGTCCACGACGACACCCGGGCCATGCTCCTGGTGGAAGTGGACGGCAAGGCCAGACAGGTTGAAGAAGATGCCCTAAGCATAAAAAGAATCTGTGAAAAATTCGGCATGCTCAGCCAAAAACAGGCAGACTCCCGGGAAGACCGGGACAATCTATGGCATGTCCGTCGCTCCATCCACGGGGCTCTGTCCTTTCTCAGCGACCAATGGATGGAAGAAGACATCTCCGTTCCCCCGGCCGCCATTCCGGAAATGCTCACCGGCCTGGGACGCCTGGCCAGAAAAGAAAACCTGCGCATCCCCTGTTTCGGCCATTACGGCGACGGCAACATCCATCTCAGTGCCACGGGCCTCAATACCCCTTTGTCCTCTTCCCGGGAACCGGCCATCCGGCGCCAGATATTCTCCCTGGCCGTAAATTTAGGCGGCCGTATTGCCGCAGAACACGGCATCGGTATTGCAAAGAAAGAATACCTAGGAATGAACCTGGACAAGGATACCCTGGACCTGGCCCGGCAGTTAAAAAATATGCTGGACCCCGCCAGTCTGCTCAACCCTGGCAAAATTTTTCCGGGACAAAAATGAAAGGAGAATAGGATGGAAATCATTATAAGGGATGGCGGTGTAAAAGATATTAACGGGATGCTCCCTCTTCTGGAACAGCTATTTGCCATTGAGGCGGATTTTAATTTTGACCCTGAAGTCCAAGCCCGGGGGCTGAGGATGATGCTCGACGGCTGCGGCAAGCATCGGGCCGTCAAAGTAGCCTGTTCAAAAAACAAAATCATCGGCATGTGCACGGCCCAGACAAGAATTTCCACGGCCCAGGGAAAAATATCGGCTGCGGTGGAAGATCTGGTAATCAACCCGGCATACAAAAGACTCGGCATCGGCACCCGCCTGCTGGAAGCCGTTGAAGACTGGGCAAAAAAAAGGGGGGTGATCTCCCTGTCTCTATTGGCGGACAAGGACAATCACAAGGGGCTGGCCTTTTATAAAGCCGGAAACTGGCGCCCCACATCCCTGGCCTGCTGGATTAAATCAATTTAAGACCTGTCACACCATCTTCTTACAATTTCGTCATTAACCACAAGAGCCCCTTTAAACAGGGGGCTCTTCATTTTTCGTACCCATCCTTTTTATAAAAACAGCATTATGTGTTGAATGTTTTGTCACTAAAAATGATATTACATTTTTGAATCTAATTTAATTCATATATGTAATTAAAAACTTCTCTCCACCCCACCATCCCCGCGTCAAAATATTCCGCAAAAATAATTCCCGTCAAAATTATCTGCAATTAAAAAGGGTTAAATCTTAACCATTGCTTATAAACGCTTCTGGCCCACCCGTTGCAATTCATATAGGCCAAGACGAACCAGTAAGTTCCCTGAATGCAAACGGAGTACAAGACAAAGGATTAAACAATGAGAAAAATAGCAATTTACGGCAAAGGCGGCATCGGCAAATCAACCACTACCCAGAATACAGTTGCAGGACTTGTGGAAGCGGGCAAAAAAATAATGGTCGTGGGCTGCGACCCCAAGGCAGATTCCACACGACTGCTCCTCAACGGCCTGGCCCAGAGAACCGTATTGGACACCCTCAGGGATGAAGGCGAAGACGTACTCCTTGAAGATGTAAGAAAAGTCGGGTACGGCGGCACTCTATGTACCGAGTCCGGGGGACCGGAACCCGGTGTCGGGTGTGCGGGCAGAGGTATCATCACCTCCATCAACCTTTTGGAACAGCTGGGTGCCTATGATGAAGGAGAAGAGCTGGACTATGCCTTTTATGATGTACTGGGGGATGTGGTCTGCGGCGGGTTTGCCATGCCTATCCGGGAAGGCAAGGCCCAGGAAATCTATATCGTGGTCTCCGGCGAAATGATGGCCATGTATGCAGCCAACAATATCTGTAAGGGTATTGTTAAATTTGCCGAGTCCGGCGGGGTCCGCCTGGGGGGACTTATCTGCAATTCCAGGGCCGTGGAAAATGAAAGGGAAATGATTGAAGTCCTGGCCCAGAAACTGGGCACCCAGATGATCCATTTCATCCCCAGGGAAAACATGGTTCAGCAGGCGGAAATCCACAGAAAAACCGTTATTGACTTTGCACCGGAGCATCCCCAGGCCGACGAGTATCGGAAACTATCCAAAAAAATTGATGAAAATAAAATGTTTGTCATCCCCACCCCCATTGAAATCGAAGAACTGGAATCCTTGCTCATAGAACACGGCATTGCCGCCTGATACCCCTAACAGACCAAAAAGGAAATACAGATGAAAATAATGATCAAATCAATTATCCGACCTGAAAAAGTAAACGATGTCATGGCCGCCCTCATGGATGCGGGATTCCCGGCGGTAACCCGGATGAGTGTGGCCGGCCGGGGAAAGCAGCGGGGCATTAAAATCGGGGAGATCACCTATGATGAAATCCCCAAGGAGATGCTGCTCACCGTGGTGGATGAGAAAGACAAAGGCTTTATCCTTAAAACCATCATGACCACGGCCAAAACCGGGGAGAAAGGGGCATTCGGCGACGGAAAAATTTTCATCAGCCCGGTGACCGAGACCTTTACCATCAGCTCCGGCACCAAGGAGGAAGACCTGACAGACGTGGAGGTGGCAGGCACGGAGGTGGTGTCATGAAAGAAGTTTTGGCAGTGATCCGCATGAACATGATCAACCATACCAAAAAAGCCCTCATCGAGGCGGGCATCTCTTCAATGACTGCCATGGAGGCCCTGGGAAGAGGAAAAGGCCTGGTAAACATGGATCTGCTCAAAGGGGCGGAACAGGGATATGAAGAGGCCATTGCCCAGCTGGGTCAGACCGACCGCCTCATCCCCAAGCGGGCTATTTTCCTGGTGGTGCCGGACAAGCAGGTGAAAAAGACCGTGGATACCATCATAGCTGCCAACCAGACCGGAAAATCCGGAGACGGGGTTGTCTGGGTCATGCCCACCTTTGATGCCATATCCGTACGGACAGCTGAAAACGGGGACCCGGTCCTGGACGAATTCTAAAATCAATACACTAAAGATAGGGATAAGCACATGACAGGCGAACCAACACATTCTGTTAACCCGGAAGAAATAAAAAAAGAGATACTGGCAAAATATCCGGCCAAGGTGGCCCGGAAACGTGCCAAGCAGATCATGCCCAACGAGGTCGACGAGAACGGCAATGTCCCCCAGGTATCGGCCAACGTTCGGACCGTACCCGGTATCATCACCCAGAGGGGATGCTCCTATGCCGGCTGTAAGGGCGTGATCATGGGTCCCACCCGGGACATTGTAAACATCACCCACGGCCCCATCGGATGCGGCTACTACTCCTGGCTGACCCGGCGGAACCAGACCAAACCGCCCACGGACCAGGACGACAATTTCATGACCTATTGTTTTTCCACGGACATGCAGGACAAGGACATCGTGTTTGGCGGGGAGAAAAAACTAAAAGCGGCCGTCCAGGAAGCCTATGACAATTTCAAGCCCAAGGCCATTTCCATTTTTTCCACCTGTCCAGTGGGTCTTATCGGGGACGACGTCCATGCCGTGGCCAGGGAAATGAAGGAAAAACTTGGGATCAACGTATTCGGCTTTTCCTGTGAAGGGTATCGGGGGGTCAGCCAGTCCGCCGGCCACCACATTGCCAACAACGGTATATTCGCCCATGTGGTCGGGGAAGACGACACCATCATGGATGCGAAATATAAGATCAACCTTCTGGGTGAGTACAACATCGGCGGTGACGGTTTCGAAATAGACCGGATCCTTAATAAATGCGGAATTTCCGTGGTCTCCACCTACAGCGGCAACTCCACCTACGACCAGTTTGCCAATTCCCACACCGCCGACCTGAACACGGTGATGTGCCACAGGTCCATCAATTACGTGGCCGACATGATGGAAGAAAAATACGGAATTCCCTGGATTAAAATCAATTTTATCGGGGCCAAGTCCACGGCCAAAAGCCTTCGGAAGATCGCGGCCTATTTTGAAGACCAGAGCCTCAAGGACCGGGTGGAAGAGGTGATTGCCGAAGAAATGCCCGGTATCGAAGCCAAACGCCTTGAGATCAAAGAGCGGTGCGACGGCAAGACGGCCATGATCTTTGTGGGCGGCTCCCGGGCCCACCATTACCAGGAATTGTTCAAGGAAATCGGCATCACCGTGGTATCGGCCGGGTATGAATTTGCCCACCGGGATGATTATGAAGGCCGAAAAGTGATTCCCGATATTAAAATCGATGCCGATTCCAGAAACATCGAAGAACTTTCAGTTCAAAAAGATCCGGACAAATTCAAGCCCCGAAAAACCGAAGAACAGATGAAAGCCTTGGAAGCCTCCGGATATCCCTTTAAAGAATATAAAGGCATGATGCCGGATATGGAAAAAGACACCCTGGTCATTGATGATGTCAGCCAGTTTGAAACCGAGACCCTGCTGGAAATGTACAAGCCGGATATCTATTGTGCCGGCATCAAGGAAAAATATGCCATCCAGAAAAGCGGCATTCCCATGAAACAGCTCCATTCCTATGATTCCGGCGGCCCCTATGCAGGATTCAAGGGCGCGGTTAACTTTTATGAAGAGATAGACCGCCTGGTAAACGCCAACATCTGGAAATACCTGGAAGCCCCATGGCAGTCCGCACCTGAGTTGTCCGCCAAATACGTCTGGGAATAAGGGAACTGGAAGGAAATAATATACGCATATCGCGCGGGATTTTTGTTCGTATTCAAGGCGTGATGACTGGAGCATAGTCGGACTATGTGTCAGTCATGACAACGCAGAAGACGGACAAAAAGACAAGCAAGATGCGTGAATTATTTTCTGGAAGTTCCCTAAGCTGTTAAAAAAATTGAGCACAGGAGAAAAACATGCTGCTTCGACATACCACAGAAGAAATAAAAGAACGAAACGCCTTGACCGTCAACCCGGCCAAGACCTGCCAGCCCATAGGTGCCATGTATGCATCCCTCGGGGTTCACGGCTGCCTGCCTCACAGCCACGGATCCCAGGGGTGCTGCGCCTATCACCGATCCACTTTGACCCGCCATTTTAGGGAACCGGTCATGGCGGCCACCTCATCCTTCACCGAAGGATCTTCGGTATTTGGGGGCCAGGCCAACCTGGTCCAGGCCATAGACAATATTTTTACCACCTATGACCCGGATATCATTGCCGTCCATACCACCTGCCTGTCTGAAACCATTGGAGACGATGTCAACCAGATTTCCGACAAGGCAGCCAAAGACGGTAAAGTACCCGAAGGCAAATATGTGATCCATGCCTCTACCCCTTCCTATGTGGGGTCCCACATCACAGGCTTTGCCAATATGACCAAAGCCATGGCCATACAATTTGCCGAAAAAACCGGGGTCCCCAACGGTAAGTTCAATATTGTGCCCGGATTTGTGGAACCCTCGGATATGGCCGAAATCAAAGAGATGGTAAAAGCCCTGGAAATAGATCCCATCCTCTTCCCGGACACCTCGGACACCCTCAACGGCCCCCTCACCGGTAAATATTCCATGTTCCCCAAGGGCGGGGTTTCCATCGATGAGCTCAAAAGCAGTGCCGACAGCATGGGCAGCATCGCCCTAGGTCCTCTGGCTTCTGCCGATGCCGTCCGGGCCCTTGACACCAAATTCAAAGTGCCCTGCCAGGTTCTGGACCTTCCCATGGGCCTGCTTGCCACAGACCGGTTTGTGGATGCCCTGAGAACCGCCGCCGGGGTTTCGGTGCCCGACAGCATCACCCGGGAAAGGGGGCGCCTGCTGGACGTGATCTCGGATATGCAGCAATACCTATATGGCAAAAAGGTAGCCCTGGCAGGGGACCCCGACCATCTCATCCCCCTGACTGAATTTCTGGTGACCCTGGGGATGAAACCGATACACATTGTTACGGGGACCCCGGGAAAGGCCTTTGAAAAACGGATCAGGGAAATCACCGCCGGCTTCGAGGTGAATGTAAAAGCCTCGGGGGATATGTTTACTCTTCACCAGTGGATCAAAAACGAACCTGTAGACCTGCTCCTGGCCAATACCTACGGCAAGTATATTGCCCGGGATGACGATATTCCCTATGTTCGGGTCGGATTCCCCATCCTGGACCGGATCGGCCACTCCTATTTTCCCACCGTGGGATACCGCGGCGGCATCCGGCTCATTGAAAAAATCCTGGACGTCCTCATGGATCGCATCGACAGGGATGCCCCCGAAGAAAAATTTGAACTTGTGATGTAAGCACCACTAAAGAAAAGGATAAAACCATGACCTCCATATCGGTACTCAAAGAACGGGAAAAACAGATCTTCACAAAAGGAGATGACGCCTGTGAGATGAGCTGCGAAAAAAAGAGCCTGGCCGGGGCCGTAAGCCAGAGGGCCTGTGTGTTTTGCGGGTCCAGGGTGGTGCTTTACCCCATCGCCGATGCCCTCCATCTCATCCACGGCCCCATCGGCTGCGCCTCCTACACCTGGGACATCAGAGGCGCCCTCTCTTCGGGCCCCCAGCTCCATCGGATGAGTTTTTCCACCGATCTGTCTGAAACCGATATCATCTATGGGGGTGAGAAAAAGCTGAAGATGGCCTTAGAGGAACTGATCGCCCAGTATAAACCCAAGGCCGCGTTTATATACTGCACCTGCATCGTGGGTATCATCGGCGATGATGTGGATGCCGTGTGCAGACAAGTGGAAAAAGAGACCGGGATTCCTGTTATACCGGTCCATTCCGAAGGTTTTAAAGGGACCAAGAAAGACGGATACACCGCCGCCTGCACCGCCCTTTTCAACCTGATCAAAAGGAACCCTAGCCCCCAAACCCTTCCCCACTCCATCAATATCCTGGGGGAATTCAATATCGGGGGCGAAACCTGGATCATCAAAAAATACTATGAAGCCATGGGTGTCAATGTGGTCTCGGTGATCACAGGGGACGGCCGGGTGGATGAGGTGATGCAGGCAGGTAACGCCTCTTTAAATGTGGTCCAGTGTTCCGGCTCGGTCACCCATTTGGCCAAACAGATGGAAAAGGAGTACGGCATTCCCTTTATCCGGGTCTCCTATTTCGGCATTGAAGACACCTCGGATGCCCTCTACCAGGTGGCCTCTTTTTTCAAGGATACCCCCCAGATCATGGAAAAGACCCAGGCCCTGGTCAAAGAAGAAGTTGCGGCCGTGATCCCGGCCCTTGAAGCCGCAAAAAAAGACCTTGCAGGGAAGAAAGCCGCGCTTTACGTTGGGGGGGCCTTCAAGGCTTTCTCCCTGATCAAGGCACTTAAAACCATCGGAATGGAAGTCATCCTTGCCGGCTCCCAGACCGGGACTAAAGAAGATTACGAAATTCTCAAAGAGATGTGCAATGAAGGCACCGTCATCCTGGACGATGCCAACCCCCTGGAACTGGCCAAATACGTCATGGAAAAGGATGCCGATCTCTTCATCGGCGGAGTCAAGGAACGGCCCATTGCCTATAAGCTTGGCATCGGATTCTGCGACCACAACCATGAACGTAAAATCCCTTTGGCCGGATTCGAGGGTATGATCAATTTTGCCAAAGAAGTCCATGAAACCGTGACCAGCCCGGTCTGGGACCTGGTTCCCAGGCGAGCAGGCAAAAAAACACAGGTAAAGGAGGTAAAAAATGACAAAATCAAGACCAAGTAAACCCTATACTGCCACCCAGAATGCCTGTAAAATGTGCACCCCACTAGGGGCGGCCCTGGCCTTCCAGGGTATTGAACGGTGTGTCCCATTACTTCACGGATCCCAGGGCTGTTCAACTTATATGCGGCGGTACCTGATCTCCCATTTTAAAGAGCCTGTGGACATTGCCTCATCCAATTTCACAGAAGAGACCGCCGTGTTCGGTGGCGGAGCCAACCTCAAACTGGCCGTTGAAAATGTGGCCAAGCAGTACAGCCCCTCAATGATCGGCATTGCCACCACCTGCCTTTCCGAGACCATCGGCGATGACGTGCCCATGATCCTGGGCGCCATGGGCGGCAAAATTGGAGACACCTCCCTGGTTCATGTCTCCACCCCCTCCTATACCGGTACCCACACGGACGGGTTTCACAAGGCCGTGGCTGCCGTGGTGGCCCATTTTAACCCGGCCCAAAAAAAAGTGAGCTACAAACCCAAAAAGAAAAAAAAGATAAACCTCTTTCCCAGCATGCTTTCCAATGAAGACATCCGCCATCTCAAAGAGATATTTGAAGACTTTAGCACCCCGGTATCTATTCTACCGGACTATTCAGAACGGCTGGAAGGCCCTTCCTGGAAGGAGTACCAGGCCATCCAGGAAGGGGGTACGCCCATATCCTCCATTGAAAAAATGAATGCAAGTACCCACAGCCTGGAACTGGGAGCGGTATTGTCCATGACCGTGAACAAGGGGGTTGACAGTGCCGGTAGTCTACTGGAACAGCGATTTAACATTCCCTGTTCCCGCCTTCCCATTCCCATGGGGGTCAAGGCAAGTGACCGGTTCTTCGAAACCATCTCCCAAATCACGGGAAAACCAGTTCCCCAACGGTATCAAAAGCAAAAATGGCGGCTGGTGGATGCCTATGTGGATGGGAACAAATATGTCTCCCGAAAACGGGCCGTGATATACGGCGAAGAGGATTTCGTGGTCAGCCTGGCCGGGTTCCTGGCCGAAATCGGTATTATCCCCGTGCTCTGCGCCTCGGGAGGAAAAAGTGGTTTTCTCAAAACCGCCTTAGAAGAGATATTACCAGCAACGGTATTCCCCCAGGTTACGATTCAGGATGATATGGATTTTGCTCGGATGGAAGAAAAGGCAAAATTCTTGGAACCGGACCTTATCATCGGTAATTCCAAAGGATATGCCATGGCCCGGCAATTAAATATTCCCCTGGTCAGGCTAGGCTTCCCCATCCATGACCGGGTGGGCGGCTCCCGGATTCTCCACATCGGATACCACGGTGCCCAGCAGCTCTATGATACCATTGTCAATACCATACTCCAGAACCGGCAGACTGAGTCCGATGTCGGTTATTCATATATGTAAATAAAGGAATCTGTCATGAACTTAGATCACCACCCCTGTTTCAATGCCAAGGCCTGTAAAGACTACGGACGGGTCCACCTGCCCATTGCCCCGGCCTGTAACATCCAGTGCAATTTCTGCAATCGGAAATTCGACTGCGTCAATGAAAGCCGCCCCGGGGTTTCCTCCTCCATCCTTTCCCCGGACCAGGCCATGGCCTATCTGGCAGAAGTGGTTGAGGCCAAACCCAACACCACCGTCGTAGGCATTGCCGGCCCGGGCGATCCCTTTGCCAACCCGGTTCAGACCATGAAAACATTAGAGAAGGTCAGGGAAACCTATCCGGACATGATGCTCTGTGTGGCTTCCAACGGCCTGAACATTGCTCCTTATATGGACGAGTTAGCGGATCTTAAGGTGACCCATGTAAGCATCACGGTCAATGCCGTTGATCCTGAGATTGGAAAAAAAATCTATTCCTGGGTAAGGGACAATAAAAAATCCATTGGGCCGGAACAGGGGGCCAAACTTTTACTGGAACGGCAGATTGAAGCCATAAAAGGGCTGAGACAAAGAGGGCTCATTGTAAAAATCAACTCCATTGTTCTGCCGGGAACCAATGACCACCATATACCGGAAGTGGCGAAAAAAACGGCTGAACTGGGTGCCAACCTTTTCAACTGCATGCCCTATTTTCCCACCAAAGGGTCAAACTTTTCCCACCTTGAAGAACCCCCGGCCAGAATGATAAAAAAACTGAGAAAATCGGCCCAGGTCCATATGCCCCAGATGACCCATTGCAAGCGGTGCCGGGCAGATGCAGTCGGCCTTCTGGACGATCCTATGAATGCCCATTTCATGGAACGGCTGACCTTCCATGCCAATACGCCCATTCCCTTCCCCGTGGCCCCCCCCCCACCCCGGCCCGGCACCACCCAGGCCAGACCCTACGTGGCCGTAGCCACCCGGGAAGGGGTATTGGTCAACCAACATCTGGGCGAAGCCCGGACATTAAATATCTATGATATGAGCCAGAAGAGCCCGGTGATGATTGAAAGCCGCAGCCTGCCTGAACCCGGAACCAAAATTTTCAGGTGGTATGAACTGGCCAATACCGTCCGGGACTGCCACACCCTTCTGGTCAGCGGCATCGGAAACAACCCCAGAGAGATTCTGGCCAAAGAGGGTCTGAAAATCCTTGAAATCAACGGAATGATCGACCTGGTACTCTCGGCCCTGAAAAACAATGAAGATATCAACCATCTCATTGTCCGTGAGAATAGCGGCGGGGAATGCCTCGGCACCGGAACCGGCTGTATGTAAACGTAAGGGGTCAAGTCTGCCCTTGACTCTTAATTAAACAAATAAAGAGTCAAGGGCAGACTTGACCCCTATGAGGATAATATGAAAAAGCCTGAAAAACACATCATGGTCTGCGCCAGCTTCCGCCCCAACGGAGAACCCAAAGGAAAATGCCATAGGAAAGGTTCAGGAGCCTATCTGCCCTACATTGAAAACGAAATTCTGGACCGGGGGTTTGATGATGTCCTGGTCTCCTCCACCTGCTGCCTGAAGTATTGTGACCAGGGGCCGGTGATGATCATTTACCCGGACAATACCTGGTACGGCCATGTGGACAGTGAAGATGCCGTTGACGATATCCTGGATGCCCTGGAAGACGGAAGGGTGGCCGAAAAATACCTCCTGTAATGGTTCAAAGGAAACTATGAAGCTCAAATTGTTTGTCATCGCTTTATTGGTCCAGATTTTCATTGTGCTTCCGGCCACTGCCCAGACCGTTCACCTGTCGGTGGCCGCAAGTATGACCAATGCCTTTAATAAGATTATAAACGGATTTTTGGCTACCCGGGATACCCGGTTCCGGACAAACTTTGCCTCTTCCGGAAGCCTGGCCAAACAAATCCAACAGGGTGCCCCATGTGATATCTATGTCTCGGCCAATCCGAAATGGATGAATTTTCTCATTGAAAAAAACAAATTGCACCTGGCACGGATAAAATCTTTGCCCATAATAAACTGGTATTTGTCAGTTCGGAAAAATACCCTGGTCTGACCATGGAAACCCTCGATGATCTGGAGCGAATCGCCCTGGGCAGCTCCATGAGCGTTCCGGCAGGCCAGTACGCCAGACAGGCCATGGATCGAATCGGGGTCTATATCCCCTTGAAAGAAAAAAATAAATTAATCATGGCAAAAGATGTCCGCCAGTCACTGCTCTATGCCGACCAAGGAGAGGTAAGCGGTGCCTTTGTCTATCAGACAGATGCCATGCTCGCCACAAGGGCAGCCGTTGTGTTTACCGTACCCGGCAATCTTTACGATCGGGTCTCCTACCCCCTGGGATTGACGAATTCAGGCCTAAAAAATAAAAGTGCAAAACAATTTTATGATTATATGAAAAGTTCCGAGGTGATCCGGGTTCTGGGTGAGTTTGGCTTTGAGCCGCATTTTAAAAATTTATCTACAATAAGGAGCTAACCATGCTGACCCTCACCCCGGAAAATATACTTGCCATCCAATTATCCATGAAAGTGGCCGTGAGCGCCACACTTCTCTCACTGGTGCCGGGCTTTTTTGCGGCCCACCTTCTTGCCTTTTCCGGCATGCGGGGAAAGGCAATTCTCGAAGGGATCGTAAATCTGCCCCTGGTGCTCCCCCCGGTGGTGACCGGTTACCTGCTCCTGCTTTTGCTGGGACGAAACGGATGGATAGGCAGCCTGCTGGCAGAATTTGGCATCGGAACAATCTTCACCCTGAAAGGTGCTGTCATTGCCTCGGCGGTGGTGGGCTTTCCATTGCTTGTCCGGTCCATCCGCATCGGCCTGGAGGGAATTGACCGGGAGTATCTCCAGGCATCGAGGACCCTGGGGGCAAAATGATGGGATACCTTGCTGACCATTACCATTCCTTTATCCAGCAGGGCCATCCTTGCCGGCATGACCCTGATGTTTGCCAGAAGCCTGGGGGAATTCGGGGCCACCATCGTGCTTGCCGGAAATATGCCCTGAATCACCCAGACCATTCCTTTGCTTATTTTTCAGTACACCAGCACCCCTGGCGGAGACCGCATGGCCCTTTCCCTTTGCCTGGTCTCCATTGTCCTGTCTTTTGTTGTGCTCTTCATCGGCGAACTAGCCAATCAAAAATTGAACAAGGGATAGGCCATGGAATTGAGCGTGGATGTCCAAAAAACATTTAACGAGTTTCAATGCCGGTTCTCCTTTGATCTTGAAACAAAAACCTGCGGAATCTTCGGCCCCTCGGGAAGTGGAAAATCTACATTAATGAATATGCTGTCCGGGCTGATCCCCCCGGACATGGGGAGGATATGCCTCAACTGCCGGACCTTGTTTGACAAAGAGGCCGGAATCAATCTTTTACCCGAAGCCCGCCGTGTGGGCGTGGTGTTTCAGCACGCCCATCTGTTTCCCCATATGAGGTCAAGAAAAACTTATTCTACGGCATGAACCGGACCCGGGCCTGTGACAGACGGATCGCCCCGGACCAGCTCATCCATGCCCTTAAACTGGAACCCCTTTTAAACAGAAGGGTCTCCCGGCTTTCAGGCGGGGAACGCCAGCGGGTTGCCCTGGGCCGGACAATCCTTGCCTGTCCCTGTCTGATCCTGTTGGACGAGCCCCTGTCCGGGCTGGACGACACCCTTAAATACCAGATCATCCCCCACCTTCAGCAGGTTTTTGAACGATTCTCCATTCCCATTCTTTTTATCAGCCACAGTATCCAGGAAATGAGGATGATGACCCAAGAGGTACTGGTCATTAAAAACGGAAAAGTTGAAAAGAAGCTATCTTCGGAGGCATTGGCCCAAACCTGCATCGGCAGTGACGGTCAGGGATATACAAACCTGATCGATTTAAAGGCACCAGAGGATCTAGGGCAATTGATGCGGTATCAATGGGGGCCTTTACCCCTAATGGTTGTCAAAACCCGGCATCCGGGCCCGGGACAATTCGGGCTCTCCAGCCGGGATATTCTCCTGTTCAAGGAAAACCCGGTGGCCGCAAGTGCCCGGAACATGTTGCCCTGTATTGTAAAGAACACATATCAGACCGATTGGCTGGTAGGGGTTAAACTGGATTGCTCCGGCAATACCCTGGTGGTTGAAATTGTCCCCGAGTCCGTAAAACAGCTGGGTATCGGCCACGGGCAACAGGTGGTGGCGGTCTTCAAGGCCTCGGCGGCTCAACGCTTATACTAAGAACGAACCAGTACACTTTTTCATACACAGGTCTGGTGGGCAATGGCTGCAATCTGGGCAACGGCTGATTTCAAATCCCCCAGTACCGCCTCACTTGGATGACTCCTATGATAATCTTCAATGGAACAGATATCCTGAATACTTTCATGTTTTAATATCCTGGCCTTAAGGCAGGGATCAATGGGCATAACCCTTTCCAGGGCATCCATGAGGTCTGTATAGGTATGATTTTCCGGCAAAAGATTATGATAATCCAAAATCGCCATGATATACCCTTCAAGGGACATGGAGAGCAGATTATATCTTAAATCCGTATCAAAGGGACTCTTTTCTCCTTTTGGGGTGGTTGCCTTAAAATATTGGTCCCCGTTTCTCAGCCAGGTCCGCCAATCCGGAATTAAATTCTTTGTCATTCTTTCTTCTATCTGTACATTCATTTTTACCTGCCTTTATTCTAATATTTACTGAATCCTTCCATTGGACTCTCTTTCACCCTGACTCATACACAAAAGGTCCCACCACATTTTAAATGCCTTAATCCCCTGGGCCTCTTCATATTCCTGGGACTTAAAAAGGCTGAGAGAAAAAGCCTCTTCAATTTCATGGGCCGAAAACTTAAGATTTTCATTGATCAAAACCGCTGACATTTCTGATAAGCTTGAAGTCTTGTTTAAGGTATTTCTCAATACCGTTTCTTTTTGCCCTCTTTTAATGAAAGCCAGGGCGTTTGCTAGGGTCATGATATTCCTTTTCTGATTCGGGGAACAAGATAAAAACCTGCTGCTCCCCTATACACCGGGAAGCAGCAGGTTTGGGTTACCGCGTTAAAAGATTAACGCGGACGGGAGATTGGGTTGTTTAACTCTGATCAACCAGTTTCCCGGTGTAGGCAGGAGAAGTTTCCTTGAAGCTGCCGGAACCGCCGCCGGTATATCCGGACGCATGGTTGATGGTAGAAAAATCAGGATAGGCGTTGCCGCCGTGCTCGGTTGCATCCAGACCTTCCAGTTCTTCTTCCGGTGACACCCTCAGGCCCATGACAGCATCAATTACCTTGAACAGGACATAGGCAGTGCCGAAGGTCCAGACAAAGCAGGCCAGGATACCGATGCACTGTACAGACATTATCTTAAGGGAGGTGCCCCCGATGTTGAAAATACCGGCAGCCAGGGTGCCCCAGGCACCGCAGACCCCGTGTACGGAAATGGCACCCACGGGATCATCAATCCGAATCTTGTCAAAAAAGAGTACGGAGAAAACCACAAGCATACCTGCAACGGAACCGATGATGACGGCACTGGCAGGAGTGACATTGGCGCATCCGGCAGTAATCCCCACCAGTCCTGCAAGGGCCCCGTTCAGACTCATGCCGACTTCAGGCTTGCCAAACTTCATCCAGGAAACGATCATGGCCAATACCGCCCCGGCAGCAGCCGCTAAATTGGTGTTCACAAAAATCATGGCAATATCTTTGGTCGCAGCAGTGGTGGAACCCGGGTTGAATCCGAACCAGCCCACCCAGAGGATGAATACGCCCAGGGCGGCCAGGGGAATGTTGTGACCCAGGATGGGTTTGACAGAACCGTCTTTTGTGTATTTACCCAGACGAGGTCCCAGAATCATGGCACCGGCAAGAGCCGCCCATCCGCCCACGGAATGAACAACAGTGGAACCTGCAAAGTCGATGAACCCCATTCCTTCAAGCCATCCGGACCCGTTGAACAAAGATCCCCATGCCCAGGAACCGAAGATGGGATAGATAAAGGCGGTGACACAGGCAGTATAAATCAGATAGGCGGTGAACTTGGTCCGCTCGGCCATGGCACCGGATACGATGGTGGCGGCAGTGGCGGCAAATACCACCTGGAACATCCAGAAGGCAAGAACCCAAGGGTCGCCCCCCAGTTCAAAATCACTTAAGAAAAAACCGGTGGTACCGATGAAACCGGTCTTGGATACCCCGAACATCAGGCCAAACCCGATGGCCCAGAAGGAGATGGTTCCCATGGAAAAGTCCATTAGGTTTTTCATCATAATATTTACGGCATTTTTAGCCCGGGTGAAACCGGCTTCCACCATGGCAAATCCGGCCTGCATAAAAAATACAAGAACCGCGCATACAAGGGTCCAGACATAGTCGGCATGGGACTGGACCAGGCCGATGGCGTCTTTATTGGTCAATACCGTAGGGGTTTCGTCACCGGCCCAGGCCGCAGACAGGCTGCAGATTATAGAGATGAGGATCATTGGGATATATTTCATTTTATTGTTCTCCTTGGAATAAGTCATTATTAATTATAGGGCCGATACACCAGTTTCACCGGTACGGATACGGACCACCTCTTCAACCGGAAGGATGAAAATCTTACCATCTCCGATCTTTCCTGTTTTTGCCGTTTCCACAATGGTCTCCACCACGGCCTGGGCCTGGCTGTCATCCACACAGATCCTCAACTCCACCTTGGGAACGAAATCCGTCTGGTATTCCGCCCCACGATACACCTCCTTATGACCTTTCTGCCGGCCAAATCCCTTGACCTCGGATATGGTCATGCCGTTGACGTTTATACTGGCCAACGCATCTTTGACCTCATCCACTTTAAACGGTTTGATTACTGCCACAATATTCTTCATTTTTTCTCCCTTGGGTTAAGATTCTGTTCTGAGCAACGTGCTTTATTACAGGCAAAAGGGGTGCCAACAAGAAAAAAAGAGAAAAATCAACAGCAACCATATGAATTTAAAGCATTCTTGATGCATGGAGACTTTCTTTGGATTTTATAGAAAATTACATTTTTGATTTAAATTAAAACACAAAAATGTATTTTAAATTATGAACGCTTGGATTTGCCAAAAATTTCGACACATATTTGTATTTTATTTAGGAATCTAACCAGGAGACTTTACCACCTCAAGTTTACAACGGATAAAATATCTGCCTTCAAAGCATAGGGACAGGGCAAACATACCGGCTGCAAATCCAGACATATTTTTTCTTCATAGAATTTATAAACAATTAAAGGAGGTTAAATTTTAGTACCTGTATATAAAGCACCCTGGCCCACCTGTTGCTATCATAAAGGCCATAGAGCCCCAAATGAACCGACAAAATAAAGGAATAGCAATGGCGATAAATCATGATAAAAAAATATGGATGGTGGATACCACCCTCAGAGACGGTGAACAGGCCCCGGGAGTGATATTCCGCCCCTTGGAAAAAATAGTGATTGCATGGGAACTTGCCGACTGCGGCATTGACGAAATCGAAGCAGGCATCCCTGCCATGGGAGAGACTGCCTGCAAAGAGATTGCCGCCCTTTCCAGGTTAAACCTGCCCTGCCTGCTCTCCTCCTGGTGCAGGGCGGTAGAAAAAGAAATTTTTCTTGCGGCCGACTGCAACACCCCGGGTGTCCATATTAGTTTCCCGGCCTCTTCCATCCTTCTCAAAACCTTTGAAAAGGATGAAGCCTGGGTATTGAACTCCCTTGAGAATCTGGTCAGGTACAGCCAAAACTATTTTGACCGGATATCGGTGGGGGCTCAGGATGCCACCCGAACAGATACAAACTTTCTCCACCGGTTTGCCGAATTATCAAGGGATCTCGGTGTCCACCGCCTCCGCATCGCCGACACCGTTGGCATGGTCACCCCGTCCATGACCATGGATCTGGTAGCAGGTCTCATATCAGCCGTCCCCGGCCTGGACCTGGAATTCCACGGCCACAACGATCTGGGCATGGCCACGGCAAATGCAGTCTCAGCCGTTGATGCAGGAGCAGCAGCCCTGAGTGTTACGGTAAACGGCCTAGGGGAAAGAGCCGGAAACGCCCCCTTAGAAGAGACAGCAATGGCCCTTTTTGGGGTGGGAGGCCGGGAAGGAAATGTCCTGATTTCAGGCCTGACCAGCCTTTGCAATACCGTTGCCCGGTTTTCAAACCAGATCATCCCCCCGGCCAAGCCCATTGTAGGATCCAGAATTTTCTCCCATGAATCCGGCATCCATTGCGCCGGCCTCATAAAAAATCCTGACTCCTATGAACTATTTGCACCGGAGCAGGTAGGAAGACAATCACGAAACTATGTCTTAGGCAGCCATTCCGGTTCAGCAGCACTCAGACATATACTGGCCCAAAGAGATATCCATATTGATGTCCCCCTGGCCCGGCAACTGCTCCCCCGGGTCAGAGAAAAGGCAATGATGTCAAAGCGCCCGCTGTCCCCGGAAGAACTGGAAACGGTCTATCGGCAGGAAGTAGAAGATTAATCCGCACTCAGCCGCTCCCGGACCATGGCAGCAATCTCTTTCAGGGTATAGGGTTTGAACAGGCAGTCCCCTCGGCCCAGACTCCGGGCCCTGTTCAGGGTGGCAGTGTCGGAAAATCCCGTGGCAAACAGGATCCGCTGGTCAGGTTTTTGCTCCAGAACACGTTCACAGGTTTCAACTCCGTCCATGCCCGGTTCCATGATAATATCCACCATCACCAGGTCCATGGTATTTTCTTTGAGAAATTCGAGACCTTCTTCTCCGGAGGCACAGCAATCCACCCTGTAGCCCAGGCGCATCAACAGCCTGCGGGCAATGTTCAGCTGAACCGGTTCATCATCAATGACAAGGATACGTTCAAGGTTTCCAGCCGGATCAATCCGTGGATTGTCCGGGCCGTCGGCCCCTTCAGGAACTAAATCAACCGCCGGAAAATAGAGGCTGACATGGGTTCCCTGACCGGACAAAGATGAGATCTGGACAAATCCTTGATGGTCGTTTACCGTACCAAGGACCAGGGCCATGCCCAGGCCGGTGCCGGAGCGTCCCATCTCTTTTCTGGTGAAAAAAGGTTCAAAGATCAAGCCCAGATCCTTCGGGTCAATTCCCATCCCCGTATCTGAAATTGAAATCTCCACATATTCTCCGGCTGGAATTTCTTCAAAGCCCTGGACCGGATGAAGAATATCCTGGGGCGCTTCCAGCACCCGATTCTTCACCTGAATCATTATCCGGCCGTCACCGGATAGGGCCTCCACACTGTTGGTCACCAGGTTCATGACGGTTTTATGCAGATGCACCGGCGACCCGATCACGGCTTTGACCCCCTTTTCATATTCAGACTCAATGGCAACGGCGCCGTGGCTGGCCATGAACTGACGGTGTTCCGGGCTGTTCAGATAGGAGGCGGCAACGTTCCGGAGGTCCACAGGCTCTGATAGCCCCACCCCCCGCCGGGACAGGACCAGAAGGTCGTCCACAATGGCTGCTGCCTTTATACCCGATGCTTTAACGGTTTCCAGAGGGTCTCTCAAGGGGTGGTCCCGATCCATATCCAGAAGCATAAGATCCGGGTAGGTCACAATACCTGATAAAATATTATTCAGGTCATGGGCCACCCCGGCCGCCACCCGGCCCAGGGTCTCCATTTTAATGGCATGGTGGAGCCGTTTTTCAATCTTGTCCCGGTGTTCGATCTCCTTTTTGAGGGTCCGGCTCAGGGAACGGTACCGGGATTCCGATTCTTTGAGCCGGTCACGGGCGGCAAAAAATTTTGTAAAATAGGTCCGCAGGGTCACGGCCATACTCATGGCCAGAAGGGAAAAGACCACCAGAGCAATATAAAACCGGATATAATACTCCTGGTGTATCAAAAAATCCGCCATGTCCGTAGCCAGAAAAAACGTTGCCAGACAGAGATTAAACACCAGGACAATCAAAATCCCCCAACGGTCCGGCCGCCAGATGGAAACCAGGAATATGTATACAAAGGCCCAGGGGCTGACTTCAATCTGGTGAAAAACCCCCACCACGACAAGCATGAAAATACCGTACACCAGAATCTGCACCCGGAATACATACCGGTAGATTAAAATTTTTTTCAACTCCCGGATCCGGCTTTTCAAGACCAGGGCCACAAAGACCAAGGCAAGGAGCTGCAGGCTTAGAACGGCAGCGGCCCATACCCGACCGGACATCGCCACATAAAAGTCAAACAGGGTAATGAAAGGAATCAGAACGAATAGCGCAACCTTGAGGGTGGCCGGATGCTCCAGCACCTGCTCTTCCCCGGGACTGAATATAGTCTCACGGTCATTATGGGTCATAAAGACATTCCGCTCATATCTGAAAAATATTTTTTACAGATACCACGAAATGTCAAAAGAAACATCCAAAAGATTGACTTATGTCCATTTGGGTATTATGGATTTACTAAAGCAGCTTCACTGATTCTCACCCAGGAGGCGTTTCATGACAGACGAAAAATTTCAGGCCATGGTCGTAAGGGAAAACGGGCCCAAAACATTTACCCGAACCATTGAGGAACGGTCCATTGACGATCTTCCCCCCGGCGACGTCCTTATCCGGGTCAATTATTCTTCCCTCAATTACAAGGATGCCCTGTCCGCTACGGGCAACAAAGGCGTCACCCGGAATTTTCCCCACACCCCGGGCATTGATGCAACAGGGGTTGTGGCATCCAGCGACAGCCCTGAATTCTCGCCGGGCGACAAGGTCATCGTCACCTCCTATGATCTGGGGATGAACACCTCTGGGGGATTCGGTCAGTATATCCGGGTGCCCGGAGACTGGGTGGTTCCCCTTCCCGAAACCCTGAGCCCCGAAGAAAGTATGATACTTGGAACCGCCGGGTTCACCGCAGCCATGTCTGTTGAACGGCTGGTAACCGGAGAGGACAACTCCCGGGGACCTGTCCTGGTCACAGGCGCCACAGGGGGCGTAGGTTCCCTGGCATGCGCCGTCCTGTCACGACTGGGCTACGAGGTGACTGCCGTATCCGGCAAGCCCGATGACGGATTTCTGGCCTCTCTGGGTGTAACCCAAGTCATCCCCAGGCAGGGGTTTACCGAAGACACCAGGCTCCCCATGCTCAAACCCCGGTGGGCCGGAGTGGTGGACACCGTGGGCGGGGATATTCTTGCCACAGCCATCAAGGCCACCATGGAAGGCGGTATCGTTACCTGCTGCGGCCTGGTGGCATCCCCTGACCTTCCCATTACGGTCTTTCCCTTTATCCTCAGAGGGGTTGCCTTGTTCGGAATCGATTCCCAGCACTGCGCCATGCCCCTGCGAAGGAAACTATGGCAACACCTGGCCACGGACTGGAAACCTAAGTTACCCGTAAACCTCACCCAAAAAATCAATTTTAACGATCTGGATCCTTATATCGAAAATATTCTTAAGGGTAGGATCAAAGGACGAACCCTGGTTGACCTGAATTACTGAACCGGGTGAGGCCCACAATAAAACCATCAACACAAAAGGAGAAAACCATGAGTACTCCCCAACATTGTCCCGGATTTGAAAATTTTAAAGAACTGAAATCATTTACCTGCAAATGCCCCAAATGTAACGCAACCAAGGAAATCTTTTCCGACGAATTTCAAAAAAAACATAAATGCGATCAATGCGGTGAAGAGATCGATTTCACCTCCTGCACCTATGAAGCTGGTTAATCTTTTTTCTTTAGGGGCCGGAATTAATTCCATTGATTCCGGCCCCCAAAGCATTTTTTAGACGATCCGACACTGTCTGCATCGTCACCAGAGCCGTTAGCAGGACCTGGTCATAATCAACATCAAAGAATCCCTTCCACCCGCTTTACCGCACAAAAATCCCCGCACATGGTGCAGACCCCATCCTTGGAGGGCTGGGAACTCTCCTTGTATGCCCTGGCCTTTTCCGGATCTATGGACGCGGCAAACTGGGCTTCCCAGTCCAGGGCTTTCCTGGCACGGCTCATGGTCAGGTCTCTATCCATGGCGCCGGGCAGCCCTTTGGCCAGATCTCCGGCATGGGCGGCAATCTTGGATGCCATGATCCCTTCCTTCACATCCTCGGCAGAGGGCAGGCGCAGATGCTCGGCCGGGGTCACGTAGCAGAGAAAATCTGCTCCGTGCATGGCCGCCAGAGCACCACCGATGGCAGAGGTAATATGGTCATATCCCGGCGCAATATCCGTCACCAGAGGCCCCAGCACATAAAAAGGCGCATTGTGGCAAAGTTTTTTCTGGAGCTTCATGTTCATCTCCACCTCGTGGAGTGGGACATGCCCCGGCCCTTCAATCATGACCTGGACATTGTGGTCCCAGGCCTGTTTGGTCAATTCGCCTAGGGTGATCAACTCTTGAATCTGGGGGGCATCGGTACTGTCCTGGATTGCCCCGGGCCTCAGGCCATCACCCAGGCTGATACATATATCATGCTGTTCACAGATGTCCAGGAGCCGGTCAAAGTGCTCGTAAAAGGGATTTTCAGTACCGGTTTTAACCATCCATTCGTATAAAATGGCCCCGCCTCTGCTGACAATGCCGCAGAGCCTGGGATTATTTTGAATAATTTTAGCCGCTTTGAGATTGAGGCCGGCATGGATAGTCACAAAGTCAATACCGTTTTCCCCGTGGATCTCAACGGTTTTAAACCAGTCGTCAACAGTAAGATCCACCACCTCCTTACCCGTACGGGTAAGGGTATCATAAATGGGTACGCTGCCGATCATCACAGGAATTTCCGCCACCAGCCGTTTCCGGAAGCTTTCGGTGTCCCCGGACACACTCAGGTCCATTATGGCATCGGCATTGTGCTTTAAGGCCAGCTTTGCCTTATTCATCTCCCCGTCAAATGAGCAGACATCCTTGGATACTCCCAGGTTTACATTGATCTTTGTCTTCATCCCCTGGCCCACACCGGCAGCCCTGATGGAAAAATGGTTTTTATTGGCCGGAATGGCAATGGAACCGTCGGCCACCCGGGCCAGAAGATCCTGTTCTGATATGGGTTCGGTTTCAAGCACCTGTTCCATCTGGGGGGTTACAATTCCTTTTCTGGCCGCATCCATCTGGGTGGTATATGTTTCTGTCATTATTTCGATTCTCCTAAAATATTACGTATCTCTTTAATTCTTGCGTTAATGTCCGCAGCCCCAATGATTTCGGTCACCAGACATATGGTTGAGGCCCCCCGATCGGCAACGGCCTTCAGGTTGTGCCGCTTGATGCCGCCGATGGCCACAAAGGGGATTTCATGGGTGGTCGCCACGTGATCCAGGTAGTCAAAACCCACGGGATCACAGACATTCTCCTTGGTCTGGGTGGCAAACACGGGCCCCACCCCGATATAGTCGGCCCCATCCGCCACAGCCCTGGCGGCCTGTTCCGGGGAATGGGTGGAACAGCCCACCATGAGATGGGGGGCCAGCCGCTTCACCTCGGTCACGGGCAGGTCCTCCTGGCCCAGATGGACCCCGTCCGCTCCCACCATCAATGCAATGTCTAAAAAGTCATTTATGATAAAGGGGACGCCGGCATCCGCGGTTATTTTCCGGATCTTGCAGCACTCAGCCAGCATATCTTTTCTGTCTTTCTTATGGGCCTTTTCCCTGTACTGGAGGATATCAATCCCCCCTTCCACCAACAGCCGTGCGGTTTCCACATTGGACCGGCCCAGGGAAAATGCCTCTCCCAGAATCCCGTAAATCCCCTTGGGAAACACTGATTCAGCCTGATTCATATCTCATTTCCTTTGCAGCGTTCATTGATTACAATCCCCGCCATCAGAGCGGCAATCACAGCCACCTTGGGCGCAAACAGCACGGCCCCGTCCACATCCGTTGAAAAATCTCCCACAATATGGCATTGCCCTATTTTCCGGGTGCGGATTGTATCCATGTCCAGCCCGGCAATGCCCGAGGCAGACACCACAGGAATACCTGCAGACGCCATCTCCTCAACCAGATGCTTTTTGGCGGCAGCATCATCAACCCCCTCCACCACCAGACCGCAGTTTCTGAACAGGTCAAGGCAATCGCCAGGATTTATCCTTTTAAGGACCGGCTCTACGCATGCGCAAGGGGATATTTTTTCAAGATTTTCTTTCAGGCACTCAACCTTGGGACGGCCGACCTGGTCAATGGTGTAAAACTGGCGGTTGAGGTTGGAGGTTTCAACCCGGTCAAAATCCACGATCCGAAGCCGGGTCATTCCCGCCTGGACCAGATGGCGGGCCACATTGGAGCCGATGCCCCCGGCCCCTGCAATTCCGATGGTCATATTGGAAAGGGCCATATTAAAAAATCTCCCAATCCTTGAACACAGGCTGGTAACCACTGTCGCGTATCATCCGGGTCACCTGGCCCACGGTCCGGGTATCGGTGATGTCAAACTGGACCGTTGTGTTACAGTGGGTTGTCTTAGGGTGACGTACCGTATACCCGCCCACATCGGTTTTTGACCCGGCCGAATACCGGGTGACCCCCAGATGAATGAGCCTGTCCCGAAAATCCGCCGACTCCCGGGTGGAGACATTGATCCCCAGCCGGGGCATGAACAGCCGCCAGGCCAGCATGGTCTGGACAAATCCGGCATCAGTCAGCAGATGCCGGGGGGCAATGCCGCCCTCAACCCGGTTCATCCTGGGAAGAGACAGTGACACCTCCACATCCGGGAATTCCCGTTCCAGATACCGTGCATGGATTCCGGCCATAAAGGCCTCGGCCCCGGAGGCGCCAATGCCGAAGAGGGGGCCGATGTTCAGGGCCCGGAATCCGGCCCTTGCCCCCCGCTCAGGGGTGAGCAGGCGAAAGTCATAATCAGACTTGGGACCCCGGGGATGGACCTCACGGTACAGCTCGCGGTCATAGACCTCCTGGTAGACGGTGAGAGAATCGGCTCCGGCCTCCTTCAACCGCCGGTAGGCCACCTCTTCCATGGGAAACATCTCCAGGGCAACCGAGGAAAAATACCGGGTCAACAAGGCCACGGCATCCTCCAGGTAGTCCATGGGGGTTTTGGCAGGCGCCTCACCCGTGAGCACCAGGACGTGGCGGATGCCAAGACCTGCTATGGCCTTTGCCTCTTCCTCAATCTGGGCCAGGCTCAGCCTGGTCCTGGGAAAATCAGTTTTGGCGTTGAAGCCGCAATAGGTGCATTGGTTGGAACAAAAATCCGAAATATACATGGGCGCATACAGCCCGATGGTCCGGCCGAAATACTGAAGCGCCAGGGCACGGGCCTTCTGCGCCATGGGTTCGAGAAATTCTCGGGCAGCCGGAGACAAGAGGTTGAGCAGGTCAAATTCGTCCAGGCGGTTAATATCTCCTGCACGGCCCAGGCTGTTTCCCACATCCCTGGCGGTCACACCGCTGAAATACGCGTCAAAATCAAAGGTCTGGTACTGGTCTGCAATTTCTATAAAAGACATGACCTACTCCCTTAGAAATCCGGTCAACGGAGACGAAGCACTGGCCCCGGCCGGCCGGTCCTCAGCCTGCCCGGCCAACCCTGCCATGCGGGCCATCCGCCCGGCCTCGACCGCCTTGGCAAAGGCGCTGCCGGCCATGGCCGGATCCAGGGCCGTGGCAATGGCCGTATTCACCAGCACCGCATCCGCACCCATTTCCATTGCTTCGGCGGCCTGGGAAGGCTTTCCGATCCCCGCATCCACAATCACCGGCAGTCTGCTGGTATCAATGATCCGCTGGATCATGGCTTTCATCTCAAGACCCCGGTTGGACCCGATGGGTGCCCCAAGCGGCATGACGGCTGCCGCACCGGCATCCTGGAGCCGACGGGAGATATTGATATCCGGCATAACATAGGGCAGAACCACAAACCCCTCTTTAGCCAGGATCTCAACGGCTTTCAGGGTTTCATAATTCTCCGGCAGCAGATACTGCATATCTGTGATCACTTCGATTTTAATAAATTCACCACACCCCGCCTCCCTGGAAATCCTGGCAATGCGCACGGCCTCTTCTGCGGTCCTGGCCCCGGATGTATTGGGCAGCAAGGTCACGGAATCCGGAATATAAGACAGGATATTCTCATTGTCCGCCCCGGGATCCACCCGCCGCAGTGCCACGGTGATCATCTGGGATCCCGACGCCTCCAGCATGGGGGCAATCAAGGTTTTCGATGCAAATTTCCCGGTCCCGGTAAGCAGACGGCTGGAAAAGGTTTTCGGTCCAAGGGTCAACATATCGTCCATCATCATCCTCCTCCTACGAAATTGAGCAGTTCAACGGTATCCCCTTCCCGGACAGGGGTCTGGGGCCATTTTTCCTGCTTGATAACGTCAAAATTGTGTTCAATAACCAGAGAAGACGGATCAAGGCCCTGCGCGCGCACAAGGGCCGAAAGATCGGCTTGATCTGTTTCAACAGCAGACCCGTTCAGGGTAATTTTCATAACACCTCCGGCAGTTAGGGATCATTCAAAAATTGTTAATTACCGGGGATGGACTGATGCGGGATTATACGGGCAGGCGATAAAAAGATTCAGGTATTCTGATTCTACCCCTCCTGGTTGGATGAAAGTTTGCCCACATACAAGGCGCAAAAAAGTCTGAAACCGGATCGTACTCATGTACGTGAGGATTTCAGGGTTTTGCAGCAACCAAGTAGATGGGTAAAGTTTCGTCCAGCCAGATTACACTTTCCCTACGCCGGTATTACCCGCATCAGGTTCCAAGGGTTGAAGGTTTTCCTTCTCTCAGCAAGAACAGCACCCCCAGTGAACTGCCGGGACCATACCCCATTTAAAAATATCTGTCAAACTGAAACATCAGACATCAGGCTATAAACTTTAATACGGTTGCACACAGAAAGTAAGTTTAATCTAATTTTAATTGACAAACAAAACTTTTCCCGATAAAACCCCTTAACCAAAAACAAAAAAAAGAGGTAATTCCCGTGTCTCCCATCCCGTCCAAACTCGTTTTATCAGGCCGTTTAGCCACCGAAATACTGCACCAGTTTTCAGAATCCTTAGGGACTGCCATTGATGCAAAAGATCCTTTTACCAGCCTGCATTCCGAAGAAGTGGCGGAAGTCGCCCATTCCATTGCCCTGGCCATGGGCCTTGATGCCAATGACGCAGATATCATCCATGTGGCAGGGCATCTCCACGATATCGGAAAAATAGGGGTGCCCGATGAGGTGCTGAAAAAAAAAGGGCCCCTTACGGACCTGGATTGGAAATTCATCCGCCGCCATCCGGAGACAGGTGCGAATATCCTAAGGCCAGTGGAAGCGCTGGCGAAAAGCGGTATTGTGGATATGGTCCGCCACCACCACGAACGGTTTGACGGTAAAGGGTATCCCGGCGGCCTCAAAGGAGAAGCCATTCCCAGGGGCGCCAGGATCATCGCCCTGGCAGACACCCTTTCAGCCATTCTCCAGAATCGTCCCTATCGGCCGGCAAAAGATTTTGAAATGGCTGTGGCCGAAATCATCAATTGCAGCGGCACCCAGTTTGACCCCGTTGTGGTCAAAGCCTTTCTCCGTATCAAGGATGAAATCCAATCCATTTTACACTTTCTGAATCCGGATAAGCTGGATCTGGGCTGACCCTGTCCGGGCGGCCCCTCTGTTGACACTGCCGATACCCACCGGCATATTCCCTTTACCCACATGTCCAAAAGAGATACCCTGGCAGGTATTAAAGATCGGACATCCAGGTGCGGAGATTTTTTATGGCTGAAACAAAGGAAAAACTGCAGGCAATTTTTTTTGACTTTGATGGGGTAATTCTCGATTCAACCCGGACAAAGACACAGGGGTTTGTGTCTTTGTTCAAAGATTACGGATCCGAAATCATTGACAAAGTCATCCGCCACCACCGGAAAAACGGGGGCATCAGCCGGGTGGAAAAAATAAAATACGCCCATGAGACGATTATCGGAAAGCCCCTGACACCGGCAGAGATTGACCAGTGGGCAGACCGGTATTCCAGGTTGGTTGTGAAGAAGGTGACCCAATGTCCCTGGATCAAAGGGGCCAGGGAGTTTCTGGATTCATGTCCCAAAGACCTCAAAATTTTTGTAATTTCCGGCACCCCGGCGCTTGAATTAACCCATGTGATCGAACAAAGGGAAATGGCCCATTATTTCCATGAAATCCTGGGCTCCCCCACAAAAAAGCCGGATCATATCCGCAGACTTTTAAAAAAGCATGGACTTAACCCCACATGTTGTGTCTTTGTCGGGGATGCCCTAACCGATTTTCATGCGGCCCGGGAAACCCGACTCCGCTTTGTCGGCATACAGGGAGAGGCGGCCTTTCCCGACGGAACCCGTTGCCTGACTGACTGTCGGGACCTGCGTACCGCCGTCAAAGAACATTTTATCCTGTGATCGGAAATCAATGAACTAGGCACCCTGCCCCAGAGAATACACCTGCACAGGACCCGTCTTACCCCGTACCCGGGTTTCGGCCATGGCAATGAACTCATATTCGTCTTTGAGAACGGCCTGGATTTCCTCACTCACCAAAATATCGGTTTTAAACCGTTTGGTCAGTTCCTGGATTCTGGAAGCCATATTCACGGTATCTCCAATCAAAGAATAGGTGGACCGGTAAGCACTGCCGATATTGGCGGCCAGCACCGGCCCTGTATGAATGCCCACCCCGTGGGCAATGGGAGGCATCCCCCTGTCCCGGAACCGTTTGTTGAGCAAATCCAGCCGCCCCCGCATTTCCAGGGCGGTTTTCACAGCCGCGGCTTCATTGTGGTCCCCGGCCACGGGCGCTCCGAACACCGCTTCCACCTCATCTCCGATGAACTGGAGGATAAGACCTCCGTTCTGGTCAATGGCCCGGGAAATCTCATTAAAATAGGAGTTGAGCATATAGATCAGATCCTTGGCCGGTGACACCGCCACCAAAGGGGTAAAGTTTCTCAGATCAGCAAACAAAATGGTGGCATTCTTTCTTTCCCCGTCCAGGGAGACCCGGCCGGAAAGAATCTCATCCCGTATCCTCCGGTCCACATACTTACCAAAGGTATCCTTGATCAACTCACGGTCCATGAGTCCCTGGTTCATGGAATTGAGCATTTCACCGGCAAATCCGATCTCATCGTTGGTATAGACCTTTGCCTTCTGGGAAAAATCACCTTTTTTCACATGCCCCATAACCCGGATAATCTCTTCCACCGGCCGCTTAAGGTGATGGAGCACGATAAAGGACAGCACAATGGCAACACACATGAAAATGGCACTTTCCATGACAATGGTCTTCTCTAAACGATGGACCAGGGCAATCAGGCTGGCCGTATCCGTCATATCCGTATTCCCAAATCGCTGAATGGTCAGGTGGACAAAGGAAAGGGGAACCAGGGACACAGCAAAAAGCAGGGCAATGAACCGCACCCTGAGGCTGATGGATGTCACACCGCTCACCGTGGACAGATCCCCCCGTGGAAAAAACAGCGGGATACGGGTATGCTGGGACACATGCTCCACCCAGAAGAATGCCAGGGTCACGGTGATAAGCCCACTGCCAATTCCGATGCGCATCCCCCCGGGGGACCCTGCAGCCCAAAACAAAAATGTACCCAAAGCCCAGGCCAAGGCATCAATAATCACAATAAAATAGGGTTCGTTAAGCACCCGCCGCCGGGCCGTTTCCAGGAGCCCGGGATCGACCGGACGGCCCAGGTGAAACCCGGCAAGGCTTTTTCTGATGGACTGCTCATACCAGATGGTCAGGGCGGACAGGATCAGGGCACAGGCTGCACCATAGGAAAGGTCCAGATAAAAGACCCTGGTCAGGAGCTCATCTGCTGCCTCCCCGGCCCGGTTTCGAAAAAACACATTGGTCATCCAGTCCCCCAGAAGCAGGGCAAGAGCATTGCCCAAAAGCACTTCATTGGCAACATAGAATCTGTAAAATTTATTTTTTATCAGCCGGGCTTGATTCATAACCATTGAACTATTGACCAATCCCCCTGATTTGTAAAGGAATTTATCTTACCCGCCCTTAAATATGCCGGTAGCCGTATCCGGTTGATCCCAATCCGAATCCACTGGGAAAGACTTGACATTCATAGCCATCTTCCGTAATGAAGAATCTTAATTTACGGTTGAAACCGTGTGTGAAAAAAAATCCGGTGAAAAAGCACCGGTAACACAAGAATTCATATAATTTAAACCAAGGGCCACGAAGGTCGTGACTTCCCTGTGAGGGAGTACGCATTCGTGGCTTTTTTTATGGGCAAAAGCCGAAGGGAGGAATAAAAAAAGGGAAGGCGGCGCAGACCGGCCAAGGTAATACGCCGCCCTCCGAGCTAAGCAGTCCCGAAAAGTTGGGGTGCCTAAGGTAACCAGGATACCATCCCAACTTTTCTCCGTCAATTCGATCGCTTTTATTTAAACCAAAGTTCAGGCCCAAAGCTTTGTATGTGAGGGCATAAGTAGTCCATGTGCCAAATGAAAGACACGGCCATGGCAATTATAAACAGGAGAAAAAATGTTGAAAAAAATTGAAAAAACCACAGCACCCGGTCTTTTTATCGGGGTGTTTTTTGTTTTGTTTGTTATCACAGGACCTGTTTGGGGAAAAAAGCCTGGTGTCCACCAGCTTGAGGAGATTATCGTTTCAGGAGCCAAATTTGAAACAAACGTGGCCAAAACCCCTTCAAACATAACAATCATTGCCAGAGAAGAAATAGAAAAAATGCCTGCGGGCACCAGTATTAATGAGTTCATTCGGCAGGTACCGGGTCTTTATGTGCCTCAATTTCAATCGGGTGTGGCCAACGACGGTGTATACAGCACCAGGGGATCGGAACCGACCACCTGGGGGCTTCGTTTCCTTGTCAACGGCATTGAGTTCAATAAGGGGAACGGCTACACAGTTCCGACCCGAATCCCACTCAACGATGTGGAAAGAATAGAAATCATCAAAACCCCCTCGGCAGAATATGGCGACCAGGCAGTGGGAGGCGTTATCAATGTCATTACACGCATTGTAAATAAGCCGATTGAAGCCAAGGTTGGCATGATATTCGGGGATTTCAATTATAACAACTACTATGCTGTGATAAACGGAAGCAACAAAAAATGGGAATACTTCACAGACCTTTCCTTTTCCAGGGGTGACGGTTATCAGGACGGAAGTTATTACGATCCGTCCAGCTTTTATACAAAGATTGCTTACAATATTGATGAAACCACATTAATGGAGTTCCACGGTTCCCACATGGACTCAAAGGGCGCCTGGCCTCAATCCCTCACCCGTGACGCCTTCAATGCGAATCCCAAGCAGAGTCCAGGCATTGAGAATCCCTTTGAAAATGATTACGACCTTGCCGCCCTGGTGTTTAGAAAGGACTTGGGTGACGACACCCTGGTTTTAAAGATGACCGGCAAAAATGAGTGGGTGACCATGAATTTTGGCCTGGATTTTGAATTCGATGAATGGGAACTCTTTCCTGTAATAAACTATACCCTGCGGCACCCGGTGGGCGGCATGGATAACGCCATTCTTTTTGGAGCCGAATACCGCAGGCATGAATTGACCACCCAACTTTGGACCGTTGCCAACAATATCCGCCAGATGAAAATCAAGGATACCTTAAGAGAAGACGACTCCCTTGCCTTCTATTTTGTGGACGAGTTGTCGGTTACCAGTAACCTGACCCTGACCTTCGGGGCCCGATTCGATTCCTACGAACAGAATCAAGCTGGCCGGGTAAATGCTTCCAATACGACGGAACAATCCGGCAGCGCTGTCAGCCCCAAGATTGGTGCCACCTTTTCGGTTAATCCGGCTCTGAATATCTTTGCCGGTTATAACAGCGGATTCAAAAGTCCTGCAAGGGTGCCGGGTGCATCCTACTCGGCAGATCTGGACCCAGAAAAAGTATCTTCATTTGAAATCGGAGCCCGGGGTAATCTTAGCCCAAGGGTCTCCTACAGCCTTGCCTCCTTTATAAACCGATATGACAATAAATGGCTTAAGACTGGCCCGAATCCGAATGACCCATACACCAATGCGGGCGAAACTAAAGCCAGAGGGCTTGAGGGGGCGCTGGGTTTTTCCCACGAATCAGGCATCTTTGCTGACGTGAACTATACGTTCCAGAAATCCGAATATAAGCATTTTACGGAAAATGGGGTGAGTCTGGACGGCAAAAAACTTCCCAACGTACCTGAGCAGATGCTGGGCTTTAGAACCGGTTTTTCCAATCCCGTATTTGGGCGCATCGTCTTCACTGCCGATTATCTTGGGCAACGGTATTTTAACAGGGAAAACACCTTGGAAGGGGATGACTATTGGATTTTCGGGGCTGATTATAAACTTCCCCTCAAAGTGTTCAAGCCGGAAATGTCATTTTTCATCTCCGCCTCCAACCTGACCGATGAGGCTGCAGTGGTCTACGGGTCCGGCTCTCCGGGCAGTGAATCACTTAAACCGGTATACGGCCGACGTATTATTGCCGGTATTGAGGCAAGTTTCTGATCACCGATCATGACACCATTAAAAAAAGGAATGGCACACAATGAATTTTTCAAAGATATTTACCCTGATAAGTCGAACAAAAGGGCTTCCCTTTTGCCTGTTTTTTATGATCCTCTTTTTTTCCATCTCCCCGGTGTCCGCTCACAATCTATGGATCGTCGGAGATGCATCGAAAAACGGAGGAAATGATGTCCACCTTTACTTTGAACATTTTGTGGGGCCTGGTGACGGCGCATACCTCGGCCCCGTCCAGAGCCGGGGTAAAACCTGGATCCTCACTCCTGACGGAAAAACCGAATCAGTGGATCTGGCCATGGTTAAAAAAGGAGACACACAGTATCTGGAAGGCAAAGCTGGCGACCCTGACCATGGCTATGCCCTGAATCACACCAGTCTATACGGCATCTATCATGGAAGACTTGATTTTTTTCATGGAAAATATATTGACGCAGTTGATTCCAAAAACCTGGTAAACCTGTCCAAATCTTGTGATATTCCCTTTCAGATTATTCCGACCCTCAAAGATGGGGGGCTTCTCCTGCAAGTCATTTATTTTTCTACCCCCCTGCCGAGAACCAAAATATCTATGGTTAAAAACAACGGCAAGGAAGAGGTTTTAAAAACGAATAACAAAGGCGAGGTCTTTTTTTCACCAAAAAAACAGGGGAGATACCATTTCAGTGCCCTGGCCTTTGAGAATGAAGCCGCCGGGGTTTTTGAAAACAAAGCCTATAAAGGTATCATGCACGGAACCACCCTGATAATAAAGTGGCCTATCCCCGATAGAAACTGATACTAATGGTTTTAATGCACAAGGATTCAACAGCAAGGCCTTTGCTGTAATTCCATAAAAACAGAGTCTCTGGTGCATTTTCATCCCGGGGAGCCGTCTGGCTTTCCGGGATGTTCTGCCAGCCCACTAAATCCCCCAGGTTTTTAATGCAACGCATACAAAAACATTGACCCCTGGAATGTTAAGGTGTAATTTATCATTCTAAATTTATTGCGGATATCCGGCCAACGGAATACGGTGAAACTCCGTAACGGTCCCGCCGCTGTAATAGGCAATATCTGTTCTGCACTGCCACTGGTTTCCGGGAAGGCGCAGACCGGGTTTAAGGCCTTAAGTCAGAAGACGAGCCGGTTGTCTTAAGCGTAAAACTTGATGGCAAAGGGTTTTGCAAGATTCTTGTCTTGCAGGCCCCTTTTTTTTTGGGGTTCTGTAGGCTATAATTATAGCGAGGAAACTATAATGACGACTCAGCTAGAATACGCCCGCCAGGGAAAACTCACCAAAGAAATGACTCAGGTCGCAGAAACCGAAGGCCTTTCCACAGAATTCATCATGGACAAGGTTGCCAAAGGGGAAATCGTTATTCCCTGCAATCCCAACCGTCCCAACCAGATTGTAAGGGGCATCGGCACCGGCCTGCGCACCAAGGTAAACGCCTCCATCGGCACCTCCTCGGACATCTGTGATATTGAACAGGAGGTCGCCAAGGCCAAGGCGGCAGAGGAAGAAGGGGCAGACACCCTTATGGAACTGTCAGCCGCCGGAAACATGGATGCCATCCGTAGGGCTGTCCTGGCCGGCACCGACCTGCCAGTGGGAAATGTACCCCTGTACCAGGCTTTCAAAGAGACCATTAAAAAATATAAAAATCCGGCTAAACTTGACCCGGAATATCTTTTCGATCTCATTGAAAAGCAGCTGGAAGACGGACTCAGCTTTATGGCCATCCACTGCGGCATCAACCTATACACCATTGAACGCCTGAGAAAACAAGGATTCCGCTACGGCGGGCTGGCCTCCAAGGGCGGCACCTACATGGTGGCCTGGATGGACATCAATAAAAAGGAAAACCCCCTTTACGAGCAGTTTGACAGGGTTTGCGCCCTCATGAAAAAATATGATGCCGTCCTTTCTTTAGGCAACGGGATCAGGGCCGGTGCCATTCACGACAGCCATGACCGTGCCCAGATGGCGGAGATGATCATCAACTGCGAACTGGCCGACTTGGGACGTGACATGGGCTGTCAGATGATGGTGGAGGGCCCTGGCCATGTACCCCTGGATGAAATCGAAGGAAATATCATGCTGGAAAAACGGATGTCCGGCAATGCCCCCTACTATGTTCTGGGCCCGATTCCCTGCGACACCGGTGCCGGCTATGACCATATCACCGCAGCCATCGGTGCGGCCTCATCAGCCCGATACGGGGCAGACCTGATCTGCTACATCACTCCTGCCGAACATCTGGCCCTGCCCGGAGTAGCCGACGTAAGAGAAGGGGTCAGAGCCACCCGACTTGCCGCCCGCATCGGTGATATTTCAAAATATCCCGACAGAAGAGAAAATGAAAAGCAGGCAGCCATGGCGCGGCGGGACATGCGATGGGACGATTTGGAAAAATACCTGCTCTTTCCCGAGGTGGCCAAGTCAATCCGTGAAGAACGGGCCCCGGAAATGAAAGAGACCTGCACCATGTGCGGGGACTTCTGCGCTATGAAAAAAGGCATGGAAGTATTTGAAAAAGACATCACACACAAGAGGTAAAATTATGTCATTGCTCCAACAGACCATCGGGGCCATCAGCCCCACCCTGGACCAGGAGGCTCTGGCCGCTGCAAAACAAAGGCTGGCCGACCAGGCCAAGCCGGCAGGCTGCCTCGGGGTTATGGAAGAAATCGGTGCCCGTCTGGCCGCCATTAAGGGCACCATTGACGTCCGCCTCACCAACAAGCAGATCATCACCTGTGCCGGAGACCACGGGGTATGCGAAGAAGGGGTCAGCCTGTTCCCGGCTGAAGTCACCCCCCAGATGGTGTTGAACTTTGTGGGGGGCGGGGCTTCGGTAAATGTCATCGGAAAGCACGCCGGGGCAATCGTCAAGGCCGCCGATATCGGGGTCAATTACGATTTTGACCCGGGTCTGCCCATCTTCCATAAAAAGGTCCGTAAGGGCACGGGAAATTTCACCAAAGAACAGGCCATGACAAGGGAAGAGGCTGTTGCCTCCATTGAAGCCGGGATTGAAATCGTTGAAGAGCTCCAGGCCGAAGCACCGGTGGATCTGCTGGGCACCGGAGACATGGGCATCGGAAACACCACCCCTTCCACAGCCATTATTGCGGCATTTTCAGGTCTTCCAGTGGAGACCCTCACCGGTCGGGGAACCGGTATCAACGATGAGGGTCTTGCCAATAAAATCACCGTGATCAAAAAAGGACTGGATCTGCACAAGCCCGACCCCAGAGATCCTCTGGATGTACTGGCCAAGGTCGGAGGACTCGAGATTGGAGGACTTGCCGGCCTGGTTCTGGGAGCAGCGGCCAAAGGCATTCCCGTGATCTGCGACGGCCTCATTTCCACGGCAGGCGCCCTTATTGCCTGTGAACTCGCCCCGGCAGCCCGGCAGTATCTCTTTGCCTCCCATAAATCCGTGGAAGTGGGCCATAAATACATGCACGACCGCCTGGGTCTGGAACCCCTCATTGATCTCAAGTTCCGTCTGGGCGAAGGCACGGGCGCTGCTGTGTGCATGGAACTGCTGGACCTGTCCACCCGGATACTGGCCGACATCAAAACCTTTGAAGAGGTCGGGATTTCCCAAGTTGATTAAGGATACATACCTCTAATCTCAAATCGCCCCGGCATTTCCTGCCGGGGCGATTTATCATAATAAAATTGATTTTCCAACTCCTGCATGTGGATAAAAAGGACGTCACCGGACGGGATGGTAGGTTCCAACAACGGGTGCTGCTGTTTTGTATTTTAGGGCTTGAACCAGGCCATGGAATTTATTCCACAGGTGGCAGCCGCTCCAGCCGTTCCTTTTCCAGAATATCCTTTATCCTGGCAATGGAAATCACCTTCTCTTTTCTGGCAGCGGGCGTCAAGAAAGATTTCAAATTTTTATCCAGAATTCTGGGATGGATATCCCCTGCAATGGAGACAATGCCTTCGGTGATGATCCGCTGGAGCAGCAGCTCCTGACTGGTTCGCTCCCTTATATTGGCAGCTATTGGATAGCAGATCATATTGGCCAGAATGATCCCATAGAGGGTTGAAGTCAGGGCAATGGGTATGGTGGCCATGAGGGTGGCCGAATCCCCGATACCCCCCAGCATTCCGATCAGCCCCACCACAGATCCCACCAGGCCGAAGGCAGGGGCCACATCCGACATGGTCCGCAACAGCCTCAGGTTTTCATCCCTCCGTTTCCTGAAAAAAAACATCTCAGCGTTCAGTGCCTCCCGGATCTGCTCCGACGTATAATTATCCACCATCAAGCCGATGGCCCGGCGCAAAAAGAATATGGTGGTTTCCTCTTCTTCTTTTTCAAGGGCAAGAATACCCTTGATTTTCCGCTTTATGGACAGGTCCACCAGAATTTTAACAATGGTGTCCGCACTGATCGCAGGCTTTGTATATGAGGCTGAAATCACCTTCAAAAGAATGAGGACCCGTTCCATACGATACCCTAGAAACACCGCCGTAAACGTTCCGCCCACCACAATGATGAATCCGGACAGATTGGCGTAAAGCCCGATGCTCCCGCTCAAGGCAAACCCGGTGCAGAACAGGAGAAAACAAAAACACACACCTAAGATGTTCAGCTTGCCGTGGCTCCAAATATTACTTTTTTTCGCAGTATCAATATCCATAGGTCATCCCCTTTTCATTACGGCGAACTCGTCAGATAGGGCCGTTCTTTCATCAATATGATTTCCACCCGGCGGTTCAGCCGCCGGCTCGTTAGGCTGTCATTGGACCGGACCGGCTGATGCCAGGAATGGGCAGTGATAAAAAATCGTTCTTCGGAAATCCCTGTTTTTTCAATGAGAAATCTGGCCGTCCGGGCCGCCCTAGCGGCAGAAAGTTCCCAGTTCGTGGGATATTTTTCCGAGTGGTTGGGCATGGAATCCGTATGTCCGGAGACATTAATGATATAATTATTGCCCCTTAAAACAGATGCGATCTGCCACAGCCGCTCCCGTGCCTGGGGACGAAGTTCGGCCAGGCCCGTATCAAAGAGTATATCCCCTGCAATGGATATGCGCACGGCCTTGTCCGATACCATATCCACCCCCACGGCATCATTCACCAGTTCATCCATGAATGCCTGTCTGGCCCTGTCATAAATGTCAGAAGGGTTATGCAGGGCATTGACATCAGCCACCTTACCGGATCCGGTTTCCGATATGGCATGGGTGCCCGGCCCGTCATCCAGGATCAAACGTCGGTTTCCGGACTGGTACACGTATAGCACCGTGAAGAGAACAAACATGGTCATCATAAGGTCCGACCAGGACACAGACCATTTATCCTGCTTTTGGAGGATATCCTCCCCCAGGATATCATCGGCATAGGGATCAAACCCGGAAGACGCGAAAAAACCGATGGACTCACCGCCATTGGCCGAATCTCCACCGGTTTCATCTGTTTTCACCGTCTTTACTATGTCTGTACTCATCAGGCCCTGCTCCGATCTTTTAATGGTCTATTTTATAGCTTACATACTTTTCGGCATCACACTCTTAAAAATAAAGCAATAATTGTTCCGGAACCATACAAGTCTACACCATTTATTTAATTAGCCTTAACCACCAGTCCTCATGTTCTATATACCATTGAACAGTTTTACGGATGCCGGACTCAAAGGAAACCTTGGGTTCATATCCAAGATCTAAAGAAATTTTTCCCGCATTAATGGCATACCTGCGGTCATGCCCTGCCCGGTCCTCGACATGGGTAATCAGACTCGCAGAGTGTCCGCCTTTGGATGGGGGAGCATGGGGGAATCTTTGTTTCAATTCCGGGTTGGCCCCAAAGGTCTCATCCATGATGGAACACACCAAGCCCACAATGTCCAGGTTAAACTGTTCGTTATTCCCTCCGATATTGTAGGTTTCCCCGATTTGGCCCTGGTTCAGGATAAGGTCAACACCCAGATTGTGGTCGTCAACGTACAGCCAGTCCCGAATCTGTTTGCCGTCCCCGTAAACCGGGATGGATTTATTATGGAAAATGTTGGTGATCATCAAAGGGATGAGTTTTTCAGGAAACTGAAAAGGCCCGTAATTGTTGGAGCAGTTGGAGGTGGTGACTTCCAGGCCGTATGTTTCGTGGTAGGCCCGGACCAGATGGTCGGACCCAGCCTTGCTTGCGGCATAGGGAGAATTGGGTGCATAAGGTGTGATTTCCGTGAATGGGGGGTCCAGGGATTTCAGGGTGCCATAGACCTCATCGGTTGAGATGTGGTGGAACCTGTGGGATTTGTGACCCTGATCCAGCCATATTTTTTTTGCGGCTTTGAGCAGGCTGTGGGTGCCCACCAAGTTGGTATCGATAAAGGCGTCCGGTCCTGAAATAGAGCGGTCCACATGTGACTCAGCCGCGAAATGGACAATGGTGTCGACATTTTGCCGCTCCAAAAGGGCTTCCACCAGGGCCTGGTCCTTTATATTGCCGTGAATAAATTCACATTTGTATTTTTTTTCCGCCTCGGTCAGATTTTCCCTGATACCGGCATAGGTAAGGGCATCCAGAACAATCACCCGGTCTTCAGGATATTTATCCAGCCAGTAATAGACAAAATTGGTGCCAATAAAACCGGCTCCTCCCGTGACCATAAGTGTTTTCAATTTTTCATCTCCTTTAGCATTGATCTAAGCTGTGCCCTCCAGTGAATCGGCGCGATGCCGGTAGCCGCCCACATGCTTCGCTTGTCCAGTATGCTGTAAAAGGGTCTTTGGGCAGCCGTGGGGAACTGATCAGACGATACCGGGGTGATGGTCACCGGTTTTTGAATCAGGCCCAGGGCAAGGGATTCTTCCTGAATGGCCACGGCAAAGTCATACCATGAAGCTGTGCCGGCATCGGTCCAGTGATGGGTGCCCAGAATGTTTTTCCCTAAGGATTTCCAGACGGCCAGGGCCAGGCCGTTGGCCCAGGTTGGGGTTCCCACCTGTTCGTCAATGACGTTCAAATCTTTTTGACCGGCCATGAGATTAAGCATGGTTTTTACGAAGTTCTTTCCATGGGCTGAATACAGCCAGGCGGTACGGATAATCAGGACCCTGTCTTTCATTACCTGATGAATAGCCGCTTCTCCCTTGAATTTGGAAAATCCGTAAACAGATTGAGGGTCCGGCTTATCTTCAGGAAGGCAGGGTTTATAGTGCCTGCCGCTAAAAATATAATCTGTGGAAATCTGAACCAGGCCCATATTGTTTTGCGCCGCCAGAGTAGCAATCTCTGCAACGGCTTCGTGGTTGAGGCGAAAGGCGGTTTCCCTGTCTGTTTCCGCCTGATCCACGGCGGTGTAAGCTGCGGCGTTTATAATCCAGTCAGGGGATGAATATTTAATACAGTCCCGGATGCTTCCCGATACCAGGAAGTCCACCTTTGGATAGTCACAGGTCTCAAGGATGACATCCCGGGGGCAAGTCCGTGCAAGCTCCCAGCCGAGCTGTCCGCCGGCACCAAGCAGAAGAACTTTCATTTAAACACCTCAGCATCTTTCAGGCTCCCTCCTGTTTCATCCTTTTCCGATAGCAGAGGCTGACGGCCGGATACAAGGGGCCATTGGATATTAATATCCGGATCATCCCATCGTATGGAGCGTTCATATTCCGGAGCATAGTAGTCTGTGCATTTGTATACAAATTCAGCTTCAGGGCTGATGACATAGAAGCCGTGGGCAAAACCCGGGGGAACCCACATCATTTTTTTATTCTCAAGGGAAAGGATTTCACCCACCCATTGACCGAAGGTGGGAGATTGCCGTCTCAAGTCCACGGCTACGTCAAACACCTCTCCTGCAATGACGCGTACCAGTTTTCCCTGGGGTCGGCAAATCTGGTAGTGCAGCCCCCTTAAAATGCCCTGGGATGACCGGCTGTGGTTATCCTGGACAAAAAAAACCTCAGCTACCTGTTCCCTGAAAAGGGTGTCCCTGAAGGTTTCCATGAAAAAGCCCCGGTGATCCCCGAATACCTGGGGTTCCATGACCACGACCTCCTTGATGGCAAGCCTTTTGAATTTCATGTTTTAATTTCCCTGTTGTGTGCTCAGGTCCATAAGATACTGGCCGTATCCGTTTTTTTTCATGGACAGGGCGATTTCATATAATCTTTCGACGTTAATGAGTCCCATGCGAAATGCAATCTCCTCGGGACAGGCAATTTTAAGGCCCTGACGGTCCTCTACCACTTTTATGAATATGGCCGCATCCAGGAGGGATTCATGGGTGCCGGTATCCAGCCAGGCCGTACCCCGGCTCAGCAGCTCAACGGTCAGGTTTCGTCGCTCAAGATAGGCTTTGTTCACATCTGTTATTTCAAGTTCTCCACGGGCTGAGGGGCGCAATTGTCTTGCGATCTCCACCACATCATTATCGTAAAAATAGAGGCCTGTGACTGCATAGTTGGATTTTGGAATTTCAGGTTTTTCCTCTATGCTGATGACCCGGTCCTGATCGTCAAATTCCACCACGCCGTAGCGCTGGGGATCTTTGACATAGTAACCGAAAACCGTTGCCCCCTTGTCCCGGGCCGCGATGTGCCGAAGCCTGTCGGACAGGCCTTCCCCGTAAAAAATATTATCTCCCAGCACCAGGGTTACCGGATCATCACCGATGAACTTTTCACCGATAAGGAAGGCCTGGGCAAGCCCGTCTGGAGATGCCTGAACCTCATACTGTAGACGGATGCCCCATTGAGAGCCGTCTCCCAAAACCTTTTTAAAACTTTCTACATCATGGGGAGTGGTAATAATGAGGATATCAAAAATGCCGGCCAGCATAAGGGTGGATAACGGGTAGTATATCATGGGCTTTTCATATACGGGCATGAGCTGCTTGCTCACCGCCAGAGTCAATGGATAGAGCCGGGTGCCTGAGCCGCCGGCCAGGATGATTCCCTTACGCATGATGATTGTCCTCCTTTCAAAGTATCAAAGCGGTTATCCGCTCTGCTGCACGACCGTCCCAGAACCTGGGTTTCTGTCCGGTTTTCCATTCATTATTCATGATGCAGTCAAAGGCGGTAAGCACTTTCTCTGGTGAGGTGCCCATAAGTTCGTTTGTGCCCTGGGTGACGGTAATTGGGCGTTCGGTATTTTCCCGGATAGTCAGGCAGGGGAGCCCTAAGGCGGTTGTTTCCTCCTGGAGACCGCCGGAATCGGTCAATGCGACATTACTGTCCTTCCACAGATTTAAGAACTCCATGTAGGACAAAGGCTCTGTCAATTTTATATTGCTGCCCGGGGTGATGTTAAAACCTTCCATGTTTTTCCGGGTCCTGGGATGGATGGGAAAAATCAGGGGCAATCTTTCCGAAATTTGGTTCAGGGTGTTAAAGATGGTTTCAAGGGTCTGTTTATCGTCCACGTTTGAGGGCCTGTGCAGGGTAACCACACCGTATGCTTTATGATCCTGTTTAAAGGTATTGGTCAAAAATCTGGTTGGGTCCATGGTTTCCAGCTTTTTGAGCTGAAAGAAGAGATTGTCAATCATGACATGGCCCACGAAATGAATTTTATTTTCGGATTTTCCTTCTTTGAGCAGATTTTCCATGCCCTGTTCTTCCGTGACAAAAAACAGGTCCGAGATGGCATCAGTGACCATTCGGTTAATTTCTTCCGGCATGGTCAGGTCAAAGCTGCGAAGCCCCGCTTCCACATGGGCCACTTCAATGCAGAGCTTTTTGGCAACAATTGAGCAGGCCAGGGTGGAGTTGACGTCACCGACGACGATGACAAGATCTGGCCTGTCTTTTTCGCAGATATCTTCAAACCCGGTCATGATTTTGGCGGTCTGCCGGGCATGGGAGCCGCCGCCGGCTCCCAAATGGTAATCCGGCTGCCGGATACCCAACTCTTCAAAAAAGACATCACTCATATTGGCATCATAGTGCTGGCCGGTGTGAACGATCTTATAATCGATCTCTTTGGGGTGGTTGTCAAAACTACGGGCAATGGGGGCGATTTTCATGAAGTTGGGCCGGGCCCCTGCAATAAGTATTATCTTTTTCATATTTTAAAAATACCCTTTCTGGCTGAGATAAAGCATGACTTCTCGGGCAGCTTCTTCCGGGGTGAGATTAGAGATCCTAAATTCCGGGCGATCAGGGGGTTCATAAGGGTCGTCCACCCCTGTCAAATCCTTGATCAAGCCTGCCCTGGCCTTGGCAGACATCCCTTTTCGATCCCTTTTTTCGCATTCTGTACTGGGGGTTGCCAAAGGTTTCTTTACATCCAGGCAAACGGGGATCGGCCAGAGATCCCATGATTCGAGGCGCATACGGTCCAAAACCGATTCATAATGAATTTGACGCAAAAAGCCTGTCAGAGGATGAAAGGCACCAGTGGAAAGCCCCTCAAAATCGCAGATCTGCCGGTCATTGAGAATGACGTCAGGCATTTTGGCAATAAGATCTTTGAACAGGGAATAATCTTCCCTGTTCACAAGGAGGTCAAGGGGGACCTGGCTGTTGTTTGCCACGATTAAAGTCTCCAGAACTGCACGCCGGTCTTTTCCACCGCGTCCACATCCAGCATGCATTTGACGTCAATAAGGCAGCCTTTATCAGTCAATTTTTGGGTGAAGTCATCAAGGGGCTGCTCTTTGTACCAGGCATGGGGAACAGCCAGGATCAGGGCTCCCAGCTCGTTCAAATCTTCCCAGGGATGCAGTTCCACACCGTAGTATTGTTTTGCTTCCACCGGATCGGCCATGGGATCATGGACCAGGACATCGCAGCCGTAGGAATTTAGTTCGTCTATGATATCCACCACCCGGGTATTTCTCAGGTCCGGGCAGTCTTCCTTGAACGTCAGACCCAGAACACCGACTTTTGTGCCTTTGATATGCTGGGAGGAGGAGATCATCATCTTAATGGTTTTTTCCACCACAAATTTGCCCATGTCATCGTTGATCCGGCGACCGGCCAGGATGATTTCAGGGTGATAGCCTTCGCTCTGGGCTTTATATGTAAGATAATAGGGGTCAACGCCGATGCAGTGCCCCCCCACCAGACCTGGAAAAAATTTGAGAAAATTCCATTTGGACCCGGCCGCTTCAAGCACATTTTTGGTATCAATACCCAGGCGGTCAAATATCAGGGCCAATTCGTTCATCAGGGCGATATTCAGGTCCCGCTGGGTGTTCTCAATGACCTTGGCGGCTTCGGCCTCCTTGATGGTATGGGTTCTGTGGACCCCGGCCGTTATGATGGACTCATAGAGCTGGGCCACCTGTTCCAGGGTTTCTTTACTATCCCCTGAGACCACTTTCACTATTTTTGTCAGGGTGTGTTCCTTGTCTCCGGGATTGATCCTTTCAGGGGAATATCCCACATGGAAATCCTTTTTCCAGGTTAGCCCGGATTCTTTTTCAAGGATAGGCACGCAGATGTCTTCGGTGACCCCGGGGTAGACCGTGGATTCAAAGACAACTATGGCCCCTTTTTTCATCACCCGGCCCACGGTTCGCGAAGCACTTTCCACGGGGAAGAGGTCCGGCCGCCTGGCTTTATCGATGGGAGTGGGCACAGCCACCACAATAATATCTGCATCGGACATGAGTTGCGGGTCTGTGGTGGGGGTAAAAAATTCAGCACCCTGAAAATCCTGTTCAGAAACCTCGCCGGTTGGATCCTTGTGGGCCAGGCTGTTATCCACAATGGTCTGTTTCAGATCAAACCCGATGGTTTCATATTTCCGTGCAAAATGGACGGCCAGAGGAAGGCCCACATAACCCAACCCCACAACTGCAATTTTCATCTCTTTTTTCATTGTCTTTAAACCTTTTGGTGTTAGTCCAAATAATCCATATACCATTGGGCCGCCAGGTCCAGGCCCTGTTCCACTGAATATTCCGGTGTGTATCCCAGAAGTGTTGCAGCCTTTGAGATATCCGCCAGGGAATGGCGCACATCCCCGGGTCTAAAATCCCTGTAAACCGGTTTGGCTTCTGCAGCCCCGGGATGACGCCGGGCAACCCGCTCCCGGATCATTGCAAACAGTTCATTTAATGTTGTTTTCTGCCCAAAAGCCACATTGTATACCTGGTTTGCAGCCTCTTTATTTGGGGCCAGGCAGGCCAGGAGATTAGCCTGGACACAATTGTCAATATAGCAGAAATCCCGGGATGTGTCTCCATCACCGTTTATGAACAATTCACTGCCCCGGATCAGGGCGGAAAACCACAAGGGGATGACGGCAGCATATGCACCGTTGGGATCCTGCCGCCGGCCAAACACGTTAAAATACCTCAAGCCTATGGATTTCATATCATAGGTAGAGGCAAACACCTGGGCATACAATTCATTGACATACTTGGTCACGGCATAGGGGGACAGGGGACTGCCGATGGTATCTTCCTTTTTAGGAAGACCCGGATGGTCCCCGTAGGTAGAGCTGGATGCCGCATAAACAAATCTCTTTACACCGGCATGCCTGCCGGCCTCCAGCATGTTCAAAAAGCCTGTGATATTATTCTCATTTGTATTGATGGGATTCTCAATGGACCGGGGAACCGATCCCAGGGCAGCCTGGTGAAGAATGAAATCCATATCTTGAGCTGCTGCTCTGCAGGTATGGAAATCTCGAATATCACCTTCTATGAATTCAAACCCTTTCCAGTTTTCATCCCCCACACTTTCCCTGACCAGATCCAAGTTATGCTGAAACCCGGTCGAGAAATTATCAAGTCCTCTTACCTGCTGTCCTGATTTAAGCAAGGTTTCAACCAAATTTGATCCTATGAATCCGGCACATCCGGTGATGAGCCAGCAATATTTATTCTCTTCTAATTGATTGCACAGATTCTTCTGCATATATTTATCTCCCGGGCTGACTGCCATGGAATCCAGTCTGCCATAAAACATTAAAATTATAATTTTGACTTGTGTCGTTGTCTTGCTTCCGGCAGCCCAATGGCTATTCTACCTCGGGCAGATCCGTTAAACCTTTGGCAATCGCGTATTTGGTTAAACCAGCTATGGTACGGATGTTCAGTTTTTTTTTAAGATTGTTCCGATGGACATCAACGGTTTTAGCGCTTATATTCATATTTTTGGAAATGGCCTTGCTGGTGTGGCCTTCTGCAATGAGTTGGAGGACTTCACGCTCCCGGGCCGATAGCAGGGCAAGGGAGTCCACAGCTTCCCATTCCCTGTTTTTGGCGTATTCCACTAGAATGTGGGTAATTTCAGGGCTGAGAAAAACTGTGCCGGACACAATAGTACGCAAAGCCCTGAGCACCTCTTCAAAAGAAGCTGTTTTTAAAATGTAACCAGCGGCACCGGCATTGAGCATACCCACCACATAAGGCTTGGCCGTGTGCATGGTAAGGGCGACGATCTTTACATCGGGAAGCAATGCCATAATCTGACGGGAGGCTTCAATACCGTTCATGTCCGGCATGCTCACATCCATCAGAATGAGATCCGGACGGTGCTGTTCCGCAAGTTTCAGGGCCTGCCTGCCGGAATTCGCACGTCCGACCAAGGTAAACTCGTCTAAGGACTCCAGAGAATGGGCCACCCCGTCCCGGACCACCTCATGGTCATCTGCAATGAGAATTCTTATTCTACTCACTTGACAATCTCTTTGGGTTGGATTGCAGTCCAATCATGGCCCCCCGTATTTATGTTTATAACCTTCAACCTCCGGTAGACCTGATATTGGCCCACGCAATCGTATAAAATTTCAATGGTTACCGACAGTGATAATCGCATTCTTTTGAAAAGGCAAGCCCCTGAACCCAAAATCATATAGAAATATACCCGATTCCGGGCTTTTCCGGTTTTCTTCAACGATAAAAGCTGTTATGAGGGGATTTGACTGTTTATTAATGACGGGTGAAATATTTTGGGTATCAAACTGTCCATTGCCGGAAAGTTGTTTGTATTTTCTGTGGTTGCGGCATTCATTGTCATAATCCCCCTGTTTCTTATGGCAAACCAGGCGCTAAAAGATTTCGGGAATTTTGCAGACACTGCAAATACCAGGCAAATCAAGAAAACATCCGAAACTTACCTCATGGCCCTCACCCGGGAAAAGGTAGGAAGATTCAACCAGCAATTGCTCCGCTATAAGACCTGTGCGAAGTTTCTGGCTATGCGGGCCGGGGAAATATACAAGAATGCTGACGCCAATGCCCCGCGGAAAAAAATTCTCGCCCCCATGGTCCTGAATCCCGGGAACAACATTTTTTATACTTTTTCTGCAGCACCCTGCCTGACGGCATACTGGGGAGGCCCTGACTTCTCCCCTGATACAAAACAGGAAATCAATGCCCTCCGGCCCATGGACAGGTTCCTGGCAGAAGCCAAATCATTAACCCAGGAAAGCATCGCCACCCATATCATAACCCTTTCCGGAATCGGGAAGTATTATACCCGGGAATGTCCGGAACGGATGAAATACCTTGAACTGCCCCGTGCAGACATATTCGACCTGCGCAACAGCCCGGCCATGGCTCTGTTCACAGCGGAACCCGAATACCGCCCCCGCATTATCCTCCCCTATGAGGACCCCGTGCAAAAAGAATTTATCTTTACCGTTGCAGCTCCCATTATAGGCGAGAAAGGCAAATTCAGGGGAATTGCCGGCATTGATGTACCCCTGGCCGCTGTCAGCAAAGCCCTAAATGAAGACAGCAGTAAAGACCGATTTTCCTTCATCCTGGGCCCCAAAGGCAAACTGACTGCCTTTCCCCCTGAATACCGGGACCATATAGGCCTCCCCTCATCCCTGTACAATCCGGCAGAGTCATACATGCCCCGGATTCAAGAGGCTGCGGGGCTGATCCTGAAAGGCCGCGATCAATCTGTCCGCCTGAACCTCGGCAAAGACCCCTATCTGATAACAGCCGCCCCTCTTACCGATAACAAACATTTGCTTATTGAGGTCATCAATGAAAGACAAATGCTGGCCTCGGTGAATGAAACCCGGTTTGCCCTCGGAAAAAACCTGGCTCTGGTGTCTAAAAATTTTCTTGCCTATGCCGGACTGGCACTGCTTCTGGCAGGTGCCTGCATTTATATAGTCGTGGAGACCTTTGTCAGGCCCATCCGGAAGCTCACCCGTATGACCCAGAAAATTGCAGCCCAAAAATACCATTACAGGTCAAAACTGGACCGGTCCGATGAACTGGGCGACCTGGCCAGGGCACTGGATCTCATGGCCCGGCAGCTGGGGCAATTCCAAAAGCAGGAGAAGGCCTATCTTGACGATCTTGCCAGACAGACCCTTCAGTTGAAACAGCTCAATGAATATTTAATTTACTTTGAAGAGTCAGAACGTAAATCCATTGCCTCGGAACTCCACGGCACCGTTGCCCAGACCCTGGGCCTGGGGGTCTCAAAAATAAAAAGCCTCATCGAATCATGCCCCGGGCCCGGCCAACAGGAGTTAATTGAGGCCAAAACATTTCTGGAGCACGGGGTCAAGGAAATCAGGGCATTGATGTATGAACTGGCCCCTCCCATCCTGGACGATTTTGATATTGATGTGGCCATTGATTTCTTAATTGAAGAAATCAACGAAAAAAACAACACCCGTTTTGATTTCACCAATGCCATCGGCGGACCTGTTCCCCTGAACCGGGCGGTAAAACTGACCTTTTACAGGGCCATAAAAACCATCCTCACCAATATTCTGGCGTATGCCCGGACCCCGGAAGCCAGGCTGGAGCTTTTTGCTGTGGATGATCTGCTCTGTATCCGGGTTGAGATCCCCGGCTTGGAACTGAGTCTGAACCAGGCCACCTCCGCGGCCGGAAATCTGGCCGGACACCAGGATTTTTCAGAACGGCTGGAACGGCTGGGAGGAAAAATTCGTGTGGCACCCTGTTTTGACCAGGGTACCCAAATCACCCTGACAGCCCCTATGCTCGCTGAGCTGGCCCAGGACAACTCCACCGAATCTTAACCTGGGACCCGTCACCGGGCCAGGAAAACGAAGTTGAATTCCCAGCCGAACCGCCAAAGCCGGGACATGACCCAACCCGGAGTCCTGGCTGGCATCCCCTTTGATGTGGGTTTGGGTCATTGTATCCAGACATTGCGCTTCTATGCCCATGCCCGTATCCGTTATTGAAAGAGATTCCTTTTCCGACACAATGGGCACAGAGCCTTTGGCGGTGAAGTTAAAGGCATTGCGTATCAGGTTGGAAACAGCGATGTAGAGGATTTCTTCTTTTACCGGAAAAACGGTGTCATTCCAAATAACCAGGTCGAGGACAAGATCCTTGCCTTCAATGAGGTATTGATTATCGGCAACCGCCTTGCCAACCGCAGCCACACCTGCACCCCCGGCTGCCCATGGTGTCCAGATCCGCGATCCACCGGGGTGGCCTGGTGGTATTCCGCGGCAATCAGACGGATGGCCTGCTCTTCCAGGGGGATTGCCGACACGGACAATGTATTTAATTTTTCAGGCTTCTGTGCACGGGGCTGTTTGGATGCGGACATGGTCGCCATGCCCAGAATCCCGGCGCCGACAACCAGGATAAAGGCCGCCGCGGTCAGCAGAAATATTTTATATAATCTTCAAGGCCTGACCCATTATAAAACGTTGCGGATAAAATCGGCGATCCTCTGATTTTCCATGCAGTTTCCAAAGAACTCACTGGGTGGGGCCTGGGCCACAAAGGCACCTTTTTCCATGAAAATCACCTGGTCGGCTACTTCCCGGGCAAAGCCCATCTGATGGGTGACGATGATCATGGTCATACCGTCTCCGGCCAGGGCTTTGATGGTGTTGAACACCTCTCCCACAAGTTCCGGGTCCAAAGCGGAGGTGGGTTCGTCAAAAAGCATGATGGCAGGCTGCATGGCCAGGGCACGGGCAATGGCCACCCGCTGCTGCTGGCCGCCTGACAAGGTGGCCGGAAAAACGTCAGCCTTCTCGGAGAGGCCGACTTTTTTGAGCATGGCCTCGGCGGTTTCCCGGGCCGCACCCTTTTTATGCCCGAGCACGGTGAAAGGGCCTTCCATGACATTTTCCAGAACCGTCATGTGAGGGAATAGATTAAAATTCTGGAACACCATCCCGATCTCTGATCTCAGGGCGGAAATTTTTTTGGGATGATCAGGAACCAGTCTACCTTTTTTTTGAACATAGCCCACGGACCGGCCCTTGAAAATAATCTTGCCGGAATCAATCTGCTCCAGGATATTAACAGACCGGAGCAGAGTAGATTTCCCAGAGCCCGACGGCCCCACAATGACGATCTTTTCCCCCTTTTGGACGGTAAGGCTGACATTGTCCACGGCAAGGGTATCGCCGAATCTCTTGGTCAGATTCTCCAGCCTGAGGATACAGGAATCATCTGTTTTCATAGGCCCCAACCTTTCGCTCTACTCGTTCAAACACCAGGGTGAACACCGTGGTGAATGCCAGGTAGATCATGGCGGCAATGATGAGCACGTTGATATTGAAATAGGTATTAAAAATCTGGTCGGCAGACCTCATGAGTTCCACCATGGCAATGGTGGAGACCAGTGCTGTGTCCTTGATCAGGGCGATAAATTCATTGCCCACGGGCGGCAAAATCCGCTTATAAGTCTGGGGAACAATAATCCGCCTCATGGCCTGACCGTAATTCATGCCCAGGGCCTTGGCCGCCTCCATCTGTCCGGAGGCAATGCTCTGAATCCCGGCCCGGATAATTTCGGCCAGGTAGGCGGAATAATTCAGTCCCAGCCCCAAAATGGCGGCAACAAACGGCGAGAAGGTGATCCCTAAGGAAGGCAGGCCGTAATAGATAAAGAACAATTGGAGCAACAGGGGGGTTCCCCTGAAAAACCAGATTATGAACCAGCAGAGGCCAGACAGGGGACCAAAGGATGAAATCCGGCCCAGGGCAATGAACAGTCCGCCCGCAGGGGAGATGAACATGGTGCCCAGGGTCAACCCCAGGGTCATGACGGCACCTTTAAGCAGGGAGGGCAAAAAGCGGCGGCAGTCCCGGTAAAAAGCCGTGTGAAAAGCAATCTCTTCCTCTGCCAGAGAGGTCATGAAATTTTTTGCCTCGATATGGTCCGGGAAAACAGCCAGCACCTGTTGGCAGGCGGCCCTGGCCTTTGGTATATCTTCAAGAGCATGGAAAAGAGAAGCCACCAGCATCCGGGATTTGGAAAAATCTGCACCACTGGCCTCGTTTTCGCCGGATCCGGCCGGACCGGGTTTGGGAATGGTCATAACCAGGTCTATGGCAGCCTGGTAATCCCCGGCTGCAATGAGATTATTGGCCCGAAGGAAGATCTCCTCTGTCTGACCGGCCCATGCGATACCCGAAAAAAGGGCCAGGCCCGCAAGGAGCCCGGCCACCCGTATTTTCATTTTATAAGAAAGAGTTACCATTTTTCAGGGTTGGTAATATCCTCTGCAAACCATTTTTTGGAAATCATTGCCATGGTGCCGTCGGCAATCATTTCATCTATGGTTTTCTGTACCGCATTGAGCAGGTCAGCATCTGCCTTACGGAAGGCAATGCCGAAGGGTTCCTTGCTGATATTACCGGGAAGGGCTTTAAATTTGCCGATCCGTTTGGAAATGGCATGGCGGCCGGCCACATTGTCAATGACCACCGCGTCTGTCCGTCCTGCCTCAAGGTCCAGAAGGGCCTTGGGGTTGTCGGCATACTCTTTGACCTCTTTGGGCTGACTGGGCATCTTTGCAATGGCCTTGATGGCGGAAGAATCCTTCTGGGCGCCCACAATGGCATTGCCAAGATCTTCAGGGGTCTTGAAACGCTTTTCAGTGAAACGCACCACGGCAATCTGACCGTCCATGATATAGGGTTTGGTAAAAGCCAGTTTTTCCTGGCGTTCCGGGGTAATGGTCATGCCGTTCCAGATACAGTCGAACATCTTTGAGTTCAGGGAGTGGACCACGCCGGACCATGCAGTGGGCTTCCATTCAATCTTAATTCCCAGGCGTTTTCCAACTTCAGTTGCCGCATCCACATCAAACCCGACAAGCGTGCCGTCTGCAACCCGGTATCCCATGGGGGGGAAGGAATCGTCCAGGCCGATAACAAGTTTGCCCTCAGACTTAATCCGGTCAAAAGAACCGTCGCCGGCGTATGAGAGGGAGGTCAAGGCGAGCAGGCAGGACATCAATACAAAAATCTTTTTCATTTTTTCTCCAAATATATTCCAATAATTATTAAAAAAAACTTGAATGCAATATAGGAAAAACCTTAAAATTTCAAGTAAATAATCATACTCAAACCACAAAGGCGCTTCCCGTTAAACGACGAAGCGCCTTTGCACTTGGAGGAGAGGTCTCCTTCCCGAGGGGATGATGTGCAGGGCAGCCCCTCCGAAACCGTAAATTCACTCCGGGTATAAGAGTTCGGCCAAATGGCCCACCTCAATGTCCCGTCCCTGTTGCAGGGCTCCGCCCCTCAACTGCATGACACATCCCGGGCATTCTGTCACAAGGATTTGGGCTCCCGATTTTTCCACATCATCCAGCTTCTGGGTCAGTATTTCATTGGAGACAGCCGGGAAATTGGCTGAAAAACTGCCGCCGAAACCGCAGCAGGTCTCTTCTTCCACAGAGGAGATATACATGTTCCCCGATGCATCAATCATTTTTTTAGGGGCCTTTTTTTCTCCCAGGCCCCGGCAGAGATGACAGGGGGAATGAAATGCAATTTTTTTGCCCTGGCCGGTTTTGGGCTCAAGCCCCACCACATTTGCCATGAACTGGCTGTAGGAAAGAACTTTCCCCGCAAAGGAGGACGCCTTTGCAGGGGCGTACTTTTCCACCAGCTTGGGCACTCCGTGCTTGAGATGGGAGGCACATGAGGCGCAGAGGGTGACAATATAGTCGACATTCTCATTTTCAAACGCATCCAGATTCTGGAGGGCGACATCCCGGGCCGCATCGGGTTCTCCCATGCTCACAGCGGGCAGGCCGCAGCAGGACTGGGCCATGGGAAAGGAGACACTGACATTGGCCTTTGCAAACCCTTTCATGGCCGCTTCCAATTGCTCAGGATAAACAAAATCCTGGACACAGCCCGAGAACAGGGCGATTTTATATGCCGGTTTATTCACGGATTTGTTCAGGGTTTCAAACCTGTCCCGAAAAGGCTTTTCCGCAATGGCCGGCAGCCGCCTGAAATTATGGGCAGGTGAAAAAATCATGGGCAGGTGACGCAGATAGGAAGTTCCCTTTTCCTTCTGGGTCATGGGACCCTGGGCCAGCTTGGCTGTTCTCAGAAGGGTATGAAACAACTTTCTATTTTTCAGGACCTTTCCCAGTAGCAGGCTTTGGAGGGGATGGCCCTCTTCGTCCTGGATCCTTGCATGGACCTCCTTGATCAGGGATGGCAGATCAATGCCCCCGGCGCAGATGGCCTTGCATGCCCCGCAGTTGGTACAATTCTGGACCAGGTTCCGGGCATGTTCCCTTCCGTGAAAAAAATAAGTGGTGATCAGGCCAATGGCACCGATGTAAATATGGCCCAGCTGATGACCGCCCACCATGCGGTACACCGGGCAGACATTGGCGCAGGCCCCGCATCGCACGCACTGAAGAATCTGGGCAAACACTGGATCCTTGGCGATTTTGCTCCTGCCGTTGTCAAGGAAGACCAGATGCATTTCCCGCTTCCCGCTATCCACAGTTTTGCATTCCGACGGTCCTGTAATCCAGGTGACATATGAGGTAATGGCCTGACCCGTGGCATTCTTGGGCAAGACCTTATTAATGACCAAAGCCTCTTTAACCGTGGGCAACAGTTTATCGATGCCTGCCAAGGCAACGTGAACCCGGGGTAAAGTGGAAACCAGCCGGGCATTGCCTTCGTTTGTGGCAATACCAATGGTCCCGGTTTCAGCAATCACATAATTTGCACCGGTGATACCCATGTCGGCCTGGACAAATTTTTCCCGAAGCTCCCGCCGTGCCACCTTGACCAGGCGATGGATCTGGGCATCCTGCTCTGTGCCCGTCACCGTGGTAAAGAGGTCAGCCACCTGAAACCGGGACAGATGGATGGCCGGCATGACCATATGTGAGGGGCCTTCCTTGCGCAGCTGGACAATCCATTCGCCAAGATCGGTTTCCGTCACCTCCAGGCCTTCGGTCTCCAGCCATTTATTAAGATGGATCTCTTCGGCTGTCATGGATTTGGATTTGACGATACGCCGTGAATTTGTCTGTTTTGCAATTTCGGCTATGATTCTGTTCGCATCTTCGGCGGTTTTTGCCAGGTGGACATGGATTCCGTTCTCTTCTGCCTTTTTTCCAAAGGCCGCCAGGAGTTCTTCAATACGCATAACGGCATCAGCCTTGGCATCGGCCACAGTCCGGATCAATTCCTCCGTATCCATGCCTGCAAAAGCATTCTCCCGGGAGGCCCTGTAAGCCACGGCAAAAGTATCCATGGCCTTGCGGAGAAATTTATTGTCCAGAGCCTCGTCCAGCCGATCTTTATATGCTTTTAAGCTTTCTTCCTGTTTAGAATTAAGGGCCATGGCTTAATCCTCCACCAGCAGAATGTGCAGTTCCAGGGGACCGTGAACCCCGATGGCCAGGATCCGTTCAATATCCGCCGTCCGGCTGGCCCCGGTTATAAATGCGGTGTAGGATCCGGGATCACGGACCATGCGGCTCAGCTCTTCGGTCATTTCCAGGGCTGATTCCCGAAGCTTTGAGCAATAGAGAATGGCAACGTGACTTTCCGAAAACATGGTGGAAAGCCGGGTCTCTTCAGATGCCGAATCCAAGACCAGAGTGCCGGTCTCGGCAATGCCGAAGTCCACAAGGCTGATCCCCATATCTATTCCGCCTGGATACTCCCGCAACCCCTCCCGGATCAGTGTGATATTGCCCTGGGCTAGGCACTTGTCCGACAGGACCCCAAAGGCCTTGTCTTCCAGATTGGGGGCAGCAACAATTCGGGCCTGTTTATCCCGGAGCATTTTAGCCCCCATCTGGGGATCCAGGGGGGCTTTTTCCCTGCAGATTTCCATTGTCTTATCAAAGGCGGCATCCAGAGAAGGGACACAACACACTGAAGCAGAGACCAAACAGGCCTTTTCCATAAATTTTGCTGCCAAATCCGTCATAACCGCCTTCTTATTGTTTAAGACCCGAAAAATACACTGGGCAGCCAGGTAACCAGACCCGGAAACATGCACAACAGGGCAATACTTACCACCTGAAGCAGGACAAAGGGAAGTATTCCTTTATAAATGTGCATCATGGTATAACCTTCGGGGGCGACCCCTTTGAAATAAAATAGGGCATAGCCAAAGGGTGGGGTCAGAAACGAGGTCTGGAGATTCACGCACATGAGCAGGGAAAACCAGAGGGGATTAAATTCCAATTCCATGGCAATGGGCATGAAAATGGGTACGGTGACCAGGAGGATGGCTGCCCAGTCAATGAACATTCCCATAAGAAATACAATGCCCATCATAAGGGCCAGAATCACCCAGCGATCCATGCCGGATCCGATAAGCAGATCAGCAACCACATCACCGCCGCCCATGCTCAAAAAGACGGTGGAGAAAAATTTACCGCCGATGAAGAGCATCATAACCATGGAGGTTGTCTTGAGGGTGGCAAAGGCAGATTCCTTGAGGACCGTCATGTTCAGCTTCTTGTTGAAAAAAGCCAGAACCATTGAACCAAGGGCGCCTAAACCGGCCGCCTCAGTGGGTGTGGCCACTCCGGCTAGAATAGTTCCCATAACCGACAGAATCAGGGCCAAAGGCGGCACCAGGGACTTGAGAGTCATGGCCCATTTCTGAGCTGCAGTATAAGTGGAGGCCTCTTGTTTTGAAATGGGGGGGCCAAGCTCGGGATTGATGTTGCACCGAATCAAAATATAAAGAAAATATAGGCCGGCCAGCACAAGGCCCGGAAAAATAGCGCCGGCAAAGAGGTTCCCCACAGAGGTCTCCTTCATGCCGGTAAGGCCGCCGTAAACAACCATCATAATAGAAGGCGGAATCAAAATCCCCAGAGTGCCTGACGCACAGATAATACCTGCGGTCAATTCTTTCTGGTAGCCTTTATTGACCAGAGCAGGGGTTGCCAGCAGGCCCATGGCCACAACTGAGGCCCCAATGATACCGGTGGTAGCGGCAAATACCGTACAGACCACAACAACGGCCAAGCCCAGACCACCCTTGATACTGCCAAGTACCACATAAAGGGATTCAAACAGGGCGTCCGACACCTTGGACCGGTCCAGGAGCTGAGCCATCAGTATAAACAGGGGAATAGCCACCAGGGTATAATTATTCATCAGACCCCAGGCATTATTGACAAACATGTCAAAAAGTTGGGGAACGGCAAAACCGTTGTCAATGAGACCGAACAGGGTGGCCACCGCAGCCAGGGTATAGGCCAGGGGATGGCCAAAGGTAATGGCCAGAATCAGGGTGGCAAACATGGCCACTGTCATGAATTCAAGACTCATGGGAAAATTCCTTAATTTTTAAATGTATTGATATCTTTTAACAGGTTTGCAATACCCTGGATCAGTAAAAAGCCAAAGCAAAGGGCCATAAGAATCTTCAGGGGCCAGATGGGAGGCGCCCAAGAGGTTGGATTTACCTCAAGACCTGAGAAGGAAGTATAGGCGTATGTCACGGACCACAGGGTCATGCAGAAAAACACGGGCATGAAAAAGATTAAATTCGTAAGGATCCGCAAAAACACCTGAACCTTTTCAGGGGCCAGGGCGGTAAAGATATCAACTTTCACATGGCCGTCATATGCATCGGTATACGCCAGTCCGAACATATAATGAAGGCCATAGATAAAGGTTGTGGCTTCAAATCCCCAAGTGGTTGGGGCATTAAACGCATATCTCATAAAAACCTCGTATACCACCACAAGGAGCAGGGGATAAACGAGCATGGAAGTGATGTCCCCCTCTTTTTTGATAATACGTTCCAAAGCGTTTGACAGGGTTTCAAGCATGGGAGTTTCCTTTTATATGAAAGAACGATTTAAAACCTTAAATTCTTTCATGTTTTGCTGTCCGCAGCCTATAGGATGAAGGGCTATTATCGGAAATTTTTCTAATGTTAGGGGTCCGGCAGCCTGCTGTTATACCGGGATTAGTAATTAAATCAGGCTGCCGGACCGCTTCATCTGGGGCTGAACACGAGGTTTAGGACCTGGGCATCAGCCCTGATGGGTCTTACTCAAATGTTTTTCCATTGATGTAAGTTTCATAGGGCCAGGGCGTAGCACCGCCGCGGGCCTCTCTCCAGTCGGCATAATCACTGATAAAGGCTTCCTGGGAGTCCAGGGCCTTTTTCACGTCAGGATACTTGGCCTTGACGGAATCCAGATATTTTTTGGTGACTTTTCTGAACTCGATCCGGGTGGCTTCATCCATGGTTACAAATTCAACCTTTTCTTTGAACAACTTGATTGCCTTGGCGTTCAAGTTGTTGATCCAGTTGTAGCTCCAGAGCTGGGTTTCTTTGGCACACATCTTAACGATCCATTGAAGGTCCTCAGGCAGTGTGTCCCATGCCTTCTGGTTAAAAATAACATCGCATTGGAAGGCAGGCTGATGAACACCGGGCTGAATTGCATATTTGGTAATTTCATCAAACCCCATGGGATAATTAATTGCAGGAGTCGAATATTCGGCCGCATCAATAACCCCACGTTCCAGGGCCAGATAAACTTCGCCTCCGGGCAGGGGAGATACGGAAGCACCCAGGCTGTTCATGATGTCCATGTACCAACCCGGCGTTCTGATACGCATACCTTTAAAATCTTCCATTTTGGTAGCTTTTTTATTGGAAAACATCCCCATTTCCTGGCCGGTCTGTCCTGCGGGCAACGCATAAATTCCGTGCTTGGCATAGAGTTCCTGAAGCATTTCAAGACCGCCCCTTTCATACAGCCAGATATTGTATCCTTCTGCATCCAGGCCAAAGGGCACGGAGGCGAAAGCAACAAAGGCTTCGTTCTTACCTTTCCAATACAGGGGGGAGCCATGGGCCATCTGGGCAGAGCCCTGGCTTACGGCGTCAAAGGTCTGATTTGCCGGAACCAGCTCGCCGGCAGAAAAAGGTTTGATGTCCAGACGGCCGGCAGAAGCAAGTCGGACAGAGTCTGCAAAATGCTGGGCAATATCATAAAATAACAGGCCTTTGGACCAGGGCATGACCATTTTCCACCTGATCTTTTCGTCGGATGTTTTAAACTTCACCCGTTTGGCCGTTTTATGGCGGGGATCTTCGCCGAATTTTTCACGTTTGCCGGCATAGGCGTTGCCGCAGATAAAACAGAATGCCATCAGGCAGGTTACCAGAATCGTCAATCGTTTTTTCATGTTTCCTCCATCCTTAATTTGCCTATAGGTAACAATTAGTTATGATACTTTCTTTTAAAACATTTTTACGTCAATGAAACCTGCATCCCTCCTTTCCCGGATCTTTACGAAGGTATTCCAGCAAACCAATTTTCATAAAACAGAAATAAAAACACTATTGTCTATTTGGTATGACCAATATTTAAAGGCCAGAAACACCATTTGTCAAGAAAAAAAATTTTTTGTTTGTTTTTTATTATAGCTTCTGTTATAAAAATTTTATCCTATAAATTCAGAAGGTTTTGTTTTACGACGCCGCAAGGCCCCCGGAAGGTGGGACCATAGACGACTGCCCCCGGCGCCGGAGAAATAAACCGAGCTACAATTGGTATTACCAATACCAAAGAGGGGAAATATGATCGACCAATCCATCGTCACCAGATTAAAAGAGATCCTCGGACCGGAAAATGTCCTGACCGAAAAAGAGGATATGCTGACATATTCCTATGATGCTGCCGTTCTTGATGCCAAAATGCCCGGAGCAGTTGTCATTCCAGGCAATACAGAAGAGATCGGGCAGGTTGTCCGGGTCTGCCATGAAAACAGGCTGCCCTTGACGGTCCGGGGAGCCGGCACCAATCTATCCGGGGGCACCATTCCCGAAGGCAGAGGCATTGTCCTGCTGACAGGACGGCTGAACCGGATACTGGAGATTAATGAGGCGGATATGTATGCGGTGGTCCAGCCCGGTGTGGTCACGGCCGACCTGGCCGCGGCAGTGGAAGCAAAGGGCCTGTTCTATCCCCCGGACCCCGGCTCCCAGGCCGTGTCCACCATCGGAGGCAATGTGGCTGAAAACGCCGGCGGCCTTCGGGGACTCAAATACGGGGTGACCAAGGACTATGTCATGGGACTGACTTTTTTTGATGCCCAGGGCAATCATGTAAAGACAGGATCAAAGACTGTGAAATGTGCCACCGGCTACAATTTAACAGGATTGATGGTAGGCTCAGAAGGCACCCTTGGCGTGCTGGATGAAATCACTCTCAAGCTGATCCCGGCCCCCCAGGCCAGAAAATCCATGGTGGCCGTATACGATACCATTGAAAAGGCCTCTGAAACCGTGGCCGCCATCATTGCGGCCCGGATTGTCCCGGCCACCCTGGAAATCCTGGATAATTTCACCATAAGGGCGGTGGAAGATTTCTCCAAGGCCGGCCTCCCCGTAGATGCCGCAGCGCTGCTGCTCATAGAAGTGGACGGCCACCCGGCCGTGGTGGAAGAAGAAGGGGAAAAGGTTGAGGACCTGTGCAAAAAACTGGGTGCTGAATCAGTGAATGTGGCCCGGACAGATGAGGAGCGGGACAAAATTTGGGCCGCCAGAAGATCTGCCCTTTCCGCCCTGGCCAAACTCAAGCCCACCCTGGTCCTTGAAGACGCCACCGTGCCCAGGAGCAAAATTCCGGATATGGTCCGTGCCCTCCAGGAGATTGCCGCTAAGTACAAAATAGACATCGGCACCTTCGGCCATGCCGGAGACGGCAACCTCCACCCCACCATCCTCACAGACAAAAGAAACAAGGAAGAATTTCACCGGGTGGAAGCGGCTATCGAAGAGATATTTGACAAGGCCCTTGCCCTGGGCGGAACCCTGTCCGGAGAGCACGGCACAGGCATTGCAAAAGCCCCGTTCCTGGAAAAAGAGGCCGGATACTCCTCCATTCTCTTTTCCCGGCAGCTCAGGGCTGCACTGGACCCCAACAATATATTGAACCCCGGCAAAATCACTGGTGTGTCCTCCGACTAAAAAACTTCGTGACCTTCGTGTCCTTCCTGTGTATTAGAAGTGTTAATGAACCACGAAGAGAAAGTGTTACACGGCATGAATACAAGCAACCAGCTAAGGTATAGATAATATGGCAAATATGAATGAACTGGCCGGCCTGGTCAAAGAACTTGAAGAACAATTGGTGACCTGCATCCGCTGCGGCATGTGCCAGTCGGTCTGCCCCCTGTTCGAGCAGACCCGGAAAGAGGCGGATGTGGCAAGGGGAAAACTGGCCCTGCTCACCGGTCTCATGGACAATATATTCTCTGATCCCGATGGGGTGAACGAGCGGCTCAACCGCTGCCTGCTCTGCGGGTCCTGCGCAGCCAACTGCCCCTCTGGGGTGAATGTCCTGGAAATATTCATAAAGGCCCGGGCCATTCTGGCCGAATACAAGGGGCTCTCCCCGGCCAAAAAGCTCATTTTCAAAAAAATGCTGGCCAATCCCGGCACCTTCGACACCCTGGTGTCATGGGCTGGGAAATTCCAGGGCCTGTTTACCAGACCCGACGCCAATGCCCAGGGAACTTCCTGTGCCCGGCTGGTCTCTCCCCTTATTGGAGAACGGCACTTCCTGCCCCTGGCATCCACCCCCTTTCACAAGGAGATCCCGGAACAGGGTCTGAAGACCAAGGGGAGAAAGCTCAAGGCCGCCCTATTCACCGGTTGCCTCATCGACAAGGTCTTCCCCAACATTGCCAGGGCTTCCATCAGAGTGCTGGACCACCACGGGGTGGGCGTGACCATCCCACCCGGGCAGGGCTGCTGCGGAATTCCGGCACTGGCCTCAGGAGACCGGGAGACCTTCACCAGGCTGGTGGACCACAACCTGGCCCTGTTTGAAAAAGAAAAGTTTGATGTCCTGGTGACTGCCTGTGCCACCTGCACCTCCACCATTAAAAAACTCTGGCCCTCGGTTCACAAAAATCCCGATTCAGGCACAAAGAAAAGGCTTGAGGCCCTGTCTCAAAAGACCATGGACATCAACCAGTTCCTGGTTGACCAGGTTGCCCCTGAACTGGGAAATCTTACCGGAAACAAAGATGGAGAGACCGTCACCTACCACGACCCCTGCCATTTGAAAAAATCCCTGGGCGTGGCAGACCAGCCCAGACAGGTTCTCCGTGCCGCAGGCCTCAACCTGGTGGAGATGACCGGATCGGACAAATGCTGCGGCATGGGGGGAAGCTTCAACGTCTACCATTATGACCTGTCCGCCTCCATCGGAAAGCTCAAGCAGCAGAATATAGCAGATACCAAGTGCTCCACCCTGTCCACGGGGTGCCCGGCCTGCATGATGCAGATCTCGGACATGCTTGCCAAACACAAGGTAAACATACGGGTACGCCACCCCATGGAACTATATGCAGATGCGCTGCAGGAATGATTCGCGCTTATTAAAACAACGGTTGTGTATAAAAGCGCTTGATATCAGTAAAGGAATGGTTAATACTGATTAGCTTTAAATATAGACAAACGTAAAAAAATTAAAATTATGACAATACTCATTAAACCCATAAAACCCAAACGCATCTCAGACCAGGTATTTGACCAGATCAGGGAGTTGATTTACCGGGGAACCCTCAAGCCTGGTGAAAAAATGATGACCGAGCGGGAACTGGCACAGGCTATGAATGTCAGCAGGACCACTATCAGGGATGCCATCCAGCGCCTGGTGACCATGGGCCTGATCATCCAGAAACAGGGACAGGGTACCTTTGTCAAAGCCATAGATGACACCCTGACCACCCCCTTGGCCAGGGCCATGGAAGCCCAGGAAGCATCTCTTGACGATTTGCTGGAAGTCCGCCTGGGCCTTGAATGCAATGCTGCGACCCTGGCGGCTCAGAGGGCCGATGAAACCGATATTACGGCCCTGAATCAGAGCATCTCCGAGATGGAGGAAGAAGTGAATTCAGGCCGCCTGGGTACAGAAGCGGACACAGCCTTTCACATGGCTGTTGCCTATGCCGCCAAAAACCCCCTTCATATCCTGATCATGAGAAATTTCTACGACTACCTATTCCACGGCATCGGAGAAAACCTGGCCTGTTTGTACCAAGAACCAGAGAACATCCAGAAAATCCTAAGGCAGCATAAAAACATCCTGTCCTCCATCAAGGCCAGAGATCCATTCCAGGCCAATACGGCCATGAAAGAACATATCGGGTATGTCATAGAGTTTTTCAAGGACAGGACTGAGTAGGTTTTTTATACGCCACTGGCCAATCTTCTGATCCGGCCGTCTGCGACCTGGATGGTCCGTGTGGAATAGGCTTCCATATCTGAATTGTGGGTCACCATGATGATGGTATGGCCCTCCCGGTTCAAGGTCCGGAGCAATTCCATGATCTCCCCGGCGGTTTGAGAGTCCAGATTGCCCGTGGGCTCATCCGCCAGGATAATGGGGGGCCGGTTCACAATGGCCCGGGCAATGGCCACCCGCTCCTGCTCACCACCTGAAAGCTGGTCCGGCAAGCGTTGGGCCTTTTCCCCAAGTCCCACCCGTTCAACCACGGCCATGGCCATCTCGTTTTTTTCTCTATTTTTACGCCCGGTAACAACCATGGGCAGTTTCACATTTTCCAGGACCGTGAGATAGGGGATCAGCTGAAAGGACTGGAAAATAAACCCCATGTACTCGCTTCTGAAATCCGCCCGCTGCTCGTTGGTCAGTTCATACAGATCAAGGGAATCCACACAGACCTGTCCCCGGGTGGGCCGGTTCATGGCCCCGATAATCGATAGCAGAGTGGACTTGCCGGAACCGGACTGGCCCATGATGGTGACAAATTCGCCGTCATCAATAAAAAAGTCCATCTGGTCGATGGCAATGACCCGGGAATCGCCTGAAGCATAGGTTTTTCCAAGATCGTGAATTTCGATTAAATGATCGGTCATCTTTTCCCTCCCCCCTACAATGCCCTGAGGGCATCACTGGGATCCATGCGTCCGGCCTTGAGCGCCGGGTAAAAACTGGCGGCAAGGCTCAGGGCCGCCGACATGAGCAAGGACATTCCCCCCAGCTGATAATTGATTCCTGTAAATACCCCCTTTTCAATGACCAGAGGAATGATGGCCCAGGCGGCCCCATTGCCCAGGACAAACCCGGCAATGCCGCCGAACAGACCGAGCACCAGGGCTTCCAAAAGAATAATCTGCATCACATGGGTCTGGCGAAAGCCAATGGCCCTGAATATGCCGATTTCCCGGGTCCGCTCGTTCACGGATCCCATCATGGTCACCATGACCAGCAAAGCCCCGATACCTATGACCAGGATGGAGACACCAAGGGAAAATGACTTGAACATCTCTATGGACTGCATCTTTGACATGACGGCCTGTTTCATGGCCGTGACCCTTGCATTGGGAAATTTTTCGGCAATCTGCAGGGTGAGCTCGGTGATGGGACAGCCCCGGCAAAAGGCGGCAATCTCAACCATGGAAATTTTCCCGGGTTTTCCCAGAATGGCCTGGGCCGATTCCAGTTCACAGATCACTGCATTGTCCTCGGCACCCCCGGTGGGCAAAAGTTGCCCTGAGACCTCAAAGGCTCTGCCGTCTACAGACAGGGTATCACCCGGACCTGCCCCTAAAACCTGAGCCACGGCAGACCCCAGAAGCAGCTGCCCTGAATTGTCGGGAAACTTGCCTTTTTTCTGCCACCAGGTTTTCAGGGCCAGTTCCTCTTCAAAAAAAACGCCCATGACCAGGACCTTTTTCCCCTTTATTTTGGCGGCGCCCAGAACCTTTGGAGCTACCACCCCAATGTTTTTTGCATTTTGAATAGTACGGATCAGACCTAAATTTTTCTGCTCAAATTCCTTGACCTCATAATTGACCCCGCCCACATCAATACCCCCGTAATTCAAGGACAGGTTTTCCGTTTTCGGCACCATGACAATATTGGCACCAAACTTATTGAGACGTTCTTCGATCTCTTGGGTCATGGTTTCGGTGATGGCCAGCAGGGTCACGATGGTGGAAATACCAATTATGAGCCCCAGGGCAAGAAAGATCATCTTGGCCTTGCGGCGGCGGATATTGCCCAATGAAATATTATGAAGCCTCACCTTGAGCCTCCTTTTCATTTTCCAGGGTGGTCATGTGGTGCCTGTGGCCCACCCGGTTGAGCAGGGTCGATTTCAGTCCGTGTTTTCCAAACAGGGTCACAAAAACTTGGGGCTGTGAAAGGCGGCGGTCAAAGGTGACCACCAAACGGGTATTATGGGTATCCAGAGAGGCGGCAGCCACCCCTTCCATCTGCCCCAGGGCGACGATTAGGCCATTGGGCCATGTTTGGTTGCCTTCCAGTCTGAAAATGGCATCATCCAGATGGCGGGTCCGCATGTAGGAAATTGCACCGGGCAACCCCAGGGAAGCCATCCCGCCCAGGATCACACAGGAGGCAACAACAAGAATAACCGTAAACGAAATCCCCCTCTTTCTGACCCCAAAAACTTTTTCCCTTTTTTCCCTGTATTTTTCCGGATCCCAGGTCATATTGCCCCCCTTATTTTTTGAATTCACAGAGCCAGGCATTGGCATTGATCTGAGCCATGGATATCAAAAGTCTTTCCCCTTCAATTATACGTTCCAGGGGGGCGGGATTGCATCCCCCTTTGACCTCATTGATACGATCCGTGGCAAATCGCATCCCGCAATTGGTGCAGACCATGACGTTCCTGTCCTGGACATACCCTTTACCGGCCCTGTAACAGACATCACAGGCATCCACGGCAGCCCGGATAATGCCGTCATGGCTTTTGACTACAAAAAATTGTACCCTCACCCCTTTATCGGATTTTGCCTCATAATAATGGGCCTTACCGTCGGAAATGTCTTTCAGGGAAAGGTAAATCGTCCCGTTTTCCGGCGTCACTTTGGTAAATTTTCCATTGCCGAACCAGGCCGAAGCAGAAGATGTGGTGAAGAGGACGGCCAGGAATATTACAGCCATTGCTTTTAGTGATTTCATTATTTTTTCCTCTTAGATATCGGTATTGGATGGGGATCCCGGGGGAGGTGTACAGGTGGACGGGGCAGAGCCGGAACCACCGCAGCATCCCCCGCCGGAAAACCCGGACTTCCGGGCCTGCATATAGGCAAAGGTCTCTTTTTCTTCCAGGGGCTCCACCGCCCCTGCCAGGGTGGCCGGATACCCAAGGCTGGTAATTGTTTCTCTTATTATTCCAGGGGTCAGGGGGGCCTTAAAATCTATGGCCACCATTTTCCGGAACAGATTGGACCCCATGCCTGAAAAGCCTTCAATTGGGCCCAGCGCCTGGTTTATTTTTGAGAAACAGGCCCCGCAGGTCAAGTTCTCCACCTGGAATACGGCCCGTCTAACCCCAGGATCGTCCTGGGTGTTTCCAGCAATTACATTGGCATAAGCCAGGATAAAAATCATCCCGGCCAGGGTTAGTGTTCGACATTTTCCCATGTTTGTCTCCTTGGTTTATTTTTCTGATACGCCCTTTATTACAAATCCTGTACCAAAGGCGGTCTATTGTCGATAAAAACAATAACCAATTGTATTTTAATAGGATTTAAATAAGGACGGAGACATAAAACAAAGGCAGGTATAGAGTATTCCACAGGCAGTGTAGAATATTCTACAAACTGATCATAAGAAAAATTAATCAAATCCCATATTTTTCCAGACGATAGAGCAGGACGTGCCTGGGAATTTTTAAGAGCCGGGCCGCCTGGGAACGATTCTGGCCGGCTTTTTCCAGGGCCTTGACCACATAGGCCTTTTCCACGGCTTCCAGGGAGACCCCCTGGTCCGGGATATGGGGATCCAAAGCAGAGGCGGCTTTGCCCCGGCCGGGCAGATTCAGGTCCCTGGCCCGGATCTTATCACCGGACCTCAGGATGATGCAACGTTCCACAATGTTCTGCATCTCCCGGATATTTCCCGGCCACTGATAATTCATGAAACGCTCAAGGGCATTGTCCGAGAATCCCACATCAGCCGGTGCATTAAACTTTTTCAGAAAATGGGTGACCAGAGCGGGAATGTCTTCGCTCCTTTCCCGCAGGGGCGGGATAAAAAGGGGAATCACCGACAGCCGGTAAAATAGGTCTTCCCTGAACTCTCCTCTGACAATCCGATCCTGGAGATCCAGATTGGTGGCGGCAATGATCCTGATATCCACCTCCCTGTCCCCTTCTGCACCCACGGGCTGAATCCGGCGTTCCTGGACGGCCCTGAGCAATTTGACCTGGACATCGGTCGCCAGTTCACCTATTTCATCCAGAAACAGACTCCCCCCGCCGGCCGAAGTAAAATGGCCTTTCCTGTCCTTCACAGCCCCGGTAAATGCCCCCCGGACATGGCCGAACAATTCAGACTCGATAAGCTGTGCCGGGATGGCCGCACAATTCACCGCCACCATGGGACCTTTTTTCCTGGGGGAATTGCCGTGGATCAGTCTGGCCAGTACCTCCTTGCCCGTGCCCGACTCCCCTGAAATCAGAACCGTTGCCTCTGAATTGGCCGCCTTTGTAGCGGTGTCCAGAAGTTCTTTCATGGCCGAGCTGGCCGAGACTATCCCCTGGGTACCGGTGAGCCTATCCACCTCATGGGAAAGCATCCTTGCCTTTGAACGAAGGCCCTGAAGTTCCAGGGCCTTTTCACAGGAAAGGATGAGGGTGTCCCGGTCAAAGGGTTTGGTGATAAAATTAAAGGCGCCTTTATGCATGGCCTGCACCGCCATTTCAATGGAACCAAATGCCGTGATGATGATTACCGGGATATCGGGAGCAATTGCTTTTATTTTTGTCATCAGGTCCAGCCCGCTGAAATCTCCAAGCTTGACGTCGGAAACCACCAGGTCTGGATCACAGGTCTTGAACAGGGCCAGCCCCTGGAAACCGGATGCCGCAGGAATCACCTTAAACCCTCTTGAGCTCAGGTTGTATTCGGTTACCCGCCTCAGGCTGTCGTCATCATCAATCAGCAAAATGGTCTGGCTCATTTCAATGTCCCCCCGGTTTCAGGGGCAGGGTAATTGAAAACCTGGCGCCCCCCAGATCCGACCGCCCGGCAGAGATATCCCCCCCCAGGCGCTGGATAATTTTTTTGGTAATGGAAAGCCCCAGCCCCGTGCCCCCCTCCTTAAAGGTAACAAAGGGCGTGAATACCTCATCCTGGATTTCATGCTCAAGGCCCGGGCCGTTGTCATCCACATGGATGCGGTATCCGTCCCCTTCCCGGCCGTGGAATATCTGTATTTCCCCTGTTCCGGCCGGAACTGCTTCCAGGGCGTTTAAAATCAGATTGATCATCACCTGGGTCATGGCTGCCGCCGGCACCCGGATAGGGGGATATTCTTCCGCCCCGGGCTGGAAGGAAATCCGAACTGATTTTTCCCCGGTTCCAGGCTCCATAATCCGGACGGCCTGAGCCATGACCTCTATCAGAGAATTTTTTTCATCCTCATCCTCGGCCTGCCGCCCCCGGCAATAGTCCAGGACTTTTTCAACGGAATTGTTCAGCCGGGAGATCTCCGAACGCATGATCCCCACAAACTCATACTTAGGATGATCCGGATCCACCTCATCGGCCAGGATCTCCGCTGCCCCCTTGATAGATGCCAGAGGATTCTTTATTTCATGGGCCAGGGAGGCAGATACATGCCCCAGAAGGGAAAGTTTCTGCGCCCGTCCCAGCTCTTCTTCCGCTGTAACCAGTCTTTCGGCCTGATCGTGAAGGCGCCGGTAGGATTTACCCAATTGCTCAGACAGGGCCTTATACTTTGCCTTGAGCCGGTTTTCCCGGCTGGAAATCATGCCAATGACAAGTCCCGCTGCCAGATAAAATAAAATTTCCGACAATTCCGAATAATAGGCTTCAGGTCCCTGGTACCAGAACATGTATAAATGAGGAATAAATGAAAGACAGGAAAGAATTGCCATTACCAGTCCCCCCCAAACCCCGTATAAAACAGCCCCAATGGCAATGGGGAAATAGGAGAGCCTGCGGAAGGTATCGTGAAAGAGCACCAGATGACCGGGGGTCAGGTAGTGCGCCAGGCCAATGGCCGCCACCATGGTCACAAGGCAGATAAACAGTATTTTCTTCATCTGATGCGTCATTGGAGGGTCACATTAATCCTCGGACTTGTCAGATTTACGCTTTTTCATTTTTTGGTACCAATTCTCATTTCCATACAATTGGTCCGAACATTCAGGGCAGATGCTGTGGCTGAAAGAGGCCTCGGAGTGCTCCTGGATAAAATTTTCAAGTATATTCCAATATCCCTGGTCATCCCTTATTTTTTTGCAATTCGAGCATATGGGGACAATGCCTCGCAGGGTTTTAATCTCGGCAAGGGCTTCTTGAAGGTCGTTGATCAGGGTTTCCCTGTCCTTTTCTATTTGTTTGCGATCACTGATGTCCGTGAGTACGATCCTGAAACCGGCCACTTTGCCGGCTTTTAATATTGGCGATGCATTTAAAAAAACCCATAAATCTTGATCATCTTTTGTCACCATCCGATATTCCGTAGGCAAAACCGATAGTTGAGAAATTCGTTCCCCAAGACGGCCGGCGGCTTTTTCTCTTTGCTCGGGACAGACCAGATTGAGGCCGTTCAGCCCGGCAGCAATATCGGTTTCCCTGTAGCCGAACATTTCAAGCCCCATACGGTTCACGTAGGTGATATTCACATCAGCATCTGTCTCCACAACCGCTCCGGGGAGCAGGTCCGCCATTTCCCGGAACCGTTCTTCACTTTTTTTCAAAGCATCTTCCATCTGCCGGCGCTGGGTTATATCCCTGAAAATTCCGACCAGCAGCATGTCGTCTCCGATGAAAATGGGTGAGGTGTTTATGTCCGCATAAAAAAGTGTTCCGTCTTTCCGTTTAACAGGAATATTTTCAGCGATTTTTATTTCCTGCCTTGCCTGTTTTTCAAATGTTTTTACGACCTCGGCCACCTCCTCTTCAGGGTGAATATCAAGAACAGAAAGGCCAAACAATTCTACCCTTGTATACCCGAGCATCCGGCAAATCACGTTGTTGGCCATTACAAATTTTTTGGTTTTCGAATTTGCGACCAGAATACCGTCATTGGCATCATCAAAAATGGCCCTGAAACGGGCCTCGCTCTCCTGAACGGCCCGTTCAAATTTTTTGCGGTCTGTGATATCCAGCACCGTACCGATCAAGCCTGCGGCCCTGCCGTCCTTATCCTTGTACACAGATTTATCAAATATCACATCCCGAACACTGCCATGGACATTCTTCACCTGGGATTCGTAGCGCTGGGGCCCCCCTGAGTCAAAGAGTTCTTCATCCTTGTCATAATAGATTTGGGCCAGCGCCACCGGGCTGATGTCAAATACGCTTTTTCCCACCATCTCTTCTCTTTTCTTTCCGAAAAAGGATTCAAAGGCTGTGTTGAACCCCTGGTACCGCCCGGCCCTGTCCTTATAAAATACCGGGACCGGCAGGGCATTGAGCAGGGAATAAATAAATTTCTCAGACACCTTTTTCGCCTGCTCAGCCTGCCTGCGTTCTGTGATGTCGACGATCATGCCTTCATAGGCAATGATTTTCCCGTTTGAATCGCATTGGCTACGGGAATTTTCTGACACCCAGACCGTCCCGCCGTTTCTGCATCTTATTTTACACTCAAAATTTTCAACACATCCTTTTTTTACCAGTATATCCGTGAATCGGTCACGGTCTGACCCATCCATGAAAAACTGATTCTGAATATCCGAAACATTGTCCATCAATTGCTCAGGCGTGTCATACCCCAATATTTTGGCAAAGGCAGTGTTGACCCATATAAACCGTCCTTCAGGCGTGCTTTGATAAAAGCCGACCACGGCATTTTCAATCAGGCTATTCAGTATCGGCCTGTATTGCTCTTGTTCCGCTTTCATCTGCTGAATGCGGCGTTCCAGTTCTTCGTAGCTTGGTTTTCTTGACATGGTTGTCCTCTGTTGGGTTGAGAATTCATATTCTACATGAAAACACCAGGCGATACAAAAGAAATTACAATGCCATGGATCACCCCTTTACGAACCTTCTTATTCCTGGTATTTCAAATAATATGGGCACCTTAAAAATGATCATCCATACCCTGACCCGGGAGATGAAAACCGGACCTGATATCTGCGATATCACCCCGGATATTGAGGCACTGGTGAACCGGACAGATATAGACACCGGTATCGTTCATCTGTTTATTCCCGGGTCCACCGGGTCTGTCACAGCCATTGAGTACGAACCCGGGATGGTTGAGGATCTGAAAAGGGCGGTGACGGAACTGGCCCCGCCGGACAATGTCTATGACCACGAGCTTGCCTGGCATGACGGAAACGGGCACAGCCATATCCAGGCCGCCCTTCTGGGCCCCTCCCTGTCCATTCCAATCAGAAACGGCCGTCTGGCTCTGGGCACCTGGCAGCAGGCCGTGGTCATCAACCATGACAACAACCCAAGAGCCAGAAAAATAGAAATCACCATCACGGGCAGCTGATCTGTCCTAAAATCCTTTTACCTGATTCTTTTCTGTGGTAAATTCATGGTTCATCATATTTAATTTCTTCCATCTAGAATTAAGGTGACCCCATGAAAAAAAACCGTATCACCACCACAAACAAACCTGCTGAGACATTTAAAACAGACCTGCTGGTGTATCCGGCCGTAGAGGTAAAGGGCAAGATGCCCCTTTGCGCCAAGGCGGTCAACACCCAGGTCAAGAGAGCCTTTGACCTAAAGGACTTTACAGGCAAGGCCGGGGAAGAGTTCATGTTCTATCCTCCTGTCGGTTCAAAAACCGCTGCCAAAAGGGTATTGGTCCTTGGACTGGGCAATGTAAACAAAGAGAATAACCCGGTAGCCGCTCTGGACAAGCTCAGGGAAGCCGGAGGCCGTATGGCTAAGGCGGCAAAGAAGACAAAGGCCAAGGAGGTTATCGTGAGCCTGGCCAATGCCAAAGACCTGGTCCCGGCCATTCCTGATCCGGCAATTGCCGCAGAAACCCTGGCCGAGGGCATCATCCTGGGAGACTACCGCTTTGTCAAATACAAGGAAACCACAAAAAAGAAAACTGACTACCCAGGCCTGTCCGCTTTAAAATTTGTCTGCAAAGACAAGCTCAACGAGGTGCGGGCAGGTGTTCAAAGGGGTCGGAACGCAGCTTTTGCAGCCTGCACGGCCCGGGATATGGCCAATGAACCGGGTAACGGCTGGACCTCGGCAGACTTTGCCGCCTATGCCAAGGGCCTGGCAAAGGAGACCGGACTCGACTACCGGTGCATAGAAAAAAAAGAAATGGAACAGATGGGAATGGGCGGTATCCTGGCCGTGAACCAGGGGTCTTCCGTCCCGCCCCGCCTGGTCATCCTCGAATATAAGCCTGAACATAAAACTGAGACTATACTCCTGGTGGGCAAGGGCCTGACCTTTGACTCCGGCGGCATCAGCATCAAGCCCTCGGCCGGGATGGAAGACATGAAGTATGACATGTGCGGGGGGGCAGCCGTCCTTTCCGCAATGGCGGCCGTGGCCGAAGAAAAGCCTGAAGTCGGTGTGGTGGCCATTGTGCCGGCAACGGACAATATGTCCGGTGCCAACGCAATTCATCCCGGAGATATCATCCGCCACTTCAACGGGGTGACCTCGGAGATCATCAACACCGATGCCGAGGGCCGGCTTATCCTGGGGGATGCCATCTCCTACGGCATAAAGACCTATAAGCCGGACTGCGTAATTGATGCGGCCACCCTCACAGGCGCCGTGATCATCGGCCTGGGCCACCATTATACGGGACTGGTTTCCAATAATGATGAACTGGTAAAACAGATTGAATCTGCCGCAGGCCTGTCCGGAGAGCCGGTGTGGAGACTTCCCCTGGACGAGAATTTCAAAAAACAGATTGAATCCAAAGTGGCGGATATTAAAAACACCGGGGGACGCCCCGGCGGCACCATTACCGCGGCAGCCTATCTGTCAAATTTTGTGGACACCACCCCCTGGGCCCACCTGGACATAGCCGGCACGGCATGGGATTTCACTGAAAAAACCTATATCCCTAAAGGCCCGTCCGGGACGGCCACCCGGACCTTTATCAACCTGATCCGGAACTGGGAAACAGGAAAAGTCAAACCTGAGGAATCCTTACAAAATAACCTGATCTAAATTGTTTCCAAAACCCCTTAAATGGGTATTTTGAGAACAAAAGATCAGGGAATTTTGGAGCCGATCCTAAGAAGAAAAAATAGGAAACCCATGTCCAAAGCAATCCAAACAATGGTGGAACAGATATCCCGGGTGATCCTGGGCAAGGATAAGGAAATCCGTCTGGCCCTGGCCTGTTTTTTTGCCCGGGGCCATCTTCTCATCGAGGATTTCCCCGGGATCGGCAAAACCACCCTGGCCAAGACCCTGGCCAGGTGCATGGGCCTGGATTTCCAGCGCATGCAGTTCACCTCGGATCTTTTGCCCGGAGACATCCTGGGGGTTTCCGTATTTGACCGGAACACCTCCGGATTCAGTTTTCATCCAGGCCCGATCTTTACCCAGATTTTCCTGGTAGACGAGATCAACAGGGCCACTCCCAAAAGCCAGAGCGCCCTGCTTGAAGCCATGGAAGAGGGACAGGTCACCATCGAGGGCCAGTCCCGCCCCCTGGACACTCCCTTCTTCGTCATTGCCACCCAGAACCCACTGGAACAGGCAGGCACCTTCCCTCTGCCCGAATCCCAGATGGACCGGTTTCTCATGCGCATCTCTTTAGGTTATCCAGACCGGAAAGCCGAAAAACGGATACTCAAAGGAGAGGGCAGCGACCGGGTCATGTCCGAACTGACCTGCTGCATGGAAAAGAACAATGTGGTAAAGATCCAGGATGAGGTGGAACAGGTACACACCTCTGACCATTTCCTGGAATATCTTCAAAATATCCTGGAATTCACCCGTACCGCACCGGAATTTGAGATTGGCCTCTCACCCAGGGCCGGACTGGCACTGCTCAGGGCTTCAAAGGCCTGGGCCTATGTCATGGGCAGGGATTACGTCATTCCCGAAGATCTCCAGGAGATTCTTCCCTGGGCCGCCGGGCACAGGCTCAGATTCAGCCGGGTTCTGAACCATCAGCCCGGAGACCAGATCATCGACCAACTCATGGAATTGTTCAGCCGGGTCCGGATTCCCGTGTAATGGGTCTTGCAAGAAAAGACATTTCTCTGAGGCCCACCCAGTCAGGATTCCTTTTTGTGGGCATCCTCATTGCCATGCTCCTGGGTTCCATCAATTACAACAACAACGCCGGGTTTATCCTGGTGTTCCTTCTGGGTACCATGGCGGTGATCTCCCTGTTTCACTCCTACAAGAACCTGGTGGATCTGGACATCGTACCCATGGATGTCCAACCTGTATTTGCGGGCCAATCCATAATCTTTCCAGTTAAAATCCAAAGGGGAAATAACCTGGCCCAGGCCTTGTCTCTAAAGTTCAACAATACAGAACCCCGCCCTTTTTCAGGGAATGGTGTTCTGAACCTGAGCATCCCTGCAAAACAAAGGGGGTACCTGATCCCAGGCCCTCTGATCCTTGATTCGGTTTACCCCTTTGGCCTGTTCCGGCTCAAGGCATCCATTCCCGTTTATGCCCGGGGGATGGTCTATCCGGCCCCCCTGCCCGGAGAACTCCCTTTGACCCTTGCCGGAGAAAAGGATGACGGAAAAGAGCAAGGGAAAGATACCGGCCCGGACGACTTCCAGGGCCTAAGACCGTATCTGCCGGGAAACCCCATGGGCAGAATTTCCTGGAAAACATTTTCAAGAGGCCAGGGCCTGTTCATCAAGAATTTCACGACGGACAAGGGTCAGGATATAATACTAGACCTGAATCTGATCAAAGAAAGAGACCTTGAAAAAAAATTATCCCTGATCTGCCAGGCAATTATTGATGCTGAAAAACGCCATCTCAAATACGGTGTCCGGCTGGGCCCTGTATCCTTAAATCCGGGTTCCGGGAAAGAACATTTCCACCGCTGTCTCAAGGCCCTGGCCCTCCATGCCCCTGGAGAGGTGAATAAATGATAAAAGCGGGAGGGCTGGAAAAAGAAAGAAAAGAGGTACTGCCCATCATTGCGGCTCTGGCGGTAGCCATTGCCCCCCATGTTCCCGGGCTTCCCCTCTGGATCAATATCTGGTGTTTCACCCTGTGGGGATATATGCTGGTCAGACTCAGGGCAGGCTGGCCCCTTCCCCCGGCCCCTGTCCGGCATGCTCTGACGTTTTTGGGTATTGCAGGGCTGCTGGCCACCTACCGAACGGGTATCGGCGCAGATGCCTTTGTGGGCCTCATGGCACTCATGGCCGCCATAAAACCCTTTGAGATGCCCACCCACCGCCACCAGATGATCACCATCCTGTTGACCTATTTCATGATCATCACCTCTTTATTCCGGTCCGACGCCCTGTTTACCGTGGTCTATATGCTGTTCAGTGTATTCATTACCACCACAGCCATGGTAAGGATCAATTCTCCGGCCGCCAGTTTTGGCCAGAGCCGCAAACTGGCCGGCACGATTCTGGCCCAGGCCCTTCCCCTGGTTGTCATACTTTTCATGGTCTTTCCCAGGCTCCCGGAGTCCCTGGTGGGATTCCAGGACCCAAGCCGAGGAAAAACAGGCTTCACCGAAACCATGGAACCGGGAAAAATTTCATCCATGGCCCGGGATCAGACCCCGGCCTTCAGAGTGAGTTTTGAATCCGGCCGGCCCCCTGCAGCCCACCTGTACTGGCGGGGCATCGTGTTTCAGGACTTTGACGGAAAAACCTGGCGACCCCATAAAAAACCGGATTTTTCATCTTCTAGGACAAAAAAAAAGCCTGACACAAAGGACAGCGACATCCGCCAGACCATTCTTCTGGCCCCCCATAACAGCCATTGGCTCATGGCATTGGACCGTCCCATTCAGGGCCCCCCATGGGCTGCCCCGGGAAGGGACCACACCCTCAAATCCCGGAAAAAAATAGGCAAAAAGACTCAGTACAAGGCGGTTTCCAGGCTCCCGGAATTTTGGATGACAGCCGCCTTGGACCGCCATGCCCCGGAAGCATTGAGAAATCGTATCCTCTCCGGCACAGGAAATCAAAACCCAAAGACCCTGGAACTGGCCAGGAAGATTGCCGGAAACGGTACCCCAAGGGAGAAGGCAAACCGGCTGCTGGCCTATTTTAAAAATAATGAATTTATTTACACCCTGAATGCCCCCCTCCCGGGGCCCCATCCCCTGGACACATTTATTTTCAAAACCCGAAAGGGATATTGCGAACATTATGCCTCTGCCTTTGCCTTTATGCTCAACGGGGCCGGGGTACCGGCCCGGGTGGTGGGGGGGTACCTTGGGGGAGAGTTGAATCCGTTCGGCGGCTATCTCATTGTCCGGCAGTCCTATGCCCATGCCTGGGTGGAACTCTTCGATCCTGAAAACGGGTGGACCCGGCTGGACCCCACAGGGGTTGTGTCACCGGAACGGATGTTCACCAACCCGGATGGTTCATCTTCGGGCAGCGCTTCCAGTACCGTATCCCTTTCTCTGGTCGCTCGGATGAACTTTGCCCTGGATGCCGTGAACCTCAAATGGGAATCCTGGTTCACCAGATACTCCCACCTGGAACAGAGGGCCTGGCTGGCAGCCCTGGGACTGGTCAGGGGAAACCGGGCCGCAGCACCTGTCCTCATGGTTCTCACCCTTCTGGGCGCAGGCCTGTTTTCAGCCGTTCTGATCCGGCAGTTCAGGCGGGGAAATGCCCGTCATGATCCCGTGGCCCAAGCCATGGACAAATTTTATAAAAAGTTGGAAAAACCGGGACTCACACCGACCCCGGGACAGGGACCCAAGGCTTTCGGGGATTTCTGCATGAAAAAAAGGCCGGATCTCTCAAACGAGATCAGATCCATCCTGGACCTCTACCTGGGTCTCCGGTATAAGAAAGACTGTCCCGGAACCGCTTTGAAAGAACTCAAGGCCCGAATAAAAAAATTCACCCCCGGCAAGATCCGAAATAAGGAATATAAGTGACACCCGCAGCTGACGCAACCATATCAATCCGAAAATCCCTTCTCCGCTGGTACAGGTTCAACCAGCGTGCCCTCCCCTGGCGGGACAATGCCTCTCCCTACGGGATATGGGTCTCGGAGGTCATGCTCCAGCAGACCCAGGTAAAAACCGTTATTCCCTATTACCTGAAATTCATGGAAACCTACCCAGACATTCATGACCTGGCAGGGGCAGATCTTGAACCCATTCTCAAATCCTGGGAAGGGCTGGGCTATTATGCCAGGGCCAGGAACCTCCATAAAGCCGCCGGGATTGTGGTCCGGGAAATGGAAGGCAAAGTTCCAAAGGATTTCAACCAGTTCCTCTCCCTGCCCGGAGTGGGGGATTATATTGCCTCAGCCGTACAAAGCATTGCCTTCGGCCGTGCCCATGCCGTGGTGGACGGTAATGTAAAACGGGTGCTGGCCAGGCTGTTCTGCCTGGAGACCCCGGTAAACCAGGGTAACGCACACAAGACCTTCAAGGCCGTGGCCACAAATCTGCTGGAGACCCGGAAGCCCGGCAGTTTCAACCAGGCCCTCATGGAACTGGGCGCTCTGGTCTGTACCCCCAGGTCTCCGGATTGCACGACCTGCCCCCTGGCAGGAGACTGCATGTCCTTTGACCGTGGGCAGACAGATGAGTTTCCCTTTCGCATCAAAAAGAAAAAAGTGCCTGTCCATCACATTGCCGTGGGTATTGTCCGAAAAAATGGCCGAGTCCTCATCACCCGGAGAAAACTTGACGGGCTGTTGGGCGGATTATGGGAATTCCCGGGGGGCAAGGTTGAAAACGGCGAACCCCCGGACCAGGCCTGTGTCCGTGAACTCAGAGAAGAAACGGGAATCAAAGTCGAGCCCCAGGCCTTCCTGACCCGGATAAACCACGCCTATACCCATTTTAAAATTGAAATGGATGTGTTTTACTGCAATTATATCTCAGGCCAGGTGACCTTAAACGGGCCCATTGATCATAAATGGGTGAAAATCAAGAAGCTGCACCAATACCCCTTTCCCCGGGCCAATCTGAAATTTATGCCCTTGATCGTGGATGAGAATTAGGAAATGAGCTCATGGACCAGCAGATAAACCAATTAAAAAAAACCGGCAAAAACATAAGAACTAAAATCAGAAACATTACCCTTGCAGGGCTGTTTGCCAATATTCTTCTGTCTGTTGCCAAACTGGCCATGGGCATGGCCGGAAACAGCCAGGCCGTAGTGGCAGACGCTCTCCACAGTTTTTCAGACACCTCCTCGGATTTCGTGATTCTTTTCGGGGTAAAATACTGGACCGCACCTGCAGATCACAGCCACCCCTTTGGCCACCATAAAATAGAATCCTTTGTCACCCTGTGCATCGGCCTGATTCTCATGGGGGTGGCCGTCGGCATCGGATACAATGCAATCCTCTCCCTGATGACCCCGGACCAACAGCCCCCCCTGTCCTGGCTGACCTTCTTTGCCCCCCTGCTCTCCTTCGGGGTCAAAGAAATCATGTTCAGGATGACATACAGGGTAGGTGTGGAAACTCGATCCTCCTCGGTTAAGGCCAATGCCTGGCACCACAGGACAGATGCCCTGTCCTCCATTCCCGTACTGGTGGCGGTCCTGGCCTCCCTGGTCAATCCCGAACTGGCATTTCTCGACCAGGTCGGGGCCATTCTGGTCTCTGTTTTCATCATAAAGGTCGGACTGGATATCCTTGTATCAGGTATGGGAGAACTTCTTGATATGGGCATGTCAGGAGAAGATATTGAGGCCCTTGAAAACACCGTCACCCAGACCCCGGGGGTGCTCGGAGTCCACAAAATCCGGTCCCGGAAGCTGGGGGACTCATTTTACATGGATCTCCACCTTGAGGTGGACGGCAGCCTCACCGTTACTGCGGGCCATGATATTTCCGAAGAGGTCAAACAGGTACTCATGGAAAAAAATGAGAGAATCATTGATGTCATGGTTCATCTGGAACCCCACACCATCTCCGTGGAATAATACCCAAACACGTTTGCTCTTTAGGACAAATTATCTATATTCGCAGTTTCTGAAAGAACTGGTAAAGATATCCATCTGCACAATATCGCCCTCAGATACAGGGGTAATGTGTTTGATGCTCACACATATTTATCCAGGATTTGAATGCCCTTTAAGGGCGGGAAGCAGTTATTTTTTTCCAATATTGAACATCCTGGTCCCCTTTCATAACGTCAATGAGCATCCAGGTTTCACCGGTTCTGGTGTTCAGCAGAAATAATTTTTTTTCCAAGAATTTGCTGGACTGGTTTTGCTGGATCAAAGCGGAGTGATAAATGGCGTTATACAATTCAAAATCACCTTTTTTGCTGCTGGTTTTCTTTTCGGTTGATTTTTGTGCATTTTCATCGGCAGAGACCGTTGTCCCTAATAAACAGGACAAGGCAAAAACTGCAAGTAAAAATAGTTTGACGTACGATGCTGATGCTTTCATATGCTAACCATTCCTTTAATTATCCGGATAATGTCATCCGGGTTTATTGGATAATGGGAACAGGGCTTAAGATATAACCACTTTCCTTGGGATTGCTTTTCAGGTTGTCACGGTCTGTTGCAAAGACCGAATAAAGATATTGGATACCCGGCTTCAAGTCCCTGTCTCGGTATTCAAATAAGGTAGCAGGGCATTCTGTGATTATTTGCCATAATCCGCTGCCGGCTTTCCTGGAAACAGTGTATTTGACCACATCCGCTTCCTGGCTTTTTTCCCACGCCAACAAAATCAAATTCTCCTTGGGGGTTACCGTCAGTCTGGCAATCTGTCCTGGGGCCGGTTTGGTCCGTGCCGTAATTTTTTCCGATGCAGGGCCTTCTACGCCAAAGCGGTTAACTGCTTTTATGTAATAGGTATAGGTTTTTCCGTCAATGATTTCCCCGTCCAGAAAAAAGGATGAAATTTTGTCTGTGTATTGCCCTGTGTGTCTATCCCTTATATCTGTAATTTTCTTAAACGTACCCTGATTTGTTTTTCTGTATAGGGTATAGCCGCCGACATCCGGATCCGACAGGGGGATCCAGTTGAGCTCAACCTGTTTCAAAAGGCCGCCTTTTGCCTGAAAGCCGTCCGGGTAACGGATAAGGTCTCTGGTTTTTGCATGAATTTCATTTTTCACCCCGGTTTGTTTTACGCCATCAAATGCAGTTAAGCGGTATGTATATTCCATGCCGTCTACATTGTTTTTGGTATCACTGTACCGGCAGGGGCCTTTTGCCGGAATTTTATCCACTCTTTCCAGGTCTCCGTTGCGGGATTTCCTGTAAAGATAGTATTCCAATGCCCCCGGTATGCAGTTCCAGGACATATCAATTTTTCTGAGCATGTTGTCCTTTTCAAGAACCAGCTTCGGGGCATCAAATGTGGTGATGCTGACGGCATCGGATTTTTCACTTTCTATTCCGCTGTGGGTCACGCTGGTGACGGCATAAAAATAACGGGTATTATCCATCAGCGGTCCTGTATCTTCCACTGTATATTTGAGTTCTGCATTGAACCCTGTATTTTGACTCTTCTTTTGTTTTGATTCAATCAATTTCCACAGGTTGCCCTCTGACCTGCGGTAGACTTTATAGCTTTGGATGTCAAAATTCTTCTTGCTGTTTAATATGGAGGGTATGAATTCGATAACTGCTCTCTGGGCATAGCCTTTCTGGGTCATGACAAGGGGGGCGAAGGGTAGAGGCTTTGATGTACACCGGCCCTGTGCCAGTTCTCCTGTGTCAATTTCTTTGCCGGATGTCAACAGAATGCCGATGCGGTAAAGATAATCTTTTTCTTTTTCAATTTTTTTGTCGGTGTATTGGCGAATCTGGGGCTGCATGCCGGGTGTCTGCCCGATAAAGCTAAACGGTCCATCATGGTCTTCGGAACGGTAGATCCTGAACCCGGAGATACTGGTGTCCGGCCCGTCAATATCCCACTCAACCCGGATGGCGTCATCTCCGGACCGAGTATTAACCGCTGTCAAGGATATCCCGGAAGGTTCTGGAATAGTTCCGGCCAATGCGTCTGTGCCACTATTATCCAGGCTCTGGCTTTTGATGGCTTTTTCAAGTTCGTCAACCAGGGTGTTAACGTTGTCTTTAATTGTGTCCCTGCCCACAAGGGAAAGACTTGTTCTATAAATAACCTTCTCCTGGTGCAGGTCCATTAGATTCAGGGCTGCGGTTGCCGACGGGTCGGAGGGGCGCTTATCCACACTACCGAAAAATATGTATCTCACCCCCAGTGTTTTTCCTGTTTTCAGCACCTGGGCCTCGTTGTCGCTTACGGTAAATCCCTGTCTGCTAAGAGTTTCCTGCATTTCCCGCCGCGGCATCACATCAATGTCACTTTTCTGGTTTAATGTGGAAAAAAGATGATAAAAAATGGCGCTGTTATACCCCATTGCCTCAATGGTTTTGGCCTGGAGATCATATATGGCAAGCCCGCCCTTTGACGCAAGGCCGGGATTAGGAAACAATAAGCATGTACAGATCAGGCAGCACAACAGTAGGTGGATTGGGTTTAGTCGCCGGACGCCCATAATTACTCCCCGACCAGTATTTTACGGTTATAGAAAATATCGTGTAACCGTTTTCCGCACTCCCTTGAAATGGGAGAATTCGAGATCATCTTCATTCGTTCATCAAACATGGCATTGATGTAGTATTCTGCCGCAATCAGTTCTTCCCGCCGTTTCAGATAATTCTCGGCCTCATCAAAATAGGTTTTTTCAATGGCTTGAAGAGGTGTCAGCGCCTCCCTGCCCAGTTCCGCTACAGCCTTACGGGTGATGTCCTGCAGCAGGTCGCTGTCCGTCATGATTTCTATGGGGTCATACTTGATATTGGCCTCGGCAAGCCCGGCGCTTCCCTCATCCTCCACCTTCCTTTTCACCTCAATGGTGTCTACTTTTATATTTTCACCCGTTGCCACATCTACAATCCTGAACGACAATTGCACGCTGCCTATTTTTTTTTGCCGGGATACCAGATAATCCTTCTGGACATAAACCGGTTCTTTAATTTTTGCCTGGGGAGCTGTCTTCAACTCTTTGGCCGTGGGGTTAGGGTGTCTTGCCTGCCAGTTAAGGAAATCTATGTTGTCGACAATGTGGGTCCCCATCTTGTAACGCACTGTCTTCTGACCAGTGGAGACCTGCTCTTCCACATTATACAGTAGAACGCTACCCATGATTGCCACATCAATGCCATAGACCTTACCCATTTTATTGGCGGAATTCTGGTTGACCACACCCACCTGGCCCAGCTTCATCTCCTCAAGGATGGATTTTAAATTTTCCCTTTCCAGAATCTTGATATCCTTACTGGCTGTATTGAACAGGTAGGTGATCAAATGGTTCGCAATAATAATACCGGCATCCTGCTGATCCGACGGGCTGTCAAAATCAAAAACGGCAATGGCTTTTTTGATCCGTTCATTGATTTTATCCTTCATGGACTGGATGGAGTAAAACACGCCGGCCGTCTGAGGATTGATTTCGTTTATTTTCTTATACAGGTACCAGGCAGAACCGTACTGGCCCTGGTCTTCAAACCCCCGGGCCGCATCCTGGGCAAGGGTGACCAGTCGGTTTTCCAAGCTGAGAAGTGAATAGGTCTTTTGGGCTGTTTTTGAGGATTGAACCAGTTCCAATGCATTTTTATAGTTCTCAATCCCCCTAAAAAGGTAGCCTTCGTCAAGGAATGCAGCGGCCTTTGAGATATATTCCTCCGAGGCAAGCTCACCGGCCCTGTTTATCATCCGGTTCAGACCGGCGTTGCCGGGTTCATACTCAAGTGCTTTTTTATAAAACCCGATGGCCGCCTGCCATTTGCTGTGGGAAAAGGCCGCATTTGCCTGCTTCATAAAATATCCTGCATTGTCACGCTGGCGGGCCGTTTCAAGTAACTCTCTGGCCAGAGTGGATGTCAGATCAAGGGCCAGGGCGTCATCGGCAAAGGTGATGGCATCGGAAATCCGGTTCTGTTCAAGGCTGACCTGGGCCTGTTTTTGATAATACGCAGCCCCTTTCTCAACAATGGCAGACTTGAGCTGGATTGAATCTTCGTAGGCAGGAAACCTGGACTGAAGCTGCTGCAGGTTAAAATAGGCCTGTTTCCATTCATTGGCCTGCATATGATTTTTTACAGCCTCATAAACGGAATTTATATCTGAATGAAATTCGTCCTGTATACTGTTGATCTGGGATGACAATTTCAGGACTTCGGCATTTGAGCCGTCTATGGCCGTTGCTTTGGTCAGACTGCGTTTTGCATCTGAAAGGGCGGAGACTGTCATGGGCGAGGCCTTGAGCTGTTCCCGGGCCTCCGCAAGGTGAAGGCTGATCTGCCTGGAGTTTATTTTTTCCAGGGCATCGCGGTATTCCTGGTTGCTGGGGTCAAGTTTTATGGCTTCTTCGAGATATGCAACGGCATTTTTGTAATTTCCGGCCTGGTCAAGCTGAATGGCAGCTTTATAGTGCTTTGCACCGGTCTGGCAACTAAAGAGACAGAGCAGGCAGGTTCCTGCAAGAACAGCTTTTAATTTGAAACGTCTTTTGGGCATTGCAATTCTCCACAATAATTAATTCTTCATTGAAAAAGTAATATTATTTTCTTCCAGGGATTTTAATTGGGTGTTCAATCCCGTATTTCTGAAATAAGCCATGTCAAGTTCGTTGATAAAATGTTCCGGCCGCCCCTGAAACCGAAGGGTATAGTCCGTTTTTTTTGCGCCGAACTTCAACAGTGCGCATTCCCGGACACCGGCTATATGATTTTTCAATTTTTCCTGAATAGACAGAGCCGCCGCATAAGACGGCACATTTATCATGGTGACATGAAGATCACGCTCATGGAAAAGCTCTTTTTCATACTGGCGCATCAACTTGTTTTTTAAATCCTGCCACATTTTCGTTACACAGCTTGTTGTTCCCTCATTCAAAACGGCAAGCCTGTTCTCCCCGGGAATGGTCCGGACCGCATCGGCCGATGCCAGGACATGGCCGTCTCCGGGCCTGTATATGTTAACCGAAAGTCCAACTTCGTTGGCTGAAATGGACATGCCCTGGTACTCTGTTTGGGTGACAGACCGGCCCAGGCTTATTCCCAGGACCAGCCCCACTTTTTCTAAACTGTTTTCGGAATACCGGTAGACCTTAAATCCGGATTTCACAAGCTTCTCTGTAAAGACAGCCTTGGCGGTCTGGGCCTGTGGCATGCAATCAATAGGTGTTTCGGGCTGGATAAAAATGGTAATTCGGGGATTTTTCTGCCAGCTTAGTATTTCTTGAAAGCGCTGAACGTCGTTTTTGATATCTGCAGATTCAACTTCAGCTTCAATTTTCAGCTCAAGGATAGCGGATTCAAGGGTAATTTTTTCACTGATAACATTTACATTCTTGATATACCCTGATGAACGGTTGATGATTCTGTCTTCCTGCAGGGTGAAGTTTTTTACTAGGGTCATTGACTGAATATGACTACCCAGAACCTGCTGAACGGCGTTTCTTTTGGCACGGTCAAGGGCCTTTTCCCTGGCAATGGCTTCTTCCCCTTTCTGGCAGAAGCTGATACCGGTAGCGGTTACAATTTGGCCGGCCCAAGCCTGGCAAGCCATGTTAAGTCCAGCCAGAAAAATCGTGCCTGCTAAAAATAAAGTAACGAATAATTTCATTATTTTAGTCTTCTTTTGTGCTGTTCAGTGAATTCAACCCGAGAAAATAATCCTGAAAAACCATATTGACAGCAATGACTGTTTATATTTTCGATTTTTTTGGATGAATTGAATTTCGTAGACGCCATGACCTTTCCATGCATACCAAAATTAGCAAATTATCAAAAATAGGCGGCCATGCCGAAACGCGATACTCAAACTAAATGGGCGGCACGGAACCTTCTCCCCAAAACCGAATTCGATGCAATCGAATTTCTAACAAAAAGATATCAGTTTCAGGACTCTAACAAACAATACAGTTATAATTCAAGAGATTTTATTAAAGGGAACCTTAGGGCGGTATTACATGTACGCACGCCTGCCTCATGAAAATCCCGGCCCATGGAAATTTTTCAAAAAAGGCTCCCGCTTCTCCAACTGAGAAGCGGGGTTATCAGCCACATTATAATCCTCTGTGAACAATTTCAATAAGCATCTTTCCTTCACCAGCCTCCTGAGCAGTTAAACTTGGATGCATATTTTTGGCTCATATGTGCCTGTTCCAAGGGGATACTCTTTTCTAAAAATACTAAACTGAAGACCCTTAACAAGGTAACTGGGCAATCTGGTAGTCCTTTGCATTTGGTCCTCCACCTGGTAAAGTGTATGGTAAAAGTGTATGGCAAGGAAGCAATTTAGATTTTTTGAATGAATACTATTGTGGCTTCAGACGGTTATCTCGAATTTGTCATGGTTCATTTGGAACCCTTTGATTTGCAGGTTAAATGATCACAAAATTCCAAAATTATTTATGCCGCTTAGGCCTATTCCAGCTCTCATCAAAGCAAATCGCAAAAGGTATAATTCAAAACAAAAACCTGCTCTTTGGGCTCATGATGATGCTCACCCTGCTGTCAATCCTGCCGGCATTTCAGCTGAAAATTGATGCTTCAGGTGTTTCATTCACCAAGGATGATTCACAGGATTACAAGACCTATCTGGAATCTGTGGATTCCTTTGGGACAGATGACTATATTCTATTGGTCATTAAAAACAGCCTTAAAATATCTGATCCTGAACTGAAAAAGAGAATAAAAACGGCTCATGATGAACTTACGGCCATGAATTCAACCTTAGAGGTAATTGACCTTGAAACCATAGAATCATCCGGCCTGTTCAGGCTGTTCGGTACACCCGATGACCAGGATAAAAAACAGGTCGCCAATTTACGTCAAACCATTCCCGGGCTTGGCAGGCTCATCTCCGATGATCTGAAAAACCTTGGATTCATCGTCAAGATTGACAACGAAAAACTCAACGGGTTCCGGCTGGAAAAACAACTCAAGCTGATGAAGCGGGTCATTGAAAAGATCTTTCCCGAGAATCCCCATTGCTATGCCGCAGGGATTCCGGTCCTCCGCTCGGCCTTTGAACGGTACAACCTGAAAAACGCTGTTATTTTCGGGGCACTGGGCCTTTTATTCGGTACTCTGGTTGCCTTTTATCTTTTCAAAACCCTATGGGCCGCTGTGCTGGTCCTGGTTATCAGTTTAACCTCTCTGATCTGGACTCTGGGGATAATGGGTATTCTCAGCATTGACCTGAATCTTGCCTCGGGTTTGAGTTTTGGATTCATCTTTGTGGTTTCCACAACCACTGTATTTCATATCACCACCACCTATTTTCAATTACTGAAAGATGAAAAAAAAGAGACGGCCCTGATAGAAACCTTTCAGATTATCATATACCCGTGTTTCATGTGCGCCCTGACGACCTCAATCGGTTTTTTAAGCCTGGTGATCAGTCCGGTGCCAATGATTCGTCAAGCAGGCATCGTCATATCCATCGGCGTGGTGCTGACCTTTTCCCTGACCCTTCTGATCACCGCATTCTCCTTGCCCAAACTTTTAAAACCCAATGAACCCGACGCCTTTTACGGAAAAAAAGATTTTCTGGAAAGGGGAATCTCAACCTATCTCACAGCAGGATTTAAGCGACCTGCTTTATCTGTGTTGACTGGAATTATTTTTATGATCACCATGGTGGCAGGTATTCCAAGGATACAAACGGTAAAACATTTAACCAACCCCTTTATTAAAAGTACCCTGGAAGCAAGGGACCTTGAATATATTGAACACCATATATCCACGGGCACCTCTTTTTCAATTATCCTGGAATCATTGGATAATAACTTTAACAGAAGAGAATTCTGGTATGATCTCATTGGTTTTGAAAAAAGCATATTATCCATACCAGGAATTCAGGGAGTTGAATCCTTAACACGGTTTGTTTTCAGCCTGGCCCTTAAATTCTCACCAGCAGGAATAAGACCTGAAGAGACATTCCATCAAATTCAAAGCAGTAATACTGATGTGATCCGCCCCTATTTTGACCCGGTTTCCCAAAAGATGAGGCTCATCATTCATATTCAAAGCCGGACATCGGATCAAATCGAAGACATTCTGAATAGCGTGAAAACCCAGGCAGATCGATTTTTTGAAAAGAGAGCCGGGGTGGAATTATCCGGCCAGCTAATCCTATTAAGATCCCAGACCACCGACCTGGTTTCGTCCCAGATGAAAACGCTTTTCTTGGCCCTTTTTGTGATTTCGATGCTTATGATGATCCAGCTTAAATCCTTTGCCTTAGGCCTGCTGAGCCTGATACCCAATATATTCCCTTTGATTACCATTTTCGGCGTCATGGGTTGGTTTCACATCCCCCTTGACCCTTTAACCATATTTGCGGCAATCATCTCCTTTGGGTTGTCGGTTGATGATTCCATACATTACCTGACCCAGTTAAAAAGGGACATGAGCACGGCAAAACCCGGGGCCAGTCTTCAGGGCTGCCTGAAATCAGCATATCTAAAAACCTCCCGGGCACTTGTTTCCACCACAGCCGTTCTTTTCTTATCCGCCTTGGGATTACTTTTTTCATCATTCAGCCATGTCTTTTCCCTTGGGATTCTGATATCTTCTGCATCCGTCACGGCACTGATCGGAGACCTGGTGATTATGCCGGCTATTGTGTTGACATTCAGGCCTTTAAACCATTTATTGTCAAATAAAATAAAAAAACCGCTTCATGATAAGTCCTTTTAATAATTTCTTTGATAAAAAAAACAGCTATTCTTTCAATAACTCCTGGTCTGTTGATGCACCAGTGGAACAGACCTGGAATGAGTTGCTCAACTATAAAAAATGGCCGGGGTGGTGTAGTGGGTTGGAGAGGATTGAGCCTGTGAACCGGTTTGACCAGCTCCAGAAAGGGAATCATCTCAGGTCTGTCTGGAAGGGTTCTCTTCCCTATAGTATCAGCTTTGATGCCATTATAAACGATATTACCCCTTATTCATTTTTAGCATTCAATGTGACCGGAGACCTTAATGGAAAAGGCAGTTGCCGTGTCCAGCCCCTTGCCAACAATACCATGATTAATTTTGTCTGGGAGGTGGCCCCCACAAAATTCTGGATGAAGATGAGCTCCCCATTTGCAAGACCCTTTTTTATCGAAAACCATGACCAACTAATTGAACAGGCCATTTCCGGCTTTACGAAGATGATTGAACAGAAAAGCGGATGCCCACGCGAAATCCATCCCCAGGCCTCACCGGTGGAATAAAACCCTACAGAGTTCACTCTTAAGATAAAGCTTGCCCGGATTTGCAACTCCCGACAAAATTGGTGTTTGCATCATGCTGTATGCTGATTAACTTTAAAAGACTAAGGAGAAGGAGGCATCGTCGGGAAATGAGTCCATGATATTAAAAAAACACAGGTCCGCCCAGAAGTTCAAAAAACTGACCTATCCGCATATGAAACTTTTATACAATGTTGCCCTAAAGTATACGGGCAATGTATTTGATGCTGAAGATATTCTTCAGGAGACTTATTTGATGGCCTTTAACAAGTTTCATCAGTTAAAAGAACCCTCCAAATGCAAACCCTGGCTCCTCAGGATTTTAAGGAATAATTTCCTGAAAAACTGTCAGAAAAGCAATTCCAAACAGCGGCTGGAGCAGGGGGAGTATATTGAATTTCTCAAACAGAATATCCGGCAAAAAGATGCTGAGGAGCTACTGGCGAAAGACTCCGGCAACAGGGAACTGGCGGCTGCCATTGAAAAACTCCCTCTAAAATACAGAGAAGTGCTCATGCTCTATTACATGGATGACATGCTTTACAAAGAAATTGCCGATACCCTTGATATCCCCATAGGAACCGTCATGTCCAGACTGACACGGGCTAGGGAGGGACTGAAAACAGGCTTGCTGAGAAAAATAAAAACAACAGGGGAAAATATATTGGACATCAACTTTAAACAGAAGACCGCAAGATAGAATGGATTGTAAAAAATTTCATTATTGGCTGACCACACGGGATATTCATCAAAAACTGATCCCCCCCGATGCCAAGGACCATATGACCGGCTGCCCCGAATGCCGGTCCCTTTTTATAAAAGACGATATTCTGGAAAAGGGCATTGCTTCAACCTATGCCCCCGAAGACCTTCCCCGGGGAATAGAGGAGCGGATCAGTATCAGCCTGGACCATGACAGGCAAAATTTTTTGAACCAGGTTACCGGAAAAAAACGGTCAGCAGCTTTGGCTGGTGCAGGCCTTGTAGCCGCGCTCATTATTTTTGCCCTTTTTTTTACAAATTTTTATTCTTCCCCCACCCCGGCATTTAAAGATCTGAATCAGATCACCCTCCAGGCCGCAACCGACCATCTCAAGGGCAACAGATATATGAGCTTTGATGCCCGGGAAACACAAGCGGCCCTATCCATGCTGACAAAAAAACTGGGCTTCAAGGTCATTCTTCCAGACCTGGGATATCTGGGATACACCCTCGTGGGTGGCCGCCTATGTGCCATAGGGAAATGCAGGGCGGCATATTTTGTGGTGGAACATGACGGGAAAACAGGTTCCCTCTTTATCATGGATAAGAATTTTATTGATTTCCCCATGGCTGACGGCAGCCGGTTCACTACCAATGTCAAAGGTTGTGATACCTGTATATGGAAAGATCATGGCCAGGTCTATGCCACGGTTTTTTAAACCACCACCCATTTATAGATAGCGCTTGAACGAAAACCCATCCATCTAATTCGTTGCCGCAAACTTCTTAAATCCTCATATACTGCAATACGCTCCGGTTTTAAAAATTTCTTGCGCTTTGGATATCCGTTTGCCATGGCTGTCCTTGACAAACACCAGAAAAAAGTTGATACGAGTGTGGTTTGGATTAAAAATATATACCTGTTAAGGAGTTTTAATGGAATCGAATTCTCAGACATTTTCACAGGAAATCGCTCTTGTTACCGGTGCCAGCAGGGGAATAGGAAGAGCTATTGCCAAAGGCCTGGCAGCCTCGGGCCGGTATGTTTACATCAATTATCAATCTGCCCGGAAAGAAGCGGAAACCACACTGGAAATCGTCAGGGATGCAGGATCAGACGGGGTCCTTCTCCCATTTGATGTCACAGTTGAAAAGGAAACTCAAAAAGCCGTTAAGACCATTCTGGATGAAAAAGGCAGTATTGATATTCTGGTAAACAATGCCGGGATCAAGGCCGACATGCTCATGGCAATGATGAAGGCTGACAACTGGCAAAAAGTCTTGGATACCAACCTTACCGGTTTTTTCAATGTCACCAAGCCGGTTGTAAAAAAAATGCTCTCCAGACGAAAAGGCCGGATCATCAACATTGCCTCTACGTCAGGCCAGATGGGGCAGGCCGGACAGGTTAACTACTCGGCTTCCAAGGCCGGCCTTATCGGTGCAACAAAAGCCCTGGCCAGGGAAATTGCGTCCCGGGGAATCACCGTGAATGCCGTGGCACCCGGATTCATTGAAACGGATATGGTTCAGGGCCTCAACCTTGAGGACATCTCCAAAACCATTCCTGCGGGCCGGTTGGGGAAACCCTGCGAGGTGGCGGCAGCAGTATGCTTTCTTAGTTCCCCGGAAGCCGGATATATTACCGGCCAGGTGCTTGGTATCAACGGTGGCATCTGTTGAGACATTACTCACCGGCCGCCAGCTTCCCCTGGGTCATGAGGCCGGCAAAATCTTTTTGCCGCATCACCTCGTAACAGAGAATTGACACGACATTGGCAAGATTCAGAGACCGGGTGCCTTCGGACATGGGTACCCTTACACATGCCTTGTCATTGTCCATGAGCAGTGCTTCGGGCAGTCCCGTGGATTCCTTGCCGAACACCAGATATACATGAGCCCCATAGGTGAACCGGTCACATCTATGACCGGCTTTCTGTGACATAAAAACTTTCTGACCATCGGGATTTTTTGAAATAAAATCATCAAAATTTTTATAATATCTGACATCCAGATCTTTCCAATAATCCATGCCGGCCCGTCGTAAATATTTATCCTCAACCGAGAAGCCCAAGGGTTCAATAAGATGGAGGGCCGCGCCCATGGCCTTACAGGTTCTGCCTATATTTCCCGTATTCTGGGGAATTTCCGGTTCCAGCAACACAATATTCAAATTCATATTCATATCTCTATCTGGTTTATAAAACTTTCAACTGCCGGGTTGTATCTCCACAGCCGGATCATTATACACCGCAGGGGCTGGGAATGAAAGAAAAGCCATCTTGGAACGATTCTCTAGTCCCTTACCTGCAGGGTGGCATCATAGAAATTTAACATTTGATTTGGATCATGATCTGATATAAATTGAGTGCTATTGATTTCATATTTTCAATTTGTTTCGTATAAAACGGGTTTCATACTCCTGGAATAACCATTCTCATCTATTTGAGGATTATCATGGGCCATACCAGATTATTGACCTTTATTCTTTTGTTTCACATTCTTGTTCCGATGCTTTCCTTTGCCGGGACCAGCCTTAATCCGGACCATGTCCTTTTGTTGAATTCCTATAACCAGCGGATGACCTGGGTCAAGGACATTATCCGGGCGGTTGAGGATGTTCTTGACCCGGAGAACAATAATATTGTTCTCCATATCTCCAATATGGATTCCAAACAATTCCACACCCCTGAGTACTTTGATTCCTATAAAAACCTTTTAAGGGAAAAATACAGGAACTATACATTTTCCCTGATTCTTTCGTCGGACAATAACGCCTTTGATTTTTTAATGCAAAACAGGGATGAATTGTTTTCAGGGGTTCCGTTTGTCTTTTGCGGGGTAAATAATTTCAGAGATGCATTGCTGAAAGGTAAGACCAAGGTCACAGGGGTTGCGGAAATTTTCTCGGCCCGCAAAACCGTTGAGACAGCCCTGAAACTCCATCCCCATACCCGGGAAATATATATCGTCAATGATTTTCTTGAAACGGGCAGGGCCTGGCAAAAGGATATAGACATGGCCCTGGCCCACCTAAAGGACCGTATCAAGCTGACATATTCCGGCAATCTTGCCATGGAAGATCTCACTGGGAAAATCGCCGGGCTTGGGCCAAACACCATTGTGCTTCTGGGGGTTTATTTTTCAGATAAAAACGGAAGTTACTTCACCTATGAAAAGGTGGGGCAACTGATTTCAGGTGCCAGCCAAAGGCCGGTATACTGTCTGCTTGAATTCAATATGGGAAAAGGGGTGGTGGGCGGCAGGGTCATCAGCGGATATTACCAGGGCAAGGCCATGGCAAAGATGGGCATGCAGGTCCTCAGGGGAGAAAAACCAGACACCATACCGGTGCTGAAAAAAGGGGCCAACCGGTATGTCTTTGATTTCCTGGAACTGGAACGGTTCGGCATTAAGGAGTCTGCCCTGCCAGAACCCAGCCTTATCATCAACAGGCCCTATTCGATTTTCCGGGAATACCGAAAAGAACTCATTACCCTGATAGGTTTAATCGGCATTCTTATGATCACCATCCTGGCTTTGCTCTTAAATATATTCAAACGGTTCAGGGCGGAAGAGGCCCTGCGGGAGAGTGAACATCAGCTTTCAGCCCATTTGAACAATACCCCTGTGGGTGCCATTCTATGGGACATGGAATTCAGGGTGATGGAATGGAATCCCGCTGCCGAAGCCATATTCGGATACACCAGGCCGGAGGCCCTTGGAAAAAATGCCGCAGAACTGATCGTGCCGGAAGAATTGATCTCCAAGGTCCGGGAGGTGTTCGACAACAACCTATCCGGTCTCAGCGGCAAGCGGCATGTCAATGAAAACATGAAAAAAACAGGGGAGCGGATCACCTGTGCCTGGTACAATACCGCCCTGAGAAAAACCAACGGCAGGGTAACGGGGGTGGCCTCCCTGGTCAATGATATCACCGAACAGATAAAAACCCGGGAATTGATGATCCAGTCCGAAAAAATGATGTCCGTGGGCGGGCTTGCCGCGGGCATGGCCCATGAAATCAACAATCCCCTGGCAGGCATGATACAAAGCGCCCAGGTGATCCACAACCGCCTGACCAAAGATATGCCGGCCAACACCAATGCTGCCGGGGAAGCGGGCGTATCCATGGCCTGCATAAAGGAATTTATGGAAAGGCGGGAGATACTGCTCCACCTTAAAAATATAACCAAAACCGGAAGCCGGGCAGCTGAAATCATTGAAAATATGCTCAGCTTTGTTCGGAAAGGAAAGTCAGTCAGGCAGGAATGCGATTTAGCAGAACTCATGAACACTACCCTGGCCCTTGCAGAAAATGATTATGACCTAAAAAAAGACTATGATTTCAAACAGGTTGAAATTTTAAGGGAATATGCCCCGGCGCTACCCGGAGTGGTCTGCGAAGAGAGCAAAATACGCCAGGTCCTGTTCAATCTCATCAAAAATGCATCCCAAGCCCTGCACGGAGGAAAAATCAGTGCACCCCGAATCATATTCCGGATTTGGCAGGAAGAGGGCATGGCCTGTATTGAGGTGGAAGACAATGGACCGGGAATGGATAATGCCGTACGAAAAAGAGTGTTTGAGCCTTTTTTCACCACCAAAGAAGTTGATAAGGGGACAGGCCTGGGTCTTTCCGTCTCATATTTTATCATTGTCGATGACCATAACGGCGCCATGGAAGTTGAATCGGCCCCGGGCGGAGGGACAAAATTCATCATCAGACTCCCCCTTGCCTCCAAAAAAAACCATTGAGGTGCAACTCATTGAAAATCATGCTATAAAAGTGCCTGCTGAAAATTAGAATAATAACAAATTTAGATGCAGACACAAAGAAAGGTAAAATCCCCCATGGGTTATACAATAGAACTAAAAGATGCAAAAAAAGGCTATACCTTTGACCAGGATAAAATCATTTCCCCTGAAGAAACTGTACGCCGGTTCAGGGAGAAATCGGCCAGTCTGGACCTGGACATCCTGAGCCAGACCCGGCGCATCGACAACGGCCGCCTGGATATTCCCGTATTTTTCAGTGAATGCGGTGCTGATGCCAGAAAGGTCACAGGCACCAACAAGCAGATGGGAAAAGGCGGCACCCCGGAACAGGCCGAAGCCAGCGCTGTCATGGAGCTGGTGGAACGGTTCAGCTTCTTTTCCTTTGCCGGTCAGGAAAAAAATTTCTTTTACGCCACTCCAGGGGAACTGGGAGAAGAGGCACTGGATTTCACCCAAATCATAAAATCCGTCCATGACAATGAAGGGGATGCCCTGAGGGTAAAACCCGTGTATGACCGCCTCCCCCTCCAATGGACCAAAGGATATGATCTCACCACCCAGAAAGAGGTGAACATCCCCTTTAACTGGTTTTACATGATCAACGAATTCAACGGACCCAGTGCGGGAAATTGCACGGAAGAGGCCCTTACCCAGGGCATCTGCGAGCTGGTGGAACGGCACACCTCCTCCCTGGTCAGCCATGGGAAGCTGGATATCCCCGGCATCCGCCTGGCCTCATTCAAAGACCCTTTGGTCATAAAAATGCTGGAGAAATACAGAAAAGAAGGCATTGAGGTCTATGCCACGGACTTATCCCTGGATACGGGAATTTCCACCATTGCCGTCCTGGCCTGGGATCCGGTCACCTTTCCCGGGATGAGTGAAATCGTATGGACCGCCGGTACAGCCCCTGATCCTGAAAAAGCCATGAGCCGAGCCCTCACCGAAGTGGCCCAGCTGGCCGGTGATTTTAATACCGGCTCCAATTATGTGGCCTCGGGCCTTCCCAAGTTTACGGACATCGCTGATGCCGCCTTTATCACCCATCCCAGAACCATGAAGGATGCCTCAGACCTGCCCGATCTATCCTCGGACAATATCCGGGAAGAAGTGCAAAACCTGATCAACACCCTTGAAAAAAGAGATTTCCACATTCTTTCCCTGAGCACCATGCACCCGGGCCTTGAAATACCCACATTTTACTCCATCATCCCGGGCGCCCATTTCAGGGAAAGGGCCGACGCCGCCAGCGTGGGCATGTTTTCGGCCCGGCTGATCACGGAAAACTTTGATCCGGTCCAGGCCCTGGGCCGCCTTGAGGAGCTGGAAGCAGCTTTGCCCGGACAATATTACACCAGCTTTTATAAGGGCCTGATGCACAATGCCGTCTATGAACAGGCAGAAGCGTTGAAAGAATTCGAAACCGCCTTGGACAGAACCCCCGCCCGCCTGAACCTGCCGGATATCTATTCCCACATGGGGGCCTGCCTCAAGGATCTCCAGCAATTCGACAGGGCACTGGAAGTCTGTGCCAAAGGGCTGGACATAGATGATCAGCGGCCGGATATATTCAACACGGCCGGGGCCTGCTGCTTCATGACCCAGGCGTTTCAGCCTGCCGTGGACTACTTTGAAAAGGCCCTGGAAGTAGACCCTTCCCTGGCCATCAACTACGCCAATATCGGTTCCTGCTACAGGGAACTTAAGGATATCCCCCTGGCAATCAAATATTATGAAATGGCCCTGGAAGTGGATCCCTCCATTGAATTTGCCAGGGATAATCTTAAAAAACTCAAGGCACATGGATAAATTCCTGAACATAGGCGCTTTTTTCTTCGATGCGTTCAGGCGGTTCTGGCACAGGGAGTCCACCCATAAAACGGTATCTGCCGTTCTTCTGCTGATTTTCCTGGCCGGGCTGGCCGTGATCGAGATGAACCGGCAGGGATGGGTTCCCCCTTATCTGGCATCAAAACTGCCCACCAGCCACTATATGGCCATTAACCTGGCCTTTCTTCTGGTATTGATCATGGAGATCCTGGGCATGATTTTTGCCCTGCCCGGCTCCATGTCCAGGGCCCTGGGCAAGCAGTTTGAAATTCTGGCCCTGATATTTCTAAGAAATGCCTTCAAGGAATTGTCGGTCCTGCCCGAACCCATCTCCCTGAGCCACCACAACGAGGTGCTCTGGCATATCCTTTCATACGGATTCGGGGCTGTTGCCATTTTCGCCCTTCTGGGGCTGTACACGGCCATGCAGAAAAACCTGGACAAGGCCTTGAAACCGGGCCCCTCTCTGGACCGGTTCATTGCCGCCAAAAAAAATGTTGCCCTTTGCATGGTGGTCACCTTCTGCGCCATGGGAATCAGCAATATATGGCTGAAACTTACCGACCAAGAGGTGTTCCACTTTTTCCAGTCCTTTTACACCATATTAATTTTTTCGGACATTCTCATGGTGCTTCTGGCCCAGACCTTTTTGCCCCAGTTCCAGGCCGTTTTCAGGAATTCAGGCTATGCCCTGGCCACCCTGCTCATCAGACTGTCCCTCACCGCCCCGGCCTATACCGATGTTCTTATCGGACTGTCTTCAGTTTTGCTGGCCGTATTTCTCACCCTGGTTTATAATAAATTTTACACCCTGACCCCCAAGGATTATTCCTGATATGTTTAAAAAAAAAGCGCCTTCATGGAAAAACAAAACCGTATCCACGGACACGGTACTTAAAAAAATAGAACCCGGCATGCACATCTTCATCGGAACGGGTACAGCCGAACCCAGAACCCTGGTCAATGCCCTGATGAGTGCAGAAGGCCACCGCCTGGAGGACCTGACCCTGATCCAGCTCCTCAGCTTTGGGGATGCGGTCTCTTATAAGGCCCTTGAATCCCATCGTTACAGGCTGAGGACCTTTTTCTCGGGCTGGGTTTCGGCCGAGGCCATTACCGCCGGCCGGGTGGACATGATTCCCTCCCGTTTCTCCTCCATTCCGGCCCTGATGAAAGAAGGGCTCATCCCCATTGATGTGGCCTTTATTCAGATCACCCCGCCCAATGACACCGGATACTGCAGCCTGGGTGTTGGCGTGGATGTGGCCCGGAGGGCCATGAAACATGCGGATATCGTGGTGGGTGAAATCAATGAGGATGTCCCCTTTACCCTGGGGGATACCTTTGTCCATATCGACGAATTCGATATGCTGGTGGAGGCAAATGTGCCGCCCTTTTATTTTCCCAGGTATCCGGTGGAACCGGTGTTTGACAAAATTGCCGAAAATGCGGCATCGGTCATTGAAGACGGCTCCTGCATCGCCTTTACCTACGGCCCCATTTACGAGGCCCTTCCCAAGTATCTGTCCAAGAAAAAAGATCTGGGCATTCATACCCCGTTTTTCACCGACGCCCTCATGGAGCTGGCAGAAAGCGGGGCTGTGACCAACCGGCAGAAAGGGATGTTCAGGGGGCGATCCCTGACCACCTATGCCCTGGGCTCCCAAAAGCTCATGAAATGGCTCAATAAAAACCCCATGATCGAATTCCAGGGCATTGACAAGGTGTTCAACCCCATGGAGATCGGGAGGAGCCGGAAATTTGTCATGGTCCTGCCCGTTCGCCGGGTGGATCTTTCCGGCCGGGTGGCCCTCCACTCCAGTTCCGCCAATATTTCCGCCGGCCCGGGTCAGATCGCCGATGTCCTGAACGGAGCTGAAATCTCCCAGGGCGGGTATACCATCATGGCCCTGCCCAGCCGGAACCGGGACGGAAAGGCCAATATCCGCCTCTTCCTGGACGATGCGCCCGAAATGCTCAGTCTGCCTGAATCCGTGGACCTGATTGTTACGGAATACGGGGTGGCCCACCTAAAGGGGCGGACCCTGAGGGAACGGGCCCAGGCCATCATTGAGATCGCCCACCCCGAAGACCGCCCAGGCCTGGTGGACGGCGGAAAAATGGAAAACCTGCTCTATCAGGACCAGATGTTTCTGGCGGACTCCGCCCATTTTTATCCCAAGGAAATCGAAACCATCCAGACCTTTAAAAACGATCTCAAGGTCAGGTTCCGGGCCATCAAACCCTCGGATGAGGAACAGATGCGCAGACTCTTTTACCGGTTTTCAGACAAGGCCATTTATTACAGATATTTTTCCCCCATCAAAACCATGCCCCATGCAAAAATGCAGGCCTATGTGAATGTAGATTACCGGGATGTGATCTCGGTTGTCGGTATGGTGGGGGAACCGGGCAACCAGACCCTGATTGCCGAAGCCAGGATTGCCAAATACCCGGATAATCCATTTTATGACATCGCCTTTGTCGTGGATGAGAACTACCAGGGCCACGGAATTGCGTCCTTTCTGTTCCAGATGCTCACCCAGCTGGCCAAAGAAAAGGGGGCCGTAAAAATAACGGCTGATGTCCTCTCCTCCAACAGGGCCATGATCAAGGTATTTGAAAAAGGGGAATACCCCTTGACTGCAAAACTCGAAGGCGGGGCCTATGCCCTGAGTATAGATTTAACAAAAGCCAATCAATAGGAGGGTAGTATGGCTGAAAAGACTCACTTGTACCTGCTCTGGACCAACGACAACAAGCTCACGGCAGAAAAAATGGTGTTCATGTACACGGTGAACAGCCTCATCCACGGCTGGTGGGAAAAGGTCACCCTCATCATCTGGGGGGCCACGGCCAAACTGGCGGCAGAGGATAAAGAGATACAGGCCATGATCCTGGACGCCATTGAAAAAGGGGTGGCAGTTTCGGCCTGCAAAGCCTGTACGGAACAGCTGGGCGTCACTGAAGAAATCAAAGCCCTTGGGGTTGAAGTTAAATACTGGGGTGTTCCTCTGACCGAGGTGCTAAAGCAGGAAAAGACCCTGCTCACCATCTAATACAGGAATTTGCCCATGGCCATTACCCTGATATGCCCAAACACCGACACCCGCCCCTGGATCCGGGCACTCACCGCTGCCGATCCTGAACTTAAGGTTCGGGTATGGCCCCGGGATCACCCCAGACAGGATATTGAGTTAGCCCTGACCTGGGCCCATTCCCCGGGCGTGCTAAAAGCCTACCCCAATCTCGGATGCATTTCCTCCATGGGTGCCGGGGTGGACCACCTCCTGTCAGACCCGGACCTGCCCCGGGACGTCCCCATTGTCCGTCTGGTGGACGATCTTCTGGTCAGAGACATGGCAGAATATCTGTCCCTGGCCGTACTCTCCCATTTTAGGCAGTTTGATGCCTACTGGAGTTACCAGACCAAGCAGAACTGGCAGCCCCTTGCCCCCCTGGATAAAAAGGATTTCAAGGTGGGAATCATGGGATTTGGTCAATTGGGAAAAGCTGCGGCACTGAGATTAAAAGCTGAAGGATTCCCGGTTTTGGGCTGGAAGAACAGCCCGGATTCCCATGCTGATATCAAAATCTTTCACGGCAAAAATCAATTACCGGATTTTTTAAGCCGGACCCGTGTGCTGATCTGCCTGCTGCCCCTCACCCCGGACACCCTGCATATTCTGAATCTGGAGACTTTTTCAATGCTTCCCCGTGGTGCGTATCTCATCAATGTAGGGAGAGGAGGTCATTTAAAAGAGGAAGATTTGATAACAGCCCTGGAAAGAGGCCTAATCTCAGGGGCTTGTCTGGATGTATTTGAAACAGAACCCCTGCCCTTGGGACATCCATTCTGGGCCCATCCCGGGATCAGGATCACCCCCCATGTGTCGAGCCAGACCCATCCAGGGTCTGTGGCACCACAGGTTCTGGAAAACCTGAAACGGCTGATGGAGGGAAAACCATTGTTAAACCCTGTTAATAAGGCAAAAGGGTATTAAGAGAGCGTTCAATGAAGCTCCCTAGTTGGCCAATTCAGAATGGATGATAATCCTGTCCCGGCCCTGCTCCTTGGCCTGGTAAAGGGCTGTATCCGCCCGTTCAACAACCTGGTTTCCAGTTTCTGTCATCACATACTGGGCAATACCCATGGACGCTTTGATATGACCGATACGTTTGCCCGAGTCTTTTATCTTCCACTCTTTAGCGGCCAATGCCATTCTGATCTTTTCACCAACGGCATAGGCCCCTTCAACATTGGTTTCGGGCAGGAGGATGATAAACTCCTCTCCCCCGTACCTGGCCGCCATATCATTGCGCCGGACCTGGCTTTTGAGGACTGCGGCAAATCCCCGTAGCAGACTGTCTCCCACCAGATGACCATGAACGTCATTAACCTTTTTAAAATAATCAATATCCACCATGATCACCGAAAACGGGACATTATTCTGCCGGGCCCTGATCCGCTCCAATTCCAGCCGCTTTTCAAGGCCCCGCCTATTGTCCAGCCCGGTCAAGGAGTCTGTTCTGGCCTCTTTCTGGGAGGCTTCCAGCTCTTTGTGGAGCTGCCGGAGATCTTCAGAGGAAACCTTCATCCGGGTCTGAAGCCGTGATCCTGACTTGATGATGGCCTTGGTGGTATCCAGCATCTGGTCGATGATGCCCCGCACCCCTTCAAAATCATGGATGTCATTGAGCTGCCCGGCCATGGCATCCAGGGCTTGCCCATGCCCGACCAGATCCCCTTCCGTCTCCAGAACATGGCTGGTGATCTCCCTGAGCATGAGGTTGACCTTGGTCAAAAGCCGGGAAATAACAATACGGTCCCCGTCGGTGACAAATTTCTGGTACAGGATTTCAATAGTCTTATTGTTCAGGGGCAGGTTGTTGTCTATAATTCGATCCATGGCCCGCTTCAGTTTCCGATTCTTTCCGGACACATATTCATACCAGACTGTGTAGTTCACAGGATTGGCAGATAAATTATACTTGGCCAGAAGCCCCAGGGTTAATCTTAAAAATTCACCGGCCTTAGGCGAGTTCTCAGTATATGGCATGAAATATTCCAATAAAGGTCATAATTAATTGAAATTTTTTTCATAAATACAGAGGTAAGTCAAGAAATCATCCAAAAACCAAAAATAGATTGATCATTGAGCTGTACAAAACCCTGAAACGAAGAATGAAGGATTTGCTGTCACAGTCAGCCCCCGTTCAGGTGTTTAGCCCGGGTATTTGTTCCAATTACCCCAGATGCTTGCCCAGCTGTCCGCAGCCCGCAGAAACAGATCGGCCCTTGCTCCAGCGCTTAATCACAAAGATCCCTTTTCGGGTGAGAATATCTGCAAAACTGTGCATATCTTCATCACAGGGACTGTCATGGTCAAAGGCATCAATAGGGTTGTAAGGAATAATGTTCAGGCGGACCGGCAGGGGATGGATGAATTCGGCCAGTTGGTCCGCATCTTCCGGGGAATCGTTCACCCCCTTGATGAGGATATATTCGAATAAAAACACCCCCCGTTTGGGCAAGGGATAATTCATCAGGCTCTTTTTCAGTTCGGCCATGGGCCAGCGGTTATTCACGGGCATAAGCCTTGACCGGACCTTATCATCCGGGCCGTTGACGGATATGGCCAGACGGATATTGGGCATGTTCATTTTGGCCAGGCGGTCAATGCCCGGCACCAGCCCTGCCGTGGAAATGGTGATGTGGCGCAGGGCAATGTCAAACCCTTTTTGGGCATTGATGATCTTCACCGCAGTCATCACCGTGTCAAAATTATCAAAGGGCTCTCCCATGCCCATAAAAACGATATTTTTAATGTCATGGCCCAGGGTATGTCGTGCATTATAGACCTGGCCCACGATTTCGGAAACGGTCAGGCTCCGCTTAAATCCCAGCCGGGCGGTCTCACAGAAGGCACACCCCATTTTGCACCCCACCTGGCTGGAGACACAAAGGGTGTTGTGCCGTGTCATGGGAATGATCACGGATTCGATTTTCAACCCGTCGGACAATCGGGTGATGAACTTGGTCAGTTCTTCTTCCTTAAAGGTTTTGACAACCTCGCCCGGATCCAGGACAATTTTTCCTTCCAATGCTCTGGCCAGCCTGGGGGAGCCTGTAAATTCGCGAACAGACAACAAATCAGGATTTCCGCGTTTAAACACTTCTCTGTATATGGATTCGGCATGGAAAAGGCCCTTGCCGTATTCCTCTTTCAGGATCCGGCGCAGCTCCTCCAGGGGCAGGGCAAGTATGTCTACTGTTTCATTTTTCATACCGCCATAAATACCATAATTCCAGGGAGAATTACCATCAAGGTTTTAATTTGGGCCTTACAGAAAATATACAATCAAAATAGAACCATAAATTTGCTCTGCACAGATTGTTTCCAAAAAAAATAAACCACTTAATCAATGACCTCCAGAAAAGTTCGAAGCTTGTATTCTCCACCGCTTGAAGCGGTCATAAAAGCATGAACCACCTAAGGGTGGCTAAAACAATTCCAGCTGATCAATTTTTAACCAAGATATTGTCTGAAATTCCCATAAACAATCTTTTTTCTGTATTTTGGAATTGGGACCAAGTGATACTTGCAATCCCAAGTCGTATGGTTTAACTTTTTGTAGTTGTCCATCGAAAGCCTCTATTCGTTTGAGCTTTGAACGGTTCACATCAATGGAGGTTTTCGAATATTCCCGCAAATGTCAAACTCTGGCAGTCTCCCCGGAAAAGCCGGGGGTTTACCCATGTTAATTATTTGGAAAACAATAGCTTGAATACTCTCAGGACGCTTGAAAAATGCGGTATCAATATGGTATCTTGAATTTTCGGAAATTTATTTGCTTGGGCCGGGAAAAATCCGGCACAGGCATTTTACATTTTTATATGCGTTTTGAGGGATGAAAACACATGGCATTGGTGAGGGAACGGCGTAAAACCAGGCAGATTAAAGTGGGAAAACAAAAGGTTGGGTCTGATGTCCCTGTATCCGTGCAGTCCATGACCAATACCCAAACCCAGGACCCTGAGGCCACCATTGCCCAGATTCTGTCTCTGGAAAAGGCGGGGTGCGAAATCGTCAGGGTGGCGGTGCCGGATATGGACGCGGCCCTGGCCATCCGAAAAATAAAGGATGGGATTCATATCCCTTTGATTGCCGATATTCATTTTGATTACCGCCTGGCCCTTGCTTCGGCCAAGGCGGGTGTGGACGGGCTGCGCATCAATCCCGGCAATATCGGAGAAAAAAAAAAGATAAAAGCCGTAGTGGACTGCGCCAAAACCTATGGCCTGCCCATCCGGGTGGGGGTGAATGCCGGATCCCTGGAAAAAGAGATCGAGAAAAAGTACGGGGCCACTCCCAAAGCCATGGTTGAAAGTGCATTGGCCAATATCCGTATCCTTGAAGATCTGGGGTTTTACGATATAAAGGTTTCCCTTAAGGCCTCGGATGTGGAGCGGACCGTTGAGGCCTACCGGATGCTGGCTCCCCTCACCGATGTGCCCTTTCATGTGGGAGTGACCGAGGCCGGCGGGCTCTATGCCGGGATTACCAAGTCTGCCATCGGCATCGGTATGCTCTTGTCCGAAGGCATAGGCGATACCATCCGGGTATCTCTGACCCGTGATCCAGTGGAAGAAATTCGGACTGGATATGAGATTTTAAGGGCCATGGGCCTGCGGAACCACGGCCCTGAATTGATTTCCTGCCCCACCTGCGGGAGGTGTAAAATTAATCTCTTTAAAATTGCCGAGGAAACAGAAAAAGCTTTACTTGAGCGGTCGGCAAAGATTAAAGTTGCCATTATGGGCTGCGCGGTCAATGGCCCTGGAGAAGCTAAAGAGGCGGATATCGGCATTGCAGGTGGGGACGGAAAGGGCATATTGTTTAAAAAGGGAAAAGTGATCAGAAAAATTGACCAGGATTGCCTGGTGAAACAATTACTTGAAGAAATAGACTCAATGACCAAAGATGCGGAGGATATAAATGGGAAAGAAAGTTAAAACAGCTATCACCCCCACCCGGGAAGAGGATTATTCCCAGTGGTACCAGGAGGTGGTAAAGGCCTCGGATATGTCGGAAAATTCTCCGGTCCGGGGATGTATGGTGATCAAACCCTGGGGATTTGCCATCTGGGAAAATATCCAGCGCCGGATGGACGCCATGTTTAAGGAGACCGGGGTTAAAAATGCCTATTTCCCGCTGTTTATACCATTGAGCTATCTTGAAAAGGAAGCCGAGCATGTGGAAGGCTTTGCCAAAGAATGCGCTGTGGTCACCCACCACAAGCTGGAAAAGGACGAAGACGGCGGACTGAAACCGGCGGGTAAACTGACCGAACCCCTCATCGTCAGACCCACTTCCGAAACCATTATCGGTGAATCCATGTCCAAGTGGACCTCGTCCTACCGGGATCTTCCCATTCTTCTGAACCAGTGGGCCAATGTGGTACGCTGGGAAATGCGGACTCGGATGTTTCTGAGGACCAGTGAATTCCTCTGGCAGGAGGGCCATACCGCCCATGCCACCAAAGAGGAAGCCGTGGACCGGACCATGCAGATGCTTGAGATATATACCAAATTCGTGGAAGAGTGCCTGGCCATGCCCGTGGTCAAAGGTCGAAAAAGTGAATCCGAACGGTTCCCGGGTGCCGACGACACCACCTGTATCGAAGCCATGATGCAGGATAAAAGGGCTCTACAGGCCGGTACCTCCCATTTCCTGGGACAGAATTTTGCCAAGGGCTCAGATATCACCTTTCAGAATGAAGACGGCCAGGAAGCCTATGCCTGGACTACATCCTGGGGCACCAGTACCCGGATGATCGGGGGGATGATCATGGTCCATTCAGATGACGACGGCCTGGTGGTTCCGCCTAGGGTTGCACCGGCCCATGTGGTGATCCTTCCCATCGTGAAAAAAGGTGCTGATAACACCGAAGTCCTGGAAAGTGCTGCGGCCCTGAAAAAGGTTTTGCGCACCAAAATTTACCACGACCGGATCGTGGAAGTGGAGATCGACGAGCGGGATATCGGCGGCGCAAGAGGGTGGGACTGGGTAAAAAAAGGGATTCCTGTGCGCATAGAACTGGGTCCCAGAGATATTGCCAACAACTCAGTGTTCATGGCCAGGCGGGATACCAACAAAAAAGAGGGCATGGACAGGGATGCTTTTGTTGACAATATCACGGATATTTTGGATGATATCCAGAACAATCTGTTTCAAAGAGCTCTGAAAAACAGGGAAGACAATACCTTTACCATTGACGATAAGAACGAATTCTACGCCCTGTACAAAAAGGCAAAAGGGTATGATAACGGCGCCTTTGTCATGTCCCATTGGTGCGGATCAGGTGAATGCGAGGAAAAGATCAAAAAAGACCTTTCCGTTACCATCCGCTGTATCCCCTTTGACAGCCCCGAAGAAGAGGGCTCCTGCATCTGTTGCGGCGGCAAGAGCGGCAAGCGGGTATTGTTTGCCAAGGCATATTAAAAAACAAAAAACGGTCGGATAGATGATTCGTATCACAGACATATTGGATAAAATCTACGATTACAATCCCGATGCGAACGTGGCCCTTATCGACAGGGCCTACATCTATTCGGCCCGGGTTCATGAGGGCCAGGTACGGCTGTCTGGAGAGCCTTATCTATCCCATCCCCTGGAGGTGGCCGATATCCTGGCAGATATGATGCTGGATGTGGAGAGCATTGCTGCGGCCCTTCTTCACGATGTCATCGAAGATACCCCGGCCACCAAGGAAGACATTGAAAATCTGTTTGGCCCGGGCGTGGCCCATATTGTTGAAGGGGTGACAAAGCTGTCGGCCCTGCCCTCTGCCACCAAGGCGGTCCAGCAGGCAGAGTCCCTGAGAAAGATGATCCTTGCCATGGCCGACGACATCCGGGTGGTGCTCATCAAGCTGGCGGACCGGCTCCACAATATGCGGACCCTGAAGTACCACCGCAAGCCTGAAAAGCAGGCCGCAATCGCCCAGGAAACCCTGGATATCTACGCCCCCATTGCCGCCCGCCTTGGGATCTTTTGGATCAAGCACGAACTTGAGGAAATTGCTTTTTTTTATACCCTCAGGGAAGAGCACGACCGCATTGAGGCACTGGTAAATAAGGCCAAGGATGAAAAAGAAGATTATATCCGTGAGGTCTCCACCTCCCTTCATTACAAGATGGAAGAAATGGAACTGCCCTGTGAGATCAAGGGGCGGTACAAAGCTCATTATTCCATTTATCAGAAAATGATCTCCCAGAGCCTGGAATTTGACGAGGTTTACGACGTCATTGCCTTCAGGATTATTCTGGACACCGTTCCCCAGTGCTATGCCGCCATGGGGGCCATCCATTCCATGTGGAAGCCCATTTATTACAAAATTAAGGACTATATCGGTAATCCAAAACCCAACATGTACCAGTCCATCCATACCACTGTGGTGGGGCCCAAAGGGGAGCGGGTGGAGATTCAGATCCGGACCCAGGACATGGACAAGATTGCCGAATCCGGTATTGCAGCCCACTGGTCCTATAAAGAAGGGACAAAGATAGACGAAAGTACGGGAGAACTCTTTGCCTGGATCAGGAATCTGGTGGAAAACCAGGAAAATTTAAGTGATCCGGATGAGTTCCTGGAAAACGTTCGCATCGACCTCTACCCTGGTGAAATTTATGTCTTCTCCCCGGCCGGCGACATTAAAACCCTGCCCAAAAAAGCCACACCCGTGGATTTTGCCTACCGGATCCATACCGAAGTGGGGGCCCAGTGCACCGGGGCCAAGGTCAACGGTAAAATGGTGCCCTTAGCCCATCAGCTGCGTACCGGGGACACTATCGAAATCATCACCACCAAGGGGCACCAACCTTCCAGAGACTGGCTGAATTTTGTCAAAACCGTTAAAGCCAAAACTAAAATCAGGGCCTATATCAATGCCCGGGAGCGGGAGCGCAGCTTTTCCCTGGGTAAGGAGATGTGCGAAAAGACATTCCGGAAGCAGAACCGGAATTTTAATGCTCTGGTTAAATCCGGGGATATCGGCAAGGTGGCTGAATCCTTTGGATTTAAAACCGTGGACGACCTCATTGCCCATGTCGGGTTCGGGAAACTTACGGCACGGCAGGTGCTCAACAGAGTCCTGCCCGACCTGGAAAAGGATCAGGAGCACAAGGACGAGGCCAACCTCGATAAAATTGTCTCAAGAACCACCGGAAAAAGGGATAACGGGATCATTGTCAAAGGGCTCAACGATATCCTGGTTAAATTTTCCAAATGCTGCAGCCCCCTGCCCGGGGACCCCATTACCGGATATATCACCCAGGGCCAGGGCGTGACCATTCACCGGAAAAATTGCGTCAATGTAATGAAGATGAGCAGTGAACGGAAAATCGAGGTGCAGTGGGCAAATGAACTGAAAGAATCCTATCCTACCTCCATCCGGATAAAGACTGATGACCGCCACGGATTGTTGGCCGATATTGCCGCAGTGATCTCAAAAGCAAAAATCAATATCCTCAATGCCCAGAGCGAGACCTCGGAAGACGGGATCGGACTGTTCTATTTCACCATCATGGTGGAAAGTTCGGAGCAGCTCAGGAAGATTATGTCTGAAATTCGGCGGGTAAAAAAGGTCACCGACGTGAAGCGGGTGGTCCGAATTGATTAAGGAAAGATCCCTCCCATAATATCCTAACCAGTCTTTTGTAAAATCCTATAAACAACCATAGACAATTGGTTATAGTTACCTTTCCTGGGGATATCTTTCAGATGGAGCGTCCCTATCTGGACAGCCAGACAAACGGTCTTGCCCATATCAACCTTGAAAAAACTGGCATCCAAGATATTGTAAGACACTATGAGTAAACGGCAAAACAACAAAGGTTCCAACGTGTCGTAGACACGCCGGAACCTGGTGTTGTTTCTCTAATATTTGCCGGATGCCGACAAATTTCCGTCAGAAGGGTTAGGCGGCTTTGGTGACCTTGCCGGCTTTGATGCAGGAGGTGCATACATCTATTTTTCTGACGCAACCCTCTTTAATAACTGCGCGGACTCTCTGAAGATTTGGGTTAAACCTTCTTTTGTTCAGATTGTGAGCATGGCTGACATTGTTGCCGACCATGGGTTTCTTTCCGCAAATTGCACATTCTTTAGACATTTTTTATACTCCTAACGAAAAACACTTTATCAAAATAATAACCCGAGAAAGATATATCAAATTAAATTAAAAGTAAAGAGATATTATTTTTTATTCTCAGTATTGCCTCTTACCTGAACGGCCTCTTTATTTTTTGATCTTCTTTACCTGTTCTGCGACCTCGGGAATTTTGGCCAGGGCAATTTGGCTTTGTTCCGTGCCTGAATAAAATTCAACAATATGCTGGTACCGTTTCAGAGCGGCCTGGTATTCTTCGGTTTTATAGTAATAGTCGGCTACGTATAGCTCATGGCCTGCAATATTGTTGATGCAGGCCTCAATGTGGATTGCGGCTTCTTCTGCAAGTTCATTGTCAGGGAACTGATTAAGCAGGCGGTGGAACTGGGCCATGGCATTTTCAGCCGGGGAAGAATCCCTGTCAACCGTATCAATCTGCTTAAACCAGCACATACCGATTTGGTTGATCACATAAGGAACGGCCTCATTTCTGGGATGCATTTTTTCAAACCCTTCATAGGCCACAATGGCTTCGTCATACTCTTCCAGGTGAAAATGGGCATCAGCCGTCTTGAGTTCCGCCAGGATAGCGTATTTACTGAACGGATACCAGTCTTTAAGGTCTGTATATGCCTTTACCGCGTCATTATAATCTTTGTTCATAAAGGCGGCGGCCCCTTCGGCAGCAAGCTGCTGGGCGCTTTTGTTCATCTGGCTGGATTCTTCAAAAAGAGAGCACCCGGAAAGAAAAACTACGAATAATCCAAGAATAAGGCATTTTTTCATTTTATAAATTCTCAATATAATGCTCAGCAGAAACTGCTGCAATAGCGCCGTCTCCCACGGCAGTGGAGACCTGTCGGAGGGGGGTATCCCTGACATCACCGGCCGCAAATACTCCGGGGACATTGGTCTGCATTTTGGCGTCGGCAATGATAAATCCACCCTCATCGGTTGCCACGGCCCTGTTTATAAATTCTGCATTAGGCAGGATGCCTACCCAGATAAAACAGCCGTCCGCCTTTATTGTGGATTCCGCATTGGTTTTGACATTTTTTATCTTGACCCCCTCAATGCCGAAAAACCCCTCAACACCGGTGGCCACGGAATCCCAGATGAATTCAATCTTATCGTTGGAAAAGGCTCTTTCCTGAAGAATTTTGGTAGCTCTAAGCTCGTCCCTCCGGTGTACCAGGTATACTTTTTGGGCAAACTTGGTCAGGAAAATGGCTTCCTGGACAGCAGTATCCCCACCGCCGACAGCCACGACAGTCTTGTCCCGGAAAAAGGGACCGTCACAGGTGGCACAAAAAGAGATGCCCTTGCCCATGTATTTGTCCTCGCCGATCCCAAGTTTTCGGGGAGAGGCACCCGAGGCAATGATCAGGGCCTTTGCCTTGATGGAGCGGTCCTTGAGAACAATTTCCTTGATATCTGCACTGAGGTTGAGGCCGTGAACTTCTGCCGTGTCCATTTCCAGTCCCAGGTCAAGGGCCTGTTTTTTCATCTTTTCCGCCAGGTCATAGCCGCTGATGCCTTCGGGGAACCCGGGATAATTTTCAATCCAGTCCGTGATAAGGATCTGTCCGCCGGGTACCGCCTTTTCAAGAAGAAGGACCTTCATCCTGGCCCGGGCCGCATAAAGGCCGGCAGTCAGGCCAGCCGGGCCGGCACCGATAATCACCAGATCATAATCGGTCATGGCAGATCTCCTTAAAGAACGCTTTTGAGTGTTTCTTCAAGTTTTTCTTTGGCAACCATGCCGGTGATCTGTTCCGCAACCTTGCCATCCTTGAAAAAGATCAGGGTGGGAATAGCCTGGACCCCGAATTTGCTTGGGCTTAAGGGATTGTCGTCCACATTCACCTTGGCAAAGGTCATCTGGTCGCCATAGGTTTCGGAAAGGGCTTCCACAGTGGGGCCAATCGCTTTACAAGGGCCGCACCAGGGGGCCCAGAAGTCAACCATTACGGGTTTGTCCGAGCTGTTTATCAATTTCTCAAAGGATTCGTCACTGAGTTCTATAATATTTTCTGCCATGGCTATTTCCTATTTCAGATTAAAATTGGTTGTAAATATATGTTCATATTGAATCTTTGTCAATTCAATGGGCATTGAAAACCAACAAAAAGGGTTCACCCCCTGATCCGGATCAGATACTGGAGACAAACCCCTATTTGATACTGGCTAGGCTTTTGACGGCTTACCAATTTTTACTAAGGTTAAAGTTGCTCAACTTTAATTACCAGTTTTCACCAAGAACTTCAAAATGGGCCTGAGGATGGGCACAGGCCGGGCACATCTCAGGGGCTTCTTCTCCGTCATGGACGTACCCGCAGTTGCGGCAGCGCCATGTGGTGGAGGCGTCTTTTTTAAAGACTTTACCGGCTTCTATATTGCCCGCCAGTTCTTTGTAACGCTTTTCATGCTGTTTTTCGGCAATTGCCACCATCTCAAATACCATTGCAATGGCCTCAAAACCTTCTTCCCTGGCCACAGAGGCAAACTCAGGGTACATCTGGGTCCATTCAGCCTCTTCACCTGCAGCCGCTTCTTTCAGGTTTTCCAGGGTGGTACCGATAACCCCGGCCGGAAAAGTACCCACAATTTCAACTTCTCCGCCTTCAAGGAATTTAAAAAAGCGTTTGGCATGCTCTTTTTCCTGGTTGGCGGTTTCAGTAAAAATATCCGAAATTTGGACATATCCTTCTTTTTTAGCCTTGCTGGCAAAATAGGTATAACGGTTTCTGGCCTGGGATTCTCCGGCAAATGCGGTGAGCAGATTCTTTTCGGTTTTGGTGCCTTTTAAACTTGCCATAGTCTTATCTCCTTAACTTTGGTATTGAAAAGCGCTTTCTCTCTGGGCAAACCGCTTTTCCGGTTAATTTTCTGCAGCCTGACTCTGTTGGCTGCTGCATTTGTCACAATATCCCGTAAGGCATACCCGTCTGCCTGTAATGTTGAATTTTTTTTCAATTTCAGGAGGCAGAGGAAGCCTGTCCAGGGCCATGTCATGAAAATCAAAAATTTCACGGCAGGAAACGCAATAAAAATGATGGTGGGCACTGCGATTGGGATCAAATCGCCTGGGATCCCCTTGGCCTTCCACCACATCAACCATATCTGCCTTGGCAAAGGTAATCAGGGTACGGTTTACAGTGTCCAGACTGATATTTGGAAATTCCTTTTTCAATTCTCTATAAATCTGATCCGCACTGGGATGAGAGAGAGACGAAGATAATGCCTTGTATACAGCCACCCTTTGGGGGGTGATTTTCAAATTATGGGCCTTGCACTGCTTGTAGAACCGATCCAATGTTGTATCCTTTACCTTTTCGTTGAGAGCATTAAATAGTTATCAATCCTATTTGTCAAGCATTTTTATCGGGGTAAAAGACCATCGGGGACTATGGTACACACTGTTAGTTCAGATCAGAATGGAGAAGATTTATTAAGCTGTCGTTGGACTTAGATTAATTTTATACTATAAGTATAATCAAAAAAAGGTTTTTATTAGGGAGCATAAATGAGGATAATACGTATATTTTTAGTTGTGACCATACTGTTTTCGGCCGTCGGCCATGGCCTGTGTAAAGACACAGGGAAGACCGAAGCTCTGATCCAGGCGGCCCGGAGCGGAGATGCCAGGGCCATGTGCGAATTGGGAACGGCATATTACCACGGTCAAGGGGTGCTCAAAGATCCGTTTAAGGCCAAGTGCTGGGTAAAGCAGGCCCATGACCAGGGGTACAAACGGGCGGAAAAGATTTGGAATCAACTTGAATTATGGCAATATTCAGGCAATTGCAACCTTGGGTTCGATGATCGTCCCACGTTCGAACACCGGGCAGGGGACATTTACCGGGAGCCTGTCACGGGCATGGCTTTTGTCCGGATACCGGGAAAATGTTTCAAAATGGGATGCAGCGGCAGAGGTAAAGAAGATTGCCGCAGAGGAGAATCTCCGGTCCATGAGGTTTGTTTGGACGGGTTTTGGATGGGTCAGCATGAGGTGACCCAGAGAGCGTGGATGGCCCTCATGGACGCCAATCCCTCACGGTTTCAGGGCCATGACCTGCCTGTGGAGCAGGTCTCTTTCAAAGATGCCCAGACGTTTATTTCACGCCTAAACCGAGAAACCGGCCTAAAATTTTCCCTGCCCACGGAAGCCCAGTGGGAGTTTGCCTGCAGAAACCGGGGCAGACGGTCTGTTTACCCCTGGGGAGGTGAAAATTTTCAGCCTTACGCCAATTGCGGGGGATGCAATGCAGGAGCCTTCCGGGGACGGACGGCCCCTGTGGGCAGTTTTGAACCCAATGACGCCGGGATTTACGACCTGGGCGGTAATGTCAGGGAGTGGTGCCAAGATATTTATGACCAGGCATATGCCGGAACATCCAAGGAAAAGACCGGAAACAGAAATTCCAACCGCCCCAGGGTGATCAGGGGTGGGTCTTTTGTGAATTCGGTGTCCCAATCCAGATGCCGGGCCAGGGACTATGCCTTACCCGGCATGAAGACCTATTTTACCGGATTCAGGCTGGTTTTTAGAGGCATTCAATAAAGGTCGGACCGGATAAATTCATTCATCTCGTTAAAGCTGATTTTTTCAACTCGGGCCTGGCCAAGGGTCTTGAGGAAGACGAAGAAAAGATGATCCCCCTGCTTTTTCTTGTCTCTGGAGGCGGCCGCTATAATCTCATTTACAGGAAAATTCGCCTGAACCGGCAGCTTGAGTCCCAGAAGCAGGTCTTTTATCCGGTCCACATCTGCCTGATCGATATACTCTTTTTTCTGTGAGAATTCTGCCGCCGCCACCATGCCCGCGGCAACGGCCCGGCCGTGGCCGGACTGGTCCAGTTTTTCAAAAGCATGCCCGATGGTGTGGCCAAAGTTGAGTTTACGCCGCTCCCCGGCTTCCCGCTCGTCCGCCTGGACCACCCGAGATTTGATATCCACAGAATCCGCCACCAAACGGAAAATGGTGTCCCGATCCAGATTCATGGCTTTTTGTTGGTTGGCTTCAATGAATTCCAGAAGGCCGATATCCTTTATTAATCCATGCTTGACGATTTCCGCCAGGCCGTTGGAAATCTCGGCTTCCGGCAAGGTAGCCAGCATATCAATGTCGCAGATAACAAATTCAGGCTGGTTAAACACCCCCACCATATTTTTATAGGCATCAAGGTTGACCCCGTTTTTGCCACCCACACTGGCATCCACCTGGGAAAGCAGGGACGTGGAGACAAAGCCGAATTTGACCCCCCGCAAAAATATGGATGCGGCAAATCCGGTGATGTCGCAGACAATGCCACCGCCGATGCCCAGGATGAATGAGGATCTATCACACCCCAGTTCCACCAGTTGCCCTAAGATATATTCAATCGTGGCCAGGGTTTTGTTTTTTTCACCGGTGCCAATGATGATGACCGGGCCGTCTGGAAAGTCTTTTCCGTAAAGCCGATAGATGTTCTTATCGGTGACAATCACCGGGGTGGTGCCGGCAGGTATATGCTCACCCACCCGGCTGAGGCGCTCGCCCACGTGAATAAGGGATTGGCCCTGGCGGCCGTCTACTGTAAATGTTTGCATCAGGATGCCTCACAAACCGCATGGATAGCGTTCATTTTTTTCATGACCCGGGCAAACTGGTCCGGAAACAGAGACTGGGCCCCGTCACTCATGGCTTCTGCAGGATTGTTGTGAACTTCAATCATTACTCCGTCCGCCCCTATAGCTGCCGAAGCATAGGCCAGGGGAACCACCTGGTCCCGGACACCAGACGCATGGCTGGGATCCACAATAATGGGCAGATGGCTCTCTTTTTTTGCGGCAGGTACCACGGAGAGGTCCAGAGTGTTCCGGCTATGGCGGACAAAGGTTCTCACCCCCCGTTCACAGAGAATTACATTGGGATTTCCCTCTTCCATGATGTATTCGGCGGCCATGAGCCATTCCTGGAGCAGGGCCGACATACCACGTTTAAGGATGATGGGTCGCTTGGATTTTCCAGCCCGTCTCAGCAAAGAGAAGTTCTGCATGTTCCGGGTCCCGATCTGGACCACGTCGGCATAGGCTTCAACAATGTCAAAAGTTTCAACATCCAGGACTTCGGTAACCACGGGCAGGCCGGTCTCTTCCCTGGCCTTTGCCAGAAGTTTTAAACCCGCTTCACCAAGTCCCTGAAAGGAATAGGGAGAGGTTCTGGGTTTGAATGCACCGCCTCTGAACAATGAGGCCCCGGCGTCTTTAACGGACCGGGCTATGGACAATATCTGAGCTTCGTTTTCAACGGCGCAGGGGCCGGCAATTACAGGCAGGCTGTCGTTGCCGAATACGGCATCACCAACCTTTACATGGGTGTTCTCCGTCTGGAACTCCCGGCTGACAAGTTTATAGGGTTTTGTCACCGGAATGACCTCCTTTACACCTTCAAGTCCTAGGAAATGGCCGGTATCCACAGAGCCCTTATTGTGAAGAACACCGATGGATACTCTGTCTCCTCCGGGTATGGGCCGGGCTTGGTAACCTCTTTTATTGACGGCATCTACAACCGCCTGGATTTGTTCATTTCTTGAACTTTTTTCCATTACAATTAACATGTTTTTCCTCCGACAGGTGTTTTTTACCTTAATTCATAGGTTTGGGCAATAAAAAAGGCCGCAGTGTCTGCTGCAGCCTCATCTGCTTAAATAAATTTTTCTAATACTTAGATCACGGCTGCAGGCATGATATCAACAACCAGCGCCAGGACCAAAAATTACCGTTAAAATTTTTAGGCGTCGATTCTTTACGCATTGCTTCAGGAGAGGCATTGAAAAATATGTTTGTTTCTATATACAAGAACATCATAATTAAGTTTTGTACAAGTAATCTTCATGGATTGTCAAGGAAAAATACAATTTATATTTGATTTTCAGCCGTCTTCAAGATAGACTCTGGCCAAACATAGACTCAGGCCAAAAATAATTAGGTGCCTATGCAGTTAAAAGTCATTATAGCAGACGATCATGCCATTATCCGGGAAGGACTTAAGAGCCTGCTGGAAAAAAAAGGCATCATGGTCTTGGACATTGCAAAGAACGGAAGAGAAGCCGTTGAAAAGGCAATTTCTCTGGAGCCGGATATCATGATGATGGATATTTCCATGCCCGATCTCAACGGGATGGAAGCCACGGCCAGAATCCGTCAGGAGGTGCCCCATACCCGGGTGATTGCTCTGTCCATGCATTCCAGCAAAAGTATTATTGACAAGATGTTTGCTTCCGGGGCATCGGGTTATATTTTAAAAGAATCTGCCTTTGAAGAGATCTATGATGCCATCCAGGGGGTGATCCGGGGGAATTTTTACCTGACCCCCTCCATTGCCAGGATGTATGTGGATGATGAAAGCATAAAAGGCGGCAATTGGAATGAACTGCCCAAATTTAATAAAATTTCCAATAAGGAGCGGGAAATTCTTCAACTGGTGGCGGAAGGGGAAAAGACCCGGGAGATTGCAGAAAAGCTGGGGGTAAGCATCAAAACAGTGGAAACCCATAGGAGAAATATCATGAAAAAACTGAGTATTTTTTCTGTGGCAGGCCTGACCAAATATGCCATACAGGAAGGTATCATATCCCTGGACTAACAGCCATGTGCAGCTTGGCCTTGCAAGTCTGCGGCACACAACAAAACATGATAGAATTTAAGAAGGTTGATCGGTTCTTTCATATAGAAAATACAGAGAACACAGGCAGGAAAAATGGAATATATAAAGATTAAGGATGAATCCAGTGACGCCGTAGAGGCCCTTGCCAACGGAATTGCCCATGACGTCAACAATCTGCTGGCCGTCATCAAGGGGCATGCTTCTTTGATGATGAGCAGTGTCAACCCGTCTGATCCCTTGTACGGGCACATCTCGGAAATCCTGTCATGCATTGACAAGGGATCTGAGATCGCCAACCAGCTCCTGGGATTTGCCCAGGTGGATGCCTTCTACAGCACCAGCATCGACGCCAACCGTCTGGTGAGATCAGCCATGGAGAATATTGATCTCAAGGGAAAGCGGATCATTCTGGATGTGGAACTGGATACCAAATCCCTCGTCATCAACGGGGACCCGGATAAAATCAATCAGGCGATTTTGGCCATTGTGGAAAATGCGGTTCAGGCCATGCCCAATGGGGGAAAATTATCCGTAATCACAGAATCGGCCGCTATTTTAAACGGCACTGCTGAAGCCTATGGGCTGGACACGGGCTTTTTTTGTAAAATCACCATCACCGATACTGGAATTGGCATGAACAGCGACACACTGGAAAAAATATTCAAACCCTTTTACTCCGCCAATCATAAGGAATTTCCAGGTAAACGTGGTCTGGGTCTCACCTTTGCCAGAAAAATTGTAAAAAACCACAACGGTGTGATAGATGTCTGGAGTTCTCCCAGGGTAGGCTCTTCATTTTCCGTTATCCTTCCCCTGGCCGAGCCTGTTGACAATGAAAATATGCCCTCAGCCCAGGAAAAATTGGTCATGGGTAATGAATCCATTCTCCTGGTGGATGATGAAGAACGGATACTCACCGTGGGCAGGGAAATCTGCAAGGCCCTGGGGTATAAGGTCATCACCGCAGGCTCCGGTAAAGAGGCCATAGCAATCTATGCCGAAAAAAAGGATGAAATCAATCTGGTGGTTCTGGACATGATCATGCCGGAAATGAACGGGCTTGAAACCTTTATGGTCCTGAAAAAGAAGAATCCCGATGTCAAGGTGCTCCTGTCCACAGGCTACGCCATTGATGACAAAGCCCAGGAGATGCTTAGACAGGGCTGCAAAGGGTATATCCTCAAGCCCTATTCCGTGATTGATTTTTCCCATAAAATTCGTGAAATCTTTGAACAATAATACGTTGACCAATATTGATGGAATTGAATGATACACTTTGACAATGCCGCACCTGTAAAACTGAAGGGAGCGGGCGGGGGGCTCTGGATCACAATTGATCCCTCCCACCCGGAACCGGTTCTCATTGCTGAAATAGATCGGTTGATCAAAAAACTAAAACATCTGGCAGTCAATGCCAATGTCACCCTTGATGTGGGAGATGCCCGTGGCCAGGAGGGCCTGCTTAAACGGATCAAGGCCCATTTGGATCAAACCTTTGATCTGGGCCGGATTTCGTTTTCCGCCAAAAAGCGGTCCATTCCGGTGGAACGGATACGGCAGCGGGATCTGTCCAAGGGGTGGAATCACCACAAAAGCGATGTTCTCATGCTCCGGGGCCGGGTCCGTTCGGGCCAGAAAATAAATGCAAAAAAGCACCTTGTTATTACAGGGGATGTCAATCCCGGTGCAGAACTGGTTGCCGGGGGAGACATCATTGTACTGGGCCGCCTGTCGGGAAAGGTTCATGCTGGATACCCAGACCATGAAGATGCCATTGTGTTCGCTTTGGATTTAAATCCCGGTCAGGTGAAAATCGGACCGGTTACAGCAGTGGGCAGTGATGATCCCGGGGACCGGGGGGCCGAATTTGCCTCGGTGGAAGGCAGTGCCATTGTGGTTAAAGACTATATGAAGGCCAGCCCGTTCAGGCGGATGCCCTGGCCCGAAGCCATTTAAGGATCGGCTCCAAAATTACTTGATCTTTTGTTTTCAAAATACCTATTTAAGGGTTTTTGGAAACAATTTAGATCAATTTATTTTGTAACGATTCCTAAGTCATTTGCAGATATATTTTAATATAACAATATAATTGAGGTGTGAATTGGAAGGAAAAATCATTGTCGTAACATCAGGAAAGGGCGGTGTTGGTAAAACAACGGCAACCTCATCCATTGGTGCGGCCCTGGCCCTTGAAGGCAACCGGGTGGCCATTGTGGATATGGATATCGGCTTGAGGAATCTTGATGTGGTCATGGGACTGGAAAACCGGATTGTGTTTAATATCGTGGATGTGGTCCTTGGCCGGTGCAAGATCGAGCAGGCCGCCATCCGGGACAGACGGATAGACAACCTTTTCCTGATCCCCGCCTCCCAAAGTGATAACAAAGACGTGCTTACCACGGCCGGGGTGGAGCGGGTGGCCAAAGAACTGCGTAAACAATTTGATTATGTTATCATGGATTCTCCCGCCGGCATTGAACGTGGTTTTGAAAATTCCATTGTGGGGGCCACCGAAGCACTTGTGGTCTGTACCCCGGATGTGTCTGCAGTCAGAGATGCGGACCGGGTCATCGGCCTGCTCTACTCCCGGTCCCTGGAACCCCGTCTCATTGTAAACCGCATTGAACCGGCCCGGGTGGAGCGGGGGGAAATGCTCAGTCATGAAGATGTGATGGAGGTGTTGTCCATTGAACTGGCCGGCCTGGTCCCCATGGATGAAAATGTATTGATTTCCTCAAATACAGGCACGCCACTGGTACTCCAGAACGATTCCAAAGCCGGTCAGGCCTTCCGCAGGATTGCCAAGCGGCTTAACGGAGAATCTGATATTCCCATAGAGGTCCCCACCCACAAGAGCAGTATGTGGAGTAAGATCAGCAAAACCTTTGGGTTAAAATAAGGAGAGTTGAATGCTACAAGGATTTATAAGACGGTTTACCGGACAGAAAAAAAGCAGTGATGAAGCCAAAAAACGGCTCCAATTCTCTTTGATCTATGACAAACTGGAGGTCAACGACACCACCCTGCTTAACCTGCAGACCGATATCGTGAATGTGATTTCAAAGTATTTTGAAATTGATAAGGATGCCCTGGAATTGAAAGTTAACCGGGATGACGATGTCTCAGCCCTGGTTTTCAATACACCGATTCTTAATGTGAAACGAAAACGAACTTAAAAAAAATCCCTGTTCTCATGGTTCAGGGAAAAACGATATCAAAGCGTCCAATCCCGTAAGAGGGGATTCGGGCGCTTTACTTTTTACGGACGGTTTCTGCTCATTCCCGGGAGGATAAAAATTTATGGATGGCGTTGGCAAAATTCTGGCTGTCTTTGGGAGCCATAGGCCGGGGGCCCTGGGTCTCAATCCCGCTTGACCGGAGTGTCTCCTTAAGGTCCCTGACATAGAGGCTGGATCGGATGCTCTCCGGGGTATAAAAATCTCCCCGGGGATTCAGGGCCGATCCCCCCTTTTCAATGACCTGAGCCGCCAGGGGGATATCATTGGTGATGACCAGATCATCGGGCTTCATGAGTTTAAGGATTTCATTATCCGCAATATCGAATCCGGCCTCAACAACAAGGGTTTTGATGAAGGGGGAGCCAGGAACTCTCAGGCGCTGGTTGGCCACCAGGGTGACAGGGATTTTTGTCCGAACGGCAACCCGGTATAACAGGTCTTTAATCTTTACGGGGCAGGCGTCTGCATCCACCCATATGTCCATTGCACTTTCCATGCGGTTGGTTATTCCTTAGCCGCGCCCCATACATCCGGGCGGTATGTCATCTGAATTCCTTTTAGAAATTTACGCAGCACCTGGTCTTTACAGGCTCTGAAATGGCGGTTGCCGGGTTTTCGAAAAAAAGCGCTTAACTCATGTTTGCTGAGGGGCATTCCGCCCCGTTCAAGGATCTCAAGGGTATCATCCGCTTTCAAGTCCAGGGCAATCTTTAATTTTCTAAAGATGATATTATTGGTCAACACGGTTTCCGGTTCGGGCCGGGCTCCCTCTTTGGCCCCTCGTTTTTCAATGATCAGGCCGTTGAGAAAGGCGGCCAGGAATGCGTCGCTGCATTCTGTGAACTCAGGATCATCTTCCGGTTTCAGCCAGGCACATACCTGAGGTCGGCCGGCATCAAACCCGGCCAAGCTGAAAATTTCCATCATTTTAGAGTCCCCGAAATCAAAGGTATAGCGGAGTCGGCGTAACACATCATTATTTGTCATTGTATCTCCCAGGGCTTAGGTATGTAAGCCCAAAAACTTCGCGGGCTTCGTGGTTTTCTGTTTTTTGTGTTCACCACAAAACCCCTGAAGAGATTCTGAGTCTGCGTTTCAACGCATCTCCGGCCTGAAAATAGCCGGTTTCATTCATGTAAAAAAGCGCCCGGCCCTTATAGAGCTGGACGCTTTAAAGGCTTACATCTTTATGGCGTTATTCAATCGGCTTGGCCACCTTGATGGCCAGTTCCTGAAGTTGGGCGGCGGCCGCCTTTGAAGGGGCTTGGGTCATCATGCAGGTGGCCTTCTGGGTCTTGGGAAAGGCAATGACGTTCCGGATGGAATCTTCCTTGCAAAAAAGCATGGCCAGGCGGTCCAGTCCGAAGGCAATGCCGCCGTGGGGTGGTGCCCCTGAAGCCAGTGCGTCCAGGAGGAATCCAAATTTTTCCTTTGCCTCTGCCTCTTCAATACCCAGACATTTAAGTACTTTTTCCTGGAGGTCTGTATCATGGATACGGATGGACCCTCCCCCGATTTCAATACCGTTAAGCACCAGGTCATAAGCCCTGGAATTGACCTCAAGGGGATTGGTATCCAGCTTATCCAGGTCTGACTCAAGGGGGGCAGTAAAGGGGTGGTGAAGGGACTGATACCGTTTTTCCGTTTCATCATATTCAAACATGGGAAAATGAGTGACCCAGGTGAACTTGAACTCGTTATCATCAATGAGCCCAAGACGGCGGGCCAGTTCGTTACGGAGCTGCCCCAGGGCTTCATTGGTGATCTTGGGCTGGTCTGCTACAAAAAAGACAATATCTCCGGGTTCAAGATCCAGCCGTTCCCTAAGGGCCTCTTTTTCCTCGTCGGAGAAAAATTTGGCAATGGGAGACTGCCACTGATCTTCCTTGATCTTGATCCAGGCCAGACCCTTAGCCCTGTAAACGGCTGCAAACTCGGTGAGTTCGTCGATCTGCTTTCTTGAAAAATCACCGCAGCCTTTGGCATTGATTGCCTTGACCAGGCCACCGTTTTTAACCACAGACGCAAACACCTTGAAATCGGCATTTTCAACAATGTCGGACACATTGCACAACTCCATGCCGAATCTCAGGTCTGGCCGATCCAGGCCGAACCGATCCATGGCCTCGGCATAGGTGAGGCTGGGAAAGGGTTCGTTGAAATCCAGGTCCAGGACATTTTTGAAGATTTTTTTGATCAGGCCTTCGGCAATGTTCATGATCTGGACCTCGTCCATGAAGGACATTTCCATATCGATCTGGGTGAATTCCGGCTGGCGGTCTGCCCTGAGATCTTCGTCCCTGAAGCATTTGACAATCTGGTAATACCGGTCAAATCCCGAGATCATGAGCAGCTGCTTGAAAAGCTGGGGAGACTGGGGCAGGGCATAGAATTCACCCTGGTTCACCCGGGAGGGCACCAGGTAGTCCCTGGCCCCTTCTGGAGTGCTCTTGGTGAGAAAGGGGGTTTCAATGTCCACAAATCCTTTGCCGTCCAGGTAGTTGCGTATAGCCATAGTAGCCTTGTGCCGCGCCAGGATATTATTTTTGAGCTGGTTGCGTCTCAGGTCCAGGTACCGGTATTGGAGTCGGATAGTCTCAGAGGCTTCCACCCGGTCTTCGATCTGGAAGGCAGGGGTCTTTGCCCGGGAAAAAATCTTAAGTTCGTCCACCAGGATCTCAATGGCGCCGGTTTCCCTGTTGGGGTTGATCATGTCATCGGGGCGGCCCGCCACCTTGCCCCGGATCCCCAGGACATATTCGTTCCTTATTTCCTGGGCTTTTTCATGGACGGTTTCGGATATCACCGGATTAAATACGATCTGGGTAATCCCTTCTCGATCCCTGAGATCCACAAAAATAACCCCGCCGTGGTCCCGGCGGTTCTGGACCCATCCCATGAGTACGACTTCCTGTCCGATGTGGGTATCTCTCAGCTCGATACAGGAGTGTGTACGTTTCATATCTCCAAGTAAATCAGTCACGTTTTTTTCCTCAATTCTTATCTATCGTCATTATTTATAACTTATTGTTTAACAGGGTCTCAAGCTCCGGTACCAGTCTATCCAGAGAGATGTCGGTCTGTTCCTTGGTCTCCATATTCCGTAACATAACTTTATTGTCTGCCAGTTCATTTTCCCCGACAATGAGTACAAAGGGCACCCCCAGTTTGTTGGCCCGCTTCATCAGGGCCTTCATGCTTTTGCCCCTGAAATCTGTATCTGTACGTATGCCCAGCCGATTCAGGTCACAGGACCAGTGAAAGCTTTTTTCCAGGGCCTCCTCGCCCAGGGGAAGAATAAAGAGATCCAGCCCTTTTTTTTCAGTCCCGGCCCCAAGCTGTTCCATCACCTCTACCAGCCGGTCAAACCCGATGGCAAATCCGATGGCCGGGGTAGGAGGACCGCCAAGTTCTTCCACAAGACGGTCATACCGCCCCCCGCCGGCAACGGCAGACTGAGCACCTAAGGCGCTGGTCTGGATCTCCCATGCCGTCCGGGTATAATAGTCCAGTCCCCGGACCAGGGTCTTATCCACTTTGAAATCCACCCCCTGTTTTTCCAGGGCGGACCGGACAGAGGAAAAGTGGGTGTCGCAGTCCGGGCAGAGATGGTCAATTGTGGACGGCGCCCCTTCCAGGGCCTGCCTGCAGGTTTCCACTTTGCAGTCCAGAATCCGCAGCGGATTTTTCTTTAGTCGACGCCGGCAATTTTCGCAGAGCACCTCTTTGCGTTCCCCCAAAAAATCCAGGAGGGCCTGCTGAAAGGTCGGGCGACAGTCCGGACAGCCCAGACTGTTGATATGGGCGGACAGGTCTTTCAGACCCAGGCGTTTGAACAACTCATTGAGCAAGAGGATGAGTTCGCTGTCAATATAGGGGGATTCAACCCCGAATACCTCTGCATCGATCTGGTAAAACTGGCGATACCTTCCCTTCTGGGGCCTTTCCCTGCGGAACATGGGGCCCATGAGGTAAAATTTTCTCACCGGGTCAGCTGCATAGAGTTTATGCTGAATATAAGACCGACAGATGGAGGCCGTGGCCTCGGGCCTCAGGGTCAGTTTATCCCCTTTACGGTCTTCAAAGGTATACATTTCTTTTTCGACGATGTCGGTTGCTTCCCCGATGCTTCTGGCAAAAAGTTCAGTTTTCTCCAAAACCGGAATACGGATTTCATTGTATCCGAATGATTCAAACAGGGCGGCAGCCTCTTTTTCAACCTTCTGCCACAAGGCTATTTTTTCCGGCAGTATATCTCTAAACCCGCGTATGGTCTGCATTCTCGTTGTCTTCACCTTTTTAAGGTTGTTATATGATGTAAAATATACAAACGGTATATATAGATTAAAATCAAAGTGTTAGTCAATATCTAATCCCATGATGTCAAGTAAAAATCAAGTTTTCACCATACCGCCACCGAATTATCAATAAATATTTGATAGTTAATAAGAAATTAAGTATATAAAAAATGTTTTTTTTGGTAGAATAATCATTTTCTAAATTAGGTTAACCAGTGGTGATTAATCAGAGTCTGGAAATCTGTGGATTCCGACTGAAAACAAGGTGTTAAACAGGTGTCGTCATGAGTGATAAACCCAATTACCAGAACCTTGAACAGCAGGTTAAACGATTGGAACAGGCCGTTGCGAGAACCCGCCGGGCCGAGATGGTTAATAAAACCCTTTTTCATATTGCCAATGCCCTGAATACCTGCGAATCTCTCCAAGACCTTTACATATCCATTCACAGACACCTTTCTGCCCTCATGGACATGACCAATTTTTTTATTGCGGTCTACTATAAAGACAAAAATGCCATTCAATATGTATTCCGAAAGGACCAGGAAGCCTCTCTCTCTCCCAAATGGATCTACAATTTCAGTGAAAACCCGTCCCTGACAGGGGACGTGGTCTTGAACAAGGAACCACTTCTTCTGGATGAACCACAATTGATTGAACTTGCCACCAAAGGCCGGGTCCTTGGAAGCCTGCCCAAAAACTGGCTCGGCATTCCCCTGATGATCCAGGGGGAGGTGCTCGGAGTGATGGCCGTGAAAAGTTACAACAATCCCATCAAGTACAACCAGGATCATGTGGAATTGCTCAGTTTTGTCTCTGAGACCATTGCCGTGGCCATCGAAAAAAAACGGGCTGAAAATGAACTCAAACAGGCCAGAAAAAGACTGATCCGGTCCCAGAAACTTGAGGCCATCGGAACCCTGGCCGGCGGCATTGCCCATGATTTTAACAATACTCTGTCCATTACCCTGGGTAATATCAACCTGGCCCAAATGATCGCCACTTCGGATACTGTAAGGGAGTATCTGGCCGATGCCGAGCAGTCCGTTCTCCAGGCCAAGGAACTGGCATCCAAATTCGTGGTCTTTTCCAAAGGCGGGGGCATCCACATTAAGTCCCATATTGAAACCAAAGGTTTTTTAAAAGGAACCCTGGCGGACCTGAAAAAAGAAAATGCCATTCAGTATTCCCTTGAAATCCATGACCTGCCCCCGGTGATGGAGGCGGACAAGGACCAGCTTCAGGAGGCCTTGAAAAATATTGTGATCAATGCGGCTGAAGCCTCCGAAATGGTCGAACCGAAAGTCGGACCGACGGCTGAGCCGGTGCGTGTGGACGCCAAAATTCATCCGGAAAAAAACGGGATGATCATCATTTCTGTCACCGACCATGGCCGGGGTATTTCTGAAAATGATATTGAAAAGGTGTTTGACCCCTATTTTTCCACCAAGCCCATGGGCAATAACAAAGGTACAGGTTTAGGGCTTTCCATTGCCTGGGCCATCGTGAAAAACCACCAGGGCACCATCCGTATAGAATCCAGCCCGGGCCAGGGCACCCGGGTGGACATGATTCTGCCCATATTCCAGAAAGAGATCCCCAAACCCCAGGCTGCAAAAGCCATTGTACCCGACAAGCCCTCTGTGGCGAGGGTCACGGCGAGAAAACCCCTGGTATTATTCATGGACGATGATGCCATGATCCTTGAAATTACACAAAAAATCCTTGAACGCCTGGGATACGAACCTGTCCTGGCCAGAACCGGTGAAGAGGCGGTGGAGAAATACCGTTCCTGCCTGGTGGAAGGCAAGATTATCGGAAAGGTGATTCTGGACCTGGAAGTCAAGCGTGGCATGGGCGGGGTGGAAACCATGGAAAAACTTTTGTCCCTGAATCCTGGCATCAAAGGCATTGTGGCGTCAGGTTATTCCAACGACCCCACCATGGAGGATTATTCCTATTTCGGGTTTTCCGCCGCCCTGTCCAAACCATTTTCCGTTGAAACCCTGAGGCGGGCGCTTCAGGATCTCTAATTGAGTACTGGGGTAAAAGGCTCCCAGCGCTTGGATAAAAATCTGTTTTTATACGAGGCGCAAAAAAGGCTGAAACCGAAGCATACTGAATTCAGCCTTTTGCAGCAACAAGGTAGGTGGAAAAATCTTTATTAAAGCACTATTTTCTAACCTTCACGGAATTGGCATGGGCATCCAGCCCCTCGGTCATAGCCAAGGTGATCACATCATCAGCTTCTTCTTTAAACGCCGTTTCCGAATAATGTATCAGACTGGTCTTTTTGGTAAAATGCTCTACACCCAGGGCAGATGAAAATCGAGCCGTTCCAGCCGTGGGCAGCACATGGTTGGGACCGGCTATATAATCCCCCATGGGCTCCGGTGTATAGGGTCCCACAAACAGGGCCCCGGCATTCCGGACTTGGTCAATAAAATCAAAAGGCGAATCAACTATAATTTCAAGATGTTCCGGTGCCAAACGGTTAGACAGCTCTATACCGGTCTCAATATCCGGCACCACAAGGATGGAGCCAAAGTTGTCTATGGATTTTTTTGCAATATCTTTTCTGGACAATTTTGACAGCTGGACGTCAAGGGCGGCCACCACCCGGTCCGCAAGTCCTCTGGAATCTGTCACTAAAATGGAAGAAGCCAAAACATCGTGTTCGGCCTGGGACAGGAGATCCGCCGCAATGAATTCGGGATTGGCTCCCTTATCCGCAATAATAAGGATTTCACTGGGCCCGGCAATCATGTCGATGCCCACGATTCCAGAGACAATTTTCTTTGCCAGGGTGACGTAAATATTACCCGGTCCCACAATCACATCCACCTTGGGCACCTGCTGGGTCCCATAGGCCAGAGCCCCGATGGCCCAGGCCGAACCGGCCTTGAACACCGAGGTGATACCCACGGCCCTGGCAGCCGCCAGGATATGGGGATTGATCTTTCCGTCTGCCATGGGGGGGGTCATGAGGTTAATGGATTCAACGCCTGCCACCCGGGCTGGAATCCCGCCCATGAGAACCGAGGAGACCAGAGGCGTCTTTCCGCCCTTGGCACCCGGCGCATAGATCCCGGCCGCCTGTACCGGTTTGACCATCTGCCCCACCATCACCCCGTTTCTAGGGGTATCCATCCAGGAATTTTCCCGCTGTCGGGAATGAAAGGCCGTAAGTTGGGCAACAGACCGGTCCAGGGCTTTTATGAACTCAGGTTCCATAAAGGCCATGGCGTCTTCAAATTCATCTTCTGTTACCTTGAAATTGTCCAGGGTGACGGCAGGGGAATCAAACTTGTTGGTATACTCAACAATTGCCTCATCCCCTCTTTTCTTTACATCATCCAGGTACGCCTGGACATTGTCCTGGTCTTCCCTGGAAAACCCCAACCCCCTGTCGATGGTATCCTGAACTCTTTTTTCCGCTTCCTTTGAAGGATAATCAAATATTTTCATGGCAGATCTTCTTTTTTTTCGTGTTTATTATCTGTATCAGAGATAGTCTTCTCTGAAAAATAAGCAAACTTTATCTATACCAGAAACCGGCCGGGATTGTAAATTTTTTAATATCAGAACCTTTTGGTGGAAAAGAGGATGGCCGTATTTATATCCCTGGCCATAAAACGAATATCACAGACCTTATCCATTTTGATTAAGGTGATCAGGACCTGTCAGCCATAAAATGCCTGACAATGCTCTCAATGGAATGATCCGATTTCATGGTCTCCAGGGCTGTGTTCAAGGATGAAACCAGGTGTTTTTTGCTGATATGCAGGCGGATCCTCAGGTTATTCATATGGCTGAATTTGTATGATTCTTCGTATTTTGACCTGTCCTCGCCCAGCTGTTTCATCCAATACTTCCACTCATAGGTGTCCACCAGGGCCGCGGTGAATCTCTTCTTGATGAGTTTTAAAATAAGATTGTGTCCTGTACCGCAGTCATCCCTGATGATGAGGCCTTCATCAAATGCATTGCTGAATCCGTCTGTATAGTAATAGCCGGCATTGCATCCGACGTTTTTACCGTAAAATGTTTTAATCGTATTTACTGCGGGATAGGTTTTTTGGGGGGAGACCACTACGTTCCGGGTTTGAATATAGGGGATGGTATACACTGAGACGTTTTCGTGATCGACTCTCCAGGCCCGCTCGCACCCGGGTTCCACATCCACGCTTTTTCCCCATTCAAGCAAATCCCGCCTCTTTTGGGGGATTGGGAAGATAACACATTGGTGTCCGGCCCGTTTGATGGCTTCCCGGCAGACCTCCACCACAATTCCGGTATATGAGTTTTTGTCCTTGATGATCCATGGCGCCCAGTGATCTGCACCTATCTGAAGGGTTTCTGCATGGAGAAATGCCGGTAAGAGTATGACTGCAATGAACAGAACATGCAATTTTTTCATTTCACTCCCGGAGTAAAAAAATTAGAATATGTCTATGGGTATCAGAAAACACAATGGGAGACAATATCATTTTTCCGAAGGACTTTTTTCTTGTTTTCAAGCCTTTTGAAAAGGTGTACATGCATTCCGGCGCAAATGGGAAAGGGGCGGAAAATAGCATGTCATCTTCCGCCCCTTATTATACTGCAGAATTAAACCTGATTAAAAATCCAGGGTCTTCTGGAGATCTTCTTCGGTAAAATCCCAGGTGGTGTTGTGGGGCGGAAATTTATCATCCAGGAACATTTCCGGGAGCTGGTCGTCCACAGGGGTGAACCCGGCTCTTTTGTTGAACTCTTTCTCGTTCCTGAGAATGGATTTACCCAGCTCAATAATATCGTCCGGGGTCAGCTCAAGGCCGAACTGGGCGTTGAGCATTTTGGCGATAGTGGGCAGGCCGTCTTCGTTGTCCAGAACGGCAAAGGCCACGAAGAGGCAGAGGCCTGCGGCATCAATGGCTGCGGTGGCGATCTGCAGGCCCTGGGAGAGTTCCATGTTCCCCTCTTTTTTGGTGGGATCTATGGAACCGCCGACAGCCAGGATATTGGCTGTTACGCCGTAACCAGCGGTATGGTCCGCACCCATGGGGGTTGTGGCATAAGTGACGCCCACACCCTTGCAGGACCGGGGATCATAGGCGGGCAGGGACTGTTTTTTAACCACAGGCACCCGGTCAACGCCCAGGGCGTCTCCGGTGAAAACGGCTCCGTTACCGATGATTTTGCCCTCGGGTGAATAGTCGCCAACTTTGGAAAGCAGCTTTATACCGGCCTTACCGTCGCCCCAGGGGATCATGCCCCCCTCCATGGCAATCCCTAAGGTTACGCCCATTTCAATGGTGTCCAGGCCGAAATCGTCACAGAGGCGGTCCAGCATGGCAATGTCGTCCAGATCTTTGACCGTGCAATGGGCACCGAATGCCCAAATGGTCTCATATTCAAATCCCGAAGTCAGGTACTTGCCTTCTTTGTCATGGTAGACATTGGAACATTTGATGACACAGCCGGGATGGCAGCCTTCTGTGGTGATGCCGCCGCGTTTATCAATGGTCTCGGCCATGGCTTCCCCGGAAATATCCTGGGCATGCTCAAATCGGCCCTCTCTGAAGTTCTTGGTGGGAAGGGTGCCGGCTTCGTTGATAACATTTACGAGAACAGCAGTGCCCAGAGCAGGCAGGCCTTCGCCGGTGACCGGATGATTCCGGAGCATTTCGATCCACCGCTTGTTTGCGGCTTTGAATGCTTCGGGATCTTTAATTTCCAAACGGCCCGCGCCTTTGTCATCCACCACAATGGCTTTGATTTTTTTGGAACCCATAACCGCACCCAGGCCGCCTCGTCCATGGGCCCGACCGGGGTTGCCGTTCATGTCGGCCTGCTGGATGGATGCCCCTTTGAGGCATTGTTCCCCGGCCTGCCCGATGGAAAGGATCCCTGTGTTTTTTCCGTACTTATCCCAGAGGGCTTCCATGACACCGTAATTGCCCTGTTTGACCAGGTCTCCGGCGGGAAGGATTTCCACCCCATCCTTATTAATGACAATCATGGAATAGTCGTCGTCGGCGGGCTTGTCTTCAAGGACCAGGGCGGAGATGCCCAGTTTGGCCAATTTCTGGGAAACCAGGCCACCGGCGTTGCTCTCTTTGATACCACCGGTGAGGGGTGATTTTGCACCGGCTGACAGACGTCCGGAGTCCGCCGCAGGGGACCCCGACATGATGCCCGGGGCAAAAATCAGTTTGTTGTTTTTTCCCAGGGGGTGGCAGGTGGCAGGTACTTCATCCAGGATCATCTTGGATGTCAGTGCCCGTCCCCCGAGACCGGCATAGGCCTCCGGGGTTTCCTCGAAGGAAAAAGTTTTTTCCTTGGTGTTAATTCTCAATAATTTCCCCATAATATATCCTCCTTGGCAAAAGTTGATGAAACTTTGGGGGTGGTGTTAACGAAATATTTTAGGCTTGGCAAAAGCCGTTATGAGCAGGTGCGGCTGAATTCAGTCGATATTCCACGCAAGACCCTTTTGCTGAAATATCACCTGTTCAACTTTTGTATATGCCACGGGTGTGCCGTCAAGTCCAGCAGAATTTAAAGACGGCCCTGGTCTGAAAGTTCGGAAAGCCCCTCAGGGTTCTGAATCAGGATATCCTTTGTTTCCACTTTAATTAATCCCTGTTCCCCCATTTTTTTGAAAATTCTGGACACGGTTTCCGGGGTGGTGCCGATGAGGTTGGCCAGCTGTGCCTTGGATATGGGAAGGGTAACCTTATCCGGCAACTGTTCCGGTGCCGGTGCCGACTCCCGGGCCAGGGTGAGGATATAGGCGGCCAGGCGTGCCGGTACTTCTTTAAGACTTAAATTTTCAATCTGGACGGTAAAGGCTCTCAGACGCTTGGAGAGATCGCCCAGCATGTTCATGGCCAGGGCAGGGGAGTCTGTGATTAATTTGACAAAGGCGTCTCTGGGCAGGAAGAGTATTTTTGAGGCATCCAGAGCCATTGAGGAAGCCGGGAAGCTTTCTCCTGCAAATACGGGTACCTCGCCGAAGGTGTGGCCGGGGCCGTAAATGTGGAGTATCTGTTCCTTGCCCTCAAAGGAGAGTTTGAAGACCTTTATTTTCCCGGCCCCAACAATATAGAATCCATCAGCTTTCTCCCCTTCCTGGAAGATGATTTCGCCCCGGCCGAATTTTATTTCTTTGGCAAGGCCTGAAATTTTTTCGAGTTGATCTTCGGACAATCCTGAAAAAAGTGGTATGGATTTTAGTAGTTTAATGGTAGAATATCCCTTATTTTTTCATAGATTAGTTCCAATTACCGCAAAAAAATAAAAAAAAGTGTCATCTTGATCCAGGTCAAGGTTTTCTGCCTTTTTCTATAGTAAGTTCATGCCAGGATGTAAAGATGAATTGTCAGTCAACATAATATAAGGAGAGAAATCACAATGTTTTGTTTTCAATGTCAGGAGACTGCTAAAAATGAAGGATGCACAATCAAAGGAATGTGCGGAAAAGAAAATACCACTTCCAATCTTCAAGACCTTTTGATTTTCAACCTTAAGGGAATTGCTTTGATTGCAAGCCTGTCAAAGGCTGCCGGCGTTGCCGTACCCGCTTCCGCCGCGCATTTTATCAGCCAGGCTCTGTTCACAACCATCACCAATGCCAACTTTAACGACGAGAATCTGGTCCAGTGGATCAACCGTGCCCAGACCCTGAAAAAAGAACTGGCCAACGGGGCCGGCGATAAAATCGGAACCGATCTCCACGAAAGCGCTACCTGGTACTCCAACGATGTCGCAACCTTCCAGGCCAAAGCAGAAACCGTGGGCGTCCTTGCCACGGAAAATGAAGATGTCAGATCCCTAAGAGAGCTTCTTATTCTCGGTCTCAAAGGTGTGGCTGCCTATGCCGATCACGCCGCGATCCTAGGTGTTGAGAAAGAAGAGATCTGGGACTTCATGATCGAAGGTATGGCCTCCACCACAAAAGACCTGAGTGTGGATGATATGGTCGGCCTGGTCCTTAAATGCGGTGGCGTCGCCGTGACCACCATGGCGGCCCTTGACGAAGCCAATACCACCGCCTACGGCAACCCCGAACTCACCGAAGTCAACCTCGGTGTGGGCACAAACCCTGGAATACTTATCTCCGGCCATGATCTTAAAGATATGGAAGAGCTGCTTGAACAGACAGACGGCACGGGCGTAGATGTATACACCCACGGTGAAATGCTCCCTGCCAATTACTACCCTGCCTTTAAGAAATACAGCCATCTCAAAGGCAACTACGGCGGTTCCTGGTGGCATCAGACCGATGAGTTTGAAGCCTTTAACGGCCCCATCCTCATGACCACCAATTGTATTGTGCCCCTGAAAAAGAAAAATACCTACCTGGATAAATTGTACACCACAGGTGTCCCCTCATACGCAGGTGCCACCCATATTGCGGATCGGACCGACGGCGGTGCCAAGGATTTTTCCGCCATTGTTGCCCAGGCCAAAACCTGTGCTGCACCCAAAGAGCTTGAAACCGGAACAATCGTGGGCGGATTTGCCCACAACCAGGTCCTTGCCCTGGCCGACAAGGTGGTGGATGCGGTTAAATCCGGTGCCATCAAACGCTTTGTAGTCATGGCAGGCTGCGACGGCCGCCAGAAAAGCCGGGCCTACTTCACTGAGGTGGCCGAAAAACTGCCCAAGGATGCTGTCATCCTGACGGCAGGCTGCGCCAAATACAGATACAACAAACTGAACCTGGGCGACATCGGCGGTATCCCCAGAGTCTTGGACGCTGGCCAGTGCAACGACAGTTACTCCCTGGCTGTAATCGCCCTCAAGCTTAAAGAGGTATTCGGCCTGGAAGATATCAATGAGCTGCCCATCTCTTTTGACATCGGATGGTACGAGCAGAAGGCTTGTGCGGTTCTGCTGGCCCTGCTTCACCTGGGCGTAAAGGGCATCCGTCTTGGGCCCTCTCTCCCGGCCTTTGTATCTCCCACGGTATTGAACGTGCTGGTTGAAAATTTTGACATCAAACCCATCACCGACGCCGATACAGATGTGGCGGCTATGATGGCAGGGAACTAAGGAGCAGCGCCAAAATTACTTGAACTTTTATTTTCAAAAGGCCCCGTCTTTTAAAGGGTTTTGGAAACAATTTAGGTCAAATTATTTTGGAACGATTCCTGAACAGACCATGCCGGGCAGGCCCGCCTGCCCGGCAGCAACACAGACCAAAACAGAGAATGAAGAAGCAGGTTAGGTATGCGGTTCTCTCTGATCGAGCGGATCTCGCTTCTTCATAAAGGAAGGTGACACCATGAAATGCCCAGGACAGGATACCCAATACTGGAACCCGGATGCGATATTTGAAACCCAATGCCCTGAATGCGGCTATCCCATGGAGTTTTTTAAGGACGATGCCACCCGGCGCTGCGGCAATTGCAAAAAGAAGATCGTGAATCCCAATATGGATTTCGGGTGCGCCGCTTACTGCCAGTTTGCCGAGCAATGCCTGGGCAGCCTTCCCGAAGAGTTCGTGGCCAAGCAGGACGATCTTCTCAAAGACCGGGTAGCCGTAGAAATGAAGCGTTATTTTAAAACAGATTTTAAGCGAATCGGCCATGCCGGAAAAGTGGCCAGATATGCTGAAACTTTGGGAAAAAAGGAAAAGGCCAACCTGGCCGTGGTGCTCTGCGCCGCATACCTTCATGATATCGGAATCAAGAATGCCGAAGAAAAGTACAACTCTTCGGCAGCCCAATACCAGGAATTGGAAGGCCCACCCGTGGCAAAGGAACTCCTGGAAAAATTAGGGGCCAAACCGCCCCTCATAGAAGAGGTCTGTGATATTGTCGCCCACCACCACAGCCCGGGCGAGGATGAGACCATCAACTTTAAGGTGCTCTACGATGCGGACATGCTCACCAATATGTCGGAGTGCGAGAAAAAGAACGGGGTGGATAAAGACGAATTTTCAAAAAAAATCGACCGGCTCTTCCTGACGGATTCGGGAAGAAAGCTGGCTAAAGAAGTTTTGATCCGGGCTGAATTATAAAGTAAACAACAGGGCCTGTTGCCCTTGGGAGATATAAAATGAAAGTTACCCGTAAAATAATCGAAATAGATGACGAAAAATGTGACGGCTGCGGCAACTGCGTACCTTCCTGTGCCGAAGGGGCCATTCAGATCATAGACGGCAAGGCCAGAGTCATTGCAGATAAATATTGCGACGGCCTCGGGGCCTGCCTGGGGGACTGCCCCCAGGGTGCTTTAAATATTGTTGAACGGGAGGCGGACGAATTTGACGAGGAAGCCGTGGAAAAACTGCTGAAAAAACAGGCCGCTCAAAAGAAGACGGCCCATGTGGCTGGCGGCTGCCCCTCAGCGGCGCTGAAAACTTTCCCCACAGCCGCATCGGCTTCCCATGACTGCCAATGTGCCAATGAGGCCAAAACAGTTCAGCCCGGAGGCCCTTCAGCCCTGGGACACTGGCCCGTCCAGATCCGTCTGGTCCCTGCCGGTGCCCCGTTCCTGAAGGACGCAGATCTTCTCATCGCCGCCGATTGCGTTCCCGTGGCTTACCCCTCGTTTCACAAAGATTTTCTTAAGGACAAGGCCGTGATGATCGGCTGCCCGAAATTCGACGATGCCCAGAGCTATGTTGATAAACTGGCCCAGGTCTTTGCCGAATCCGGCATAAAAACCATTACCTCGGTGATTATGGAAGTGCCTTGCTGTTCTGGTATGGCAGGGATTATCAAAAAGGCCCTGGAAAAATCAGGCATGGATATCCCCTTTAAAGAGGTTGTTGTTTCTGCCCGGGGAGAAATTCTGTCTTGATCTGGGAAAAAGATGCTGATGCAGCCATAAAAAAAGTCCCTTTCTTTGTCCGGAAAAAGGTCCGCAAACGGGTGGAAAAATTTGTCGCGGACAAGGGAAGGGACCGGGTCACCCTGGGGGATGTCCAGGCCCTCAAGAAAAAGTTTTTGTCCAAAGGGGGCATGGAAAGCGAAATAAAGGGATATGATGTCTCCGCCTGCTTCGGCGGTGACGGTTGCCCCAATTCAATGGTATCTTCCGGTCAGTTAATAAGGGATATACAGGCCCTCATGGAAGAGGCCCAGATCCTCACCTTTTTAAAGTCTGAAGTAAAATGTGACCTCAAGTTCCATCATGAATTCAAGGTCTCCATCTCAGACTGCCCCAATGCCTGCTCCCGTCCCCAGATCACGGACATCGGCATCATCGGGGCTGCTGTTCCAAGGATCACCACAGACTTCTGTTCTGCCTGTGAGGCCTGCGTGGACATCTGCCCGGAACAGGCAATTTTTCTGGACGAGACGGGCCCTGAAATTGATACCAATTGTCTGTCCTGCGGCAAATGCATGCGGGTCTGCCCCACCGGCACCCTTGAAACCGCCGAAACCGGATACCGGGTCCTACTTGGGGGCCGCTTGGGACGCCATCCCCGGCTGGGAATGGAAGTGCCGGGCATTTTATCCCATGATGAGGTGCTGGATCTTGTCCGCCGCTGCCTGGGGTTCTACAAAATCCATTCCAGAGGCGGGAAGCGGTTTTCCCATGTTTTGGCGTCCCTGTCCCAGATCCTTTAAATTAAGGATCTGGTCTAAAATTACGTATCGTTTGTTTGCAAAAAACCCTGTCTTTTCAGAGTTTTTTGGGTATTTCCTGTAACACTTCACTGACCCTTGGGATCACCTGAGCGATTTCTTCTGCATGAACACTGGCCTGGCTGACCTTTTCATTGACCATCACGGCAAAGCCTTTACCGGCCTCGCCTGTCCGGGCCGCCTCAACGCTGTCTATTACCCGGAATCCTCTTCCCTGAAATATACCATCGTGAATTTAAAACTGGATAAAAAATTGAAAATATTAGATTTGTCTGGAACAAAGGCGGGGATGTATTGTCTGTTTTCAAAGCAGGATAAAGGAAAATTCATTGATAAATTCAATCAAGTCCACGGTAAGGTGATTTCGACCGTCAATTATATGGATTTGGTAACGTCTTATCTGGACTAGAGGATATCCAGCCTATTTTTTAGGATCCATATTCAGCCCTTTCAATGATCTCAATTTGCATATCCTTGTTAATGTTGACAAAATAGGCATTATATCCTGAAATCCGAACAATGAGATTTTTGTATTTTTCAGGGTTTGCCATGGCATCCTTTAAACTTTCTGAATTGACCATGTTAAATTGTATCTGCATCCCTCCTTGTTCAAAATAGGTCTTCACATAAGAATACATGGTGTTGACTGTTTTCTCCCGTGTATCTCCGGCAGCAGGGACAAGTTTGACATTAAACGCAATATTATTATCCATGTTGTGGGGATTGAGCCGGGCAACATCACGAATATTGTCCAGAAAATTTTTAGAGGCAGAGGGATCCGGAGTAACCCCCGGATTAAAGGGGCGGCCTGCCAGTCTTCCAGAGGGGAGCGCCCCGGAAAGTGTGCCATAGGCCACATGCTGGGCAACAGACCAGAACCCCACGGTGTAATCTCCATTGCGAAAATTTTTAATGGATTTATAACAGCCGTGGATAAGGGCGGTCACGCGATTTGCCATTTCAACGGCTTCATGGCTGCCTGATCCGAACCGGGGAACCTTATTGAGCACCAATGCGTGCAGGGTGGGGTTATCCTGAAAATCCGAGTCAATGGCAATTTTTAGATCCTTAAATGTGATTCTGTTTTCATCAAACACAAGCGTCTTGATGGCCATGAGGGAATCCACCACATCGGAAAGCCCTATGTTGAAACTGCCCGAGGTATTGTAGAGGGCACCGCCCTTTGTGACATCTTTTGCATTGGCAATGGCCCCCTGGATGGCAGTGCTTAAAAGCGGTGTGGGGCGCAGATAAGCATATGCCGCAGCTGACATATTATTGAGCTCAATGGTATTATCTATGATAAATTTTTGCTGGAGGGCAAAGGCTTTGAAAAAATCTTCAAAGGTTTTGAAATCTCTTATCCGCCCTGTCTTAGGGCCGATATGCCAGTCCATCAAGGGGTGGTAGCCGTTGTTCAAAGCCATTTCAAGCCCTGCCACCATATTCACCGAAGTGGCCCCTGTATGGCTCATGTGCTTACCTGACAAGGTGATTTCCACACACCCGGTTGAAGCCCAGTCCCGCAAATCTTCAATTTTATCCGAATTCTGGCTAAAGGCCTTGATAATGGCATCATCATTGTGCATTGAGGGCGTTGCAACGGTTATATAATTCACTTCGCACAGGCGTTTAAGATAGGTGTCGCTGTTGATCCCCAGTTTAAATCGCGCATTCATATTGGGTTCAGTCATGGACAAAATTTCCGTGACCTTTAAAAATATGTAGGTCATGTCGTTGACGGCATCTTTGCCCTGGGGGGTCACTCCCCCCAGGGTTATAGCGGTTTGTGACTGGCTTCCGCCGAATAGATAATTTGAAACATCCGGTACCAGCGCATGGTGTTCGGCATTTACCAGAAAATAGCAGGATATCAACTCAATGACATGCTCAAGATATAATTTTCTCTCCTGATCCGAGGAGAGTTTTGCCATGTCTTTTTCAAAAAACGGCTGAAAAAGCTGGTCCAGTCTCCCCGGAGAAAGGGAGACATTGGTATTTTCCATTATAAGCCCGACCCAGGTGATCCATGCTGAATTAACGGCTTCATCAAGGGTCCTGGCCGGTTTGGCAGGAACATGCTCACATATCCGGGAAAGCTTGCAAAGTTCTTCTTTCCGTTTGGGATCAGTCTCTTCTTTTGCGAGCTGTGACACTTTCCGGGCAAGATTGGCTGCATAGGAATTTAACGCTTCCAGACAGAGAATCATTGCGTTTAATGTGTTGCGTTTGTCTGTTTCCCCACTTTCAAGACGGTTTATCTGCCCACGGACTTCTTCAATCACGGCAAGGGTGCCGTCATTTACAAATCTGGGAAGATCCGGAACCGTATGGGATATGCTTACCATCTTAAAATTAAAGGATGCAACAAAGCGCTCGTCTATCTTCTGGCAAAAGGGATATCCATGGGTTTCATTTATCCATGCCCTGGTGGTCCTTTTTGCCCAGAAAGGAAATATATCGTGGAGATCCCGGGCCGTCTTTTTTGAAATATTGTAGGGGGCCAGCACCCTTTTATCAATGGAACCAAGCTCACCCCAGATAACGGTCCCGGTTGCATCCGGATAGATCAGGACCCCCACATCCTCAAGACAGGTGGTTCCGGCAATAAGGCTTTGGGGCCTGATTAAGGGTTCTTTGTTTTCCATGAGAAATTTAAAGGCATGTGCCTGGCGCAGTTCCGGAATCCAGGGCCTGCCGTCCACACGGGTTTCAAAACCGTTTTTTCTATACCATTGGGTCAGGAGCAAGGGCCGTTCCGAAGAAATCTCAGGTGTGGTTGACATATATTTTTCATGGAGCATTTTAATTCTGGGAAAAGAGTCAATGGTGTATTGAGAAAGGTAGGGATCATCCAGATATTTTACTCCCGGATCAATATTAACCGCCTTTAACCGGTAATCCTTTCTTTTAAGAAGTTCTTTTGAAAACTCTGGATTATCTATTCCATATTCCAGGGTCCTGGATCTCATATCCTGTTGAATGGCCCGGTCCAACAGCTTTTGGTGGTGTTTGCCCATAAGCAGGGAGACAAAGAAGTTAAACGCCTGGAGATAGGCCATATTGCCGTCCAGGATCAATTTATTTTTTAATATGAGATTCACCATCTCATTGGGCGTGATTCTGGCAGCTTCCTTTAATACCTCATCGTTGATAAACCGCATTGTGGCATCGGCATTGTGCGGTATATATTTTTTTACTTTTACGCGGCCGTCTTGAAATATTATGGACTGCTCCACTGTGCCTGTTTCTGTTTTAAGGCCAATGGAAAAATTGGTCCATCCATCCGTGCTTCTAAGATATTTTTTTAAAGAAGGTCTGAAGTTGAACTGGGCGGCCATTAAACTTAGGGACCAATTGGTCAATGTGTTCATGTAATTTAGTGCGCGCATATTCTCTCCTTTTTTAATATAATATCCTTATATATTCCCTGGAATGATTTTTTTCTTCCCAAACGGTTTAACTTCTCAATATTCCAGTGTAATCCCTCCGCTAATAAATATCTTTTCGCAGGCCTTTACCCGTTCATTGGACATCCACTCTCCCATCTTGTTTTCTTCGGTTAAAACCGGAGGTATCCCTATTTTTTGATTCTTTTCCTGCCACAGGGGATGGTATGCCATTAACTGGGTTGTTTTAACCTGTTCTTCCTGGTAGAGGGCTAAAATGGCTGAAAGATTCTCTTGGGTGTCGGTTATATCCGGGATCAGAGGGGTTCTCGGCAGGATTTTCACTCCTCCCTTTAGATATTGTCTATGGAGCCTTTTAAAATTTTCCAGGATGGTTTTATTGGGCAGGCCGCAGTATTTTTTATGATCATTCGCGTCAATGATCTTGATGTCAAAATAGATGAGATCCACATGGGGATACACCAATTCCATAAAGGAGTCGTAATTGAACTGGCCGCAGGTTTCAATGAGGACATGGACCCCTTTTTCCCTCAGGCCTTTTGCGGCCCGGCCCAGGTAGGCCATATTAAGGGTGGGCTCTCCCCCTGAAAAAGTCACCCCGCCCTTTGAGGTGTCAAAGAAAGGTTTGTCCTTCATCACCTGGTCAATGATGTCTGAAATATCCATACCTCTGCCAATACGTTCCAGGGCGCAGGAGGGGCAATTGTCTACACAGTCAAAACACAGGTTGCAGATATCTCGGTTTATGAACAAAGGATTTTCTAAGGAAAGCGCCTTTGGGGTGCAGGTCTCAAGGCAGGTATGGCAGCCCACACAGACCTTGGATTCAAAGGAGATTTCAACGCCCGGTTTTTTGCTTTCCGGGTTGTGGCACCAGACACAGTCTAACGGACAGCCCTTGAAGAAAACAACCGTTCGAATGCCCGGGCCATCATCAAGAGAATTGCCCTTTAGTTCAAGAATAAGGGGGGAGGAGGTCATAGGCTGTACTCCGTCCTTTCTATCAGTTCCAGCTGCATGTCGGGGTTCAGGTCAACAAAATAGGCATTATACCCTGAGATGCGTACCAATAGATTTTTATAGTTTTCAGGATTGGCCATGGCATCCCTCAGGACCAGGGAGTTGACCATGTTGAACTGGATCTGCATCCCGCCCTGTTGAAAATAGGATTTCACATAGGCTGCCATGGTATCAACAGTTTTTTCCCGGCTATCTTTAGCCGAAGGGACAAGCTTGACATTAAAGGCAATATTATTGTCCATGTATTTGGGATTTAACCGGGCCACATCCCGGATATTGTCCAGAAAATTTTTAGATGCACTGGGATGGGGGGTGGCACCGGGGGTAAAGGGCTTATGGGCAAGTTTCCCCGAAGGAAGCGCCCCGGACAATGCCCCATAGGCCACATGCTGGGCAACGGACCAGAATCCCACGGTGTAATCCCCGCCCCGAAAGTTTTTCACGGATTTATAGAGGCCGTGGATAAGGGAGGTGACACGGTTTGCCATGTCAACGGCCTCCTGGCTGCCCGAGCCAAACCGGGGCACCTTGTTCATGACCATGGCATGGAGACCGGGATCATTTTCAAAATTGGTGTCAATGGCCTGTTTCAGATCCTTGAACCCAATGGTTTTGTCTTCGTAAACCAGCTTTTTGATGGCCATCAAAGAATCCACCACATCGGAAAGGCCGATATTAAAGCTGCCCGAGGTATTGTATTGTGCGCCTCCCTTGGTCACATCAAGGCCCTTGGTGATGGCTCCCCTGAGGGCGGTGCTCAAAAGCGGGGTGGGCCGAAGGGTTGCATAGGCGTCTCCGGCCATATTGTTGAGCAATGTTGTATTTTCTATGATAAATTGCTGCTGCAGGGCAAAGGCGTCAAAAAATTCGTCAAAGGTCTTGAAATCATCGGTTTCCACACACCCGGTTTCAGGCCCCAGATGCCAGTCCATCAGGGGGTGATACCCATTGTTCATGGCCATCTCAAGCCCTGCCACCATATTGATGGATGTGGCGCCGGTGTGCCCCATGTGTTTGCCGGAAAGACTGATCTCCACACACCCGGTGGCGGCCCAGTCCCTGAGATCGTGGATATCATCGGAATTCTGGGCAAATGATTGGATCACGGCATCGTCATTGTGCATGGAGGGTGTGGCAACGGTGAGAAGATTCACTTCGCACAGCCGTTTCAGATAGGTATCGCTGTTCACCCCGGGGGTTACCCTGGCATTCATATTGGGATCATTGAGACCCAGCATTTCCGTGACCTTTAGAAAGATATAGGTCATGTCGTTGACCCCGTCCTTGCCGGCGGGGGTGACGCCGCCCACGGTGATGGCGGTCTGGGACTGGCTGCCGCCGAACAGGTAATTGGCCACATCCGGCACCAGGTTATAATGCTCCCCGTTTATCAGAAAAAAACAAGAAATTAATTCAAGGGTATGATCGATATATTCCTGTCTCCCCTTTTTGTCGGAGATCTTTTCCAGATCCTGTTGAAAATAGGGCTGAAAAAGCTGGTCAAGCCTTCCCGGAGAAAGAGATACATTATTGTTTTCCATGAGAAGGCCCACCCAGGATATCCAGGCTGCGTTCACGGCTTCATCCAGAGTCCTGGCCGGTTTCATGGGGACATGGCGGCAGATCTCCCCCAGTTTTTCAAGCTCTGCCCGCCGCCTATGATCTGTTTCTTTTGCAGCCAGGGCCTTTGCCTGATCTGCCAGATGCAGGGCATAGGCGTTCAGGCCTTCCAGACAGAGGATCATGGCCTTGAGGCTGTTTATTTTATCCCTTGTGTCATTGGTTCCTTCATGATGGAGGGAGTCTATCCGGTTTTGGATATCTGCAATCATCTTATGGGCCCCCTCCCGGACAAACCGGGGAAGATCCGGCACGGTGTGGGACTGGCTGACGATCTTAAAGTTAAATGAGGCCACGGCCCGTTCATCGATCTTCTGGCAGAGGGGATAATCATGGGCCTTTCGTATCCACTCCCGGGTGGTTCTCTTTGCCCAGAAGGGGAAAATGTCATGGAGCTTTTCGGCGGTCTCTTTTGAAATGCGGCAGGGGTTGAGCAGCCGTTTTTCAATGGAGTTCAGTTCCCCCCAGATCATGGTTCCGGTGGTGTCCGGATAAATGATCACCCCTTCTTTTTCCGGGGTGCAGGTGCCCGCAATCAGGCTGTCCTTTCGGATGACGCCTTTTTTATTTTCCATCAAATATTTAAAGGCATGTGCCTGGCGCAGTTCAGGCACCCATTGTTCGCCGTCATTGTCCTGTTCAAACCCGTGCTTTCTGTACCACCGGGTCAAAAGTACAGGCCTTTCCGCTGAGATTTCAGGAATTGCATTCAGGTGGTCTTCATATTGTTTCTTTATCCGGGGGAAATCTTCCAGCCGGTATCGGGACAGGTAGGGATCATCCAGGAAAAGTACGCCGGGATCTGTTCTTTCTCCCTGTATCCGGTATTCTTTTCTTTCAACAAGTTCGCTTAAGGCCTTGGCCCCACTCTCAGATTTGGGGGATTGGGATTTCCTCGATTGGGCATCTTTTTTTTGGGCATGGGTCAGCATTCTCTGGTGTATCCCGCCCATGATAAGGGAGGTGAAATAGGTAAAGGCCTGGAGGTAGGACATATTCCCGTATAGGATTATTTTATTTTTCAGCACCAGGTTCAACATCTCATTGGGGGTGATGCGGATAATTTGTTTTAAAACCGAATCGTTCACAAAGTGCATGACGGCATCGGCATTGTCCGGGATTTGGTTCACCACCTTTACCCTGCCGTTGAAAAAGACAATGGCCTGGCTAACCTTTCCCGAGGCGGTTCTAAGGCCAATGGTAAAATTGGTATATCCATCTGAACTTTTAAGATATTTTCCAAGGGAGGGCCTGATGTTGAATTGCACTGCCATTGCCCACAGCGACAGGTGGGTGAGCCGATTTAAGATGTTAATTTTCATTGAGTTTTTCCTCGTTTTGATGGGTCTGGCTTTTGTAGAAACGGAAGCATCAGGTCTTCGCACATTCTCTTGATTAATATTTCCGGAACCTCCTCCAGCTCTTCTAAGATATTTCTGTTATTTAAGGTGACCATTCCATGGAGGGTGATCCATATTTGATAGGCCCTGAATCCTGCATCTTCCTTTGGAACCCCAAGGTTTTGGTCACAAATTCGTTTGATGATCTTCAGGGGAACTGCGATGGCGTCAATAGCCATCTGCTTGGCCCTGAACGCAATGGGCTCAATCTTTTCCCCCCTGTATTCCAGATACCTCGGGGTGTCGCTGTTGAGCATTATCTGATAATAATCCGGATTGTTAAATCCAAACTCAAGGTAGGCCCAGATGATTTTTTCCAAAGCCGTAATGGGATCTTTTTGTGAGCAAGAGGCATTCTCAAGGGATGCCTGCAGCGCTTTAAACCCTTTTATCTGGATGTTCAGATAAATTTCATCCTGGCTGGAATAATAATAATATATATTGGTGGGACTCATTCCCAGGCGCCGGGCCAGCTTTCTAATGCTCATATTGTTAAAACCGACATCAAGGATCAGTTTCATGGCCTCGCCAATGATATTGTCTTTTATTTTCTCAACGACTTCGGGTGACCTGGTTTTTCTGGCCATTTTTTTAAAAACCCCTGTATTCAAATTGAAATTAACGAAATTCAATCTCCCTACGTTATTAGAACACTGTTCTGTTAATTGTCAACCCTCTTTTCTACAAACAGAGAGGATCTTGACATGATAAATGAACACTGTTAAATTAATATCAGTTGTATATCAAGTATGGAGGATGAATGGCAAGAAGCACCAGAAATTCAGCAGAGATGGAAAAAGCAAAGAAAAAGATCCTGGATGCGGCCCTTGCCATCCTGTTTGAAAAAGGATTTGACGATCTGAGCATGCGCAAGCTGGCCGGAAAGCTGGGGATGACTGCCCCGAATCTTTACAACTACTATTCAGGCAAGGATGAATTATATCTGACCATCCAGACCCATGGGTTTGACCGTATCGCCCACCGCTTTGAGCAGATCACCTCAGATTACCCGCTTCCCGGTGACAGGCTGTCGGCCATGGTGGATGCCTATCTTGATTTCGGAATGTCAAATCCAGACTACTATAGTGTTATGTTCAGTCGGAATACACCCAAATATACGGATTATATCGGGACCAAGCTTGAACCCATCGCCTTTCTGGAGAAGAGTGCGGCTCTCAAGGTGGCTGGCATCGTAACCTCTGTCATCAAAGAGGTTGCCCGGGGGAACAGCCTGATTCGGGAGGAAGATGCGGCCTATCATACCATTCGGATATGGACCGGCCTGCATGGTGTGGTTTCCCTCTATTATTCCCGGGTGCTCCAGGAGCTGGATGAGAATGTGTTGAAGATTATCGATAGACTGAAAAAGGATATCATTCGGTCCTTTGGGCCTGAATCAAAGGACATTGAAGTGTAAGCCAGGGTAATAAAGGGGAAAAAATGAATGTTTTAAAACATCTTGCAAGCCTTTCTCTTCTGACATCCGTAAAACCGGATGCCGGGGGCAAAACCGTTTTAAATACCTTAACTCATCTGGCCCTAAAATTGATGGCCCTTCAGTTCAACCTGAGACCCACCCTGAAAGAGAAGTTAAAGCATACGGCCCTGCCGGCCGGGCAGTTGTCCGCAGGGTCCGGCGGCTCCGCCTTTGACTGGCTGAATTTTACGGTGGGCATTAAAACAAAGATCGGCTCCGTTGAGCAGTATATCCGTTTTCATGGAGGTCGGGTAACCGCCCTTGGCACCAGGCCTGAAACAGTAGATATTACCCTTACCGCAGCAGATGACAAGGCCCTGAAAGAGCTGGCCCTGACCCCTCCTTCCGACATGCTCAACCTCATCCTTAAAAACAGGATCACCCTTGAGGGAAACCTGGCCTATCTTCAGCTTTTCAACTATTGCATCTCCCTTGTCATGGGGGGGATCCATGAAAAAATGGCGGCCAGAACGCAAAAGATAGAACAGAAAGATAAAGAAAAAAACGCAGCCCCCAGCAACACCACCCTTTCAAAGGAACTTGCCCAGCGGAAAAATTATCGGATGAAGGGGCAAAAGGAGATTGATCCCGGCGTAAAATACCTTGATGACCCCTTTCTTCCCGAGTTGAGCATAGATGATTTTCCCCGGCTTAACGCTTTTTTCAATGATCACCTTGAGGCTGTTCCCGAAGTTGATCCCGAACGAATTGCACTGCTGACCCAATGGTACCGGGCAAACGGATGGGAAAAAGACGTCAAAGGCGAAACCTGGTTTCCGGAACTGAGAAATGCCCTTGCCTTTAAACATCTTATGAAAAATAAAAAGCCCATCATAAGGTGCAATGATCTTATTGCAGGCACCACAGGGTCCAAAGAGATTTCCACCCATGTGTTCGGCGACGGCCAGGGCACCCTTTTCTGGGGGGAGCTTGACTCGGTGAACAAAAGAACACTGAGCCCCTATACCTGCACCCGGGAGACCGCAGACATCCTCCATGGAGAAATATTCCCCTTCTGGACTGACAAAACCTTTCGGGAATATGTGAGGGTTCATAAAGGTGCGCCTTTGTGCCAGAAGATTGATGAGCGCTGGGTCGCCTATTATGTATGGAAGTCCACGGGCATCTCCCATACCATTCCCAATTTCAAGCGCTTCCTGGAAAAGGGGTGCAGCGGGATCAAAGAAGATATAAGAATCCGGAACACGGATGCCTCTCTTTCCAGGGAAGAAAAAGAGACTCTCAACTCTATGTCCATTGTTCTGGACGGGGTGGAGGCCTATGCAGAGAATCTGGCAAAAGAGGCCAAAGCACTTGCCTCCGCCCAAACAGATCCCCAGCGGCGGGCGGAACTTGAGATCCTGAATCAAATCTGCACCAAGGTCCCCCTGGAACCAGCGTCATCCCTTGCAGAGGCCTTCAACGCCATCAATATCGTCTGGACGGCATTGCACAATGAAAATTCAGACACCGGCCTCTCACTGGGCAGGCTTGATCAATTGCTCCAGCCCTATTTTGAAAAGGATATGGAAAAATGCGAGTCAGAGCAAGAGCGACAGGCCTATATCAAAGGGGCGGTTGAGCTGGCCGGCTGTTTTATCATGCGTCTCACCGACCATGTGCCCATGTTGCCGGATATTGCAAATTATCTTTTCGGCGGGGCTACATCCACCCAGGCCATCACATTGGGCGGGGTGACCCAGGATGGAGAAGACGCGGTGAATGATATGACCTATGTCTTTCTCAAGACCGCTGAGATGCTTGTTGTCAGGGATGCCAACTTTAATTGCAGGTATCATAGTGAAAAGAACAGCGATAATTATCTCAAGCGGTTGTGCGAGGTGAATATCATTGCCCAGGCTACCCCCATCATGCACAGCGACCAGGCCATGTTCAAGGCCCTGGGCCAGCACGGATACCCCATTGAAGACATCAGGGACTGGGCCGCCACCGGCTGTGTGGAACCAACCATCCAAGGCAAACATAACAGCCATACCGCCTCTATTCTGCTCAACATGGTGGCATCTATGGAAATGGCCCTTAACAACGGCTTCCATCCCATCATGGGATTCGCGGCAGGTCCCGAAACCGGGCGCATAGAGGACAACGACTTTAAAGACTTTCAAAGTTTTTTTGATGCCTGGGCCACCCAGCAGAAATTTATCATCGACCAGGCCTGCACCCTAAATAATTTTCTGGGGGAAGCCCATCAGATGATTCGTCCCACCCCTCTGCTTTCCGTGCTCCAGGACGGAACCATTGAGAGTGCCAAGGATGTGCTTAAAGGGGGGGCCACATACAACAGCTCAGGAACATCAAATATCGGCCTGGCCGATGTCGTTGACTCGCTTCTGGTCATAAAAAAGCTGATCTTTGATGAAAAAAAGATCAGTTTTCAAGAGTTGAAAGAGGCTATTGATGTTGATTTTCAAGGGTATCCGCGGATACATGCCATGGTTCAGAACAAGGTGGCTCAATTCGGATCAGGGGATACGGGCGCAAGAAATATGGCTGACAGGGTGTTGCGGGTTGTCCACGAGGCATATATGTCAAACACCCATTACCGGGGCGGCCATTATTCCGCAGGGTTCTGGTCCATGTCCCAACATGTGGCCTATGGAACGCTTTCCGGTGCCCTGCCCTCGGGAAGGCGCCGGGGAAAACCTTTTACCCCTGGGCTGACCCCCTATCCAAATGCCTCAAGGAGCCTGACGGACATCCTTTCCGATGTGGCCGCCCTTGACCCCTGCCTCCTGGATAATAATATGGCCTTTAATGTCAAGTTCGCCCCAAAGCCGGGAGAGACCAGGGAGGCCGCTGTGGACCAGATGTTCTCCTATGTGAAATCCTATTTTCTCCAGGGGGGCATGCAGATCCAGTTTAACGTCATTACATCCGAAGCCCTCAAGGATGCCATGGCCCACCCGGAAAATTACCGTAATCTGATGGTGAGGATTTCAGGGTACAATGCCTATTTTGTTCAATTGAACAAGGATATTCAGAAGGAGCTGATTCAGCGCTCCGAATATTCCCATTAACCCCTAGGGTTCTATTTTTCATCTAAGAATGGTAATGGAGTTGAAAAGTAGATTTTTATAAAAGGGGAGAACAAAATGAAATTAAAGTCAAACAAAGGTATTGAATGACCGTCAATGACCGCCTGTTCAATTTCGGGTTCATTACCTTGAATGTGCTCGTATTGTTTGCTTTTTGCAACCTTACTGTTTTTTACAGTTTTTACAATTACCTGACCCTGCTTCCCATTGATGAGGACTGGCGCGGCATGCTCATCGGACTGCTGTCCGTATCTGCCATGATCTTTCGTCCCCTGATAAGTCCCTTGCTGACGCCTCAAAATGCGATTAGAGGTATTGGTCTGGGACTGGCCATGGTTACTGTCTGCCTCAGTCTCTATGCCGTGGCAAATTCCCTGCTTCCTTTAATTCTGCTTCGTATTTTCCACGGTGTGGGCTATGTGACCATGATGTCCTCATCAGTTACCCTGCTGATGGTGTTTATGCCTCCAAAAAACAGCGGTCAGGGATTCGGGATTATCTCCATCATGACATTATTGCCCTATGCCGTTATTCCCCTGGTTCTGGAAAACGGATTATCTTCTGTGGCCCAGCACAAGATATATGCATACACCGCACTGCTAATGCTGCCCTGTGCCCTGCTTTTGATACCTCTTTCCAGGCAGTTGACCGGGCAAGTCGATGATCAGGATCCCATCCCCAGAGAAATTTTTTTTACAGCAAGCCTGTGGACCAATTTGAGGCAGCAGAAAATATGGCTGCTGCTCCTGGTCAACGGACTTGTTTTTTCCGTACATGCCCTGGTTTTTTTCTTCCTGAAAACATTTGCCGTCCAGATCGGCAGTGGTGATGTCGGCATATTTTTTTCCGTGTCCACCCTGGTGATGGTCATTGTCCGCTTTGTATTGGGGGCTTTGTTTGACACCTATGACAAAGCCTTTATGTGTATCCTCAGTTTAGGAGTCTTTGCCGCAGGACTGGGGCTGCTCGGGTTTGTCGAGTCCGGCTGGCAGTTTTATGGCGTGGCAGTTTTATATGGAGCAGGCATGGGAGTTGCCTCTCCCCTTTTGAATGGACTCATGTTTATTTTTTCAGACCCCAGATACCGGGGGTTAAATACAAATCTCATGCTGGAGATGGTGGATGGCGGCTTTTTCATTGGCCCCTTTTTGGGCGGCGCAGCCCTTGCCAAGGGCTTTGGACAGACAGATATTCTGCTGAGCTGTGCCGGGGGCATCATACTGGCTGCACTGCTGCTATCTCCCTTTGTGAACAAAATATCACTGAATAAGGCAATTTAATTATGACCAACCCCAATTCAGATAAACACTTTCTGGGAAAATTGACGGTTCCCGTACATGCCTGCATGATGAAAAGTGTGGTGGAATATTCAACCCAGATCGGACGTCTCCTGTCATTGGACAATCGGGAATTATCGGCCGTTAACAATGCTGTGGAAGAGGCATTCTGTAATGCGGTGACCCATTTTTCAGGCCAGGCCCGGACAGATGACCATATCCATGTCGAATTCGTGGTGGTTGAGGCCTCTTTAATCATCTCTATAAGAGAAAAAGGCATTCCATTTGGCCGGAGAAAGACCGACCGGTTTTTCACCGATAAGATGGAAAGAGAAGACAAGCCCGGCCACGGGATGATGCTTATGACCCATGGAATGGACAAAGTCGAACATCTTATCAACGGGCGTGAAGGCAAAGAGACCCGGCTGACCAAACACCTTAAAGCCGGCGCCCTGCCCGAAGAACTTTCCGGGCTGAACATTGCAGAAAAACGCCCGGGATACAGGCTGAAAAAAGAGGCTGTTATCCGCCTGACCAAACCCGCTGAATTCCATGAGGTCATGCGGCTGGCCTGGCAATGCTATGGCTACACCCATGAGGCGTTTATCTACGATCTTGATACGCTTACCCGGAAGGTTAAAGACAATGAGGTGATATCGCTGGTGGCCATTGACCCGGATCGGAATGCCCTGATAGGCCACATCGGGCTCAAACATCATGATCCGGCCGTGAAGGTACCTGAGTTGAGCCTGGCATTTGTGGATCCAGCGTATCGCAACAGCGGGCTTGCACTCAGTCTGGGAAGAAAAGCCATGGAAGTTGCTAGAGAGACACATTGTTCAGGTATGTTTGACAGTTCAGTCACCACCCATACCTTCTCCCAGCAAGGCATGCAAACCATAGGCTCACGTCCCTGCGGGTTATTCATGTGCATTGCAGCCTCAGGGATGCAGGCAAGGCAGCTGGCCACGTCAAACCAGGAAAAAGGTTCGGTGGTCAATCACTATTATGCCTTTGACCGCTCATCAAGGCGGGTGTATGTACCTTCCCATCACCAGGATATGGCGGCGCAGATTTACGCCTGGCTTGAATTGCCACGACAGTTTGAATCCGGTGACCCCCGACCTGTCCGGGGCCTGTCACGCATCAGGGTAGTACCCATGCCCAAGGAGCATAATGCGGCTTTTATTGTGGTTCAGGACATTGGCAGGGGCACAGCCCTGGAAGTTGCAGAAGCATTACGGGAATGTAAACGCAAACGGATGGATGCGGTGTATTCCTTCTTACCCCTGGAAAACCCGTCGCTGCCCGCACTGGTTGAGCAGTTTGAAGGGATGGGCCTGTCTTTTGCCGGTATCATGCCCCACATCCATGACGGTCAGGACAGGTTGCTGATGCAAACCATCAATATCCCCTTTGATCCCGACGCCATAAAGGTATACGGAACCATGACTCAAAAGTTATTTGACTACATCCTTAAAGAACAGGACCGCCTTGAATAAAAAAATACATGTTTAAAAGAATGGAAAATCATAGGCAACCTGTCCTGCTATAAATTGTCCAAGAGGCACTTGCACAATTATCCGGTTCTGATAGAGATAGAAAACCGCATACCGTTATAATCCATAAAATTCTTCTTTCTATCTTATCAAATTCTCCTTTCATTCTTTGGTTGCAATGTTTGGGATTAATTGAAATAAAGCACTATATGAAAATGTGAAGTTTAAATTAGACCAAGGATGATGCCCTGATTCACCAAATATCTCGGGTCACAGGACTGGTGAGCAGGCAGAGGCATTATCAAATACCTGGAGTAAGTAATCTAATCATGCCACGAACCTCAATGAACGATGCGCAGATATCAAGGACCAAGGAAAAGATCCTTGATATTGCTGCCGACATTATAAATGAAGTCGGATATCAGAATCTGTCCATGCGCAAGATCGGGGGTCGGGTGGGAATGACTGCGGCAAATCTGTACAATTATTATGCGAGCAAGGATGAGATTAATATTGCCATCCGCTTGCGGGCCGGACGGATGTTGTATGAGGATCTGATGAAAGGATACGAAACCGGCCGGGACATGGCAGAAAAAATATGGCTGATGATGAAAGCTTACATTAGGTTCGGCCTTCTGAAACCCAATTACTATTCCATCATGTTTGATATGCCCACTCCCAAGTATGCCGATTATGTAAATTCTCCCTTGGAAGGGCTGGCCCGCCAGGAAAAAGAATCCAGCGAGCAGAGTGTGGCCCTGTTGTTTCAGTGTGTAAAGGAACTGCGGGGCGAGGGCTTTGGAATTACTGAGGCCCCTGATCTCTTTATGGCCATTGTCTGGGGTCAACTTCACGGTCTGGTTTCCCTGTACAACAATAATTCTCTGTCTGAGATTGTAGATGACCCTAAGGAGATCATTGAAATGGCAGCCAGGACAGCCTATGAATTTTTTTTCCGGCAAACAGCAAATTTGTTAGGGCCATAACAACCCCATAATTTTTTTGAAAGCCTCTTTAGGTAATCAAAGCCTGAATCCGCTGCATGAAATCATTCATCTTGGCGGCGTATTCGGGCGAGCCTTCCACCTCTACGTATCCCTTTGAGATGGCCTCCACAAATTCAACCTCGTTCAGGAACACGGGCAGGGCATTCTTTGCCGTGTTCAGCTTCATGTGGACAAAGGGGAGTTTGCGCCTGTAATAGCCCCGGCCTGCCTTGGATTTCCCCGCCTTTATTCTCAGATAGGCGGCAATGCCTTCGGGTTCGCAGGAGATCTGATAGATCCGGTCCGGCTGCATCCCGGTCCATTTTTTCATGTCCGGATCACCTGCCTTGTTGTACTGGGACAGAGCCGTGGTGATCATGTAAATGACCATTTTGATCTTTAGCCGGATCTTGTCGGGTTCCGTGGGACGTTTGTTGGGCAGGAGAATAGTGAGACTCAACAGCAGGCGGATGAACTTAAACAGAAGAAAGGGTTGTGTCAGGCCTTTGATACTGGGCAGGGCAATGCCGCCGGTAAGAAAGGTATTCATTGCCTTGGGGGAGCCAAAGCTGAAACGGATGTCGGGATTGTCAATGATCCCATCCACCCATTCAAACTGCCCGCCTGTGACCTGAAATCCTGCGCCCATGTATTCACCGTCACTTTTAGCCCGGATCTGGAAGGTTGCGGTCACCCCTGTGAATGTTTCTTTCATGGCAGGGACATCTTCGACCACCACCTTTGCCACGGGCAGTACGGCCTTAAGAAGTATCCGGGATGCCAGAAGTTCTTTTACCTGGTTTTCTATAGATACGGCCATTGATTACACCTCGTCTTCCCAGTCTTCGTCCTCTTCAAAATCCCGGCCCATGACCTCCCTGACCTTGTCTACAATGGAGTTGGCATCCAGGCCGTAATGGGCGTAAAGATCTTCGGGATAGCCCACAATGGCGAAGCAATCCGGGATGCCCACCTTTTCAAAGGCACAGCCCTTGCCGCTGGCTGCGATCACGTCTGCCACGGCGGACCCGAGCCCCCCCAGCACATTATGGTCTTCAAAGGTGATGATCCGGCGGGTATCCTCAACGGCCTTGAGCACAGCCCCTTCATCCAAAGGTTTGATAGTGTGCATGTTCAGCACCCGGATGCTCAGGCCGTCAGTCTCCTTTAGGATTCGGGCCGCTTCGGCCGCCTGGAGCACAGTGATCCCTGCCGCGATGATGGTGAGATCCGTGCCCGAAGCAATTTCAACGGCCTTACCGATTTCAAATCCATAATTTTCATTCTGGTAATAGGGCGGTTCAAAGCCCCTGCCTATGCGGATGTACACCGGACCCTCATGGTGTATACAGGCCTTGACCGCATTGGCAGTCTCAATGCCGTCGGCAGGGACAATCACGGTCATATTGGGAAAGGCCCGGGTGATGGCGATGTCCTCGGTGCAGTGGTGGGTGGAGCCGGCAGGGCCGAAACTTACGCCCCCGTGGGTGGCGATGATTTTGACATTCAGGTTCTGGTAGCAGATATCGGTGCGGACCTGTTCGCCTGCCCGCATGGTGACAAATGCGGCCATGGTGGAGACAAAGGGGAGCATGCCGGACTTGGCAAGTCCGGCTGCCATGCCAAAAAGGTTCTGCTCTGCAATGCCTGCATTGAAAAAGCGGTCAGGATATTTTTTCCCGAAATTCCCGATCTTGGTGGAGTTGGCCAGATCGGCCGAAAGTCCTACGATTTCGGGATGCAGGTCTCCCAGGCCGCAGAGGACCTGGCCGTATATTTCCGCCTGGGTCAGGGTGTCTGAGTCATAAACGGTCCAGGTTGTGCCGGTGACTTCTTTTGCCATTCTAATCTCCTTTTATTTCCAGGCGTCCACACTCTCTTTTGCCTGTTGGGCCAGGTCCGAGTTCATGCTGCCGTAATGCCATTTGACCTCATTTTCCATAAAGTCCACTCCCTTGCCCTTGATTGTATTACAGAGGATCAGCACAGGGGCGCTTTGTCCGGCCAGGGCAAAGTCTATGGATTCAGCCAGGGCCGTGAAATCGTGGCCGTCAACCTCTTTTACAATAAAGCCAAAGGCCGTCCACTTATCCGCAAAAGGCTCGACCCCCATGATCTCTTCTGTGGCCCCGTCGATCATGAGCCGGTTCCGGTCTACGAAGGTGATCATATTGGTGACCTTGTAATGGCTGGCCGCCATGGCCGCCTCCCAGACAGAGCCTTCGTTGCATTCCCCGTCTCCCAGGATGCAATAGGTCTTCCAGATTTTCTTCTGGAGCCTGGCCCCCAGGGAGAGGCCTACAGCCATGGGCAGACCGTGGCCCAGGGAGCCGGTGGAGACATCCACTCCATCCACTTTGAGGCTGTCCAGGTGCATGCCGAACCTGGATTTAAACTGGTTGAATGTGCTTAAGGATTCCTTGGGAAAATACCCTTTGTTAGCCAGGACCGCTGCCACTCCTACGCCGGCATGGCCCTTGGAGACCACCACCCGGTCCCGGTCTGCCCAGTGGGGTTGGTCCGGTCTGACGTTGAGATATTTATAATAAAGGATGGTCATGATCTCCACCATGCTCAGGGCCCCGCCGATGTGAGCCCCCCCTGCGGCGACGGTGGTGTCGATGATATCCTTACGGATCTGCACGGCCGTCTCCTTGAGCTGCTGAACTTCCTGGTCTGTCAAAGGCATACACACCTCCTTAGGGGTACTTGGGATTATTCATTTTCAATTTTTGCCTGTTTTCGAAAGGGAATTGTCAGTTTCATCCATCCGGATACCAGGGAGTGGTAGGCCAGCAGCCCCAGGTTCCGCAGATCAAACACCGGACTTTTGATGTTCAGCCGGATGAGCAGGAAGATCATCAAGTCCTTGACCTTAACCGGACACCCTTTGATGCGGATGACTTTCGGGGCTTCCAGGCGCCCGCTGACCCCTGCGCAGGTGCCGATGAGAAAAACCGGGCCGTCCGGATGGATGACATCCCCTTCATAATAGCCCATGACAAGGGCGGCTTTTTTTGCGGTTTTAAGGGTGCCGGGGGATCTTTTTTCCGCTGTGCCCAGGGTCCCTTTGATGGAGCAGATACATCCACCGTAACAGAGGTTACCTGACGATTTGTTTATCCCTTCGTAAAAGGTCAGGGGGGTATCCAGCTTGTTGAGGTCCTGGAACGGGGAGTCTACATCTTTGATCCGATCCCTGAGTTCGGGGATGGTAATATCTCCTGACACAAAAATATCGTCAAAGTCCAGGCTACCGTATCCCCTTTTTTCGGCCTCAGCCAGGTGAACCACCTCTTTGGGATCATATCCCAGTATTTTGGCGGCCACCATGTCGCAGGCCAGGGGATCATTTGATATGAGCAGGGCACCGAGGTGGACGGGGTAGGGGCTTGATTCAAAGCCTCTGCCGATGGTGACGGCATCGGAGACGATGAGATCCGGGTACCCGATTTCCAGCATATCCACAATTTTGCGGTGAAGGCGGTCGTCGTGGAACAGGAATCTTTCCTTGTGGTTGAGGATGCCGATGTTCAGCTTCAGGGTATTGGTAAGGTCCGTGACAATGTGGAATTTGAGTTTGGGCATCCAGATTTTGAACTGGGCCTCATACAGAGATTTGGCCACCTCCATGGTCTTATGGCATTTTCCCCGGGCCAGGGTCACCTCTTTTACCTGCTCTTCGTTGAAATCCACCAGAGGCACCTTGATCCGGTCCGCCATTTCCCGCATCCCGGATTCGGCAAAGAACATCCGGGAGGGCATGCCGATGCCGCCGGATTCCCCGATGGTCATTTGGTTCTGCCCGAAATCTTCTCTCAGGCTTGTCACCATAGCATCAATCATGGTGGGTTCGGTATAGCTGTGGTGGATATAGTCTTTGTTGGCAGTAACAATATTGGGTTTGATCAGGATTTTTCCAGCAGGGTTAAGCCCCAGCTCTTTAATGCCCTCGCTGATAATGGCCTGTATCCTGTCTTTGTCATAGGACCCACATTTCCGGATGATGACACGGCGTTCCCTTGGCGTGGCCTTCATTTCAACTTCCTTTCTGCCTTTCTGATCAAGGCATCAGATATGAATCTTGTTAACGCCCCGTTGGAGATCCTGTGGAGAAAATAGAGGAACTTAGTCTGCCGACCGGGAATGAAAAAATAGGTTTTCCGGTCAATGGCTTTTACAATCTCTTTGGCGGTGAATTCAGGGGTCAGCATTCCTGCCACCTCTTTCATGGCCCTTCCCTGGGGCGGGAGAGTTTTGGCCTCTTCATCGTTCATAGGGGTGTCCACATCCGGGGGAAAGACAATGGTTACGGGCATGCCCAGGGGCTTGAACTCGTACCGCAGACTTTCGGCAAAGCCCATGAGGGCCGCCTTGGAGCTAGCATAGGCCGTGTACCCGAACATGCCGAAGAGGGCGGCCGCAGAAGAGAGGATCACCACATGGGTTTTCTTCTTCTTCATGGGTTCAATCAAGGCGTGAATGAGGTTCCTCACCCCGTTGACATTGATATCCATGACAGTATTGAACATCCCATGACTGATGTTTTCAAAATGGTCGGCAGCCGTGTTGATGCCGGCGCTGAGAATCAGGATATCCGGTGCGCCGAAGGTATTTACGGCCTCTTTCATTTTTTCGTAAACCAGGGAATGATCCCCCACATCAAGGCTCAGTGTTTCGATTTTCCCTGTCCCGGTCTTTCCTAAGGCTGTTTTTGCCTGGTCAAGCTTGCCGGCTGATCTTGCGATGAGCAGGATATCGGCGTTCAGGGCGGCGAAGCGTCCGGCTGTGGCAAGGCCGATACCGCTGGAACCCCCTGTGATGTAAACGGTTTTATTTTTGTAGGATTTCATTTGCATAGGCTCCTGAGCTCAGTCGGAATGATTTAATGAACGCATGTTCAATAAACATGTATTGGGTATCCCTGTCAAGGGTTTCTTATTGAAAATATATGGAAATAAGTAGAGTTAAATGCCGGAGATGAATCCCCGGCATTTATCGGGGGTGTTAATGAATCAATTCGTAGGCTTCCCGGAGCAAGGGCAAGTCGACCTCCCGCTGTCCCCCACAGGCCAGGGCCGCTTCAATGTCGGAGATAAGCTGGATTTTTTTCCCGCCCTGCCGCCATTTGTCGGATAGTTTGTTTAAGGTTCTGGCCGGGTCTTTTCCTTTTTTAACGGCAGTCCCAAGTTTCTCACCCAGCTCTTTTAGCGGCCCGTCCGTAGCCAGGGCCACAAAAGTGGCGGTCCAGGCAATACTGCCTGCGGTGAAGGTGGCCGGGGATGCGCCCATGGCAAGTGTCAGGGCCCTTGCCTCTTCAGAGGCCCGGGCAAAGAGCATGCCCTGGACAATCCCTTTTTTCCCTTCGGTGCAGGTGGTCATGATGTTGACGCATAAGGCATAGATCCGGGCCAGGATGTCGGCGGCCTCAACACCGATGGGATCCGTTGACAGCACCGGGCTCTGGCCCGGCCCGAAAATCAGGTCGGCCATATCATCCAGAAAAGCCGGTGACCCTGCAATGATACCGGTGAGGGGATCTGATCCCACCAGGTCATCGATTTCCATGGGGCCAGCAAGGGTCAAAACGTTCATATCTGTTCTCTGGCATTCCACCAGAATGTTTTGGACCATGTGAAATGGGAGCAGGGTGGTGTTGGGCATAAAGCCCCGGGTGGCAATGATAATTTTCAAATGCTGCTCAGACACGGAAATTATTTCCCGCATCTGGGCTTCGAAGAGTTCGGGCCTGGTGGCAATTATGACTTCGCTGGCCTTCCTGAAGGCAGAAGGCAGATCATGGGTGACAAAAATATTTTTTTTCAGCCGCATATCCTTGAACCGTCCCGGCCCCAGCCGTTCTTTCCCCATATGGTGGACCAATTTTTTTCTGGGGTCATAGATGGTGATCCCGGCATTGCTGTAGGCCTTATTATCCAGGAGGCGGCCGGCCACAAGGTTGGCCAGGGCAAATCCCCAGTTGCCGGCCCCCACCACCACTATATTCTGGTCCGCTGTGGGGGAGTAGAGGCGCCGGTCCCCGTGGGTGGCGTAGTAGCTGAGACCGATGTCGCTTATTATGGAAGGAAACTTCAGGCTGTCTTTAGTCCAGCGGCTCAGTATCCCTCTCTTGCGCAGGGTCTTTATCCCGTCTTCCATGATCACGGCTTCGGGGTTCTTTTGGATGAAGTCTTCAAGATCCGGGGCATGGCCAAAGGTCTGCCGGTGATAGATCTTAATGGTTTTGGTCTCGTCCCGGATGTTCTTTTCAAGATCTCCGGCATTATTTTTCTTAGCCCGGGTGATGGATCTGGCCACCAGCTGACCAGCCATGATTTTCTTGTTCCGGGCAATCTGGGTGATGGCATTTAGGGCCACAAATTCATCAAATTCGGTTCCCCGCTTGTCTTTTTGCCAGTCCGCGTTCAGCCGGCTCAGGCGCATGGGCTCTGGAAAGGAGACATAGCACCTGGAATAGATGTTTTCCAAGGCGCGCCATAAAAAAGTTTTGGGATGGATGGGGGCATTGATCAATGTTTTGAACCAGCTGACCCCGTTGATCCAGGTCTTGCCGCTTTTTTTATCGCACATCATCAGGTCTTCGGGCACCACTGAATAGGATAGGGCAACGGGCTGGATAACCATATCCTGACCGGCATCAAGGTCTATGGCTCCCCGTACCGCCACCAGGCGCTTGGGATACCTGAGGCTACCGTCCCGGGTCCTTGCCCCGCCCCGCCAGGCTTCCAGGAAGATGCCCTGCTGGGCACCCCGGCGGCTGAGGGCGCTGCAATAGTTGTACAGGGCCGCCATCTGGTGACGGGAGGCCCCTTTTCTCAGGACCACGTAGGAGCCTGTCATAAGCACCCTGGCAATGCTGTCGATGGCCATCATGTTCTGGCCGGCGGCAAATACCGGGAGCCCCAGGCCCAGGTCCTGCATGAGACTGTCGAATATAAACTCATCCAGATGGGAGTTATGGTTAATCAGATATAGTACGCCGAGCCCCTGTTTCCGATATTTCCGGAGGGTTTCAATATGCTTGAGCTCCCTTCCGTCAACCGAGGTAAAAGGCAGTTCCGGATTCCCATGGTCAAACAGATGGCCGAACACCACCCGAAACGCCGCCGCCGTATTGATGTGGAGGTCCCGGTCATATTGGATCTCGATCTCTCTGATGAGATCTGCAATCTCATTTCTTTCAACGGTTTGGTTTTCCCTGATCAGCTGATCCATGGTCAGGTCCACGGCCAGGTCGCTGACCGCCGCGGCATTGGTCCAGTCCGGGGGAAGGGACTGGTATCTTTCCAGATGGGGGAGGCCCGTCTTACTTTCGGCGATTCTCTGTATCAGGCGAACGAAGTCAACCTTGTTCACGGCCCCTGCCATTAACCGGGAGAAACTTTTTTTTATTTGTTTCATCATTTGTCTTCCTAATCTATCAAAATCAATCCTGCCACAATGCCCATGGGCACCTTTTCAGGGTCTGCGCCCGAGGTTATGATTTTCATTTTCCAGCCCACAGCCTTGGATAATTTTAAAAAATTGATCCCCACAGCAGACATGGACTGCCTGGCCCTGTCCGGGTTCCTGCAGGATTCTTTGCCATGGAGCACCCGGCAGTTGAGATGGTCGGCGCAGAACACCTCTTTGCACGACCCGCCTGCAAATCCCCTGGCCCGGGAAAAGCCGTTTTCTTTTGAAAAAGTTTCTAATTGCGCGGCAGTCTCGTGGATCAGCCCCAGCAGATCAAGGCGTTCGTTTCCCAGAAGAGAGGTGGTGGGGACATCAAATTTAAAGACAAGTGCATGTGAATAGGTTTTGATTTGGGATTGAAACCATTCCGGCCCCCTGGCATGGGGCGGGCAGCTCATGGACTGCCCGTAGCCCGGACATCCCGGCTCTTTGCAGAAGCCAGCAAATTTTTTATCCACAGGAATGGTTTCAGGGGAGATGATCACGGCGTCGCTGACACCCTTGTCATGGGCCAATGCCAGGATGTCTTCATATTCCTTGGGGGGTTCCATGTTATGTATCCGATGTTGTTATGGTTTTTATCATCAGCCCCCTGGAGGGGATGCTTGGTTTTAACAGATCTTACCCTCGGGGATCAAGGCATGATTTTTCACGGGACGGCTAAAAAGGCAGGGGATAGGTGTTTCCTTCAGCTGGATACCAATGCAATATCCGGACTTTTCTTTATATGAAAAAATTGTGCAACGCCCTTAAATTCTTTCCTTCAATCACAGGAATCACGGCGTACCTGTTTGTTTTTTTCCACCATGATACCCTCCATCATCATGCCGGAAATTTTTAATAACTCCTGTCAGGAATACAGCAAATGGGTTCAACTTGGCCCTGATTTTTCAGTATTCGCATCCATCAGTCGAATCGCCAGCACTGGGCAGGGCGCATAGCGGATAACCCGGTCTGTGGTGGAGCCAACCATCAGTTGCTCCCAAAGGGTATGCCCACGAATCCCCAATACAATCATGTCGATCTCTTGATCCTTTGCATACCTGATCAACTCTTTATAGGGTTCCCCGGTAAGCATGACAGTGTGGGGGGTACACCATTTCCGACACTCTTCGGGAACCATAAAATAAAGTTGTCGTTCAAGGCGGCTGCGCAGTTTATTGATTCTTTCCCGGTTTTCTTCGGTTACTTTTTTTTGCACCTCAAAATAATCTGCAGTATGCCAGTGCCTGTAATCTCCGGGTATGACATTGATATAATCAGAGGCTTTCAACTCAATATGTTCCGTGGGTTTAATTACATGTGTCATGTAAAGCTCAGCCTGATATTCCTGAACCAGGCTGAGCCCATAGTCAAAAGCAAGTTTAGAATCCTGTGAAAAATCGCATCCCACCAGAATTTTTTTCAGCCTCATGTCATAGTTATCCTGGGGTATGAAATCATGGTCCCAGGTGTGAAGTACCAGCAAGGGACAGTGAATGGTTTTCATCAATTTTTCCGTGACCGAACCGATTAGCAATCGTTTAATCCCTGATTTCCCATGCGTTGCGGTGATGACCATATCTATTTTCTCTTTCAAGGCGATCCGAACTATCTCTTCAGCCGGATTTCCCTTGCCGATGACTATTTTATATTCAATTGTCACCTCTTTCACTATACCTTCAAAGGCTTTGCGTGCATTCTGGATATGCAATTTGTGAAGGGTTTCCGCATGGATAGAAGTTTCATTGTGTTCGAACTCAAAGAGCGTGGTCACGTCAGTGATGACATGGACCAGAAAAAGCTTTGCATGAAACTTTTTGCACAGTCCAATGCTGTAGGCAAGGATCTCATCGGTGAAATCCGAAAAATCAATGGCGCACATGATTGTTTTTGGCTGTACTCTCATAATTGCCCTCCTTTAAAAAAAGTTGATTGTTTTTCTTAGAAATGGAGGATACAGGTATTTTGATGATTCGAAAGTGTGTGAGGTGTTTACATCAGGCTTTAAAATAATTTTAATCCTGAGGACTTCCGGTGTCAAGAGGAATTCCCGGCACACCCAGGGTGAACACATCGGCCTCCAAAATCCATGATTCCAATGGGTTAACCTGTGCCGGAAAACGCCGCGGGATTCCTGGCAAGACCATTTAATTCTTGCCAACACCATACCGGGGCTGGTAATAGGGCCTGTACCATGAATTATTATCTTATTGATATCCAGTACCTGGGATTCAGGTTTCACGGGTGGCAGCACCAGCCCGGGATGAAGACCCTTGAGTCCATGATCACAAAAACCCTGGGGTTTGTTCTGGGCCATACTGGTTTTAAAATTCTGGGCACCAGCCGGACCGATGCCATGGTGTCGGCCGGCCATTCCGCATTTGAGCTGTTTATTAAAGACCCGCTTGATCCTGATACGCTTTTGAATGAGCTGAATATAAATCTGCCCCCTGATATCCGGGCCCTGAGTATGGAAACGGTGGGACCGGATTTTAACATCATCAACAGCCCCAGGACCAAGGAATATTACTATCTTTTTTCCTGGGGGGAAAAATTTCACCCCTTTTGCGCCCCGTTCATGGCATGGATTCCCGGAGCCCTGGATGTTCCTCTGATGCAGAAAGGGGCTGGGTTGTTCCGGGGGATGCATAATTTTGTCCGGTATTGCACCAAGCCCGGGCCGGATACCTCTTTTAACCGGGAGATTCTGGTCAGTGAGATTCAGCCCAATACCGAATATACGGCAAGCTTTTTTCCTGAACGGTCCTGGGTGTACAGAGTGAGTGCGCAGGGGTTCATGCGCCATCAGGTCCGTCTGATGATGGGGCAGCTCATGGCACTGGGACGGGGGGATACAAAGCTTGAAGATATCCGGGAATCCCTTAGCGGCACAACCGCCCTTCCCTTAAAGACGATTGCACCGGCCTCCGGGCTGATGCTTAACCAGGTGAAGTTTCTTGACAAATAAGCTTATCATAAAGGCCGGCCGGGCAGCCCATGCACATATTCAAGAGAACGGGCTGGCACCCAAAGATATCAGGGCAATTATCGGGGCCTCCGGAGCGGCCAAGTGGCTCTCCATCTACGGCCTGGACCGGGCCATTTTCTCTCAATGGCTCAACGGCATTTCCCACAGGATCCGGCTACTGGGAACCTCCATCGGGGCCTGGAAGCTGGCTGCCGCCGCCCAGAATGATCCGGGCCGTGCCTTTGACTGCCTTAAAAACGCTTATATCAGCCAGACCTACAGAGGTCGTATCACCCCGGAAAAAATCACCTCCGAGTCCCTGAAAATCCTGAACCGGTTCCTTCCCCGGCAGCGGATTGATGAGATTTTTACCCATCCTTTTATAAAGCTGGGGTTTGCCTCGGTGCGGTGCAAAGGACCCATGGCCATGGAGAATAACTGGGCATTAAGCTTTGGAATACTCTCTGCCTTTGCCTTGAATCTTTTTTCCCGCCGGACCCAGGGACTGTTTTTTGAACGGACCCTGTTTCATGTGCCCGGGGCAGGGCAATGGCCCCTGGACCTGGACGGGTTTTCCCTGGCCCGGTCGGAACTGACCCCGGAGAATTTTCAACAGGCCCTGCTATCCAGTGGGTCCATCCCCATCATAATGGAGGGTATCAGGGATATACCTGGAGCGGCGGGGGCGGCGGGTACCCCTAAAGGGGTATACCGGGACGGAGGGATTCTGGACTATCATCCGGCCTTTCCCATGAACCCGGGTGGTAAGGGGTTTACCCTCTATCCCCATTTTTATCCTGAGATCATTCCGGGCTGGTTTGATAAGAAACTGGCAGGCCGCAGGGCAGGGGGACGCTTAATGGATCATACCATTCTCGTGGCCCCCTCCCCTGAATTTGTGGCCAAGCTTCCCTGTGCCCGAATCCCGGACCGAAAAGATTTTGTCCGGTACCATGGACGGGATAAGGAACGGTACCGGATCTGGCAGGCAGCGGCTAAAAAGAGCCGGGAACTTGGGGACGCCTTTCTGGAGGCGGTTGAATCCGGCCGGATCAGGAGAATGGTAACCCACTGGTAACCCATTGCTAACCTTTTTAACGCTTTGGGATCGTTTAAAACTAATTTCACGTAAAACGTGAACTAAATTTTAAGCCGGCCCTTTGTAAGAAAATTTACTACACGATAATCAGAAATCCTCTAATTGATCCGTGACTTTCATATTGCTACGCTGATAACCGGTACAAATGGTTAATTAATTTGTTGTTTAACACCAAAACAGGAGGATCGTATGAAAGCGAAACATTTATTGCTCATCGGGTTTATTGCAGTACTCTCCATGGCATTTAGCCAGTCTGCATTTGCCAAGGAAAGAATTGTCTTTGGCGGTGGCCCTGCCGGTGGTACCTTCCAGATTGTGGCCAACGCTATCCAGGTCTACAAACCCATGAAAGCTGTAAAAGAATTCAAGGTTCAGGCCCAGTCTTCAGGCGGTTCCACAGAGAACCTGAGAAAAACCAATGCCGGCCGCCAGCAGATGAGCGTTGTCTATTCCGGCCATGTCTATCTTGGACGGAACGGCATGCTGACAAACGACACCAAAAAATATGAAGATGTCCTGGCCGTTGCATGGCTCTACGGTGCCCCTGCACAGCTGGTTACCCGTAAAGGCTCCGGCATCAACAGCGTAAAAGACCTGGCAGGTAAGAAAGTCGGTGTGGGTAATGCCGGTTCCGGCGCTTTTGCCAATTGCGAACTTTTCTTCAACCACATGGGTGTATGGGACAAAATCGAAAGAAACGCCATGGGCTACAATGATGCTGCCCAGGCCTTCGGCAACAAACAGCTTGACGCTTTCTGGCTGTTCTCCGCCTTTCCTTCAGGCGCCGTTATCATGGCCGCCCAGACCAATGATATTGCCCTGGTTAACCTGGATGCAGATGCAAAGGCCTCGGGTTTTTATGAAAAATATCCCTATTTTGCCAAACTGGCTGTTCCTGCAAACACCTATAAGGGCGTAGACTACGATTCTCCTTCCTTCCAGGATTCCGCCCTCTGGGTTGCCAACACCAAGGTGTCTGCCGACGCCGTATACAAAATGCTTTCCTTGGTTTACACTGATGAAGGTCTTGCACATATGGTTGCGCAGACAAAGAAATTTAAGCACATGTCCCTTAAAACCGGCGCACAAGGCATTGTAACGCCCTTCCATCCCGGAGCTGAAAGATTCTGGAAAGAAAAAGGCGCATTGTAAACCAAATACTCCTGATATAAGCCGGTTCGGGATTTCCCGTGCCGGCTTACCTTTAATTTAATTTTTTTATCTGTATAGGAAGGCAAACCGTGTATGAGAAACTAAATCGATTCGAGCAGATTGTTTTTGATGTCTGTTCGGTAATCCTGGTCGTTTTTTACTCCTGGGCCGCCGTGGTCCAACCCATGGCCACCCAGTACCATCGAGGAATATACGTTATCATAACCTATATACTTGTCTTCCTATTGTACAAATCCAAAACCGCAATCGGGAGAGTTATAGATTATATTCTGATCGCTTTATCCGTGGTGTGCATCGGGTATTGGATCGTCCTCTTTGAGGCCATCAACTACAGGACCGGTGCCGAGACCTACACGGACATGGTTTTTGCCGTCATCGGAGTGCTCATAGGTATTGAACTGGCCCGACGGGTGGTGGGGAATGTCTTTGTGATTCTGGGCACCCTTATGCTGCTCTACGGTGTGTACGGATACCTGGCACCGGACCTGGTCTCCCATGCCGGCGCCCCTTTTACGGAACTGTGTGTCAGTATCTTTTACAAGAGTGACGGCGTCTTTGGTATCATGGCCAATGTTTTGGCCACCTATGTGATTCTCTTTGTCCTCTTCGGTGCTTTCCTGGAAAAATGCGGGGCACAGAAGTTCTTCATTGATTGGCCTCTGGCTGCCGTGGGTCACAAGGTCGGCGGCCCTGCCAAGGTGTCCGTCATAGCCTCGGGATTGTTTGGTTCTATTTCAGGATCTGCCATTGCCAACACGGTATCCACCGGGATGTTCACCATTCCCATGATGAAAAAAGCCGGGTTTAAACCCCATATTGCTGGCGGGATTGAACCGGCAGCTTCCATTGGCGGGATGTTCATGCCGCCGATTATGGGGGCCGGCGGATTTATCATGGCCGAGCTCACGGGTGTTCCCTATTCGCGGATTATGCTGGTAGCAATTTTCCCGGCCATGATGTACTTTTTCTCTGTTTTCTGCATGGTTCATTATGAAGCCAAGAAGGACAACATTGTTGGGGATAAATCCGAACATTCCGCCGGCTACATCTTTAAAAGGCAATGGTTCTATACCATTCCTCTGATCGCTATTACCATTCTCATGCTCACGGGGTACTCTCCCGGGTATTCTGCCATCATCGGCCTTGTTACCTGCGTGTTCATCAGCTGGGTCCGCCGGGATAAACCCATGGATCTTGGCATGGCATTCATTGTTACTGCTGTTTTCATGGTTTCCCTGATCAACATTGCCGTGGGCTCCAACGAGGGCGGAGTGCCTGAATGGGTGGGGTTGGCAATGGGTCTTGCCGCAACCCTTATCTTTTATGTCAAATACCCGAAACAGGTTAAACCAGGTCTGACCAATTTTCTGGATGCTGCCAGGTCCGGAACGGAGAACAGCCTGAAAATTGGGGCGACTGTCGGGGTCATCGGTATTATTATCGGGGTCCTGACCTTTTCCGGGCTGGTGCTCACCTTTGCCGACATCATGATTGAGCTGGCCGGGGGTTCTTTGCTGCTCACCATCATGCTGGTGGCTCTGGCCTCTCTGGTTCTGGGAATGGGGGTTCCGGTTACGGCGGCTTATCTAATTACTGCGGTTGTTGCAGTTCCGGCCCTCACCCATCTCGGGGTCAATGAAATTGCCGCCCACATGATCGTGTACTGGCTGTCCCAGGATTCCAATATCACGCCGCCGGTTTGTATTGCGGCTTTTGCAGGGGCCACCATTGCCAAGGCCAATATGTGGAAAACGGCATTTGCCTCTTTTAAGTTTGCCAAGTTTCTCTACCTTGGCCCCCTCCTTTTCGGGTATGTGCCCGGGTTCTCCCTTGACGGCAGCTCCATGGATATCGTCAAAGCCTTTGTTGCCATTTTCTTCGGTACCTGGGCCTACTCCTGGCTCCTGAGCGGGATCTGGATCAAGTATTTGAAAAATGCTTTTGGCAACAAGGCTGCAAGCTGATCTTTTTATAACCTGAGTCAAAATAAAACCGCCCCTGACGTGTCATTGCGTCAAGGGCGGTTTCGCTTTGAGTGCCAATACTTCTTTAAAAAAACGATGGTGTATGGTCACTGCCTCCATAAACTGATTCCCGGTCTACCCCGGAAGATACTTCTCAAAAAGAATATTTCAGTTTTTTATCTGGCGTTACCGCAATTGGAATGTTTACCCACGCACTTTATCCCAAAGCGTTTTTACGGTCATGGATTAAGGGGTTCCAGCCCGATTGAGTTCAGGAGGCTTGTGGTTGAAATCTTTGGTTGCCATATCAACCTTTTTGGTCCATAGTATTCAGAGCCGACACCAACAAGGATTTACATGAAAAGGGTACCAAGAAAACAGAACATATGGAAAATTTTAATCGGGTTATAGACTCTTCCATCGGTTACCTGGTGGGTCGGACATCTAGGGCCATCATCAAACGACTGAGTAAAAAATTTCAGGATGCCGGGTTCAACGTCAGTTACGAGCAATGGAGTATCCTTATCCATCTGTACAGAAAAGACGGCCAGACCCAGCAGGCCCTGGCAAGAATCGCAGTCAAAGACAAGGCCGCTATCACTCGGCTTCTAAATGTGCTTGAGAAAAAAAATATTGTACTCCGGGTGCCGGACCGCAATGACAGACGAAGTAAATTGATTTATCTGACCAACAAGGCCAAGGAGTTTAAGAGCGAACTCATCGCCCTGGTGGAAGAAATGCTCCATGAAGCCGAGCAGGGGATTTCATTTGAAGAAATGGAGCAATGCCGGACGACCCTTAATAAAATTTTCACCAACTTTGACCACCTGAATCATCCTCGACCCAAAAAATAAATTTATTTTAAAACTCTACCAGTTTATTTTGGATGGCATATCTGGATAAGTCTGAATTATTTCTCAGATTCAATTTTTTGAGCAACCGCGACCTGTAGGTATCAACGGTTTTAACCGAAATGTTGTAGGAGGTTGCAATTTCACGGTTGGTACTGCCGGTGGCCAGTTTTCTCAGGACCTGAAGTTCTCGCATGGACAGAGATTCTGTAAGGCTTTTGTCTTTATTTCCCCGGATCAGCCTCAGGGCAAGGGCTTCCCCTGCCTTCTCCGTGAGATAGCGGCCCCCGTTGTGAATCTTTTTCACGGCCGCCACCAATTGTTCCGGCGCGGATTGCTTGGTCACATATCCCATGGCACCGGCTTCAATGGCGCGGATCACATATTGTTCTTCCTCGTGCATGGTCAGGATGAGTACAGGAATCTGCGGGCAATAAGACGACATTCGGGTGGCCACCTCGAGTCCGTCCATACCGGGCATGGAAATATCGATTACCGCTACGTCCGGATGTTCTGATATAGCCTTGTCAAAGGCTGTCTCTCCGTCAGGGGCCTCCGCAATGACCTTGATGTCATTATCGTCTTCAAGTACCTTACGCAGTCCTTCTCTGACAATGCTGTGGTCGTCTGCAAGCAATACCCGTATCATAACCCTCCTGTTAACCTTATTTTGCAGGACACAAAGGTCCCTTTTCCAAGGGCCGATGTCATTTCGAATTTCCCCCCTGCCAGGTTGGCCCGTTCTTTCATGCTTTCCAGTCCAAATCCCTGACGGGTTTTCCCTTCTTCCTCGGGATTAAATCCGCATCCGTCGTCTTCAATGGTTAATACAATGCCTGCTGTATCCGTTCTCAACTCCACCAATATGGTGGTGGCATCCGAATGCCTGAGGGAGTTGGTTACGGCTTCCTGGCCTATCCTGTATAAGGCCGTTGCCAGGGTTTTGTCAATCTCGGGAATGTCATCATGGCGGAATACACAGGATACATTGGTCCGTTTTTCAAAATCTGAGACCAGGGATTCCAGGGCATCACAGAGACCCAGGTCATCCAAAACGCGGGGTCTCAGCCGGTAAGCCATATCCCGGACATCCTGGATGGTGGTATCGATCAAGGCGCTCATTTTTCCGGCTCTGTCTCCCGCGTTTCGGTCAATGGCAGACAGATAATTTTTTACCCAGACGGCATCAATGCGCAGGGCGGTCAGGACCTGGCCCAGGTGGTCGTGGAGTTCTCTGGCCACCAGTTCTTTTTCCCGTTCCTGGGAGGCAATGATATTTTTTGACAATTTTTTCAGATTGGCCTGGGCTGTTTCCAATTGGATCGTACGGCGTTGAACCTGGCCTTCCAGGTCCTGTGAGTATGATGATAATTGTTCTTTTGCCTTTTCCAGGTCTTTTTGCACCAGATTCTTTTCCGTAACATCAACGCTTACTGCCAGTGAGCGTATAATTTTCCCTTCAACATTTCTCACCCCATAGCAAGACAGGAGGGTTTCCATTTTATCCCCGTTTTTTTTTACGTAGGTATAGGGAACATCCCTGCAAAGCCCGATACTGAAAAACTTGGGGAAAATTGTTTCCAGGGCATATTGCTTGGACTCTGGGGTAAAGAATCGGGTTAAATGCTCGCCGACCACTTCCGACCGGTCATATCCCATCTCTTCAACCCAATGGTCCGATACATGGATAATCTTTCCCCTGAGGTCAATGGAATGGAGCATCACAGGTGTTTTGTGGTAAAATTGCCGATACCTTTTTTCAGATATTTTTAAATTTTTTTCAGCCAGTTTTCTCCTGGATAATTCTCTGGCCGCCATCTGGTAAAGCACGAACACCAGCATGCCTGCCAGAACCGAAATAACGACCACAATTGGGCCGATTACCTGGATAAAAGGGCCGGATACCTGCTTCTGGATTTCTTTTTGATCCCTCAGGGAAATCATTTTCCACCCTGGATAATTGGACACCTCTAGCGCTGAATAAAGATATTTTTTCCCCTGTCTGTCTAAAACTATTTTTTTGTCCATGGTTCGAAAGCCCGACCATTCCCAGGGGCCGTTTCCAAACTGGCGTGAATCTGCAATCCGGCTTAAATTTTCTTCATCCAGTGACCAGGACAATTTAAATCGGTATTCAGGTTTGTTCGACATAAAAATAACCCCTGTAGGGTCGGTAAACAACAGGGTTTCCTTTGATTTCGAAAGCAAGGTGGCTTCAAGGAATTCAATGGAAGATTTGATCACTGCCACCCCCAGGATATGGCGGCCGTCCCTGTCATACACCGGGTGACTGAAATATACCCCCCGTTTGTTTGAGGCGGTCCCCAGGGCCAGATATGTTGACGGTTCCCCCTTAACTCCCCGGCTATAATACGGGCGGAAGGAGAAATCATGGCCCACAAAACTGTCTGCGGCATTCCGGTTTGAAGAGCAAATGGTGATCCCGTTTTTATCCATGAGATAACTGACATCCAGGTTCATGGAACGTGTAAACAGGTCCAGGGTCTGGTTCGCGCGGTAAATGGTATTCAGATCGGTCTGTTCAAAAACCCGGATCAATTCCTTTGTTCCGGAGAGGGTTCTTACCGATTTTATGTGCTCGGACAGGTGAGTGGAAAATTGGCGGGTCAACAGGTTCAGTTTTGCGTATGCATTGGATTCTGTCTTTTGGAAAGCTGCCTCCCGGTAGGAATAGTAGTAGAGCCACCCCCCTGCGGAGGCTGACAAAAAAGCAAACATAGCCAGAATGAAAATGATAAGTCTTAATCGCATGGCGGCAGTATAGACCTGGACGGTCTTTTTTTTCAATGGGTTTATGAACCGGTCCGGTTCTGGTAAACTCACGTAAAAACAAACTTAGAGCAGGGGAGTCGGAAATATGGATACCATAACATTTAATGCGTTCTCATTTTTGCAAAAAAAACTTAAGGCCCGGAATCTTGGATTCTCCAATGTGAAAATTGATATAGGTAAAAATACCACTGCCATAGATCTGATTGATCAAATGGGGCTTACCCATGATGATGTAGAGATTGTATTTATAAACGGCAGGGTTAAATCCCAGGAAACCCTGCTTCAAGACAAGGACAGGGTTGCATTTGTTCCACATGGAACACCCGGGCCGTATCGTGTTTTGCTTGGATTTAAAAACAAAGAAATAGTTGATTCGGTGAGTGAGTCGGTGAAAGACCTGCCGAATTCATCAAATGAGTGATTCGCAGCTCCGTTGTTTCATTGCCGTGCCCCTGCCCGGCAGGATCAAAAAAGGACTGGCCGTGATACAGTCCGCCCTGAAGGGTCGTCCCATTAAAGCCGGCTGGCCCTCCCCATCCGGGTTCCACCTCACCCTCACCTTTTTAGGTAAAGTTCCCCTGCATAAAATTTCTGCTGTAGAATCTGCCATGGCTGTTGCTGCGGCTGAAACGCAATGCTTCAATCTCACCTTTGGCGCATTGGGTGCATTCCCCAGGCCGGACAAGGCCAGGGTTCTTTGGATCGGCCTGGATGAAGGTGCGGATGAATTGAAACGCCTCCGGCAGCGTATAGTTTCCCGCTTGAAAAAGGATGGCCTGCCCGTGGAAAATCAAAAATTCTCGCCTCACATTACCCTTGCCCGTATCAAACAACCGGTAACAGGCCGCAGTATTCAAACACTGATGAACCTTGTACCATATCCGTCCGTAAATATGTTTCCAGTAGGATGTATCCATTTGTACAAGAGTCAACTTGCCCGGTCAGGTGCCGTTCATACCAGTTTATGCGCCGCTAAGCTTTCCGGTTTTTTTGGATAATTCAGGCAATATTTTCATAAACGGTACCTCATTCTCTTCAGGCGTGATCTCCTCAACGGAAAAATATTCCATGTGGGAATCCATGCGGATGCTTGAATAAACACCGCCAAAGGTCGTTCCTTGGAATGCTTTACCCCGTATTTCTATGACAGGTGAATTTGTCCGCGATCTGGACCATTCCAGGCAGGCAAATATACTCTTTTCCAGTTCGAGTCTTTTTTTGATGGTTGCTGGGGTCAAGGCCTGAATTCTGTTTTTCAATTTGGCGGCAGCCTGGTCATGTGCTTTTTTGATCTTGTTCAGGTCTTTGAGACGTAAAATTGATTTCTCCATCCGTTTTTCAAAGTTGGAGATGAGTTTGAGAATGTTTTTTAACTGCCCCTTATCCAGGCCGGCTTTTTTCTTCTTGAACTCAGAAACCAGGCGTTCTTTTTTCTGTTGGGCCCTGTCGTGGAAAATTTTTAACTCGACCATCTTTTGAAAAATTCTTTTGGCCTGATTTTTTTCTTCCCGCCGTTCCTCTTCCAGGTCAGTTAGGGCTTTGGTGGCTGTCTCAATTTCGTTCAGAAAAGATGCTATCAAAACCAGTATATGGTGTTCTCCGCCTGCTGTTATTTTACAGGGCTCGGTCTTCTCACTGCCTGTCCCAGCCAGGATAACGCCGTTTTTGGCATGGATTTCAGATGCAATGACCCTGCAATCCGGGCTGTTCACCATGCCGCTGCAGCGGATGTCCGAATCAAAAATTTCATTTTTTACATATACCGTGCCAAAAGTTTCTATTCTGCAATTGTGAAGATACCTGGCATGGACATCTCCCTGGGTCCGTATCAGAGCATCAGTTATCCCCACATCTGTCCTGATGTCCCCTATGGCATCAATGGTTGCTCCCCGGATTTCCCTCGCCATTATCGTACCTGCCGTAACCGGATAGGCGCCGGTGATTGTTCCTGAAACCGTCATATTTGCGTAGTCTTCCAGGGGGCCATAGCGCTGGTCGGCATCTTCAAGTACATGGATAATGGGATGGATATAGACAAAGCGTTCAACAGAAAGGGCCGGAACTCCGGTTTTTGAGGCAATGATACCGGATTTATCCCTGGACAGTCGTGTGCCGCTCCCGCATCGGATGGTAAAATCCAGGTCTGAAACGGCAGCGGATGTTTTGTTGTATATATTTTTTTTCTGGCCGATGTTCCGCCGGGAATCCTGATGGGCCAGCAGTTCTCCTTTCCGTTTTTCGCCCTTGTCTGTTAAATCCTTATCAAAATTTAATTTCAGGTGTCTGGCATCACGCAGTTCCGCAGAATAATCGTTTCTTGCCACGGCAAATCTGGATAACCCATAGTCCAGGCAGCATTGTATCAAAGCATCTGGAAAACACCCTTTGATAACTTTTTTAGATTTCAGAAGAGATTTAATATCCCCAAATTCCGGCGTGGCCCCCTTATCCCTGTCGATTTCTATCCAGGCCGTCATGGCATCCCCGCTCACGGATAATGATATAACAGGTTTTATCTCCCGGGCAGATATCTCTTCTGTTCTGCCTTGTTCCGCCAGGATAATATTTCTTTGTTCAGGGGTGATGAATTCAAGGGCGACCATGATGTCCCCAAGAATTTTGATGGTCTTTTTTTGTTCAAAGGCCTCTTCCTGGATCTCTTTGGCTTGCACAACCTCCCGTTCCGAGGCCAGGCCTTTTTCAACCACGGCCGCCGAGAATTCCTCATCCAGTGCCTTTATTCTCAAAAACTCCTGCTCATAGCCTGACAGATGCAGGTTTGAATTGTCATCTTCTTTACTATGGGCTGTCCTAGTCCGGACTAAAATTTCTTTTGATTTTTTATCGAAAAGGGTTTGTTCCTTCAGGATCTGGTCTTTTTGCTTGACAGTGATAACCCCATCTGCCACCAGAATATCTCCCATGAGTTTTTTCAGCCGGGATTCCTTGAATTCTTTTTTTTGAATTTCCAGGGCGTGCCGGATATCATTCGGTGTAGCAAATCCTTTTTTTACTGCAATTTTCCCGAATTCTTCTCCTTTGCGGCGTATGATATGGTATTCACGAATCAGTTTGAGCAGGTCTATTTGATATGGGGTGGCCATCTTTTGGCCAAGAAGAAGTTCGCCATAGTCAGGCTCTCTCTTTTCTTTGGCCACAAGGGCATATAGGCGATTCAAATGGGAGAACTGGCCCTCTGTTATGGTCCCGTATTGAAGGGCCAGCCGTGCGATGGACGGAATATTTTCAAAATTCTCTGCCATGGGTTCCATTCCAGGAATTAAGGTGATAATCAGGCTGGCTAAGAATAAAGAAATTCATCTTTAAAGTAAACGATAAGATTTAACATAGGCAGCTGATATCCACGTGGCTCTCAAAATGCTCTTTCAACAAGGTATAATCCTCTTCTTTTTTGTCGGCCAGGCCCTGTTCCAGGTTAATTTTCTTTGTGTCGATCCCGATCATGCCCAGCCATTTGCCGCAGATTTCCGGATAATCAAAAAAACCGTGAATATACGTCCCAGCCACCCGCCTGTCTTCCCTGAGGCACCCGTCTGAACCTTCACAGGTTTTTTGGTTCCTTGCTGTAATCCTCACCATGGGGCTGCCGCTCAGAACATAAGTTTCTCCCATGTGGATTTCATAACCAGAGCCTCGGGCACCTTCCCAGGTAAAATCGCTCAGAGTCGTTGTTTTGGGCGCTTTAAGGCGGGTTTTCACAGGGAGCAACCCAAGCCCCTCGGTTGTCCCAAAGCGGCCTTCAAGCCCATCAGGGTCGTCCACTTTTTCTCCCAGCATCTGGTAGCCGCCGCAGATGCCGAGAATGTGGCCACCTTTGTCAACATAGGAAATCATGCTCTTTTTGAAAAATTTATTGGTCCATTCAAGATCAGCCCGGGTGTTTTTGGATCCCGGAATAATTACGGCTTTGAACCTGGACAGATCCCCGGGTTTGTCGATAAACCTGACATCCAGCCCTTTCATGGCGGACAGGGCATGAATATCGGTAAAGTTTGCGATGTGGGGCAGACGGACAACTGCTATGGATGGGATGTTGGGATCGATTGGCCCCTCATTGTTGCATGCTTCGATTTCAACTGAATCCTCGGCATCAATCCTGAAATGGGTGTACCAGGGCAGCACACCCAATACCGGTGTCCCTGTACGCTTCTCAATCCAGTCCACCCCGTCCTTGAAAAGGGCAATATCCCCCCTGAACCGGTTTACAACAAATCCCTTTATCCTGTCCCTGTATTTCGCTGGCAGGCAGTCCAGGGTGCCCACCAGTTGGGCAAACACTCCTCCCCTGTGTATATCTGCTGTGAGAATAACATCGGCATCCGCATATTCGGCCATGGCAAAATTGACAATATCACTGGGCATGAGGTTGACCTCAGCGCATGATCCTGCCCCCTCAAGGATTATCCTTTCGTATTGCCCGGATAGCCTGTCAAATGCCTGGCAAGCTTCTTTATAATAAAAACTTTTGTTTTTATGGTAATCCATTGCCGTATGGTTGCCGTGGACCAGGCCGTTCAGCACAACCTGGGACTGTTTTTCCCCAGTGGGTTTGAGCAGGATGGGATTCATATCCACATGGGGGGAGATCCTTGCAGCTTCTGCCTGGACAATCTGAGCCCTTCCCATTTCCAAACCTTCCGGGGTAATCCCCGAATTATTGGACATATTCTGGGATTTAAAGGGGGCCACCTTCTCTCCGATATCCGCCAGGCTGCGGCAGATGGCTGCGGCCACGATACTTTTTCCCACATCTGATCCCGTACCCAATACAGCAATGTTTTTTTTCATTTTTCAATGCCCACCCGGGCCGTAACACCCTTTTTGTAGTAATGCTTGATCTCTTTCATCTCAGTAATCAGGTCCGCCGCTTCCTTGATTTTTTCCGTGGCCCCCCTTCCAGTGAACACAAGTTCCACGTGGTCTGGCTTCAATTCAATGAGCTGGAGGAGTTCGTCTTCGGAAAGGAGGCCGCATTTGCATGCCACATTGGCCTCTTCGGCAATAACCAGCCCATGGTTTCCGGCTTTTATGATACCCCGCAGCCGCTTATAGCCTGCCCTGCAACTTTCCTTTTCCGCTTCGGAAGGATTGTTTATAACGAACTTCCCTGCTCCGTACTGCTCAACATCGATATTGTCGAATTTTGACAGGGCTTTGATCTCGGAATAGTCCCCCTGTTTCATGAACTGGACAATAAACACATTAAGGCCCGCACCGGCCGCCCGGACGGCAAGTCCAAGGCTGGCCGTTGTTTTTCCTTTCCCGTCACCTGTATACACCTGAACATAGCCCTTCATTCCGCCCACTCCTGTATCTGAATTAATCTGAGTATTTTTTTGTATAACCCCTGGGGGTGAATAAAAAGTCCATATATCTCATTGAGGCACTTGAACCAATGAAAATCACCGTCTGCATTCCCACATCTGCCTTGTCCATGTCTTCCAGGGTTGTGAATTCGATTTTCTGGTTGTCCCTCATGGCCCCTGTGACCACGGCCACCGGCACATTGCCCTTCCGGTGTTCCATGATCAACTTTTTGGCCCTGCCCAGTTGCCAGTCCCGTTTTTTGCTTTTGGGATTGTATAGGACAATGACAAAATCTGCCATGGCTGCACAGGAAATACGTTTTTCTATGGTTTCCCAGGCCGTGAGAAGATCACTCAGGGAGACGGCTGCAAAATCATGGGTTAAAGGCGCACCTGCCAGAGCTGCCCCTGCTGCCAGGGCCGGGATACCCGGCACCACCTCGACTTCAAGCACCGGCTTGCCGGTGTTTTGTCCGGACCGGCCAATGGGTATATTCCGGTTTTCGCAAAGCTCAAAGACCAGGCCTGCCATGGCGTAAATTCCGGGATCCCCTCCGGATACAAGGGCGCAGCTCTCACCGGCCAATGCTGTGTCAATGGCCTGTTCCACACGGTCAATTTCCTTCATCATTCCCGTGGAAATAATTTTTTTATCCTGCACCAGGTCCCGGATAAGTTCAATATAGGTGGTATATCCCGCAATGCAGTCTGCCTGTTGAATCACCTCTTTGGCCCTGCCGGAGATATGATCAGAGTTTCCAGGGCCTGTGCCCACCACATAAAGCTTCATTCCGCCAGAGCCACTGCCAGGGTTACATCCTTGGTCTTTTTTTTGGGGACAATCAGTCTTCCCTGGTTTGCTCCCAGTATCGCTGCTGCTTCGCATACGCTCTTCACTCCTAAATATTTTTCCGCCATCTTTGACGGATTTTGAATGGTATCAACACTGTTTAGCTCGTCTTTTTCATAAAAATGGACAGTGCAGTTCAGTTTTTCAGCCAATTCCAGAATTCCTGCCTCGTCGGCCTTTACCGATGTGGTGGCCAGGGCGGCAATGGAATTGATGCTTAGGTTTTCTTTTTGAAAGGTTGTATTTAAAAATTCCAGCATATCAGCCATGGGGGTGTTTCTGTTGCATCCAATGCCCACTGTCAGAATTTTCGGTCTCAATATCAGTGTTTCACGTGAAACCTTCACGATCTCCCATGTGCAGATAACGTCCGGCGTCTGGCACCCTTCTACTGCAACCGAGAATTCAGGAAGGGTTGGGATCAAAAGATTCTTCGGATCTGCTATGGATAAGGCTTCTCCTTTTAACAGTTTCATGTTCGCAGTTTTGATTGCCCCTGGGTTCTCAATATCCAGACCTGCCTCTTTGGCGGCCATGTCCATGGACGGCAGGTCGTTTATATCAGTAGCTGTGGTGATTACAGGGGTTGCGTTGACGACTTTTGCCGCTTTTTTTGCCAGTTCATTGCCCCCGCCGAGATGACCGGAGACGAGACTGATGGCGTGAAACCCCTTTTCATCCATCACCACCACGGCCGGATCAGTCATTTTTGATTCCAGCAGAGGGGCAATCAGTCTCACGGCAATCCCCGTGGAAAAAATAAAGATATGGGATTTAAATTCACTGAACCGGAGGTGGATTTCCGGTTTAAGCTGGGAAAAGGGTGTCAGAGATGTTTTGCTCACAAGACTCAGGTCCTTTGACTCTTTTTCCGGTACAAACAAACACGCCCCGGAAAAACCAGCACAAAGGGACAATCCCAAATTAATTCCATTGGGGGTAATGGCCCATATGGCGAGGTCCGTTATCATTTTTTATTCTTTGCCCTGTCGATATCCATGGGTGAAGCTTGCGTCATAGAGTTTTGATTTAATCAGTGCCATGTTGCCCTGGCAGGCTTCTACAACTTTTCCCACGATGATCAGTGCGTGGCGGGTAATTTTTTTTTCTTTGCAGGTAGCGGCCAATGCCTTGATTGGAGTGTAATAGAGCTGCTCTTCAGGATGGCTGACCTTATAGGCAATGGCGCAGAGACTGTCTTTTCCGTAATTGGCAGCCAGGATGGATTCTACTTTTTCAGCCAGACCGATGCTCAGGTAAATGGCCATGGAGGACTGGTGGGCTGCCAGTTTCTCAAGGGCCTCTGCCTCGGGAACCGGGGTCCGCCCTGACATTCTGGTCAAAATAAGTGTCTGAGTAACCTCGGGCAAGGTGTACTCCATCCCCATGGCGGCCGAGGCAGCAAAGGCCGCCGTGACCCCGGGGATAACGGAATACGGGATATCCAATGCCTGCAGCTCTCTGATCTGTTCAAAGATGGCCCCGTATAATGCCGGGTCTCCGGTATGGAGGCGGACCACTTTTTTCCCGGCACGGACTTCTTTAACCATGGTGGCGATAATCTCTTCCAAGGCCATACCGGCAGAGGAGATTGTTTTAGTGTGGGTGCCTTTCCAGCAAAGTACGGCTTCGGGAACCAGTGAGCCTGCATAAACTACCAGATCCGCATGTTCAATGGCTTTCATGGATTTAATGGTCATCAGTTCTGGATCGCCCGGGCCGGCCCCTGCAAAGATAATTGGATGAATACTGTATGTCATTGGATGTTTACCTTGTGAGATTTGGGTTTGCTGCCTGATATAATCCAGACAGGGTTGAGTGCGTTTAATCGTGTACCGTAGGGCATGGGTTTGGACCTGGAAATCTGAACCTGGATCATCTGGGGTGAAAACCCTTTATCCTTCAATGTTTTCACGGCCGCTTCCATGCTTTCCATGACCACTGTATTGATGACAATGGTTCCTCCTTTTTTGATCCGCTTGCAACAGCATTCAATAATCCGGTTGAGGTCTCGGCCACCACCACCAATGAAGACACGGTCTGGAGTTTTGAGGCCTTCATGACCTGAAGGAAAGTTCAGGTTCACCACTTTAACGTTTGACTGATGAAAAATCTTAATATTGTGGATGATGTCAGGCAGCCGGTCTCTGTTCTTTTCAACAGCATACACCTGACCCCAGGGGGCCTGCATGGCTGCCTCTATCCCAACGGACCCGGATCCTGAACCGATATCCCAGAGCACATGGTCTTTTCTGGTCAGCCTCAGCTTTGATAACGAAATACTCCTGACTTCGGATTTTGTAATCAGCCCTTTGGTGTGACGGAAAAATGCATCGGGCATTCCCGTATATGTTTCATGTGAAACAATTTTCTTTTCCGGGTGGAAACGAATGAGAATAACAAGGTTGGGATGTGCAAATGTCTGGTCTTTGACCTGCCTGTAATCAGTGAACCAGGTGATTTTCTCCAGATCAGAATCCCCTAAATTTTCCAGCACACAAACCCGGAAACCGTCAAGTTCATTTTCAATGAGTTTGTTTGCAATGTAGGCTGGGTCTTTTTTTGGCCCCGTTAAAAAGGCAATTTTATTTTCAAGGGCCAGGGAGGAAAACATAAAACCATGATCTGAGCTGCTGTGAAAGCTGATAACCTTTGCATCGTGCCAGGGCTGGCAGATGGCAGCGAATGCAGCACCAACAGAAGTGACGTTAGGGTGGATGGTGAGATGACCTGCCGGGATTTCTTTTCCAAGGGTGGCGCCGATACCGTAAAAAAGTGGGTCTCCGGAAGCCAGGACCACAATTTTTTTTGTATCCATCTCGGCCTTGATCATATTAATGACAGCGGGTATGTCCGACCCAACGGGAAATGTTTCTCCACAATGATCTGGAAACATGGCAAGGTGACGCTTCCCGCCAACCAGAATATCTGAATCCTGGATAAGCTCAAGATGGTGAGAGGTTAAATCCATTTTGCCCTGTCCGATGCCGATTATGTGCACACTGTTCATGTCAAGCCACCCAATAGTAAATTAATCCGGTTAATATCAGACTGATGATCCGGAAGAATTGACCGGACAGCAGCAATTGCAGTCCCATTTTAGGAGAAAAAATCCCCATATACCTGGGAATCTGGTGCCGGAGGGCCCGGATGGGAAAGGCCAGGATATTCCCCGTCAACAGTGCCAGCACCGTCTGTTTGACGGTGAGCACACCAGCATCCATCAGAGCGCCGGCTGCGGCAAATCCCGATGTAAATTCAGCCGCAAAGCTTAAAATAACAATGGATAAGGATTCGACCGGCATGATCTGGGTGCTGATATGGCTTGATAGTGTACGGTTCAACGCATCAAAGGCCCCATTGAGATGAAGCATGAAAACCATGGTGTAAATGGGAAGAACCCATACCAATATATTGATGATCCGTGCCGGCAGCCGTTGTTTAATTCTGTCCATTACGTCCTTCACGCCTGCCCTTTGGGATTTACCTGGCCCTGAATTGCTTTCCGCTGGACGGCTCTGTTCAGGCGGCTTCCTTCCCAGATAAAAGTGACCGAACAGAAGAAACAAAAAGGTCCTGAGCAGGGTGGCCAGAAAGGTAAGAAGAAAATACAGGGCGCCTGCCAGGCCGGTGAGGGGCAGGACAATGAACATGGTGGTGGGCAGATGAAGAAAAAATGCTGGAAACTGGTTGAGGTAATTGGATAAAAAAAGCTGAAGCTTGGAGATCTTTTTATCTTCATAAAAATCAAGGAGCATAGCATTGGCCGCTGCGCCGGATAAAAACGCAGTGGTAAAGGCTGCGCTGCAGTGATGCCCCATCCTGGCAAACCTGAAAAAAGGTCTGGCAAGAACCGCAACTTCCCTTGTCCAGCCGAGGACTTCAATGGCCTGTCCGGCTGCCAGGCCGATGCAGATAAACATGATCAAACGACTTAAGGGCAATGCCAGGCGTCTGCTCAGGATGGACAGGGTCAGGGTGTCAAAGGCCATAAGGCAGAAAACCAGGACTGCAAGGGAAAAGACCAGGGAGATGCCAAGCTTTTTTAAGTGAATTTTGGGTTTAGTCTTGGACTGTTTCATTTGGAGGCCAGAATCAATGTCCAATAGTCAGGGTCACGGGTTTCAAGATCCCCTATGTTTTCAATAATGGATTCATGGGGGCGCCCGCATTTTGAGACAGCCACACTTCTTTCGTATAATCCGGCGTCTTTGAGGGATTGATTGATATCCACGATGTTTTTGTATGCTTTGACAATGGCGACATTCTCAACCCCCTGGATCTTGCGGATCTGTTCCCCCCCATATGCGCCGGAGGTTACCAGAAGAGACTCCTCCCCTTCGACCAGGATGCGGTTGAGTCGGGCTGCAGCCGCATGGAAAGAGGTAATTCCGGGAATTGTTTCAATGTCGGCTTCCGGCATGATGCATTTCATTTTTTTCAGGATATACCCGAAGGTGGAATAGGTGGTGGGGTCACCCAGGGTAAGGAAGGCAACTGTCTTTCCCTGTTTCAGTTCTTCTGAGATTTCCTTTGCATTGGCTATCCATGCCGCTTCGACTTCATCGGAGTGTTTGGTCATGGGAAACCCAAGCTGCCTGGTGACTGCCAACTCTGATATATAAGGGGATGCAATTTCTACAGCCAGGCTGTAGGGGTTCTTGCTGGAGGCGGCTGTGAAAATAATGTCTGCCTCTTTGATTGCCCTGACCGCCTTTACGGTTATCAGTTCAGGGTCTCCGGGGCCGACACCGACACCAAATAATTTTCCTGCGGGGTTCATAAGGTTTCCTCTTTAAATGTTGTGGATGTAAATATATCAGGGTAAAGCATCTTTCCTATGGTTAGTATCCCCTGGTAAAGCCTCGGTACCGGCCTTGATACCATGCTTTCGTCTATGAGATAAACCTGGTTTTCCTTTACGGCCTTGATGATTTGAAATCCGGGTTCATTGAGAATGTCGGATTTTCTGATGGGATTCATGATACCCTTCTGGGCCAGGAACACATCGATATCTCGGGCCTTTGACAGTATCCGTTCCTTTCCATAGATGGCCACATTGGTATTCCTGGATGCCTTGGCATCGGAGGCAAGATTGATGCCGCCGGCTGTTTCAAGGGCAAATATGGGCATGGCGCCGGAGGTGAATGTCCGCATTTTCCTGTGAATGGCCTGGAAGTACACCCGTTTTTTAGGGCGGATCTCTCTTGTCTTTTCTTGGATTTGACGGATGTTTTCTTTAAACAAGGAGACCAGAGCTTGAGCCTCAAGGGTTTTGCCGGTGAGCCTGCCCAGGGAGATCCAATAACCATACACGTCTTCAATGGCGGCGGGCTGAAATGAAATTACGGTAATGCCGTAGGCCCGAAGCTGGCTGACAAAACCGGGATACCCGTTTTCAATCATGGGCCGGATGAGTACCAGGTCCGGACGGAGGGCCAGAAATTTTTCTGGATCATCATGGTAGGAAAATTTCTGTTTGGTTTTTACCTGCGCAGGATAGGTATCGTTAATGGACACCCCAATAACCTGCTTATCTGCACCAAGGTAAAAAAGGTTCTCCGTATGGGCACCGTAAAGTGAAATAATCCGTTGGAAGGGACGGGTAAACTCATGGATCCGCCCCTTGTTATCGACAACGGCTTGGGCCATGGACACCCTGGCCAGGCAAAGGAGTACGGCCATGCCTGCCAGTATCGTAGTAAAAATTCGGGACAGGTTATGAGGCTTTGAAATAGGCTTGCTTGGCCTGGGTGTAGTCATTAAACTCTACCTTTGCATCTACGTTAAATACGGTCCTGATATTTTCACGGGTGAACACTTCAGCCGTTTGACCTTTGGCCAGGATTTGTCCTTTTTTTAAAAACACCAGACTGTCGGACCAGGCTGACGCCAGGTTCAGGTCGTGGAGTACGGCAATCACGGTTTTTTTTGCTTTCTGGACCTGTTCTTTCAGCAGGCCGAGCAGATGGAGGGTGTGACGGATGTCCATGTTGGAAAATGCCTCATCAAGGAGGAGCACCGGTGTGTCCTGGCACAATGCCCTGGCAAAGATACACCGCTGTTTTTCACCTCCGGACAATTCAGTTATTTTTCTCTGTCTCAAATGGGAGATCCCTGTTTGGTCCATGATTTTGTCGGCCATGTCCAAGTCTTGAATTCCGGGGTTGGAAAACCGGTCTATATAGGGGTGTCGGCCCATGAGCACCACTTCCCGAACGGTGAATGGAAAATTTACAGCATAATTTTGGGAGACCAGGGCAATGGACTTTGCCAAATCCCTCTTCCCCAGTTTTTTGATGGGAATCTCCCCCACCAGAACATGGCCCCGATCCGGGGGGAGAAACCCGGAAATAATATCCAGAAGGGTTGTCTTGCCGCTGCCATTGGGCCCGATAATGGAGTGGAACCCACCCGTCTGGAAGTCGCAATTGATATCCCTAAGGATAGGAGTGTCCCCATAGGAAAAGCCGGTATTTTGGATGGAAATACTCATCTTTTTTTCTTAGCTCATCCTGCTTTGTTTGAAAATCCAGCAGAACACGGGACCACCGGTGAGTGCCGTGAGAATACCGATGGGAATTTCATTGGGCAGCACCGCCCGGGTAATGGTGTCGGCCACAAGGAGCAAAACAGCTCCGGCCAGCAGGGATACGGGTAAAAGCCTCCGGTTGTCAGGGCCGGTTATAAAACGGACCATATGTGGAACCAAAAGGCCCACAAAGCCGATAATTCCGGAAATAGATACACAGACCGCCGCCAGCATGGATCCGGTTACCAGGAGTATAATGGTGACTTTTTTCAGATTCACTCCGAGACTTGCGGCTGACCGGTCCCCAAGTGAGATCAGGTTCAGGTCCCTGGCATAATAAAGGGCAATTGAAAACCCGAAGATGAGAAAGGCAAGCACCACCCAGAAGTTGGCCCAGGTCTTGGAGGCAAAGCTGCCCATGAGCCAGAAAATGATCACCGAGACCTGTTCATTGGCAATGAATTTCAAAAAGCTGATACCGGCGGATAAAATGGCAGCAACGATGATGCCTGATAAAATCAGATTGTTGGAGGACAGCCCACCAGACCTCTGTCTGGGAGACCAGGACAAAAAAACCACAAAGAAAAGGGTGGCGCCGGCGCCCATAAAGGCAAACAAAGGGATGGAGACATAGGTGGCGGAGAGGTTCAGCAGAATGGCAATGCTGGCCCCGAATGCGGCGCCGGCAGAGACCCCAAGGGTGTATGGGTCTGCCAGGGGATTGAGCAATATACCCTGGAACAAAACGCCGGAGACGGACAATGCTGCACCCACAGCCGCACAGGTCAGAATTCTAGGCAATCTTACATCAAAGATAACCGCAGCATAGGTTTCCGCCATGGCAATATCCGGGAGGCTGCCATTGATCTTGCTGGCAATCACCGAAAGCATGTCTTTCATGGGAATGGATAGAAATCCCATTGATAGGGAGACCATGATCATGAGGCTCAGGATGCATATAAAGCTCAGCACCCATATCCTGGTTTTTCCGGAGCCTTCCGTCGCTCCGGTCATGGACGCCTCCATGTGCCGGGGCTACCCGGCCTGTCTGGCTGCCTGCAAGGGCTATGTTGCCTATAATATGTCAAAAGGAAAAATCCTGGGCCCATAAATAAAAAAACCGGATCAAGTGATTGATCCGGGAACCGTATTTTTCCACAGCACTGATGATCCGCACCTTCCGGGTGCTTTGTCGTATCATCTTTTCAGGCAGGTCTTCTGGCTTCCGGATCAATTTACTGTCCACCCCTTCCCAATGGTTGCGTTCATCAGTGGTAATAGTGGCGTTCATCCCCGGTCACAGCGGCGGGTCCGTTCCTGAATTTCACAGGATTCCCTTTTAACTGCATAAAGCAGCACCTAATAATGCGTTAAACTATCCTTTAACCCCTTTGGTGTCAAGGAAAAAGGCCTGGATGAGGAAGGCTGAAAAATGGGAAAAACCTTCAAAATTAGTTTGTTAACTTATTTCCCGGCAAAAATTTTAGAGTGGAGGACATTCATCCCGTTGAATCCCCAGGGCAGGGAAAAGGCCAAAGACAATACCACGGAGAAAAACTCGGTATAAAAAATGGCCGCCATGATGGCTACCTGGTATTTAATGGCCACAATTGGTAGGGAACCGCCGAGGATCTGGCCGGTCATCATGCCGGGAAGAGAAACCAGGCCGATGGTGGCCATGGAGGCAATGGTCGGGGTAACCGCCGATGCAATGCTTTTTCTGGCCCAGGGTTTCAAGGCCTCAAACCGGCTACCGTAGAGCGCCAGGGTGAACAAATACTCTTTTTCCTGTTTTTTGATGCCTGAATAAAATTGGTCCAGGCCGATGATAAGACTGCGAAGGCAGTTCCCCAGAAGCATGCCGCCGATGGGAATAAGGTAGCGGGCATCAAAGAGGGAAGAAAGTTCAATGACCACCAGGTCAAAGAAAAACAAAATAAGTGTAAAGGGAATGGTCAGGGCCAGGAACAGGGGGATAAAAAAGGTGGTGACTTTCAAGTTGCTGGATCTTAATACCGTATAGCAGGCAATGACCACCATGAGCAGCAGATAGGCAATGTTCAGTAAAGGGGAGTTGAACCGGAAAAGAAATTCCAGGTAAAGCCCTACGAACCCAAGCTGGATGCACATGCGGGTGGCACCGGTTACAATGGCTTTATTCAATCCAAGTCTGAGGTATCGGCCGATAAACAGGACAGGCACAAGAAAAAGCAGAAATGAGAGCAGTGAGAGGATGCTGAGGTCTTGGGCGCCCATGGCTATCTCCAGTTGAATTTTGTGATATCGGGATGCGCTTCCCACACCCTGTCGTGGGATACAACCAGAATCGTTTTATCCATGGCCGTGATGTAGTCGACCACAATTTCTTTCATGGCATCATCCAGGGCCGAGGTGGGTTCATCCAGAAGCCAGATCGGCCGGTCCAGCAGAAAGCCCATGAGCAGCCCGAGGCGCTGGCGCTCACCGCCGGAAAGAACGGGAATTTTTTTTTCCAGCAGGCTCGGAGGCAAGTCCAGAAGGGTTAGAAAATGGCCCAGGGAATCTATAACCAGCGGGTGCTCCCTGTTGAGGCGCTCAAGCCTTGCGATCAGGGTGCGGCCAGTCTCATGGGGCAGGTCCACATCCTGGCTCAGGTAAAAAAAACTGTTTCGGATCTCCCTGATATGCGTCTTGTCAAGGGCAAGGCCGTTGATACGGATATTACCTGTATCCGGCTGTGCAAATCCAAGCAACAGTTTGAACAGGCTTGTTTTTCCGGATCCCGAACGGCCCTTGATCAACATTTTTGTTCCCGAATTAATCTCCATGGAAAAGTCAGAAAATACAGGGTTCCCATCCATGGTGAAACTCATGTCTTGTATCGAAATCATAGGGCACCAAAGAAATAACTTAAAGGTTAAAGGGGGAGGCTGAAGGTTGGCTGCACTCATTCAAAGAGAGACAATGCCATTGACCTGTATTATATTGGATTCGGTTTAATGCCATGCGTACCCCTTTATATTTTAACCGAGTATTTCCCGATTTTTCGAGCAGATGGGAAATAAAAACATCCAGCGATCCCCCATGGGAGACCACCAATACGGTTTGATCGGAGTGGGCAAGGGCAATCTCTGAGAGAGCTTCGGTCATCCTTTTCTTGAGCCCGATTATTGTTTCAACTTCGGTTAAAAAAGACAGAGTCTCATAGATGGGTGAGCGTTCCTGTTTAATACTCCGCCCTTCCCTCAGACGGATATCCTGTATAATTTCAAGGGATTTTTGTTGGGCCGTGGGCCAGGCCGTTTGATAGGCTCGTTTTAAATCGCTTGTATAAACGGCATGGATGGTTTCCGTGGATAGATGTTTTGCCAGGTGTTCAGCCATTTTTCGACCCCAATGGTTTAGAGGTACATCTGTATGGCCCTGTACTCTTCCCTCAACATTCCAATGGGTTAAGGCATGGGAAACAAGAATAATCCGGGTAGCCATGGTTTATTCAGGGGTAAGCCAGGAGTCTTCACCCGAAGTGACCTTTTCTTTAAACAAAATCGCTCCGATATCAAGAATGGCCTGAATTTCAGGCCTGCACCCATATTTTTCAGGAACCTTATTCTGCCAGCGGTCCGAGGCAATATAGTCCTCAAGCTCTTTTTGAGAATTAAAGATATACATGGCACCCCACTCATTTTTTTCCTGGTTTACCCACCAGGTTTTGGCATATAGGGAAGACATGTCTTTAAAATGTGGATAAGACCCCAGATACATCTCTCTCATTTTTTTAAGCTCAACAGGATTTTTGGGCCGGAATACAACCCATAGTGCTTTTTTTTCCATGGACAAACTCCTATCCCTTATATCGGATACCGGTTATTTGATCAGTTTTAAAATCAAACAGCACCTTTGTGACTTCATTATTTTCTATTATTACCTGGTCGGCCAGGGTGACCTTCCCAATGATATCGGCATCAATGTTCCTCTCTGTAAATAGATCCAATACTTTTCCGGAATTTTCAGGATTTACAGCAAGAACAAACCCAAAGCTCTGAAAACAATGAAGCCAGTCAATGAGATCTATGGTGTCCGGTTTGGGGATCTTGTCCAGGTTTATGGTCCCGCCTTTTCCTGAATTTTCCAGAAAAATTGAAACCGTACCCAGGATACCGGCATTGCTGATATCCTTTGCAGCACATGATAAGCCCTGTTCTGCAATCAAAGGCAAGGCCTCAAGTCGATGCAGCAGTTCGTCTGGCGTCTTACCGGAATTGGCATCCCAGCTGGTAACGGACCGGCACCCTCTTTTTCCGGTAAGGTCCACGGCCAGAATGAGATCATCCCCTTCCACGGCTCCATGGCTTCTCAAAGTTTTTTTGGCCACCCCTAAAATAGCCACACTTAGTGAGGGTGTCTGTATCTCGGGATCTGGATGCAGATGCCCGCCCAACATGGGAACCTGAAGTTTCTGACACCCTTTTTTTATCCCCTCCACGATCAGGGAGCGCTGTTTTTCATCTCCGCTTGCCAGAACATTGACCATGCCGATGGGTCGTCCCCCCATTGAATAGATATCATTCACTGTAACCATCACCGATGCTTTGCCTGCAGCATAGGGTTCGTTGATAATCAATCCTGTCATCATCCCGTCTGTTGCAAACAGCAGATATTCGTCTTTAAAGGGAATCACAGCAGCATCATCGCCAAAATTGGGCAGGGCGTTCCCATACATTTGCGTGGCAGACAGTTTTTCAACTACATCTTTAATGGGGCGTTTGCGGATCAGGCCGACATAATTTCTAACAGATTCAACAATTGGGTCTAAAGGGGTGTCATTCATATATCCATATCTTTCGGGACCAGGTTTAAATTGACCCTCATTTTTTGATGGGGGCGCCCAAAATGGTCTTTAACAGATTCCATGGGGGTCCATCCCAGGTTTAAGAAGAAAGGTATATTTTTTTCCTGAATAAGGGCGGTAAACACATCACAACCTTTTTTTTGAACCCGTTTCATGGCTTCCCGGACCAGACAAGAACCGGCCCTAGTGGATCTGAAGTCTTTTTCAACAGCAAGCCGTCCTCCAATCCAATGATTCTTTTGTGTCCCGTCACGATACACCCGAACGGTTCCAATAATTTCTTTGTCTTTTTTGGCCACCAGATGAATGGAGCCTGTATCATTTTCATCCTCGTCCGTCAGATCAAACATTCCTTGCTCATCAACAAACACTTTTTTTCGAATTTTCAAGGCCTGGGATATTTCAAACCGATTCCGGGCTGAATGGCAGACCAGGGGGACTTGTTTTTTTTCATAGGAGGATAGTGTGGAACATGCACCGCATCGGGCACATCCGGCCAGTATTTTATCCGTTGCAATACCTTTGTTCTGGAGAATTTTGCCAACACTATGATAGAGTTGCTTCATAATATCCGGGCCAGGCGGTTTTGCCGTGGCAAGTTTTGAACCCGGAATTGGACGAAGGGGAACAACAAAGGGGTAAACGCCAAGATCTGCAAGAAATTCACTACCCCAGGCAATGGAGGTCATGGATTCTCCCAGGCCCGCAATAATAAAACTGCTCACCTGATTGACACCAAATAATTGAACCGCTTTTTTCCATGCTTTTTCATAATGGTTCAAACCAATTTGTGCCTTGGCCGGTGCTATTTTTGAAAGAATATCAGAATCAAAACTCTCGATATGAATGCCCAGGGATTCAACCCCTGCATCTGCAAGCTGATTCATCAGTCCAAGGTCTTCAGGCGGCGCAATTTGAACTTGAACCGGCATGTTGACTTGGGCTTTGATGGCCCGGACACAGTCTGCCAAATATGAAATTTCACTTCCCGGAGGATCCCCTGTACCCGAGGTGAGCACCATGTGGGTCACCCCATCCATATCCCGGGCCGCTTTTGCCACTTCAGCCAATTGACCCGGTGTCTTCTTGGCAATGGTCTGTTTATTTGAAAGGGATGCCTGGGTAGCACAAAAACTGCATTTTTTAGAATTCTTCCAATGAACACATCGCTGTAACACCGTGGTGGCCAAACAGTCCTTGCCATGGAGAAGGGCAATTTTTTTGTAGGGGATGCCGTCATCTGTTGTCTTGCCATAAAATCGGGGTTCCGGCACCACCTCGATGGGGGAAACAGACCTATTGTTTTTTAACAGGTCATAACCGGAGTCCTGGGTTTGTTTAAGGGAAAAGGGTGAGGTTAAGACATAGTCGGCAGCAATGGGAACGCTGACAGGAATTCCATTGATAAGGAATGCACGACCTTCTGCTGGACCTGCCCCCCCCTTCCGTCCGACCATTTCATTTGGAACCTGAATACCTAGGCTTTGTATCTCAGTGATGAGATGGCGCATCTTTCAACCCCCCATTGCTAGGGTAAACTGATCATTTATAATAGTTCACTAAAAGGCATAAAATGTCTACCAAACTCCCTCGTTTTTCACAAGAACAATCGCAAACGTCTCCAGAGCGAATCGGAATCACACATAATGAATGAGTTCCGATTCGCTTTTTTGGCTTAGGCCGTTCTGGCCTGGATTCAGGTTTATTTGCTGTCCGGCATGGAAGTGATGGTTCCGTCCCAGGTATCGACTTTACCGACAGCTTCATCTGTTTCAGGAAACCATGTCTGGGTTACGCACTTGGATTCAGTAAAAAAGGTGAAGCCGTCTTTGCCCATGCAATGGAGATCACCAAAAAAGGAATCCTTGTGGCCGGTAAATCCGAAAATTCCCAGAGGAACGGGAATACCGACATTAACACCGACCATTCCGGCATCTGTTTGAGCTGCAAATTCCCGGGCATAATGTCCGTTCTGGGTATAAATAACCGATCCGTTGGCGAACTGGTTATGATTCATAAGAGCCAGGCCTTCTTCAAAGGAATTCACCCTCTTGATACACAGGACAGGACCAAAGACTTCTTGATCGCCAATGGTCATTTCAGGTGTGACATTATCAAAAATTGTAGGCGCCAGGTAAAAGCCATTCTCATACCCAGGGACGCTTGCATTACGTCCGTCTACAATGAGTTCTGCCCCTTCTTCAATACCTTTTTCAATCCAGCCCGTGATAAAATTCAGATGTCCCTCATTCATGATGGGACCCATGCCGGTATTGGGATCATAGGCAGGTCCTAATTTCATTTCAGCCACAAATTTTTTCAGGTATCCAATCAATTCATCGGCAATCTCATTTTCAACAACGATTACGGGGCAAGCCATACACCGTGCGCCGGCACAGCCGCAATAGGCATTGATAATACCCCGGGCAGTTCTTTCTATTTTTGCATCTTTTAGAACCAGGGCATGGTTTTTCGCTTCAGTCAGGGCCTGGACTCTTTTTCCGTGGGCTGCTGCTGTTGAATAGATGTGTTTGCCCACTTTTGTGGAACCGACAAAGGAGACCCCTTTGATATCCGGATGTTTCAGGAAAATCTCAGCTTCATTTCTTCCTGCAGTTACAATGCTCAGGACACCCTTGGGAAGTCCTGCCTCACGCCAGAGTTCAGCAAGTCTTAATGCAGACTGGGGAACAAAGCTGGCTGCTTTGAGGATCATGCAGTTCCCGGTTGCAATACAGATGGGGGCCATCCAGCCGTGGGGAATCATGGCTGGAAAATTCCATGGAGCGATCCCGGCAAACACACCCATTGGATGGTGGTAAAGGACAGTGTCATATCCTTTACTGGCATTCATGAGAGATTCACCCTTCATTAAATGGGGTGCGCCACAGGCAAATTCAACCACCTCATTCACCTTTAAAACATCTCCCATGGATTCTGACCAGTTTTTGCCTTCTTCCTGGCATAACAGATAGGTCAGCTCTTCCAGATGCTTTTCCACGAGTGCCTTAAATTTATAGAGCACCTGAACCCTTTTGGGTACAGGGGTTGCTGACCATTCAGGATAAGCTTTTGAGGCAGATGCTATGGCGTAATTCACTTCTTCCTGGGTACATTGGGGCGCATGGGCTATAACCTCTCCGGTAGAAGGATTATAACAATCCATATAATCTGTTGTGGATGATACTTTGAATTCACCATCAACAAAATATTTGAGCTTTTTTACCGGGGTATCTGCTGCATCGTCTTCAATATCAAAATACCTGTTTTCTGCCATTTGAATCTCCTTAATTTATCTTAGTAATTTTCTAGGTTTAGTTCTTATTTCCAAAAATAATTATTCTCATTTAAATGCTATTTTTTTTATCAGGTTTGAGGCTATCTCATAGGTTAAATCCTTGCCGGAAGGATGTGTAACACCAGCTCTGCGTGGATCAATCTCACAGATATCCATGCCGGCCAGTTGGGTTGAGTCGGAGAAAATTCCGGACACAGCATCCGCTATTTTATAAATTCTTTTTTGGTCCAGCCCCTTCCAGTTACGAAACCTGACACCCTCAAGGGCGTTGTTTGCTCCGATGTCCATGTCAATGGAAACGTAGACATAGGGGGTAGAAATCTTTTTTAAGAATCCGGTGATTCTCTGAAAATTAAGATTGCATTCTTTTTTGGTAATAATCGTTGCCCCCTTACGCTTCAGACCCAGGTACGCATTGGTATATTTTTTGATCCGCTTGTCCTTGACCCGCAAAGATTTTTTTTCCGGATAATCACTCACGCCAAGGATGTACAAATTTTTCGGATCCACCTCTTTCTCTGCAATCAGGGTGTGTAAAAAGGAACTGGCATTGTAGGAATCCGGACGATTGTACAAAAACGGATCATCAGCATCATGGACAGACGAAGGATTTACCTCTGCATCATATTGGATCGCACCTGCAAGGGCAGACATGGGAACCGCATCTGTATGGCTGTCAATGATAATTAACGATAAATTCTCTTTGCCGTAGTGACGGGCAAGGGCTGAATAAACACCACCGGTCAACGAATGGTCAATACCTACCATGCAAGGTATGTGAGGCAGAATCTGATCGTTAACGAATTGACCTGCTTTTTCCGCCATTTCCCTGCAGCCGTCGCTATCAATAAAAGAAATAAAATTTTCCGTGGTTATGTTTGAGCGCTCTCCGGGGCCGGGTTTAGCACTAAGCCAGGCAGGTATAGGTAATGAACCTAGGGTAACCGCCCTATCTGCTTGAATATCGGAATCAAGCTGGTCCAAAACCCCGTCAAGAGGATCGTCAAACCCTTCATCTGTTCGAACCATATGAAGTTTTTCCTGAATGGAATCATATTTTTCGTCACAATCCATGGGACAGCCAAAAAACAGTATTTTTCTATCTGATGTTTTCATTATTTTTTTAATTTAATTTAGAATCGAAAATATGGCTTTTTTAATTTGACACATGGTAAAGGTATCTGCCTGCCAAGTCAAGGAAATTTTAAATCATTAAAACATCCGATGTTTAAGTGATTTATAATTCCCCCTCCCATTTATCTGTATGCTATATTTATTGAATATCAGACCAAGCGGTATTGTACCCCATGGAACACAATTCCATTTCCTTCCACAGGGTTACAATACGACCTATGCTTCAGGACAACGCATCCTGCTTTTATTTAAAAAAATCATCCCGGGCTTTTTTCAACTGGAGTACATTTTCCAAGGGTGAACCCGGGGCAATACCACAACCCGGACAAAGGAAATCCGTACCGTTTTCAAGGGCAGCCCACGCTTCTTTATAAGACTCTTCAGGGGTTCCCATAAAAAGGGTGGTGGCCGTGGCAACATTACCAAATATTCTGACCCCGTTTTGATGGGCGATATTTGCCGCCTCTTTCATGTTAGCGCCCTCTTCTATGCTAAGCCCCTTAACACCGGTTTCGCACATCAAAGGTATGATTAAATCTGTATTGCCGCAAATGTGCAGAACCAGAGGGCCGTTTGCCTTGGCAGCAACATCGGTGAGCATGGGTACAACAAACTTCTTAAACATCTTGGGGCTCATGAGAGCAGGCCCTGCAGTGGGCTCTGCCATAACATAATAGTCTGCTCCGTTTTCAAAGGCGAAATTGATGACATCAATCATGGCCTGCTTGGTCACCTCAAGAATCTGTTCAACGTCTTTTTTACGTTTAAAGGTCCATTTCATAAAATTTTCTGTACCCACCAGGTTGGCCCCACATGTAAAGGCGCCTTCAGACTCCCCAAAAATTGCTTTTTCACCACCCAGTTCTTTTTTGAGCAATTCAAATTGTTTTTTGTAAGCGGGGAATCTTCCACGGCTTAAAAAGTCCGAGGGATAATCCAATCCGTCCAGGCTTTCTGCATAGGGGTGTTCCTTGATGCAATACTGCAAATCAATTTGAGGGACACCCAGTGTGCATCCAAAGGCTTCACTCATGGGCGTGATATCCCATCCCATTGCTTTGACCATTTCAAAACCGGCATATTCCGCAGCAAGGGACAGGGTGGCCATGGCCTGTGCATCTGTATCTGCAAGGGGTCTCTCGGCCCCGCATTTTTTCATCAACTCCACCATGCCGTAGGTGGTGGTGCATCCAATTGGCGTCATGTCAACAGTTTTGCCTTCTAACTGGTTCATAACTCTTTCTTTTAAATTCATCGCTGCCTCCAAAAAAACATTTTTTTATTGTGGGCGAAAACGTCTCAGATTTTTCTCATTTTTGCTTTGGTTGATGCAATTTTTTGTTTAAATAAAGGTTGATAAACCAACCAGAACACAGCCAGCCATGCGAAAAGAATGTAGATCTGATACTCATTTTCAGCAAACATCTGCTTGATGAGAAAAAGACCCAGAAAAACAATGGCCATTCCCCCTAAAGTATAGGGCAGTCCGGCTTTTATAAACAGGATCAGGTTGGCTTTGGCTTCTTTTTTCCACATTGTATCACCTTCATTTAATTGAGATTGCATTGTTTTTATGGTAGCCTAATTGATTCAGGGTGGTTGGCATGCCTTTATGGTTCAGGTAAAGGTGATCAGATTTATCTAAAGTGCCACCCACCCTGAAAACTTATTAGACTGTTTCCTCTTTTTTGGCGGTTCCGTCATATTCTAATAAGAAATATAGGATCGCACCAACGATCAGCGCCATTGTCGGCCCGGACCAAAAAGGGCTGTCCCAGATTTTAACATAATTTGCCGAAACAAGAGCTGCGCCCATAACGCCTGCAATACCGCGTTGCACATTGGTCGTACACATGGTAAACGCCAGATAAACACACAAATAGCCCTGAATCAAAAGCGTCAAACCAAATCCAATCAGCTTTGCCGGCAAAATGATCTGAACCAGGGGATGGAAGAGCATGGCAAGACTCATTCCCCAGAAAATCGATGTAGCCCCACCCCAATAGGAGGGTTCCTGTTCAGGGGTTGAATGCTTAAACCGGTTGACAACCAGGGCCTGTCCACCGGTCCATTGTGGCCCGCACAGGGGTAAAAACGGTACACAGATACCCTGGAAAATATTTCTAAAGGCAGTGATCAGGTGATTACGGGACACCTCAAATACAATGTTTTCATCCTTCCGGGTGTTGTTGCAATCTTCGATCATGGCTTCCAGAACCAAAACATCGCCAAAGGCAAGAACATAGGCAACAACGGCAAGGGAGATGCCTGCGATCCACTGGCTGGCAGAGGGCATTCCAAGGCCAATGGCAGAAAATGAGTTAACCATCTCACCCAGGGGCATGGCAATTAAAAACCGATCAAAAACACCTGTGGGCAATGAAATCTCCCCCGTTATAATACCGGAGATGTACCCGATAACAAATCCTGGGGCGATACCAAAACCGGCCACCCAGGCAAACAGACTGGATTGGGCCCTGAAACGTAAAGCCTTTGCTGAAAACAGGATAAAAAAGCTGCCCAATGCTGCAATGACAAAAGCGATGGGCATTTTCCCCATAAAAGGCTGGGCCGGGTTAAAGACCCGCATCAAAGAAGCAAAACCTGCCCCAAGAAGGATGCCCGCACGCATGGATATTGGGAAATGCTTGATAACCAGGCGTGTGATCCCCGTGACCCCTAGAATAAGGAAAATACCTCCCACCAATACCTGGAGCGCGATGAGCGCCTGTATTCGTTCCGGCCCGGCCTCAAACCCGACCAAATATGAAATATACAATGGGATTCCAGCGGTAATCCACCCGCTCACCGAAGGGTCTCCAAACGAAGTGTGCAACAGGTACAAGAAATTGTTGATGCACACCATGAGGACTGCCACTTCTATGGGGATACCCAGAATTTTTACCATGGCTGCCGTAATTCCCAGCGGCACACAGCTTAGGATCGCGCCCTGGATAAAATCCTGGTACTCAATCCTGTAATGAACAAACGGAATTCGCAGTTTTAAAGCACCTGCTGCGTAGGGAAGTTCCTTCCCGCCTCCATGCAAATCACTCATCCATTTCCTCCTTCTTATGTGATTAAAAAAGCTGTCCACCAGGGCCTATCTTTGATAGGATCCAGTACCCTCCTACCCCCAGGAACAACAGGTAAAAACAATATAATTGGAAATAAACATCTTCTGGGTCTTTTGCGTTTTTTAAACAAGAACCATGTCTATGAGTTCAACCAGATCATAGACCTTCATCTCGCTTTTAATTCTTTTAGATCCTTCATTCAGGTTAAAGTGGCAGAACGGACAAATGGAGACCATTTGCTCTGCACCGGTGTCAAGGGCTTCTTGTACCCTAAGCCCTGCATTTTTTGCAGCCCAATCCCCATAGCCTGTCATGACACCGCCACCACCACCACAGCAATAGGAGTTGCTGCGGTTTCTATCCATTTCCATAAATTGAAGACCCGGAATAGACTTGAGCATTTCACGGGGAATTTCATAGAGACAATTTTCCTCACTCTTTCCAATGTAGGCGTCTTTCCACAACTGAGACCCGTCCGTATCAACCTCATAATCGATGAGATGTCTGCCTGTATGGCAGGGATCATGATAGGTGACTTTCCAGGGAAGTTCTTTGGTGAATTTCATCTGGCCTTCCTTGAATTGCTGGAAGAGAAAATCCGTGGTATGAATAATTTTGATTCCGCCCAGATAATCTTCATATTCATCGGAAAGGCTGTAATCCTTTTTAAAGGCCCTGAAACATCCGGCACATGAGGTTACAATGGTTTCAACCCCATGGTTGTCATGTAAATCTTTGAAGATTTTCATGTTGGTCTCGGCCACCCGTTTGAACTCCTCAGCATCCCCAAGCCTCATGGCAGTGGAACCACAGCAGATTTCATTTTCCCCCAGGATCCCGAAATCCAGACCCAGTTTTTGGAAGATGGAAGCCGTTGCAACAGGGAAGTTTCTCACCGGCAGGTTAAAGGCACCAGTACACCCCACGTAAAACAGAATAGGGGCATTTTCTTTCATGATATTCTTAATGGGTTTTTTTGCTTTTTTAAAGGGCCGTGTCCAGTCCGTCCGAACCCGTCTTGGCCCCTGGTAGGGATTGTTAAAACTTCTCATGGACTGAGCAATGACTTTCTGGGTGGGCATGGGGCCGACCCCATCTTCAACAGCCTTGCGTCTCATGGCCTCCATTATTTCCGGAATCACAGGTTTATGATCCAGTTCGCACTGATTCTGACATCCCGCACAGATGGTGCATTTATAAACGTCGTCCACAAAATCCTGTGTCCATTCAAGTTCCCCGGCTAAAAGTCCCCTTGCAAAGGCAATCTTTCCCTTGGAAGCCATGTTTCCGTCAAAACCGTATTCCACACCGGCCGGACATATCGCCCCATTGGTGGGCGGGGGACCGAAATCATAAGCTGTTTTGCAATTACCACATGCAGTACATCTCCACACGGCATCGTCCAATTCTTCCAAAGAAGGGATATCCCACTTCATAAAAACCTCCAAAATATAGTTGCAATTCCCGTTTTTGTAATGTAAGGATGCTCCGAAATTACTTGATTTTTTGTTGTCAAAATACCCATTTAAAAGTTTTTGGAAACAATTTAGATCAAGTCATCTTCTAGCGCTTCCTAACCAACCCATAATGCCTATAGTGCCAGTTTTCCCGTATTCATAATATCATTGGGGTCCAGCATCTTTTTTGTCTTCTTTAATAGTTCGACATAGCCCGGATGGGCTCGCTTGTTTATCTCTATTCCAAAATCGACCGGTGGTTTATAAGGGATGCCACCGTTATCCAAATCGACTTTCAGACATTCAACAATAGCCTGTCTGGCATTTTCAATGGTCTCTGGTGTCTTTTTAGGAAAGGGGATCATGGCTCTGAGCATCCCGTAATGAACCCCTCTGTAATTGGTTACCCGGACAGAAGGTGACAGGTTTCGGGCAATGAGAATTTCTTTCCACTTATCATAGACAGGTTCCCATTTATTGACCGGTGTAAAAGTTCCGGGCCATGAAATCCCCGCTCCTGCCTGCTTGGTATAGTTTTTGGTTGATCCAACAATCTGACTAGGCAGCTGGGTTCTTGCTCTCAATGCTTCTTCAGGATATTCTGTCTCTTTTAAGGAAGAGCCCTTTTTGGTCTCTTCATCCACCACCATCTTCCATATTTCTTCCCTGGCCTCTTTTTCTTTTTCTGTCCAGGAAAATGTTGTGGCAAAGGATATCCATTCAGGGGCATCCGAAGGTTTTGGCTTGTAAGGGTAGGGAATGGGTACCTGGGACAACCACCAGGAAACGCCGGTTAAATCATCACAGATTTCATAATTGCCAAGTGTCCGAAGATATGATGCCATGTGGGCGATCTTTTCTGTTGATGCTGTAAAGACTTTTAGAATGGGGGGGGTGGGATGGACCCGGACAGAGATTTTTGTAATAATACCAGTGGTTCCCAGCCAGCCGGTAAAAAGGCCGTCAACCCGTGGAAGAGGAAGGCAGGAGTGCCACGAATCTTCCTGGATGGCACAAGAACCGACCCTGACAAGTTCTCCTGTAGGCAGGACCACTTCCATACTGGTAATTTCTTCAGAGTTCAGGCCATACCGGCCACTGAGTCCACCGATTCCATGGCTGATCGCATTGGACGAAACAGAAGAGGATGGAGGGCCCACGGGCCAGCTCCACCTAAGGTTGAACTTTGCAAGTTCACTGGCCAATTGGGCATGGGAAACACCAGGCTCAATAACGGCATAGTGGGACTCTTCATCAATACGGAGAATTTTGTTCATCCGTTTCATATCCAGCAGGATCCCGCCATTTTCAGGGATACACAGCCCCCCGATATTGGTACCCGCCGTAAAGGGTGTAACAGAGATTTTTTCCTGATTGGCGAATCTCATGACTTCCTGAACCTGTTCGACACTTGTGGGCATGACCACATAATCCGGCAACTTGGGCTTCACAAAAGACAGGTCGTATGAATAAGCATACCGAAGGTGCTTTTTATCGGTTGCATTTTTCTCACCGACTATTTCACACAATCTACTTGTGACTTTAGGATCAACGTTTGAATCATTTGTTATTCCAGTCATTTAGTTCCTCCTGAATAGGTGATTATAGTTTCCAAAAAACTGACTTTTCCTAAGATCTTGCGCCGACAAATTTTAGACGCAATAATGAGACTGATTGACCCGCATTCTTTTTTAAAATTTAGGCCGAATCCTAGTTGTTCTTTGCACTTAATTGTGTGGTACTTTGACTAATGGAACGACTGAATTCCCTTATTATTTATGTTTTAAGAGTCCTTTCTCCGTTATGATCATGGATCCCCCCTTACTCTCAAGCATACCCTGCTCCACATTGATGATGTGGTCGATCATGGACTGACTTGCCTGTTCAGGATTACGCTGGCGTATGGCAACAACGATTTTTTTATGATCACTGCAGACCATTTTTAAAAACTTCTCATCTGTGTGAACAATCCGTTTAATATTGATTAAAGCATTTTGAACGCTTTCGACAATAAGGCTGATTATTTTATTCCCCGTTATATCCACCAATTTCTTGTGGAAGGCGCTGTCAAGATCACTCATGAAATTTTCCCCGTCTGGTTCCTGTTCCATGGCACAAATGTTCTTTTCAAGGTATTCAATATCTTGGGGAGTGGCTTTTTCCGCACAGATCCGAACAACCTGGGGTTCTATAAAAGTCCGGATCTGAGTGTATTCCCTGATGCCCGGATTTTGGAAAAAAAAATAATTTGCAAGACTGTCTTTTACAGTGGTCAGATCTACTTCTTTAACAAAGGCCCCGCCTGTCATTCCCTGACGGATTTCCAGAAGGCCATATGCCTCAAGAACCCGATAGGCTTCTCTCAGGGATGATTTACTTACGCCGAAATGTTTTGAAAACTCTTTTTCCGAAGGAAGTTGCTCACCAATTTTTAATTCGCCAGACAAGATGGCGCCGCGGATCTGTTCTACAATATTCTGAGATATTCTGTTTGCTTTTACCGTTTCAAATTTAAAACCCATATTACAACATTTTCCTAAATAGTATTTTTTAAAAGAATATAATTCACTCAATCCATCGATTACATTTTCATTTATCAATGTCAAGCAATATTTCAAATATTAAAAGATCAGATGTTTTAATATTTTCCTGTTGACATTTTTTTTCCTTTTGATTACGAAGAAGATGCATTTAATATTGTGATGGTATTCACCGTAGACGATTTTCTAAAATGACAGTCAAAATTATGTGGTTAACAGTGGTTGGCAATTCAATATAAATCAATCCAAATAAAACAAGGAAATCAAATGGGAATCAAAATCAATGCCATAAAATGCACCAATTGCATGGCGTGTGAAATGGTTTGCAGTTACCACCGAGATGATGGGTTTGCCTTTCTGTCAGCATGTATTGTTGCCTATAGGGCCAGGGAAAAAAAAGACTATTTCGGCGTCCTCCTCAAAGAGGAGGAACTGCTGGTGGTTGCTCGGCCGGAAGGGCTTGAAATCAACAAAATTGGAGAAGAGGCCGACCCTGACAAAGAAGCTGATGCCTCTGCAAAACCCATGCTGCTGCGAGAGGGCTGCGACCTTTGTGAAGATATGGATGACTACGGGCCCATGTGCGTTGCATTTTGCCCGGTAGATGCAATTACGCTGGACTAAAAAGGAGACCATGATATGGAATATTTATCCACAGATAAGATTCTTGTCATAGATTTAAACACTGCCCAAGTTGAAGAAGAAGACCTGAGTGACAGCCTTGTTGAAGAAAAGATCGGCGGCATTGGTATCACAAAATATTTATATGAAACATATCAGGATGATGACCCCATTGTTATTGGCACAGGATTGCTGACCGGCACAACATATCCGGCATCTGGTGCATCCCAGATAACGGCAAAAAGCCCGGTAACAGAAAAACTTTGCCATTGTCCCATTATTTATAAACTGGGGCTGGAAATTAAATACTCCGGATTTGATTACATTGTGATCAAGGGCCAGTCTCCAAAACCGGTTTACCTATGGATACATGACGGTGTGGCCGATATTTCAGATGCGGGTGACCTATGGGGGAAAAATGTATGGGAAACCACTGACACGTTAAGAAATTTTGTGGGAGATGATCTGCTACAGACCATGATGATCGGACCTGCAGGGGAAAATAAATCGGATTACGCCCAGGTCTGTTATAACCACTGGAACAGCCCGGACCGGTTTGGGTTTGGAAAGTTGTTCGGAACCAAAAACCTGAAGGGGCTGGCCTTCAGGGGCATGGGAATGATAGAGGTGGCCGAACCTGAAGACTTTGTTGAGCGTTCTTTGGAAATACTCAAAGAAATCAAAGAAAATAGTTTTCTGGAAAAACAGGGTATCGCTCCCATGCTGACAGCCCTGGGAGAAGCGGATGTTGAAGAGTGGATAGCTCCTGTCACCCACCGCCACAGTGCTGATTATTTTACGCCCTATGCCAGCAACACAGCACTCTTTCTTGATGAAGATCCCGGACTGCTGGAAGAATCAAAAAAAGAGGAACCTGGGATTCTTGTATCAGATATCTATGCTCTGCTGGGCTTTAAGAAGCTGGGCCTTTCCGCCATGGACACGGGTCATGCCCTAAAAGCCTGCGCCAAACACGGGATAGACCCTTTTGCCGTGGCAACATTGAGCGGAAAAGAAAGCCTGGCTGATATTGAGGCGTCATTGGAGTCCATCACTGGCAAACTAGAGTTGCCTGGCCAGGGGACATTTACGCCATGGTGCCCTGTTGGACCGGTTTTCAACGACTTTGGCCTAGGGTGTGAGCAGATGCCGGCCTGGTGGGAAAGAAGGCAGGCCCTATCCATGATTTTTGGTATCCAGCCCATGTTCGCTCTCATGAGTCCGGAACTCAGTGAAGCGAACATGCTTGAACTGGCCAGTATGGGTACGGAGCTAGAACTTACCCAAGAGACCCTGGATGCGGTTATTAATGATATCTGCGGATAATAGCAGACAGCTATCCTGGAGGGTGAACAGGGGGGGGGACGGCTTGTCTTTTCCTCTCTATTCACCCACTCATCGTCTTTCGCAATATTGAAAAATCACCAATGAGAAATGCAACCCATGAAAACTATATTGCCTAAAATCGGGTTATATGCGGGTTCGGGCACCTCCCATTCCTGGCTCTGGTTTGTAGATCTGTTTGAAAATGCCGGCTATTACGACCTTGTCTTTCTGGATGAATTCTCTGTCCAAAACAATGAAATCGCCTCCCTTGACGTATTGGTCATATCAGGTGGAGACACCTTTGCTGTTGCAAAAAGTTTAGGAGAAAAAGGCGGTAAAAACATCAAAACCTTTGTTGAACGCGGCGGTATTTATATGGGATCCTGTGCAGGGGCGTATCTTCCCATGAAGTCATCCAAAAAGCCCCTTGATTTATTTAACTTTGTGGATGTCAAAATAACCAATTTGAGTAAAACCCTGCCCATTGCAGAAATCAAAACCTGTAAATTCTGTACAGGCTATGGGTGTGATTTTATATTTCATCCGGTCAGGGAGGCGGTTGCGTTAAAGACAACTTCATTCTTTGACTCATTCTCCAACAAAGGCAAATCTATAGAATTCACAGCCCCCCTTTATGGAGGGCCGGGCATGGATGCCAAAGATCCTTCCTGGGTATTGGCAAGCTATGAAGAGTTTACCCCTAAAACATCTTTTTTAACCAGCCGGAAAATTGCCCGGGATACCCTCATCAATTACGGGGCGGTTGTACGGGTTCCATTCAGTCAGGGGTGTTTTTACCTTTTGGGGCCTCACCTTGAGCACCCTGGGTTTAAACAGGCCAACCAGTTTATTATTGATGCCTTGGTCCTGGAAATTGCCCGGTCCGCCTCTGGTTTTGAATCAAAAAAAATTCAGGACAATACTCCTTCCAGAGAAAAACTAAGGGATGGTTCAAAAATAACTTCCCCTAATCTGCTTTCCCCCCCCCCTAAAAGGCAGGGTATTTTGAAAACAGAAGGGAAACTAATTTTTGAGCCGACCCTAACCGGAAAAGAAGCAAAAGATCTGTTGCTGTCCATCAAAAGGGAACTGAGCAATTCCAGGATTGTTGCATCCAGTCTTGAATTTTTGCCGGTTCAATGGCTCATCGGGCAGAAAGTGTATGAGCCGCAAAAGGTGAGGGTTTATCTTGAGTCCATGTGGAAGCGCCTAAAATTCCTTGAAAAAAATAAAACATTAATCCTTACACCGGGCTTGTCCGACAGGATAAAAACAGCTGTCTGCCAAACAACCATTGAACTGCGTAGAATAAAACAGCAGGTGGATGCAAAACAGGACAGCCTGAAAACAGCTATTATCATTTTTGACCTGCTGCATACCCTGTCCATTTCTTTCTTTGATCTATATTTTGCAACCCTGTCCAGGGGTATAAATCCCCAAAAGGCCTTTCCAAAGAAAAAGATAAAGGAAAAGACGCGTATTAAGGCATAACAATAATCAATGGAGCAAAGGCAATACCCTAACATTTTCACTACAGGAGATGAAATTGCATACCGGAACCATTAAACCAAACAATACATTCAAAACTGAATTGATCTTTGTGCTGCTGGCTATTGGATGCTTTCTTCTAATACTTGGGCTGTTTTCAAATGCACAGGCAAACCCGACGGCCTCATCCCCCCTTTCCACCTGGTTTGTGGATATGAAACAGTATTCAAGTGCAGCACATGGATCCCTTAAATGTGAAGAATGCCATGGACCCATGAACGGCAATGGCATTGGCAAAATGGCCCCTAAAGCCAGCCTCCATCCAAACCCTGAAGCGGATGGTTTCCTTAAAACCCAGACCAAAAGGACCTTTGACTATCAATCTTGTAAAAAATGCCATGGGACGGCCCATGAACGATTTAAAAAAGGTGAACATGCAAAGGCGGCTGCTAAAGAAAAAACAGATGGACAGCCCTCAAAAACCGGTTTTGCGCCAACCTGCGGTGATTGTCATTCAGCCCATTATGCCAAATCCCATCAGACCCGGGAGATGATCGGAAAAGAAATGACCCGGACATGCGGAAGCTGTCACCCAGACCAAAAAGCAAGTTTTCTTGCAAATTATCACGGAAAAGCCGGGGTGAATCTGGGATATGATAAGGCTGCATTTTGTACGGATTGCCATGGTGCCCACACCACAATTTCTCTTAAAGATAAAGATGTGGTGCTGGCAACCTGTAAGCGGTGTCACCCCAATGCCACGCCTGAGTTTGCAAATATCATTATCCATGACAGTACTAAAAATATTGCCCTGAAAACTGATGCTAAAAAAGCAGGTCTCAAATGGGTGTATTGGTTAGGTTCATTGTCATTATTTTTTGTGGCTGCAGTCCTTGTCTTTTTTTACACCCACACAGGCCTTCTGATGTTACGCAAACTCCACGAAAAATTGAGGAGACATAAATAATGGAAACAACTTGCGCCCCCAAAGAGTCCTATCAGCGATTCCATGTCCTGCACCGGCTCCTGCATATAATAATTATTTTCAATTTTACCCTCCTTGCCGTCACAGGGTTTCTCCTGCATTTCAGCCCATTCGGGTGGGCAAGATTTCTGGTCTCCGTCATGGGCGGGGTCGGAGCCGCAGGATGGCTTCATCGATGCTCCGCCCTGTTCCTGTATCTGGGTATCATCATTCACCTGTCCTGGCTCTTTTATTATAAACTGGTGCTAAAGAAAAATTTGTCAGGCCCGGATTCTGTTTTACCTGGGAAAAAAGATGCCAAAGATTTATATCAGAACCTAAGATATATGTTCAACAGAGGAACTCCCCCGTTGTTTGACCGGTTCAGCTACCTTCAAAAGGTCGATTATTGGGCAGTGATGCTCGGCATGCAGAGCATGGGAATCACCGGGCTTTTGATGTGTTTTCCTGAATTTTTCACAAGGTTTGTCCCGGGCCATTTTATCAATATTGCCACCCATTTTCATTTCCATGAGGCCCTATTGGCGGTGATGTATATCGGATTGGTTCACATGGCTGATACCCACCTTGTCCCGGATATTTTTCCCATGGAGAAAACCATTTTTACCGGGAAGATCGACCAGGACAGGTTCATGGAAGATCATCCTGAAGAATGGAAACGGCAACAAATGGTAAAAGAATAGCCTGCCGGTCTCTAAAAATGGATCAAGAAAAATATTATTGATGAAAAAAAATAAAATTTCAATGGGGAACGCCTTATGACTTCGAAAATAAACCGCTCTTTTATCGCCGGTGTTGCGCTGATAATTTTTATGGCAGCGCTGAACCCGCTCAGCCAGGCTTTTGCAATTGGTGACCAAAATTTAAAATCGCCAATGGATATGGATAGTGGCACAATGGATCCCCTGGTATGCATCGATTGCCACAGAACACCGAATATCCATACCAACGAAGGGATTATTGCCTCCCAAAACTTTTGCTATGACTGTCACAAAGAACCTGGAACCAAGAAAGACAGCAATGGTGTCAGTCTGGAAATTACGGCCAAAACCTTCAAGAAGAATCAGCCCATCCATCAATACATTGCATGTATCAACTGCCATACAGACGTGGCCCGGTCACCCCATAAGACTGAAACTGGGAGTACCTGCCAGGCGTGTCACCAACCCCATTCCCAGGGCACGGCCAATGCCCCACATTTACGGGTTTCCTGCCAGGCATGCCACTTTGCATCACAATTTGTCCGGCTTGACACCAAAGACCATCAAGTGAAACTGGCCCATACCAATTCTGATGGTCTTCCCATAAGCCTTTCAAGTCATGAATTGGCTGATACAACCAATGAAGAGACCTGTGAAAAATGTCATTTTAACAATAATCCGGTTGGGGCACCTGCTGCTGTTCTGCCTTCTAAAAGTGCGCTTTGCATTGTCTGTCACACTTCACCTTTGGCCGTAGGGCACCCGATTTTTGGCCTTGCCGGTCTCATTTTCATGGCCGGCATTTTTATCATGGTCGCTTTCTGGTTCAAAGGAAGCGTAAAAGGCGAAGAAACATCCCTCCATAGAAAAATCAGTTTAAGCTCAGACTCTGTCTGGAATACATTCTTTTCAAAACAATTGTTTTCCCTGATTAAAATATTTATTCTGGATATTCTTTTGCAACGACGCATACTCAAAGAGAGTGTCTCCCGCTGGTCTATGCACGCCCTGATTTTTTCGGCACTGCTTTTGAAATTCGGGTTAAGCCTTTTTACCTCAATTGGATACTATTTTACCCCCCGGTCCGATTTGATGCTGGCCCTTATTGACAAGAACCATTGGTTTGTCGGGTTTTTCAATGACCTTCTGGGTCTTTTCATACTCATTGGCATTGTCTGGGCGGTGGTAAAACGCTTTATTGTGAAACCCGAACACGTGGTCTCGGAATACCAGGACACAATCACCCTGGTGATTGTGGGCAGTATGATCGGTTTGGGATTCTTCCTTGAAGGGGCAAGAATTCTTGTCACAGGAATACCCGCTGACATGGCTGTCTATTCCTTTGTCGGATATGGTATCTCCAAGGTTTTTTCTGTCTTTCCCTTTAACTGGGCATCCCTTTATCCCTGGATGTGGTACGCCCACGGAATCATGGCAGCCATTTTTATAGCCTATCTCCCCTTTGGAAAAATGCGACATGTCTTTAACACTCCGTTGACCTATTTTATCGAAGCTGTGGACGGCGTTAAAAACGAAAAACGGGTTTAATGAGATTTAAAATCATAGGTAAACTATCAGGCAAACTTATATAGGTGTTAATATGACCAAAGAAGACAAGATGGTATCGAATCCTCCAATAAATGAGACGCCGGATAAAACAATAGAGCAAACAGGTGAATCCCTGGTTTTGGAAGCGGAAAATGCGATAGAACCAGTCCGGGAGATTCCCATTCACAAACTTGACATGAAACGGTTGATAGAGCTTGATGCCTGTACCCGTTGCGGAGAATGCCTGAGCTGGTGTCCGGTCTATGATCAGGACGCCAAAGAGGATTTGATCCCCCGTCGGAAAATAATGGATTTTTTAAGAATCGCCAGGTCGCAAAACGGATTTCTTGCCGGGATTATGAAAAGCGATAAAGTCGGAGACACATTAAAAGGCGTTATCGCCAAAGTATGCGGTTACAAGGAAATCACCAAAGAACAGGTGGAAGAATTTGTATCCAACCTTTATGAATGCTCTACCTGCGGACAATGTGAAATTGTCTGTCCTGCTCACATTGACACGGTAAATCTATGGGAAGAACTTCGGCGGTTGATTGTAATGGCAGGGTATGGTCCTCTGGAGCCCCAAAAGGCGCTGCGAAAAAGTGTCATGACCTTTGACAATCCATGGCAGCAGCCAAGAGCCGGCCGTACCAAATGGTCCCGCCGGGCTAAAAAAGACAAACTCATCGCCCAGGAACCCAGGGAAATCAAAAAGACAAAGGGGAAAGTCCTTTTGTTCTTCGGATGTACTGCATCCTATGATGCCAATGTCAAACAGGTGGCCATCAATACCATCAATATCCTTGAAGCATTGAACATTGACTACGGCGTATTGGGAAAGGATGAGAAATGCTGCGGCAGTGTATTGCTCCGGATGGGTGATCCTGAACATAAACGATTGTTCCGGGAGAATATTGATCAATTTAACAGCCTGGGCATTGATACCTTGATCAGTTCCTGCTCTGGGTGCTTTAAAACCATTATGCAGGATTATCCAAAAGTCGGAAAATTAAATTTTGAAGTGCTTCATACAGTGGAGTTCCTGGCCCGTCTTCTTAAAACCGGTGAATTGACCTTTCCCCACCCCGTGAATAAAGATGTTACTTACCATGATCCCTGCCATCTTGGCCGTGCCACCGGCGGATTTGATGCCCCGAGAATGATTATGGAAGCAATTCCCGGATTAAACCTGATAGAGATGCCCAGAAACCGTGAGTACTCAAGGTGCTGTGGTGCCGGCGGCGGTCTAAAGGCAGGTTTCCCCGACATTCAGGGACGCATGGCCCAACGCCGGGTAAAAGAGGCCGAAGAGACAGGGGCAACCGAACTGGTATCCTGTTGTCCCTTCTGCTACCAGGGACTCCAGGTGGGGATCTCGGTCTCCGAATCTCACATTGTCATGAAAGATTTATCCGCCTATGTTGCCCAATCTCTTTTGGGTTATGATGTCTTTGAGAAGGCGGCCAAAGAGGCTGAAGAGAAAAAACAAGCCAAGGCAAAGAAAAAACTGGAAAAAGAGGCTGCTGAAGCCAAAAAAAAATTAGAAAAAGAGGCTGAAAAAAAGAGACCTGAAGAAAACATAAGTGAAGCACCCATACAAGAAGATGGGCAGGCCAGTTCCAATGATAAAGAATTGGCTGGTACCGACAAATGAAAACAAAAATATATATTGTAACCGGGTTTTTGGGCGCCGGTAAAACCACCTTGGTTAAACGAATCTTAACGGCTGCCCAAGATTTGTCAAAAACCGTTGTACTGGTGAATGAATTCGGCAAGGTCGGAATAGACAGCGACCTGATAAAAAAATCTGCCGCTGCAAATATTGTTGAACTCACCAGCGGCTGTATCTGCTGCTCTTTAAAGACAGATTTGATTCAGACCCTCCAGATTTTGCGTTATGACTATTCTCCCGAACGGATTGTGATCGAAGCCACGGGTGTGGCTGATCCTTTATCCATTATTGAAGCCTTAAGTGACAGAACCCTTGCCCCCCATTTGTATTTGGAAAAAACCATCACGGTTGTGGACCAAGACTTTTGGGAAGCAAGACAGGCTTTTGGATCCGTATTTACAAGCCAGTTAAAACAGGCAGATATCATTCTTTTAAATAAGATTGATACCTGTGATCCCTCTGAGCTATCGCTCACATTGAAGGAAATTCAAAATGAAGAATTCAAGGGTATGATCATCCCGACCCTGCACTGCAATATTGATCCTGACATATTCTGGTCCTGCCCCGAATCCAAAGATCCGGATCCAGTATCCGGGGAGGTGATACCCGACTCTCCTTTCAAGACATATGATCCTGGCAATGATCCATACTCGCCCCTGAACGGAGAAGAGACATTGACCGCAAAAGAGAACGGATTTATTACCTTCTCCTTTGAAACTACGACGGCCATGGATGAGGACCTGTTTTTGGCATTCCTCAATACCCAGCCCCTGGAATTATTCAGGATCAAGGGACCTGTTAAATTTTCAGACCAGACAAAAATGCTCAATTATGTGGGGGGGAAAACCAATTGGCAAAAATGGCCCGACACACCCACAACCTGTCTTGCCTTTATCGGATGGGGTGTGGTAAAGGAGCAGATAGTAAAACAATTGGCCCGGTGTTTCATCAACGCTTAATTGCTAACTTTAATTTCAGGATATCATGGCTGATTCAACTCTTCCCAGGACGATTGCAAGCATCCAAAATAAATTAGATAACGGTGATGTGGTCATCCTGACTGCCAAGGAGATTGGTGACCGGGTCAGAAAAGGTGAAACCATCGAATTTAAGGATATCGATGTGGTCACCACGGCCACAAGCGCATTGATGAGCGGGACCTATGCGGTTCTTTCTTTTCAGGTAGCCCAGCCAGATACCTTTAAAAAAGCCGAAAACGTCTGGATAAATTCTGTACCGGCCATGGTGGGACCCTGCCCCAATGAAAGAATCGGTCTATTGGATTTGATTATTTTGGGCACCCAGTCCAGTATATCCAATCCAAGATATGGCGCAGGGAACCTGTTCAAAGAACTGGTTCAGGGTAAAGAAGTCCTGGTAGACATCGAGACCGATGAGGGGAAAACGCTACGCTATAGAACCACACTCAAACAGATTCCTCATGCCATGCTTTATGCCTCAAGAAATGCCTTTAAAAATTATGTGGCCTTTGTCAATCCGGGAAAAGAATCTATTTCCACTATCTTTCATTCCGATATGATGAAGGGCAATTATGAAGAAATGACCTTTTGCGGCTGCGGTGAATTAAACCCCATTGAAAATGATCCTGACCTCAAAACCATTGGTATCGGGACCCAAGTGCTGATCAACGGCGCACTGGGATTTGTAACCGGAGCCGGTACCCGTAGCTGCGCTGAAAAACCCAATCTTACGGGAATGGCAGATATGCACCAGATGGATCCGGAATTGATGGGTGGATTCACCACCGGCCATGGACCTGATATTATCACGACCTGGGCTGTGGCCATTCCTGTGCTGGACAAAGAAATGCTTACCCATATTCTTAAAACCGATGACCAAATTCCCCTGAATGTGGTTGATATACACACCCGCAAACCCATCCATGAGATAACCTATGGCCATGTGTGGAATAATAACAATGATGCTGTGACATTTAACCTTGAAGCATGTCAGAAGTGTGACGTTTGCCAAGTGGAGAACATCTGCCCCACAGCTGCCATTCATATGGATCCTAAAAACGGCATACAAGTTGATCTGTCACGATGCTTTCACTGTGGCCTTTGTGTCTCTCGGTGCAAAGGGGAGTCTTTTGCGGGTAAACTGGGCATTATAAAACTTGACGGCGTGGCGCATAAAGTGCCGGTCGCCATGCGCCAGTCCAACCGGGTGGCAGCACTCAAGGCAGCCGAAGATCTAAAGCAGCAGCTTCAAAAGGGACAATTCAAGCTAACAGAACCCGTTGGGAAAATCAGATTTCCGGACAAGGTTTAAATCCTCTACCACTGGTTTGAACATCCAAATGTCCGGGTATATCAAATCTGAATATCAATAATCCCAAGCTGGATGGCATATTGAATCAATTGTGATAAATTATCCATTTTAAGTTTTTCTATGATATTGGACCGATGGGATTTGACTGTGCTGGGGCTCACACAAAGTGTTTCGGCAATTTTTTTGGTGGAACTGCCCTCAACCACCATTTGGAAGACTTCTCTTTCCCTGTTGGACAGGGTGTTATACAGTTCTTCCTCCACGGATTTTTTATTCAGCTCCACATAGTCTTCGATTACCCTGCTGGAGATGGAGGGGCTTAAAAATGTCTGTCCCTTTGCCGCAGATATAACAGCCTTGACAATGTCATGACTGGCTGCATTCTTTAAAAGGTAACCAGAGACCCCAAGCCCTAGAAGCTCTCTGATATACCGGCTGTGATCATGCATGGACAGGATGATAATCTTTGTTTCAGCTTTGGCCTGCTTGATCTGCCGTGTGGCTTCAATGCCGTTGAGTTCGGGCATGGCAATGTCCATGATCACAATATCCGGCCCATGGGCCTGAACCGCAGCAACCGCTTCCCGGCCATCCTTGGCCTCACCAATGACTTTCAGTCCTTTTTCTTCCTTTAAAATTTTCTTTAAACCCTGGCGGACAATGGTATGATCATCTGCTATGACAATGGTAATGGGACTCATAAGTCTCCTGTCTTTTTTATCTTATCTGCCTGTTTTCAAAACTATTGTTTATTGATGGGGATTTCTATTCGAATGCGGGTCCCTTCCCCCGGGGCTGTTCTGATAAAAAATTTTCCTCCCTGAATATTGGCCCGTTCCCGCATGGAGATGAGCCCCAAGGCCGGACGATCAATATGGCCCGCACCAAGATCGAACCCAACTCCGTCATCTTCCGCAATGAAAAAAATTGAGGGATACCCCCGGATAATGGACAGCTTGAATGTTTTAGCCCTGGCATACTTCAGGGTGTTGGACAGGGCTTCCTGGGAAAACCGGTAGAGCATGGTCTCCTTATCCGGATCAATGCGCCCTGTAAACCCGATCATCTTAAATATTATTTTAAGAGGGGTTTGCCCGACAATCTCCGTGATATGCTGATCCAGGGCAGCCTCAAGCCCGAGATCGGTGAGCAGGGCAGGATGCAGCCGGTGGGAAATCCCACGTATTTCCATATAGGTGTGGTTGATCTGTCCTTTAATATGGTGGAGCAGGTCTCTGGCTTCTTTTGCCTTTTCAGGTATTTTCTTTTCAACTGCATCCAGCTTCAGGTTAATACCGATAAGGGAAGACCCTGTTTCGTCATGGAGTTCCCTGGAAATTCGTTTGCATTCAACCTCTTGTGATTCAAAAAGCTGGCCTGTGATCCGTTCCAGTTCTTCCCTGTGTTTATGCACGGTTTTGATCAGATTGATATTGGCAATCCCCCCCCCCAGAAAATTCCCCAAAGAGCCCATGAGATGAAAATCCTCTATGGCCAGAACCTCATCATTCTTTATCCAGAAGGCCATAAATCCAGAGGGTTTTTCTTTTTCAGTGATCAAGAAACATGTAAGGACAATGGGTTCCCGGCTGTCTGAATTATCCAGGGAAATTTTGAAGGATGGAAAAATTGACTTAGGGGTAAGCACATTGTTTTTACCCAGCAAAAATTCTTTAAGCTGAAGATCATGAAAAATCAAATCAACTGAACTGCCACCCATGCCGTCGGAAAAGCCTTTATGGGTCGCCAGTTCAAATCGGCCTTTTTCATGGTTAATAAGGAAAATGGCACCAATGGAAAAAGCCAATAGCTTCATGACCTCATTCAGGGCCGTGGAAAGGACCTTATCCAGCTCATGTACACTGTTCATTGTCACGGCAATGGTATTTAACAGCAAGAGTTCCTGGTGACTTTTATACAGGTTCCTAAAGGCATCCATCCGGGCAGTAATATCCTTTGCAATACCTTCATAACCGACCAGTTCTCCTTGGTCATCGGTCACAGCATTGGCACTCAAGGAGCAGTGCATCCGACTGCCGTCACGGGTCTTGAAACCAGCTTCAAAATCCTTTACATAGCCGTTCAGATTGATCTGTTTTTGAAATACTTCCCAGTGGATGCCATCAATGAAAATTTTTTCCACATACTTCAAATTATAGAGATCTTGCTTTTTCTTATACCCCAGAAGATCCACCAGGGCCTGATTCACATCTATAAAACGGCCGGTTTCGGTAGTGATAAAGATCATGTCCTTGGTGGTTTCAAAAAGCCTGCGGTATTTAAATTCAGAATTTCTTATCACGTTCTGCAAAGACTTTATATCTGAAATGTCCTTAAACACCTCTACAGCCCCGGTCACAACCCCGTCCGTATCTATAATCAAAGAAATGGTGGACTCAACCGGAATCCTACCCCCGCTTTTCTGGGTGATGACAAGCTCCCGCTTCTGGCAGACGGTTTTAGCCCCGGTATTAAATCGAAACGGGCAATATGTGTGACACTCTTCAGTTCTGAACAGGGTATGGCATTTCATGCCCCTGGCCTGAACTGTGGTATACCCGGTAATTTTCTGGGCCACGGCATTAAGAAAAGTGATCTGCCCCTTTTCATCCATGATCATGAATGCATCGGAAAGATTATTGAGCACTGCGGTAATACTTTTATTATGTATATCCACTGTTACCAGTAATTCCATTTGTTATGGGTGGGTCTCATCAAACCAGTAACTGTCCATAAAATCAAGTGATTTATAATATAGGACCTGGCATCAAGTAAAAATCGCCCGGTACGAAATTGACCCTCCAAAGTGAATAGCCGCCTATGGAGATATCCAGCCTAATCCAGTATAGCAAATATTCAATAGTAAAAGAAATCATCCAAAGGGCTATTTCCGGTCAATGGACAACAAGCCATGAACCAGTCTGCTTACCGTGTTATGGCGCTTTCCATCCTTTTGAGTGCTCAAAAAAACTCGTCCTTTGGGCAAAAGATTTTCATCCCATGGACTATTTACCCGGCCCTGGAATGCCGTTATGGTGATGAGGTATAAAATTTTAAGAGGAGTTCATTACAGTTTCAGGTAAAAGGGAATCTTGTGAAACTCAGGAACGGACCCGCCGCTGAAACAGGGATGAAAACGGCTTAATGTCACGGTTCATAGCTACGTAGGAAAGCGGAATCCCATATTAATTTAGGAGTCAATATGAAGGCATACGGTAAATTATTTGGTATTGGTGTGGGGCCCGGAGATCCGGAACTATTAACCTTTAAAGCCGCTCGAATCATGAAGGAAGCGGATGTTATCTTTGCTGCTGCATCAACGAACAACACCTACAGCCTGGCCGTGGAAATCGCAACCCCCTATATCCGTAAAAATGCTAATATCATATTTCTCTCCTTTCCGATGACCAAAGACGAGTCTATTACCCATAAGGCCTGGGACAAAAATGCCAAAGAGATTGCAGGCAAGTTGAAACAAGGGCTTTCCGCAGCCTTCCTGACCCTGGGCGACCCCCTAACCTATTCCACCTTCGGATATGTATTAAAAAGCCTGAAAACCGTAATGCCCGAAGCACAAATCGAAACCATACCCGGAATTACTTCTTTCCATGCCGCTTCAGCCCGGATGAACCGGACCCTTGTGGAGGCAGAAGAATCTCTTTTGATCACCTCAGGGGCCTATGGCGGGGAACATCTGAGAAAGGTCAACGGCCATGTACAGAACATCGTCATGATGAAGGCATATAAAAATGTCAGAGATATCAACAATGCCCTGAAAGATTCGGGGTTCAGTGAAAACAGCGTTGCTGTGAAAAAATGCGGCCGTAACGGTGAAGAGATCATAGAAAATATCGATATCCTGGAAACCCGGGACCCGGATTATTGGACCCTGATCCTGGCTGGCAAATAATTAAAGAGGGGTTCAGGTTAACATATCTATAATGAGTCGAAGGGGAGGATCAACCATGACAGGATACATCCACATCTACACCGGCAATGGAAAGGGTAAAACCACTTCGGCAATCGGCCTTGCCGTCAGGGCCATTGGTGCGGGAAACAAGGTGTTTATCGGACAATTCCTGAAATCTGGAAAATACTCTGAAATCAATGCCCTGAATCAGTTCCCCGATCAAATCCAGATCGAACATTACGGCCTGGGTAAATTTGTTAAGGGCAATCCCTCTGAGGAGGATACAGTGGCCGGTGTTGCTGGATATAAAAAAATTCAGCAGGTTCTTGAAGCGGGTGGTCATGACCTGGTTATCCTGGATGAGGGCAATGTGGCAGTTAAATATGGGATCATAACAGAGCAGGACCTATTGGATCTTTTTAACAACAAACCCGACCATGTTGAAATGGTGGTCACAGGGCGGGGAGCAACCCAGGCTTTGATAGACCGGGCAGATTTGGTGGTGGAAATGAAGGAGGTGAAACACTATTACAAACAGGGGGTTAGGGCAAGGCTTGGAATCGAAAAATAATTTAAGTATATTGGAAAATCTGCCCTGCCCGTTCAATTTTCATTGACTATTGTCCTTTGGATAATTCTAATAATACCTGCCACTGTGATGCCTGGAAGAACTGAGTTTAACCACTGGATTCACGATTATGTTTAACAATAGAGACATATACCGACGGGTTAATCAGCCCAAAGCGGGCCAGACTTCCTTTGAGGTCACGGTTAAGGAAACCAATCTTAACATCCGGGCAGATGCAGATTTCACAGATCAGGCCATCCGTTCCGCCCTGAAACACCGGCAGTTGATTGAAACCCATATTTTTCAGCATCCAGATTTTGCCACCAGCCTGACCCCCTTGCCCGCCCCAAGGGGGTCATCTAATATTGTCACTAAAATGAGTACAGCCGCTCAGATCACAGGTGTCGGTCCCATGGCTGCTGTGGCCGGAGCCATGGCCGAATATGTGGGTAAAGATCTTCTAAATTGGTCGAAAGAGATCATGGTGGAAAACGGGGGGGACATATTTATAAAATCTGATGCGGAAACCATTTTTACCATCTATGCAGGTAACTCCCCCTTTAGTATGAAAACAGGTATTTGTGTGGCTGCTCAGGATGCTCCCTTTGCCCTGTGTACCTCATCGGGGACACTGGGACATTCCAAGAGTTTTGGTACAGCCGATGCAGCCTGTGTACTGGCCGATTCCTGTATAATAGCGGATGCCGCAGCAACGGCTCTGGGTAATAAAATCAAGACCCCTGATGATATTGAAAGCGCAATTCAGGCTGGAAAGGAGATGAAAGGCATAAGGGGAATTGTGATGATCAAAGGCAAGCAGATCGGTCTGTGGGGAGAACTCAAACTGGTGCGCCTGTAAAAAAACGGGCATTCTCACAATCCAAGCTGTCACCCCATCGTTGCATCGGTGGGTGCAAGGTGTCCACCAGCTTCCCTCCGTTTGTAAAATGTCGACCCTTATAATTACAACAATGCCAACATTTTATCTGCAGCTGAAGAAGGCGAGATTTGTTCCGAACGGACTTTTTCGGCTAAAAGAGGGATCAATTTAGAAATGTTTTCGTTCTCTTTGAACCTGGATTTCAACCCCTGATCCACCAAATTCCACATCCAATCAAGGGCTTGCTGCTGCCGCCGCAGCTCAAAGTCCCCGGTCTGCTTCATTTTTTTCTGGTGTTCCAAAATGGTTTCCCATACACCCCACGTACCCTTGGGGGTCACGGAACTGCAGGTCAGAACCGGGGTGTGCCAGACCGGGCTTGCCGGCATGATCATATTCATGGCCATTTCAAGCTCCAATTTTGCCTTGATGGCAAGGTCGATGTTTTTACCATCAGCCTTGTTGACGACAATGGCATCTGCGACCTCAAGCACCCCTCTTTTTATGCCCTGAAGTTCATCCCCTGCCCCTGAAATCATCAGGGCAAGGAAGCAGTCCACCATAAAAGCCACGCTGATTTCTGATTGCCCCACGCCAACGGTTTCCACCAGAATAACATCAAAGCCTGCCGCTTCACAGGCCAGCATGGTCTCCCGTGTTTTAGCGGCAACGCCCCCCAGGGTATTTCCCGAGGGCGAGGGCCGGATAAAAGTATTTTTATGAAAGGCCAGTTTTTCCATCCGGGTCTTATCACCCATGATGCTGCCCCCCATTTTCCGGCTGGACGGGTCTACGGCCATTACCGCCACCTGATGTCCCTGTTCTGCCAGAATCAGTCCAAGATTTTCAATGAACGTACTTTTACCTGCACCGGGCACACCGGTTATACCAATTCGTATTGAATTTCCCGTATGGGGCATCAGTTTGTCCAATACCTGTTTGGCAAGGGTTTTGTGGATTTTAAGGGAACTTTCAATCAAGGTTATGGTCTGTGAAAGAATCCGTCGGTTTTTGTCCAGAATGCCCTGGATATAATAGTCTGAATCAGGAAGTTGCATCATCCACCTACGCGGGTCAGTGTTTTTTGGACAAACCCTTGTGTCCAATCTTCAAGTCCAGATCTTTGGGTTTTCATTTTTTCTTTGGCAACAATAACCTGGATATCGTCGGCGCCCTCTTGTTCCAGTAAAGAGATAAATTTTGTCTCAATGTCTAAATGTTGATCAAAAAAGAGCAGGGCCACCCCGTGGACATCATTTTCCACGGCTATTCTGGCAATGGTTTTAAGGGCCAGTCCGGAAGGGCTGATATCAACATCAAATCCTGCATCGGCAAAAGCAAGGGCAATGATTTTTAAATCTCGCCCATTGTTCGCCTCGGCGGGTTCTGCCAAAAGGATTCTGGGACGACGCCCATACTCTTGGGCAAAGACATGGGTTCTATCCTGAAAAGTTGCCTGTCTCATAAGACCATCCTACCTTGCCATATTTTCATTTTACCAACTCCCCGGTCCTGGGCATTGTTTTTCCCCCTTCCCATGAATTAATTGTTTTTCATGGGGTCAAACACAGATTTCTGGGCCAGGTCCGGGTATTCAATGCTCAATGTTTCCATTGCCTTAATCACTTCAGGGGAACCGATAAAAACAATATGATTTACAAGCAGGCTGCAGTCCTTTTCAGGAAAATAGGGTGCAATGGTTTGCTGGGACATGACCAGGTTAAAAAGCCAAGTATCACCTTCTTGCAAAAGTATCCCCTTTGCCCGCAGCAGGCCCTTTGGAAACTGAGGCACCAGAGATCTGAATGAGTCAATTTCATCTCCATTCCATTTATATACTGCAGACAAAAGACGATCTGGAGGTGTTGCGTTTGCATCCGGATTTTCAAGAAGTTTTTCAATGGCAGTTTCAAGTGCCTGGTCACTGACCCTTTCTGGGGATTCCAACCGTTTATCCGGCCCGGGGCCGGCCTTACAACTTAATGGGCCCAGTCCGGGAATAAACCGTTCTGTTGGGATTTTTGAAAACGTGGTCTCAATGAACTCAGGTGAAGGATGGTGGGTTCTGACAATCTGCTTAATGGCCTCAATAACCTCGGCATCCACAAGATCGACTTTATTGATCACAAACAAGGTGGAGGAGGCAATCTGTTTTTCAACCGACACAAAGGCTCCGTAAGCATCCTGGAAACAGGCCGCATCAATGATACAGATTTGATCCTGCATAAGGAACCGGCTTTTAAAAATGGACAATTTTAAATCTTTTTTCAAATCCGATGGATTGGCCACTCCGGTTGATTCAACAATGAGTACATCAGGTTTAAGGTCCTGGGCAATCTCATTGAGAGCCCGTATAAAGTCAGTCTTTACGCAGACACAGAAGATAGACCCCTTACTGATTTCCAGGATGTCCAGGTCCTCACCTTCCACAAGGGTACCGTCTAAACCGATTTCGCCAAACTCATTCATGAGGATCATGAGTTTAAGATCCCGGGGAAACGTTTTTGTAATACGGTTGAGAAACGTTGTTTTACCGCTTCCCAGAAACCCAGTTATCAAGATAACATTGGTGACATCGCCCACGGCTCATCCCTCCTTGGCTATGTGCCTGATTCTTTTTTTTGCTCCAGCACCTCAACAATTTTCTCCGGGGCCAGCACCTGACCCGAGGAAATCAATTTTCCCTCAATAACCAGACCGGGGGTTGAAAACACACCCATTTTTGTAAAGTAATCAATGTCGCTTGTCTTTTCCAACTGGGCAATTCCATTCAAACCAGTGTACTCAAGGGCCTTAACCACATTCTGGTAAAGGGTGTCACAGCTTTTACATCCGGTTCCAAGAACTTCAATCTTCATCTGGATTTCTCCTTAGAGCCTTTTTAAGTTGATAGATTCTTTTCCCGGTAGCGCCGGGATATTTCATCACTGAGCGTTTCCTGACCCGGGATGATTGAGGCATAGATCACCTGGCCGTCCATGGCAATGCTGGGAAGGGATTTAGCTTTTATCTGTCTGAATTTCCAGACCCCTTCATGGGTCCTCATGTCCCACTCATGAACCTGAATCATATCCTGGATTTGGGTCGGTAAAACCTTTACCGATTCTGCCATATAGACACAGGCGGTTCACTGCCTGAAGTCAGTTAACAACACATCAATAATCACTTTTTCCATGGCTATCCTTTGCGTTATGAACCAGCGGGTAACCCTGCGGAGTGGTCCAGCATGGCTGACAAGTGCCGGGCAAGCACCTGTGCCCCCGGGGTGGTATCAAACACCAAAAGTCCGTTGATGACAATGGATGGAACGGGCAACAGTTTGCCGTGGCTCTTGACAAGGGCCTGGTACCGCCTTGCCCCCTCCATGGTGCGGGTGACCACCTTAATCACCCTTAGCCGATCTTTAAATTCGGGCGCCACCCCTTCGACCACCCGGGCCATATACACACAGGGGATTCAATGGTCCCCCTCGTGAATAATTTCAAGTACAAGTTCCGGCGCTTTACCACCTTCCAGACTGGTTTGCTGGATCACTTCCCGGATGGCGGCTTCAAGTTCGTGCCGGGGCGGGATGGCATCAAAGAACAGTTCTCCATTAAAAAACAGAGAGGGAATCGGGGCAATCCGTTTATGGGTATACACCCCCTCCTCTCCGAAAAGATCAACAGACAGATCAAGAAATCGTTGTTTGCCGGTCTTGGTCTGAATATCCACCCTGTTGTAAGAGAGTAGATGGTCATACAGGGGCAGGATCTCTTTAACTGCTTCATCCATATAGAAACAGGGCAGACAGGCATCAGACTTGTACATCACCTCAATGGTTATCTTTTTCTCTATGGCCATAATCTCCTGATATAACGAGGTCTTTCATAAAGAAACAGGCAGGGAGCCGGGCTGTTAAAACCAGCCCCCTGCACAGAGTAAAGGGCTTGGGAATCGTTACAGAATAACTGGATCCAAATTGTTTCCAAAACCCCTAAAAAGTTTGGGTATTTTGAAAACAAATGATCAAGTAATCTTGGAGCCGATCCTTAGCTTTTTAGCTGTCTACCCGGGTATTTTTTCCGGCACCGGCTTTTGCCAAATTTTCAGTCACCTTATCAAACTGAAAGCCGCTTTCCCTTGCAGCTTTAAGCTTTGCTGCCAACTCAGGGGTTTTAGCCCGTTTGGCCATTTCATCAATCAACTCTTCATACTGGGGAATAATGCTTGGAAATACAATCTCTCCTTCAATGGCAATTGAAGGCAGTACTTTTCCCTTCAATTCCATGAATTTTCCAACCCCGGTTTTATTTTTAACTGACCATTCCTTATACTGAATCAATTGCTGAACCTCTTCGGGCATGGCGGCCATTGATTCCATCATATATCCGCATGCAGCGCATTGAACGCTGTCAAGTGTAAGAACATCCACCGTTATTTTTTCATCGGCCATGGGAGATCCTCCTCTTGGTTTTTTAATTGTCTTTCGGATATCTGGGGAATGTTTCTTCAAACCAGGTTCTTGCTTCAATGGCCTGCATCATATGTTCCACCGGAACATCATAGGGAAGATCTCAGCCAGGAGCAAAGGTATATCCGTGTGACCCGCCGGCCGCAAGGCTGACAATGGCATCCTCTCTGGGGGAAATTAACCCCAGGCTCAAAGAGAGGGTCAGTTTTAAATTGCCGCCGAACCCCTTTTTGTATTCCAGGGCTTTATCCCTGATAAAGTTCATATTAAGCTGCTCATCAATGGCAAAACCATGGGTTCCCAGCGTGCAGACTTCATCCATGACCTTGGTGCAGTCACCGCAGATAAAAAAAGAGGAGGTAATATTGGCATCATGGATCACTTTAATGGCATCCTGGCAATGGGGGGTAACAAACTCTCTAAAGGTGGTATCCCTTATCTGGGAGGCCACAGGATCTACAATGGCAATGATATCACATCCCATTTGGGCATAAAATTGGGCTGCTGCTGCGCACACCTTACCGGCATAGTCGAGTACGGCCCAGGCAAAATCCTTGTTTTTGTATACATCGGTAAAAATTCTCACTCCCGCCAGATGGGAGGCCAGGGTCAGAGGACCACAGATCAGTCCCATCATGGCACAGTCCAGGTCATCCAGTTGGGGCTTGGCTATTTGGGCTGCTTCAAAGATCAGGGGCCAGCGACCGTCTTCTTTTGTGGGAATTTTTAATCCGGCTTCATCCGGAGTTTTGCCAGAACAGGGATGGGTGGAAACTGAGGGAACATTATCTTCCCACCATTTTAATTCACATCCAACTGAGTTGGCTTCCACGGATAGATCAAACAGCAGTGGGATACCATCGGCTTTGTATTGCTTGGCCGTATGAACCACTCCTTTGGCCATCAATTCAGGGCTTTTCAGGAAATCGTCGGCTTTCTCGTCAATGAGAAAAGCGCAATGAACGCCTGAATAAGGTACCCAGGGTGCAGACTCGGTTCGCTTACCCCTGTAAGCATCGATCAACATCTGTTTAGACATGTGTGTTGCCTCCTTAAGGGTTAGAAATGAATAAAAATGATATGATACGGTACTATAGTTCCATAGTACAAAAGAGGCAATGTGGTAAATAGTCCTGCAGTCTATTTTTCATTCAAAATCAGATGATTATATTCAAATTAGGGTTGAGATAAGGCAATCCTGTCAGCAGCTTCCCGATGTTGCCACGGATAGATCCTCATCACTGATGGGCTCTGGGGACAGAATCTCTGTCAATTGCCGGTTGATCCGATCTCTAATTTCTTTAGTATCCTCTGTTACCCCATGTTTTTCAACCTGGGATAACAGAGAAAAAAAGGTGGTCACCAAAAAGTCATTGGTCATGGAAATAACGGAATCAGGCCTGTTTTTCCAAAATATGGGAGAGCTGTCACTGGACATGGATCTGAGCACGTTATGGCAGGTATAAACCATTAGTTCGGCCATCCATTCCACCCGGGGATCCCTGAACCGGACCCTTCCTTCAAAACCGAACACACCGCAGGTTTCAAGACGCTTCTGACGTTTAAACACCTGGTATGCAGAAGTTCCTGCCAGGACAATCTGGCAATGGCAGAGGAGATTGGCTGTCCTGGCCAGACGGTCAAGAAGGGAGTTCTCCATTAGAAAATCCATATTTTCCCTTAGATCAGCAAGGCTGCTGTCCGGGACAAACATCAGAAAACCGATTTCCGGTTCAATTCCATATTGCCGGCACAGGGTAATGGCAGTATGTGCCGTTTTTGGACCCGTGGATTTATTCATGGACCCAAGCACCTTGGATGACCCGCTTTCAACGCCCATGAGCAGACCGTTAAAGCCCGAAGCCATAAGGCTTTCAAGGATTTCTTCATCCAGATCCCCTGGGCGGGTTTCCATACCAAACCGGATATTCAAGGGTTGTATCAGGGCCATAAGGTCCAGCAGGCGTTTTTTACCGGCTTTCCCGGGCCCTATAAAATTAGGATCCACAAAATAGAACTCCCTGGCCCCCTGGTCTACCAGCTGGGCCATCTCCCGGGCGATGTTTTCCGGGGTCCGCCCCCGCCAGAGCGGCCCCTGATTGTAGAAGGATGGAACCGGGCAAAAACTGCAATGATTGTAGCATCCCCTGCTGGCCAGGATAGTGACACTTCCCCCGAGGCTGGACCTCATGGGAAAGGCAAATTCATCCAGATCCTTTGACGGTTTTCTGGCCATATTCTTTTGGCTGCCCAAATTACTTTTCAGGGCCAGCCCCTGGATTATATCAAGGGAGTTGCCCGAGGAAGCCCCTGTTGCAAGTTCAACAAGGGTGTGCTCAAACTCTCCCACGGCTATGGAATCAACCCCGGGACAATGAGTTAAAATATCCAGGTAAACCAGGCTTGGGAAAAATCCGAAAAGATTAATGTGGATCCCCTTCTTCTCAGCTTTTACCTGTTCAATAAATTCAAAAAGCCGATGGGTGTGTTCCCAAAAATAGACCGCATTGATACAAAGCAGATCCATTTTCACTTTTCTCAATTGGTTCAACAGACCCTCAAAGGTGGTGCCGGGTATTGCCGCATCAATGAACTGAGTATCAAATCCGGCAGCGGTCAGAGATGATGCAGCATATCCCCCCATGAGACAGGACCACAAAGGGGTATTGGCAATATCATTGAACCGGTTCACAGAGGGTAACCTGGGATGTTCAAGTACAATAATGTTCATGGGGTTTTCTCCCGGAGCCCCAGCCGGGAAAACACACCTGCGCTATGGCATTTGGCCTCAAATTCATGGAGGACCCAGGCAAACTCATCCGGGTTGTGATAAACTGGGTATAACAGATTTGTCTGATCAGAAAGCTGACCTGATCTGATGAGTTTACGGGTCATGGGAGCTCCCGGGTAAAGTCGGACATGGTTGAATATCACAGCCCCCAGATTCCCTGCAGAGCAGTGGATATCAAGAAGGGTATCCAACATCTGCTCAGCCTCTTTGATATGGTCACAGGTTTCACCGGGAAGGTTCAAAAGGAAATGGCACATGGTGAGCACGCCGGCCTTGGCCGTCATTTTTGAGGCGTTAAAAATATCCTGTTTACTCAAGTCTTTGTTCAGCCAGGAAAGGCCGTGGTCTGTCAGGGCATCTCCCGAAAAATAAATGGCTGCAAGGCCAGCCTTCCGGGCCAGGGAAATGGAATGATCCGACAGGGTGTCTTCCCTGAAAAAACCGGTCCATTGAATATCCAGATCTCTTTTGATCATTTCCGTACACAGGGCCGTAAAATGATCCAGGGGACGATTCACCACAGGATCTGTAAAATGGAAAAGCGTGACACCAAACTCATTTTTCAGTCCCTGGATCTCATCCACAATGGCCACAGGATTCCGAAGCCGTACCCGGGCGCCTCCAAGATAAGGGTACAGGCAGTACCCGCACCCAAGATCACAGCCCCGCTTGCCCTCAATGCCCAGGGCGGCTACATAGACGTTGTCCCGGGTATAATCGGTGGGTGGAAACATTTGGGTGTCCATAGGCACAAGTTCATCCATTTTCATCCGTGGCCCCATGGTGTTGGAAATAATCCTGCCCGGGTTGGCCCCGTTCATCTCCCGCCATAAAAGTCCCGGGATGTCACCCGGGTTTAGATCCGGGGCCAGAAGTCGCGGAAATACCCGATCTCCCTCCCCGATCAACCCCATGTCAATCTGGGGTATCTCCTGCATCAATTGCTTGGCAAACAGGGAAAAAGCCGGCCCCCCGGCAAGGATCCTGGCCCGTGGCGCCTGTTTTCTCACCAGCATTGCTGCTGTTTTCAAAGAAGACAGATAGGAAAACTGCTGCCCGGCAAGGGGGTCAATATTTCGAAAGGACAGGGCCACTATGTCAGGGGTGCTCTCTTTGAGCATGCCGTCCAGGGCAAGCCAGGGGTCTGGATGGATATTCATGTCCAGACCTTTCCTTTCAAAATTTCGAGGCAGGCTGGCCGAAAGCCTTGAAAGTCCCAAAGGATAGACCCGCTCCCCAGCCCCGAGATGTGAAGTCGGCACCTGCACCATAAGTAGGGTCATAAAATATTACTCCAGAAGCAGCAGGCCGATATACTTGACATACTGCCCTTTTTCTTGAACCGGCTTTAGAGACATCCCTGCTCTTTCCAGGGTTGAATACACATCAATGCCGCAGCTTTCCATTGCAGGCCTGGCCAGGTCATGGTGTCGGCATTCTCTGCCCACAGAACACTCCGGGCATATGGGGCAGGGCCCGGCGCCAAAGACCAGCGCTTTGTGGAACCCTGCCAAAAAGGCCTGTTTTTCCAGGGAAAGCAGCTGGTCGTGGAATGCTCTGCCCGGGGGAGTCCCCTGGACCAAAACAGCCTGGGTGTAAGAATCCAGAAGGGTTCTGGTCTCTTTGTAGGACAACCCTCCCGGTGGGCATTGGTGGTTTTTTCCATACCCCCGGCATCCAAACCGGCATTTCATTTCCACCCAGGGGGCAGTGATCACCTGGGCCGGGGAAATTGCCCGGGCCAGGTCAAACCCTGAATCCCTTGCCATATCCACCCAGGGTTCTTTGTTTATATGGACAGAGGCGTCTCCCCCGGCAAGAATAATGGAGCTGTCCGTTGAAAGATCTGCCATCTCAATATGTCCAAGCCCGGATTCTTCAAGCCACAGGGCAAGTTTACAGGCTTCATGACAGGCCCCGTTAAATGTATTGAGCATCATGGCAAGGTCATACAAGGCCCCCTTCTGGGGGGTTACCCCCTGCCGGTCCGGAAAATAATCATGGATCAAAATTTTCCCCTTGGGTGCCAGTAAACCAACAGCCTTTTCCAAAAGAACCCTTGCCTCTTCAGGGCCATAGGCATGGAGGAAATTGCCCATGATGATCAGGCTGAACCTGTCATCAAATTCATGGGTTCGAAAATCCCCGGACAGGGTAGAAATACCTTCCCAGTCCTTTTTATCCGGGTATATTTTTTTAGCCTCTTGGATCACTTCAGGCAGTTCAAACAGGACTGCGCTGAAATGGGCGCCTTCCTTTTTCAGGGCCCGGACCATACTGCCTCCCCCCCCGCCCAGGTCCAGGACAGTCCCTTGGATCCAGCCATTACCGGATCGGGTCAACACACGGGCAATCTCCATGGCCTTCTGCCTGGCAAGGGTATCCATTGCTTTAACATACAGGGCATTTCTCCCTGCATAGTCCAGTTTTGGCGTCAGCGACGCCAAAGGGATCTTTGCTACTTTTTTTGTCAGGGTGTTCCATTGGGGGGCCATATACTTTCTGTACAGAAAAAATTCCCCCATATGAGATTCTTTCCCAGGCACCAGAAAAGCCGCACTGGCCTGGGTATTGAACCAGCAATCTTTATGGGACAAGAGCAGTCCCATACGTTCCAGACATCTGAGCAGGCGGAACAACTCATCTTCATGACAGGATGCCGCACCGGCAAGGGATTCAAGGGAGGTATTTCCTTGATCAATGTGCATGAACAACTTAAGCTCCAGGGCCGTAAACAATATCTGGGAGTACCAATACCCGTTAGAGATATCCTCTATGTATTGAAAGCCAATATGGGCGGGGTCGGAGTCTTTAAATCCAGGCTCCATGGCTGTATTTTTCATTGTGTTGATAATTTCAGAATTAGGTTTCATTGAAAATAACCTGGGATGGGTCTTGGGCTGATTTGCCCGTTGGCCGGAAGTCTGCCATGCCTCCCCTGCCGACAGAGAAACCAAGCCGGCACCACTAAACTATTGGCCAGCATCCTATCATAACTACCGGTCTTGTAAAGTACAAGAACCCGGTAATCAGATAAAACAGACCGGTTTGTCAATCCAGCAGAATGATGGAATAGTATTTAAATGTTTCTTTCAAGTCCATGGCCACACGGGTATCAATGCCTATATTTTTCAAAGTGCCCACAAGGTCAATGGACAAGGATTCCACTGTGGGGCGTTTTTCCATGGGGAATCTGCAATTATCAGGATAGGCGCATTGCTTACACAGGGAACAGGCACCGGAAACCAGAGAAAAGGCTTTGTCATATCCCTCAAGGAATAAGAACCTTTCCAGGGTCACGGTTCCCTTCCAATACCGCACCTGATCTGTCCGGTTTCTACTGGTTTCCCTGTAAAATTCACAGCATTTCTGATTGCCCTCAAGGAGCAGGGCCGTGGTATATTCAGTGAGAAGTTCCCTGGCTTCATTGATGTCAGGTGTGGCCGGGGGACAGGACCAATTGGAATTGAACTGGGAGCACCCATATCTGCATTTCAGATTGACCCAGTTAGACACTATTATTTCTTCCACATCAAAGGGACGAATGAAAACAAGGCCGTATTTTTTCCCTTTTTCATTTAGCTTGGCCAGGAGGGCAGGGGAAATTCCCTCATGGGACCGGAAGGATTTTTGTTGTTGTTCGCTGCTGGCATGTAAAGAAACTATTTTTTTCATATTTCCCCTGGTTTCTATTTTTTATTCCCCTGCTTTTTCAACACGGTTTCAATGGCATGGGTCAATTCTTCGGGCAGGGGTACGGTGGTAAAATAAACCTCCCCATTGATCAGTATGGTGGGAACTGATAATAGTTTCCCCGCTTTTTTACACAATGCCATGAACCGCATGGCATTTTTAACACCACCCCGCCGGACCACGGTCTGTATCTCTATATCGTCTCCATAGGGTTTGGCCACCATATCCACTGTGTTAATGGCATAGTCATACATAACGCAATGGACACGTTCACAGATGATTTCAAGTAAAACAGGGGCTGAGCCAGATGCACACCGCTCTTGAACCCTGTCAAATTTCTTTCCAGAATTTATTTTAACCTCTTCCCCGGAATCACCTTTTTTCAATCCTCATCTCCACATTCTTGGGCAAGGCCAGCTCAAGAGCAACTTCAGCAGCCTTTGCAATGGCTGTGGGCACCGGGCAGGCCAGATGGCAGCCGGCGTCCTCTGCCGAAATAAAAATCCGGCTTTTGGTCAGAGGAACAAAAAGATCTTGCATGGTTATCTCATCCAGGAGATTGTCCATGTCCCGAATCATGGTGCAGTCAGACCCTTTAATACTTATTTTCACGGCTCTTTTGCCGGTTTGTTCTGCCGTGATCCGGCAGTCAAAGCCACAAATCCCTGGATTTACATTCACAATAACGCTGCCCATGAATTTTGTCCTCTTCCCTGATCCTCATTTTAAAAAAAATATCAGCCGACATCCTTAATGCCCATGGACCTCATCCAGGCAGAAAAGATGCGGCTGATAAAAGGCTGTGGCGCAAAATAACCAAGCCCCCCCGACTAGTTTTTCAACTCAGGTTTTACAGGGCCTTTAGGGCCCTGGTTGAGCACATGATCAGGAACAACCCCTTCAAGATGGGGGAACTCATCTGTCATATGGGGCATCTGCATGGCTTCCATGAAGTCTTTTTCAAAGGTAGGCTCAACCGTGAGCTCCAGGTATTGAACATTTCTGGCACACCAGTTGGCTTCATCCCTTTTCTTTTTATTCAAAAGAGCGGCCCTGCATCCGTCACCGGCAGCATTGCCCACGCCGTGGATTTTTTCTATTTCGCAATCGGGGAACAGACCCATAACCAGGGCTTTCTCCCTGTCCACGTGAGTACCAAAGGCACCGGCTATTTTTACGGTATCTACTTTTTCTATGCCCATGCGTTTCATCATCAGTTTACAGCCTGCATATAAGGCACCCTTGGCCAGCTGAATCTGGCGGATGTCTTTCTGGGTGATCACAATATCCTGATCAATGGAAGAATCCTCCTTCCATGCCAGGACAAATTCAGGCTGCTTGGTATCCGGGTTTTTCCTGAACCGAGGATTTTCTTTCAATAATTTTTTATTAAAAACCCCTGTTTTGGTGATAACAGATGCCCGGTAGAGTTCGGCCAAAACATCCAGGATACCGGATCCGCAGATTCCTTTGACCTTCATGTCTTCAGGTTTGGAAAACTTTCTGGATTTATCATGACCAATTACCCGATAATCAACGTCCTGGGTGTCCGGGTCAATTTCAATCCGCTCAATGGCACCAGGAGCCGCTCTCATTCCATAGCTGAGCTGGGCACCTTCCATTGCAGGGCCTGTCGCACAAGAGGAGGAGTACAATTTGTGCCGGTTACCCAAAATCAATTCACCATTGGTTCCAATATCTATGATCAGTTGAATTTCATCCCCTTTATAGGGCTGTTCTGCCAAAAGAACCCCGACATTATCACCGCCCACAAATCCTGCTTCATTGGGCATGGCAAAAATATAGGATGATCCGTTGATATCAATACCAAGATCCCTGGCCTTGATATCCAGGCTGTGGTGAATCACAGGCGGGAAAGGTGCAAGCCCCACAGGTTCCGGATCCAGACCCAGCAGGATATGGTGCATGGCGGTGTTGAACCCAATGGTGACATCTTCAATATCCTCTTTATTGATTCTCAGGTATTCGACACCTTCCTCAAGGATTTCCTTGTATTCCTGTGGACCCTCATCCCCTTTTTTCTTTTTGATCTTCTTCTTTTTGGGATGGGTCTGCTCTATGGCCTTTTCAATTAAAGAGTTGATTCCCTCAATGATGTCATCACTCATCCGTTTTAAACCACCGGGGGTTGTCATGTGGAAGGTGATCCTTGCCATGACATCCTCTCCGTATTTGCATTGTGGATTCATAATGGATGAGGTGGAAAGCACTTCCATGGTGGTCAGGTCGCATAAATACCCGGCACAGGTTGTGGTGCCCACGTCAATGGCAATACCATAGGCATGTTTCTTACGGCCCGGCTGGATACGGATGACTTCCTTATCATTCCACACACTGACAGTAACGGTCCAGTTCTCTGCCCGAATTGCACCGGGAAGAGTCCTTAGGGTAACAATATCAATGGTAAGACCTGTTAAACCATACTCCCTGGCAAGGCCGTTAGTAAGCCGTTCCCAGTCACCGATTTTATCTTCAAAATCCGGTTTTTTGACTTCAATGGTATAGAGTTTAACTGTTGGGTTGAACTCGATATCAATATCACGGGCAGCTTTGGAGACCACTTGTTTTCCTGCACGGGATTCTTCTGGGACAAAAACAAGAATATCATCCTCAATTTTGGCCACACATCCAAGCCTGAATCCCTTTGCCTGTTTTTCAGGATTGATGAACTTTGCTTCAACCTCTTCCTGCCAGGGGGAAACATTTTCCATGGAAGACTGGATATTGTATTTTTCAAAATGCCCTTCTTCGATACGGACAATACATTTTCCACAGACTTTGGTTTCACCGCAAAGTGCTTCGATATCCACACCGATGAGCCGTGAGGCTTCTATGATGTTACACCCTTTGGGCACCTTGCCCCGGCGGCCGGAGGGCTGAAATATTACATTGACATATTCTTGTGACATTTATTGCGCTCCTTTGATTATTCGACCTCGCCCTTCTGGTATTCTCTTAACCGGCCAATCATTTTAATACCTTCGGATACGGCATTGCCGGCAGACTCTGCATAACCGTCCGCACCAAACAGGTTGGCAACATCACGGGTGACAGGAGCGCCCCCCAGCATGATAAGACAATCGGGATTTTTCTCTTTAACCATGGCAATTACTTTCTTCATCCCCATCATGGTGGTGGTCATCATGGCGGACATGGCCAGAACATCAGACTTGACATCCAGCTGTTTTTCAACAAAGTCTTCCAGGGGAACATCCCGGCCAAGGTCATGTACATCCCAGCCGGCCACATCAAACATCATTTTTACAAGGTTTTTACCGATATCATGGACATCACCCTGGATGGACCCGATTACAACAGATGCCTTTGGGGAATCCACATCCAGTTTAATATGGGGACGAAGGATATCAAGGCCCTTATAAAGGGCATCGGCGCACATCAGTACTTCAGGAACGAAATATTCATTGGTGTCAAAAAGCACCCCGACCTCTTCCATGCCGGCCGCCAGACCATCCATAACCGCAATCATGGGATCCACACCGGAATCAAGAGCTTCCTGGGCTGCATCTGCGCAATCGTCTTCTTCATACTCAACCACGGCTTCTTTCAATTTCGCTAAAATTTCTTCCTGGGTTGACATTTGTATTCCCTCCTAAATAATTATATTCTTCCCACTGCGGGTGATGTTTTTTTGCCGTATTCCCTGACGGTTTTCACATAGGTTTTCATATTTTCTTCTTTGATATCCGGCCAGATATCGCAGCCAGGCCAGACAGAATCCACTCCGTTATCAATGCATGTTTTGATAATAGCTTCAACTTCTGACTGGTCTTCGATCTGGCACAGGGTGGCATAGGGATCAAAATTACCAAAAATCAATACATCATTACCCAGTTTTTCCCGGGTTTCCACAAGCGTATTTTTCTGATCCACACTCAGGGCATCTGCACCGCATTCATGCATCATTTCAATGATCATATCAGTGGAACCGCAGATATGATTCACAGAAGGAACGCAGGTAATGGCATCAAATACTTTTTTAAGATTTGGGCCAACCAGGGTTTTCCACATGCGGGGAGACAAAAGATCCGTACCCGATCCCATATCCCGGACTGAAATAAAATCCACATCCAGTTCCTGGTAATGCTTCACCAGGTCAATGGTGATCTGGGTGACTTTATCCAGAAAGGCTGCGGTCTCATCTTTCTTTTTCTTAAGGCCCTTTAACAGAATATCCAGTTCCATTATCTGTCCGGCCATGGTGAATGGTCCCAGGACCCAGGCACCAACAGCCAGGTCAGGGGCTTCTTCTTTAATAATTTTAAAAGCTTCATCAATCATTGGAAGACGGCCCTGGGTCATGAAATTATCTGGAATATCAACGTCTTCAAGGGTTGCCCATTTATTGGGAACCGTGGGATAAATCACGCCGTCTGCATTTTCATACAAAGAGACCCCACGTCCCATGGCTTCGGCAACCGCCGCCATGTCATAGGGAATAACCACGGCATCCATGCCAAAAAGTCTGGCAGATGTAATGGCAGATTCTGCCATCAGTCTGGCATCGGTGTGGATTTTCGCAAACTGGGTTCCCATCTTTTCAATGGCCTGAACCACAACCGCTCCCTGGCCGCTAAAGCAGGGCATGGTATCCAGGGGTTCCTTTTTGAACAGCTTTTGAACTCTTTGTTTACCGGTAAGTTCTGACATTGTTCTCCCTTTCATCTGAAGTGTTTTGTTATTTACGATTTCAGGTTAGGCATCATTACAAAATAACTTGATCTAAATTGTTTCCAAAACCCCTTAAAAGACAGGATATTGTTGAAAACAAAAGATCAAGTAATTTTAGAGCCGATCCTTAGGCTTCCTGACAAACCATATTTCGACTGCTTTTTAGATTTTCAACAAAGTCTGGAAACAGTTTAAAGAGCGGATGATTAGGGTCTTTGGGCAGCCTGCCGGTTTCACTGAAAACCGCAGTGGCTAAAAAGGCATCAGCCATTGCAATGGCCGGCATAATGCGCTGGGCGCCCACCATGGGTCCTGAAAAAATAATATCATGGTACATAAAGGCCGACAGGGATTCCACAGCCGCGTCCGCAGCAGACCAGCCTTTAAATCCCCATTTTTCCCTGGCCTCTTTCCACATATAGGATCCATTGGACGGTGCGCTGCCGGTAACAAATCCCCATTTTTCCTTGATCATCTTGTTGGCAAGACCGCAAAGCGCCGTGGCAGGGCCGTTCATGACAGAGGTATCCACAAACAAATTATCAAATTTCGCCCCGTTTTTCTCAATGGCGTCCAGCAGTTTCTGGGTTCCGGCAATACGACCGGAAGGCATCTGGTCGTCCTGATCAAAGGAAACCAGGAGCACATTTTTAACACCGATCTTTACCATTTCACTGATTTCCGTATCCAGGTCCTGTTCCCATACCGTAATGCTATTGTAGAACATGCGGTCTAAAAGACCTTTTTCAGCGCAGTAAGCAGCTGCTTCAAGTTTGGGTTTTACTGTCCAGGCATCAATGCAAAAGGGCATGTCCGAATTATCAACTACAAAATCGATAAATGTCTTGAATTCTGCGCCGGTATTGGCAACGATATCAGCCATCCCCGGAATGCCTGTTTCTTCAGACAGCTTATCCTGGGTCTTGAGGAGGTCTGCCGCCATTTTTTCGTCAAATCCGTCTTTCCGTTTACCAGGGAAAATTTTATCCCCTTTCTGGAAAATTGAATTGCATACAACGGTTGGATAATCTCCTGGCTGTCCACCAAATTTCACGCCGCCAACTTCGCAAACCTGCTGTTCTGTATCAAACTGAAACATCTTATCCTCCTGCTTGTTTTATAATGTTAGGCCATTGACGTTTCTCTTCCAACGAGATTGGATTGAAAAGACTGTAGCAAAGTGACTCAAACGAAGTAAATCGTCCCTAAGACGATTTTTAATTTGAAAAAGACGATTTTTTTATAAAAAAGGCTTAGAGTAAATAATTAGCATTCATTTGCCGAGGAACAATCACTCAATACCCTTACAAAAATACCCAGGCAAATATAGCAGTAGCGGATCCAGCTACACGTACCAGCAAAGGTGTATGTGTTTTACCAATTGAATGAATCTTAATATGCTTTTTTGAGGAATTGGCAAATTTTAAGTATTAAAATAGACCAATGGACGAGTGGAGGCTGTATTATAAATTCAATTTGTCATCTATTTGGCCTTAGCAGCCCCTTCAAAGATGAACACGTGAAAATCTTCCCTGAGAGCAGTGATGATACAATGCCCCATGAAATTGTTGGGTTTATCGTAAAAAAAGGGTATAAACTGATTGAATAATGGTCACGTTTGAAAGACTCGCCTTGTCCATAGGGTTTTGGGTTAAACGGATCAAGGATTAATCTGGTTATTTTTGGGCCGTGCGGTTCTGGCCAAAATTTATATAAAATGAAAGAAAATTATGAAATTTGATACCTATCCCATAAATGCCGGTTTAAAAAAGAACCTGGCCAAGCAGGGCCTGATACGCCCCACAGACATACAATACAAGGCCATTCCTTCCATTTTGAAGGGCGAGGATGTGCTGGCCATTGCCCAGACCGGAACCGGGAAAACGGCGGCCTTTGCCGTTCCTCTGATCCATGGGGTCATAGAGGCAAAAGCTGCGGGCAAACCCAAGGGGATCCACTGCGTCGTCATGGTTCCGACCCGGGAGCTGGCAGCCCAGATCCACGGGGTTTTTTTAGACCTGTGCCGGCAGACCCGGGTGGTGCCCCTTGCCGTATTCGGTGGGGTTGAACAGGACAGTCAGATCAATAAACTGCTCTGGGGGGTGGATATCCTCATTGCAACGCCTGGCCGGATGTTTGATTTGATCAGCCAGAAGGCCATTGATGTCAGCAAGGTCAGAGTGCTGGTGCTGGATGAGGCGGACCAGATGCTGGATAAAGGCTTTATCCATGATATCGAATCCATTAAACGCCATTTACGCCAGCGCCACCAGACCCTGTTTTTTTCTGCGACAATCAATAAGCAGATTAAAAAACTGGCCTTTTCCCAGGTTAAGTCCAACGCTATCAGGATTCAGATCTCTCCGGATGATCCGGTGTCCAAAAATGTGTCCCACTATGTGGTTGATGTGGAAATGGATGACAAACGGTTCTTTTTGCGTCGGTTTGTCCGGGACCACAAGGATGCCAAAATCATGGTCTTTGTCAGGACCATGGTCCGGGCCGAACGGGTGGCCAAGGCATTGGAGCGTGGAGGCATTGCCTCTTTGACCATCCACGGGAAAAAGGAACAGGTAGAACGGCTGGCCGTGATGGATGCATTTAAGAGCGGCTCGGAAAACATACTCATTGCCACTGATGTATCTGCCCGGGGCATTGATATACCCAGTGTGGATTATGTGATCAATTATGATTTGCCGGACCAGAAAGAGGTCTATGTCCACCGGGTGGGGCGGACCGGCCGGGGGCGTTCAAAAGGATCTGCGGTTTCATTCTGCAGTTCGGGTGAAAAGGACTTGTTGGCTGAGATAGAGAGCTTTCTGACTAAACCCATAGAAAAAATAATAATTGGTAAAGAGGACTACACCCTAACCGTTGAGGTGCTTGACGGCCCGGAGAATATTCAGGATATGATCCGGGCCAACGAAGATCTGGAAAAGACCCTTCGGAAGAAAAGATCAAACCGCAGAAAAAAGCGTTAGCTTGAGCCCCCTACATCCAGAGATATAAAAAACAGCTGATGTACATGACGGTCACTGCAGTGGCCAGGGTCATGCGCAGGGCGGACAGGGCAAAGGCGGTCTGGATAATTTTTACATTCACGGCAAAGGCATAGATACAGAGCAGGCCGGCTATAAGCGTAAGCGGAGGAGAAGACATACCCGCCTGCAATAAGGCGGCAAAGGGGGCCAGGGGCCAGAGGGAAATGGCCGCAGCGCCAATATGGAAATAGGCTGACATGAAGTCGGCTTTTCCGCCCATGGCCTTGAGAAAGACCCAGATGAACAAGGCGGCGCCAGCGTGCATGAAAAAGGCCACTGGAATACCGGCAATAATAACCTTGGCCATATTGGCGGACCCTGCATTGAATCCGCTCTCCCCAAGGAGAATCCGGCTGAACAGAGCGGCCGAACATCCGTAAATAAACCCCAGAACCAATACATTGATAATACAATAAAGCTGAAGCTGTTTGACGTCTTTTTCCGTTCTCAGGGAAAAAGTATGGCCGAAACTTAAAAGGTTTCCCATGGTGTTCAAATAATTCATTTTTTTTCCTTACTTTTTCCGCTTTGCCTGCGTTTTGGGGTGCAGTGCCCGGGCCTATCCCGGGCACTGCTGGGGGGTCAGGTCATACCCCAGGAGAAAACATAATGTTTTCCGATCAATCCTTGTTTTACATTAGGCCCAGGGAACGAGTCCCCAGCAAAATATTCCGATACAGATAACGGAGATAATCACAGGTACGGTGATTCCGTTGTACCGTGTCTCTTCATAGTCCGTGCCCCATCCGTGGATGCGGTCGATAACTTTTTTGTCCGAAAGGGTCGGAGTAAAGGCGCTAAACATCGCCATCCGGTTAAAGGCAATGGAGAGCAGGATGAACATGGCAAAACTCAAGGGGATGGTTACCATGCCGCCGGACATGCCCAAGGCCGCCACAAGCCCCTTACCCACAACAACGGAGGGAATCACATGGGGGGAAATCAGGATGTAGAGAAAGCCGCAGAACAGTGAGGAAACAATCAGGGCCAGCTTGTTGGCCTCTTTCCACCAGACGCCCAGAAGAATGGCCGGGGTGGCGGTTGTGGCCAGAAGACCGAAGGCCCAGAGGATGGAGGTTACCAGGAATTTGGGGGGCTGGAATGCCATAAGGATGGCGAGAAGACCGCCCATTGCCAGTGCTGCATATCCCCATCTCATTTTCTTGGAGGATTCCATGTTGGGTGCAATAATGCCCAGAAGGTCTGAGCCAACAAGGCCGGCAATGGCCATGAGGTTGCCGCCGATGGTGGAGAGTCCGGCCGCCACGGCACCGCCCATAACAAAGGCTGCTACCAGGGTCGGGTTGTAAAATACATTCAGAATCAGGATGGTCTGGTCGGCTTTTTCAATTATCCGTCCGGTGGTGGCGGTAAAGAAGTTGCCGGTGAACCCGACCACATAGGTGCCGGAAAAGAGCAGACCCAGGAAGAGGGCGAACCAGACAACGGCCCAGCGGGCACTCTTAACTGAAGAAGCGGTAAATACCTTCATGGCCAGATGGGGAAGGGCCACAGGTCCCAGGGTAAAGGCCGGAATCAGGGCAAAGTACCATCTGAAATCGTATTTCATGTCAAAAAACCCAGGTATGGCTTTGATCATTTCCGGGACCATGTCGCCGTAAGCAAGGGGCGGAAACCACCATCCGGAAGAGCCCATGGCTTTCATGATGGCACCCATGGGAACGATCATGGCAACGGTCATAACCACCATCTGGAAGGCTGCATTATAGGAGGCGCCGTACATGCCGCCTACGGTGATGAAACCAACGGTGGCAAGACCTGCTACCACAATGGCCGTGTTGTAAGGTACGCCGAAGAGCAGCTCAAAGGCACGGCCCAGGCCGATCATCTGGCCCAGGGCATACATGACCATGATAAGGATCATCCAGCAGACAATGACGATGGTGGCGGGCTTGCCGTACCGCTGTCTGATGAATGTAGCCGGGGTAAAGGCCTTCATCCGCCGCAGGCTGGTGCCGTAGAGCAGGGTGAGCAGAGGAATGGAAATAGCCCACTGAATCCATAGATAGACAAAGGGGACCTGAAGTTTGAGGATAAGAGCGATAACCCCTAAAAAGGTGGCCAGTGAAGCCCAGGTGGCGGCCATGCCCAGACCATTGGTCACGGGGCCGATGGAGAAACCGGCTGCGTAAAAATCTTCGTCTGAAGTGGTTTTCCGGGATGACTGATATCCCACATAGTAAAAGATGGCAAACAGGATGGCCACAACGCCCAGGCCGACCCAGACATTACTTAATGCATATTCTGCTGGCATAGTCTCTCCTTATCCTTCTAATTTTTCAGAATCAGTTTCAATTTCAGGGGGAAGGGAATTGACATACTCTTCCATTTCATCGTCGAATTTGTTGCACATGATGGTCATGACCAGGCAGACCCCGGCAATGCCGAACCATCCCAGGAGAATGGGTACAATGTACTGGATGGGGAATCCCCACATGGTTCCCTGCTGGAGCGAGGGAAACAGGACAAAGATGGATGCCGAGTGACCCATGAGGAGGAGAAGTACTGAGAATACAATGGTCAGGGTGATCTCCTTTTTGTACAGCTTTTCTTTCATGATGATAACTCCCTTCAGTTAAGATGGATATCATTATGGCCTGGGGAGGAACCGGTGGGTTTTCGTGCCGGCCTTCCCCGGGCCGCTTGTCTACGCTGAACTCGGGCGGGATTAACCTGCCCTTTTCCGAACTTGTAAACCTGGAACCATTGGCACTAAAAACAATAGATTTTGATGTAGTAATTCAGGCTGAATTAGACAATCGGCTCAAACCCGATTTTAAATGTAGGTTCTCTTGTGGGGAGGTTTGCTGAATACGCCTAGATGCTTGTAGGTGCATGAACCTACAAGGGCGTATTAAGACATCATTGGGGCTGGGTAGAGATCTGGCCGGTTTTTTCAAAATGGACGGCACAGCGGACAAGTTCATTGGCATGCTTGAGGTTGAGTTTTTCCTTGATCCGTTCCCGGTAGGTGCCGATGGTCTTGATGCTTAGAAAGAGGCGTTCGGCAATTTCCCTGGAGGAAAATCCCCTGCCGATGAGTTTAAACACCTGGAGTTCCCGGTCTGTAAGCCGGTCCACAGGCGTTTTATCCCTGGCCTTGGGAGTGTCAGACATGGATAAAAGGATATGTTCCTTAACCTTTTCATTGAGATAAATCTTGCCATCAAGCACATGGTGGATGGCCGTGACCACAGATTCCATGGCCTCCTGTTTCATGATATAGCCCCGGGCACCGGCCGCCAGGGAGCGCTGGGCATAGAGGTATTCATCGTGCATGGACAGGACAAGAACGGGGATCTGCTTGTGGTGCTGCTTGACATATTTAACCAAATCGATTCCATCGGATTGTTTCAGGGAAATATCGGCAATGATGAGATCCGGGTCCATTTCCTCTATTTCCAGAATGGCCTGGTTTACATCCTTAGCCTTCCCAAAGGCTGTTAAATCGTCTTCCTGGTTGATGAGTTCAGCCAGTCCAAGTCTGAATATGGGGTGGTCTTCCACCAGCAGTATTTTCTTTTTATCGGGCATATTCCGTCCGCATTGAAAAATTTTTATTTACCCTACCACCATTGATTTTATAATACCAGGCTTTTACCCGCTGTTGCCAGGTTTTTCAGGCCTCTGAATCACTCAGGGCACCGGCAGGCATTGTCAGTTTTACCTGGGTGCCTTTTTCTTTGTCCGAAGAGACCATAAGGGAAGCACCAACGATTTTGGCCCGGTAATTCATGATGCGAAGGCCCATGCCTTTGGACCCGGGGGCCGGATCAATGCCTGATCCGTTGTCCTGGATGCTGAATTCAAACTGGTTATCCTTGAGTCTCGGTCTGATGGAAATTTTGTCGGCGTTGCCGTGGCGGATGGCATTGCGCACGGCCTCTCCGGCAATGTGGTAGAGGTTGATGGTGACCATGTGGCTGTTTACCTTGAGATCCTCTTCCATTTCCAGGCGGCAGTCCACATCATGGATCATCCGTGTATTGGTCACCAGATCGTCAAGGGCGGCCCCCAGGCCCTGGGTGAAATAGACCGGGCAGAGTCCCCGGGCCAGCCCCCGGGTCTTGGCGATGGCCTGCCTGATCAGCTCGGTGATGCTGTCCGAAAGCCGCTCCACATCCGGGATCTGATTCCCTGATTTCCGTTTCAATACCTTGACCAGACCTTCAATGCCGATGAGGTGGGGGCAGAGATCATCGTGAAGATCGTTTCCAATGGCCTGACGCTCTTTTTCACCGGTTTCCATGATAGCCTTTTCCAGGTGTTTGACTTCAGAGATATCTCTGTGGATGATCACCGATCCCAAAGGGTTGCCTTTTCTGTCTCTGTACACAGATCCCCGGGTGGTCACATCTACCAGGCGGCCGTCCTTGGCTTTCCGCTTGGTTTCAAGCCGGGGAATAATCTCGCCCTCAAGGATGGACCGGATGCCTTCCATGGTCTCCTTCCAATGGGCCTTGGGCACAAAATGGTCCATTTTGCTGCCCATGCTGTCCTCAAGGGAGTACCCGAATACCTTGGTAAAGGCCGGATTCATGTATGTCACCTTACCGTTCATGTCATAGACCACAATGGGGTCGGGCACGGACTCCATTACGGACCGGTATTTTTCCTCACTTTCCGTCAGCGCCTCCTGAATCTGGCACCGCTCATGGATTTCATTATTCAGCTCCCGGTCATAGGCGTCCAATCGGTCCATGAAGGAGTTGTAGTAAAAGCCCAGCTGCCCCACTTCATCCTTGGATGCCATGGTCACCCCCCGGTTGGCAAACCCCCCTGCAATATCCTGTTTGAACTGCCGCATCAGGGAGTGAAGGGGTTTGGTGATGGTTTCGCTTAAAAAGGCCGTAATGGGTACAAAAATCACCAGAGCGGCCATACCCACCAGGATAATGATCTGTTTGATGGCAAAAAGCGGGGACCGGATTTCATCCAGATAGGAGGATGAGGCCACGATCCAATCATATTCCGGGATAAAGTTGAAAAATACCAGTTTTTCCCGGTATCGGGTTTCCCCTGGGTTTTTCCAGGAATAAATCAGCTTGCCGTTCTTTTTTTCCAGCATTTCCTTAAAGAACTCGCCGGAGAACCGTTCATCGCTGAATACGTTAATTCCGGTCAGTTCCGGGTGGATAATCACGTTGCCTTTGGTGTCCATAACATAGGAATAACCGGTTTCCCCGAATTTCAGGCTCAATATCCCCTCTTTGAAATCCTCAACCTCCACCAGTTTTAAAAATTCTTTTCGATAGGAGGAGACCGTGATCATCCAGTTCCAGGGTTTGAAATAATTGAGGTAGAGTGCCTTGGGCCGGGGGTGTTCATCCCCGGGGTTCTGCCATTCATATTCAATGTATCCGTTTTTAATGGCAATCATTTCCTGGACAAAGCGATGGTCTGAAATATCCAGGCCCTCCAGGGATTTTTTAGGGTGTTTAACAATACTGCCGTGGCCGTCCAGGATACAGATATACCCTGTGGTGCCGATACTCTGGCTCAAAATGATGTCAGCCGCCCTTTCCATGGCCTCTTTTTCGGTTATTTTACCCTGTTGTGACAATTCGTAAAGGCGGTGGATGATTTCATAGTTTTTTTCCGCAACTCCCCTGAGCCGATTTTTGATGGACACGGATACGGCTGTTTTTACGGTATTGTGGATGGCGGATGTGGAATTTTTTAATTCGCTTTCAATATTGGCTTCAACATTCTGCTTTACAATGGAATAGACGATGAGGCTGGACAGGCTCATGATCACAAAAAAGCAGGAGGAATAGATAAAGAGCAGCTTGTACCGGATAGGGAAATTTTTGATCAGATCAAAGGGGTTCATGCCTGTCTCCTCAGTCAATATCGTCCAAAGGTAATGGTGTCATGGAACATCTTGGGCTATCTGAAGACAGTTTCAAAAAGTGTTTATTTTGTCAATGGAAGATCCGCTGTACATGGTTGAGGTCCCACATCCGGAAATTGACTGTAAACGGCCAATTGAAAAGGTCAAACGAGCAGTACATGGGTGTTGATTAATAGATGATGCAAATTTATGATCAGGCATTAAAAAAAGGCCGTCTTGTTCTAAAGACGACCTTTGGAGGTTCAGGGTGTGGCGGGAATGCAGATAACGATTAAGCGCCGGTCCGGTTTTTATTGAGCCGTCGCCCCAGGCCGGCCAGGCCAATCAGGCCGAAGCCGAATAAAACCATGGTCGCGGGCTCAGGGTTCGGGACATATGCGGCTCCTGTTTCTATGATATACCCTTTGATATTTGCCTGTCCGTGTTCGTCATTCCATTTCCAGCCGTAGTTGCTCCAAGTGCCCAAGTGCCATTCACCGTTACCATAGTCATTGGGCTCGTTTTCCTTCCAGTTGGTATAGGAAAAGGTCTCACCCGTGTCCATCCATGTCCAGCCTTCATCCGGTGCCAAAGCCGCTATATCCTGGATGCCACCCAGCCAGAATTCACCGTAAAAAGTTGAAAGGCCTTCCGACAAGGCGTCTTGTTCTGCCTGGCTGGTGATGGTGGCCAGGTAATATCCATGACCCAGAAGGGACATATCGGAGTGGGCACCATCCCAGGTAATACTTTTTTCAACGGCCCAGTAAGTATGTTCAATTGAATTTCCGTCTGTCCATTTCCAGCTCTTGTCATTATTCAGGACAGGAGTTGCATTTGATATGTTTGCAACACCCATAATAATTAAAATCAGGAATATCCAAGGTCTCATTTTCAGTCTCCCTCTTCGGGGTTTTACGTTTTTATCCTACTCCAGATGAATATATCTAATAGCAATATGGGTGCCAGATGTTTTTTTAATCGAATAGCAGGATAATAAATAGATTCTTAAATAGCGTTAGGCATAGGGATACGCCATTTTTCAACTCCTGTCAGATGAAAATTGAGCTTTAAAAAAACCAAATAAAATATGTAAAAATTGTAATAAAATATAGTAAATTATAGGATATCCATGAAAGCCTGCGCCCTTATATGAAAACTATGCAAACGCTTTAGATTCATTCTTGTTTGTTGTGCACAGTTTACTGGATGAAAGGCCAAGCTGCGCAGGCTGTTATTCAACAAAAGAGACATCGTATTTTTTCCAGATATTCAGGGCAATGCGCAGAGGTTTCATCATGGGGACGGTATAGGTATGCAGTTTTTTGTCGGCCATATAGGTTCTGCACCGGTCCACATAGGCGGAAAACCCTCTGGGGGAAATGATCAGGGGTTTGGTCAGTTCCTGCTTGAGTTCAACCAGCCGTTCGGGCAGGTATTCGGACAGCAGGGGTACCTGGAGGTATATGGCCGCAATAATGACGTCGGTGTTGGGATCCTTGTCCACGATACGGATGGATTCCAGGAGGCGGTCGTCCCGGCAATTTCCGAACAGGTCAATGGGGTTATTGCCAACGTTTTTCAGTATCCTTTCCTTTATTGCCTTTTGTTCGGGTTTAAGGTCTTTTGCAATAAGGTCCTGCATCCGGGATTTGGTTTCCGGGGCAAATTCCGCCAGGGCCATACCCTCTTCCGTAACCTGGTCGGCCAGGAGAATCCCTGCCCCGCCCCCGACACTGACCACGGCAATGCGGGTGCCACAGGTTTTGGGCTGGCTGGTAAGAATAGATAATATGTTTACGATAATTTTGGGATCCTCGGTGAGTTCCTCTACCAGGTAGAATCCGGCCTGGTCGCAGCAGGCCTTGAATGCATCATGGGAACCGGCCAGGGAGGCGGTATGGGAAAGGGCTGCCTGGGCACCGCCGCCCATGCCCCCTTTGATGATCAGGACCGGCTTTTTCCTGGCCACCTCTTTTCCCACATTCATGAGTTTGAGACCGTCGGCCACCCCTTCAAGGTAAATGGCGATAATTTTGATCCTGGGATCATCCCCCATGTGGGAAAGAACTTCAGGGACCCCTGTGCTGGCGGCGTTCCCGATGGAGACCCATTTGCCCAGATTCTGGTTGTCCGCCCCAAACATTTCAAGGAGTTCCAGGCCGATACCTCCACTCTGGGAGATGACCCCCACACAGTTGGAGGGGGTGGGGGGGACGGAGCGCTGAACCGGGATATAATTGGTGTTCAGCCCTGAGAAATTGTCTATGACCCCCATGCAATTGGGGCCGATAAAGGCAACCTTGTATGCCTTGCTCAATTCAACCAGCCGGTCTTCAAGGTCTGAGCGGCCCATTTCCGCAAATCCGTCGGAAAAGATGATGGCGCCTTTACCTCCCAGTTTGCAGAATTCTTCAAATATGGCCACGGTTCTTTCTGAACTTACGGCAAATACACAGACTTCAGGCACTTCTGGAAGATCCTGGAGTGAGGGGTAGCAGGTCAGGCCATGGATGGTTTTCAGTTTTGGGTGGACCGGATATAGTTTTTTTATGCCCATGCAGTTTTTCAGGATGACCCCGCCCTGGGTCCCGGGCCTGGACGCGCCGATAACCGCCACGGACTGGGCATTGAAAATGGCATCCACGCTTTCCCGTTTCCAGTTTTTGATCTCCTCAGACAGGGGAGCGATATTTTCCGGGTCCCGGATGAGGCGGGCATCCACAACCTCATACCCTTTTTCATAGGCAATGACCGGGTTCAGGTCCAGTTCACTGATATCCGGGTTTTCAGCCATAAGTTTGGATATATTGATCACCAGGTCTATGACAGCTTCTTTATCGTATATCTGGCCCCGGAACCCCCTGAGCACCTGCCCTGCCCTGGTATTTTCCAGCATCCGTTCCACATCTTTTTTTGACAGCACCCCAATGCCCATGGCAGCATCTGCATACAGCTCCACAAAGATACCGCCGATACCGATCATGGTGATGGGGCCGAATCCGGGATCCTGCTTAGCCCCCACCAGGAGTTCAAATCCTTTGTCCGCCATTTTCTGGACCAACAGCCCTTCCCTGTCGGTTTGGGAAAAGCCCCCCATTTTCTCTTCCAGCTTCCGGCAGGCCGCCTCCAGTTCTTCAGGGCTTTTGAGGTTCAGGAACACGGCCCCTTCATCGGATTTATGGATAATTTTTTTTGAAACGGGTTTGACCACTGCCGGATACCCCATGTCCCAGGCTGCTCCAAGGGCATCTGAAATAGAATAAACCTCTTTTCCCGAGGCGTGGATAGTATAATTGCTAAGGAGATCGGCACTTTCATTAAAGTTCATCTGATATGCGGGCATGGGTGGATCCTTTCAGGGCAAACGGAATTCAGGGGGTGATTTCTTCTTTGAGCATGCAGCAGGCAATTTTATGGCAGGGCCTGCCTGATTGGTCATAGGCCAGATTTCCGGGCTGGATCATTTTATTCATAACGCAGCCTTCGGGAATGTCCAGGTCAAAGAGGTCAGTTTCATTGATTTTGGGCCGGGAAACAAGTTTGTTGTCTTGAATTTCAAAGGAGTGAAGGGGGAAATCTTCACAAATGGGGCATTGGTATACCCGCCCGTTGGGGAATACAAAATAGTTTTGGGCCACATTGGCGGCACACTTGAATTTTTCTTTCACATCAAGGAAGACCTTGGGATAGGTCACAATAATCCCTTTGGCGGCAATCTGCTCAGCCACTTCAGGAATCACGGTCAGCCAGGTGTTTTTGTCAACCTGGTGCCTGGCGTCGGATGCTTCTGACTCCCCCCTGATGCCGACTACCTGGATGAAGAACCGGTCAATACCAGTTCTGCCCACCAACCCGGGCATGAGGTTCAGTTCATGGATATTCTTTTCCGACACTGTATAGATCATTGAGCAGGAGAATCCTTTGGATTTTGCCTGTTCAATGCCTGACATTACAGCCTCCCAGCAGCCCTTGCCCCGGATCGTATCATTGGTCTCTTTTGTAGCGCCGTCCAGGGAAAAGGAGATGAAATCCAGATCATCCGGGGTGACATTGTCCAGAATGTTGTGGAAAAGAAATCCGTTGGTATCGATGGTAATGGATTTGAAACCAAGTTTTCCGGCGATCCTGATGGTTTCGGCCAGATCCGGGTGGAGGGTGGGCTCCCCCCCGAGAAGGACAAGATTGGTCTGGGCGGCTTTGGGTGCAAAAATATCGAGCCAGGCTGCTATGGTATCAATGTCCAGGGTTGAGTCCCCGTGCTGCGCCCGGTTAATATAGCAGTGTGCGCAACGCAGGTTGCACTTGGTCAGGATGTGGAAAAAGAGGTTTGAGCTCTCTTTTGTGAAGGCAACGGTCTGTTTTTGCATTTTATCCTAATCTTATCCCATGCACTGTTTGGTGAAATTGGGGTCAAAGGGCACAGGATAGCTGCCGTCAAAACAGGCCTTGCAGAAGTTGCATTCCGGATTTTCCACACCTGAGGCCTCAAGCATCCCCTCTATGGAGAGATAGTGGAGAGAATCCAGTCCAAGGTATTCCGTGAGGTCGTCCAGGGATTTTTGGGCGGCAATCAGCTCACCCTTGGAGGAAAAATCAATCCCATAGTAGCAGGGGAATTTATGGGGTGGACAGGAGATGCGCATGTGGATTTTTTTTGCACCCAGTTCCTTCAGGGCTTTTACTCTTGTTTTGGCGGTGGTGCCCCGGATGATGGAGTCCTCAATAATAATGATATCCTTGCCATTTATAATTTCCCGCACCGGATTGAGTTTGACCCGTACGGCAAAGTCCCGCATGGACTGGGTGGGCTGGATAAAGCTTCTCCCCACATAATGGTTCCGGATCATCCCCATTTCAAAGGGAATGCCGGACTCCTCGGCATAGCCGATGGCCGCATAATTGCCTGAATCGGGAAAGGGCATGACCAGGTCGGCCTCCACATGTGACTCCTGGGCCAGCCGTCTGCCATGGGCCTTGCGCATTTGATAAACATTTTTTCCGTCAATGGTGGAGTCGGGCCGGGCAAAATAGATATACTCGAAGATGCACAGAGACTTTCTGTCGGCAGTCCTGGGGTGTTTCAGGCTTTTGATGCCGTCTTCATTGATGATGACAATTTCGCCGGGATCCAGTTCCCGGATGAATTCCGCCTGGACCAGGTCAAAGGCACAGGTCTCGGAAGCCAGGACATAATGGCCGTTGAGCTTGCCCAGGGCCAGGGGCCTGAATCCGTTGGGGTCTTTCATGCCGATGACCTCTCCCTTGCAGGTAAGAAGGATCATGGAATAAGCGCCTTCAATTCTTGAGACGGCATTGATCACGGCATTCTCAATATCCCCTTTTACCAGGTTCTTGATGAAGAGGTGCAAAAACACCTCCGAATCCATGGTGGTCTGAAAGATGGATCCGTTTTCCTCCAGCTCTTCTCTCAGAATATGAGCATTGACCAGGTTGCCGTTATGGGCCAGGGCATAGGAGCGGTGTCTGTGGTTGACCACAAAGGGCTGGGCATTTGTCAGGCAGGAATCCCCTGTGGTGGAATAGCGGACATGGCCGATGGCAGAGCCGCCTTCGATGCGCTCCAGGTCCTCCATGTCAAAGATATCCGGCACCAGGCCCATGCCTTTGTGGGAGAAAATCTTATCGTTTATCCCCCGGTTTACGGAGATTCCGGCACTTTCCTGCCCTCTGTGCTGGAGGGCGTAGAGGCCGAAGTAAGTAATTTTGGCGGCTTCCGGATGTTTGTACAGGCCGAATACACCGCATTCGTCCCTGGGCCGTTCACTGTTGGTCAATATATGATTTGTATCCGATGTGTCCATTGTGTCCATGTCTAGTTTTCCTGGTGATAATGCTGGATGGGTTTGACGGACAAAGGTGCCTTCTTCATGGCCTGAATGGCCAAGCAGATGGCCCGGGTGCCGTCGGTGGTGGTGGCATAGGGTATTTTATACTTGATGGCGGCCCTGCGGATTTCGTATCCGTCCTGCTGGGTCTGGCTGGAGGCTCCTGTGTTGAGGATGAGCTGAATTTCATTGTTCTTCACCGCATCCACAACATGGGGACGTCCGGCAGAAACCTTTTTCACCCGTTTGGCCGGTACCTGGTTTTCTTCCAGGAACTGGGCCGTACCCCGGGTGGCCATGATGGTGAAGCCCATTTCATGAAAATCTTTGGCCACAGACAGGGCGGCCGCTTTGTCTTTGTCCTGAACAGAAATAAACACCGTGCCTTCCTGGGGCAGTTTCTGTCCTGCGGCAAACTGTGCTTTGGCCACGGCTGCGCCCAGATCCTTGTCAATGCCCATGACTTCGCCGGTGGATTTCATTTCAGGTCCCAGCACCGGATCCACGTTGGCAAACCGGTCAAAGGGCATGACCGCTTCTTTAACGCAATAATATGAGGGGATGAGCTCGCGGGTCAGCCCCAGTTCCTTAAGGGTTTTGCCCAGCATGACCTTGGTGGCCAGTTTGGCCAGGGGGATACCGATGGCCTTGGATACAAATGGGATGGTCCTGGATGCCCTGGGATTGACCTCAATGATATAGACCTTGTTGTTCATGATGCCGAACTGGATGTTCATCAGTCCCTTGACCCTGAGTTCCTTGGCAATGGCCCTGGCCGCGTCAGCCATCTCATCAATGTGCTCTTGTGATATGGAATAGGGCGGCAGCACACAGGCGGAATCACCGGAGTGGATACCCGCCTCTTCAATATGCTCCATCATCCCGCCGATGATAGTGGTTTCACCGTCGGAAATGGCATCCACATCAAGCTCAAAGGCCTCTTCCAGGAATTTATCGATGAGCACGGGCTTGTCCGGGGAGGCCAGAACGGCCAGATCAAAGTATTCTTCCAGGTCTTTTTCGTCATAGACAATTTTCATGGCCCGTCCTCCCAGTACAAAGGAGGGGCGGACCATTACCGGGTACCCGATATCCCGGGCCACGGTCACAGCTTCTTTATAGGAATGGGCAATCCCGTTCTCCGGCTGGCGAAGCCCCAGTTTTTCCAACATGGCCTGGAACAGGTCCCTGTCCTCGGCCCGGTCAATGCTCTCGGGACTGGTGCCGATGATGGGCACCCCTGCCTTTTGCAGGTCCGTTGCCAGATTCAAAGGGGTCTGCCCCCCGAACTGGACAATGACGCCAAAGGGGTTTTCCTTTTCCACGATGTGGAGGACATCCTCTCTTGTCAGGGGTTCGAAGTAGAGTTTGTCCGAGGTGTCATAGTCTGTGGAAACGGTTTCCGGGTTGGAGTTGACCATGATGGATTCCACCCCTTCTTCTCTCAGGGCAAAGGAGGCATGGACACAGCAATAGTCAAATTCAATGCCCTGGCCGATTCGGTTGGGGCCGCCCCCCAGGATGATGACCTTTTTCTTGTCTTCCACCCGGGCTTCGCACTCGGTTTCATAGGTGGAGTAGTAATAAGGTGTGGTGGCCCGGAACTCTGCGGCACAGGTATCCACCAGCTTGTATACCGGAACTATGCCCAAGTCTTTTCTCTGCTGTTCGATCTGCTTGTCCGTGAGGCCGCCGGAGAGATGGGCCAGCTGTTTGTCGGAAAATCCGTATTTCTTGGCCTGCTCAAACAGATCTCTTGGCAGGTTTTTGCCGGCCAGCTTGAGCTGTTTTTCCAGGTCCACGATCTGTTTGAACTGATGGAGGAACCAAGGATCAATGGCCGTAAGTTCATAAATCATGGTAATGGGCATGCCATGTTCAAGGGCATACTTGATATAAAAAAGGCGCTGGGAGTTGGGGGTGGACAGCATGTATTCAAGATCGTTTCCGGCCACAGATCCTGGTTCGGGGTCCTTGCCGTCGCCACCGAATCCTGATCTGCCGATCTCCAGGGAACGCAGCCCTTTCTGGAAGGCCTCTTTAAATGTCCGGCCGATGGCCATGGTCTCCCCCACGGACTTCATGGCCGTGGTGAGAATATCATCGGCTTCCGGAAATTTTTCAAAGGTCCATCTGGGTATTTTCAAGACGCAATAATCAATGGAAGGCTCAAAGCAGGCCATGGTCTCGCCGGTGATGTCGTTGGGAATTTCATCCAGGGTGTATCCCACGGCCAGCTTGGCCGCAATCTTGGCAATGGGGAACCCGGTGGCCTTGGAGGCCAGGGCCGAAGATCGGGAGACCCTGGGGTTCATTTCAACAATAATCATATCCCCGTTTTCCGGATTCACGGCAAACTGGACATTGGAACCGCCGGTGTCCACACCGATTTCACGGATGATGGCGATGGAGGCGTCCCTCAGTTTCTGGTATTCCTTATCTGACAGAGTCTGGGCCGGGGCCACGGTGACGGAGTCCCCGGTGTGGACCCCCATGGCATCAATGTTCTCAATGGAACAGATGATGACCACGTTGTCGGCATGGTCCCGCATGACCTCGAGTTCGTATTCCTTCCAGCCCAGCACGGATTCTTCCAGCATGACCTGGGTGTTGAGGGAGGCATCCAGTCCGGCCTTGCAAAGGTTGGCCAGCTCCTCGGAGTTATAGGCCACCCCGCCGCCGGTGCCGCCCAGGGTGAAGCTTGGCCGGACAATGATGGGAAAACCGATGCGTTTGGATACCTCTTCCACCTCCTGCATATTGGTGGCAAAACCGCTTTTGGGAATACGAAGGCCGATCTTGTTCATGGCATCCCGGAATAATTCCCGGTCTTCTGCCTTATTGATGGCATCAATGGAGGCGCCGATAAGTTCAACGTTGTACTTTTCAAATATCCCTGTCTTTTCGGCGTCAATGGTGGTGTTCAATGCGGTCTGCCCGCCCAGGGTGGGTAAAATAGCATCTGGCCGTTCGATTTCGATGATCTTGCACAGGGTTTCAGGGGTCACCGGTTCAATATAAACCCGGTCGGCGGTTTCCGGATCTGTCATGATGGTGGCAGGGTTGGAATTGATGAGAACCACCTCGAACCCCTCTTCTTTCAGGGCTTTGCAAGCCTGGGTGCCGGAATAGTCAAACTCACAGGCCTGGCTGATGATGATCGGACCTGCACCAATAATCAGGATCTTTTTTATATCGTTACGCTTTGGCATTTTCCATCACTTTTGCAAACTGGTTAAAAAGATAGGCCGCATCATGGGGGCCGGGGGAGGCTTCTGGGTGGTACTGAACGGCAAAGGCCTGAATTTGATCGTTTTTCAGGCCTTCAAGAGAATCTTCATTTAAATTGATATGGGTGAGGACCGAGGTCTCCTTGTCCAGACTGTTGAGGTCCACGGCAAACCCATGGTTCTGGGAGGTGATCTCCACCTTGCCCGTATCCATGTTTTTAACGGGCTGGTTTCCGCCCCTGTGGCCGAACTTGATCTTCATTGTCTTGCCGCCCATGGCCAGGCCCAGCAACTGCATGCCCAGGCAGATGCCGAAGATGGGTGCCTCTCCCAGAAGGCTGCGTATGGTATCCACGGCATAGGTCAGGGGCTCGGGGTCACCAGGGCCGTTGGAAAGAAAAATGCCGTCGGGTTTAAGGTTTTTAATGGTTTGGGCATCGGTACCGGCGGGCACCACAAGCACCTCGCAGCCTGCCGTTTCCAGGCAGCGGATAATATTGTACTTGATGCCGAAATCCATGGCCACTACAGAATGCTTTTTACCCTTATACCGCCAGATCAGGGGGTCTTTCAATTTATCACAGTCCAGATATTCGGGCTGGCCGTACTTCCAGAAATAGGGTTTTTTGGTGGTGACATGCCCCACCAGGTCCGAGCCTTCCATGGAAGGGATCTGTTTTGCCTTGGCCACCAGGGATGCCGGGTCCAGATCCGTGGTGGAAATCACGGCCCGCATGGCCCCTGATTTCCGGATATGACGGGTCAGGGCCCTTGTGTCCAAATCTTCAATACCCAGAACATGGGATTTGATCAGGTAATCGGCCAGACTGCCCTTGGATCTATAATTGCTGGGGAATTCCTGGTATTCCTTAATAATGAAGGCGGCCACCTGAATCCGGCCGGATTCGGTGTCTTCGGGGCAGACCCCGTAGTTGCCGATGAGGGGATAAGTCATGGTGACCATTTGGCCGTAGTATGACGGGTCTGTCAGGATTTCCTGGTACCCGGTCATGCTGGTGTTAAAGACCACTTCTCCCGAGGCCTCTCCCTGTCCGGTAAAACTCTTGCAGGGGAAGGTTCTGCCATCTTCCAGGGCTAATAATGCTTTCATAATGGATTTATACCTGTCCGTGCTCTGGGTTGAAATACACTCTTATAATTTATACAAATCGAACCTGTTTCCTTACCATAAAGATGAGGAAAATGGAAGTGTTGCCTGGCAGTATAATTAAATATTGTCTCTTGCATGGGGGACTGATCCTATGCGGGATTTTAATCAGGGTCTACGCCTATTATATACCCTTTGGTAATACCGCTTCCTGTTCTCGTCGTCCATTAGGGGGTGTGTTTGCTAAGGATCGGCTCCAAAATTATTTGATCTTTTGGTTTCAAAAGACCCAGTTAGGGTTTTCACCATTTATGATGTTCTGGAAACAATTTAGATAAAATTATTTTGTAACGATTCCCAAATCAGTAAGGGCTCTTACCTACGCTATTGACCAAACTTTATAAAAGGACTTTGCCTTGAGGCGCTGATGTCAATCTATTGGGTAGCATTATATGAAAAATCTGTCAGTCAACTTAATTAGGTTGTAGATTGTTGCCCCTTCAATTTGAAAGACCCACCACAATATCTTGGGTGGGCCTAAAATCCAAAACCTGAACGCTTATAGACATTATAATCACTTTTCTACTTTGGATTAAAGATCGTTTTCCATAAGCACTGAGCGACCAGTCGGCAAAATCTTTTCAAGCGTCAAATTGTATTTTTTTAATTTATTATTAAGCGTTGTTCTGGTGATGTTCAAAATTTTTGCAGCTTCAGTTTTATTACCTTTTGTTTGTTTTAATGTTTCAACGAGAGCTATGCTTTCTATTTCATCAAGGGATTTTCCACCACCTAAAAGTTGCATTTGGACAGAATCTTCGGGCTGGTATTCTTTCATGACGTTTATCGGTAAATCCTTTTCAGATATATACTGCCCCATACACAAAATTATCGCTCTTTCAATGGCATTTTCGAGCTCACGTACATTCCCAGGCCATTGGTGTTTTATCAGAGCATCCATTGCCATAGGGGTAAAACCTTTTAGTTCTTTTCGATTTTTACTGGTGTATTTTATTAAAAAATTTTGGGCCAGAAGTGGGATATCCTCTTTTCTTTCATTTAAAGAGGGAACTTTTATATTGATCACATTAAGCCGATAAAACAGATCTTCTCTGAAGTGACCCTTCTTTACTTCCTCTTCCAGATTTCTATTTGTTGCAACGATAATACGGACATCGATATTTATTGTTTTATCACTGCCGACTCTTTGGATTTCCCTTTCCTGTATTGCCCGAAGCAGTTTTACCTGCATTGACATCGGCATTTCGCCTATTTCATCAAGAAATATAGTTCCTTTGTCAGCAGACAATAAAAGCCCCTCCCGCCTATTGTCTGCACCCGTGAAAGAGCCTTTTTCATGCCCAAATAATTCAGACTCTAAAAGTGTTTCATTGAGGGCGGCACAATTTACTGAAACCAGTCTGTTTTTTTTTCGATTGCTATTATTATGAATAGCCTTCGCAAACAACTCTTTTCCGGTTCCACTCTCGCCTGATATCAGAATGGTTGCATCTGTTGGTGCTGCGATTTTTGCTGTATCAATCACTTTCTTCATGGAGAGACTGGTGCCGATAATACCTGAAAAACTAAATTCGGATAATATTTTTTCCTTAAGTTGAACATTTTCAATGGATAATTGTAAATGCTTGGTTGCCCTTTCAATGGATAGTTTGAGTTCATCAAAATTTAAAGGCTTTGTTAAATAATCGTCCGCTCCAAGTCTCATGGCCTCTACTGCTTTATCAACTGAAGAATATGCTGTCATAATAATAATGGGGATAGAAGGGTTGAACTTTTTTATTTTCTGGAGTGCTTCCATGCCGCTTACATTTGCCATTCGGACATCCATAAGGATTACATCATATGGGTTTTCTCCGGCTTCACGGATTGCATCTTCACCGTCGGTTACGCATTCTATAGAATGAAAGAGACTTTTCAAAAGTGTTTGAAGCATGGACAGATGTGCCTTATCATCATCAACAATCAGTATTTTGCCTTTCATATCCGCTTCCCCTGCTTCCCATTTATTGGTATAGAAATTACAAAGGTTGTCCCTCTGTTCTTTGAGCTTACGATATTAATAGATCCACAATGGCTTTCGATAATCTTGTATACAATGGCGAGTCCAAGACCCGTGCCCTTCTTTTTAGTGGTAAAATAAGGATTGAATATATTGGCCTGATCTTCGGGAGAAATTCCTTGTCCCGTATCTGAAATTTCGAAAACCAGGTCCTCTTTCTGGGCACCCACCCTAATCGTAAGGTCTCCACCCTTTTCCATTGCCTGGATGGCATTAATATAAAGATTGAGTAAAACCTGGGAGAAGCGATCATGATCAATCTCTACATTTGGAAGAGCGCTGCCTATATTTTTTAATATATTAACATTGGCCGTTTCAGCCTCATATTTAATTAATCTCAAAGAATTGTTGACGAATACTACAATATCAGTTTTCTCTAATTTTAGATTGACAGGCCTTGCAAATTCAAGTAACTCCGAAATGACTCTGCTTACTCTATCAACTTCTTCAGCCATGATGTTGGCAGCTTTTTTGTTTTCACTTCCGTTATCAAACAAACTTCCGAAAAATGTGGCATACCCCCGAATTGAACTCAATGGATTTCTAACCTCATGGGCAATGCCCGCCGCAAGGGTTCCCACGGCTGCAAGCCTCTCTTTTCTCTGGACTTTTATTTCCAGGTCCCGGACATCACTTAAGTCTTTTAACATAAAGACAAATCCGATAAAATTCCTCTGTTCTCCAATAATCTCTGTTACCGTTACTGAAACCGGTGCTTGTTTCTTACCTTTGGTTTCGAGGAATATTTCTTTTTCCAGAACCGGTGTCCCTTTATTAACAATTTCATACAGCTCCAAAAGTACATCTGGAAAAAGATCCTTTGCATTTTTTTCTTTTGTATTATGAATATTGATTTTTAAAAGGGAGCAGGCCACTTCATTAATATAGGTAATGTCAGTTTTTTCATTTACCGCTATTATCCCCATGGGCAGGCTTGTTACCAATTCTGATGCAAATGCTCTTGTATCTTGGAGAAGCCGATGGGAGCGAGCGTGGCGCTGAGCCCAAAACAATGAAACCATCCCTGCCATTCCTAAGAGAAATATAACAGATACCGTGATACCACTATTTCGCATATCTTCAGCCCGGGCCTCCTCAAAGGGCTTTATATCCATTCCAATAAAAATTATGGGTCGATTTTCAGGATTTAATATCCGATCTGCAGGTAGATTTTCCATCCATCCTGGAGCGCACCAGGTGGACATGTTTCCCTGGCTTCCCATCATATTCATCATTCCTTTCCTGAAAGCAGCCCTCTGGTTACTTAAAAGAGGTAAGAACGTTTTGTATACTTCGAAATAGGTCACATGATCCTCTTTGTCAACAATTCGCCACTGGGGTTTATCAATAGTCGATTTATTATTGAAATCATGGGCCTTTAGCCGTGTCCCTATTTTTTGTCTAATATTGTGGGCAAGTATTTCTCCTGTGTTATCCACGATAAAGATATATGAAATATCGCCTTGGGATGCTGTCTCTTCCAACAGAGTCTGCAAGTGGGCCTCATTGCCCAATAAACCCATCATACCGGTTTTGCTGCCTGCCTCAAATGACCTGATCAGCGCAGATCCCTTCTCTTCTAATAAGTGGCCCATATATTTTTTTTCACGGTTATAGTTCATCACAGCCTGGAAAACCACGACTGCTATTAGCACAAGGCTCATCCCTATAGTCATCCATGGAGAAACAAAGGGGTTGAAACGTTTTATTTTTTGTGTGAGCATATCAAAATCCGAGTAAGCGGTTAAAAATTAATCGATCCGTTTTTAAAGCACCGTCTAAATATTAATCACAACATTGGATTTTTACAACATTATTTTTTACTCTTTTATAAAAAAAGATAGAGATATTTTATAAATTCAATTGGTTATATATTTATTATAATCCGTGGCACACCCATTGCAATTCAAGGAAACAAGCGGAAAACGCTTTTTATTAACCTAAACAAAGAGGTATTTATTATGAAAAAAATTTTTATGACACTTTCAATAGTTCTGATCGTCGGTTTTCTTGCAGCCAGTGCTTATGCCTGGCAGTGTGGCGGAATGTACGGATCTGGGTATAACAATGGAATGCAAGGACGGGGAAATTATAATGGAGCAGGACATAACAATGATGCCTATCAGTCGTTTAATAATGATACCCAGGCACTTCGTTCATCTATTGTAGCGGACAGGGCTGAGTTAAATGCACTGATGGCAGGAACCAACCCTGACCCCAAACAGGCAAGAGAATTGTCGGAACAAATCAGCAAATCTGAAAATGAACTGAGGAACAAGGCACAGGAATATAATATTTCAAGCAGGGGGATGACGGGATATGGCCAGGGATGGAACTGCGGTATCTCAGGTCACGACCATAATTTTGCCGGATGTTGGTAGTAGTGCTTTTTGACAGGATAACAGTGAGAGGTTTGTCCTCTCACTGTTAAACATCTATTTCAATAATACATAAAAAACAGGGGTTCGAAAATGTGGGGTTGTAATTACAGTGGAACAGGTTACGGGCATTGGTTTTTTGGTGGCGGAATGATAGGCTTTGCCACGATGATTCTTATTGTCATCATAGTGGCAGTCCTGATATTTAAATTAATCAAGTCTAATCAATACAAAGGTCCAAGAAATTTTGATAAAGATGATTCTCTCATGATCTTAAAGATGAAGTTTGCCAAAGGCGAAATCAGTGAGCAAGAATATCAAAGCAAAAAAGAAATTCTTAGCACACATTAGACAGTTTGACCCCACCCCAAAAACTTGATTATCGAAGACACACTGTCAAAAAAGGAAAATACAATGAAACCCAAGCAGAAAATACTTGAATTTATTCAGAAGGCTTACGAAGATAATGAAGGGGGCAGACCGTCATCAGAAACGGGCGCCATGACAGATGACGATCGGCTCGCCATTAATGAGCTTTTCGATGGCATGAGCACTGGCACGGCCCGAATCATCATCGAAGAGGAGATGGACAGCCAGATGGTGGAAGACTACGACATCGCTCCTCTTGAAAACAAGGGGCGCTATTACGTCGCCAGAATCGTTCAAGCCGACGGCAAAGCCATTCGACTGTTGGTTGACAAACAGACCGGTAAGGTTCAATTCGAAGGCCGGTAGGTCAGTTTACGTAAATCGATTTTGGGATTTATATAGAACCGCTTAGCGTCACTTCAAAATAATTTTTTAAGATTTCCTCAATCTATGTAAACTGAATTCTCTTAAAAATGGCATGAATATCACAAACGATAGGATTAATATGACCAGTGATACAACAAATTCTTCAAGTACCACCTATCTGTTGGAAGAAGAAATGATTATTAACGATAAGTGGGAGATACAAAACTTCATCGCTAAAGGCGGCAAGGGAGAGGTTTATTTAGCTAAACAGCTCAACTTAGATCGCCAGGTAGCACTGAAAATTATGTCTGAGGAATTCATTAAGAGTCTGGAGGGTGATGAAGAAGAGATCGCCTCTGAAACTATGCGTTTTCGCCGGGAAGTAAGGATTATGGCCAGGATGCAGCACCCGAATATTCTCCAAGTCTTTGATTTTGATCAGCTGGAAATTAATGGCATAAAAATGGATTATATTGTTATGGAATATATTCCAGGTCTGACTTTGCGCCAAAAAATGCCGGAAAAAGGTTTTGGACATGACGAAAGCAAAGTGAAAGCTTGGCTTAGAAATTACTTTTTTCCAATCCTTGATGGTATGAAGGCGGTTCATGATAAAGGAATAGTGCATCGGGACATGAAGCCTGAGAATGTTCTCGTTGATGATGAACTCCCCAAAATTATGGACTTTGGAATCTCAGGGGGCTATCACTTGGACAATGTGACCCAGAACCATCATATGCTGGGGACGATGACTTATATGCCGGAAGAACAATTTGTGGATCTGGCCCTGACAGATGTACGGGTTGATGTATATGCTCTTGGTAAGATTATTTATGAAGTCATTGAAGGTAAAATGAAAAAAGGCCGGGATAAACCCTTTAGCAGTTCTGCCCTGAATGACCCGCAAACCATTTTTTTTAAAACTCTTGATCGGATAATACAACAGGCTACGGCCAAAAATAGGAATAAGAGGACTCCTTCTGTTAAGGCTCTCCATGCTTCTTTGGAAGAGCTTGTCATGGATTCTGATGGAAAAAAAGATTCACCGACAGGAGGCTTACGCCATAAATATTGGAAATATTTATTTAGCATAAGTTTAGCCGCCATAGTCACTGTTATTGGTGCCTGGATAATGCACCACAATTCAGGAAAAATAAAAACAGCGCTTGATGGAAGCCATATTCAGAACCAACTGGAAGTAACAAACCCTGCAACTGATTCTTTTGGCTTGCCGGAATTTAATTTTAAAAACCCCCAACCAACAGTATTTCCCAATATCGATAAAATGGGAAAACGTCCCGCCAAGTTTTTAGCCAGCGATAACTCGACCATGATCCTGTTGAACGGTGCAAAGGTTTCCATGTCAATTGATGACCCCGTGGCAACGGAAAAAGAACAAATTGAAAAAACCGTATCAGTAAAAACATTATACATGGATAAGGCCAAGATAACGAACCATTTATATGTCCAGTTCCTCAATGAAGTTGGTGGAATAAAAGTGGAGGGAAAATCTGTTTTATGGAACGGGCGGTTATTGCTCCTGCTTGGAGAGGTGAGGGAAGGCTATGAACCGATTATATTCGAAGAGGGAATCTTCGAAGTAAAACCAGATGCTGTTGCAAGGCCAGTGGTTCGGGTCACGCCTGTGGGGGCTTTGGCATATGCACATTTTTACGGAAGGTCTGTGCCTTCAATGGAACAGTGGTGGCTTGCCGTTCAAACCGGTCATGATCGAATTTCACAGGAAAAAACATCCTCCTCCCCGCAACCTCAAAGGAATATGTGGGGTGGAAATTGGATGATGCAGGGCCAAAGGTCCGAATCTGAACCTTCAAATAACTCACAGGAAGCGGGCATTCAGCCTGTTACCCAAGCGGCGGTCAACAGTGCCGGTATTCAGGGGCTCGAACAAAATGTGAATGAATGGACGGTGACCCTCGCTTCCGATGGTACTCCAGAATTCCATATTCATGGTGGAGTCGGTGAGCTGGATCACAGGGAATCTTATCTTGAACGTGAACTCTGGGAAGCCTTTTCTGACGTCGGTTTTAGAACAGTCTTGAATCTGGAGGGAGAAAAATAATATGATTTCAAAAAGTACAGATATCTGGGGGGAAAGCCACACAGGCTATAAGCGAAGCCAAAATGAAGATCGATTTCTCATAAAAGAATTGTCAGACCTCCTGATACTTGCTGTTGCTGATGGAATGGGAGGTCTTCCGGGTGGAGAAATAGCTGCGCAAATAGTCATAGATACACTGCAGGACTACAAATTTTCAGAAAAAAGTATAGAAAAAGACCTGAAAATCGCTCTTGGGAAATCAGAAAAACAAATACATCAAAAAGTTAACAAAAATACCGAGTTGGATGGTATGGGGACTACAATAACAGCCGCTACTTTATACAAAAACAAGGTCTTCTGGATACACGTTGGAGATAGCAGGATGTATCTGTTGCATAATAATAAAATCAAGCAGGTCACCACAGACCATACTTTTATACAAGATCTGCTGGATGACGGTACCCTCACTCCAGACCAAGTTGGAACACATCCTTTAAGAAACGTGTTAGACCAATGTGTGGGGTGTGATGGAATGGAACCCGACACAGGTGTGTTTAATATTGAACAAAGCGATCGATTATTGCTTTGTTCAGATGGTCTTACAATGCACTTGTCTGATGTACAAATAGAATCCATATTAAAAACAAAGTCTCTCCAGAAAGCAGGTCAACAACTGATCCAGATGGCATTAAAGATGGGCGGTGCCGACAATGTGTCCGTGATTGTAATGGAATTTTACTGATGATGAAAAAGGTAGATTGATCTGCCAAGGAAGATATTTGGTTTTACCCGTATTGACAAGTGCAATTATTGGTTTAATATATGAACAGTTGCTCATATGAACTGATAATCAATAAAAGTGCCCCCAAATTACTAAAATAAAGGACCTTCTCATAATGACGATTATATATGAAATATTAACAGAATCCTGGAATATTTATCTCGACGTTGCCATTTATATGCTTTTTGGATTTTTTGTCGCTGGTATCCTGTATGTTTTTTTCAAGGCTGATAAAATAAAGCAATATCTGGGAACCGGTAAAGTTCGGCCTGTCATACTGGCCGCATTATTTGGGATTCCCATCCCCTTATGTTCCTGCGGGGTTGTCCCGGTCGCTGCTGGCTTAAAGAAGCAGGGCGCCAATAATGGGGCAGCTCTTTCCTTCATGATTGCCACCCCGGAGTCTGGCGTAGACTCCATTGCTGTTTCCTGGGCCATGCTTGACCCGATCATGACCATTATCAGGCCGGTTGCAGGATTTATTACCGCTGTTTCCACCGGGATTGTCCAGAACTATTTCGGCACCGACGATTTGCCTGAGAGTATAAAACCGGCAATCGAAACTGGCGGGTGTGGATGCGGAACAGAAAGCTGTGCAGTTGTCCCGCAAAAAAATGAAACCCTTTCAGAAAAACTTAGACATGGTCTTAAATATGCGTATGGAGAGTTACTCACAGATATTACAAAGCCTTTTATTATTGGAATCTTCATTGCGGGTATAATAACTTTCTTTTTCCCAGAGGATTTGACACTCTGGGCCAATGATCATCAATTTTTGTCCATGCTAATCATGCTGGCAGCAGGAATTCCCATGTATGTCTGTGCTACATCCTCCACACCCATTGCCGCTGCATTAATCCTCAAGGGTCTGAACCCTGGCGCCGCACTGGTATTTTTACTGGCCGGTCCAGCAACCAATGCTGCAACTATAAATATAGTCAAAAATATATTTAATACACGAGCGCTTGTCATCTATCTGTCCATGATCTCTATCTGCTCCCTTTCTATGGGTTTTCTTGTTGACTGGCTCTATACCATATCAGGTATTCAACCAAGCGTTAGTATCGGACAGGCGGCAGAAATCATTCCTTATTCTATCAAACTGATTTCGGTTTTTTTACTTACCGCACTCATGGTTTATAATGGTATATCTAACATGAAACCGGCTGCAAAGCATGCACCGTCTAAATCATAAACAAATGGCATGGGTACCATTTTTTACAAGGTTGATCGGCGTTTAAAGAGTCTTATTAATCTTGTAGGTCTGAACACAAGGTTTTACTTGCGACTATAGATGGTATTAGTCGTCGCTTTCGTTCCATGTCAACGACCACAACATATGGTATGCGCTAAGATTTTGAATTGGTGAGCTAAAAAATCAAGATTATTGGAGATATAGTTTATTGTTAGCGGTTGATGCAAGGACCTACTGATAAAAATTTTGGAAGCATCACATAGCCCAGGTTTACCAATTCTTTTGTGTCCGGAAGATCACGAATCGATCAAAGCTGTCAGGGCAATTGGGCGGGGGTACGGGTGGACGCTTGAGTAGCGTGACAACTGCCCGCGGCCTTCCAGTTCAGGACAACCGGAAATACTTTAACAGAAGCACCCACCCGTGCCTATGGCACAATAAGGCCCTTTTTATTCCCCCCTTTGCATTGATCCCGAATAATGGTTCCAAATTTTTAGGGACCATTTAAAAAATAACTCCACATAATTTGTTTAGAATACCCCCCTAAAGTATTGGGCATTTTGAAAATAGAATGTGATTTAACTTTTGAGCTGACCCTTAGGGCCAAAGGATAATACCTTTTAATATTGTATGCGTTAGTACGGGACTTTTGATGGTTTCGGATTGATTTTGGGGGACTGCTCGGGGTAATATCCCTTCTAAATGTGTGACACAACTTGGCTCAATACCTAAAAAATAGGGAGTTCCGATGCCCCCCGCACCCTTTTTACTTCAAATCGAATCTCATTTTCCAGGCCTTCCTGAAGCTGTTGCCGCCCTCTTGAACCAAAGGCTTGATTTATTTAACTCAGCACTGGAGGTAAAGGGAGTGTCATTGGATTCGGCGTTTTTAGGGTCTAAAGAATTCCTGCAGGTAATGCTGTTCAGCGAGTTTGCGGCCCTTCATCTGACCCGTGATCCCGGCATGCTGGCCGCCATGGCAGACTCCCGGGATCTGGTGCGCCGGTATTCACCACACACCCTGACAAACAAGCTGGCCGCACAGCTCCGTGAGAACATGGAGCCGTATGCTGTTAAGGATATCCTGTTCCGGTTCAAGCTCTATGAGGTCATACGCATTGCCTGGCGGGACCTGACAGGAGCAGCCGGGTTAGAGGAGACAATGGCGGATTTGTCAAACCTGGCCTGCGCCTGCATTTCATCGGGTATGGATTATTTGTACCAATCCCTGTGTGAACGAAAGGGAATCCCAACGGATGCCGAAGGAAATTTTCAACAGGTCATTGTGCTGGGCATGGGCAAACTGGGGGCCGGAGAGCTGAATTTTTCCTCGGATATCGACCTGATTTTTGTCTATCCCGAAGAGGGGTATACCACAGGGGATAATCCCATTTCCAATGATGAGTTTTTTACAAAGCTCTGCCGGGAATTTATCAAATTATTTGCCCCGGGCAACGGGGCCCATTTCTACCGGGTGGATACCCGGCTTCGTCCATTCGGGGAGAGCGGGCCCCTGGTCATGAGCGGGGCTGCATTTGAGCATTATTACCAGTCCCAAGGCCGGGAGTGGGAACGGTATGCCATGATCAAAGCAAAGCCTGTGGCCGGGAATCCCGATGCCGGAGAGGCCCTGTTAAAAGCGCTGAAGCCCTTTGTTTTCAGGCGGTATTTTGACTATGGATCTTTTGATTCCTTCAGGGAGATGAAACAGCGGATCTCCCATCAGGTCAAGAGTGAAAAACTGAAAAACAATATCAAGCTGGGTGCCGGGGGGATCAGGGAAATAGAGTTCTTCGGCCAATTGTTTCAGCTGATCCGGGGTGGGGTAGAACCGGACCTTCAGATCCGGCCCATTCTCAAAGTCCTGGATTTGCTACTGGCCCAGAAATGTATTAACGCCAACACCTGTGAGGAGCTTAAGACTGCCTATTATTTCCTCCGGCAGGTGGAAAACAGGATTCAGGAATACCAGGACCGCCAGACCCATGATATACCCGAAGATCCCGTCCTCAGGGAGATACTGGCACTTTCCACGGGGTTTCACACTTATGATGAATTTCATTTGGAATTGTCAGGTGTCCTGGACCGGGTTCACGGTCATTTTTCCCAGCTGCTGGTGGAGGAAGATGATGAAAGTGGGGAACCGGATAACAGAACCCATGACCTGAGCCGTATATGGACGAATATCAACGATCCCCAGTCTCTGGCGGAATCCATTTCCATTGCCGGATACGATGAGCCCGACCAGGTGCTGGCACTGCTGGGCACCCTGGCAGCCCATCCCAACACCCAGCGCCTCTCTCCCAACGGCCGTAAAAAACTGGCCCGCCTGGTGCCCCGCCTGGTGAAAAAAGCCGGCCGGGCATCCGATGCCCAGGCCGTATTGAACCGGCTCATGGATCTTGTTATTACCATTGAGAGGCGCACCACCTATCTGGCCCTGCTCATTGAGAACAAGGCTGCCTTGGACACCCTCATTGTCCTGGCACGAAAAAGCCCCTGGATCATCTCCTTTCTCAGCCTCCATCCCGCCCTTCTGGATGAACTCATGCACCCTGCCACCCTGTATTCACCTCCCAACCGGGATGCCCTGGAAAGGGAAATGGCCCGGCGCATGGACCGGACCCCCAGAGGGGACCAGGAGTTTCTCCTGGAAGAGCTCAATATGTTCCGGCAGGTCAACACCCTGAGGGTGGCGGCCGCGGATGTGAGCGGCAATTATCCCCTCATGAAGGTCAGCGATCACCTCACCTATATTGCCGAGATCGTTCTGGCCCAGGTCCTTGAATCTGCCTGGGACATCGTCACCGATAAATACGGCCTGCCCGAAGGCATCCCGGACAGGGGCATTGCCGGGGGCAGCGGATGCGGGTTCGCCATTGCGGCCTACGGCAAGGTCGGGGGGCTGGAAATGGGGTATAAGTCGGACCTGGATCTGGTATTTCTATTTGAGGCGGATCATGGTTATACCCAGGGGGGAGGCCGGTCCATTGAAACCGTCCGGTTTTATTCCAACCTGGGCCAGCGCATTATCCACGCCCTGACCATGCACACCTCTGCCGGCACCCTATACGGGGCGGATATGCGGCTGCGGCCCGGTGGGGATTCGGGCACCATTGTTTCCCATATGGAGGCCTTTGAAGACTATCTTGAAAATCAGGCCTGGACCTGGGAGCACCAGGCATTGATCCGGGCCAGGCCCGTGGCAGGTGATCCGGCATTGTTTGAACGGTTCCATCAGATCAGGGAAAAGGTTTTGAACCGGGAACGTGATCCCAAAATCCTGCGAACCGAAGTGGGTGAGATGCGGGAGAAGGTCAGAAAACAGCGGCTTGAGTATGAGCCAGGCATCTTTGATCTGAAACAGAGCCCTGGCGGAATTGTGGATATTGAATTCCTGGTTCAATACCTGGTGCTTCGCCATGCTGGTGACTACCCTGATATAACGGTATGGACCGATAATATAAGGCTCATGGAAGGCCTGAGTGTTGAGGGCCTGATTTCCGGAGAGGAAAGCCAGACGCTTCAGGAGGCATATGTGAGCATGCGCCGGGTCATGCACCGGTTGACGCTCCAGGAGAAACCCCTGACGGTTGAAGAGGATTTGTTCAAGGATACGGCCAAAACAGTAGCCGGGCATTACGATGCCTACCTGGGGATGGGATGAATTACGGCTTCTGTCTGAAACAAGACCGGTTTTAAAATTCTCACTCCCTGGGATCGTTTGCCTTGGAAAAGAATAGCAGCGTGTGAAAGATGTATATCTTATGCCGGCCGCCTGCTGTAAGCCTTTACCGCAAAACTTTGTTATATTCAGAAACAAGAGGCAGTTTTTTTTGGACACTGTTGATGAACAATGATAATTAATTTATATGAAACAGTTCTTCAGTATGAGTATCATGTTTTGTTATGTGCAAGAGGCTGGAAGGCCAAGCTGCGCATGGCTCTTATAAAAAGGATAAAGACGGATCGGCTATTTTTTTACATTCCACATGCTTTTCACTTGTTAATAAAAGGAACACATGCTCAGGCACAGAACGGCATTAATCAGAATGATACAACGGATTGTCGATATTTTCCTTACAGGATTTTCATTCGGCGGCGCTTATTTTATTATACAGTTTCTTTTACCTGAAAATTATAATCATCTGTCAGCAGATCCCAGTGACAATATTCTAATGATTCTTCTCATTATTGTTATCTGGTATATTTCTTTCAACTGGATGGGCATGTATCTGTCCTACCGGCAAAAGTCTTTCTCGGATTTTTTCTTCACGATTTTGCGGGCCTGCTCCATGGCCGGCATACTCCTGGTCTTTGTTCTGTATCTTTTGCAAATTAAAGGCGCAGACCGGTTGTTGATCGTTCTTTTTTTGTTTTTGAATATCATTGTTTTAACCCTGTTTAAATTAATTGTTTTTAAAATCATGGGGCGCATACGGAACAAGGGTTTTGCCGTCCGGAATATTCTGATTGTGGGAAGTAAAGCCCGTGCCCGGGAATTCATTGAAGTCGTGGAGAATAATAAAGCCTCTGGCTATCGGATTTTGGGCTGTTTTGATATCGACAGCAGCCTTCTTGGCCAATCGGTATCCGAGGACTGCAAAGTCATCGGTTTAGTTCGGGATCTTGAAGCTTTTATGAGAAAAAATACCGTGGATGAACTTATTTTTGCCATGCCGTTGAAAATGATTGAAAAGGGGGAGACCTATATTGTCCTGGCGGAAAATATGGGGATCAATATCAGGATACTTCCGAATTGGGAAATTCATTATCTGATGTACCAGCCGAAAATTGCCGCAATTCACTTTGATAATTTTCTGGGTATCCATAATATGATCCTTCAGTCTACTCCCGAAAATTGGGGTGCATTGCTGATTAAAAGTGGCTTTGATTATCTTTGTGCCGGAACGCTTTCCGTTTTGCTGCTTCCCGTTTTTGTGCTGACAGGGGTACTCATTAAAATTTTTTCAAGAGGACCGGTTTTTTATAAACAGGAACGACTGGGATTAAACGGCAGGCGGTTTATGGTGTATAAATTTCGTACCATGGTCAAAAATGCCGATGACATCTTAAAAAACCTTAAAGATTTAAACGAGGCTGACGGACCGACCTTTAAAATCAAAAACGATCCAAGGATCATTCCCTATATCGGGACCTTTTTAAGAAAGACCAGTCTGGATGAGTTGCCGCAGTTGTTTAACGTACTCAAGGGAGAGATGAGTATTGTGGGGCCCCGCCCTCCCATACCTTCGGAGGTTGATCAATATTCGGTATGGCATAGGAGGCGGTTGTCCATGAAACCCGGCATGACCTGCCTGTGGCAGATTGAACCCATGCGGAATGATTTAAGTTTTGGGCAATGGATGAATCTGGATCTGCTGTACATTGACACATGGTCCCTGTTTAATGATTTCAAAATTATCATTCTGACGATAAAGGTCGTCTTGAATGCGTCTGGGCGTTAATGAGAATGAAGACCCGTAAAATAGTTGTTGTTCATATCACACAGGCCGGGGGAGGGGTAGACATCGGCATTCAGAACATATCCCGGTTTATAGATGACAGGCGGTTTGAATCCCATATTATCCAGCCCCCGGGAGACGGGTGTTTCAAAACAAAGTCCGGCAGGCAGATTCGTCAGCACTTTGTTTCCTTTGGCCGGGAGATTCAGCCTTATTCAGATGCTGGGGCATTGTTTCATATTTTACGGGTTTTGAATCGGCTGAAACCCGATCTGATCCATGCACACAGTGCCAAAGGAGGGTTAATCGGCCGACTGGCGGGCCGGATACTGAATATTCCCACCCTGTATACACCACATGCGTTTTCTTTTTTAAGCGCAGAATCAGGGATAAAAGGGCGGGTGTACCTTTACATTGAAAAACTGGCCCGGCTTTTTACCCACAGATTCCTTGCCTGTTCTCAATCTGAGCTGGAGATTGGAAATAAAATTGTGGGTATTGCAGGTAAAAAAAGCAGGGTTTGGCAAAATTGTATTGATCCTGCTCTTTTTAAGATACCCCGGAAAAAGGTGTTTGAGTTTCAGTATTTTTGTATCTGCGGAAGGCCTTCACACCAAAAAAATCTGGAATACCTTGTTGAGATCATGAATAAACTAAAAACAAAGGGCTCAGAATTAAAATGCATTATCACAGGCGTTGGGCACTATTCTCCCCTTAAGCAGGCAATAGAAAAGAAGATAAAGGCATTTCACCTGGAAGATAACATTCTCATGATCAAATGGCTGAGTCACCAGGAGAGTATGAACATTATGTCAAATGCAATGTTTTATGTGTCAACATCACGGTACGAGGGCCTTCCATTTTCCATTATTGAGGCGGCCGCTCTGGGGAAACCTGTTATTGCAACCGATGTATATGGGAACCGGGATTGTGTGGTTCACGGGGAGACCGGTTTCCTGTTCCCTCTGGATGCGACGGATGAGGTGTCTGATACGATAATCCGGATGGAAAATAATCATGCGCTGAGAGCCCGGCTTGGAATCAATGCAACAGCATATATAAATGATAAATTTAATATTGTTAAAACCATTGGTGGCCTGGAAGACATATACCTGGAAGCGGCAGGTACCTCATTTTGATTTTAACCGGAAGACTTGTATAAAATGATTGAAAAAATATTATTCGTTTACAGATACTGGCTTGCCAAATTAATTTATAGAGATCAATTGAAAACCGGTGGTTTTTTCTTTATAGAAAAAGATGTTGTTTTTCATTTATCCCGAGGCGGCCGGATGCATATCGGAAAAGGCGTGTATATCCGGAAAGGTACTGTCCTGGAGTGCGGTCCAAAAGGCGTGATTGAAATTGGAGAAAAAAGCGTCCTTGGATATTATGCGTGGATTGGAAGCTTGAACAGGGTGACAGTGGGGAAAAACTGCCTGATTGGTTCCAAGGTGGATATTATGGATTCAAAACACAAGATGGAGAAGGGTTCTCCCATCAGGGATCAGGGATATGTCTGCGGCAAAACCGTTATTGGAGATGACTGCCTTATCGGAACAAAAACCAGTGTTTTTCTGAACGTTGCTGTGGGAACGGGTACAATTATAGGATCGAATTCAGTGGTTTTGAACAACCTGCCGGAGAATGTGGTTGCTGCAGGGATTCCGGCCCGGATCATAAAGGATCGGGTATGACAGATATTTCAATTATTTATGTAAATTGGAATAGCGCCCGGGAAATATTAGAGTCCATCGGGTCCGTATACCGGCATTGCGCCGGTATGAATTTTGAGATCATTGTCGTGGATAATAATTCTGCCGAGGGCACAGCCCTTTTGGAGCGAAATGATATCAGCCTGATTAAAAATTCGGAAAATCCGGGATTTGGTGCCGGATGTAATAAGGGTGCGGCCAAAGCGTCCGGAAAATATCTTTTATTCCTGAATCCGGACACTATCCTGGAAAACAATATTCTGGAAAGAATGACCATTTTTTTTCAAAAGCACCCTGAAACAGGGGCATTAGGTCCCATGGTGCTGGAAGCTGACGGCAGTGTTCATTTGGGTGCCGGAAAATCCTTTCCAAGTCTTTTCTTTGATTTTCTGGAACACTCGACCCTTGCTTTCAGGTTTCCAGAACATAGAATAATGGGGAAACCTTATTATTCATACTGGGATCACAGGTCAACCCGGACTGTGGATACACTTATCGGTGCGTGCATGATGTTTCGCAGGGATTTATTTTTCAGAGTAAAGGGCTTTGACGAGGATTTTTTTCTCTATTACGAAGAAACCGATTTATGCAAAAGAGCCTGGATGGCCGGTTATCGTATATACTATCTTCATGAGTGCAGAATCCGCCACCTTGAGAAAATAAGCACCACCAAACGTTACGGTCATGTGGAGCAGATGGTTTTCCAATACCTTGACAGTGCGTTTATCTATTTTTCAAAACACCATGGGCGGTTTTACGCATCATTGTGGAAAAAAATGATTTCAGGAATTTATCTGATACGATACCTGGTGAGCGGGAATCCTGTTTTTTTCTCTTATTGTAAATGGGGCATTGGCCATGTTCAGCATCGTAATCCCAACGTATAACAGAGCCGGTATTCTAGACCGGAGCCTTGAATTCATATGCCGCATGAAAGGGCTCGAATCGTGTGAGATCATCATTGTGGATGACGGCTCCACCGACGGTACCCAGGCGGTTGCTTACGCACACAAGATAAAAAATTTTAAAAAAATTAAATGTGTGCGGCAGCAAAACCTGGGGCCCGGCCTGGCGCGGAACAAAGCCCTGGAAATGGCAAAATTCGACAGGGTGGTTTTCCTTGATGATGATGTCCATCCCCGGGATGATTTACTGATTCAACATCAAAAATTTATGGATAAGGGATATACTATGTCCCAGGGGTGGCTTCACTGGCACCCGTCTTTGGAAAAGAAGCGCATCATTCAATTCATGGAAAAACGGGGCATGCAATTTGTCGGCAATGCCGGAAACAATTCCCGGCAAATTTCCTGTCTTAATATATACACGGCAAATCTTGCGGCCCGGAAAAAGGACATACTTGAATGCGGGGGTTTTGATGGTGACTTGAGCGAAAAGCGGTATGCGTTTGAGGATACAGCCCTTGCCTTTCGCCTGGAACAGAAAGGGGCCTGTTTCGGACTGAACCAGAATGCCGTTGCCGTCCATTACCATCCCCAGACACGTAAGTCTCTGGTTGAAAGGGAATATAAGGTCGGATTTTCCGCAGGGGTGCTGGAAGAAAAGTATAACCCGATATTCAGGCGGCTCAACTTTCATAGAACAACCCGGCTTGCCTCTTTGCAGGCCCAGGTATTTGGCAAACTGACGCATATCATGGGACTTGAACGGGCGGCCGGGTATGATCTGAGCCTGAGAATTCAATTGAGAAATGCATTTATCAGAGGATACCTGGCCTCCAGGGAAGTAAAAACCCAATTTCTATGATAAAAAAGGAAATCATCATGATGCGTAACGCACAGCTATACGGAAAAACCAGGCCGGTTCTCATACTTTTTTTTATAGGAATTTTTTTTGCGGTCCTGGCACCGGAAGCCTATGGCATTGACGCTTATTTAAGCCTTAAGGATAAAAGCCGTCCTTTATATCTTCAGAACATAAAATTTTATTATTTTGCTTCCCGAACCGGAGAAGAAACCCTTATATTCTTTTTAAATGACCAGAAAAAATACCATACCTATCCTTTTAGCAATTTAAGAGAAATTCAATTCCTTAAACTTGCCGGCAGCCGGAACATGCAGCCGGTATTGACTGCCAGCGTCATGCTCAAAGAAACCGGCCATGTTATGAATCTGACATTAATGCCTCTGAAAGAAATCACCGGTATTCTCAATGGCCGGCCATGGCGGTATACCATAACCATATCCGGAGATGAACAGGAAAAAGCGGAAAATCTGAATAAAATACGATTCAGGAATTTTTAACCGGTGCAGGGAACAGATGTGGCTAAAAAGAATATATCCATCATAATCGTGACGTTTCAAAATCAGGAGACCATTGATTCATGCCTGTCTTCCATTGCCCGCCGGATGACTACGGATTATGAGATCGTGATTGTTGACAATTCTCCTGCCCCCCATACCCTTAATCATATTGACGGTTTCAGGAAAACTCATCCAAGGATACCGTTGATCGTCCTGAGTCCAGGAAAGAATCTTGGGTTTGCAAAAGGCTGCAACCTGGGGGCAGAAAATGCCGGGGGCAGATATTTGCTGTTTTTAAATCCGGATACGGTACTGGAAAATGATGTTTGCCGCATTCTGGGCAGCGTACTTGAGGCTGACCCGGGCATTGGGGTCGCCGGTCCTCTTATTCTTGACACTGCCGGTCGTATCACTAAAACCTGTCGCAATTTCCCTTCTGTCTTTAATATTTTTATGGACAGCATGGGGCTTGACAGGGTCCTGGGAATTTATCGGTTGCTGCATTTCTCCCATACCTATGAAAAAAAAGTGGATCAGGTCATAGGCGCCTGTTTTTTTGTCTCCAAAAAGCATTTTACTGCGTTAAACGGTTTTGATGAACGCTTTTTCGTATATTTTGAAGAGGTGGATTTTTGTAAGCGGTCAATTGACCTGGGGTATGGCGTTGTGTTCTGTCCGGATGCCAGGATCCAACATCTTGCCGGCGTATCCTGTGAAGACAAGACAGTGGCGTCCCGGATGATCGGGCAGCTGAGGAAGAGCAGGCTGCTATATTTTCAAAAGCATTTCAGTTACAGGCATTTTTTTTTAATGGGGCTGATTAACAGACTGGAGGGCATTTTTAAAGGGGTCGTTTTTGGTGTTCTGTCCATCTTCAAACCCAATCGCTCCTATGGTGAAAAAGCCAAAGGATACCTGAAGGTGGGCCTATGGGGATAAACGTTCTTGCGATTACGGTAAAACCGGTTCTGGCAGCCGAAACCCGCTATCGCATTTTTCAGTATATCCAGCCTTTCAGGTCTGCCGGAATCAAGGTCGAGCACCTGTCTTTTGTGGATAATGACTTTTACCGGCTCCACACCAATGCCGCCCAGGGCCGGACAATAAAAAAATTGTTCCTGTATATATTTTTTTATATGAAAATGTTTTCCCGGGTGCTGGCCGGAATTCACCGATATGATGTGGTGTGGATCTGCCGGGAGGTATCTCCCATAGGACCGCCGTTTTTTGAAAAACTGTTTTTCTTGTTTAACAAAAAAGTGATTCTTGATATTGACGATGCCATTTATCTTCATGACCCGGCGTCAAAAAGTGTTATCCATAATCATTTAAGGGATTTTGATAAATTTAGAAAAACCGGGCACCTGTATGCCGGTATCGTCTGTGGAAATCGTGTTTTGGAACGCTATTTTAAAGCGCTCAACACCCATGTGTCCGTCATTCCTACAGTCGTTCCCATATACCGGTATCAAAAAATTAGGAGGACCAAAAGCTCCCGGCCAAGAATTGGATGGATTGGAACCCCTACCAATTATTGTCACTTTGATCTTGTCAAACAGGCTTTTGACAAGCTGGCGCTTAAGTATGATTTCCAGCTTGAAGTGGTGGGACTTGGGCGCAACCTGGATTGGCCGGGGGATTACCTGGTCATTACGGAATGGGACCTGGACAAGGAGCTTGATTATTTCAGCCGGTTTGATATTGGCATTATGCCATTGGCAGATACCCGGTTCAGCCGGGGGAAATGTGCGTTTAAGATTATTCAGTACATGGCGGCGGGTATTCCTGTTGTGGCCTCTCCTGTTGGGGCGAATAAAGAGGTTGTCACAGATGGGGTAAACGGATTTCTTGCAGCCTCTTCTACAGAATGGTATGAAAGACTAGAATGCCTGATTAAACATCCAAAACTGCGGGACAGCATGGGGAAACGAGGGGTTGAAACGGTCAGGCAGTTTTACAGCCTTGAAAGCCAATGGAGGACATATGCCAAGTTATTTAAAAATCTTTGATCTGCTGCGTTGTATCAGCGTTCAATTAATATTGTTGACCTGCCTGCATTCTGCAGCTTTTGCCTCAGAATTTAGATTGGGAATAAATGCGGACAACTGGAGCGGCCAAATTAAGAACCCAGGTTTTGAAAGGGGTTTGAGAAAAATGTCGCCCGATTTTATCGTCTGGCATTTATCCCCTGAGGAAGAGGTTTCCGCTTCAAGGCTGGAGGAAATTCTCCTGTTCTGCCGTAAAAACAATTGGGCCTATCTGTTTAACACCGAGCTTGTAAACTATGCACCGGGTGTAGATTATTTTAAACAGGAAGACGGCACGTATCGTTGGGACCTGCGCCCTGCCACCATGGAAAAACTGAAGAACGACCCGCTTTTTTTAGGGGTTGTGTATGATGAGCCCATGTTCATGCAGTCTCTGGCCCATCAGGTGGTGAACAAGAACAGGATTGTTCCTTATTTTTACGATACAAAGGATTTGGATGAGAAAGAGGCCTTTACCGAAGTTTCACAGAAAATAGCCGCTTTAAATACTTATTATGCCGGGTACAATAAGCGGCTGGTGTTTGAAATGGTGTTCCCCGATTATGCCCATCCTGTGGCGCGGGGCGGTGCAATTGCCGCTCCCAAACTGCTCAAGGAAAATTACAATGACCTGATGCTTGGCGTATATTCGGGAGCTGCCATTCAATACAAGCAAAGGGAATTATGGGCCTGTGTGGACCTCTGGTTTTTAGACCAGTTTCCTTTCAGCGGCAAGACCTCCAAGGGACATTCTCCGGAACAATTATTTAAAGCATTGTGCTACACCTATGAAAAAGGGTTTGATTATGTTTATGTTGAAATGGTGAAAGCATTGATGGATGAAGCGTATAATCTTACCAAACATGGTGAACAATTGGTGGCGTTTCAAACCGCCAAGGCCGGTTTGACCAGACGAGACTGGAATGATGTTTCCCCAGGGCATATAATTAAACGTGTTCCCGACGGATATTGGGGCCAGGATTTTTCAGGGTTTATTCCGGATCATCCCTACGGCATTAAGAAAAGAACCCCTGAACTTAAAGAAAAATCCAGAGAATGGCTTCAGCTTTTAAATCGGTTATCCAACGGCAGAATCCCTGAAAATGCCAACAACTGGAATGCCGTGAGCCACCCGTATTATTCAAAAAAGGCGTACATTTCCGAAGCCGGTCTTCCGGAAATCCTGGTTTTTGATCATCATTTTGAAGATTCAGGAAGATACCCTCAAAGTACATTTCATGATTTTACCCCCTAGACATCTTTAATTTCAAAATCGGTGTTCAAATCGGCCTTGCTCATGGCAAAACCGATCCCGGCGATGATAAATAAAAATTTGGTGGCCTTGGTGAACAGGTGGACATCAGCCAGCAGCCCGCAGAGACAGAAAATGGTCAGGCTGAGCAGACATGCGTTTACAAGGCCTGCGGCCTGACGATGCCCTTTCCGGCCCATTTTTACGGCCCAGGAAGTCAATTTGACGAAAAACAGGGAGAACAGGGAAAGCAAAGAAATTAACCCCAATAGTCCATGCTCAATCAGGGTCATCAGATAGGTATTATCTACCACGGTAATCTGCCTGATGTCCAACTCCGTATCAAGACTGATTCCACGGACATACTGCAGATAAACTTCCTCGAAATTCATATGGCCGATACCGATAAGTATGTGATCCCAAAAAACCTTCATGCCTACCTTCCAGTAAAAAAAACGGTTTATCAGATTGGTAGCATCGGATAGCCTCTGAATTACAGGATGGTCCTGGAACGCCGTATTTGCCAGTATAAACAATGCTAATGCCAGGGGAATCAGGACCAAAAGCGATTTACGCAGTTTTTTGAAAAATATAAATCCGGACAGCCCCACTGCCAGCCACACACCTCTGGTGTAATTGAAGGCAATGGCAACTAAGACCACACCGATTAAACCGACTCCTAGATATCGGTTCAGGGTTTTGGCCCTGTTAATGATAAAAGGCAATCCCATGGCCATAAAAGTCCCTGCCTCTGAGGGGTATAAAAAGTTTACATAGGGTCTGTAAACCCCGTTGCTTGCTGCAGCCAACTCCGGTGAAATATAGAGAATATCCTTCATCTCATTCATGATGGGATTGTACCGGGCAAGGGCTTCTGCAATCGTTAAAATGGAAAGTATAATCACGGTTCCGCAGATAAAATCAATGACGCGGTGAATCGTGGCCGGATCAATTTCATTGTAAAACAGATAGAATAACAGGCTTCCAATGAGGTAGGTCTCGCAAAAATTTCTAAGAGGAATATAGGTAATGGGTGAAACGAAAAAAGATAAGGAGTGGGCAGTGATAAAAAAGAAAAAAACAGCTATGGCCACGGGGCCTCCTGTCCAAAGTCTTTTCTTTCGGGGCGGCAAAACGGAAATACAAAAACAGATAATCAAAAGGAGAAACAAAATTTCATCGTAAAATATCTTGGGTAGCCTTCCTGCATCAATGCCCCATAACGATGGGGTCAGTCCCAGCAGGGGGATGGAAAGACAGATGAACCAGCTCCGGTTGTGAAAAATTCCAAATACGGCAAGACCGATACCAAACAAGGCCCCCATGGCGGCCAAGCCCTTAATGCCAAGTCCAAACAGCATAATAGCGGTCAATAGGGCAATGAAGGTGGACCAAAAGTATTTGTTAAAATTTCCAATCGTCAATGGTCAATAAATCCTGTTGCCAAAAGGCGATACATTTTTTTGTAATAACGGGCCCTTTAATATAATAAAATATCCAAACACCAATACAGTTTCGCAAAACAAGGTTGCCAATGCAGCCCCGTTCAACGAAAATACCGGGATTAGAACATAATTTAATATGATATTCAACGAGAACATTCCCACGGCCATTTTAAGCAGCAGTGAGGTTTTTTCCAGCACAACGGCAAAGTTCGCCATGATGGAATTGAGATAAACAACAGGCAGTGAGAGCATTAGATATGTTAATGCTGTTTTCCCCTGAAGGTATTCGGGTCGAAAAAATAATAGAATCCGGTCCCTGAAAAGAATGACAGCTCCTGCAACAATAAGCAGAAAAATGAAACCGCTTGCCATGATTCCGGTTAAGTTTGCAGCTTCCTTTTTCCGGGACAGATAAGGAAAAAATGCGAGTAAAAATCCAGCAAATAGTGCAATGAAACAATCAAATATTTTATATACAACATGGTAAATTCCAGTTGTCCCGACATCCGTCATCTGGGAAAGCATGAAAATATCAATGCGAAAATATAAAAGTGTCAGGGCTTCTACTGCTATCATCAGCCTGGCTTCCTTGAAAAGAGCCCTCATCTGGTTTATATGAATATGCAGGTGAATAAAAAATTTATTCCATTCAAATTGAGCCCCCCCAATCACAAGACGGGCACTTCCGGCAATTGGAAACAGAATCAAAAAGCCGGTGAAGTCAATGATGTCATAATAAACCCCAACAGCACCTGCCAGCAAGATGATCCGTTCTGCAATCTGGCTGATGGCCGGGATGGCCATTTTTTCAACCGCATAAAAATAAGCCTCTATGGTGCGTGAGATCACCAAGGGAAATACCATTAAAAAAAAGGTAAGAAGTTCTGTCATGTATCGAGCTGAGATATCAGGATATAAAAAACTCATTCCGGTGAGAAACAGCAGATAAGCCGCAAGGCCGGTCAGTAGCTTCATTACTATGGCACTGGCAAGGATATTTTTTTCTTTTTTAGGCCCGCTCCCTGCCAATTCCCTGATCAAAATTCTATCCAAACCCATATTTGCAACAAGTTCCAACACCAGGTAAGCTGTCAGCAATATGGCAAAGATTCCCATTTGCTCATTTTCCAGTTTTTTTGCAATGAGAATAAAATAAAGATAAGCGAGTATTTTTATAACGAAAGAAGTGCCGGTTAAAAGAATGGTATTGCTTATAATTTTTTTTTTATTCATTTCATCCTGTATTCAGTCTATCCGTTCCCATGTCCAGCTTATATTTTTTCTGGCGACCCTTGCCGGGGCGCCTGCGGCAATACAATTTGCAGGAATATCCTTTGTAACCAGGGATCGAATACCGATGACGACATCATCCCCTATAGTTACCCCTTTTAAAATATTCACATCCTTTGTTATCCATACGCGATCACCGATATTCACATCACCCCCCGGGTTGATTCTTTTTCCGGAATTCAAATCAATTATCGAATGAGAATCGGTTGTTCTGATATCACTTCCTTCGCCGATCATAGTCTTTTCACCGATATCGACCCTGCGGCCAGGTTCAACCGCAGATATGCGAACACCTTTAAAAATCATAGTACCCCTGCCGATACGGATGCTGCAGTTTGAGTCTTCATAGCAGAGTTGAGCATCTTGCAAAAGACTGTCCCGGCCGATGATCAACTCATGCTGATCTCCTGTAATGGTAACTTTAGTATTCAGAATGGTTGTATTTTTATGAATATGGACTCTGCTGTTGTTTCCCCGGATATCAAACACCACATTTTTTAGAAATGCGCCTTCATACTGAATTTTATTCCCATATCCAATAATTTTTTTTTGGACATTAACAATGTTAATTACTGAATAATAAATACGTTTTAATTTAAGATAAACTCCAGGACCCCAATATTGTTTTATTCTTTTTTTGATTTGATCTTTAATAGGAAATTGCATTTTACAAATCTATTCCTCAACCCGTTCCCATAGTCCTGATTGAGCATTGTATCTGCGGATTACTCTGGCAGGATTACCCGTGGCATAAGAATAGGAGGGAATGATACCTGACACAACTGAATTCGCCCCGATGAAGGCATGTTCACCGATATGGGATCCTGGTCCTATAATGCAATTCACACCAATAAACACATCATTTTGAATCTCAACCGGTTTTGGATCTGTAAGAGGGGCCAATAAGATAGGATGCCCGAGGTATGTGTAATCATGCAGGTGATCCACAACAACACTGTTTTCACCGATGCCTGTGTTTTTACCAATTTCAATACATCTGGCGGCGGAAATTTGAACGCCATGACAAATAACCGCTTTATCCTTGATGATAATTTGTCCGCCGTAGTATCGGTCATGCCATTTATCCACAGCCATAATCCAGCAGTCTTTATAAATAATGACTTTTCTCCCCAGTCTGATGTTGCCGGCATTTTCGATACGGTTGGGAAAATGTATTAACGTTCCTCTACCGAATTCCTTAAATGACTTTCTTATGAAAATGGAGAACAGCCTTGAGAATTTATCACTGATTTTATTATAGAGCTTGTTCCCGTCCATGGGGTCATATCTGCCGGTAAAGCCATGAAGGGATATAAAACCGTCTTTTATTCAAAAGGATTGAAATCTTTTTAAACCCGTAATGCTTGAGCATATCCAGGTTGTACCTTATGGCAAAAATATTGGTCTTTTCGGCTTCGATTACAAAGACGGCACTATTCGTATACTGGCTGAGAAATACCAGTTCCGGAGAATCGCTTATGGCCGGGATATTGATGAACACATAGTCGAATTCTTTTTTCAGCCTGTCAAGGATCTCAAAATTTTCCCTTACAATCTGTTTTTCAGAATCAATTGTACCATGGGGCCGCAGCATTAAAACGTCGTCCAGGGTTCTATTTTCAAAGTCAGGATAGGTGGTTCCGGAGAATTGCCCTTTATCCTGAAGATCTTCAATGCCATCTGAAAGATCCAGCAATACGGTTTTCTTGTTTTGATATGTACTCATAAAAGAGGCCAGGTTAAATCCAATGGACCGGCTGTTTCCGTTTTTGTTATCTGAGTTTGTCACCAGGCACACCTTGTCACTGCTTTCCCGGCTGATATTGACAAACATCTTCTGATACTCCTTCATAACATCCGGATCCGTTTCTTTGGAGAAATTACCCTTATCGGTATCCCGGGCGCCTTTGGGATAGGGGATAACCCCGAAAACATCCAATCCGAACTTTTTGTGAACCTGATCCGGTCTGGAAATGGTGGTATCTGAAAGATTAAAAAGAACAAGCAGAAAGAGATTGCCCATTACCAAGACACCGGCACCAACGGCAAACATAAGCTTTTTGTTAGGCCAGACCGGTTTTTGCTGAATGGACGGCGGTTCAATAATCGATATGTTCGTGATATTCTGCGCCTGTAATAGCTGGGTTACTTGATTCTCTAAATATCCCTCAAAATATTTCTCATAGGTTTTCTCTGCAAATTTAAGGTTCTTTTTTAGTATTCTGTATTGTTTTACATTGATGGTGTAAGTTTCTAATTCCTTATCGACCTCATTCAATGCCGTCACAAGGGTGTTAATCTTTGATTCTTCCCCCTCAATTTGGCTCTGGGTATTAACGATTCTCTCTTGCAGGCTGTCATACAACTCATTTTTCCGTTCATTTTTAGAATCTATAATTCGTTCCGGTTCTATTTGGATGAGTTCTTCAAGTAATGCAATTTCTTCCTCTATATCTTTTATGAAACGGCTTTTCGGCTGATAGCGTAAATGCATGCTCCGCTCTTCCAGCCGTGCTTCCGACAACCTTCTTTTCAGATTTTCATACTGCCGGTTTCTGATCTCCACCGTGTTGTATATTTCCATGGGCTGTATTGCTGAATGGATTTTCATCAATCTTTTAAGTTCGCGCTTATGGTAATTGTTTTCCGCGGTCAATTCTACCACATTGGCATGAAACTGATTCCTCTTTTCCATGAGCAAGGATATCTGCTGGTTGTCATCGTATATTTTATTATTCCTCATGAAGGACGAAAACTCTTTTAAAATGCCTTCATAGCTATCTTTCAGGGTTTCAAGTTTTGTCTCTATAAACTCGAATTCCTTTGAAACATTGAATACCTTTATATGATGCGAAACATATTGATCGAGAATCAATTTCAACATTTTCTGAGCGATATCCGGATCAGGAAACTTAAATGAGACTTCAAGGGTATCGGATTCGTATAAAGGTTCCACTTCAAGGTTGTCAATTATATATATCTTTATATCATTCAACAGTTCCGGATTATTGACCCCTTCACCCAACAGCACCCGGGCCGTGTTGGCTGCAACAATTTCACTGGTCAGGATTTCCAATTCATTTTTTAATTCCTGATTCCTACGGGTGATATAAATATTATTTTTAAAGCTGGCAAATTGCATGTTGGCCGTCTGCTCCTGCCCCATGCGAATCAACAGCTTTGCTTTTGATTCATATTTTCTTTTTGCCCCGAAATAAAAGACCCCAAAGGCAAGTACCATTACAATGGTAAAAAAGGTTAGGTACTTAAGATGTCTGAACAAAATATTTAGAAAATCTTTTAATGTTGTATTCATTGTTTTTATAAAAATTTGAGGTTATCGGTTCAGTTCATAAGTCACGCCAAAGCCAAGCGTCATTTGGGGAGGGATAATGTCACGTATATATTTTTGAACAAAATCCCCCAATATCGTAATGTTGTTCTTAGGGACAAAGACAATATCTCCCGGATTCAGGTAAATGTCTCTCTCTTTTCCCCGGGCAGGTTGAGCATCAATTTCGTATACTTTGTATTCTTTTTTAGTATGTCTTCGTATCAAAATAACAGATTCCAGGGCCGCATTATTGAAATTGACACCACTTTCCGCAAGAACCTGACCAATGGTTTTATCCGTATTTAACGCCTTGATACCGCCTTGTTGAACTTCTCCTGTAACAAAAACCGTATGGGGGGTACGTCTTTCAACCTGGACAACAACAACAGGGTTAATAAATACGGCTGAGTACATTTTTATAAGATTGTTTTGTAATTGCTCAGGTGTAAGCCCCTTAACATCAATGCCCTGGTGAAATGCCAGTGAAATTTTTCCATCCGGCCTAACAATAACCTGATCATTTAATTCCGGATGAAAATAAAATTTAACTGTTAATTCATCCCCGGGCCCCAGGGTCATGTTTTCCTCAGGATAATAAGGCTCAAAAAAGGTTTGTGTGACGGGGGGATAGGGTGCAGGTTTCTCTTTGACCCCGCAACCATATATCAATAGCAGGCATACTGCCGATAAAAGCATTTGATTGAATACGATTCTATATGATTTTTTTTTTGATGCACAGGGTGATTTAAAGCCTGAAATTTTCAAAAACAGCATATGATTAAGCCTATTATTCTTTATCCATTGACATCAATTTTACAATTTGTTTTTCAGTGTCCGTTTTTTTAAACAGGGAACCAGATAGGGGGTAATAAATTACCACACCTATCAAAATCAACATTAGAATTCCGATCAGTTTCTTGTATAAAGTCATGCTTTTTTCCGATCACTTTATTGTCAGTCATGCTTATTACCATTCCTGAAAGAATGATGCTTAAAGATATAGATAAAAAAAAATGAAAATTCAAGCTTTATCACAATCCTCCATTTATCGCATTTTTCGGTTCGCTGATTTCGTTGGAAATTGAGGGTTAATCCCTGCCCCTGTCCTAGGTACGAGATACCGGAAGGGGCAGAGATGACTACAAAAGCCTAAGTGTTTTCGGAAAACATATGTTTGAATTCTTCCCGCATATCCCGTTTAAGAATTTTGCCTGTGGGGGTTTTGGGAAGGGCGTCAACAATGATTACCTTTTTGGGCACCTTAAAGGGTGCCAGGTGTTCTTTGCACAGGTCAATAATTTCCTGCTCCCCGATCCTTTCACCCTGCCGGGGCACCACAACGGCAGCCACAGCTTCCACCCATTTGGCATGGGAGAGCCCGATGACTGCTGTCTCCTCTACCCGTTTGTCCAGGTAGATGGCCTCTTCCACCTCCCGGGTGGAGACGTTTTCCCCGCCGGTTTTAATCATGTCTTTTTTTCGGTCTACCACGGAGATATACCGGTCCTCGTCTTCAATGCCGATGTCTCCTGAATGGAACCATCCTCCGGCCATGGCCTCTTCGGTTTTGTCCGGCTCCTTAAAGTACATGATCATTGCATGGGGGCCTTTGCCGCAGATTTCTCCGGGCTGTCCTTGGGTGGTGACCGGGATACCGGTCTCCTCTTCCAGACGGGTTTCCATGTTCAGCCCGGCCATACCGGCGGAACCTAACTTATCCATGGCATCTTCAGCCTTGAGAATGGTGTGGTATGGGGCCAACTCGGTCTGGCCGTAGTAGTTGTACACCCCTGCCCCGGGCAAGCGTTCCAGAATTTCCTTGAGTACTTCCACTGGCATGATGGAGGCCCCGTAATAACATTTTTTCAGACAAGACAAATCGTAGTTGTCAAATTCCGGGTGGCGGAGCAGGCCGATCCATACCGTAGGCGGGGCAAAGAACATATTGGCCCGGTATTTGTCGATGGTTTTCAAAATTTCATCAATGTCCGGGGTGACCAGGATATTGGTCCCACCCAGCCAGAACATGGGGTTCATGAATACATCCCTCTGGGCGCAATGGTAAATGGGCAGGGCATTGACATTGATGTCGCCCGAGGCATAGTTTCCGTCGATGATGGCGCCCATGTACTGGGCCATGAGGGCCTGGTTGGAGATGATCACTCCTTTGGGCAGAGATTCGGTGCCCGAGGTATAGGTCATCTGGCAGGGATCCTCGATTCTGAGGATCGCATCGGGTTCGGTGTCCGGATAGGCCTGGTACCAGGTTTTGAAATCTCTGAACCGGTCTGTGGGCGGGGCCTGGCCCGCCATATCATCGGACCAGAGAAAGGACTGCACCGTACCCATATCGTCCACCACATCTTCAACCAGGTTGTAGAGAGCATCTTCAACTATGAAGACCCGGCTTTCGGAATGGTCGATGCAATAGGTAACGTCCTTGCCTTTTAAAAGGTAGTTGATAGCCAGGTATACGGCACCGATCTTACAGCACCCCAGCCAAGTCAGAACATGGTCCACGGTATTGTGGGCCAGGATGGCCACCCGGTCGTACTTCTTCACACCGAGGTCGGCAAGGGCGTTGGCCACCCTATTGCTCTCCTTTTCCAGCTGGGCATAGGTCAGTGACCGACCCTTGAAGACCAGTGCGACTTTGTCCGGCTGATGATAGGCGCTTCTACGGATCATATCCCCGATGACCCAACGGTTGACCCGGTTGTAGCGGTTCATGAGAAAATCAAGGTTTTCCCGGTTCAGGGTGGAAAAACGAGATTTTTCTTCCGACGACAGACCTGGGGCGTAATGTTCTGACATGATTCCTCCTTGGATGATGGATTGGTGATGTCTTTGGGTAATTCACGAAATGTGCCGGGGGAGCGGGAAAGGCAAGGAAAGCTTTAAAACCGCAGGGTTTCAGGAGAAAGGGGGGAGGGCGGATGCAGAAATATTATGGGTAGATAATGACCCACCGGGTCATTATCTACCCGGTCGTTGAATACCCAGATGCTGTATTTTCATATACAGGGTTTTGCGGCCGATGGACAGCGCTTTGGCCGTGGCTTTTCTATTCCACTGGTGCTGTTCGAGAATGCCGGTGATATAGGCCTTTTCAAATCGGTTTAATACGGATTTCAAAGGAGCGTCCCCTCTGCCTTCCATGGGTGGGACCGGGGAATAGGCCTGGGTCCGGGATCCGGTGTCAAGAATTTCCAGGCTATCCAGATTAATATACCGCTGAAGAGTGTTTTCAAATTCCCGGACGTTTCCGGGCCAGTCATGGGCCTGGAGGGCTGCCATGACATGGCCGGGCAGTCCCTGGGTTTTTGCATGGTGCTTTTTCAAAAAATGGGTGATCAAGAGTGGGATATCCTCTTTCCGCTCCCGCAGGGGCGGCAGGTAAATGGGAAGGATGTGGATCCTGTAGAAAAAGTCCTCCCGCATTTCTCCGGTTTTGACCTGACGGTTCAGGTCCTGGTTGGTGGCGGCCACAATTCGTATGTCCGGTGTTTGTATTTCTCTGCCGCCCACGGGCATAAAGCCGGCACCCTCAAGGACCCTGAGTAGTTTAACCTGAAAATTGGGGTCCATTTCCCCCAGCTCATCCAGAAACAAGGTGCCCTTATGAGCCAGGTCCAGGAGGCCGGACCTGTTTTGATCGGCCCCGGTAAAGGCCCCTTTCCTGACCCCGAAAAATTCGCTTTCCATGAGATTGGGGGGAATGGCGCCGCAGTGCACGGGAACGAATCGGTTGGATGAGCGGTCACTCATAGTATGGACGGCCCGGGCCACCAGCTCCTTTCCCGTTCCCGATTCCCCGTAAATAATCACATTGACATGGGTCATGGCTGCCCGGAGGATGAGTTCATAGACCTCAAGCATGGCCCGGCTCTGGCCGACAATCCCGCAGAATCCCGTGCCTTTGCCAAGGGCGGCCCGAAGTTTTTTGTTTTCCTTGTGGAGCAGGCTTTCCCTGGCCTTGATATCCATCTCAGCCTGCTTCCGTTCATGGATATCCATGAGAACTGTCTGCTGTCGGGTCACCCGGTGTCCCGGTCCGTAGATCGGAGTGCTCACCGCATAATACCATCTGCCGCTATCCGGGCATTGAACTTCCTGTTTAATGGTTTTCCCTTCAAAAATAGCTTCCAGGGAACACCAGGCGCAGGGCGTGTCTGAATTGAAAATCTTTTTGTGGCAGGGCAGATCTGCGTTTGGGCTACCGGTGAAGGCTGCCAGGGTTTGGTTCACATAGGTCACCCGGCGGTCCGGGCCGCAGATATAGATAAATCCCTCAAAAGCCTCGACAATGCTCCTTAGCCTGGATTCACTCTGCTTGATTTCCTCCCGGGCCCGGGCCATGGGGGTGACATCGATAAACGACCCCACGCTTTTATCCGTACCCGGAATCATATCCACCCGGGCAAGGATATGTTTATGAGAGTTGTTCTTATCTTTAAGGGTGAATTCATAATTCCGGGGGGCCTGCTCCGGACATTTTCTCCGGGTATTGTGAAACCGGATCATTTTTTCACGTTCTTCGGGCAAGGCTACCACCCGGGTCCATTTCATTTTGCCCTCAATGTCCGCCCGGGAATACCCGCTCATCCGGGCGAATTCCTCATTGGCAAGAGAGATGGTCATGTCGGATTCGGAAATAATGGTCCCTGCCCCGGTGTTGTCAAATACGGCACGGTATCGGTTCAGTTCTTTTTCCAGGGTATGGGTTTTGTCTATTAATCCCTCAAAATGACCGGACATCGAATGCCTCCGTTGAAATAAGATTGTCCATCTTATCCCTGCAAACCCGGGTTGTCAAAGAAAGAGATGCCGGGTTAGGAAATCAGAAACAGGCTCAGCGCCGGCCAGTATGTAATAATGAGGACGGACAAAAGAAGAACGATCATAAAGGGGATGGTGGCCTTGTAGATCTCCACAATAGGTTTTTTAAATCTATAACCGGCGATGAAGAGATTCATGCCCACGGGCGGGGTAAAATAGCCGATTTGCATATTGGCCAGGAAGATGATCCCCATATGTACCGGATGGACCCCGTATTCTGCGGCCACCGGGAGCATCAGGGGGACCATTATGATGATGGCCGAAAAGATATCCAGCATGGCCCCGAGGAGCAAAAGAAATACATTAAGCAGGATGAGAAATATCAATTTACTGGATACAAAGGTCTGGCAGAGGGCAAACAGCTTCATGGGAGCTTCAGCATCAATGAGAAAATTGGTCAGGGCCAGGGATACCCCTAAAATCAGTAAAATTCCCCCCACCATGATCATGGATTCCCGGATAATTCCGGGCAGCCGGGACAGAGGGATTTCTTTATAAATCATGATTTCAACGATCAGGACATACATGGCCGTGACGGCGGCGGCCTCGGACACGGCAAAATATCCAGAGTAGATGCCGAAAAAGACAAACAGGGGCAAGGGAATTTCCCAGATGGCTTCCCTGAGGGCAGACCGGCAGATTTTAAGGTCAAACCGGGTCAAGGGAACCGGGTTTTTCCTGTTGGCCCAGACACTCCATACCGAGAGCATGGCGATCATGAGCAGTGCCGGGAAAATGCCGGCCAGAAACAAATCTTCTATGGAAATATCCGCGCCCTGGCTCATCTGCTGGGCAATGATCCCGTAGAGAATCAGGGGTAGTGAGGGGGGCAGAAGAAGCCCCAGACTGCCCGAGGTGGTGACCAGGCCCAGGCTGAAATTATCACCGTACCCGGTCTCCTTCAGGGCCGGGTAGAGAAGGGCGCCCATAGCCACAATAGTGACCCCGGAGGCCCCGGTAAAGGCCGTGAACAGGGCGCAGACCACAAAGGCCACAATGGCCAGGCCACCGGGCATCCACCCCAGAAAGGCCCGGGTCAGCCGGACCAGACGATTGGAGGTACGGCTTTCACTGAGGATATATCCGGCAAAGGTAAACAGGGGCAGGGCCAAGAGGATGGGGGTGTCGGCGATCCTGTACAATTCAATGGCCATTACAGAGAGGTCGATTTCGGCTGTATAAAATCCGAACATAGCCGCCCCGATGATCACTGAAAACAGGGGCGCGCCCAGAAAAGCCGCAAGAATAAGTATGCCGATGATGATATAGGTCATGGCCTGGAGATGCCGCCTTTCAAAAGTCGGTTAAGAAAAAAAAGGATATACCGGATGCAGATGATTCCGAATGCAACAGGAATGATGGCCTCACAGATCCAGGCTGGTACATTGGCAAAGGCCGTGATGCCGTCAGCCTTTTCCATGGCCACAAAGCGGAAACTGTGCCAGGTCATGAGTGCGGTAATCCCGGCGGTAAACAGGTATACCCCCAGGCTGGTGATGCGTTTGACACTTTCGGGCAGATACCGTGAAATTACGTCAATGCTGATATGGTTGCCGGTTCTGGAGGCAACCATGGCGCCGATAAGACCGATCCAGAGCACCAGGACTCTCACCAGGGGATCGGCCCATATAATACCGGCATCAAAAAAATTTCTCAGGAAAATCTGAATGACGGCCATGGAGATCATCAAAAGAAGCAGAGAGACCAGGACGACATCTTCAATTTTTTGGAAAATGGAAATCAGTCGGTTCATTGGATTTACTGGGCCGGAGTCTCGCCGGCAGTCCCGTTTACCTTACGGTAGTCGGAGAGCAGAAGATCCAGTCTGTCGGTAGCATCTTTCGGCAGTGCTCCCGAGGTCACCAGTTTCTTCGAGGCCTTTTCGGCGGTGGCCAGCCACTCTTCCATATGGGCACCGGTGGGGGTGATAAATTCAATGCCCCGTTTTTTCAAGGCAGAAACGGCTTTGGCATTATCCTCCCGGTTCCGGCGGTCAATCTCCTTGAATGCCCGGGTCATGACTTCCCTGACAATCTCCTGGTCCCGGGCTGAAAGCCGTTTGAATTTCTTCTTGTCAATGGCCAGGGCGGCGTGGAGATAGAGCAGAGGGATGTTGGTCACATAGCGGATCTGGGTATGCCATTGGAGCACAATGGCGCCCACCGGGGAGGTGCCCACGGTGTCTATCAGGCCGGACTGCAGGCTGGTTCGGACATCCGCCAGGGGCAGGGGGATGGGTGAGACGCCGAAATTGGCCACGGCGGCCTGGCTGAAACTGTCGTTATCCGGTATCCAGACTTTCCGTTTCTGGAGATCTGCAATGCTTTCAATGGGTTCTTTGGACATGATATAGGCAAATCCGCCCCCGCTCAGGCCGAAGGTGACAAACCCGGCGTCCTCAAGGCCTTGGGTGATGAAGGAATCCATGTGCTCTCTGACATAATCCACCTCTTCCTGGGATTTGAATTTCATGGGTTGGCCATAGATCTGGTTGGCCGGAAAAAAAGGGGTAAGGCTGCCGGCCACCACGGCCCCGCCCTGGAGTTGGCCGATACGTATTTTTCTGAGCACAGCCTTGTCGTTTCCCATAACTCCGCCGGGGTAGAATTTGAATTTTATCCGTTTTTCTGTTTTTTTGGCCACGTCCCTGGCCCCTTCCCGCATTAGTTCCATCCACATGGAGCCTTCGGGTGAAATGGTGGCGATCTTAAAGGTCTGGGCATAACCGGGTACGGTGGGTACGGCGGGCAGGCTTAAAATGGCCAGGGCCAATGAAATAAGGGCGATTCTTTTTAACATTTCTGTTTGTCTCCGAATTAAAAATAATCCTCGGCCTCTGCCAGGAGCTGGCGGGCCTGTTTCTGGGCATAGGTGTTTATGAGAGTGTATCCCGGAATTTCCGGGTCGGTTTCCACAACCTCAGACAGCAGACGGTCATGAAGGGGCCTGTCAAACATCATCTTTGCATAGAGTTTGGCATAGACCACCTTTGTCATGAGGTTTTTTCCCCCGGAGAGGTCAATGGCCTTTTCGAAATAAACCCTTCCCTGTTCCGGTTTGCCGCCCAGAGCCGGGGGAAGAAAGGTGGCCAGGGTGCCGAGATACATATAGGCGGCCCCGTCCTTGTATGTTTCATCCAGCCGGACGACCTGAAGCATGATGGCTTCGATACGTGAAATATCAGCCAGGGCATTGAAATCATCTTTATTGGCCATGATCCAGGAGGCCCAGGCATTGCCCAGGGTGAAAAGATAGGACAGTTCATCCACATCCATTTTCCCTACAACAGCCATAAAATCCTCAAAGGGTTTGTCCTTGAGGCCGCAGGCATCATCATCGGCCTGGCAGACCGCATCCAGTGCATAGGTCATGGCTTTGTCCGCCATTTTTCGGGACCGCTCCTTGTCCCTGACAAAGACATCGGCATAGGCCGTGTACAATTGTGCCCCTGCAGACAGGATATCTTCTGACTCCGGGTCCTGGGAAATCAGGCTGTCCACCATGATCAGGTAGGCCGGAGCCCCTGTTTTCACCATTTCCAGGTCATTGTTGTTAAGAATGCTGACGGAGAGATGGGACATCATATCCGACTTGATTGAACACCCGGCAAAAAAGAAGGCCAGGACAACCAGCATCCAGAACATGGGGGCACAAATATGATTTCGGGGGATAAACTTCCTTGATCCAGGCTGCATAAGAGTTTTTATCCTTAAAGAATTCTGTGTTGAGAAATTCATGATACCATATTGATTACAGGGGTAAAAATTAGCCTTTTTAGCCAAAAAAAGCAACCGGATTCAACAGGACAGGGGGCGGTGGGCGGATTATTTAGGTTGAATTCATCCAATTCATGGTATAATGCCTATATTTACCCTTTCTTTTTTGGAAATGATTAGGAATCCTTACAATATTACTTAATCTAAATAGTTTCCAAATCCCCTTAAAAGACTGGGTCTTTTGAAAACAAAAGGTCAATTAATTTTGGAGCCGGTCCTTAGCATGTCTTTAGTTAAAAAAATTTTTGCAGTTATCTGGACGGCAACCTTTTTATTCATACTGCCGGCGGCAGCCGAATTCCCCTCCCCCGAACTGTATATTATTCCTGTATCCGGAACAGTGGAGCCCGGAATGGCCGCCTATGTCAGGCGGGTATTGAAGTCAGTTGAACATAATAAGGATGCAATCCTGGTCTTTAAACTGGACACCTTCGGGGGCCGGGTGGATTCGGCTTTTGAGATTGTGGCGGCCATTTCCGCCGTCCACAAAGAACGGACCATCGCCTATGTGGAAAAAAAGGCCATATCCGCCGGGGCCCTAATTGCTCTGTCCGCCGGGACCCTGGTCATGAAGGAGAATACCCTCATCGGGGACTGCGCCCCCATCATCCAGACCGGAGACGGGCAGAAAGAGGCCGGGGAAAAGACCCAGACCGTACTCCGGGCACAGTTTAGGACCCTGGCCAAGCGGCATGGTTACTCCGAGGTTCTGGCCGAAGCCATGGTGACCAAGGGCATGGAGGTTTATCGGGTGACCCTGGGCGGGCAGGTCAGGTACATGGATAAAACCGCCTATGAAGACCTGACCAAAGCAGAAAAGAAAAAAATATCTGAAAAGAAAACCATCGTGGTGGGGGGTGAGTTGCTGACCATGGATGACAGCGAGGCCCTTGACCTGGGTTTCTCAAAAGGGAGTGTGAAAAATCTGGATGAGGCCCTTGCCTTTCTGGGTTATCAGGACCATAGCCGGGTTGAGATGACCCAGACCTGGTCCGAAAACCTGGTCCGGACCCTCCAGCCTTTTCTGCCCATTCTCATGCTTCTGGGGATAGGGGCCGTGTACACTGAGATCAAAGCCCCTGGATTCGGCATCCCGGGAATCTTAGGCATTATCTGCCTGGGCCTGGTGTTTTTCAATCAATACCTGATAGGTTTGGCCGATTATACGGAATTGCTGATTTTTCTCATGGGATTCCTTCTTTTGGGGATCGAGGTATTTGTTTTGCCCGGTTTCGGCATTGCCGGGATCACAGCCCTGCTGGTTCTTGCCGCAGGCCTGGTCCTGTCCTTTCAGAACTTTGTCCTTCCAGACCCTGCTCTGCCTTGGGAAGGCAAACTTATGCTTAAAAATCTGGGTATGGTCATGGGCAGTGCCCTGGGGGCGCTCTTTGTTTCCTTTTTTATTATACGCTTTGTTCTTCCCCGGATTTCAACCGTGGTTAAGGGCCCCTATCTGTCTGCCACCCTGGAAGATTCCCATGCAGATTCCCGGGAGGCACTTGGGGTAAGCGCCGGCGAGACCGGTGAGGCCCTGACACAGCTTAGGCCCTCGGGGAAAATCAGGATCAAAGCCAATAAGATAGACGCCATTACCAGGGGGGAGTTTATTGACCCGGGCACGGTTATCCGGGTGGTCGAGGTTTCCCAGAACCATGTGATCGTTGAAAGACAAGGGGGTAAGAAGCAAAAATGAAAGCCTGGATTCTTCCTGTCATGTTTCAGATATTAGGCGTCCTGGTCGTGGTGGCCGAGATTTTTATCCCGTCCATGGGGCTACTCTCGGCAATTGCCCTGGGTCTTATGGGGTATTCCCTGTACCTGGCCTTCACCACCATTTCTCCGGCAGCCTTTTACATCGTTCTGGGTGCGGATATTCTTCTGGTCCCCTTCTTGTTTATCGGGGGGCTGAAAATCCTTGCTGTATCGCCATTGGCCCTTAAAAAGAAATTGTCCGCAGATGACGGGGTGGTGTCCCAGGCCCCCGGCCTTGGCTCCCATGTAAACAAAATCGGCCTTACCCTGACGGCCCTGAGGCCTTCGGGCACGGCCGTGATTGATGATATACGCCTGGATGTGGTTGCGGATGGGGAGTATATTGAAGCAGGGGTCCCTGTCCGGGTGACAGAGGTTACCGGCAATCAGGTAATTGTGGCCAGAATGGATTAATATAAATTTAATAAAAGAGGTGACTATGGATTTTATGTATATCGCATTAATTGTGCTGAGCATCATCGGTCTGGTATTGGTTTATTTTGCATTTTCCTATATCGGCCTGTGGATCCAGGCCCTGGTATCCGGTGCCAAGGTGGGGCTGTTCAATATTATTTTCATGCGGTTCAGAAAGGTGCCGCCCAAACTCATTGTAGAGTCCAAGATCATGGCGGTGAAGGCCGGTATTGAGATCGCCACGGACAGCCTGGAATCCCATTTTCTGGCCGGGGGAAATGTCTCCCGGGTGATCCAGGCTTTGATTGCCGCAGACAAGGCAAATATTGAACTGGCCTTTAACCGGGCATCCGCCATTGACCTGGCCGGCCGGGATGTGCTGGAGGCGGTGCAGATGTCCGTTAATCCAAAGGTGATTGAGACGCCTCTTGTGGCGGCCATGGCCAAAGACGGTATCCAGCTCAAGGCCCTTTCCAGGGTCACGGTCCGGGCCAATATCGACCGCCTGGTGGGTGGTGCCGGAGAAGAGACCATCCTGGCCCGTGTGGGCGAGGGCATTGTCACAACCATCGGGTCTGCCGTGACCCATAAAGAGGTGCTTGAAAACCCGGACACCATTTCCAAGACTGTTCTTTCCAAGGGCCTGGATGCTGGCACGGCCTATGAGATCCTTTCCATTGATATTGCTGACGTGGATGTGGGAAAAAATATCGGGGCCGAGCTTGAGACGGACCGGGCCGAGGCAGACAAGAAAATTGCCCAGGCCAAGGCCGAGGAAAAACGGGCCATGGCCTTTGCCCAGGAACAGGAGATGAAGGCCAGAGTCCAGGAAATGCGGGCCAAGGTAGTAGAAGCCGAATCCATGGTGCCCCTGGCCATGGCAGACGCCTTCAGAAGCGGTAATTTAGGCATAATGGACTATTATAAGATGCAGAACATTTCCGCCGACACCAAGATGAGGGACAAGATCGCGACCCCTGAATCCGGTACTGCACCCAGGGAATAACAGGAGATGTCATGGAATTTGACAACCTTATAACTTTTATTCTGCTCTTTGTTTTTTTTGTCCTGCCCTCGGTTTTGAAAAGCCTGGGCAAAAAAAAGAAACCGATAAAGATAAAAAAGAAGAAAACTTCTATTTTTGGTAAATTAGGAGATACCATCCAAAAATTTGTCCGGGAGCTGGAAAAACAGGCCCTGGAGGCAAAACAGAAAGCCAAAGCTGAAGAGCAGGGATTAACCTGGGAGGAATTGGCGGACCAGGATGAGATTGAACTTGACCTGAATGAAGAGATTCACCAACCCGCCCCGGTCCAAAAAACGGTCCCGCCGGTTCCGGAATTCTATGATCCCGACCATCCTTTTATCAGCCCGAAAAAAACACCGGTTCCTGCACTGGAACCGGTCAGGGCCGAAACCCATTCAGGGAGTTGTGCTTTGCCCGGAATCCGGGCGAACCTGCCTGTCCATTCCCTCCGGCAGGCAGTGGTCTGGTCCGAAATTCTCGGGAAACCCGTTGCCTTGCGTGATGATTAAACCCACCGGTACAAAATGAAACAGCGAGAGCAGGATTTTTCCTGTTCTCGCTGATCGGTTCTCACCGTTCTAGCTTATTCTTCCATATACTGGGTAAAAATCTGTTCATGGGAAATATATTTTTCCCGTTCCGGATCCAGAAGATACATGCGGATGGCATTTACCCGGCGCAGGATTTCCTGTTCTGCACGGTCCCTCATCATTTTTTTGGTCTGGATGATATCTTCTTTGAGATTCTCGGTCTGGTTGGCGGCATAGTATTTTTCAGTCTTGTAGGTGATCCGCTTTTCAATGAGGTCTTCTCTCAGGTTATTATGATCGTCATCCAGAAAAAGTACCTCGGGCATGAGGTCTGCAAAATGGGTGACCGCTATGATATCCTTTTTTCTCTGCCAGTATCCGATGAGGAATTCAGGTTCCAGGTCCTTGTAGTTCTGCAGGGGCATGTACATCCGCCGCAGATAAAGCAGGACTTTTTCCGTTTTTTTCCGATGGCCGCCGATGATGACTGAGCCCCCGACCTCATCTTTTCTCACCCCTTTGGTCCAGGGGGCGCCGGTGATGCCAAAATCAATGCACAGAGGGATGCGCAGCAAAGCGGACATGGTATTCAGGGCCAGGGCATACCCGGCAGACGGGCCGCCGACATTGTAGGAGGCGGACAAAAGCTGATGGTGGAGGGAATACCGCTTTAAAAAATCGCCGAACAGCCAGGGAATGCTGATATCCGGGCTCAGTTCCTGGATATAGTTTTTAACCATGGTCAGGGCTTCCTGGGCTGACTGCTTGGTCATTTTCACGGCCATGTCCAGCTGGGCCGTATTGGGGGCAGAGGAGGAGACAGCCCCTGTGACTATGATGGGTTCGGCTTCCACCCGGCCGGTGAGGCTGGTGGCAATGGGCAGAAGCATGCCGGTCATGTCGTTGGCTCCCACGCCGATGATGAAGCCCACCTGGGGCTCCTTGCTCAGTTCGGTTTCAAGGAATTCATTGAGCTGGATAGAGCCTTTTCTCACCGGGCTCTGGGAGATTTCCCTGCGGGCAGACTCAAGATGGGTCTCCACCAGGGGGTAATCTTTTTGGGTATTCACATGGGCCACAGATTCCAGGATCCGGTCATAATGGGTGACAAAATTTTTGAGATCATTCTTTATATTTGATTTGAGCAGGGGCGGGGCTTTGACCGCATCCAGGATACCCAGGATGGTTTTAAAGTTGAGTTTGACAAAATCAAATTTTTCCGGTTCCGTGGACTTTTCAAGGTCCCGCAGTTTCTGGAGCACCTTGTATTCGGTGGAGCACAGGGCAATGGCCTTTTCCGTAAAAGAGGTATAGTCGGCCGGGGTATTGCAGATGCCCTGGGCCGTTTCTATAATTTTTTCCACCTTAAATTTGCGGGGATGAAGCACACTCTCGAATTGTTTTTTAATGATGTCGAAAATGTCCTTTTGCCGCATATGACCTGATATTTCAAGGGTTTTAAGTCGCTTAGACCGGATCAAAGCCGGGTCCAGGATATCCAGGCGGTTGGTGGTAAGCACGGTGAACACCTTATTTAATGGAATTTCACCGTCAATGATATTCAAAAATTTATTGGTCAACGCGTCGGAAGGCTGGCCTCCGGTGCCGCTCCGTTTGGGTGCCAGGGCATCCCCTTCATCAAAAAATATGACTGTGGGGGCCACCATCTTGGCGATATCATAGACCTTTTCCAGGTTGGAAACCGCCCCGTGGACCGGGCTGGAGGGATCCTGGAGGGCAGACGGAGAGGTGGCAATATCATGGACCTTGAGGTTGGAGGATAGCCAGGTTCTTACCAAAAAGGTTTTACCCGAGCCGGGGGGACCTGTGAGAACCACGCCTTTTTCCTCGCTCACCCCGTAGTTAAAGCAGTTATTGGCCATTTCGGAAAATTTATCTTTGATGGCCCCCACATATTCGTCCCAGGAGACATCCCGGTCCATGCGGTCCACCACCTTGCTGTACAGCTCGCCGTATACGTTTTTGGCCACCAGCTGGAAGGCCGACCGGATCAGGATGCTGTTGTCCAGGAATTCAAGGATAAAATCCCCCCGGATATTGATGATGGACTCAATGAGTTTTCTCACGTAGGCCGGGCTGACCTTCAGGCTTCTTTCCTTGAAAATCTCATAAATTTTTTCTGCGGCCCGGTCCAGGTCTTCCGATTCCGGGGTATACTGGGTGGGGATCTGATGGCGGTTGATTTCAAGAAAGATGATACGCTTCAGATTATCCTTGTTCATCCAGAATTTTGAGATATCAATGATACAGCCCTTTTCAACAAACCGCCGGTAAATGGCCGAGTCAAACCTATGGGCCTGGTCCGAGGTGGCAATGAGGAAGCAGTCCCGCCGGCCGTCGATGATCTCATCCAGTACAATATTGGTGGTGTCGATGAGGGTGCGCTGCTGTTTTTCCCCGCCTCCGCCGCTGCCCGGACTGCTTTCGGATTTGCCGAAGGCGGAATGCGCCTCTTCAATGTGGCGGATGGCCGTGACCTTGGGATTTCCCATGGCCCGCTTGAAATAATTGCCCGGCTCTCCGGAAAGCGCGGTCTGATAATCGTTGGGGGTGATGATGGAGGAATCCACCTCAATGCCCTGCTCTTCGAAATTTGTGAGATTGCTCATGATCCGTTTTTTAAAGACCCGGCGGAGAATGGGAATGGATGAGAGACGGCGGTAAAAATCCAGTTTCTTTTTCCTGGCGATTTTCATGGCAAATTCCGGGTCCACATCTTCCAGGGCGGCAAAGAGGCTGTGCTCGGCCAGGATTTCTTCTTTTTTCTGTTTCCAGTCCACGGTGGGGACCACAGCATTCCTGAACACCACCGTTTCCAATGCTTCTCTCACCGTGGCGCTTTTGCCGCTGCCAGAGGTCCCTTCCACTAGCATGATGGGGGCTTTGGGCACATCCGGGTCTTCAATATGCTCTTTACGGATATGGGCTCTGTAAATTTTGTCGAACATCTCCGCCAGTTCCACGGGTACATGGAGATCGGTGAGTTCGCAGTCCAGGACGGCAATGAGGTAGTGGTATTCCGCCTTGGTCAGCTCTTTTTCAATGACCCGGTTCCAGGAGGCCCCGGGGTTGGTTTCCCCGGAATATAAAAATCGTTTCTTCCAGTCCCTGAGAATGGCCGGATTGTTGAGCACATTCATCTGCTTTTTTTTCCGGCGCATTAAAAATATCAGGTGAAGCAGGTCCTTTATCCCGGAAATCATGGGATGGGGCGGGCTGTACTGATTCAGTCGTGATCTGACAAATGCCTTGGTGTCGTATGTCCATAAAGAGACCATGGATTCTATTTTTTTAATGGTCTCCTCGGGCAGGGTGATATACGTTTTCTGCTTTGTAATTCGTTTGGCCATTGGCTCCTCCCCGGTTGTACAGACTTAAGGTGTGTTTTTCTGGGTGTCGGATCCCTTCCCCGGTTTTTTCATCCCCTTTCTGGGGAAGGTCGGCAGGGTGAGTGCCGGTGACTGGCCGCTGTCGTGGAGGACAAATGTTTTCTGGTCGCCCTGGTTCTTTTCATAGGCCGTGGCCCATTTCTGCTGGGAGAGAAATTCAAAAAGGGCCGGGTTTACCCCGCCGTTTTCAGTGCCTCCAAGGGCCTGGTGAAGGGAGCTGATTCCCTCAAGATAAGCTTTGTAAAGCTTGCTGATCCGGTCGGACTCCTGGTCTGCGGCATAATTATCCGCCTCGGCAATGAGCTGGCGCCGTTTCTTTTCTTCAGTGGCCTCCACCAGTTTGTCTCCGAACCGGGTTTCGTTCAGGACAAAGGAAACCACTTCAATTCCGTATTTTCCTTCAAGGGTGGGGCCGTTTTTGTTGATGGGCCTTCTTTTCAGGGCTTCAAAGATGGCTTCTTTTATGGTTTCCCGGTCGGAGATGAGTTTGTTGACCTCTTCGCCCTGGAGAATGTCCTTGGAAATACCGTCAAAATCCCCTTGGAGAAGTATCTCAGGGGAGAGGTTTTCGATTCCCCAAATTTTAAGGTCCTTTATTTTAAAGGTCATGAGGGCAGAGGTCCACAGGGCCACGTTTTCCTGGGAAATAATTTTAATGGGGGCTGATGATCCCCCCAGATACATATTCTGGTTCATCAGCGGAACTTCTTTTTCCAGCTTGGTAAAAAAGGGAAGTCTGTAATGCCAGCCCACATCAACAATGGCCTGACGCTTACCGCCGAATTGCTCAAGGATGACGGCATAGTTGAGCTTGACCTTGTAGATCACCTGGGTGGAATAGACAACCGCTGCCAGAGAATAAAACAGCGCAATGATAAAAAAGATTAATGCGGTCCGCCTGGCCATGGTAATGACCCGCGCCCGCTGGAGGAAAACCTGAGACGTCTGTTCACTCATACTTGGCTCCTTTCCCGGAATAAAGGATACAATTATATAAATTTAGTAAATCAAACACAAAATACGAAATTCGTAGAACAGGTGCCGGATCAGCAGTAAAGATCAGGGAACGCTAAATAAAACCTAAACGAATTGTAAATGGAATTCAAAGCTGACAGAGAGTATACATGAATAGGGCTGGTCCGTCAAAAAAAAATTGCGAAAAGGCCGGGCGCCTGTTGGCACAGGGTGCCCGGTCCTTTTCGCATGCTGCGTTTTAGGAAAAATCAGGGCGCGACACCGGTGAGGATACCTGATTCTGTGGGCCCTTTAAAATCCAGCCGTTTTATATCCCTTATCCCGGCGGATTCCATCATTCGGATCAGTTCCTCCTGGCTGTATGATCTTCCCTGCTCCGTTCCCAGGAACATATTCATGGAAAATAAGGCGGGAAACAGGGGGCCGTCCTTTGTGTTGTCCAGGATAAAATCATGGATAAATATTTTTCCCCCGGGGTTCAGGACCTTTGCCGCCCTTTCAACCACCCGCTTGGCCGTGTTCGGCCCTTCTCCGTGGAGAATGTGGGAGAGCCAGACCGCATCAAAGGTGAGATTCAGAGAAAATTCTAAAGAGGTATAGTCGCCTTGGGTAAACGATACCCGATTCCCGGCCTTAAACCGGCGAATGGTCTTTTCGGCAAAGGGCCGGGTGGTGGGAAGATCACAGATCACTGCCTCAAGCCCGGGGTTATGGAGGCAAAACTGGATAGCATAGGTGCCGGGTCCGCCGCCGAGATCCAGAAGGGTTTTGTATTGTGACAGGTCCAGGTCTTTGGCCAGGCCCGGGGCTGTGGCCATGGCAATATTGAACATGCCCATGAGAAAGCTTTCCCTCACCACAGGATCTGTGCTCTTTCCGGCATTGCGGATGGGGCCGCCACCGGTGAGGGCCTTGTCCATATTCACCCAGGAATCGGCCAGATGATGGTGGTGGAGGATCATATGGCCGATATATTGATCCGAAGACTTGGACAGGTATAGATCTGCCTCCCTGGTGTTGGCATAGGTCTTCCCGGATTGGGTTAAAAGGCCCATGGCGGCAAGGGCTCTGAGCAGGACAATGACGCCCCTGGGAGGCATGCCGAGCCGGTCCGCGATCTTGTCTCCGGTCAGTGAGTCCATGCCGATTTGAGTGAAAATGTCCAGCTTTACCCCGGTGTGAAGGGTGCAGGTCTGCCAGTATGCACCTGACACCTGAAGCAGGGTCCCCTGATTCCAGTTGATATTCATAAATCGTCTCCCTATTCTATGGATTCAACCCGGTTCCTTCCGTTGGACTTAGCCTGATACAGGCCATGGTCTGCCCGGGATACCATGGCCTGTATATCGTCTCCCGTTTTAAATCCGGTGACGCCGAAGCTGGCGGTCTGTGTGCCGGCGGTGTCAAAGGGGGTCTGGCCGATTTTCCGGCAGAGCCCCCGGGCCATGAGCACGGCATTCTGGATACTGATTTCCGGGCATACAATGATGAATTCTTCGCCCCCCCACCGGCCCAGGGTATCCGTGGCCCGGATATTGGCCTTGAGAAGGTTGGCAAAGGTCTTGAGCACCCCGTCCCCCACCTGGTGTCCGTAGGTATCGTTGATGGCTTTGAAATAATCGATGTCCAGGATGATCAGAGCCAGATCATGATTATACCGGATGGCTCTCAGGCGCTCGGTCTCAAAGGTTTCTTCGATGTATCGTCTGTTGTATAAATTGGTCAGGCTGTCCCGGGTGGAAATATATTCCAGTTCTCTGGTCTTGTCCCTGAGTTTTTTGTTGGCTAAGGCAACTTTACGATTCAACCAGGCCAGCTTACGGTTCCATAAAATGACCAGAATCAGAATGAATCCGCCGCTGCCTGCAATCTGCCAGATCAATGTGTAATCCACTGGGTGGGCCATTTCAATGGACATCCACTTGTTGTCAATGGTTTCCAGTTCCTGGAGTCTTAAAGACCTGACCGCCTTGGAGAGAATGGAATGCAAAGGGGAACTCTCCTTGGGGACAGCGATTCTAAGATCTTCCTTGATGCCGGTGTGGCCGGCCACCTTGAGATTGGTCAGCCCCTTTTTCCTGATATAATAGGATGCCATGGGAAGGCTTAAAATGGCTGCATCCAGGCGCCCCGAGGAGACCTGCTCCAGGCAGTCCTCAATATTTTCCACAGGTATATAATTGAATTTAGGGTATTTGAACATCACCTTCTCAAAGATGTTGGAAGAGGTGACCATGCCGGTTTTTAATTGGACCAGATCAGGAATGCCGGCAATAAAGGGGCTGTCTTCCCTGGCAATGACGGCAATGTCATAGGTCTTGTAGGCCGCCGTAAAATCAAGATGCTTCTGCCGGGCGGGGGTCTTGCTGATCATGGGAATGAGGTCGCATGATCCGTCCAGGAGCCTGGCCGGGGTGGTGTCAAATTCTGTGACCGGATAGGGGACGAATTCAATGCCCAGCCGTTCGCCGAACATTTCCGCCAGATCCGGCAGTATGCCCATGGGCTGGCTGCCCTTGACGGTCGAATAGGGCATCTGCCCCTGGGCAATGCAATAAAAGAGCTGTTTTTTATCGGCCAGCCATGACCGCTCTTCCGGGGTAAGCCCCACATCCTCTGCCCCGATGCTCCGGCCGGCCCTGGAAAACCATTTTTCCTTCAAGGTGCGCATTTCGGAATGGGTGATGTTGGACAGGGCTTTATTCAGGATGGAAAAAAGAACCGGATGGGTCTTGAGCACAGCAAAATGCATGGAGGAGGTTTTTTGAAGTTCTTCATTGTCCAGCCATTTGGAAAGGGTCAGGTCGGTGAATCCGAATTTGGTAAGCAGGTAAAGGGCAATGCCTTCCTGTTCAACTGTGGCGGCAACCTTTCCCTGGTCCACATATTCCAAGGCCTGGCGGGTGCTCTCCACCTCAATGATATGGACCTGGGGGTAATGGGTCTTGAAAAACTCAATGGTGGACCAGCCCCTGGGCATGGCGATGATTTTTCCCTCCAGGTCGTTTAGGGTATGGACATCCCGGGTGTCTGACCTGTAAATCAGGACATGCTTGGAATGGTAATAGGGGGCGGAAAAGTGCGCTTTTTGTTCCCGCTCCGGGGTGATGCTCAGGGAGTGAAGGACATCCAGTTTTCCCTCAAAAAACATTTGGGTGAGTTCATCCCAGGTATACCCGTTGACATAGGTGAACTTCAGCCCTGATTTCTGGGCCAGAAGATCCATGAGTTCGATGCCGAATCCTGCTGGTTTCCCGTTGGCCACAAAGTCAAAGGGGGGCCAGTCAAATTCATTGGAAACCCTGATAAGGGGATTTGACTGTATGAATGCTTTTTCTTCCACAGTATGGTCATAGGAAAATCCCCGGACCGTTTCTGGTGGGGGACTTGTTTTTTCACGATCCTTGGCCCCGGCCACGGAATGGGCCAGAAAAAAGAAAATAATAAAAAAGGTCAATAATAGCCTCAAGGGGACAAGCCGGCTTTTCTTTTCTATGATATATATCCTGTTTTGCCTGTTAATCATTTTAAAGGTTTATCATGTTCCCAGGAGCGATAAAACCCTCTTCTCTAATATTGTCTGCCATGTCCTAGGGATCGTTACAAAATAATTTCCTCTAATTTGTATAGAATACCCCTTAGAAAATTGGGTGTTTTAAAAACAAAAGTGGAACTATTTTGAAGCCGATCCTTAATCCTTTCCTATTAAAAATATCCCATAGGTGGCAAAAAGGTTGGGAAGCAAAAATATCCGTCTGCCCGAGGCATGCTGATTTTTGGTGTTGATGGCGGCCTTTTTCAGAATTTTAAATCCGGCCTGCCTGGCAAAGCCTTTAAAATCATTGAGGCTGAGCACCCGGATATTGGGGGTGTTATGCCATTCATAGGGCAGTTCCGGAGTGACCGGGGCCCGGCCGGTTGTGGCCAGCTGGTATCTCACGCTGATGTGGCCGAAGTTTGGAAAGCTGACCACCCCTTTTTTCGCCACCCGAAGCATGGCCGTGATAAGGGTTGAGGGATCATAGACCTGCTGAAGGGTCTGGGAGCAGATGGCATAGTCAAAGGCATCATCCGGATAATCCTCAAGCTCTTCGTTGATATCACCCTGGAGAACCGAGACCCCCTTTTCAATGCATTTAACCACCCGTTCTTCTTTTTTTTCTATCCCCCGTTCAATAACCTGCTTTTGGGTCTTCAGCCAGTGGAGCAGTTCCCCCTCCCCGCATCCCAGGCCCAGCACGGTGGACCCCGGATCAATCCAGGAGGCAATAATTTTCAAATCATACCGCAGGGGGTGGGTCATGGGGTCACACTCCTTAAAAAGCCAGTGATAAGGTTGTCCAGCCGTTCATCGGGCAGGAGAAATGCATCATGGCCCCATTGGGCGTCTATCTCACAGAAGCTCACATCCAGGCTGTTTTTCTTCATGGCCTTGACCATCTCCTTTGACTGGTAGGTCGGGTAGAGCCAGTCCGAGGTATAGGAGACCACCAGGAACCGGGCGCAGGCTTTGGAAAAGGCCTTGACCAGGGAGCCGTTTCCGTGTTCCCGGGCCAGATCGAAGTAATCCGCAGCCTTGGTTATGTACAAAAAGGAGTTGGCATCAAACCGCTCAATGAATTTATTGCCCTGGTATTGTAGGTAGGATTCCACCTGAAATTCCGCCCCGAATTCAAACTTCAGGGCACTCCGGTTCTGGAGCCGCCTGCCGAATTTTGTGCGCATGGATTCGTCGGACAGATAGGTGATATGTCCGATCATTCGGGCAATGGCCAGGCCCATGTCCGGTTTTTTCTTTCCGTAGTAATCCCCCATGTTCCAGTTAGGGTCGGTCATGATGGACTGACGGGCCACCTCATTGAAGGCGATGGCCAAGGCAGAATGGCGGCAGGTGGAGGCCAGGGGGATGGCCGACGCCACCATATCCGGATACCGGACGGCCCATTCCAATACCTGCATCCCGCCCACGGAACCGCCGATCACGGACAGAAGCTTCTTAATGCCCAGGTGATCCATCAGGGCTTTCTGTGCCCTTACCATATCCCCCACGGTGATCATGGGAAAATCAGTCCCAAAGGGTCGGTCTGTTTCGGGATTAACCGATGAAGGGCCGGTGGATCCCATGCAGGACCCCAGGATATTGGAGCAGATGACAAAGTATTTATCCGTATCAATGGCCTTGCCCGGGCCCACCATGATATCCCACCACCCGGGTTTCGGGTCGCAGGCTTTGTAGTAGCCGGCCATGTGGGCGTCTCCGGTCAGGGCATGGAGGATCAGGATCGCATTGGATCTGGTCGGATTCAGGGTGCCGCAGGTCTCGTAGGTCAGGGTCACAGGCCCCAGGGAGGCCCCGCTTTCAAGGATCAGGGGCGCCGCACTGTCGGCAAAGGTAAAATATTCCTTTTTAACAATACCCACAGTTGCCCCGGTCTGGTCATGGCCGATATATTCACTCATTGTCTTTTCCCGGAGTTCTTTTACCCTAGTTTATTCAGGGCCTGATCCAGGTCCCGGCAGATGTCTTCCACATGCTCAATGCCCGTGGAAAAACGGATGAGACAGGGATCAGCCATCCGGTCCTTCTGGTTCTGGGGAAAGTTTACATACTGGGAGGAGTATGGATGGATGAGCAGGGTTTTGCAGTCCCCCAGGTTGGCCAGGTTTAAAATCATGTTCAGGTTGTCTATGAAGGCAAAGCAGTCTTCCTGGTCCCTGAGCCCAAAGGTCAGCATGGTGCCGAATCCTTTTCCCCTGAACTGGTCTTTGGCAATGCCGTGGCAGGTATGGTCCTTAAATCCCGGGTAATTTACCCAGTTCACTTTTGGGTGTTTTTTGAGGAACTTTGCCACGGCCATGGCGTTTTTCATATGCCTTTCCATGCGGACCCCCAGGGTGGACAGGCCGATGTCCGTGAGAAAGGAGTGGAAGGGTGCCGGTGTGGTGCCGAAATTCACGTGGTACTCCTTCCACATGCGGTTCAGAAAACTCAAAGACGGGTCATTACCGGCAAAGGGGATGAAATCATCAAATTTTTCTGTCTGCCAGTTAAAATTACCGCCGTCCACCACCACGCCACCCAGGGCAGCCCCGTGGCCGGAAAAATATTTGGTGGTGGAGTGCATGACAATATCTGCGCCCAGTTCCAGGGGCCGGCAGAGCCAGGGAGAGGCCAGGGTATTGTCCATGAGCAAAGGGATGCCGTTTTCATGGGCGATTTCGGCAATCTTTTGGATATCCGGGATTTCCATGCCCGGGTTGGTAATGGTCTCCATATAGACAAACCGGGTCTTTTCGTTGATGGCTGCCGCTACCTCTTCTGGTTTCAGGGGGTGGGCAAACCTTGCCGTAATCCCGTATTTTTTAAAGATATTGGTAAAGAGCCCAAAGGTGGACATGAACAGGGCGGAGGAGGCCACAAATTCATCTCCGGCTCTGAGCAGCGTCAAACAGGCATTATTGATAGCGGCCATGCCCGAGGATGTCACCACGGCAGCTTTTCCGGATTCCAGGGCTGCCAGCTTGTTTTCCAGGTGGCGGCTGGTGGGGTTGGACAAGCGCATATAAATATGGTCCGGACTCTGCCCTGCAAAGGTTTTGCTCAAGGAGTCCGCGGTATCGTGGATATGGGCGGCTGTTTGATAAATAGGCACGGTGGTGCTGCCTGCCCATGCATCGCCGTCAATGCCTTCATGGATGGCTCTTGTCTCAAATCTATATTTATCTGTTTGCTTGCTCATTTCCCTACCTGCCTTAAATTAAACCAAATTTTAAATATCACACCGTGATATTTCTTTGTCCATAATTATAAAAACAAATAAATACCAGAGAAAGGAGAAAATCCAAAGCGGAAATTGGAGAAACTTGACTTTGCAGCCGGGGAACAGGTATGAATATCTAACTTATTTTTAACATAATATCAAACAAGACAGGACATAACTTATGGCGCTGTTAAAAAATCTCCGGGGAAAACTCATGGCAGGCTTTCTGGCCATGGCAGCCATAACGGCCATTGTCAGTGTCATTTCCTACTCGGGTATGAAGAATCTGGAAAAGAAATTCAACCTGGTCATTGAATCGGCCCCCCTCATTGAGACCGCCGTCAATATGAAGCTGGCCCTGAGCCAGGATCTCATGGAGGTGATGAATCTCATGGCAGCCCTGGATACCGAAGAACTGGATGGGATCTGGAAAGATCATGAGGCGGTTATTCAACGATTCAACACCCACAAAACCGCCATTCTTGAGGGGGCGGACCTGGGCGGCAAGACCATCTTTCCGGCCCGGGACCCGGCGCTCCGGAAAATTGCACAGGCATCGGCATCTTTATACGAGAAAGAGGTTCTTCCTAATTTCAGGACCGCCTATGAGCAGATGTACAAACAATTATCCGCTGAATCCTATGATTATGACTTATTGGAAACCATAGACGAGATTACCGTGGAAAAGGGAAATGAATTGTCCAAGGAACTGGACCGGGTGATTGAGATTGCCCAGGGATTGATTCTGAAAGCCGAGGCCGAGGTGCAGGCCCAGCGGTCAAGAACCGAAACCCTGATCTGGTCGGCCACCCTTGCCGGTATTGCTGCGGCCCTTGTGCTCGGTTTTATTCTTTCAGGGAGAATCGCCGGCCCCATCAAAGAGACCGGTGTCTTTATCCAGGCCGTTGCCGAAGGGGACTTTTCCCGGTCCCTGGATATTTCCCGGAATGATGAAATCGGGGCCATGGTAAAGGCCATGAATGATATGGTCGGTGAATTGGCCCAGGTATTCAAGGATCTCTCTTCAGGCGTTGTAACACTGAACCAAACCTCGTCGGACCTGTCCATGGTGGGAGGTCGTCTTGAAACAGGGGCCAACAGGATGTCCGACAGATCCGGCTCTGTCTCGGATGCTGCCAGGGCCATGAGCAACAATATCGCATCGATGGCCGCCGGGTCTGAGCAATCTTCATCCAACCTGGAAATGGTCTCCGCATCCATGAAAGAGATGACTGCCACCGTAAATGAAATTGCAAAGAACACCGAAGAGGCCAAATCCATCACCCAGTCCGCCGTAACCACCGCAGGCAAAGCATCCTCCAGGGTCAATGCCCTGGGCGAAGATGCCAGGGAGATCGGTCAGGTCACAGAGGTGATCACTGAAATTTCCGGCCAGACCAACCTTCTGGCCCTGAATGCCACCATTGAAGCGGCCCGGGCCGGGGAGGCCGGAAAGGGATTTGCTGTGGTGGCCAATGAGATCAAGGCCCTGGCTGACCAGACTGCCGGGGCAGCCGGAGACATTGCCCAGAGGATAGCCAAGATCCAGGAATCAACCACAGGAACCGTGGATGAGATCGAGACCGTTTCCAAGGTGATTGATGAAGTTGATATCCTCGTGGTCTCCATTTCCTCTGCCATTGAAGAACAGTCCCTGACATCCAAGGAAATCTCCGGGAATATAGGACAGGCAGCCCTGGGCATCCGGGATATCCATTCAAATATTTCAGACGCTTCCGGGGCATCTGCAGATATTGCCCGGGACATCTCAAGTGTGAACACCCATGCCGGAGACGTTAAGGACAGCACCCGTGACGTTAATGAAAGTGTGAACAGGCTTAATGATTTTACCGGAAACCTGAAGGATATTCTGGGACGGTTTAAGGTATAAAAAAAATCCTTCGCGCCCTTGGTGGTAAATAAAATATCAACACAAAGGGCACGAAGGATAGTGTCATCCTGGCCGAAACAAGGATTTATTTCCCGGTAAATTCAGGTTTTCGCTTCTCCATAAAGGCCGTGACCGCCTCTGTAAGATCATTGGAAGGGATGATATTGGCGCTCATTGAGGCCACATATTTTAGCCCGTCATCAATGCCTTTGCCCACCCCAAAGTTCAGCACGTCCTTGGATGCCTGGACTGCAAGGGGGGAATTTCCAGCAATCTCTTCCGCCAGGGCCTGGGCGCCTTCAAACAGGGCCTCTTTTGTGGGAAAGACATCATTGACCAGCAGAATTTCTCTGGCCCGCTCTGCTGTAATGGTTTTGGCGGAATAGGCCAGTTCCCTGGCATGGCCCTGCCCTATAATCAGAGGGATCCGCTGGAGCACACCCACATCCGCCACAAAGCCCACAGCCGCCTCTTTAAGGCAGAATCCGGCATCTGCTGAGCAGAGCCGGATATCACAGGCCGTAGCCATATCAAGGCCTGCCCCGATGCAATGGCCGTGAATGGCGGCAATCACCGGTTTTCTACACCATTCAATACAGGAGATGGCATCCTGGAGTTTTTTGATTTTGGGCAGAAGCCGCCATTTGACCCCGCCCTTCTGGTCGGTCTCCATGAGTTCCCCAAGCTCCGGCATCATGCCCACAAGATCTATCCCTGCTGAAAAACAGGGGCCAGCCCCCGCAATTACAATGGCCCTGACCTCATTATCCCGGTCAAGGTCTTCAAATATTTCAATGGGCTCTTTCCAGGCCGCAGGGCCCATGGCATTTTTTTTTTCAGGACGGTTCAGGAATACCCAGGCGACCGCCCCTTTTTTTTCAACCCTGTAGAATTCATATTCAGACATGGATTTCTCCTTTTAATTTAGATAGAGGCCAAAAGAACTGACCGGCATGGTAGCAGGTTCCCGGGGCCAGTTCAATCTTATATCGCTCTATCCGAATCCGGGTTCTTAGAATTAACCCGCGCATAAGAACGGGGCCGTCTGACTGTACTTGTCATGAATATTTCTGGACCAGTCGTTCCATGTCCGCGGGTTCAACCCAAAGCAGTCTCCATGCCTTGGATGCCGGAAGTCTGTTAAAGCCCGTCAGGGCCCTGTCCACTGAACCGAACCCCAACCGGCTCATTGAAAAAGCAATGGGTGTCATGGGGGCGGAACAGGCGGTTCTCGTGGAAGATATAGACGGCACATTCATTTTGTGGGCCCACTGCCTGGCTGAACATCCGGCAGGCTGTTGCCGGCTTAAAATTAGCGCATAAATCTTCGGGCGTATCGGACTGGGTCACTGTGAGTGTCGGCCTGGCATCAGGTCTGACAAAGGCGTTCGGGGGACCAGGGGATCTTATTAACCGGGCTGACCAGACTCTGTATCTGGCCAAGGGTGAGGGGCATAATCGGGTTTACCTGCACGCATAGGCACCATTCTTAAGTATACATCCCCTCAATAATATCTCCAAATGCCGCCTCAATGGTTTTTCGTTTAATCTTCATGGTGGGGGTGACCTCTCCGTCCTCTTCGTATAGCCGCTTGGGCAGGATGGAGAATTTTCTGATGCTTTCCACCCGGGCCAGGGTCTTGTTCACTTCAGCCACCTCTTTATCAATTAGATCAATGATTTCAGGACTAAGGGTCAGGTCTTTATAGGTTGAGAACTGGATCTTATGATCCTGGGCATATTTGATCACATTGTCTTCGTCAATCATGATCAGGCTTGAGATGAATTTTCGCCGGTCCCCGATGACAACGGCGTCATTGATATAGATGCTGGCCTTGAGCTTGTTTTCAATATACTGGGGAGTGATGTTCTTCCCGCCTGCCGTGACAATGATATCCTTTTTCCGGTCCGTGATTTTCAGGAACCCGTCGTTGTCCAGTTCTCCCACATCCCCGGTGAGGAGCCAGCCGTCTTTCAGGGTTTCGGCCGTGGCCGCCTCGCCCTTGTAATATCCCTTGAACACCCCCGGGGATTTAACCATGATCTCGCCGTCATCTGCAATTTTAATTTGGGTGCCTGCCAAGGCCTGGCCCACTGTGCCGAACTTGACCCGGCCTTGGGTGGACATGGTGGTGACCCCGGTGCCTTCGGTCTGGCCGTAGCCTTCGATAAGGTTCATGCCCATGGACTGAAAAAAGCGCAGAACCTCCTGGGAGATGGGGGCGGCACCGGAATAGGCTACCCTAATGCGTTCAAACCCCAGGCGTTCCCTGAGTTTTCTGAATACGGCAAATTGGGCCAGGGAGAAGAGAAATGAGAGTCCTGCAGGCACCGGTTTGAGGCTCATGACCCTATCGGCCCGCCGTTTCCCTATTTTCAGGGCGGCCTTGAAAACCATCCGCTTGAACCCGTCGGCGTCCGCCATTTTGATCATGACGTTGGAATAGTATTTTTCCCAAATCCTGGGCACGGCATATCCCACGGTGGGGGAGACCTCCATCATGTTCTGCATCACCGTGTCCGGTTTTTCTACGAAATTTACGGTATAGGCATACCGGATATGGATGAACACCGTGAACAGCCGTTCAAAAATATGGCAGAGGGGCAGAAAAGAAAGCACCTGGTCGGTTTTGAATAATGCATTGGTCTTTGATACGGTATGGGCCATCCAGGTCACATTGCCGTGGCTCAGGATGGCCCCCTTGGGGGGACCTGTGGTGCCGGAGGTATAGATGAGCACGGCCGGATCATCAGGGCTGACCTGTCCGCCCATTTGGTCAAATAATTCCGGATTTTTCCGGACCCCCGCCTGCCCCTTTTCCAAAAGCTGCTCAAAGGTCATGACCATGGGGTCGGAGAACCGGGTCAGCCCCCTTGTATCCCAGACAATCACCTTTTCAAGCAGGGGGGCCTTCTCCCTGAAATTGAGCCATTTGTCCAGCTGCTCTTCATTTTCAACAAAAAGAAAACGGGCATCGCTGTGTGTGACAACGTAGGCCACCTGCTGCCAGGCATTGGTGGCGTAGATGCCTACGGAGACACCGCCGATGCACTGAATGCCAAGATCCGCCACCACCCACTCCACAGCATTGTCCCCGATGATGCAGGCCTTGTCTCCTTTCTTGAACCCCATGGCCGCCAGGGCCGATCCCGCGGCCCGAACCCTCCCATGGTAACCGGCAAAGGAAATATCATGCCAGAGCCCCAGGTCTTTATATCTCAGGGCGGTGTGATCCGGGTTCTCTTTTACGGTCCGGGCAAAGACCCCGGGCACGGTTCTTCCTTGGTTTATCTCCATGCCTTTTTCCGCTTCCATCGCTGATACCCTTTGGCTGAGGTTTCCGATTTCACACCTAAGTAGAATTCCTGTACATCCTTGTCCTTCATGAGATCCTTCGAGGCCCCTTTCATTACAAATCTCCCGTTTTCCAGAATCAGCCCGGTGTGGGATACAGCCAGAGCCATGCGGGCATTCTGTTCCACCAGAAGGATGGTGGTGCCTTTGGCATTGATCTGCCGGATAATGGAAAATATCTCCTTGACCAGAATAGGGGAGAGCCCCAGTGAGGGTTCGTCCAGAATCAGAAGCCTGGGCTCAAGCATCATGGCCCGGCCCATGGCAAGCATCTGCTGCTCCCCACCGGACAGGGTGCCGGCCCATTGTCCGGTCCGGTCCCTGAGTACGGGAAAAAGAGTAAAGACCCTTTCTATGTCTCTGAGAACATCAGGGTCGTTGCGGGTATAGGCTCCCAGGGTCAGATGCTCAAGTACGGTGAGTTCATCAAATATTTCCCGTCCTTCGGGCACATAGGCAATGCCCTTGCGAACGATCTTATCCGTATCCCACCCATGGACGGGGCTGTTGTCGAACAGGATCTCCCCCTTGTCCGGCTGGTCGTCAATGAGTCCCATGATGGTTTTGAGAATGGTGGATTTACCTGCCCCGTTGTTTCCCAGGATGGCGGTGATGGTCCCCTCTTCCACGGAAAAAGAAGCCCCCCTGACAGCATAAACCAGATCGTAATAGGTCTCTATGTTTCTAACTTCAAGCAGAGCCGTCATATATCTTCCTCCCCGATATAGGCCTTGAGTACTTCGGAATTCTGCCTAACCTGGTCAGGGCTGCCCATGGTGATGGGCTTACCGAAGTTAATGGCCAGAATCCGGTCCGATATATCCATGACCAGCTTCATGTCATGTTCAATGAGGAGGATAGTAATGCCCAGATCATCCTGGATATCCTTGATCCAGAAGATCATATCCTGTTTTTCCTCAAGATTCATGCCGGCGCAGGGCTCATCCAGGAGCAGAAGTTCAGGCTCCAGGGCCAGGGCCCGGGCAAGTTCAATGAGCTTCTGGGTCCCGTAAGGCAGAGCTCCCACCGGAATATCCCGGACCTTCTGCAGTTCCAGCAGATCGATGATCCCTTCCACTTTTTTTCGATGGACGGCCTCTTCCCGGGCGGCATGGGAGTGACGCCCCCACATGAACATGCCCTTGAACAGCCCGGTGTTCATATGGAGGTGTCTGCCCAGCATGATGTTTTCCATGGTGTTCATGTGGGAGAAAAGCTCAATGTTCTGGAAGGTCCGGGCAATGCCTAAGGATGCAATGGCATGGGGGGTCTTTTTTTCAACAGGCGTACCTTTGAAGCGGATACGGCCTTGGTCCGGCCGGTAGAGTCCTGAAATGCAGTTGAACAGGGTGGTCTTGCCGGCACCGTTGGGGCCGATGACTGAGAAAATTTCTCCTTTTTCCATGGAGAAATTAATATCCTGAAGGGCTTTGATTCCACCAAAGGAAATAAAGAGGCCGGCAACACTGAAAAAATCGGATTCCATAGTCATCTCATTTAATCAAGGGTGATCCAGCTGGTGAGTTTCCGGGATTTTCCTCCGGCCAGGCATTGTACCAGAAAGCTCTGAGAGGTGCCTTGGCGGCTGTAAATGTCATTGGGGTCAAAGGGCTTGAAATTGATCTCAGGGCCGATGCCCTTGAATCCTTTAATTTTTTCCATTTCAGCAATAAATGCTTCCCGGGTCAGGCCTGCCCCTGCATTTTTCATGGCCTGGATCATAGGTTCAGCATAGAGCATGCCCGCGGCATAGAAGAGCCCCCAGCGCTCGTCCTTGGCTGCAAACTTGTCAAAGATCTCTTTTTTGTATTTGACCATCAAGGGGTAGTCCGAGTCTGTGAGTTCCCCGAATGTGGTGCAGATTACCCCTTCCCACAGCCCTTTGGAGATATGGATCATGAGGGGAAAATCAGAACAGGTAGAGGTGCTCATGAACTGGGGGGCAAACTTCATGGCCTTGGCCGTGCCCACGATACGGACGGCATGGCCCACGGTGGTCCAGAGCAAAACCATGTCGGCCTTTGCTTTCCTTAGTTTCATCACATGGGGCTTAAGATCGGTGTCATTCTTTTCCACAGGAATCTCAGCCACGGTTTCCATGCCGTGGGCTTTCAACTCCTCAACCGCTCCCCTGAGCCCGTTTTTGCCGTATTCGTCATTGAGATAGGCCACGGCCACCCGTTTTTTACCCATGGCTTCAACCGCGTGGCGGATCAGGGCCCTGGCTTCACCGGCGTAGAGGGGATATACTCCGAAAAGGTATTTTTGGGGCGGGCTCACCCATTGACTGGAGCCGGTGGACGGTCCGACCCAGGGCACTTTCTTTTCCATGAGATATTCCTTTACGGCCAGGCCCGGGGAGGTCCCCACCCCGCCAACCCAGGCAAAGATGCCCGTGCTTTCCTGGAGTTCTTTCACCCCTGCCTTGGTCTTTGCCGGATTATACCCGTCGTCAAACATGTGATACATGATTTTTCGCCCGTTGATGCCACCATTGGCATTAATCCACTTAAAATAATCCCCGGTTCCCCTGGCCACTGATCCCCAGGCGGCTGCCGGACCGGTCTGGGGACCCCACTGGCCGATGTGGATCTCTGTGTCGGTAATGCCCTCCCCCGCCCCTGCGGGATTTCCAAAAGCAGTTAAAAAAACCAGACAGGATAAAACAATCAATACTTTTTTCATGACATTCTCCTTTAAAAAAGCGAAAACAGCAAGAGCCGCTCGAACAGCGAGAACAGCCTGTTGTACCCGCGTGGGGTTATTGCTTAACCATTTTATACCTTTTTCACGTAATGCTTGGCAAAGAGTCCGGAGGGTTTGATGCAGAGCACCAATACGATGATGACAAATGCCACAACGGACTTGAATTCAATGGAAATATACCCGCCGAAAAGGTTTTCGATGATCCCTAGCATATAGGCAGCTATCACCGCCCCCGGAAGGGAGGTCATCCCCCCCATGACCGCTGCGGCAAAGCCTTTGAGCATGGGATCCCACATCATGAAGGGGTGCATGATCACAGGGGATATCAACAAGCCTGCCACCGCTCCCACCATGGAGGAGATCCCCCAGGTGATCATCATGATTCTATTGGTCTGAATCCCCATGATTTTAGCGGCCATGGGGTTCTGCTGGGTGGCCTTTACCGCCAGGCCCAGCTTTGAGAACCTAAAAAAGAGAAATAGCAGAACCATGAGCACCAGGGCCGAGACCAGGGTCAGGGCCTCCAGCTTGGCAATGAAGATATCCCCGATGATGAATGAATCATAGGGACCTATGGGAAAGGGCATGGTCTTCTGCTCCGCCCCAAATTTCCAGGAGACCAGTCCCAGGATGATCATCTCCAGGCCGATGGTGATGACAATTGTGCCCAGAATATTGGGATCTTTTGCTCTCCGGAGTACGGCAAATTCCAGAAACGCCCCCAGTAAAGCAGCAAAAATAAAAGCCAGTATAAAAGCGAGCCATATGGGCAGGTTCATGGTGGTCAGCATCATCATGGTGAAAAAGGAGGTGGCCAGAGCCATTTCCCCCTGGGCAAAGTTCGGCACCTCCGAGGTCTTATAAATAATCACCATGGCCAGTCCCATGAGGGCATAGGAAGATCCCACAGCAACACCCGATACGATCATCTGCACAAAATCTACCATAAATTCCCCTTTTATAGTTCTTGCCGTTCTCCCTGCCCTAAAACGGCCAAGTCCGCCAATACCGTTTGGTCCTCAGCCATATCCCGTAAAGCCCCAGCGGTTCAAAAAGCATAATGGCCACCATGATGGCGCCGAATACAATAAACTGGATATTGGAAACCCCTGTGATGGAAAACCAGGATCTGGAAAGGGTTTCCAGCCAGTCCCCCAGCACGGGGATGTCCAGGATATTTCTCAGCTTTAGATCCAGCCAGCAGAGCAGCGCCGCACCGGTAATGGATCCCATGATGGCACCCAGGCCCCCGACCACCACCATGGCCAGGAACATGATGGACATCATCAGGGTAAATATTTCAGGTTCGATAAATTTGAGGACAAAGGCGTAGAGGCCGCCGCCGATACCGGCATAAAAGGCGGAAACCGCAAAGGCCAGAGTTTTGTAGTAGACGAGGTTCACCCCCATGGTCTGGGCGGCGATATCTGCATCCCGGATGGCGATAAAGGCCCGTCCTACACGTGTCTTGATCAAATTGCGCATGGCCAGGACAAGGAGAACGGTGAGGGTCATGAGGATATAGTAAAATTCCCGGTCCGTATTGATGATCCAGGATCCGATGACAATATCCGGGGTGTGGAGCCCTTCCCTGCCCCCGAACATCTCGATTCGACCGATGATCTGGGTGATGGTCAGGCCGAAGCCCAGGGTGGCGATGGAGAGATACGGCCCTTCCAGGCGAAGGGCCGGCAGGCCCAGGAGAAAGCCGAAGCCTGCGGCGATGAGGCCGGCGCAGGGCAGAGCCAGTAAAAAGGGAACCCCGGCCTTGGCCATGAGAATGACGGTCCCGTACGCACCTATGGCGAAAAATCCGGCATGGCCCAGGCTGATCTGGCCGGTATACCCCACAAGAAGATTCAGCCCCACTGCCACAATGATGTTGATGGCGATATAATTAGCCACGTAGACATAATAATTGCCCACCACAAAGGGAAAACACACAAGGCAGATAATAAGGACGATAAACCAGAAAAGAACTACAGGAGAGGTGATGAGCTGAACATCTTCGTAGTAATCCCGCTTCATATCCATGGGCATATCCTCGTGTTCAATAGGTGGACCAGTTGTCGGAGCGTTACTCAGTCATATTTTTAAGTAGACGGTTCTGTCAAGGTAAAAATATGAAATTCATAAAATAACTGTGATTTTTGGCAGGTTCCATATTATACTGAGCCAGAACCCTTGATTGAATGAAAATTTGCCCATATGTGAGGCCCAAGGAATTTTGAAAAAAGTACTATAGCACATGAGGATATCAAAATTCTGGATCAACGAAACAGATGGGTGAATTTTCGTCCAATCAATAGATAAGGATAAAATATGGACGACTACGAGCAGATCGTAAAGACCCTTGCATTGACCATGGGGGCGGGCTGGGCCAGTGGAATCAACCTTTATGCGGCGGTCCTGGTTCTTGGACTTCTGGGCATTACAGCGAACATTGTCCTGCCTCAGAATCTTGAGGTTCTGATGAATCCCCTAGTAATTGGTGCGGCCGGGCTCATGTACTCGGCCGAATTTTTTGCAGATAAAACCCCTGGGGTGGATACGGGGTGGGACACCATCCATACCTTTATCCGGATCCCTGCCGGGGTGATGCTGGCTGCCGGTGCCGTGGGAGATGTGAACCCGGCCGTGGCCGTGGCCGCAGGCATCATGGGAGGTGGCCTTGCCGCCGGCAGCCACGTAACAAAGGCCGGCACCCGGCTGCTCATCAATGCATCGCCTGAACCTTTTTCAAACTGGACCGCTTCGGTCCTGGAAGATGTGGCTGTGATAGGCGGGATCTGGGCAGCCCTCAACTATCCTCTGGTTTTCCTGGGTCTGCTTCTGGTCTTTTTTGTTCTGGCCATCTGGCTGCTGCCCAAGATCTGGCAGGGGGTGAAGAAGCTGTTCAGCTTTTTGGGAAAGCTGCTGGGTAAGACCCCAAAGGAAAATGAATCTGCCCTGGAGAAAGACTAACAGCCATGGGTACCCCCCGGCTTTGCCGGAGGTCGAAAACACTTATTTTTTTCTTTGGGAAAAGTGTTGAATCATTTTTTCCATGAGCCGGGTATGGGCTTTGGTATCAAGGCTGGGCTCTGATGATACCTTTGCCCAGATATCCGGATCAGCCTGGAATTGGTGGCACCCCATACAAAGTCCTGTCCGGGTGATCCTCCCCAGTTCTTCCCGGTTAAAGGCCCGGCTGGCAGGCCAATGGGTTCCCACCGTGGCCAATTGCACTCCGGCTTGGGTCACAATTCTTGACCAGTCAAAGGTCAATCCGTCAATATTCGGGTTGGTTTTAAAAATTCCACTGTTGATTCCCAGTCCCAGGGTTTTGGGCCTGTTATGGCAACTTTCGCAGGACCTTGCCCTGGGGCTGGCCGTATGGGGCTGGGCCGGGGCCATGTCCAGGGCCATGGGGATATGGGCCTGGCCTGTGCTGCTTGCTTCCACTGGGTTTTTTGCAGACCTGTTCTGAACCAGAACATTTCCATTTTTCCCGATTACGGTATACACCACCTGGCATCCCGGCATGAGAGGGGATACCCGGCCTTCACCGTTGATGCCCAGAACGGGATCTTCCCATCGCATATACCCGGTTTCTTCTGAAATTTGGCCTGGAATGGTAATGGGCTTGCCCTGTTCTGCTGTTGGATTGGAGGACGCAACCCAGTCGATTCCCCTGGCCTTGGGAGCGCTGTAATCCATTTTGATATGGCAGCCATAGCATTGGGGAGCCCATACTCCGTGGCAGGCATAGCATTCCATCCGGTCCATATGCTTGGGAACACCGGACATGGCAACAGCGGCAGACCTATTTTTCCAAGGCTTTCCAAGGTTTTTAAGAACAGGTACAAAAAAGTCCTTTCCCGTTGCCGAGTGAACCAGGACCCGGCTTTCGGTTCTGACCACATTGCCCAGGGGATTTCCCCGTGAAGAAAGGATATAGCCGTCCTGGGATGCATAATCAAACCCGAATTGCTGCCCGGACATGAGCCGGGTTCCGGCCAGTCCCCGGGGGGGATTCCCATCTAGTTTTCTGCCGAATTCGTCTCCATGGCCCAATGGCAGTTCCCAGGGGTAGTGTGCAGGGGTCCCGTGGCAGTCCGTACATTCGATTTCCACCTGGGCCAGTGTGGTGCCGGCGATGTTGCCGTCTCCGTGGACATCCATGCTGGTATGGCAGTCCTGGCAGAGCAGGCCTCCATCGGGGTTGCCTTCCCGACTTTGGGTTCTGTGGTGGAGATCCTCCAGCACAGGGGTATAGGTCTTGTCATGGGTCAGCGGCTGGGGATTTCCCTTTGGATCAAAAGGGCCTGAAAACGGAGACTCCATGACGCCGGAAAAAGAGGTGCCGATGCGCTTTCCCCGGTTGTGGCATGACTGGCAGGTGGCAACGGGGATGCCGTTCGTCTTCCGGTTTCCGGCAATGCGGTGGGTCTTTACATGGCCGGGCATGTCTTTGGGTATGGAGGGGTCTTTGCCTCTGTATAATCCGTCAGTGCCGTAGGGCATATGGCAGGCCGAACACCCAATGCCACGGTAATCCCCCCGGATTTGCCGGCCTTTCACTCCGAGGTGGCAGCGCTGGCATTCCCTTCGCTGGTAGGTCAGGGCGGCTTTGGACGGATTTTTTTCGACCTCCTGGATTGAAGCTGTTTCAATCTGTTTGAGCCTGTCTGGAAACTGGTCCGGGAACTTTTGCTTCATGGCCTTGATGTAGGATTCATAGGCCGGAAAAGTACCGGAAGGCACGGGACCGTCTCTGTCTTCAATGTCATGGTTGCCCCGGACCACCTTCCGGGTTTGGTCAACTCCCCAGGTGCTCAAATTGCCCTGGATTTTTCCAGCTTCCGTGTTCATCAGCGACCGCTTTACCCGGTATACGTAACCGGCATGGCAGACCCCGCAGGTGCTTTGGGCAACCCAGATGGATCCTGGATCCGGATAAAAGGCCTTGGGGCCGGGCGCCCGTTTCAGGCCAGGTGGAATCCCTTTATGGGCCTTTTGTTTTTTCCGGGCCGATGGATTTCCGCCGTGGCATACCACGCATCCGTCCATATCCCCGTAGCGGCTGCCCGTCTGTTTGATCAAGGCCATCATGGGCAGATCCCGGGGAACGATATCCCTGATCCCACCATGACATTCCTTTGCCGTACATCCTTTTCCTGCCTGGACTGACGGTGGGGATGCAATGAAAATCAGTATTGCCATAATTCCAAGAAATTTCATGATTTTATAACCCTGCCCCGGTTAATTGTTCAAGTCAACCCCAAACCGTGGAATACGAGAAAAGAACTTATTTTTTCTTGCCTTTTCATCTCTCTTCGGTATGCCGCTGCTTTTAAATCAGAATTATGGGGCTGTTTTGATAAGAGGGTCACATTGCACGGAAGATAAAAAAAAGGTACACTGGTAAAGTGTATTACCCTGAAATGGTAAAGGAGAAATCTTGAGCCATGGCACAGACAAAACAGATCAAAGAGCATCCCTTCTTGTTTTCTTCCCTGCCCATGGGGCTCCATACCCTGAAAAACAGACTGGTGGCCCTGCCGGTGCATACCGGCTTTGCCCGGCCCGACGGCAGAGTCAGCCCATGGATGATTGACTTTTATACCCGCCTGGCCGCATCGGGAGTGGGTATGGTGGTGGTGGCCAATGCCGCAGTTTCCTCGGACGGCGTTGTTTCCCGGTTCAACCTCAGGGCAGATAAAGACAGGTTCATCCCGGGACTGGCCCGCCTGGCTTCAGGCATCAAAGCAAAAGGTGCCCTTGCCTGCCTCCAGCTCAACCATGCCGGACGCTTCGCAAAGACCCCAAGGCCTCTGCTCCCTTCTCCCATCATTGCCGGCAACCTGTCCTTTAACCTGGAATCCTTAAAAGAATTCATGGAATTTTTTCCCTTTGAAAAACGGTTCAGTCTTACCCGGTATCTGCTCTCCCAGGTGAAAACCTGGGGACGCCCCATGACAGAGGAAGACAGGGTAAGGGTCATCCAGGATTTTGGTTCTGCCGCCTCCAGGGCCCGGCATGCAGGGTTTGATATGGTTGAACTCCACGGTGCCAACGGCTATCTTTTATGCCAGTATCTGTCAAAATTTACCAATAAATTAAAATCCGGTTTCGGGGGTGATTTCTCTTCAAGGACCACCTTTCCCCTTGCCGTGATCCGGGAAATAAAAAAAAGAGTGCCCAGGAATTTGTCCCTGGGGTTCAGACTGATGCTCACCGAATGGGTGCCAACCGGGATTGATCCGGACCAGGCTCTGGCCTTTGCCCGATGCCTGGAAAAAGAAGGGATGGCCTATGTCTCTGTATCGGCCGCCACCTATAATTCTCTGTTCTCCCCTGAAGTGCTGAAAAAAATGGCAGGCCATGCTTACCTGGAAAAAGAGACCGCTGCCCTGACAAAGGAGTTGAACATACCCACGGTGATATCCGGAAGGATCACCACGGCAAACCGCGCAGAAAGAATTCTCCAAAAAGGGGCTGCCGACCTGATCGGGCTCGGCCGTTCCCTGAGGGCTGATCCTCAGTGGATGGTAAAGTCCGTCAATCCGGGCAGAAAAATCATTCCCTGCATCAATTGTAACGGGTGCCTGAAACAGGTGGTATTGGAAAAAGGCTTCAATTGCAGGCAATGGCCCGGCTGGATCCGGTTGCAGACCCGGCTGGAACACAAGCTGCTGACCCGGCAGACCAGTACCCTGTGGATCATTACAGATTCCAGGGATTTTGAAATATTTAAAGCATACCAGCCCCTTTTGTTTCCAACAGGCGGAAAAGAGCCCGGCCCTAGGTTTTTATTTCTCAGCGTCCCCCATGATAATTCTGGGTGTGAGGCATTTAAGCAGGATCTGTTAACCTGGATTGGCAATAGATCTGACACGGCCTGCCTATCCGGCCCCCCGGAAGTCCTCTCTGTATTTGAACCCAGGGACTCCTGGGAAAATACAGTACACAATGAAATCGACCAGGGGGAGTATGGCCGGATATTCCTGGCCGCCCGTCCGGAAGAATCCTGGCGGAAAAGGCTGCTTTACAGGACCCGGGGGAAAATGACGGCCCTTCTGAATACCAATACCCGCCCCCACAGGGTCCTGGTCCTGGTTGACCTTTCGGAAACCACCCTTCTGGTCCTGCGGGTCCTCCACCAGACCCTGATGACCCAGCCGCTGTTTTCTTTTGACTTCATCCATGTTGAGACAGGACAGGAGACAGGAGCAGGTCATCTCCATACCTGGAAAGAGGCTAAAAAAATTACCGGAATCAGTGAAACCATCCCCCTGAAAAGAATCCTAACAAAAACGGATGTGGTATCCGCCCTGGCTCCCCTCATCCGGGAAAGAGGTTATGGCACCATTATCATGGGCAAGCGGGGAATTTCAGGCATCAAACGGTGGTTGCTGGGAAGCGTGTCTGCAGGTCTGCTCAGGCATATATCGGACCAGTCCATAGTTCTCATCGATTAATACAGCCCGGAATCGGCCTTTTCAGCCTCTCCCTTGATACAGCAGACCGCATGGTTCCAGACCACATCATGGGCAAAATCCGGAAATATTAGTTTAAATATTCCCCAGGCTATCTTTGTCAACACTGTGCTGCCCCTCCGGTAATCAAAGGCCGTATATACCACCAGGCGGTTGTTTCCGTCCCGGGTGGGACTGATGTCAAAAATAAGTTTTCCGTTCCGGGTAAAAAGGGGGGAGGGTTCATATACCAAGGCTTTCTCCCCCAGCCGCTTCACCAGGCGGATATCCATGACAATGGGCAGGAATGACGGGTTGTACCGGACCACAGCCCCCTCTTCATTGGCAGCCCCGGATATTCGTTTGACATCCACGAACCTGAGCCTGAGAAATTTCCCCCCGGGTTCCCCGAACCGGCCCAATTCCCTGAATATGGCCTTGGCAGAGGCCCTGATTTTTACGGCATACATCCGTTCCATCTCCGGGGTCTCATCCAGGGTTATGCCCAGAGGAGCCGAAATGGAGGCCTTGATATATTTTCGTTTTTCCCTGATCACCACCGCAGGATACCGGCCATAGGTTTCCCAGTTCAGGCCGAAAAAAAGCTCTGTGCCCATATTTCTCAAGGTTTTGCCTCCCCCCCTGGCCAGGGACCTGAGAACCGGACCCGACACCAGGGTTCTGAATAGGGAGGCGAAATCTCCGGCACCGCTCCCGATCTGCCAGAGGAGCCTTCCCACGGGCCATTGATCCTTGGTCTTAAATTTCATTTCAGTGGCAAAGGTCTGGTATAACACCCGGCTTAAAAAGCGGGATGCCAGTGCCGTCTGCACAAGCCCCATGAGCTGCCTGCCATGGGTATTGTCCCGGCTCAGCCATTGGCCGGCCTTTTCATAGGTCCGGCCCAGGCTTTTTTCATCCACCCCCCGGTGGACAAGAGATCCAGCCAGGTCCCGGGTCAGGGTAAAGGCGGAATAAAGCCCGTCCCGGTAAAGCCTTGCCCCCATGGCATCCCCGGCCAGGCTCATCCTGTGTCCATAGGGCATCCGGGCCGGTGATACCGCCATCAAAGGGGTGCAGGAGCAGACAGCAGGGCTGTTTTCCGGGGTAAGGCCGGGCAGGATATGCCGGACCCCCTCAAGGGAAAAAAAAGCTTGTATAATCCGGCCCGTATCCCGGGGAAGACATGCACTGTCTATGCTTTTTCCCATCAGGGCCACGGTGAGATAATCCCTCTTGGGAATCAAGGCGGCATGATCGAGCTCAAGGGCCCCGGTTCCGGACACAAGGATGTACAATTCCCGGTCCATATATTGTTTCAGGTATTTCCTGCCGGGGTTTAATTCAAAGATCAGGGCCGGCCGGGTGGCAGGTGGGGAAAACCCCGGGTGAAGCAGGGCAAAGGACTTGAAAAGGGGCGATGGGGCGGCAATCCCGGTGCAGATACATAGAAAATCACCTTCAAGGGAAAACCTGGCGCCCCAACGATCTTCAAATTCCGCACAGGGCCGGCCCTCATTGGTGTAAGAAAGACCCCGGGCTTTGGCCGTCACAAGCCGGGCCCCCTGTTCCATGGCTTTTTCCAGGATAAAGGCGTCAAAGCCCTTACCCCTCTTTTTTCCGGGCAGGGTGCCCCTGAAAACAGAAAGCACCCGGGAGTCCCTCGGGACCTTTAGAGGGAAGTTTTTCCATTGGCCGTGAATCCAGATATGGGTGAATTTTTGGCATATAACGGATTCCGGCAGCTGTATCCCGCATTGCCTCAAACCTTTTTCCAACCGGGGTGAAATCACGCCTGCGCAGAAATTACACCCCAAAGTTTCCTTGACCCGACCCTCCGGTGAGGGCCCCATTCTTTTATCCAAAATGGTCACATGGATTTTTTTCCCTGCTTTCCTGGCTAGGGAAAGCAGATGAATGGCAAGAAAAGCGCCGGACGGCCCACCGCCCAGAACAATGACCCTGTCCCCATTCTCCAATACGATATTTTTTCCGGAATAAGTCCTCATGTCCCCCCATTTTGTGAAGTGGATCTAATTCACAGGATAGAATGAGCCGTATCCATTATCAAGTAAAAGGCAGACAAACCGGAAAAATTTGTTTTTTAATATTTATCCGGTTATTATGAAAAAAAATAATGGTGAGTGCGGAAAGGCTTTCCCGCTTTCCTCGCTTTTGACCTTTCCCACTTTTACCACGAGGCCCCATGGACCGGTCAAAGCAAATCATCCTGTCTCTGATTCTTTTTTCCACCCTCATCGCCGGGGGATGCCTGGGATATATGCTTATTGAACAATGGTCCTTTATGGATGCCCTGTATATGACCATTATCACCCTGGCCACCGTGGGGTTCGGGGAGGTTCACGACGTCAGCATGCCGGGACGAATTTTTACCCTGGGGCTGATCCTGGTAGGGGGTGGATTTTTTCTCTATCTCATGAGCGATATCATCAAATTCCTGGTGGAGGGAAGAATAAGACATGTAATGGGGAGGCATAAATTGGACGTACAGATCAAAAAACTGAGCAACCACTACATTGTCTGCGGTTACGGCAGAATCGGCCGCATTCTCACCCAACACCTGATTCAAAAATACATTGATGTGGTGGTCATTGAACGGGATGAAGAAAATGGTGCCAAAATGAATAGTGATGGAATACTCTATCTTCTCGGCGAAGCCACAGACGAAGAACTCCTGGTCAAATCCGGCATCACAAGGGCCAAGGGAATCATCGCGGTCACGGGAACAGACGCGGAGAATGTTTTTCTGGTGCTCCTGGCCAAACAGCTCAACCCTGATATTTTTGTGGTGGCCCGGGCCGGCCGGAACTCAGCCAAAAGAACCCTGTCGGCAGCCGGGGCGGACAAGGTCATCTCCCCCTATGACATCGGCGCCCGCCGCATGGCCCATGCCATCCTCAGACCCACGGTGATCAAATTCCTTGAAATGGCATTTTCAGACGATGCCACAGATATCCAGATCGAAGAAATACAAATTCATCCCAGCTCCCGGCTCTGCGGACTGCCTTTGAAGGAGACCGGCATCAGGAAACAGATGGATCTGATCATCATTGCCATCCAGACCAAAGATGGACAGATGGTATTCAATCCCGGGGCGGATACAGCCCTTGGGGCCAGGGACAAAGTCGTTGCCATGGGCCGGGCCAGGGATCTCAAACGCCTTGAAACCGTCCTGAGCCGGTAATTTAAATTAATCCACTCTTTCAAGAACCGGAATGTCTGAGAATGCCGCAGCCAGCCTCTTGAGTGAGGCCTCAAGGTTAAGAAAATTAAAGACCTCCAGGGACACCGTGCCAGTAAACCGGGAAAGATGGCTGACTAGCTGTTCAAAATGGATCTCTGAGAGCCGGTCCAGGCCGATGTGATCCTTTGGTTTTTCCCCGGTCAGGTCCACCCCGTGGAGATGGACGATTGAAATATCCTCCCGGAACCACGCAAAGGTCGTATCTATATCATATCCATATTTAAAATGATGGCCTGCATCGGCGCAAAGTCTGAGGCCAAAGTCACGGACCAGGGAGCGCAGTATTTCAGGATCATACCAGAGGGTCTCAACGGAGATCAGGCCGGGATCATCCAGATCAGGTACCAGAAGATCCAGCCCCTTGCGGGCCCGCTCTTCCCAGGCCTTGAGATCTTCAGGGGCCAAGAGATTTTTATCCATATCCAGATGAAGGGTGCAGGTGCTAGGGCCGAGGGGGGCAAACCGGTCCAGCACCTGTTTCAGGGTGTCTGCGGCCGATTGCCGGTCCCGGCGGGATTCAGCGGTGAGGCTGACATCAACGGGCAGATGGAGATTATAGCCCAGATCCAGATCCCGGCCCAGCACCTCCAATTCCCTGACATCCTCATTTGACGGCAGGACTGCTTCCGGCAGGCTTTCAAATACCAGAAGCTCTATTTCATCAAAAAATTTCCCAATTTTCCTGACGTTGGGAATAATATTGTCTGGATAAATAAAGGAGGTGGTGCCCAGCCTGAATTGCCGCGGTATCATTATTGGCTCATCCATAAAAGAAATCCACTTCCAATGACAGCCACAAGGGCCGACACCATCATCAGCTCGCAAGCCTGTTGAATCTTTGCAGGTAAGGGATCTTTAAACGCCCCACCGATATAGGGCTTTTCCACCATCCTGCCGTGGTAGATGTTGGGACCGCCCATGCGAGCCCCAAGGGCCCCGGCAAATGAGGCTTCGGGATAGCCGGCATTGGGGCTGTTATGGTTCCTCCCCTGGGACAGGGCCGTGGCCAGGGCTTTTTTACCCCGGGCAGGGGATATAAAGGCCGCAGCAAGAGAAATAACGGGCACGGACAACCGGGCCGGAATAAAATTAGCGATGTCGTCTATACGGGCGGCAGCCCTGCCAAAGAGAATATAGGTCTGGTTTTTATATCCCACCATGGAATCCAGGGTATTGATCATCTTATAGGCCATGGCACCGGGGGCCCCGAAAACAAGGGCAAAAAACAGGGGTGACAAAAACCCGTCCACAAAATTTTCAGCCACAGTCTCAACCGCGGCCCGGGTAATGCCGGGGCCGTCAAGGGTTTGGGTTTCCCTGCCCACAATATACCCCACCATGGTCCTTGCCCGGGGCAGGTCGCCGTCCATTAGGGGCCGGGCCACATCCATGGCCGCCCTGGACAGGCTGCGAACGGAAAAGCAGTAAAAGAGCATGATGGTCTGGATCCCGGCCCCGGCCAGGGGATGAACCCGGTATGCCAAATAAACCACCAGGACGGATACGGCCCAGGTCCCGAAAATCAGAAACAGGGCAAAAACAAGGCCGGAACGGAAGGGCTGGGATATCCACTGCCTGAATTTTTTCTCAAAAAATGAGATGGCATTTCCCATCCAGATAATGGGATGGGGCAGCCAGACGGGATCTCCGGCCAGTACATCAAGAACAAAGGCCGCAGCAAGGATCTGCCAGCTCAGGTCAAACATGGGCCAATGCCTTTTTAATGGCCGCAGCCAAGGTCAGGTTGACCTCCCGGGTTTTCAGCGAAAACCGGACAAACCTGTCAGACAGGCCCTTGAAATTGGTGCAGTCCCGGATGAGGATTTTATCCTCCCCCACCTGGTCACAGAATTCAGGGGCCTTCATATCTTCCAGTTCCGCCAGGACAAAATAGGTGGGTGCTTCAACCAGCCGTATCCCCCGCACTCCTTCCAGGGCATCACAAAATACGCGCTTTTCCTCTTTAATATACTCCCGGGTCTCCCGGTAAAAGGGGAGGATGGTGTCGGGATGGTCAAATATATCCCGGATCACCTCCTGGGCCAGTGAATTGACGCTCCAGGGCTGGTAATAGGACATGACCTTGTCCACCAAGGGCTTGGCACCGCTCAAAAATCCCGTCCTCAGCCCGGGAATCCTGAAAATTTTCGACATGGAGGAGAGGACCACCAGGTTTGGCTGATGGGTGTCCCCCACAAAAGACAATGCCTCGGCATCGTCCACAAAGGGAAGATAGGATTCATCCACCACAAAACAGGTGTGGGGATGACCTTTTATCAGTGATTCAAGGTCCGGTTTGGGAATCAGGACCCCCGTGGGATTGTTGGGATTACAGATAAAAACCAGGTCGGCTTCCCCGGCCTGTCGGGACAGTTCATCCATATCCGGAAGGAACCGGGTTTCCGGCCCGGCCAGACAATTGGTATAGGCAATGCCGTGCATGGCACAGGCATCCTGGTAATCCGAATAAGTGGGGCCTGAAATCAACACCTTTTTGGCCCCCAGAGCAATGGGCAGGGTATAGATGAAAAAGGTGGTGCCGTTTCCCGGGATAACCCGGGAAGGATCTATGCCGTGGTACCGGGCAAAGCCCCGGGCCATGGAAGAACCATCGGGCTCGGGCAGGGCATGAATGGCATGGATATTCTCCAGAATGAGGCTGTGAATCCGCTGTGGCGGTCCCAGGGGATTCAGGTTCGAACTCATGTCAATAATATCGGCGGCCTTACATCCCAGGCGGTCCGCCAGCTTCTGCTTGTTTCCCCCGTGTCCTAAAATCATTTGCCCATATCCATTTTTTTAAATCAATTTCAAACAACTGTTTAAATCCATGCGATACCGGCGACCAGAAAAAGCCAGGCTTCCAGGACTTCTGTCATGGCCCCGAGCATATCACCGGTAATGCAGTTCATATATTTTTTATAAAACCTCAAAATCACAATGGTTCCCAGGCAAAAACCCAGGTTCAGAACCAGGCCCTTATACCCCAAAAACAGGGAGATGAACAGGGGAATCAGGCAATATACAAAATCCTGGTGCCCTATTGGGCGGTTGAAGAGATCCTTGCCCGTTCCCGGTCCTTTCCGGCCGTAATCCAGGTATTTAATCCCGAAAATCATTGAAGCACGGGCATAGGCCGGCACAACCAGGAGAATCCCCATAACCTGAACCGGGGATGAACCGGTTTTCACGGACCATATCCCGGCAAGCTTCAGGGCAAGCCCCAGAACCACGGCAACCAGACCCATCATCCCGGTTCTGGAATCTTTCATGATCTCCAGGGCCCGCTCCCGGCCCCGGTGGGAAAACATGCCGTCCGCCGTATCTCCCAGCCCGTCCAGGTGGAAGGCCCCGGTCACACCCACCAGAAAAACAAGATCTGCCAGGGCCGCCACTGGGGGTGCCCAGAGCCGTGAAGCAATGAGATCCATCAAGACCAGAAGAGCTCCGATTATCAAGCCGGCCACAGGAAAACACCGGATCATACCCACAGGCGAATAGGCGGCATTTCTGCCTGCCGGCAAAATGGTGATAAAAGCCATACAGGACCTTAAATCCGAAATAATGCCCTTGTTGTCTTTGGTATTCATTCCGTCCCCTCCTTGCGGGTCTGATAAAAGGTGCCGCGTTCCTGGCGGCGGGATACGGCGCGTCCCCGGGCAACCAAACCATCCAAAAGAGCTTGCACCTGATCCTTATCCGCTCCCAGCATGTCCGACAAATCCGTGCAGGTCGAGGGCCGGCGAAAGATGGTTTCTAGAACAGCAGCCTCAAGATCCGGGCCTGTGAGGGTGGCCCGGGCTTTGCCGGTATCCGGCACCCGGGCGATGATCTCAACATTTTCCGGCCCCAGGATTTTACGGATCTCTTCAAGCCGCTCCCGGCTGGCCGGTTTGACAGATTCACAGGTGCCGGGCCTGTCCAGGGAGTTGAGCTGAACCAGATGCGGCCCAATGCGGGAAATGGCCTGTCGGAACAATTCCAGTTCCTCCGGGGTATCATTCACCCCGGAGAGGATGAAAATTTCCAGATGTACCCGGCCTTCAAATTCCCGGGTGAAATCCTGGAGACCCTGAATCATCAGCTCCGGGTCAAGGCCGGAACAGGGGCGGTTGATTTTCCGGAACACCGCTTTTGACACCCCGTCCAGAGAGGGCACCACCAGATCGGCCCGGGCAAGCTCTGCCCTGACCCCGTTGTCTGACATCAGCGTCCCATTGGTCAGCACCGCCACCCTGATCTCCGGCTTTTTATCTTTTATATAGTTAATGACCCGTCCCAGGTTTTTATTCAGGCAGGGCTCCCCGGAACCTGAAAAGGTAATATAATCGGGATCATCATTATTGGCCCAATAATGGTCCAGTTCCTGCTGCACCCTGTCAAAGCCCACCCATGCCTTCCGTTCCAATGTCAAATCCGTTGTCTTTCCGCATTCACAATAAACGCAGTCCAGGCTGCAGACTTTGTGCACCACCAGGTCAACCCCAAGGGAGACACCCAGCCGCCGGGAAGCCACGGGCCCGAATAAATGGCTGTATTTCATGAAAACTCCCTTGCCCCGGGCTTGATCTGAACCCCGATACCGGCCACGGTGAGGATCACCCGGTCCGCAGCCCGGGCCACCCGCTGGTTGACCAGGCCGGCCATGTCCCGGAACTGCCGGGCCAGGCTGTTTTCAGGCACAATCCCGTATCCCACCTCATTGGACACCAGGAGCACAGGACAGGAGGCGACTCCCAGTGCAGAGACCAGCAGATCCACTGCTGCCATGATCCCGTCTTCTTCTTTTCCATGAAGCAAGAGGTTGGAAGTCCAGAGGGTCAGGCAGTCCACAAGAATGACCCTGGCCCGGTCCGCGGCGTCTGCAATGGCCTCATGGATGAGCACAGGCTCCTCAATGGTCTGCCAGTCGGTCCCCCGCTCAGCCTGGTGCCGGGCCACCCTTTTTTCCATCTCATTATCCGTGGGCACGGAGGTGGCCAGGTAAATTTTTTTGTCCCCGGCTATCCCATTGGCGGCATCCAGGGCATACCTGCTCTTGCCGCTCCTGCACCCCCCCAGCACCAGGGTTATTCTTGCTTTGTTTTCCTTCATATATTATGCTCCGATAAAAAGACCAATTTTTAATTGGGCAAGGATATATTATCCTCCCAGGCATGCGCAACCCCAACATTGGATAAAAATCAAGTAAAAGGAGGCAGATGTGATCAGCCGTACCACTGTCACCACCCTGGGACTGAAACCTGTCACCCAATCAATGTGCCGTAATTTCTATGTAAAAATCAATACTGAATTTACTGGCCCCGAAGCCTTAAGGGAATCCATATCCTGGTGGCAGGACGACTGGGAAAAGCTCAATCATCTCTGGTGGGTGCTCAATTATTATTCTGAACAGCTGGACCCGGACCGGAGCCTTAGAGCCTGTGTGGAAAAGCAGCTTGATATCCTGGCCGCGGCAAAAAAAACCGGACTTCAAACCGAATCCCCGCCAAACGCCAACAACCTGCCGCACTAAGGAATCGTTACAAAATAACTATTTCATCTTCGGGGGACCGGCCCCCCATATATCCACAATTCTGGCATTACCCGGATAGTCAATGGTTTTGTAGTGGGTGATATTGGCCAGGGTGGAGGCAATATTGCTCAACCGGCCGGCCTGGGATTTAATAAAATCAAGGCAGGATACCGAGGCCGCAGATTCAGGGTCCAGAAGAAGAAGTTCAGCATATCCCATAATGGCTTGAAGAGGCTGGTTGATTTCGTGACAGACCGCACCGGCCATTTCCATAACCCCCTGAAGTCTTTCCCGCTCAAAACGTTCTTTTTCAGCGGCCCTGCGCCGGGAAATATCCGTAAAGCAGACAATGGTGCGGGACATGGGATTTTCCCGATCTGTTGAATTAAGCCGGACATGGACGGGAAAGTGGCTGCCGTCCTGTTTCACCAGATCCATTTCATAATCAGCCCTTCCCTGTGACGCGCACTCCTGGAAAATGATCTGGCCGGCAAACTCAAAATCCGCGGCATCCCCATAGATCATTTTTACATTTCGGTTCCGAAACGCCCCTTGGGACTCGTAGCCGAACATCCGGACCATTTCCCTGTTCACCCATTTAAATACCCGGTTTTCAATCAGGGCGATTCCCACAGGCGAGAATTCAGAAATTTTTTCCAAAATTTTGTCCTTGGCCCTTATTCCGGTTTCAGTCTCTTTCCGTTCAATGGCCAGGGCTACATGCCGGGCCACGGCATTGATCAAATTCAAGTCATGGGAACTGTATGTACCGGCTGACTCAAAATCTGAAACAGCCATAACCCCGGCCACCCGGTCCCTGATGGTCAAAGGCACGCCTGCCCAGATTTCGGAAAGGGCGCCCGCCACCCTTTGATCTTTCTGCCGGGCCAGGGCCAGGATATCTGCTTTGGAAAAGATCATGGGCCGGCCGGACTCAATCACCTCGGCGGCCAGGGACAAGGATTCATTGAAATGGCCTGTTTCCCTGGGACGTTCATAATTTTTATCGAAAAAATAGGGAACGGTGATCTTATCCCGGACAGGATCATGAAGGGCAATAAAGAAATTATCTGCCCTGAGGATACCGGCCAGGGTTTTGTGGACGATATTGTAGAACTCTTCCAGGGTACGGGTATGGGAAACCGCATTGGAAATATCAAAAAGGGCTGAAATATTTTTTTCCAAACGCTGCCCCTGCCCTATGTCAATGACGTCAAGAACTTCCATCTTCACCCTGCCTATGAACCCCAGATATCAAAGATGGTTGCATCCCCGGGGTAGGACATGGTCTTATACCGGGTAATTCTGGAAAGGCGGTTGGTGATATTGCCTATGCGCCCGGCCTGAACTTTGATCTGTTCCATTGCCTTGGGAGGCATATCTTCAGGTGTTTCAAACAGGGCTGTATACCCCATGATGGTCTGGAGGGGCTGATTTATCTCATGGCAGATGGCCCCGGCCATTTCAAGTACGCCCTGGAGCCGTTCCTTTTCCAGGCGCTCCTTATGTGCCAGCTCCAGTTGTGACAAATCCGCAATGGTGGCGATCGTCCGGCCGGCACCTTTACCGGTGCCTGTGATAATCAAATGGGCTTTAAACCGGGTGCCGTCCCTGCGGACCAGTTCAAAATCAAAATCCGCCCGCCCCTTGAGGTCCATTTCGGATTGGATGATATCCCCTGACGCCTCATAGTCGGCAACCGAGGCATAGATCATGGCGGAATTCTGATATGTGAGATCGGATTTGGATGTATATCCCAGCATTCTGACCATCTGGGTGTTCACCCATGTAAAGGTCCGGTTTTCCATCAGGCAGATACCCACGGGGGAAGATTCCAATATGGTTTCCAGCACCTGCTGCTGCTCCCTGAGCTTTTCTTCTGCATCTTTTCTTTCAATGGCCAGGGCAATGTGCTGGGAAACCGTGTTCAGCAGGGATAAATCCGATTTCATATAGGCATTGGACGAATCAAAACTCTGGATGGCCACGGCCCCTATCACACGGTCTTTGATGATCAGGGGAGCACCCAGCCAGACCTTTGGTACCGTTCCGATCACCTCCTGTTTCCGGGCCTTTGCAAACGCAATAATATCCTGCTCGTAAAAAATTCTGGGTTGCCGGGAGTCAATCACCTGCCCGGTCAGAGATGCGGTCTCACTGAAATTAAAAATTTCTTCTGGTATCTCATCTTTTTCATCCACATGATAGGGAAATGAAATGGAATCCCGGTCTTCATGGTAAAGGGCAATATAGAAATTATCCACATCCAGAATGGTATTCAGTGCCTTATGAATATTGGCGTAAAGTTCACCAAGGTTCCGTGTGTGGGACACAGCATGGGCAATCTCATACAAAACGGCAAGGGTTTGGGTATCATCTCGTTTTTCCATGGAATGTTCAGAGGGGTTGCCGGCTGCCAAATTCATCACTCCTTAACATAATTTTCACTTTTTTAGGTTTGATTTTTGTCCCATAACAGGGTATGTGCCACTATAGCAAGCACCTTACAAAAATTGTAGAAAATAATTATTTTAAATAGATATTACGGAAACACCCTTATGAAAACCATAGAAGAAACCTCGCTCTTATATGAGATCAGCGAAGCCCTGAACCAGCACATGGACATGAAAAAATCCCTGTTCAAGGTGCTCAGTGTACTATCCGAATCCCTGAACCTCATCCGGGGGATCATTTTTCTGACCAATACTGAAACCGGTGAAATCCGAATTGAAATTGCCCATGGCATTTCAGAAAAGAAAACAAAAGAGATCAAATATCTTCCCGGAGAAGGCATCATCGGCCAGGTCATCCAGACCGGGAAACCTGCCGTGGTACCCAGGATCAGCGAAGAGCCCCTGTTCCTGGACAAAACCCACTCCCGGAATCCCACCAAGAGCCAGGACTACTCCTTTATCTGCGTGCCCATTAAAAAGGAGAACCGGGTGGTGGGGGCCATCTCTGCGGACCGGCCCTATGAGGGCAAGCGCTCCTTGAACAATGGAGAAAAACTGCTTTCAGTTGTGGCGACCATGGTGGCCCACCACGTCATCAACATCGAAAACATCCGGGTGGAAAAAGAACAGCTCAAAACCGAAAATATCCGACTGAAATCTGAACTGGAAAATAAATACAGCTTTACCAATATCATCGGAAACTCCAATAAAATGCGGGAGGTCCTCCAGATGATTTCCCAGGTCTCCTCATCATCGGCCACAGTTCTGATCCGGGGCGAAAGCGGGACGGGCAAGGAACTGGTGGCCAATTCCATCCACTATAACTCCGAGCGGAACCATAACCCCTTTATTAAAATCAACTGCGCGGCCATCCCTGAAAACCTCATTGAAAGTGAATTGTTCGGCCATGAAAAAGGGGCCTTTACCGGGGCATCCCACCAGAAAAAGGGAAAATTCGAAATCGCAAACTCAGGCACCATTTTTCTGGATGAAATCGGAAACATGGATCTTGCAGCCCAAGTCAAACTCCTCAGGGTGCTCCAGGAAAAAGAATTTGAACGGGTGGGCGGGTACAAACCAATCAAGGCGGATGTAAGGATCGTGGCCGCCACCAACGCTAACCTTGAAGAGATGGTCCAGCAGGGAAAATTCCGGGACGACCTCTATTTCAGGCTCAATGTCTTTCCCATTTATATCCCCAGCCTTCGCATGCGCAAAACCGATATCATTCTTCTGGCCGACCATTTCCTGGAAAAATACATAAAAGAACACACCAAGGATATCAAACGGATCACCACCCCGGCCATAGACATGATGATGGAATACCACTGGCCGGGTAATGTCCGGGAGCTTGAGAACTGTATTGAACGAGCCGTGATCCTCTGCAACGAAGGGGCCATCCACTCCTACCACCTGCCCGCCACTCTCCAGACCGGGACCAAGTCCAAAACCCTGCCCCTCTCCCTGGAAGATGCCGTGGCCAGCCTGGAAAAGGAGATTCTAATGGATGCCCTGAAAAATACCAAGGGCAATATCAACAGGGCTGCCAAACTCATCAATATCACGGTGAGAAAATTTTCCTACAAGGCCGGGAAATATAATATCAATTATAAAGATTATCGGTAGGGGTCAGGTTTTGAATTTTGATTTTTTAATTCAAAAAGTCAAAATTCAAAACCTGACCCCATATCAAACCAAAGGGTGTATCATGAAAAAAATTATCATTTTCTTCTGTTTGTCCTTTATTTTCATCTTTTCCTGCGACACCAACACAATCCCTCCGGGCCGGTCAACCCAAGGGGCCGGCCCCCCGGCAGCAGTTCAGCACATAGTCCAGGTGGAAAAGCTCAATATTGCCGGAACCCATGCCGCTGTCGGCACCATCCGCCCCCTCACCGAGACCCGTATCGAATCCCAGGTCACAGGCCAGGTCCTGAAGGTGAATGTGGTGCCCTCGTCCCGGGTAACACCGGGCCAGATCCTGGTCACCCTGGACAGCCGGCAGCTCTTGACCCGGCTGGAACAGGCCAAAGAAGGACTGGCCTATGCCAGGAACAGCCTGAACCAGGCCCGCAAGGCCGAAGACGAGGCCAAAGCCGGGCTGGACCAGGCCCATGCCGCCTATCTGCGAACCAAAACCCTATTTGAAAAAGATGTGGTGGCCTCCCAAAAACTGGAAATCGACAGGGCAGGGTATCTCCAGGCAAAGGCCAGGCTGGAACGGGTCATTGAAGGAGTCAGGGCGGCAGACACAGGTATCCGACAGGCAGGTGAAGTGGTTAAAGAAGCACAGATTGCCATGGATTACGCCGACATCCGCTCCCCGGCAGCCGGGGTGGTGGTGGAACGTCTCATTGATCCCGGGGACCAGGCCGTGCCCGGAAAACCGCTGCTGGTGATCCAGACCAGCGGGGCCCTGCGCCTGGAAGCCCACGTCAGAGAAGGGCTGATCCATAAAATCATCCAGGGCAGGGCCTATGGGGTGCAGATACAAACCCTGGGCCAAACTCTGGAGGCCACCATCGAAGAGATCGTCCCCTATGCCGACCCCGAGACCCGGACCTTTCTGGTCAAGGCGGCCCTGCCCGACACCCCGGGGGTATATCCGGGCATGTTCGGCCGGCTGCTGATTCCCTCCAAAGAGGAAGAAACCCTGCTCATTCCCCAGGAAGCCCTCACCCGGGTGGGCCAATTGGAAATGGTAAATGTACAGCGCCCGGACAAGGGGTTTGAATCGGTTTATATAAAAACCGGCAGACAGTTCGGCCACAAAATTGAAGTATTGTCTGGCCTCAACGCCGCCGACACCATAGGATACTAACTGCCATGAAAACGTCCCCCGGCATCCTCACCCGAATCGTCGAGACCTTTTTATCCTCCCAGCTCTCCATTATCCTGATACTGGTCGCCCTTTGCCTGGGAATATTCTCAGTTTACATCACCCCCAAGGAGGAAGAACCCCAGATTGTGGTGCCCATGGCCGACATCTATGTACAGGCCCCGGGCGCAGGGCCCCGGGAGGTTGAACAACTGGTGGCCACCCCCCTGGAGCAGATCCTCTGGGAAATTGACGGGGTGGAATATGTTTACTCCACCTCTTCCCGTGAATCAGCCATGGTCACGGTCCGTTTTTTTGTGGGGCAAGACCGGGAAGACTCCATTTTAAAAATTCACAACAAAATAATGATGAGCCTGGACCGGGTCCCCTCCATCGTGGATAATTGGATGGTCAAACCTGTTGAAATCGATGATGTGCCCATTGTCACCCTGACCCTGTACTCCCCCACCGTTTCGGACCATGAACTGCGGCGGGTGGGAGAAGAGGTGGCCACACGCCTCTCCCGTCTGGAAAATATTTCCCGTTCCCAAGTCATCGGCGGACGGGCCCGGGAGATCCGGGTGGAAGCGGATCCTGAAAAAATGAAGGGGTTCGGTGTCTCCTTCCAGAATATCAATACTGCACTGGCAGGGGCAGATGTCTCCACCCAGGCCGGCAGGTTCAATAAGTCCAACACCTCCGTTACTCTGACCTCCAGTTCCTTTCTTTCCTCTGTGGATGAGGTGAAGAACCTGGTGCTCTCAGGCCGGAAGGGCAGACCGGTTTACCTCTCGGATGTGGCCCGGATCATTGACGGCCCAGGGGAAGCCGAGGCCTACACCCGCCTGGGATTTTCCAACCGGATAAAAAAGGAACGGCCAGGGGAGATGCCTGATTCGGCTCCTGCCGTTACCCTGGCCTTTTCCAAAAAAAAGGGAACCAATGCCGTGGCCGTGGCCGACAATATCCTGGAAGCTGTGGCGGCCATGGAGGAAAAAATAATCCCCAAAGATATCCGGGTTGAAATCACCCGGAACACCGGGGCCACGGCCCGGGCAAAGGTCAATGAACTCCTGAGCTCCCTGGGATTTGCCATATTGTCAGTGGTGATTCTTCTGGCCATCACCCTGGGGTGGCGGGAAGCTGCGGTAGTGGCCCTGGCCGTGCCCATCTCCTTTTCCCTGGCACTTTTCGTCAACTATATCTTCGGGTACACCATCAACCGGGTCACCCTCTTTGCCCTGATCCTTTCCCTGGGACTGGTGGTGGATGATCCCATTACCAATGTGGACAATATCCAGCGCCATATCCGCATGGCGGTGCTCCCGCCGTTTAAAGCCACCCTTGCGGGGGTTCAGGAAGTCCTTCCCCCGGTGATTATGTCCACCATCGCCATTATCGTCTGTTTCACGCCTCTGTTTTTCATCACCGGCATGATGGGCCCCTATATGGCGCCCATGGCCATAAATGTCCCCCTCACCGTGACCTTTTCCACGATGGCGGCCCTGACCATCGTACCCTGGGTCTCCTATCACCTGTTGAAAAACAGAAAATATACAACCGGCACAAGGTCCACTGCTCCCGGCCGGGGCGCACGGATCTACCGGGCCATACTCAGCCCCTTTCTGAACAGAGGCTGGATGCGCATCCTTCTGGCAGGTGCCATCCTCTTCATGCTGGCAGGGGCCTGTGCCCTGGCCGTGTTCCGCCTGGTGCCCCTGAAACTGCTTCCCTTTGATAATAAAAACGAATTCCAGATCGTCATCGACCTGCCCGAAGGCAGCGCCCTGGAGCAGACCGACCGTGTTGTCCGGGACTTTGAGACCTATCTTGCAACCGTGAATGAGGTCACCAACTTCGTCTCCTATACCGGTATTGCCTCACCCATGGATTTCAACGGCATGGTCCGCCACTATTTTGTCCGCAAGGGCAGCCATCTGGCCGACATCCGGGTCAACCTGGCCCCCAAAGAGGCCAGGCAGCAGCAGAGCCACGCCATTTTACTAAGGCTGAGAAAAGACCTTGAAGACATTGCAGACAAACACGGGGCAGATATCCAATTGGTGGAGGTACCCCCGGGTCCACCGGTGCTGTCCACCTTGACCGCGGAAATATACGGATCTTACGACACCCCCTATAAAGACCTGGTTGCAGCCGCCAACACCGTAAAAAAAGTCATGGAAAAAGAGGCCGGTGTCGTGGATATCCAGATCCTCACCGAAGACTTGAGCCCCAGGCTGGATATTATTGTGAACAGAGAAAAGGCCGCCCTCCACGACATTGATACCAAAACCATTCTCGATACCCTGGACACGGCAGTGGGGGGCAGCACACCGGCCGCCCTCCATCTGGACAGAGAACGCACCCCCCTGTGGATCAAGGTCATCCTGCCCCGGGAAAAACGCTCGGATATGGTCTCCATTGCCAGTATCCCCATCCGGTCGGAATCAGGTGCACTGATCCCCTTAGGAGAACTGGCCAGGATCACCCCCACCATAAACCAGCCCCCCATCTATCATAAGAACATGGAACCCGTGGTTTACGTCACCGGCGAAATGGCCGGTCGGGCACCGGGAGAGGCCGTTCTGGACATGATGTCCACCCTGAAAACGATTCCCTTTGACGAAGGTATCCGCATCCAGTGGGCCGGGGAGGGGGAGTGGAAAATTACCCTGCGGGTATTCAGGGACATGGGTCTGGCCTTTGCCGCGGCCATGATCGGCATCTATTTTATCCTGGTCATCAATACGGGATCATATGTCATGCCCATGCTTATCATGATGGCCATTCCTCTGACCGTCCTGGGCATCATGCCGGGATTTTTCATCCTCAACCTCTTTCCCGAATCCGTGGGCGGATTTTCAAATCCCGTATTTTTCACGGCCACCTCTATGATCGGTATGATCGCCCTGGGGGGCATCGTGATACGAAACTCCCTGGTACTCATAGAATTTATCCAGGAAGCCGTGCAAAAAGGCACCCCCTTTAAAGAAGCCATCCTGAATTCCGGGGTGGTCCGGATGCGGCCCATTGTGCTCACCGCACTGACCACAGCCATCGGGGCTTTTCCCATCACCCTGGACCCGGTCTTTTCGGGGCTTGCCTGGGCCTTAATCTTCGGGCTTTTTGCCTCCACCCTGTTCACCCTTGTGGTAATCCCGGTCTTTTATTATGCGGTTTACCGCAGCAAGAACGAAATATTATCCCACAACAATGAGGTGCATCATGAAAATGGAAAATAGTATCCGGGCCATTGCCGGATTTTTTATCATGCTCAGCCTGGCCCTGGGCTGGCTGGTATCCCCCTACTGGTACCTGTTCACCGCCTTTGTGGGACTCAACCTGTTCCAGTCAGCATTTACCGGATTCTGTCCCATGGAAACCATCCTGGAAAAGGTATTCAAAATACCCAAAGAATAGGTCCTCAGGACAAACGCATGTAAAACATTTTTTTTAACCATCTGAATTTTGGTTAAATTATGCAATCCGTCCAATTTTATTAGCCTTTGCCCACATAGGATAACCCACTGAAATCATACATCCTGGAATCCTACATGCGCTTGCCCTGGATAGGTCCTTGACAAGAATCCCCTCTTGGCCTTACACTGGGTGATCATTTCCTGAAAACAATAAAAACTGGGAAAAATCATCCCTTGGAGCGAATATGAACGATACCTCTCTGGTTTTTAAACCGGAAGATCCGGATGTTTCACCATCTTTACCGGCCAGGAAACCCTGGAAAGTCCTCATTGTTGACGATGAACCCGAGGTACACTCGGCAACCAAACTTGTTCTTGACGATTTTGATTTTGAGGGTGCGGGCCTGGAGTTCATCTCGGCCTACTCCGGGAGTGAGGCTGTTCAGATCATGGAAATCCACGGAGACGTGGCCGTTATCCTCCTGGATGTGGTCATGGAGACCCAGCACGCCGGACTGGATGTGGCCAGGGACATCAGGGGAAGGCTGAACAACCGGTTGGTAAGAATCATTCTTCGCACGGGCCAGCCCGGACAGGCCCCGGAACAACAGGTCATTGTAGAATACGATATCAACGATTACAAACAAAAGACAGATCTTACGGCCCAGCGTCTTTTCACAGCCATCTATACTGCCATACGCTCCTTTAGGGATATCCAGGCCATTGAAAAAAACCGAACCGGCCTCCACTATATTATTGAAGCCTCGGGAGACCTGTTCAAACAGCAGTCCATCAAAAAACTGGCCCAGGGGGTACTCACCCAGATATCCGCCCTGTTCAGCCTTCAGGATTCCCTGTACATCAGAAATGAAGGGTTTACCATGGCCCAGGGCCCTGAAGGGGAATGCGAATTCATCGCCGCCACAGGAAAATATTCCAGCCAGGAAGGAGAAAAAGAATGCCTCCCCCTTCCCCCGGAGCTGGAAAATCAGTTCCGGAAAGCCATCAAAGACAAAAAAAGCAGTTATTTCGGAAATAATTTTGTTGGATATTTCCCCACCCAGAAGAACAAACATCACCTTCTATACCTGGAAGACTGTGAAAAAAATATGGGTCCTGAATACGGGGATCTATTGGATATCTTTACCAAAAATGTAGGTGTCGCCTTTGACAACAGATACCTGAACCAGGAAATTCAGGAAACCCAGCAGGAGATCATCCATCTGCTTGGGGAAATCGTAGAAAGCCGGTCCAGGGAAACCGCCTACCATGTCATCCGGGTGGCCGAATATATCAGCCTGCTTGGAAAAACGGCCGGATACTCCCCCGCGGAGATAGACCTGATCAAGGCTGCTTCCCCCATGCATGACGTGGGAAAAATGGCCATACCCGATGCCATCCTGCTCAAACCGGGTAAACTGACCCCGGAAGAATTCACCATCATGAAAACCCACACGGAAATCGGATATAAAATTCTCTCCGCCTCAAACAGGAAGCTGTTGAAAATGGCGGCGGATATCGCCTACACCCACCATGAACGCTGGGACGGCACCGGCTATCCCAGGGGGCTTAAGGGGGTTGAAATTCCCCTGGCCGGACGGCTGACCTGCCTGGCTGATATTTTTGATGCCCTGGCCAGCAAACGGGTATACAAAGACTCCTGGCCGATAGATAAGGTATTTCAATATCTCAGGGAAGAAAAAGGCCGAATTTTTGACCCCCACCTGGTGGAAGTCGCCCTGGGGGCCAAGGACCAGATCCTTGACATCCGCAGCACCTATTTGGATGAGCCGATGTCAAAAACAGCTTAGGCTCAGTATCAAATTTAAACCGTCCAAATCTGAATCTGACTTGAATCTCGGCTCAGATCGGGCACAAAAAGCATTTAATTTCAATGGACGATTTATTTATGTTTTTGTGCCTTACGCGTCAAAAAGAAAAGTCCAGGTTCAGTCCGAAGTCTGCGTCACCCCCGGGGGTCCAGGCCAGATACAAGGGAATTTCCCGGCCTGAGCAAACCTTGCGAACATGGGAGGCAATGGACAGCACCCGGTCCGTGGTTACGGCATTGGCCCCCGTGATTTGCTTCTGAACCGACAATCCAGACACATAGACATGGTGAAAATCCACGGCACCCTCCCTCAGGGCATGGGCCATCTTTGCCACAAGAACAGGTTCATCGTTTATCCCGGGCATCAGGGCCATGTTTCCGTATACCGGTATCCCCCGGGACAAAAGAGAGTGGCTCAATTCACAGTGGGCCTGTGTCACCTGTTCCGGGCTCAGCCACCAGGTTTCAATTTCCACCCGCCGGGGGCGTGCAAATGACAGCCTTGCCATATTGGCGATTTCGTCAATATGGGCGGGATCAAATGCCCATGGGGTTTCCCGGTATGCCTGCCACCTGATCCGGATACAAAAGGGCCTGTCTCCAAACCTGTCCAGATCCCTTACAAAACCGGAGATCGACTCAATTTGACCATCAATCCCTTCTTCCCCTCCGTAACCCGGCACCCGTAATAAAATATCCGTAATTTCAGGATGCCCGCCCAGAGAATCCATGACCGGCCCCGGGCAGGGCAGGTCTGTTTCCACCCGGGTCTTATGCACCCGCCGCATCCCGGGGCAGGGGGCTTCATACCGGGTGTCCATCAGATCATGGGATTGGTAAAACAGGGCTTGAATCTCTTTGAGATCCTTAGGCGTGGCCGGCCGGTTGCCGGCAACAGGCGGCAGATCATGGGTCCCCATGAAAAATTTTGAGTTTCCCATATCAATGAGGCACTTCACATCCAGGGTCCCGTCACGGTTCTCCCGGACGTCGGGCAGGGCCGCCTCAGCCATATCCTTAAAATATTCGCGGGTATAGGGGGTGCGTATCCAGATATGATCCAACTCATTTTCATCCGGTTCAACGGCCCAGCCGCTGGTATGCCATTCCATCTTTCCCAGAGGGGTTGCCGTGCAGAGTTTAGGAATGGCCCGGTCTGAAATATTGGCCCGTAAATGGGCAAAGGCCTCCATTGAAAGAGAGATGGGACTCCAGTACTTCTGGGTCCCGTGAATGGGGTGGCAGGGGGTAAAAATATAATAGATTTCGGCACCGGCATGGCGGAGCAGGGTAAACAACCGGCCCAGCGCTTCACCGGTATCGTTGAGCCCTTTTAAAAAAGGGGTCTGGACGTACACCGGAATGCCCGATGCCGTCAGTTGGGAAATGATGTCAAGAGTCTGTACCGAGACTTCATCCGAATGGACCATGTGGACGCCCACTTCAATGCGCTTACCTTTTTTCCGGCACCCCCTCTGCCAGTCCCGGAGCCGTGAAATAAGACTCTTGTCATGGTGAAGAAAGAGATGAGGATAATAGGCCAGAGAACGGGTGGCAATCCTCATGGTTTTGACGTGGTCGATTTCCAGAAGCCCCTCCATGGCCGTATCCAGGTTCCTGAGATTAATCAGGGGTTCCCCCCCGGTGATGAGAATCTCTTTTATATCCCTGTTTTCCCGGACCCGGGCCAGGGCCTGCTCAACATCTTGCCGGTCCGGAGACTTCTCCCGCCTCAGGCTCTTATGCTTCCTGAAACAGAAGCGGCAATAAACCGGGCAGCGCATGTCCAGCAGAAAAATGGCACGATTCTGATACATCTGCTCCATGAGCCCCTGTTTAAAATGCCCTTCAAAGGTCATGGTGTGCCCTTCAGGGTCCAGCTCGTCCGCAAAGGGAAGGTATTGGGCGGCCACCGCTCCGGAGACCAGGGACTGCCGGATCACATGCCGGGACAGGCGGACCGGGTATTGGTCCAGGACCTGCTGCAGGATGGCCGGGGCCTCAACCGGAAAGCCGACGGCCTGCTCCAGCCCCTTGGTCTTTTTTATGGTCTGCAGGGACTGGCCGGAATCATCGGTCTCCAGAAGATGGTATAGAAACATAAGCGGCAATTCAATGTCCCCGAATCTGATTTCAGCAGATTCACCCTGGCTGGCACACTCAAGAATCCGGTGCCGGACAGCGGCAAAAAAGCCCTGGGCATCTCCATTGAATCCACAGGCAGCCAGGAGCCGGTCAAACCTGTTTTCAGGCAGGACGTTAAAAATCCCTTCCCATTTTTCACCCATCAGGGCCGGGGTGCCCATGGCTGCCAAAAAACCTCGGGCTTCACTGGCCAGCATCTGGGTTTTTTCCCATGAAAACAAGTTTTCCAATCCTCTGTTCATGACCCTCTCAACCCTCCTGTCTTCCAATTTGCCCTCTACCCGGGCGTTAAAATACGAGGTTTACCTCAAATGGCCCAAAAATTCACCCCTTTTCACCCCTTTGTAAAGAAAAGCCTTGCATTCCCAGACGACCGGTCATAAAAACAATTCATGGCACGACCGAGAAAAAGTAAAAATATCAGGGAAAAACTCCTGGAACAGGGTATGGAGCTCCTGGCTGAGCACGGCTACCACGGCACTGGATTGAAAAAAATACTGGACACGGTGAATGTCCCCAAGGGCTCCTTTTACAATTATTTTGCCTCCAAGGAAATTTTTGTCTCCGAAATCATTAAAACGTATAACCTGAGCGGAATTAAACGGCTGGACGCCTATATTGAAACTTCAGCCGAAGACCCGGTTACCATGATCCGCCGTATCCACGAAGCCATCATCCTTGAACTGGACGCCAAAGGAATGAAAGGCTGTCTTATGGGGAATCTGGCTGCAGAAATCGGAAATACCAGCCATCCCTGCCAACTGGAGATGAAAACCGCGTTACAGGCCTGGGAAGACCGATTCGCAATTCTCATTAAAAACGCCCAGGAACAGGACTTGATCCGGACCGATATAGAGGCATCCGAGCTTGCGGACCTGTTCTGGTGCACCTGGCAGGGAGGGATGCTTAAAATGAAAATAGACGGAAATACGGATTATCTGAAAAAAATCGTCCCCATTATGCTGGACACATTACTCAAGCCGGTTGCCAAAGGAAAAATCACCCCTATTTAGGCGCAAAAATAACGATCAAAGATTTGGCCACCCCGCCGATGCCCCTCAGGGCATGGGGAATGCTGGAATCAAAATAGAGGCTGTCCCCCTTTTTCAGGTGGTGGACCTGGTCCGCTGTCCTGAATTCCACGATTCCGTTAAGGATAAAGTGAAATTCTTCGCCCTGGTGGTCGTTGAACAGGAGGTCCTTTTCCTCTCTGGCCTCGATTTCCACCACAAAGGGCTCCATCTGTTTGCCCACCATGGGGTAGGCCAAAGATTCCCACCGGTAACCAATGCGGGTTTCATTTTTATGGTGAAATAATTTTTTAACACTATACCTTTCTTTTTTCCGTACCACCACGATGCGGTCATCCATGTTCTGGTCCTGGAAAAAATGGGATATTTTCACCCCGAGAGCCGTGGAAATCTTGATCAAAGTAGCAATGGGGGGGGCCGCGATATTATTCTCGATCTGGGACAGCAGGGGTTTTGACAGGCCGGTGAGGTTTGAAACTTCCTGGAGGGTCATGGCTCTGTGCTTGCGGAGATTCCTGATCTTATTGCCCAGATTCAGGGCAGCCACCTCTTCTTTGACCTTGGTTTCCAAATGGGGGGACATGGTATCGTGTCTCCTGTTATTTTTTAATCATATTTAAAAAATTTGAAAAAAGTTTAGCACGGTGAAACTTTTAGATCAAGGAATAAGGGAGACAATTTCCGGAGGAAGGCTCTATCAAGGCACACCAATGTGGTCAAATCAGTTTATTGGTGGGGTCACCTTCAGCCATCATTTGACTCAGAATCTCTCTTTCCAGGTCCACAGGCAAAATACCTTTTATGAAGACATGGGCCACCTGAGTACCGTGCTGGTTAAAAAAATCCGCTTCAGCTTCTGCCCGGCCGCTTTCCTCCACCCGGGTCAGGAGAATCCGGCATTCAATGGTGTCGTTGAAATAGACCGGCTTTATAAATTTAAAGTCCATGCCTGAAGCCAGCCATCCCACCTGCCCCCCGAATTCGCAGATCATCCCGCCCACCAGTAGTCCGTGGCAGATCTGCCCGCCAAACCCCTTTGCCCGGGTCCACCTCTCATCGTAGTGTACGGGATTGTAATCCCGGGTCAGGTCCCCGAATTCCAGGGTTTCCTCCCGTGTAAATGTGCGTTTAACAACAAAAACATCACCGGACTTTAACCCTTGAACCGCTTTTCTCCGCATGGCATCAGGCATGTTAACCTTCTCCTCGTGAAATATAGTTGACAGTGTCAATGTTAATAATTAATTTTTTCCCCTTGTATATTACCTTTAACTTTTTAAAATAAAAGTTTTTTATTCTATGAAATTATCCCCCATCCATATGATACACGGATTTAAAACCGGACTGGCTGCGATTTTGGCCTATGCCGTCACCACAGTGTTCAACCTGGAATTCGGTTATTGGGCCGTAATTTCCACTGTCATCGTCATGCAGGTCTATGTGGCGGACTCCGTTGAAATGTGCCTCTACCGGCTATCCGGAACCCTCATCGGTGCCGTTCTGGGCACCGGGGTCATGATGGCCATCCCCCACACACCCGTGTGGATCGGTGCGGCCCTGTTTGTAACCATCGGGATCTGTGCTTTTCTGACCCGGTACAAAACCCGATACCGGATGGCCGCCATCACGGTGGTAATCATCATCCTGACCGGGGCGGCTGATCCGGAGACTCTCATGTTCGGGGTGTCCCGGGTGGTGGAAATCGGCCTGGGCATCATCTGTGCGTTCGGCGTATCCGTACTGGTGTTTCCCAAACGAAAAGCCGATGTCCTGAAAAACAGGCTGGCATCCCAGGCCAATGACTGCCGGATATTAGCCCGCACATTGGTAAAAGCCTTTAACCGGCAGCAGCAGCATGTGGATGATGCCCCCATTGAAAGTCTGGAAAACCAGGTCAGGGGGAATCAGGCCTTTTTCCTGAATGTCCACCGCCATGAGGCCAGAATTTACAGGCTGGGAAACAATTTCCAGGGCAAAGTCTTTCTCATGGGCCGGGTTGTGGAGCATCTGAGGACCATGACCAGGATACTCAACGGGCTTACCGGCAGGGGCCATGATATTATTATGGCAGAAGAACTTGAAAAAATTGCAGAGGTTGCCGGGCAGACCCTTATGGGGCTGATGACCGACCAGCCGGACTGCGGGACAGACGAACTTAGCCGTTTGGCCAGGCAATTGGATGACCGGCTCCTGGATATTCGGAAAGAGGGGCTAACGGCCAGGTTTGACCTGAAACGCCTGGTTCAGGTCTTTTCATTCTATAACAGTCTGAAATACTATGCAGAGGATATCCTGGCAGGGGCAGAAAAAATTCGGGGATGACCCGGACCTTAAAGCGCGGAGGACGACCGGGCCAGTTTGCTGTCGGCCATTATCCTCTGGGTGTATTTACCGGCAAGGTATGAAAACCGGTCCATTTCATTTTTCTTCACCGGCTTTCCTGCGCTGGGAGCCTGATCCAGAGGATTGACCGGGCGCCCGTTCTTACGCATTCGGAAACAGAGGTGGTATCCTGTGGCCAGCCCTGTTTTCCCCACATATCCGATGACCTCTCCCTGTACCACTTTTTTATTTTTTTTCATGCCCTGGGCATATTTGTTCATGTGGAAATAAGAGGTTTCATATCCGGAAAAATGGCGGATGGTGATTTGTCTGCCTGTTGTTTTATTGTAATAAATACTGGAAATAATTCCGTCGGCCACCGACTTTATGGGCGTATTTCTGGGGGCAGCGTAATCCACACCGGGATGGGATCTGAACTTTTTAAGTATGGGGTGAAATCTGCTGCTGGAAAAGGAGGAAGATATCCTGGAATAATTGAGGGGGGCTTTTAAAAAGGCCTTTTCAAGGGAGAGGCCTTTTTCGTTGAAATAGCCTTTCCTGCCCCGGGCATCCTGGTGAAGAAAGGCCTTGTAGGTGACACCCCTGTTGGTGAAAAAGGCGGCCTTGATGTCTGCATATCCGCAAAATTTGCCGTCCTTGTAGCGTTTTTCCACCAGGGCTTCAAACCTGTCTCCCGGTCTGATATCCCGGATAAAATCAATGTCCCAGGCAAAAATATCAGCCAGTTTCCAGGTCAGGGAGTTCAATTCCCCAATCCTGCTCACCCCTTCGGCCAAGGAGGACTGAATATCCACAGATATCACCTCCCGGCGGATGTCGTAGGGAATGGGCAACTTTGAAACTAAAAACCCGGTCTCCTGCTTTTGGATCACCAGGCGGTCACTGGTATCAATTTCATACTCAAAGGAGACAAAGGCATCTTCTTTTAGGGCAATTTTATAGGAACGGCCCTGACGGATACGGGTCAGGGGGAAGACATCACGGGCCTGCCTGTCCAGATCATAAATCGTTTTTACCGGCAGGTAGTCCCTGAGAAGAGAAGAGGCGGTGGCCCCTTTTTTCACTTTTCCGGAGATGGTTTCCATCCCGGTTCCGGAGATGGACTCCATCCCGGTTCCGGAGAAGAACTCCATCCCGGTTACTACGCCCGAGGCCGCAGATACAAGAAGAATACTTGCAACGATAATAATTTTTAACCCGAACAACCTGCCTGCTCTCATAATCCCTTCAATAACCGCTGGAAACCTGCCGCTTAATTCAATTTGAGTTCAACATACCGCTGTCAATTTGAGGCAAAATAGTAAAACAAACCGGAATAGTAAAGGCTTTTCACGTAAAAAGGGCCGGAAAATACATTTTCCGGCCCTTTTTACAACTATTTTACGACGCCATTACTCTTTGCCGGCGTCGGCCATCATCTTGAGCATGGTGTACTTATCGCTCACCTCGCCTTCGATTTTGGCCCTCAGGCGCTTGGACTCTTCAGGGAAGCTCTTTTCAAGGGCTGCAAAACGGACCTCACCGCCCAGGAACTCCTGAAGGGTGCCGTCCGGTGCCTTGGAATCCAGGGTAAAGGGGTTCTTGCCCTCTGCCACCAGCCGGGGGTCGTAGCGGAACATGGGCCAGTAACCGGAATCAACGGCCAGCTTGGCTTCAAGCTGGGACTTGCCCATTCCTTTTCTGATGCCCTGGTTGATACAGGGGGCATAGGCAATGATCAGGGAGGGACCGGGATAGGCTTCGGCCTCCATGATAGCCTTCAGGGTCTGCTGCTTGTTGGCACCCATGGAAATCTGGGCCACATACACATACCCATAACTCATCATCATCCGGCCCAGATCCTTTTTACCGATCTTTTTACCGGAGGCGGCATATTTGGCAATGGCACCCGTAGGTGTCGCCTTGGAGGACTGGCCGCCAGTATTGGAGTAGACCTCGGTATCCATGACCAGGATATTGATGTCGTCACCGGATGCCAGTACATGATCCACGCCGCCAAATCCGATATCATAGGCCCAGCCGTCACCGCCGAAGATCCAGTGGGATTTCTTCACATAAAGATCTTTGTCCTCATAGATCTCTTTGAGAAGCCCTTTGGTTTCGTCCTTGAGCAGGGCCTTGAGAGCCATGCCGTATTTTTTGGATTCATCCGCATCATCCCGGCCTTCAATCCAGCCTTCCATGGCAGCCTGTACCTCATCGGAAACACCGGCTTCCATGGCCTTACCCATGGCGGCAGCCAGGGTATTCCGTCTGGATTGGGTGGCCAGCATCATGCCGTAACCGTATTCAGCCGCATCTTCAAACAGAGAAGATGCCCAGGCCGGACCTTGGCCCTCTGCATTGGTGCAATAGGGGGTGGAAGGAGCAGAACCGCCCCAGATGGAAGAGCAACCCGTGGCATTGGCAACGGTCATTCTTTCACCAAAGAGCTGGGTGAGAAGTTTCACATAGGGAGTCTCACCGCAGCCGGCACAGGCGCCGGAGAACTCCAGCAGAGGCTGCCACATCTGACTGCCTTTGACGGTTTCCCGTTTCAGGACATCAGTTTTAAAGGGAACACTCAGGGAGAACTTGTGATTGGCCTTTTCCGCCACAACCTGGGAAGCCAGAGGCTTCATGACCAGGGCAGTCTTCTTGGCCGGGCAGATATCGGCGCAGTTGCCGCAGCCCTGACAGTCCAGGGGATTGACCTGCATTCTGAATTTGAACTGATCCATGCCCTTGCCCTTGCCGTCAACGGTGCCGAATGTTCCCGGCGCGCCGGCCAGCTCTTCTTCTGTGGCTACAATGGGAATGATGGCCGCATGGGGGCAGACGTAGGAACACTGGTTGCACTGGATACAGTTTTCAGCAAGCCATTCCGGCACGTTGATGGCAACGCCCCGCTTTTCATACTGGGATGTAGCCTGTTCAAATACACCGTCCACGGAAAATGCTGAGACGGGCAGATCGTCACCACCCTGGGCATTGATCTTGCGCATGACATTGTCCACAAAGGGTGTGCCCGCGTCGACTTCCACAGCTTCAGCCACCCCGTCTTTCCAGGATTCAGGCACATCCACCTTCACCAGTTTATCCAGGGTCTTGTCCACGGCCTCAATGTTCATATTGACGATGGCATCGCCTTTTTTGCCGAACATCCGGCGTATGTCTTCCTTGAGCAGGGTAATGGCTTCATCAACGGGAAGGACACTGGCCAGGTTGAAAAAACAGGTCTGCATGATCATGTTGATCCTGTTGCCCAGACCCACTTCACCGGCAATCTTCACGGCATCAATATTATAAAAATTCAGCTTCTTTTCATAAATGGTCTTGCGGACATCCCCTGGGATATTTTTTTCCAGATCGTCCATACTGGACCATTCGGAGTTGAGCAGAAAGGTGCCGCCCTCCTTGATGCCCTTGAGCACATCGTAGATTTCCACATAATTGGACTTATGAACCGCCACAAAATCCGGGGTTTCAATCAAATAGGTAGACTTGATTTTTACATCACCGAACCTGAGGTGAGATACGGTGAGGCCGCCTGATTTTTTGGAATCATAGGCAAAATAACCCTGGGCGTATTTGTCGGTGTTGTCGCCGATGATCATGATGGCGGACTGGTTGGCCCCGACGGTTCCGTCAGACCCTAAGCCCCAGAATTTGGCGGCGATGGTGCCTTCGGGTGCCGGGTTAAAGCCTTTTTCCACCTCAAGGGAGGTGTGGGTGACATCATCTGTAATGCCCACGGTGAAATGGTTTTTCGGGGCAATGGACTTCATATTGTCATATACGGCCTTGATCATGGAGGGGTTGAACTCCTTGGAGGAGAGTCCATAACGGCCGCCGATGATCTGGGGGCCTTCTCCGTATTCCATGAAGGCGGTACAGACATCCTGGTACAGCGGGTCGCCCACGGCACCGGGTTCTTTGGTCCGGTCAAGAACCGTAAGGGTTTCCACTGAGGAAGGAACGGTCTGTAGGAAGGATTCGATATCAAAGGGCCGGTACAAACGGACCTTTATCAACCCTAAGCGCTCGCCCTGGGTATTGAGCTTTTCAATGGATTCTTCAATGGCCTCGCAGCCCGAGCCCATGGCCACGATCACCCGGTCGGCTTCGGGATCACCCACATAATCAAAGGGTTTATAGTGGCGACCGGTTAGTTCCCCCACCTTTTTCATATAATTTTTTACAATGGCGGGCACTGCCTCATAATATTTATTGGCAGCCTCACGGCCCTGGAAATAAATGTCAGGGTTCTGGGCGGTGCCGCGGGTATCGGGGTGCTCGGGATTAACGGCCCTGTTCTTGAATTCCCTGTACGCCTCATAGTTGAACAAGGAGGCCATGTCCTCGTATTCGATCATTTCGATCTTCTGAATTTCGTGGGAGGTTCTGAACCCGTCATAAAAATGCAGGAAGGGCACCCGGGCGTCCATGGTGGCCAGATGGGCAACAAGGGCAAGGTCCTGGGCTTCCTGTACTGAGGAAGAGGCCAGCATGGCAAAACCGGTCTGCCGGGCGGCCATGACATCCTGGTGATCCCCGAAAATGGACAGGGCATGGGCGGAAATGGAGCGGGCGGTAACATGAAAAACACTGGGGAGCAATTCGCCGGCGATCTTGTACATATTGGGTATCTTGAGTAAGAGCCCCTGGGATGCGGTAAAGGTAGAGGTCAGGGCACCGGCGGCAAGGGAGCCGTGCACGGCACCGGCCGCACCAGCCTCGGACTGCATCTGTTTAATATCCAGGACCTGACCGAAAATATTCTTTCTCCCCTTGGCCGCCCAGGAGTCTGCAATCTCTCCTAGGGGACTTGAAGGAGTAATCGGATATATGGCGGCAACCTCGCTCATGGCATAGGCCACATGGGTTGCCGCAGTATTTCCGTCAATGGTCTGCATTCTTTTTTTCATAGTGTTCACCTCGTTGTATAATAATGAGAACTTTCATTAATCCCAATATAACCTGTCACTCATACAATAAATTGATTTACTTGTAAACATGCCGTAAAAACAAGCATTTGTTTATGAATATGCCAAATTCACTAAACCATAATCATTTAATAAATAAGCATTTGATTATCTATCAAACAGGGCTCTATATCCCATAATTGCCTTTCCGGGTCAAGATCAAAATAAATTTAGAAAATCCTTGTGGACAGATCTTAAATATGGCATATGCCTCTGTCGTATTCATTGTAAATACAAGCAATTACGTTGTTACCAAAGTAGCAACAAGTATGATATAGACCATTAATAACGGAGATACGTTTTGATCGTTTTGAAAAAAAATATGCGGCCCATACTGGCCGCTCTGCTCTGCCTGGCCGCCCCGGCCACCCTCTTTGCCGCAGACCCGGCCGTGGCTGCGGGCAATGCCGATAAATTCGGGGTCCTGACCCTGCTGCCCCCTTTGGTGGCCATTACCCTGGCCTTTATCACCCGGAATGTTGTGATTTCCCTGTTCATGGGGATCTTTTCCGGTACCTTTATGCTCTCCCTGAAAGGCGCTGATATTTTTGCCGCTCTCACCGGCGGATTCGCCATGCTCACCTCCAATATTGTTTCCTCACTGGCCGACTCCTGGAACGCGGGGATTGTGCTTCAATGCCTGACCATCGGCGGCCTCATTGCCGTGGTCTCTAAAATGGGCGGCACCAAGGCCATTGCCGAAGCCCTTGCCAAACGGGCCAAAACTGCGGTCTCCACCCAGATTGTCACCTGGTTCATGGGCCTGCTCATTTTTTTTGATGATTATGCCAACTCCCTCACCGTGGGGCCGATCATGCGTCCGGTCACAGATAAGATGAAAATTTCCAGGGAAAAACTCTCCTTCATTATAGATGCCACCGCAGCTCCCATTGCCGGCATTGCCCTGATCTCCACCTGGGTGGCCTATGAAGTGGGCCTGATCAAGGACGGTTTGGCCGGTGTGGGTATTGACGCCAATGCCTACGGGGTCTTTGTGGAAACCATCCCCTACCGCTTCTACAACATATTTATCCTCTTTTTTATTGTGATGACCGCCGTGGCCCTCAAGGAATTCGGCCCCATGCTCAAGGCTGAGAGACGGGCCAGGAAAACAGGACAGGTGGCCGCCCCCGGGTCAAACCTCTCCGCCTCCCACGACATGAAGGCCATGGAGCCCGACGACGGGGTAAAACTCTGCATATGGAATGCCATCATTCCCATCTCCACCCTGATTTTAGGATCTTTTCTGGGATTTTACCTCAACGGAAAGGGTGCCATCATGGGCGGGGAGGACAAGATCCTTATTGCCCTGTTCAATGACGCCCCCTTTACATTCACCGCCATGCGGGAAGCCTTTGGCGCCTCAGACGCCTCCATCGTACTCTTCCAGGCTGCACTTTTTGCAGGGGTTGTGGCCATCCTCATGGGGGTAGTCCGGAGAATATTTACCTTTGAAGAGGCAGTGGGCCACTGGGTCCAGGGGGTAAAATCCCTGATCATCACCGGGGTCATCCTGCTTCTGGCCTGGTCCCTGAGCACCGTGATCAAGGAGCTGGGCACGGCCAAGTTCCTGATCCTCATCCTCTCGGACACGATTCCGGCCTTTATCCTGCCCTCCATCATCTTTATCCTGGGATCATTTATCTCCTTTGCCACGGGGACCTCATACGGCACCATGGGCATTCTCATGCCCCTGGCCATTCCCCTGGCCTATTCCATTTTCCCGGATTACGGATATCTGCTTATGAATGTGGGGGCGGTGCTCACAGGCGCCATCTTTGGTGACCATTGCTCACCCATCTCGGATACGACAATTTTATCCTCCATGGGCGCGTCCTGCGATCACATTGACCATGTAAAGACACAGATCGTTTATGCACTGAGTGTGGGGGCATTGACCATTGTGTTCGGATATATTCCCGTGGGGCTTGGAATGCCGGTTTACCTGGTGTTACCCATGGGTCTTGCCGCGGTGGCCGCAACGGTTCTTCTGGCTGGCAAACGGGTGGATGAAGTATAGGGTTTAATCCTGCGGCCGGTTCACGGATCATCGAACCGGCCGTAATTTATTTTTTCCTGTAATTTTTCTTAACCTTAAAATAGTCCCAGATTGCCCAGGGGATCAGAATACCGCTGAGCACCTGATTAAACAGGGCATGTTCTGCCATTTCCGGATCAGACGTCAACCAGCCGTCCCAGAAGCACCAGAGTCCGAATCCCAGCAACAGAATGGTGAACACATAAGGACTCATCTGCGGCGGCCGGGGGTGCTTTCTTTCTTTTTTTTCTTCTGTCATTTCAATATCCCCTGATTGTTTACACCTGTGATGTAAACATAATTAAAATTATATGAAAATCCAGTAAACCATAAATTTATATTCAGTTCCACAAGATTTCCAATACACCATAATTTCCTTGCGATTTTCAGGTTTTACAGGTAATCTTTGGCCATCGTTCCCAGATTGTAAATCCCAATTAGATTTAAAGATAGATGGAGAGCAATATGGACCCCAAAAAAGATAAACCAATATTCCAAAAAGGAATCTGGATCAAAGAGCAGCAGGGTGTTCTGACAATGGGTTCCCTGGACAGAAATAACAAAGACGTCATGGTGGTCTCTGATGAATTAAGATCAAAACTCCAGGCCTTTGAAACAGAAATGGTTGATGCCCTATACGGCGAAAGCGGCCGACCGTTCACACCCGGCATTCTTGATATGGAAAATCTGTTTAAAAAGCTCAGGGGCCAATTTAATACCACCCAACTGGAACTCTCCTTTGAAAATTCGGATCAAAAGCCGTTTAAATGTCAGTTTGACCCGGTGTACACCCTGATTGAGAACCTGGTACTAAGCTCCATTTCCGATGGACAGAATCCTGTTGTCAACATCAAGGCCACCATTGTCCAGGATCATTTGTGCATTATTTATCGGGATTCAGAATCCCTCTCAGACCCCTCAAATATAGCATCTGAGTTCTATCTGGCAAAAAGCAAGCTCCAGGGCACTGTCCAGTTCAAGAAAAATGAAGGATCCCAATCCTATTTTGACATCATGATACCGTCCGGTTCATGATCCTTCGACTATAATCCACTATGATCTTGCCTGAGCCTTGAAAACCGTCAGGTTCTAAGGTATGGTCAATCAATATGAAATTTTTTCCCTTTAAAATGGCCATTCTCTGTCTACTGCTGACCCCGGCGTTGTATATCGCCACCCTGACCGGATGCCGTCATACACTTGAGAAAAATTACCTTCAAAATATTCAAAATATTTTCATTGGAAATGCAGATGCCCTGTTAAACGGCAAGGTGCCTATTGAAGAACAGATTGCAAAAAACATCCAGGCGTTTCTGGTCCAGGACCTCCTGGTCACAAAAATCGGCCTTGATCTGGATATTCGAATCACCACAGCCAAAGGGAAAATTGTCTTTCCCACCTATGTGGGCATGGATTTTCTCTCCAAAACCCCGGAAGTCCACTATGATGCCCAGGCCATTGCCGGTAAAAACTTCAAGCTTCTCAACGAGGGTCTCCAGGTGACGGTAAGCCTAAAGCTGGACCACGGCTCAAAACTTGCCAATATTATTCTGGCCCTGTATTCTGTCGTTTCCTTTTCTATTTTTCTAGTTTTTTACCGGATAGGGGCCAACAGGGCACACCAGGACAGGGAAACCCACAAAGCCTTGATCAACGACCTGAAAAAAGATGAAGAACGCCATGAAAAAATGGTCCAGAATCTGAGCTCCGAGCGCCAGGGGTTATTTGAAAACATCCGGGTATTAAACGAAAAATACCAGGCCGATAAAAAAAAGGCTAAGATCAATGAAGACGAAATGTTCAATGAAATCCTCTCCCTCGAAGACCAGCTCAATACCTTTATCAATTTAAAGAAAAACAGAGATAAAGAAATTGATGAACTCAAGTCCACTCTGGAAAAATACGAGCGTAGAAAAAGCGGGAAGCCCAGGCGGAATGAATTTGACTTCATGTCCAAACGCATCACCGCCCTGTATAAAAATATAGTTCTGAACAGAAAGGCACTGAACGGGTTTCTCAGCCTCACCGATGATCAGCAGATCAAGGCAGAGGAAACAATCCACCTCTTGGACCAGGCCCCGGATTCAGTAATTATAAAGCGAAAGGTCTTTTCAGGCAAAAAACACAAAACCGCCTGCTTTGAGGTGCTGTTTGCCTATAACGGCCGCCTATACTTTAGAAAAGACCAAACCCGAATCGAAATTGTGGTCATCGGAACCAAAAACAGCCAACACAAGGATATGGAGTTTCTCCAGAGTTTATAAATGTATACCCAATTTTACGAACTTCATTCAAAACCCTTCCAGATTAGTTCAGATCCGGCCTTTATGTGGTTTGGAGAAAAGCACAAGGAAGCTTTGGCGACACTTCAATACGGCATCCTGGATAATAAGGGGTTTCTTTTGCTTACTGGAGACGTGGGCACAGGGAAAACCTCCCTCATCAATACCCTGCTTCAGCGCCTGAGACAGGATGTCATCTGCGCCTCGGTGCCCGACCCCAGCCTGGAGAAACTGGATCTCTTCAATTATATTGCCGCAGCCTTCGGCATGGACAGGGAATTTAAATCCAAAGGCAGTTTTTTAGGCCATTTCAGAAATTTTCTCGTCCAGGCCAATGTAAACAATAAAAAAGTGTTGCTCATCATTGACGAGGCCCAGCTCCTAACCCAGGAAATGCTTGAAGAAATCCGCCTCCTATCCAATATTGAAAAAACAGACACCAAACTCATCAATATATTTTTCATCGGCCAGAACGAATTCAACGAAATCCTGAGCCGCCCCCAGAACAGGGCCGTGAACCAACGCATGACCTTGAACTACAACCTGAATCCCCTGACCCCGGACGAAACAGATGCCTACATCCGCCACCGCTTGAAGGTCGCCGGCACAGAGGAGCAGCTATTCGACCAGGGTGCCGTTCAGGAAATATTCTTATATTCCGGAGGCTTCCCAAGAAGAATCAATATCCTATGCGACCACTCCCTCTTATCCGGCTTTGTTAAAGAGCAGCGGCTCATTGACGCATCCATTGTCAGTGAATGCGCCAGGGAACTGAAAATCCCGTCCTATGTCCGGAACCGGGATGCCAACGGTTTTTCCAGGCCCCAAACGCCTCCGCCCTCCCGACCTGCTAAGACACCGGTTTCTCCGCAACCGCCCCCCAGACAGCCCGGCCCATATCCCAACCCGGCCTCCCCTCCAGCTCCACCCGAAAACCGTTTTCCCTGGACCGGAGTCCTGGTATTCGCCTCGGTACTGCTCCTGATCTGGGTTTTCATGTTCCCGGATCATTTCAGAACAACCGTGTCCATGATCCGACAGAGGGCCGGCCAAAACCTGGCCGTTCTCATGGGCACCCCTGTTCCCCGGGGCCCGGATTCCCCAGAAAAAGTTATCAGTCCGCCAATGTCGGCACCCCCTATCCAGAATCCCCCAGCAGTCTCTAATCAGGATCCAGGGGATGAAAATTGGGATCGGATCAACACCTTACCGGCCGATAAACCGGCAGTTCCAGCCGTTCAACCCTCACCCCCTCACCCTGTTCCGGAACCTGAAAACACCATAGGTTCTGAAACGATTATTGTTGAAAAAAAGATATCATTGCCTGGTCTCCCAAAAACATTATCTAAAATCCAAATGCCGAACCCTGATCAAGCGTCAAAGCCCCCCGACAGGGCAGAGAATTCGCCCAAGGACGAATCTCCTCCCCCAATACCCGTCCTTGAAGCAACAAATTCCATTGATACAATTGCCCCCGTTCAGTCGGCCATTCCGCCTCTCCCAAAGGAAAAGGTCGTGATCCGGTTCAGATACGATACCAATGACTTTACCGAAAAAGGGGTTGAAAAATTGGAAAACTTTGCAAAAGCCCTGGCAGTGCATCCGGAAGCCCGAATCGTCATTACGGGTCACACAGACTCCCAGGGTTCTGGTAGGTACAATCTAAAACTATCCGAATTCCGGGCAAATATCGTCAACAGTTATCTTATGGGCAAGGGGATAAACAGCAATCAGATGACTGTTCAGGGATTAGGCGATAAGAAGCCCATTGAAAAAAACGATACCACATGGGGCAGGATGATGAACCGCCGGGTGGAAATCCAAGTGCTTGCCCTGCCTTTTCAAAATTAATTTTGCCAGCAACGCCATAGTCCAGGTATACTTGAGGAGAACCCTGCCGGCTATTGGAATAATGAGTTTTTAATTGACAAGTGTCTTTATCCCATAATATTAAAAGAGTCTAATCAAAAGTGTTATTATGACTATAATTTTAAAAAAGCCATACCCACTTTCATTTAGTGACTCTGGAGGCTGTCCATGAAAATCTGTCCCAAATTCATCCTGCTTATATTGCTTTTGCTGATTCCTTTTTCCGGATGCTCAAACAAAGAGGAACAAAAAGCTGCGCATTTTAAGAAGGGCAACGAATATTTTGAGGCTAAAGAATATAAAAAAGCTGAAATTGAGTTTAAAAACGCACTCCAGATAGATAATACCGACACAGAGGCCCTGCTGAAAATAGGCGAGACATACATGAAACTCGGCCAGGCAAGACAGGCCTTTACCACTTATGCCCGTGTGGAAAAACTGGATCCGGAAAATACCACAGCCCTGATCAACCTGGCTAAATTTTATTTTTTAAACAAAAAAAACCCTGAAACAAAACAGCGCATCGAAACAATCCTGAAAATGGACCCAAACGATAAAGATGCCCTGTTCCTCAAGGGGCAGATACTGGTCCGGGAAAAACAGATGGAAAAGGCCCGGTCCATTTTTGAAGGCATCCTTGAGATCCAAAACGATCATATACCGTCTATCCAGGCCATAGCCGGCATTAAGGCCAGTCAAAAAAAATTCAAGGAGGCGGAAGATTTCCTGATCAAGGCAGTATCTCTATCAACAGAGAAAGCCCGGCCCAGAATGGTCCTCACCCAGTTTTATGGTGCCCTTAAACAATGGGACAAGGCAGAAGACCAACTCCAACTGTCTGCCGGCGAGCATCCGGAAGATGCAATTTACCAAATCCTTCTTGGAAATTTCTACCTAAAAACAAAAAACCTGGAAAAGGCCCAAATGGCTTTTGAAAAAGCCATTAAAATTCAGCCGGATAAAGCCCGGCCTTTAATTACCCTGGCCGGATTTTACAATTTAACCGGCAAACAAGACCAGGCACTCTCCCTGTATGAAAAAGCCGTCGGGCTTGATCCGGAAAACGGCGATACCAGAATGGTTCTTGCACGGTTTCTCTACAACCAAAAAAAGATTTCCGAGGCTGAAAAACAAATCAATGAAATTCTGAATACCCGCCCGGAGTTCACCCCTGCCAGAATGCTGCAGAGCGAAATTCTCATATCCGGCAAAAAATATCAAGAAGCCCTCACAACCCTTTTAAAACTTGAAGAAGAAGAACCTAAATCCCATGGTGTTCAGTATCTCAAAGGTTTGTGTTACATGGGTCTTGGCAACCCCAACCGGGCCGCATCATCCATATTTAAAGCCGTGGAACTGAAACCTGAAGATACCAAGGCCCGGCTCCTTCTCTCAGATATCTATTTTCGCCAACAGTCCTTTGACCTTGCCGTAAACCAGGCAACAAAAGTGCTCAAGCTCAACCCTGGTATATATGGCGCCTGGATGATCAGGGGCAAGTCGAATATGGCTTTAAAAGAATTCAAGGAGGCGGAAAACGATTACAAGCAGATGGTTGAAATCCGTCCGGAAGATCCATCCGGCTATTACCTGTTGGCTGTCCTTAAATCGGGGTTGAAAGAATTCGACCAGGCGGCTCCCCTGCTTGAAAAAGCCTATGCCCTGAACAACAATCTCATTGACGTTTTTACGCTTCGAGTCCGGAATGCCATGGCCCGGAATCTTTTTGAGGTGGCCCACAACCTTTGCAACCGTCAACTGAAAACAGCAGAAAATAGTAAAAGAATTACCGCTTTAGTCCACACTACTCAGGCCAGGGTATTCATGGCCGAAAATAAACTGGAAAAAGGGATCGCAACATTACAGCAGGCCATTGAAGCAGATCCGGATTATATGGACGCTTACAACGCCTTGGCCCGAATCTATCTGGCCCAAAAGAAACTGGGATTAGCCAAAGCGCAGTATCAGGCCATTATCGAAAAAAATGAACATACCGCACCGCCGCATATGATGCTGGCCTCTCTATATGAAGCGGAAAAAGACTTTGGTTCAGCAGAAACACACTACCGCAAGGCCCTGGAAATTAACCCGGACTATACTGCAGCAGCCAACAATCTGGCCTATCACCTGGCAGAACGGACAGACAAATATGACGAGGCCCTGGCCCTGGCCAGAAAGGCAAAGGCCAGGTTCCCGGAAGACCCGAATATCATGGATACCATGGGCCTGGCCTATTATAAAAAAGGATTATACGGGAATGCTGTTGCCGAATTCACGGACAGCCTGAAAAAAACTCCCAATAACCCCGTTATCCAGTATCACCTTGGCTTGGCTTATTACAAAAAAGGGGACAATAAACTGGCTGCAACAGCATTGGCACGTGCCATTGAATTGAATCCGGACTTTCCAGGTGCCCAGGATGCCGGACGTCTGATCAAGGAAATAAACAAAAAATGAAACCGATCAGAATCATAACCTGTGCCGTGTTATTCCTTTTTCTGTTTCCATTTTATGCCGCTGCAGGAGAAATAACAGGTCAACAATTGGCCCGACAGGTTTTTGACCGGGACAGGGGAATGGATGCAACGTCTTCCGCCCAGATGGTGTTGGTCAACAAAACCGGCAAAAAGCGTATCCGCCATTTTTACAGCCGGCGGATAACCGAAGAGGGGCTTGAGCGGCAGATCATAAAATTCACGGCACCTGCAGATATCAAAGGCACAGGCTTCTTAACAATTGAAAAACCCGGTTGGGAAACGGAGCAGTTTCTCTATCTTCCGGCATTAAGACGCACCCGGCGAATCGTCACATCTCAAAAGTCCCACCGTTTTGTAAACAGCGACTTCACCTATGAGGACATGGAGCGTCATCCTGTGGACAATTATACATACAAACTCACCGGTTCCGCCAACCTAGGCAGCCAGGATTGCCATATCCTTGAATCCCGGCCCAAGCCCGGCGTGGAATCACAGTACAGCCTTATTGTAAGTTATATTGTAAAGCAATCTTTTGTTCCAGTGGCCGTCGAGTATTTTAATAAAAAAGGAACGCATTTTAAAACCTATAAAGTTCTAAAATTAGAGCGCATTAAGGGCATATGGACGGAAATCATCGTGAGCATGGAAGATAAAATAAAACCCCATACTTCCTATCTCAAAATTGAAAAACAAGAGTACAACACAGGTATTAATAAAGCCGACATCTCCAGAAAAAAACTGGAAACCCTGTAACTCAGCCTAAATTTTTCTCCCCCAGATACCGATGTGCTAAAAAAGGGGAATATGAATATATATGATACGTTTTCAAAGCCCAAGGCCATCAGCTTTTTATATGAAATACAGCCTCAGGCTATGCACCATATTTCATGTTTTATTGTACACAAGTGCCTGGAAGGCCAAATTGCGCATGGCTGTAATTGTCATCTGTGCTTGTTTGATGTTTCCTTTGGTTGGAAGCGGCTTTGCAGCACCGGTTAACCGGGTTAAAAATATCCGGCTTGAATCCGGTCCTGCCCGGGAGACAGCTGTTGTTTATCTAAAGCAGCATTCTGACCTTTCCCACTTTGTCCTTCACTCTCCCGAAAGAATCGTTGTGGATATGAAGGATGTTGTTGTACCCCTGGTTAATGTCGAACAAACCGCAAACGGCACCCTTATCAATAAAATACGGGCAGGACAAAACACCAGAACCAGGGCACGCATTGTTCTGGACATGAATGAGAATATCCCCTATGAATTCAGTGTCAGTCAGCAAAGTATAGAAGGTAGACATATTGTAAAAATAGACACTTTTACATCATCAAATGCAGTTGAATCCCTGCCGGCTGCCGCAATGCAGAAGATTGACAAAATTGGAGACGGATCTACTTCCGAAGACCTTAACAGCAGCAGCGACATCGCTCTTCTTGACGGAGGCCTCCTGGATGACGTGTTTGCCGAATCCGTATATGAAAAGCAAATCTCTGACTTTGCCATATCCGGTGAAATCCAAACGCGGGGAACCATACAGGCCAAAGACGACCCTGAAATTGAAAATAAAACCAGCCTCAGAAACAGAGTATTGATTGAAACCAGTTATCGGGACAATATCACCCTGTCCGCACTTTCCGATTATCTTTATTTCGGAAACGACAACCGGACAGATGAATACGACCTGACACTCCATGAAGCCAAATGGAGCTATACCGGAAAAAAAGCAGGCGTCTTTCTGGGTAAACAGATCCGGCGCTGGGGCAAAACAGATCAGTTCAGTCCGGTGGATACCTTAAATCCCCAGGATATGCGGGAATTCATTCTCCCGGATTATGAAGAAAGAAAGATACCGGTCTGGATGGGCGGGGTGAACCTCTTTTTTGATCATTTCACCCTGGAGGGGGTTGTTATCCCGTTTTTCCAAGAATCGTCATTTGATTATTTTCAAACCAACTGGGCCATATTCAGGCACATGAAAAAAGAGATCCAAAACGCTTCGGTTCCTCTGGGCCTTAAATCATATTTCAGCAATATGGCCGTCCATGAACAAAAACCCGCCAATGAATCGGAATGGGGCTTGAGGCTAACGAGTACCATTTCAGACATTGACTTTGGATTTACCTTTCACAGGACAATAGAGGACAATCCGCATTTTAACAGTTTCCCGGTAAAAAACATCCGCATAAACGGAAACATGGATGCCAATGACCTTACAAATGCCGTATTCACCAATGAAGACATTGAAGTGGAATACAAACGGGCCAATATTGCGGGATTTGAATTTGAGACGATTTCAGGCGGTTTCGGCCTCCGGGGCGAAGCAGCATGGCAGAGCGATGAGTCCTTTATCACCTCATCTTTCACCTCAGTGCGAAAACCAACCCTAATCTACATTATCGGGGCAGACCACACCACGGACAAAGATATTTATTTTAATTTTCAGTTTGCCCACAAATTCATATCCGATTATGATCCGTCCATCCTGTATTTTGACAAAAACACCTACTCTCTGCTTGGAGAAATCAGTACAGATATCGTATCGGACTGGCTGGAAGCGGCACTGGATTATTCATTCACCCTGAATGACGGTTCATGGTTTATTTCCCCCCACCTCACCTATACATATATCACAAATCTAAAAGTGATACTGGGTGTCTTCATTTTTACAGGAGACGATACCACATGGATCGGCCGGTTTAAAAACAACGACTTCATTTTTATGGATATGTCATATCAGTTTTGATTCCCATCAGGCCGGGCAATGCCATAACACTGCCGGCTCATAAGCACTTGGAAAAAAATATCCGAAAAAGGCATAAAAAAACAATTTAGGGTGCTTAAAAACCACGGTGGAATTTGACGGATCAAGGGCCCTGTCAAGATCATGGCCCAATGCTTTGCTGAACTCATCCAGAAACCGGTAATTGGAAAAAGGCCTCAGGGTATCCATATAGGATCTCAAAAAAACAGCAACCGGTTCCAGGTCAAACTGCCGTCCCAGGTGCAACAGCATGGCCTGATTGATGATCACCCTGTGAAACGGAAGGTGAAGGCGCATGGTATGGGCTTCAAGATTGTTCATATCCACATCCTGGGAATCCGCCGTTCCCGCATAGAAATACCCGCCCTTTTTTATAAAACTCAAGGCGTGTTCCATCATATCAATGGGGTCAATGCAATGCTCAATCACATCGTTTGCAATCACCCAGTCAAATTTGCCCCCCTCATCAGGGGGCGTTTCATACCCTTTTACATAGGGATCATACCCCTGAATATTTGGATATCCCCGGCTTTCCATGAATTGAATAAAGATCCCGTTACCGCTCCCATAATCCAGAATCCGGTCAGACGGCTTGATTCCGGCCCTTTTTAACCGGTTTAATAAGTTTGTATATGTCCCCTTTGCATAGACATCTAAAACCCGGTTATTTAAAGGATAATCCGCATATATGTCTGCGAGTTCCACCTCGCCTAGCGTATGAATGGACAAGCATTTTGGACATTTCCACAGGTCAAACCTCCGGTCCAGGAACCGTGCGGTATTGCCCCTGGCACACCCCAGGTCTTTTGACGCCGGGGACTGGGTTGAGTATCGACATATTTTACAGGTATAGGGTATGATTTCCGTATTCATTTTTATGATTTCCCGGCTTTAAAAAGGTGATCGGCAATACGGATGGCGTTTGCCGCAATGGTAAGGGAGGGATTCGTTCCCCCGCTTGACGGAAAAAAGGAGGCGTCAATAACATATAAATTATCCATTCCGTGGACCCGGTTGTTTTTGTTGAGTACACTGGTGTCGGGATCATCACCAAACCGGCATGTACCACATACATGGGCGATTCTTTCAATGTTTTCCGACTGCTTTAACAGCATTACCCTGTAAGGTTTAAATTTCGCCGTCAACAATTTTCGAAAATGCTTTATCCTTTCCCTTTCGAAACCTGAAAGGGAATAATGAAGTACAGGAACCAGCGCGCCCGTAGGAACGCCTTTTTTCAGCTCAACCCTATTCTCCAAATACGGCAGATCTTCCTTAATTGAGGCCAGTATCAGTGTTTTTGAAAACACCCTGTTTAAAAATAAAGAAACCAGCGGCTTTATGAGTGAAAAGGCCCGGGATACGAACCAGGGGAATTTTTTGGAAAGGTCTTCTCCAATTTCTTCAACAAGTACGCCGGAAGGGGGTAAGGCGCCAAAGGACTGTACCGTACCGTACTTGTATTTTCCTGAAACGTAAAAATCATTAAAGGCAATCTCCTTTGCATTCCCCGGAAGATCTGAAGACCGTGGGAAAACAGCGTAGAGATCAATGTGATGGCGCATGAAATTTTTTCCCAGCATCCCCGATCCATTACCCATGCCTTGGGGGTGATCCTCATTTTTTGAATTCATAAGAATTAACGGGGACATGACGGCACCGGCTGACAGTATAATCATCCGGCCGCCCACCTTGAATTCTTTGCCGTTTTTCAGGCAGACGATTTTTTCAATTGCCTTTTTTCTTCCCTCCAGCCGGATGACATCGCATTCATCAATCAGTCCGGCCCCATGCCTTTCAATGGCAGGCTCAAGACAGATTTTGCCGCTGTCATTCTTGCATTGGTATCTGCATAAAAAGCCCTGGCAGCCCCGGCAGTCTTCATGGGGATCATATGCAACAGGCAGTCTGTAAGGATTCAGAGAGCCTCTGGTAAAAAAATCAAACAATTCCTTTGAGGCTTTTGTCATTGTTTCCGGAGCAAGATATTCAAAGCCCTCATTTTCCCGCAACGGATCCACCGACCCGTGAACCCGGTATAATGTCTCGGCCATTCCATAATATGGCGCCATCTCTTCATAGCTGACCGGCCAATGCCCCGGAATGGAGGATCCCGGATCATGTTCAAATTTCCCGGGTTGAAAATCATCGGCAAAAAACCGCTCCATTGCACCACCGTATAAGGCCGAGGAACCGCCTGCTCCTGCTCCGATAAAAGGCGTGAATTCTATCTCTTTTCTTTTGCCGGGATAAAAATAAGGCCCGCTCCAGCGGCCTGCATCTGCATAGTCACTCTTTTGCGACTGGACGGATGCACCCTGTTTCACAAAGGTTTCAGCAAAATCATGGACCAGGGCGCCATCATTTTTAGGATGATATTTGCCTTTTTCAAGAAACAACACTTTTTTACCCAGAACCGCCGCCCGGTGCCCGAATGTTGCCCCGCCCATCCCGGTACCGACAACAATCACGTCCCAGTCCCTACTGATTATATCCTCTAGCTTATCCATTGATCATATTCTTCCTTTCCAGAAATATCAGCAGGGCCGGTGTAATGATCAGGTCCCCGGCCAGTGCGGATATCATAATTACGGCCGTAAGAAACCCAAATTGGATGGTGGGCACAAAAGAACTGAACATCAGAACCCCGAATCCGGCAAAAAGGATCAGGGAAGTGGTAATGATGGCACTGCCTTTATACATAATTGCGTTTTGAACGGCCTTTGAAATACCCGAGGTCCGGCTTAATTGCTTTTTATATTGATACATGAAGTGAATGGTGTCATCCACGGCAATTCCGATGGCAATGGCTGCAATAAGGGAAGTAGATGTATTCAGCGGAATACCTAAAAACGCCATGATGCCGAAATTCATCACAATAGGAAAAAAATTAGGAACAAGGCTTATAAGGCCAAGCTGAAACGATTTCATTATAAAAAACATAATGATGGAAATCGTAACCATGGCCATGAGGATACTGTTCACCTGTCCCTCCACCAGGTAATCAACAATATTCACCACCTTCCTGGTTTCTCCGGTAATCCGGAAGCGTATCTCCGGTGGCACCTTTTCCTCTAAAAAACGGTCTATTTTTAAAAGCATGTCTCCAAGTTCTCTGCTGCCGTGAACAGATGTCCGGGCAACAATTCTGGCATGGTCATAAGACGGATTGATATAGTCATCAATATCTTCGGAGCCGTAAAGCAGCATGTACTGGGCCACCAATTGTCTGCTCTCCGGAACGGTGTAAAAAGACCTGTCTTCATTATGAAAAGCCATATTCATATCTTTGATAAAATCCGTATATGAATTCACCGTATCGATACCGGGCATGCCGGCCAGAAATCCATGGACCATCTCAATGACCTTTAAATTAACAGGGTCGAGAAATGCATCCTCCGCATCTTTTTTTAAAGAAATTTGAATCGTTTCAACACCGCTTAAATTCGTTTCAATAAAATCAATGGATTGTCTCAGTTCTGTGTCTTTTTTAAAAAACTCCAGAAGATTTGTCTCAATTTTAATGGTCGGAATGGCAGCCAGACAAAGAATCACCATTCCCGTGGTAACCGCTGTAATCCCCGTGGCATAACGGGTGCACACCTTTGAGAACCACTGGAGCAGGGTGTTAAATAAACCAAGATCACTCCCCTCTCTTTTAAGGGACCCGGCAAGACAAATAAGTGACGGAAGAAACACAAAAGACAAAATATATGCCAGAAAAATACCTGCTGAAGCGATCAGGCCAAAGTCGCGTATGGGAGGCAGGCTGCTCATTCTCAGGGACATAAACCCCAGGATGGTTGTAATGCTGGTTAAAAGGCAGGGCTTATACTCCGCCATCAGAGTCTGGTGCAACGCCTGAAGTTTATCTCCGCTGGCCTGTGAATAAAAAGATAAAAACCTGGAAAAAATATGAATGGAATCCGCCAGGCAAATGGCCATGATCAAAGAAGGGACAATTGACGTCACATTATTCATTGTGGTCCCGATCATGCCCATAAACCCGATGGTGGCACCAAGACAAAGGGAGATATTTATAAATGCCAGAAGCACTATTTTCATGCTTCTGAAAATAAGCACCATGGCAAGAACGATCACCAGATAGGAAATGGGGATGAACAGGGCAAGATCAGACTTCATGAACTGGCTCAACCTCAGGTTGGTAATGGTCATGCCCCCAAGGTAAAACCGCTTCCCCTGCTTTTGGTAAGGGGCCAGAATGTCCATTGTACTGTCCACCAGTTTTTTCCTGAAGCCCTTATCGTCGGCATCTTCTTTGGGAAAGACCGTGATGGCGACGGTTTTGCCGTCCTGTGAAATTAAATTTTTCAGGTACAGGCTGTTGGACAATGCATTTGCTTTTAACACCTTAAATTCTTCAGGAGATTCGGGTATTGTTTGGATGAACTTTTCAACCGAAAAAAAATCCTCCTCCCCGTAAATATCGTCCACACTGGTGAGACTGATGATGTCCCTGACCTGTTCCAGATCTTCAAGTCGGTTTGAAATGTCCTGAACAAGTCCAAGATTTTCTTTTGTAAAAATATTTTCAGCCTTAAATGCAATGAGAAAGAACTCATCATTGCCGAAAATCTCCTTGAACTTATGATAAAATACCATATCCGGATCATCATCCGGGGTAAAATAATCGACGTTGTCAACGGTTTTTACCTGTGGAAGAAAATAAAGAAACGGCAGGGTAATGCATAAAGAAATCAACAATGCCAAGACCGGTTTGCCCACAACAAATGAAAAAAATTTTTTCATTGGTTTCACCCCTTTACCCCGCACATCCGGGGAATTTTTTAATTAGCTTTTCAGCAAATCCTCAATTAAATCAAGGGACCGTCTTTGTCTGCCGTATCCCTGGAGAATTGAACTGAAAGCACGGGTGCGTTTCACAATATCCCGACAGTCAAGGGTCTGCTTTACTTTTTCAAGCAAAATCCCCGGATTATCAAAAAAAGCCTGCCAGGTAATCAAAGTTCCCAGCCCAAGACGTTCCACCATCCTCATGTTATACGCCTGGTCCGGAAGGGTGGGGATGCCCACAACAGGCCTCCCGTGGGACAGGGCCTGATAAATGGTGCCGTTCCCCCCGTGACAGACCACCAGATCCGCAACTTCCATGACTTTATCGCCGTCGATAAAGGGCTCAACATACAACCTTCCCGGTATGGATTTCACCTTGTCGGACTGGGCCCCCGTGGTCATGACGATTTTATAATCCAGGTCCTTGAAAAGATCAAACACCATACTGAAAAAATCACCCAGCCCGGTGGTTCCCATTGAAATATAAATCAGTTTTCCCCCTTTCTTTTCAGGAGGCCACCATTCCGGCAGCACAGACCCGGACGGCTTCCATGTCAATGGACCGATGTAATGATAATTTCCGGGCAGATTTTTTGTGGGGAAATATTCCGGCACATCTGCCAGCAGGGTCAGGTCAACGCCCTCAAGACAATTGGTGGCGGTCACAGTCTTGCCAAGGCCGTACTTTCTGGAAAGCCGCTTGAAAACGTTCATGACATTATCAAAAACCGCCATCTCAAATTTCAGCAGGGCCCAATGGATGGCTTTCTGCCCTCCTTTTTTGTCGAGAGACGCGTAAAACGGAATTTTTTCCACAGGCAAATAGGGTATGGCACGAAAGTCTGTTGAAGATGCATTCACAATACCGGCATGTTTGATCCCGCATACCTGGGCCGAAACAGGGACGGAAAATCTCCCGTCGGATAAAATCAAATCCGGTTGGGTCTGTTCAATCAATGCAATATCCGAGGCAATCATCTTCTCAATGGTTTCATCCGATACAAACCGGATCTTATTGCTCCGGATATTTGAAAACAGAAGGTCCGGATCAGGCTCAAACGAAGGCAATACCTCAAACCCCTCATCTTCTATGAATCCTGTTTTCGGACTGCCGGCACCGTAAATGATCTTATGCCCATTCTCTTTGAGGTGTTTGGACACCACCAGGGGCCGACTCAAATGGGACAGGGTATGGGAAAAAGGAAGGACCAATATCGTGTTATTTTTTTTCATATATTGATAGTCCTGATTAAGGTGATCATTCAATTGATACTTAGACTGTATCTAAAAAAAAAAACTGATGCAAGATTATTCTAATGCAGCATCAGCCTTAACCTATCCATGCCGTCAGTATTCAAGACATCAAGACATCGGATACTATTCAGGCCCCAGGCCTGGAGCTGCCGGCAGATTTCCCGGACCGGGAAGCATCTTGAGCCGGTTGTCTTATCATCAATTCTCTTGTTCCTGATCCCTGTGTGGAAAAAATTTCTTGTTCCCCTGAACACCTGCGGCAGCCGGTCTATATTGCATATATATGGATTCTTTGGGTAAAAAAATATAGATTAAGTGCGACTGTGAACAAAATACCACAACCTTTTCAGGAGTTTTGGAAAAAAATGTAATAATCCAGGCAAGCAGGGTAGAAATCAAGGGGCGAGCAGAGGAGAAAAACGCTTAATTAAAAGGGGGTTTGGGGAAAAATAAATTTTTTCTCTAACGGGCACAGATATTGCTGTATTATCTTTTCAAGTTACGGTCATCGTATCAAAGAAAAAATGTTAACTGCAAAAAGGAGAGGATTAAAATGAAACTTAACAAATTGTTATTAACCGCATTATTAATGGGCTTTTGCCTGGTGGCAACCCCGGCTACAGCTGGTCTTATCACGGATTGGACCTATTCTCTGGACTATGGATTTACCTCGTATAGTGCAGGAGTGACCCCAGATTTAAATAACCCCAATGGAGATCCCACCAAGTTATCCTGGGGGCAAGGTAGCCAAGGGCCAAGTTCTATTTTGGTTGCCGGTACAGATGTTGCTCCCCCGGGTGTATCTAACGGCGTCTATACCACAAATGCTGCGGCGCAGCTGGCCATGAGCTTTACCCATGATAACAATCCCATTACTGGCACCAGCCTTACAGAGGCAACTTTACATTCAAACATCGTGCTGGCCGGAACCTACGGTTTGGATTTTGAAATTAAGTTCTGGGAAACCCCTAATACGCCTGGCGATGTTGATGATATTTTTTACCTGGTAAATCCGGATGACCTGGTCAACCAGTTTGTGATTGATGATTATCTTTACACACTGACTTTTACCATCGACGGTCTGGTAACCCTTCCTGCTTCTGCGAACACTCACTTCGGCGTTGCTGGCGATTTGCAAGGGCTTCTCACCCCTGAAAATGAGGCCACAAGCTTTAATTCTTATTTCACCATCACTGCCGCGCCCATCCCCGAGCCCGGCACCATGATCCTTTTCGGCATGGGCATGATCGGAATGGCAGGCGCTATCAGAAGAAAAATGTAGCTGCAATTTTTTCCACCCGTGGCCCGTCCGGATCTTCCGGACGGGCCACGGTTTTTTTGTTCAAAGCACAATGTCCGATCTCTTACATAATTTTATGAAAAAAATATCTCAGCTCTTTTTAATCAGGGATTTTTTTTCAAATCTCAGTGTTCCGTGCCGGGGGATTTCACCGCGCCCAAACCTGAAAAGCATAATCAGACCCGTTTCACTGTTCTTTAACACGGGAAAAAGCTTTTGATAATCTATCCACAGGGTATCCAGCATCCGGGCATGGGGTTTGGAAAATTTTTTCCCTCCATCCTGGTGCAGTCTTAAAAAAAACAAAGTAATGGCCGTCATGGGCTGAAACTGATATCCCGCCCGGGTAAGTGACAGCCATACACGTTCCAGGGCCCTGCCGCCGTTCAGGAAGTCTTCCCTTGACCGGCCCTTGGCAAGGACAAGGCCGGCGCCGGCCGAATTTATAAATCCCTTGAACGCCGCATTGGCCACAACCTTTCCGGCACCCAGTTTATTGGCTGCATTCATGACCCCCCAGGATTTAGTGATTTTCAGAAACAACTCCCCGTCAGCCCCGGCTTCAAGGTTCTTGATATAAAATCCATCCCGTTTTTCCATGGCTTCGTCCAGGGAAAAACGTATCATGCTGACCAGATGTTCATGCAGGTCTTGCCGCTCTGTCCGGATTCTGTCGGCCCGGGCCACCAGACCTGCCAAGGCCTCAAGCTTGGCACAGTCCGTAATAAAATGAATCTCCGTGTCTTTTATGGGTTTAATGGAATCGTTTAACTCTTTTATAAGGCCGGACGAAACAGATTCCTGTTTAAATAATTTCCGATTGGTATTTCTTTTCCAGATATAGTCTGCCAGTTCATCCTTTTTTACCCCGCTGTCTTGTGAAAATTTTAAAACAGCTATTTTGTCGGCATGGCTCAGACCATATTGAATCTCTGTTCGAAATCCCAGCTTTGCAGCTGCCAGTTTCATATTCTCAATCGCGGCACCGCAGGAAATATGAGACGCCGCCTGATTCACATTAAAAAAAGACCGGTCTGCCTCAGGATTCAGATACAGCACTATTTCGCCGTCACCACGGACGAATTTCCATGGCTGGGCATTATCACCGGAAGGCGCCTGAATCCCGGCCCTTATAATATAGTCCAGAATATCCGGACGAATCTGATCACCTTCCTCGGCCGTTATCCGAGGGCGCTCGGGCTCTTCCGGTTCAATCCGGGCATTTCTGTCAAGCATTATTTTGACCAGTTTCGCCTTTATCCTCTGCCAGGGATGTTTATTTCCCATATTCAGTTTTTTCGAACAATACTTTCTGAGATAGGGGTCAAACTGGAAATAATAGGGTACCGGCTTTATGCCTCCCTTCCCCAGGAGAATACGCACAGCTTCGGTTCCCGCCATGCCCGTGCAGAGCTGGCAGGCAATATTGAGTGAAGGCCCTTTCCCGGCTTTAAAGCTGACCTTTGACGTGTCCATATACTTGAATTGCAGGGCCTTGGGCGCCAGGCCCAGGGCAAAGGCAAGGTATTGGTCTTCGGGCTTCATATTTTCAACAATGTTGAAATATTCATCAAATGCCATTCCTTTGTCCGGGGCAAAGACCAGCATGGCAGAACCGAATCCAAGCGGGCCTGCCGTGATCACATGAAGACCCTTTTCCCTGGCCCGCTTGAACAATTGTCTGCGGATGTCAAAGGCAAAAAAATCCAGGGCGTCAATGACAAGGGAAACCCCGTCTAAAAACGCATCCATATTCTCGTCATTAATGCCGCCGGGAAATTCGTTGATTTCCAGAAAAGGATTAATGCTAAGTGCCTGCTCCTTCATGACCTCCAGTTTCGGGCGGTCAAAATCCGGCACCCTGGCCCCGAACTGCCGGTTTATATTGGCAGGCTCGTAGCGATCAAAGTCGGCAAGATTGAACTTGCCGATTCCGGTCCTGACCATGGTGATGAGATGGCCGCCGCCTACGCCGCCCATACCGGGAATGGCAATTCTGGATTTGGCAAGGATTTCCTGTTCCTCAGAGGAAAGCAGGCCGATATTCCTTGAAAAGGCCTCTGCATGATATTCTTTTTGTGAAAATATGCCGTAGGTCCCAAGTTTTTCCAAATAGGATTGTATGGGCATCTTTATGTTCCTCCTGATTTTGTCTATTCCCACCAGATGATCCGTGACTCCCGCCAAAGAACCCACTTAAAATTTTTAAGCTTGACTTCCCACTAGGTTCTAAATATTCTGATAATATCTTGAACTTGTTTTTTTATCCACATCAAATCGAAACCCAATTCCAGGAGTTCTGATGTTCGAATATGGTAAATTCAAATTTTTAGAAGCATCTAGTGAAGATTTGAAAAAACAAATTTATCGATTGCGGTATGAAGTATACGCATTGGAATTTGGATTTGAAAATCCTTTTGATTTTCCGGATAAGCTGGAACAGGAGGATTACGATGACCACTCTGTCCATTTCGCGGCCCTGAACGAACATGACGAGGTCATTGGAACAGTTAGAATGATTCTGGACTCTGATCTTGGCTTTCCCGTGGAGCATGCCTCAAAAATAACGGATTTCAAAGATAAGCCGGACCCCAAACATATCACGGAAGTGTCAAGACTTGCCGTGTCCAAAACCATGCGCAGAAGACCGGAAGACGGAATGCACGGTGTAGAATCCTACATCCCCCAGTCCCAGGGAGGGGTATCGGACAAGCCAGGGAAAGAAAACAAATTTATTGAAAAAAGGGAAAAGCCGATTATTATTCTCGGCCTTTACAAGACGGTTTATCTTAAATGCAAGGAACTGGGCATCACCCATATGTACATGATAACCGAAGATAAATTGTTTCATGCCTTATATAAATTCGGATTTATTTTCAGTCAGGTGGGGGAACCTGTTGAATATCACGGTAAAAGAACCCCCTATGCAACATCATGGGATACCATTGAACGACATATGCACAAGCACCACAGCGACCTGCTTGATTTTTTGCTTTTCGACCTTGATCCCCAGCACCGCCCGAAATTTTAAACCACCCCCGACCCTTGGTAAAATTGCCGGGGTGATTCTCAGGCGCCAGCCCCCCGCGCCCCCTTTTCCTCAATCATTTTTTGAATATTCCCCAGCCGGCCACGGCACTCCTCCATCCCGCACCTCATCATGGATAGCCCCTTGTGAAAATCATCCCAGGCATATTCTTCCACATCGGGATACAGAACAAGGTCGGCATTTTTCACAAAATCTCCAGTGGCCCTGCCATGGACGATACTGATGGTCTGGGAAACAATTTTCTTTATTCCAGGGGCTTTTTCCTCTTTCCTTGGGCCCCCGGTTCTGGGTTCAATACTGACTGCAATGACCATATCCGCGCCTTTGCGGAGCAGCACATCAACGGGAACCGGGTTCAAAAGCCCTCCGTCAACCATCCACCGCCCCTGGTGTCTGAAGGGATAAAATATGGCAGGTATGGCAATACTGGACCGGACCGCATCAGTGACATCCCCGGTTTCAAAAATCACCTCTTCACCATTTAAAATATCCACCCCCACAATATAGGCAGGAATCTGTAAATCCATGAAATCCGCATCATTCACCGCATGCCTCACCAGGGCAGCCGCCTTTTTTCCCTTAAGAAGCCCCTGCCGGGGAAATGTATAATCAAATATTTTTTTCCTGACATCCGCTTTGGTGGAAAACAGGTCAATGGTGGACCGCTTCATCACCTCAACCGAGGCAGAAGCCGCATAAATTCCACCCACAAGAGCCCCCATGCTGGCCCCTGAAATCATGTCAATATGAATGCCTGCATCTTCCAGCACCTTTAAGACCCCGATATGGGCCCAGCCCCTGGCCGCGCCGGCCCCCAACGCAAGTCCAAGCCTGATGCCCGCAATCTCCCTTGCCACAGCCCGGGGCCCTTTGACCGGAAAGCACTTGCAGGTATCAATCCGGTCGTTAAAGGCATGATCAGACCGGTCCACCCATATATTGGGTATTTCCGACAAGCCAAGCTGCTCCTTTAAGTTCTGCCGGTCAATTCCCTTTTCCCCGTAAAGATGGCTCACCCCCACCCGTATCCGTCCTAAAAAAGCACTGGCACCGCAAATTTTTTCCAGTTCTGCGATCCGGTGTTGTACACCCTCCATTTTTTCCCCGGTATTGTGTATGAGAAGCAAAGTCCTGTCACAAAGCCGGACAAACAGCTGCTCCATCTCATTTAAATAATGGGTAAGATTAACAAACACCACATCGTAATTTTCCTGGATTCCCTCCATCATCACCGGCAATATTTCAGGCAGTCTGTCTGAAAAGCCGGTTTTCAGCTGAAGCACCCCAAACCCGGATCCATGGGAAAACCAGTGAATTTCTCCGGGCCGATAGCTTTTTTCAGGCAAAAGCGCAAAAAGCCCCGGGTCAGGACATTCAATCCGGCTCAGCCCGTATTTTTCCATGATTCTGTCCCCGCCAAGGTGAGGCTCAATCACAAGAACGCGTTTCCGGGATTCGTCTGAAATGTGAAAGGAAACCGAATAAAGAAAATGGGACACCCCAAGATCCGGACCAGTGGCGGATACCGCATAAAAAACAGGGGCCTTTTTTTTCTGGCCTCCGCCCCGGTCTTCCAGGGTCATGCGTTTTGCATAGTAGCGGCTTAGATACAACCCGATACTTTTATTGGTTTTAATCAGGGTCTCAAAATTTTCACGGGTCAGACAGAACAGGGCAGCATCAAGGGAAACTCTTACCGTAGCATTTCTAGGCTCATCGGAAAGAAGGGAAATCTCTCCAAAAAAATCTCCCCGCTTCAATTCGGAAAGATACACCCTTCGGCCTTGTATTTTCTTAAACAAGGAGACCATTCCGGAACGGATCACATACATGGAATCACCCGGATCCCCCTGCTGGCAGATTACATCTCCTTTCCGAACCGTTTCTTTCTTAAAAAGTCCTGCAATTTCATGGATCTGATCAGCTGGAATCGATGAAAAAAGCGGAATCTTTGAAAGAAAATCGACAAGATCCTGTACATCTGTTTCCATAATCCATTCCTAAATTTATGTTCACACCAGATGAATCCCGGAGATACCGTTCATGCGCCAAAAATTATCGGGGAATAAAAATAGTATGATTATACGATATGCCGGATAAAAAGACTACCCATGTGTAACCAAATTCATGCACCCTTCTTATAAAAACAATCTAAGGCATAGTCCTTAAACGTTCTTAGCCGATATCTGACAACAGCTTGTTTAAGTGCTTTTACGATATCTTTTTTTCCATATTCTTCCGCCAACTTTATATTCTCATTACAATATGAAAGCGCCCCCTTTCCCCCAATCCAAATTTTTTTAATCGCGTTAATATTTATCTCATTCGGAAATGATGAAGATTCAACACCCAATATTTTCAAAGCCGTCATTGTCCGCTCGCATTTAGGACATTTTCCACAATTTGAATCCGGATATTCCCAGCAAACTATTAGATTATCAATCAGCGCTTTATCTTCGGTAAGTAGAGAAACCACTTTTTCCGTTCTCATGGACTCTGCTCCGGAATGAACAAACTCAGTCGCCTCGGTCGACCAGAGGCGGTCGGTAAGAGGGTGGCTTCCCCAAGGGTGTAAGTGATTATAGGAATATGTTGCCGGGATATAAACTTTTGAAAAACCCAGTAATTGCCCGATACTTGCAAGACAGCTTCCATGGTTCATGGGGCGGTCGATATTATTCATTTTCATAAATGAATAAAAATTTGTCTCTACCGGAATTACTTTTTTATCCAATAAATAAGCATTTTTTTTAACTCTTTCCATACCTTTTTCAAAAACATCAGGTGGCATTTCAAAATCAAACCCATTAATGTAAACTAAATAATCTATCTCACCTTTGTTTTTGATGGCCGTATAAAGCCCATCAACTCCCCCGGAAAAAAAAGAGGCGATTTTTTCAGATGCTGGATGCGACTCAATGGTGTCATCACAAACAACATCAAATTTTTTTAAGTCAGGATACCAGCATTTAAAAATCTCTTGAAGTTTTTTTATTCCCGTAAGCAGCCTGCATGAAATTTTAATATGCTTTTCTATTGCTACGGGCCCTCCGGTGAGCATTGCCGGAAAAAACGCGGCCGTGAGAAAAGGATCTCCTAATGGCTGAATTTTATGGTATGAAGGAATTTTGAAAAATAATTTAAAATCGTTAATCGTCGCCTGGATAACTGTGACATCATTATCATATATAACTTCATAGTTTTTTATGTAAATCATAATTTTTCCTTCCAAAAAAACTGTATTTTTAATTTGCGACCATTGGACTATTTTAGATTTTTTGGATGGTCAGCTCGGTAGCCGTAAACATTTTTATGCTATTTTTTTATAAATTATCAAACTCATGGGTCTTATTAAAGAATCAGCATACTGAAATGCCGGCTACAGCACCAACAGCGTTGAGCAAAACATCCAGAAGCCCTCCATAACGCCCCGGAACAAAAGATTGATGCACTTCATCAAGGCATTCGTACAAAATGGTAATAATAAGGTTGTAAACTACTGCAGAAAGGAGAGGGTGGTCTGAAGAATACCCCCCCTGGAAAGGGGGATGTGCAGAAGATTCTGAAGGGCAGGATTTAAATTTGTCAAAAAAAATATTATCCGATCCACCCTGCTCATGGGAATGGAGGATTCAATAAAAATCTTCCCCATGAGCAGGGCGGGTCACAGGTACGCTTTTTTAACAAACCCTGTCCGTATTCTGACCTGGGTTTAAGCTTCCAACCCTTGATACCACATACCGATATTTCCCCGAGGCGTCCCTTGGTATGGCATCGACTTGGGTCACCCTAACATTAACCTCATCTCCCATGCGTATTTTGAATCCGGCTATGATTTTTTGTTCCCCTTCGTCGGGATAGAGATTGTCATGGATCTTTACCAAGACCTCGACATCGGAAACACTGTGCTGGAGAATTTTAAACTCATCCACCCCTTCAATGTCCCTGACCACATAGATCAATGACAGGGCATGCTGCCACCGGCCGTCCGGGGTCACAATAAAATCTGTGGTACGTCCCCTGATGTTCTGTATAATACTCCAGGTACGTCCGCATTTACAGCCGGACTCCCCGGGCTGGGCCACATCCCCTGTACGATACCTGATAAAGGGCATTCCCCAGGCATCCAGATGGGTTAACACCACCTCTCCATCCTTTCCCGTGTCCACGGGTTCTCCGTTTCTCAGGTATTCGACAATATAGTTGGAATCAATAACATGGTATTTCCCTTCCTTGCATTCATGGCATACAAATCCGCCCTCCCGACTGCCGTAACAGTCTGTCACGGGAACCCCGCCGAAAAACTTTCCAATGGATTCCCTCTGGCTGTCATAAAGAACCTCTGCCGTGGAAAAAACCACCCGTACCCCCTCATCTGTAAGATCATATCCCATCTGAGCGGCCATATTACAAAAAAGAGCGATGGTGGACGGATAACCGAACACGCACCTGGGCTTAAACCTTTTAAATTTTTCAATAATGCCGGGAATCTTATCTTCGGATATTTCAAAGGCGGAAATCAGCAGGTCATTGGTGATCCTGTCCCGGAAATCCTTTATTTTATCCTGTTTGGTAATTTCCAATGGAGAGCCCCAGAGGTATAACTCCTTATCTCCGATATCACAATCCCACCATTGGTGGGTCAAGGCTCTGGCAGCAGCATCATAGGCCTGCCTCCGTCTGTCAAAATAAAACACAAGTGGCTTGCCCGATGATCCCCCGGTATTGTACCGGTGAAGCCCCCCCGGAGAATCATTCCACTTCATATTTTCAAGGTTTTGCCGGATTTCTTCTTTAGAAAGCAGGGGAAGAACGTTCATATCCTCAATGGACGTCATGACTGAAGGGTCAAAGCCTGCCCGGGCAAACCGTTTTGCATAAAAGGGAATATTCTTTTGCGAATGGATTAAAAGCGCCTGAAGTTTTTTAAACCTGAGTTCTTTTAATTCTTTTTCAGGCAGATACTGCTCTTTGGAAAGCCGGTCCAAACACTTATAGGTGTCCCTGCCCAGAATTTTTTCGTGCAGGGGAAAAATAAGGTGCTTGATAAGTTTATTATACATAAGGTTCTCCTTTTATAGGAACGCTTTTTTCCACAACTCAAACATAAAAATATTCCATATTTGAGATGCATTGTCATTGATTCCCTTTAAATGGCCGTCCCATAATTTTTGCACATAATTCATATTGAAATACCGGCCGGACTCCGCCCTGTCTGCAAACAGGGTATCACCGACATATTCCTTAAGGTCGTTTCTCAGCCACTGGGCAAGGGGAACACAGAATCCCTGCTTTTTGCGGTATAGAATATCATGGGGAAGGCGATGAGCATTGGCTTTTTTCAAAATATATTTTGATTCCCTGCCATTTAATTTCAGATGAGAGGGCAGTGTTGCTGCAAATTCCATAAGTTTATGGTCCAGAATCGGCGCCCGGACTTCCAATGAGTGGGCCATGCTCATCCGGTCCACTTTAACGAGAATGTCTTCGGTCATATAGGTTTTGATATCAATATACTGGGCCAGGGTAACCGGATCCGGATTGGTGTTCCTTTCAAAAAAAGGCTTGAACACGGAAAATGACGAGTATTTGTTTACCTTTTGCTTCATCTCGGAAGCGTACAGGGCCGTTTTGGTCTCCGGGGTAAAATAAAAGGACATGTCCCTGTAATAGGCCTGGTCCATGGATAGGGAGATGTTCGTTAGGAAGGCCTTAAGCCTCAGCGGCCTGGGCAGAGCATCTATCCTCGGATAGACCGAGGCGAGCCCCCGGATAAAAGAATTTCTAAAAATTCGAGGAATTTTTTTTCTGATCCGATCCTCAAACCGGTTCATGGTATAGCGCTGGGCATATCCGGCAAAATTCTCATCCCCTCCGTCTCCGGACAGGGCAACCGTAACATTCTGCCGCGTCATCTTTGAAACGTACCAGGTCGGTATGGCAGATGAATCGGCAAAGGGCTCATCAAAATGCCAGACTATCCGGTCAATGATATCAAGGGCATGGGGACTGACCACGGACTCCTGGTGATCGGTGCCGTATCTTTGGGCCACCTTTTTTGCAAACTCAAGCTCATTGAATTGCTCTTCTATGAATCCAATGGAAGAGGTTTTTACCGGCCGTGTGCCCGAAAGCCCGGCCATGGATGCCACCACCGCACTGGAATCCACGCCTCCGCTTAAAAATGCACCAAGGGGAACATCGCTGATCATCCTGATTTTAACGGACTCGTCAAACAGCTCCACCAGCCTTTCAACCGCCTCATTTTCCGCTATCCCGGGATCAACACCGTTCATCTCAATATCCCAGTACTCCTCTTCTTTGAGTATCCGGGAGGAACAGGTTATCATATGGCCGGGACTGACCTTTTTTATGCCTTTAAAGATACTTCTGGGCGAGGGAACATACCCAAAACTGAAATAGGCGTCCAAAGCCTTGAAATCTATCTTTCTGGGAATATCTTTTTGTTCAAGAACCGCCTTGAGTTCAGATGCAAATACCAGGCTTCTGCCGTCATAAAAATAATACAAAGGTTTTTTGCCTACCCGGTCCCTTGCCAGAAAAAGCGTCTGAATCCGGCTGTCCCACAGTGCAATGGCAAACATCCCCCGAAGCTTATGAACAAAGGCCTTTCCCCATTCCTCATAGGCATAAATGATCACCTCTGTATCACTGCGTGTTTTAAAAAAATGCCCTTTTTTCTCAAGAACAGCCTTCAGTTCCAGAAAATTATAGATCTCTCCGTTGAATGCAATGGTGACATTACCGTCACTGCCCGACATGGGCTGGTCTCCGGTACTCAAGTCAATGATACTCAAACGCCGGTGGCCCAGCCCAACATTCTTTTCAATGAACACCCCTTCGCCGTCCGGCCCCCTGTGGACCATGGTATCATTCATGCCCTGTATTTGCTCCGGGGTTACAGGCCGTTGATCCAGATTAAAAATCCCGCTGATTCCGCACATTTAGTTCACCCCTGTTAACATACATACCGGCCTTATAAACGCCCTGGTCATTTTATTTTTTCTTCCTTGAAAAATTTAAAGTCCTTCCGGCACCTACGGCAATATAATTTTTTCCATAGACAGCCTTGAAGGCGTTCTTGATTTTTTCTTCGGTGCAATGTGCAGGGGCGACCCTGCGGACACCTAAAGATTTTAACTTCTGAATGACCCTGAACATCCCCTCCGGTGTTTTGGGCATGGAGTGAAATCCCCCCATCACCAGGTAGACTGGCTTGTTTATCATTTCTCTGGCCCTGCTGATGATATGGGTGACCCCGGGATGGGAACACCCGACAATAATAATCAACCCGGACGAGGTATTGATGATAAGCGCCTGTTCACTGAGCCCCTTGCCCATGGCCCCGGTTAAAAATACCCCTTTTATGATCTGCATGGGCTTTTTAACGATGACATTGCTGCCTGGCCCGTACTGTGCAAACATCTGCTGGAATTCAGGCGTCAGCTCAGGCAGAAACACCTTTACCGAAGGCTGTATTTTCAAAACATCACGCAACCCGCCGGAATGATCCTGATGAAGATGTGAAAGAACAATACAATCAATGGTTTTCAGATCAACTCCAAGTTTATCTGCATTTGACAGCAGGATGTTACCTTCCTGTCCCGTATCAAATAAAATCTCTTTTCGGCCGGCCTTGATCAGACAGGAAAACCCCCAGTCCTCTGCAATCCCTTCCTTGTACAGAGAGTTATCATAGATCACGGTGATGCTGAGTCCGCAAAACCCAGGTAAAGCCATTCCCCATAACACCAGGAAAATCACCATGGCAATAAATTTATTAATCCGGATAAGCAGCTTCCTTTATTAATTGGAATTCTGGTTCTCAGTGCCGCCGGCTTAATTGACTCTTAAGTGCGGTTAATTTTTCCCGGACCATTGCCCGGTAAAACCATATCGTTCCCCTGATATCCCTTAGACTGAAAATATCATCCCGGTAAAAGGCAAGCCCCTGAATGGTCTTTAATATCCTTTTCAGACGCGTTTCATCTGCAGGATAGTCAAGGAGTGTAATCTTTTTCTCCAAGGTATGAATCAAATATTTCAATAGGGCCAGTTTTCCGGAAGATGTTCTTTTTTTCACCCTGTCCGTTATATTGATATCGTATCCGTATGATTGAAGAAGATAGCCGGGTTCATCATATCCAAGGGAATAGGCTTTTGCCGTAGTTCCCCCCAGCCTGGCATTTATTTCCAGAAACCAGTTTACCGTATTCTCCTGATCATACAAGAAATCAAAATGAAAGGCCCCGTATATTCCCATTATTGCAGTAAACCGAGCACATCTATCTAAAAAATTTTTGGAAAGAATTATCGGCCTGATACTCAATGCCAACCCTTCAAATTTGGATTCAACAAGAAATCCTTGCAACCCGATGGGCTGCCCATCAAATTTTCTTGATCCATGCACAAGGAGATTGGGCAAATTTAAAAACGGCTGTGCTATAATACCTGGAGATGAGAGTATACGGCTGACCATGAATTTTTCAAGGGCCTCTCTATCATGGACAACTTCTACCTTAAATGGAGGTCTGACGCTTCCAGGTCCAGAGGGACGGATACATAATGGATAATCTTCAGGCACAATTGCATCCAGGGTCTTTTTATCATGTGTCAAATAATAGGTGTTAAGTATGGAAAGCCCGGCTTTTCTGGCGGCGTCTGCCTGCTGCTTTTTTGACAACACCTTTTCAATGGTTTCCTTTTTATTCAGCATCAATTTCGTTCCCGGACCAAGCGTTGACTCATTTGAAACAAGCCATGCGGCAGCCCTTTCATTGATCGTGAAAAGACCGACATCTTTGTACCTGTCTAAAATCGACACAAGCGTTTTAATTCCCTGATCTTTGAACATCAAATTTTCCGGAAACCGATGAAGAAAAAAAAGGGATGAAGAAAAAGGGACAGATTCCGATTCTGAACTTACCCATAAAAAAACTGCTTGTATTCCCTTATCCCTACAGCTTCTCAAAACACTGAGCACCTGCGGCGAAAACCTGGATAAAATTACAATGGTCATAGATATCTTATGAAACTCCTGATTAGGGTTTAGGCTTACCCCTCAAATCCGACAATGCGTCCTGTGCTATTTTCCGGACCGCCGGGAAAGGATCCTTTACGGCCAAATCCATCAAGGCGTTTTCCGCCTGCTCACCCCCCAGTTTTCCAAGGGCCCGGGCAATGTGAAAACGAAAATCAAACCGGACATCCTCGAGCTTGTCAACCAGAAAAGGCACAACCTTTGGGTCCCCGATGGCGGCCAGGACATCCGGAATATAACGGGTGCCCGGTGCACCCTGAGGGGCCTGTTCCCACTTCTCCAGCAATATGGGGATTGACTCCGGTGCCCGTATCCGTGCCAGGGCTTTACAGATAAAAAGGGTCAGATCAATATTTGCACCGGGCAGTTCTTCCAGCAAGGCTCCCAATGCCTCCGGGTAATACCCCAGCTTTTCCGCCGCACGCCAGGTGGTGGATTTTGAGTCTTTTCCAGAGCCAAGAAGCCTTTCCAGCCGGGATATATGAGCGACCGTCTCTTTGTCTTGTACCGGCCGGTCATAGTACTGGGGAAAAAAACCGTCGGCCAAAGGCCCTTTTTTAACCGGCAGTTTCATCTTCCGTTTTTTGACCAGCCTCGACCCTGCAGGATGTGGATAGGCCACCTGAAATAATGTTTCACCCGTTTTTTTGTCAAGGCCTGAAAAGGGGGAGGGCCTCTGTTTTTCAATATCCACGAGTTTCATGCTAAACCCGTCCATCTGGATATCTCCCATACCGAAAACCTTGTCATAGCTGCTGCGGATTTCCGGTTCGGCATCCTTGATAACTATAGTAAAATAGTAGGGGAAAGATTCAATGAGATGACGAGCTGAAAACCCTTGGCTTTTAACTTTATAATCAATGGTAAGATCAAGGGCGTATCCCGGTTCAAGCGCATCAGCACTGACCCTGAAAACATTTCGGCCGGGCATCAAGTTCGGCAGAGTCCGCTTGTTCAGGCAGCGGTAAACCATGAGGGAAAGATCCTTCAGCCCTGTATCCAAAGGGGTGTGAGAGGATGTCATTTCAACTTTAAGAAAAAAGGTATATGCCGTATAAATATTGGGCCGTCTCAGGTCTCTTTTTTTTCTGCCCAGGTCAATTTTTACATGATGGTCACCCGGCTCTTCGGCATTAAATACAAGATCCCATTTTTTTTCATCCCTTGACAGGTAAAGCCTGAACCTGCTATCTACGCTACCCGTCCGAAAACCCATCTCTAAGGATCCATTCACCCCCGCATAGGGTGAATGGATCCGATACACCACCTCAACAGGCGCATCCGCCCGCTCTGGGTGGAGCAGGCAACCACCATCGTCCAGAGGGCTGCTTTTGAATTTGCCCGACAGTCGGTATACATCCTTTTGAAACCGGCCCGGGGAGAGATCCGGGGAAAATTGCTGAATTTCCATACCGGCACTTGAATAGACCCCTTTTGTCCTACCGATGTCATGCTTATAATACTTGCTGAATTCTATCCTGCCCGGGTGTCGGCCGTATGGGATAACCTGGCCTGTATTCTTCCATTTGCGCTCTAAGCGTTCATTTAAATGAAGACTGGTCCTAAGGCTGTGAACCTTCTGGGGCAGGGTCAGGTGACGAAAAACTGTTCCCTGCATCAGGGGCAGAGTCCTGTTTCCCACAATCTTTTGTTCCAGATTCCACCAGAAAAACCCTTTTTTGAGGTCAAAACTATGATACCGCTCCTTCCCGTCATGATCCTGGTACCGCAAAGAGGCTGTGGTGTGACCGTGGGAGGCCTCGTCAAATGCCATGTATCCTGCCGCCCGCCACAGGGGAACCATGGCAAAGCTCAGCCCGTCACACTGGTGATGCCCGTATACGGTGAGAATTTTATGACCGTCAAATACAATCCTGTCTTCTCCTGGACCACTTCCTTCAAAGGCATACCCATATCCGGTGGCGCTCATGAGAATTCGCATCCATTTCCACAGGGCCAGGGCCTTTTGTTCGTCATCTTTGTCCGTCACCCCTTCAATGCGGAAAATGCTCTGAATGGCAGTTTCAAAGGTGTGGCAATCCGGCCACCGGCTGGATTCAATGCGCAGATTGGACAGGGCCTCATCCGGATAGGACCTTGTATCATAAATATGCTCGGGGGGATAAGCCGCCCAATTTGGAAGATAGGCTGGTTTACTCTTCTTTTTTTCCCCGGCGCCGCAGGACGGTAAAAAGAAAGCTAAACTCAGCATAAAAGCAAATGCAAATAAGAAATAATGCTTTTTAGGAATATTCATTTTCCTGACTCATAACTTTATGTAAACTTCGCAATTTCCTTTTGTTGTAAATGTTAAAGTTCCGTTTTCAGAAGCCTTGATACTTTGCTCTCCTGTTCTACCGGCCATCTGTTTTATCTTTATTTTATATTCTTTTCCCGAATCAAGGCCTAGGATCAAATTCTGAATCTTTCCACCCGAGTCAACTTTGTAATTTGTGTTCCCGATAAAGGAGGAACGGTTTTGAAACATAAGAACCCAGTCCCTGACTGCCAAACCTTTAAAAACATCATTGGACGACATAACTTCCTTTACATCAGGCACAATACCAGATGGATCTCGATCACAGGGATAAAGGAAATGAAGGAAAAAATCATATTTTCGACGATTTTCAGGGATCACTTCAATACGCCAATTCCCTGGATCCAGAGGTGCCCCTTCCTGAAATTGTTGTACTAATTTTTTAACATTTGGCGGCGGATGATTTTTTCCTCCAACCCAGAACCTGTATGACGGGCTTAAAACGGAAAAAGAAAATGTGTCTCCGGGCCCGGGTGTTCCCTGCCATTGTTTTTTCGGGATAAAAATCCGACCACTGTCAGAGATAAACACACGGCTTTTCTTGCCTGACAGAGAACCTTTGCCGTCATTTCCCGTAACCGACCCCTGGATCGTAAATGTTTCAGAATCCGTAAAGGAGATCTTCCAATCTTCCGATATTGCCTGCTCCGTTGCAATACTCGGGCTGACTTTCTTAAAAATCCCTGTTGTTATGCCTTTTAATGATGTATTTCCGGAATTTGCTATTCCGGGCTTCACGGCCGTGATCTGGGCCCCGCCACCGATCTTCCTGATCTTGAATTTTTCCGGAAAAAGTGTCCTGCAAAAAAGACGACCTTCGCCGTTTTCTATAACTACGGTACCGGCTGAATAAGTTTCTAAATGGTATGGAACCTCTGAATGCAAAAGGTTTCCATCCATCCTGGGTTCGCCAACACTGTGCATGAGCCAGCGTTTTTCATAAGAAGGATCAAGGGATCTTACCCGGTCGAACATCACCAGATATTTTTTGTCTAAAAAAACCATTTGACGGGTAAACAGATCCAGTTTAGGAGTGTTGCCCTTAAAAACCGCCCCGGGATTATTATATGCCATGGTGGCATCCCCCATGGCATAGGCATATCTGTCAGCCGCCTCATAGGCTTTCATATCCCCGGTTTCGAAATAATGATCATGGGTTTTGCGATACAGGTATTTTTTCCATGTAAAACAGGTTTCAGCGCTTCCAAAATCAGGATGTATGTAACAGGACCTCTGCCCGCCAAATTCTTTTATATATCCTTTTATATTGGGGACACCGTCTTGTCCGGCATGCCTCGGAGGGACCCACGTGATTTCCTGGGGCTGGATTACCAGTATAGAATTAGAGCCGATTGTAGGACGGTAGTAGTTGAGCATATGGTCTCCCCAATACCCTCCGCTGTATATTCCGCTCTGAATAGCTAATCTGCCTTTGCGGTATATGGTAAAGGCATTCTGGCTCATGGACTGATGAGACCAAAAGTAGTCCCCGCATTTAAACTCGACGATGGTATCCCCGGATGCTTTGCCGCTTCTCATCTGGACATAGCCCAGCCCCTCTTTTCCAAATAATCTTGTGAGGGGAAGGGGGAGTTGTTCCGCCTTGCCGTGCCTGAGAGAAGGAAAATAATATAGATATTGGCTGATGCCCAGGCGCCAGCCCCCTTTATCCTTATCCCTCCATCTTAAGTGCTCAGCGGCTTTTTTATCCTTATATGCCCGGGCCAAGAGAAAAAGGGTGGAGGTTCCTCCTTTTTGATTCGGGGTATATCCGAATCCTGCAGATTCCATAGGACTGAGATCCGGATACATAGTGTACATAAGATACGCCATATGCCCCCGGATCCAGTCCCCCCCGTTTGATTCTATTTTCTCATACAAATCTTCGCTTGTGGCGCTGGACCAAATTCCGATCAGTTTAAACAGATTTGCCGCCCCTTGCCTGTAATAGTCCCATCCCCCCTGCCAAGCCCCGTCGTTTGCCCGCCAACCAGGAAAAAAAGTCTTTTCCATATATCCCCTGGACATTGCCAAGTATTGAATTGCCTCTTTTCGCCGGCCGTGAAGTGCAAGTCCTGCAGCGGCAATATCCAGAACAGGCCGATATCCGAAATGGCTCCACATATCATGGTATTTTTGACCATAGGAGACTGCCTGCTCCGCCCATTTCACAATCTTGTTTTCCACTATGCGTTTGTCCTGCTCTGAAAATTCCGGACTGTTGAAGGTCCAGTCATACAGAACGGCCAGCCGATACAATGCCCCCGGCCAATAGTCGTTTTTGGCTTTCATTCTTTCAACAATCGGCCCGACAAACTTTTCGTCCCCGGTCAAAAGGTAACGGAAAGCCCATTCAAAGCGCGGCTTTGGATCCCAGGGCCTATTTTTTAAAAAACCACTTAACGGTGCCTCTACCGACCATGCCCTCAGGCTCTTCAGGTCAGGTCCATGGGCCCATGGTTCTGCACGAAGCAAAAGGCGGGGACGGGAAGGTATTATTTCTGGCAACATGGTTTTGTCCAGTGCCTCCTGGGAATATTTCCGGTTAAAGATCTGCCCTGCTTCACACTTTAAAATTCCTAATAAAGGAATTATGCAAACCATGACCATAAAAATAAACCGGACAATATTTTCTTTTATTTCAGGTATTTTATCTCTCCTTGAGAAAGCCGTTCCGGTTAGCTTTGAAAAAGCTCCTCCAACTCGTTTTTCAGCCCTTTCTGCCGGGTAAGCTGCAAGCCATCCGGATCACACATGGGATTTGCTTCCAAAATAAAAATCCCTTTGTTTGTGACGATAAAATCCCAGCCAATAAATCGAATTGCGTGAAACAACTTTGCTCCTTTTTCTGCTATTTTTAAAATGTGGTTCCATTCATGGATTTTTAAATCATTAAATTTTATATTAGTGTCAGGATGCATTTCAAAAGGCCGAATGAGTCCTTTATTTCCAAACCCATACCCCGTTTCTATTTGACCGGTATTACTATTAACCCCGACAATCAGGTTTCCGCTGGCGCCATGTATGAAATTACTGATAACCTGCCCTTTGACTGGGACCGTAATAAACGAATACGGAAAATCGACCTCTCCATCTTCTCTCTGGTACGAAATAACCCTTATCGCTCCACAGGCAGGTGGCGGCATAATTTTTAGCATTTGATCGCTTGGAATCTGTGTGAATTGAACAAGGTAAGGAATCGTTTTTTCAAATTCCCGATACAATTCAGAACATGATAATACTGCACCGTTTTTCAGATTAGTAAAACCTTTACGTCCGTATTTCACAGAATGGATTCCGTCACCATAAGAACCTTTTACCGGTTTGAATATATAGTTCCCAAATCCAAGTTCTTCCATGTGCAAAGAAAATTTTTCAAGGGTATCAACGTTCTCTATCCCTTCATATTTTTTTTCCCCGGGATTTATAACAAATGCCACTTCAGGTGAGGGCAACCCGTTGTGCCGGCAGAACAGAAAAAAATCAATTTTATCGTCCAAGACAGCAAATTCCGATGCTTTATTTACCCTATGAAGCATTTTGGACATTTGGCTTTTTCCTATAAATTCATGCCAGTCCTTTTTATCTTTTTCATATAATCCATACAGCAGGTAAAGCTCAGACCCGTATCCAGTTAATATTTTATAGAATATTAACCTTACTATTTCACGGAATACACTTCTTTTGGTTTTCTTTGCAATTAATTTGCTCAAATTCAAAACTTGCTCAACTTTTTCAATGATATTATTCATACGATTACCTATTATTAGACTTACCTTTACCAGGGAGAATCAGAGAGCAAATCTCTGCGGCAATATCCGAACCGAACACCGCCACTTGGGTCCGGCGGGACATTCATTTCAATGACAACAGGGCCCTTGTCTCCTACAGCCATGTCTATGCCTGCGAAATTTATGTTTGGAAAAGTGGTCAGTGCTTTACAGGCCAGGGTTTTTATCTCTTTCCAGAAAGGGATTCTTTCGTTTTTAATTCTTACCCCGGTAGCAGGGTGGCTGTCGTACTGCATTCTTTTATCAAAACGATTTTCGCCCGAATCCAGGATACCTGTCTCAAGATCTACATTGCAGAGCAACCCACCGCTGTCGATATTATCAACAAGACTTCCTTGTCTCCCTATTCTTAAAAATGCACCGATCACACGGGTTGACTCTTTTCCCGGCCTGCTCACCACCCAGAGCCGTATGGTATTGACGCTTGAAGGATTTATTTTATTCAAGACCCGGTGCTGAACAAAATATTCTTCCAAAAGATAAGAAATATCTTTTGAATACCTGAGTTCGTTTCTGCAAAAATAATTCACTGTTACGGGTGAATGATTCAAGGGGTGTAATATTATTTTATTATCTTCTTTTAGAACATCAACCACCTGAAAGCCTTTCCCCCCCCATCCCTCCAGCAACTTAAAGCAGACCCTGGTACCAATTCGTCCTTTCAGATAGGTCTCTAAATCATTAACAGATCTCAAGTGCTCTCCTTCAGGAGTTCTGCCGTTATTTTCATCCAGAAGCCCTAAATACTTGGGGGCGGGTATATTGTACAATGTAAACATTGCTTTCTCAGCCATCTTGTTTTGGGATAATTTCCGGTAATCCCAGCTGTTCAGCTTCCAAGCGATTTTAAAATATTGTTTTGAATTCAAATACAGCTTTTTAGTCTCCCAGGGGATGGCATTGGATTGAAATCCAGCATCTTTATAGTAATTAGGGGGTAATTTATTAAATATAAAAAGATAAATCATCTCAAAAAGCTGTCTTTTTTTCGGCAGCAAAGCACCGGTTTCTCCGAATTCAAAAAAGCTTAAAAGGCCTCTGAATTTTGATTCTGTTTTTAATTTATACAAAGATCTCATATCATTTCAAAGTCCTTGTGTCGTTTGAAGTGGTTACAGTTTTTCATACAAACGGAAATACCCGGTAGTCATATTGCTCAAGGAAAATTTATCCACTATTTTTTTCCTGGCATTCAGACCCATTTTTTGTTTGAGTTCATGGTTATCAAATAATTTGATTATAGCCTCTGCCATCAGGCGGGGCTCATCTTTTGGTACGAGAAACCCGTTGACGCCGTCCTCAACCAGTAAAAAATTTCCTCCCACATCAGTCGCAGCAACAGGCAAACCACAGGCCATGGCTTCTAAGATGGAATAACTCATCCCTTCGGTATTGGAATTCATGACAAATAAATCAAGAGACGGAAGAATTCTGTTGATATCCTGTCTCTGACCCAAAAACAATACGTGTTTGGCAATACCAAGTATATTGGCATACTCTTTCAAAGAATTTAACAGAGGTCCTTCACCCACAAGAAATAAATAACATTTTTTATCTTCATTGAATAATTCAGGTCTTAAACCGGTTAAACATTCAAATGCGTCTAATAAACCTTTGTGGTTTTTAACCTCTCTTAATCCTGCAACACAGCCAATAAGGAACGCGTTCGCGCCAATCTTGAATTCCTCTTTTAAATAATTAAAATTATTTTCTTTAACCGGTCTGAATCGTTCAGAATCAATTCCGTTGTTTATCAAAACAATATCGGAAATTCCGATCTCTTTGGAAAGCAGATCAAGGGCAGACCGGGATACCGCCGTTATGGAATCTGTGAATTTAGAAATAATTTTATACTGGTATTTTTTATACTTTGGTATTTGGCTTTTTTCTGTATCAATGCCGTGAAATGTTTCTACACATTTGGTTCCGGCCAGTTTTGATGCAAAAAGCACATCTGTCCAGACATTGAGATTGTTTGCATGGGCTATGGTCACCTTTTCCCGTTTAAACAGTTTATAGAGTTTATAAAAAATTAAACGGTCTGCCTTTTCAATTTCCAAGGTGAAAACTTGAGTGTTATCCGGCACAATATCTGTTCTGATGTTCTTGCTGATACTACAGATGGAATGCTTATCATTGGAATTTGAAAAAGTTTCAATCAGCCTTGAAACCCCGACTTCTGCTCCCCCCTTTCCAAAATTTGAGAAAATATGCATTATATGATTCATGGTGTTTCCATCTTATTTGAATAGTGCTTCATTCAATTCCTGATAAAGCGTTTTAATAATTGTTAAAAAATTGGCCCCCGTCATTTTCAAATCTTTTAAATCCAGAAAATCAATGACTATTGTTTGCTTCCCCTTGAAAATCTTTAAATATGATTTTAAAAATTTTCTAAAAGAATATTGCTTTCTGGTAATGATGGAGATCGACGCACTGATATCTCCAGGATAACGCAAAATTTCAAAATACAGGGACGGAGTAATATCTCCTACTGCATAGGGGGAATCATTGAGGTCTGCGTAATAATAGTAAGCCATTTCATACCCCGCTTTAGAGGGATAAAAACTGAAGCCCGGTAGTCTGGGGTTGATTTCGGTCAAATAATACTTGTTGTCTTTTTTTGAATATACCCAGTCAATATGCGCAAACCCTTTCCAATTTAAGCTATCAAGCAATTTTTTAGACAAATCTGCCAGTTTTTTATTTGGAAGGATCTCTCCTGCATATAAACGGCTTCCAAAGGTGCCGTCTTTTTTAATCACCGTTCTGTTTTTTCTTATGGGTAAAAAACCCTGGGGGTTGCCGCGCTGATCATAATAGGATTCAACGCACCAGATATCTTCCATATCATACTCCAGCCATTCCTGGGCAATGATATCAGGGCGTATTACTCCCCCCTGCTGTTCATCTACAATATTCAGCATTTTTAAATATGCTGCCTTGATATCACTTTTTTCATCTGTGATTTTTACATAATTTCCCCCGGCAAGGGTCGTTGCCTTAAAAATAAAGGGGACCGGCATATCACTGCAGATTTTTTCTATATTGTCGTAGTGGTCAATTCGTCTTGTCACGGCACATGGAATATTAATTTTGACGGCCTCTTGATAACATAACCATTTGTCAAAGCCTGAATTTAAACATTCAAACCCCGGAATATTAAAAGAAAACCCGCTGGCCCGAAGTTTATCCGAATGTTTGGAAAATAATAATGTTGTATGATCGTCAGCAGGGAATAAAATCCCTTTTGGCACCTTGTTAATTAAAAATTCTAAAAATTCATCCTCGTTACGGGGATTTGGAGAAATCAGTTTTTTGGAAACAAACTTTGACTTAAAGGCGCTGCAATTTACCGGACTGAGACCAACAATCGGGATATTTCTCTGTCCTAAAGATGATATAACGCCTTCAATCGCTCTAATATTACAATTTGGCAGGATAGCATATTTGGAAAACATGTGGTCTTTTAACTCCTGATTCTCTACGAATTTTTTTTTTATTGAACATTTTATTGAAACCCGAGGCTAAATCGGGGCAACCCGGCTTAATATCTGCTGTCCAAGCCGCTCCAAGGAATTGAGTTTCGGCATATTGAAAAAATGAGGCGTTGACGGATCTGGAACAATATGACTTGTATCAACATCATTAAACCCCTGAACTTTAAATTTATCCCTATGCTCATGTAAAAATCTACAGAGCTCTTCAAACCTTTTGATAACATACTTTCGTATCTTAACCTTGGAATACTGGACATCCAGAGGCTCTAAGAAACTGAAGGAATGAAGAATAACGGTAATATTATGTACCAGGTCTGTTTCCCGGGCCCAGGTCAGGGTGTGGATAATTTCCCGGGAGCTGACGCCGTTAATATCAAGGGGCTTTGCCTGTCGATAGGGAATCGTTGCCTTAAAATTTGTAATGGGAAATTCAAATACCCCATTTATGACATGGGCATCATTTATTACAAGATCCTTAAAATTCTGGGTAGATCTTAAGAATGCATAATTATAGGAGCTGTCGAACAAAAATCCATTTTTTTTCAGGGCTGTCAAGGTATCCATATTAAATCCATAATTCCCTGCTCTGAAAGCAAGCGGTCTTTTTACTCCGTATTTTTCAAGCAGTTTTTTACCCAGACCAAGAAGCCTGGTCTGTTCATCCATTGTATAATGGAACAGATTGTCCTTGAATTCGGGCTTATCAAATTTATTTCCTTTAAAATTTAAAAAATTGGGGTGAAGATGAAGCTGAACTTCATGGTTCCTGTTCAAAATATACTCACAAATCTCCCGGGTTTCATTTTCACCAAAAAAATATTTATTCAATACCTCGACAAAAAAAACCATTTTCAAGCCGTATTGATCGGCGATGTCCATAATCAGGGGAATCCCGAACTGCTTATCCCCGACGTTTCCATAAATCCGTTTTCCATTTCCCACAGGCTTAAATTTAGGATTTTGAAACGCACCACCTATACTGTGCTCAGTATCGATCGTTATGAAAACATTTGTTATATTATTATTCACGGGTCAACAATGGAATTAAATTTTTTTAATAGCCGATTCTCGTTGTACATCATATTTTGGGAAACCAGGGGGGTCAATTAAAAATCTCAGGCTGCTTTTTAAAACTTTTTTTTAATAAATTATCTGTAAAGTCTTTTAATTTTTTTTCAAACTGCTCTGGAATGTTATGGGGTTCATGAAATTTAGCCAAACTATTATTATACGCACTATTTTCATCAATATCATTACACACTTTTTCCAAGTTATTTCTTTTTGGCCACTCATTAAACTCCATATCAGGAGCCTTTCTAAGACAATATAATAGTGCTAATTTGGTTTCCTCAATAGTTCCAACACATTCCCAAGGTTTTATTCTCGCGGTCGCAATCTCGATCATATATTTTCGAATTATTGGAATCGTAAATAAATCCTTTCCAAAGATCTTAACCAAATACTCCATTTTCAAAAACGGATAAAGTGCCATATAAGTAAAGGCACATTTATGACAATTATTGCACCATTTATCAACACCGACATTGCAACTGCAAAACGCAGTAAAATATTTAGGGAAATGACTTATAATTTCTGCCAGTCGAAAATCAGTGAATGGTCTTGCTATGCTAAACATCTTTAGATTTTTTAATATTGATTTTTTTACAAAACTATAAAAAAAATTTTCGTAAATTGACGTTTTTCCACTTTGGTGGTTTACAGGTATACCTTTAAAAATAAGGTTTGGATCATCGGCTGAGTGCTCCACTCCTGTCACCATGTATCTAAATCCTTTCAAATAACAGACAATCAAACTAGTTGACGCAATAGTATACAAATAAGGGGTTAGCCCCCATTGATATACCTTGTCTTTTTTGATTTCATTGCTTGGAATGATCATTATGGAATAATTTTCCAAGCAACCAGATTGTTCGATCACCTTTCGTCGAGGAGTATTTGGAAAAGCGCTCATCCATCCATAAGATAAACCAATGGCTTTAAGTAATTCAGCTGCAACACAAGAATCTTTTCCTCCGCCATTCAACAATAAAGCCTTTTCTGGGGCATTCTTAAATGAAACCGGATTTAAGGGGGTTGTTCCAGAAGATACTACGTGCACCGGCCTGGAGGGATCCAGTCCATGCATATATCTAAATTCAGTTAAAGAATGTAAAAATTGCCGTTCCAAAAGCTCAATATCCTGTTTATCCAAATATGCGCATTCACAACGGACTGAATCAAAATCACTGATAAGAAAATGACTGGTCGCAAAAGATAGTCCAATATTAACAAAAAAAGAATGATGTTCTTCTCTGTTCAAAATAGACAGCTCATCTACCGGTAAATTTATTTGAACACGATTCTCATAGCGTTTTTCGCCAACGCGGTAAATAATGACTATATCAGGGAAACAAAGGTCATAATTTTCAAAGACCAACTCTCTATTTCTAGGTAGGGGATCTCTAAAAAAATTTTGTATTTTTTTAATTGGGCGTTTCAACTTGGTTTGCATTGTGCTATCGATCATTATGAGTAACCCTCCTTAACTCGACTTTAGGGTTAATATTTCACTTTAGGGCACCTCGAATAACCAGGTGCTTAGTTAATTTCTTGAGGAATTAGGAAATCCAAAAATAGAATTAATTTTCAACGCCACTATTTCATCAAAAAGTATGCCCGAAAAGACTCTTTCAGAATGATAGATGTCACTCAAATGGAGAGACTCTATCCATTATTCATCTATACTCCATTACCGGCCAAGGTTTTATATCGATTCATGTTATAGGCCAAATTTCTATGGCCAATTTTTGTCTGCGCTCTGACAAGACCTATTATTCTGAGGTTCAAATTACCGGCCGTCATGGCCTGGATCCCAAAAATATGCTCCACACGTGAACAAATTTTGGATCAGGTTCTGTTTCCTTGCTTCTCCCACCCGGTCAACTTCTTCTGGCGGTTGCCTTTGCGTTGGAGATATCCCCTATATCCTTTTTGGCGAAGCCGTTTTATCGAACCCTTCGATGTATAAGCAGAGTACGCATATACATCACGGCTGTTCCGCTGCTTGGGAGCCGAAATAATACTGGCATCAACAATCTGTCCTTTTTTGCAGTATAGCCGCTGCTTTTGAGAAATTTGTTTAATTCTACAAATAATTTTCGATCAGGGTGGCTTTGGTAAGCTGATCTCTAAAGAGCCATATTGTCTTGGAGTCTGGGACACGGTCTCCCAAACTCAGTTTAAGGAAACGCATGAACGACAAACGGTCAAGAATTTTAAACATCAAAACAACATCAGAGTACTTTGGGCCAGGGCTGTTCTTCTTCTTTTTGGTTCGAATTTGTTCTGGATTATATCAAAATGACTACATGACAACAATATTCATGTGATTATTAGAGGAACATTTTAATATTGCGTTCAGCATAGCGCGTCTTTATCATCTATAATATCCAATTATCGCCTAAATTAAAGATGTCCCCGGGGTTGGGTAAGTTTCACATAAAGTCAACTAATTGAATTAAATAAAACGGCTTTGAATTTTAGTTGTACTTTTTGGCTAGCTTCAAATATATATTTTTTTTCGTCACTGGAAAAAAAATTGATCATGAACAATATTAGTGGAAAACAACAAAGCGTTAACAATTTTAGTGAAATTGATACAAACAGGTTGAAATTATATAATAATGTCATTGTATATATCAATCCAGCAACCGAAATAATCGTCATTATTCTTCTGTATTCAAAAGGTATATAAAATAATTTTTGAGATATGTACAAACTTAAGATGCACATAACTAAAAAGCTTATGGTTGTAGTGGTCGCTGCACCCATAATTCCAAATTTTCCGATTAATAAATAATTTAACAATAAATTAATTAGTGCCGTTGTTATCTGAACTATGGCCAAATATTTTGTTTGCAATTTATAAAACATGCCAAAATTAAAAAAGCTGGTCATTCCAAAAAGAGCATACCCAACAACAATTAAAGGCACAACCGTTCTGGCATTCTGATAGTCTGATGAAGCCATAATTTTTATAATTTCATCTATAAATATGCATATTCCAAGACTTGATAAAACAAGCACAAGAAAATAATATGTAAATATCTTAGAGTATATAGTTTTACCATCATCTTGCTTGATAACTTCATAGCGCTGTGTATTCCAGATTCTAAAAACAGGTTGTGATACTATAACAGACAAAATCATGCCGAACTTATACCCCAGTGAATAAAGCCCAAGTTCATTTAAATCACAAAATTTTTGAATGAAAAATCTATCTGAAAAATGAATTATAAAAAGACTAATGCTCGCGGGAATTAATGGCAAGGAGAATTTCAGCATTTTATAAAATTTGTGAAGGGAAAATTTTATTTTAAGGTCTTTCAAAGTTAATGGGACAACCACCAGCAAATTAATTGTCTTTGCAATGATCATGCTTAAAATTATACCCCAGAAACCAAGTTTGAAGTATACTATAAACAATATATTAAAAAAGAGACTTAAAAATAGAATTGCTATTGATAACATCGAGTATAAAAACGATTTTTTTTGAATAATCAAATAATTTTCAGCAATCAGATAAACATTTTGAATGGCAAAGCAAATAAATATAATTTGAAAAGCAACAGCATAAGACTCGTTTCCGGATGCCCAGACCGCTATCTGTTTATTGAATAGCAACAAAAAGAATAAGGCTGTGCCACTGAGAATGCAGGACGAAATAAAAGCGGTTGAAATAACTTCCATTTTATCATCATGGTTTTCATATAAATGAAAATACCGAATCATGGCACCGCCAAGTCTTAATCCGACAATCATTCCCAAAACTTCAAGAGTTAAGTCGAACAATTCAATCACACCATAATCCTTTGGTGTCAGATAGGCCGTGTAAACAGGAATCATGATAAAACCAATGGCCTTTCTAAGGATATTTGAAATCCCATAGATTGACGAATGTTTACCTAGTGTTTTGAGTTCTTTTATCATTTATAAACGTATAAATCTGACAACGGATTAACGGTATTGGCTTTTTTTAATAAACGGAAACCCAACTTTGGCCATTCCGTTGACCCCAAGAATGGGCACAAATACGTTCCTTTTTAATCCAGCCTTTATAAAGTTCGCTGCCGCACGGGCGCTTGCTCCTTCGCCAGGACCTCAAGGTCAGTAAACCACCAAATATTGATTTTTTTTTAGGGGTAATTTATTGAGATTAATCTTTTTTACTTTACCTTCGGTTAAATGAATTGCTCCGGGAATTAAATCTTTATCATGATAAGAAATAAGAATAAATAAGGCCTTGTTTGCTCTGTAAAGATTTAAAGCGAGTTGAGCTGTAATTCTTGGTATCTCGGGGTGATATTTTGGAGGAGCTTTAAGGTATCCTTGTTTCATGAGTTTGATGTTATAGGGATGAATTTTGGGGGCACTATAAATAAAAATTGGGTAAAATAATAAAATTATCAATATAATACAAACTTTTATTTTCATTTTTTCTCCTGTGAATGTCAAAAAATTGAATTATTATTCACGGGCCAATAATGGAATTAAAACAGATCTGATATAAGGCCAGGTATATTTCTGAAGCTCAACATAGCCTTTCATTGCCAAAGCCATGCCTTTTTCAGGATGCCCCAGTATCTGCAGGGTATTTTCCGCAAGAGTTTTATCATCTCCAATATCCGATAAGAGACCATTTTCTCCGTGAACCACCATGAAGGGAATCCCTCCTGCTCTGGTGGATATAACAGGCAACCCGGCAGCAAATGCTTCAAGAATTGACCCTGGAAGATTATCGACGGTGGAGGCATTTATAAAAATATCGTACTGATTATAGAGGGAGCAGATCTTTTTATGGGTAACTTCTCCATAAAAATTCACATGATTTTCAATCCCCATATCCATCACCTGTTTTTCAAGTAATTCCCTTAGGCTACCTCCGCCAACAACCCCTAAGTGCGCATTCGGATGCTTCTTTAAAATTTTGTAAAAAGCCCTTATTACAGTCGGAATATCATAAATTTCCTCCAGAGACCGTGTCACGATCAGCCTCGGTCTATACTTTTCCCTCCTTACAAATTTGAATTGTTTCAGGTCAGCAATATTAGGAACAACAATGGTTTCAATATTCAGTTCCTCCTTGAATGCGGATTTTAAAAACCCTGAAGGAACCGTGATCGCGTATAATCTTTTTAAAACTGGTTTTATCAGGAAACCGTATTTATTAAAAAAAAGCCTTGCACCGCCTCCCCTTGAACTCAAAATAATTTTTTTTCTTTTTACCAGCATCAAGAGCAAGGCGGGATATGTTACCCAGAAAAAAAAATTAAAAAATCCGGTTAAAAAATATACAGAGCTTACTTGGGATAAAACAGTATTCAGATTGATTAAAAAAACAATCTGGCGAACAATGGTTCTTACAAACGGGAGCTTAGAAAAAAAATGCATACCATTGGGAAGCTCCGGATTTGTGGCAACTCGGAGGACATTAAACCCCTCTTTTTCCAAAAGTTCGGCCAGTTTTTCTGCCTGCACTGCCATCCCCCCAAAGGGCGGAGGAGCCGGAGAAACAATACAGATACTTTTATTCAAATTCATTTTCATAACATCTTTTTAAAAACAAAGGAAACATAAGAACCCAATAAAACTCTTCAACATATGTATGGCTTAAAAAACAAGTCGTCACAATATACATGACTAAACTTATCCGTAAAGCTAGGATATGAAGACTATATTCTTGCCCCAGCTGCGTATTTATATTTATACTATTTTGTATCATTTTCAGATACTTAAATGCCATATAAATCATAAAGAGCAAAACAACAAGACCTTGTAACCCTAATTCGGCCAGACATCTGAAAAACGTGTTGTGGGTATCGCGGCCTTCTGCATCTGGATTGTACAACCCAGCTAGTATTTTAAAATTACCTTCACCCACACCATAGGGATAATCATTAAACATTTCAATTGCCACCTTCCAAGCTTCAATACGTCCCCCAGCCGATCTACCCATGGTCGACTCATTGGTATCTATAGTATTCATACGGGTCCAGAAGGTTGTATCTGATAAATATATAAACCCGGCCAGGCCCAAGAGTAAAAGAAAAACAATTTTATTACGGTACTTTTTTCCAGTGACTATCAAGGCGGTTATCCCCCCGGCCAATATAGCCAAAAAAGCCCCCCTTGATTCAATCAGTATCAGTGAATTGACAATAAAAACAGCCGCAAAAAGGCAAAAACACTTGTGCCTTAGTTTTCCTTTCAAAAAATAAATACCAATCCACGGCAAAACAATAAGATAATGGGCTGCCAGGAAATTGCCCTCTGAAAAATCAGATCCACCAACACCGCTTTGCAGTCTTCCGCCAATAAAAGAAAGACTATCTGAATTGAATATTTCAAATCCGCTGTACAGTCCACTTAAAATATAAATCCAAACCATGATATTATAATATTTTAGGTTCGTGACTAGATGAGAGGCGACAAGCAGAATGATGCATACCTTTGTCATTTTAAGACTGTTTTCACCGAGACCGTGGCTAGGCACCCCTGTCAATGTGGAAATCCATATAATGAGGATAAAGAGAATCAGCAGAATCTCCTGCCCCTCCAGCAGATGACGATATCTAAGCTTTGACCAATGTACAATCATGCCTCCCAAGCAGGCAAGAAAGAACAATAGCGAATACCGCTGAAAAATTTCCGGCAGTTGTTTTCCCCACCAAAACCCGATAGGATTGAGGTTATAAGACATTATGTACCCACACAGCCCGATAAACGGGGTGATGAAAATCGCCCCGATAAAAGTTCCTATAAAAATAAAAATAAAGAGCAGCGGTTTCAGAGCCATAATTTTATGCAATTCGCCTTTTCAAAAGAATTCTGTCAAAAATGCCGGATAACTCAAGCAACTGAAATTCAGGTGCCAAATGATTCCGAAAATCCGGATAATCAGCCATTGTCCGTCTGGAAAGCGCATAAATATCAGACCCTGCCGAATTATTTCCAAATCGGGTGCTGACTGCATATTTATACTGACTTTTTTCTACCATTTTTAAATGCTGCCTGGAAAATGCACCTCTTGGGTAACAGAATCCCGATACTTCTAACCCTATCTTTTCCGACAGATATTTTTTTGACTGGGCAATCTCGATGATCGCGTCCTCATCGGAGAGATCCGTCAGCGGGATATGGGAAACAGTATGGGAACCGATTTCAAATCCCCTGTAACCAAGGTGCTTAATCTCATCCCAATTCATTAACAGCCTGGAGCCGGAATATTCACCAAATGTCAGGCTCATTCTGTCCAGTATACTTAAGCGCTTTTCATTAGTCATTCCGTTGAATATCTGAACAATTTCTCTGGCTAAAAGTGCTTGTTCTGTATGATTATTTAGCAGCTTTCCAACGCCGGCATCACAAATCCATGCATGAAACCGAGAAGCGTCAGACTCAACAATCGAATAAATATAATCCCACCAAAAAACAGCATTTGTATTAATTTGAAGGACTGGAACAAAAAAAGTTGCGGGCATATTGAAATACGAAAGGATTTTAGCCGCAACCATATAGTTATCAGCATATCCGTCATCAAAGGTTATAGCAAAACAGTTTCCTTTCAGAGTTCCGTTTTTAATCTTTGCAACGGCATGGGGTAATGCCATAACACAACCTAACAAGGGTAGCCTTTTTATAAGGCGTACAAATGTTTTTTCATGGACCGCCATAGGCGGAATAAAATAAGGAACAGTTGTCACCCTGTGAAATGTGAGTATGGTCAGTTTAAATGCCATGTTCAGATATCAAAAATTTAATAAGATATCCCTGTTTAATGAATTATCTATTATAGGGATGATTTTTCGCATTTATATTCACCTATCAATGTCATAAATATTTTATAATATTCATCTCGGACCATTTTCATCGAAAAATTATTATTGACAATTTCCCTACTTTTTTTCCCCATGTCTTCTCTTAATGTCTTATTCTTCAATAGGATATGAAGCTTCTCTTTCAATTCATTTTTACCATTGTTTCTATTAATTACATAACCGTTTAAATCGTTTTTCACGCATCTTGTAATTCCTGCTGTATTAGATCCTATTATCGGCAAACCACAAGACATCGCTTCCAAAACCACGTTTGGTAATCCCTCGTTTATTGAAGGTAAAATAAAAATATCACATTCTTTCATAATTTTTTGTATATCATTTCTCGGTTCCAATATTTTGACGGATTTTTGAAAGGTTTTGTTATGGCTGAAATTATCTATGACTCTATCATGTTCATCAACAGGTCCAACCAGTATTAAAGTCGCGCTCAGACTCTCTTGTTCTAACAGTTCAATCCAACTTTCTATTAGCAAATCACTACCTTTTCTTTTGCATATCATTCCAACATACAAAACTTGAATGCTAGAATGCTCCTTTCTTGAAGGTACGAAAATATCCGTTTTAACTCCATTTGGAAGTTTGATTATTTTGTCACTATCAAAATCAGCCTCAATTAATTCTTGGTAAATTTCATCAGAAATTGAAATGTATCTATCAAAAAACTTTAGACAAAAATATTGAAATCTTCCCCAAAATCCTTTATTCACCCCTAGAATATCACTCTTTGCAAGAGTTAATTTTACCATGAGCTTTTTTGAAAGAATTTTTGCAAAAAGACCTGTTATACTTAATCCTAAATTGGCTCCAATAACATATATAATATCGTAATTTTTTCTTGTTTTAAATAATAGTTCAAACAAGTGAGCCCAAAACGACAACAATTCAATCGTAGACCAATTTCCAGGGTTTCCTTTTATTCGAAAAATGATATTCCCTTTTATACTCTCTTTATAAAATTTTGCATTGGTTGAAGCAGAGATCACAAACCATTCTACATTTAATGATTTTAAATCGTTAAACAATCGCAGCGCTTGAAGCCCTGCACCAGTATAATCCGGTGGAAACCTAAGAGCAACAACACAAATTTTAACTTTATTTATCTTATTCATATCAACCTAATGTATTATTATCTCCAAAAAAATGAAGCTAATTTTGCTATATTGTCAGGGTTCAATGGTGAAACTTCGTTTCTTATACCGGATTTATTTTTAAAAAGGTCAAAATAATAATAGTTGGGATATTGAACCGAATTTCCTTTACCTGTAATAAGTTTAATAGCTTCAGATACGATCATACACCCTACCATATTAGTAACAAAATTTAAGGACGGTGCAGTTGAATGGACATTTTGATTATCAAACTCAACGAGTTCATTTCTGCTCATGCTTTCAAGAGGTTTAGTATCTTTAAATTTGTATTTATTCCAAATTTTTTCCAGGAAGCTTGTGCAAGATGAAATCCTGTAATCAAAACTTTGTACCCTGCCGCCGGTAATTGTTGCGTAGCCATTGACCAAAGGAACTTTATGCTTCCTAGCAGCCAGATAAAATAGTTTACAAGAAGGGTGATCGGCGTTTTGAACCAAAAAATCGGCATTTTCCACAAACTGATGAACATTTTGATTATCAACCCGGTCTGCTATTTTCATTTCCACTGTGGCAAAAGGGTTAATCTCCCTAATTCTCTCCTCTGTAACATTTACCTTGTTGCGGCCGATTGTCCTGGAGGTTGAAAAGAGTTGACGGTTCAGATTAGATTCATCATAAACATCCATATCTAGTAAGCGGAAACGTTTCACCCCCCACCTAGCTAGAAGCTCTGCCGTAATAGCTCCAACACCTCCTAGGCCGGAGATAGCAAAAACCGTATTTCTTACCATTTCAACGTCTTCCTTCGAAAAATATCTCAAGGTCCTGTCCAGCATACCGGAGATATACAGGTCTTGTTTCATTATTTTTTTCTCCAGGAATTTAAAAGATTGGTATAAATTTTTCCATAAACAGATGTTGTCGATTCCCAGGTATGATGTTCCCTAACCCATTGGCTCCCCTTTTCCCGCAAGGATTTTTCAAGGGTTTCATCATCGAGAATACTTTTGATCCGTTCAAACAGATGCTGCACATCCCCAGCCTTGAATAACAGGCCGGTCTCGTTATCCTGTATCAGTTCCCTGTGGCCGCCGATGTCACTTGCCACCAGAGCCTTTTCCATAGCCATGGCTTCAAGGGGTTTGAGCGGGGTAACAAGCTCTGTAAGGCGCATTGAATACCTCGGATACGCCAGAATATCGATCATAGAATACACCCCTGCGATCCGTTCATGGGGAACCCTTCCGGGTATAACAACCCTGTCTTCTATACTCAGATTTGCTGCAAGTGCTTTGAGTTCTTCTACCGTCTCTCCACCCCCCACTAGTAACAGCATGGCATCCCCATGGATCAGCGCTACTTTTGCAAAGGCTTGAATTAAAAGATCAAGCCCCTCATACCTGTAAAATGAACCAACAAAACCGATCACTTTTTTGCTCTCAAGATTCCATGATTCCAGATACTCGAAATCCGGCGGAACAGGTTTTAAATCATCTGGATTGATCCCGTTGTAAACCGGTGTAATTTTATCAGCCGGGATTGACCGGCTAATCAGATCTTCTTTCAATCCCTTACACAGGATGCAGACATGATCGACTTTTCTACAGACCCGGGTTTCGATATTTTTTGTCAGGTTATACTTCCATGAATTCTCAACATAGGTACCATGGTCAACCGCAGCATCCTCCCAAAAAGCCCTGATTTCATATACAATTGGAATTTTCAACTTTTTTGACGCCCAAATGGCAGGTATGGCATTTAATATGGGGGAGTGGGCATGGATGATATCAGGCTTTTCCATTCCTGCGACCGCCATTATCCTCTTATAAAGCCTGTACATTAGTTTCAGTTCCGGCACAACAGGCAGACTGGAACCACCGGGTAATCCAGTCCTGTAGTAAGTGAACCCGTTTATTTCCTCCACGGACCCTGTTTTTTCATTCAGGCTTTCTTCGTGCTTGGGTGAGGTCAAAATAACAGGGTCATATCCCATTTTCCGCTGCGCCCTGAATATGTTCTGGCTTCTAAAGGTGTATCCGCTGTGAAGGGGAAGACTGTGGTCAAGTATGTTTAGTATTTTCATTCTTTTCCAATTAAATTACATATTTGATTTTTATATTCATATGCCCCAATATCAGGTTTTCCTGTCCTTTTTTTACCACAAAAATCATCATAAATTTCCGGCAGAAAAAGGCCTTTATCGATAAATGGGCCTTGTTTATTTAATGAAAAATCAGCTTTTTCCGGATGAGCAAACCAGTCAGAGAAACTCTTTTTCAACATGGACCGGGACGATACTATCAAATTATTTGAGACAAAGGCGCGCCCCCCGTCCCGTTCCTTGATACGCCCGGTCATTAAATTATTTTTTATAATGGCTGAGCTTGCACCGAACCTGACATCTATGCCCATGGTCTTGTAGAGGGTATTATTGTAAATTTTGGTATCGGCCGATTCATTCAGGTAAACGGCAACGTCCGGGCAGTACATGACAATATTGTTTCTGATAATACCGGCCGTATGCTCTATGGCTGCGGTATTTTCCCGTGAAAATCGATACCCGGTTCCCCCGCCGCCAAAAGAAAGGCCGACCCTTGTCCCTCCTGTATGCCGATACTCACCTATGACAAGATTATTTTCAAATACACCTCCTGATGCATTTCCCTTTATAAAGGCCGCGTAGCTGATCCGGTCTCCTCTTCCCTTTGCATAATCGGAAATAAAATTTCCCCTGATTATCCAGTTGTTCCCGCCGACCACATCTATTACAGTCACCGGATGGCTGGTCCTCCTGATGTCAGGATTATAAAATGTGTTATTCTCAATAAGGGCGCCATCCGGGAATTTTATACTTCCCTTCGCCCCTTTTGAGCCGTTGGCCTTGAGGATAGAATTAAACCCGTGAATCCTTGAATTCCTGAGAACAAACCCTTTTCCACGGCCGATTATATGAAAGGCATGCTCTCCTTCATTATGATTTTTTCTAACTCCTTTTATCTCTAAATTCTCAAAAATCCAGTAAGGCGCGTTAATTAGAAATCCTTCAAAGGTATCAAACTCAATTAAGACCTGTCCGAATCTTTTTGCTCGGACACATATGGGCATGCCCGCAGTTCCGGGTGAGCTGATATTTATATTGTACGCTTTTAGTTTATACACCCCCGGTTCAAGTAAGATGATATCCCCTGGTTGTGCATGTTTAACGGCCCTGACCATCTGACCTGAATTTTTTACAGGGACAATTCTTTTGCTAGTCTGTACAGTGACCGGTTTGAATTCAGCCATGGAATGCCACTGGCCCGGAATCGGCCGTTTGTTTTTGTAATAAAGAACGGGGGGTAACTGCCTTTTTTCTGAAGCGCCGTGCCCTGACCAGGTCAAACTTCCCTGATCCGGAAAAATCAAACCCCGGGGTTTCACAGGTGCCGGCGTGATGAACCGGGCAACCGAGCTCTTTTCAAGGCCTGCTTTTTTAAGGACCTTCAGACCGATCACATGAACCGGTTCATTCATCCGTTTTACAACGAAAACCGTGCCGGCAGCAGTACACATCAGAATTATGAGGCCGAATACTGCCAGTAAATTTCTTGCAATATCAAAAAAACGTTTAAACCCCATATCAGTATATTTTTTTTAAGCAGACATCCCAGTCATAATGATCCAGAACAAAATTTCGGGCGTTTTGCCCCAGGCTTCTACAGGATTCCTTATCACCGAGCAGTTGAATCACTTTCCGGACAAATTTATCAGGTTCATCTTCAATTTCAGCGACCCTGTGATCCTCTATTGAAATTCCCTGAACAGCCTGTGAGGTAACCACAACTGCCTTTTTCATGGACATGGCTTCCAACACCTTGTTCTGAACCCCCCTTGCAATACGCAGGGGAATGACACATAGGTCTGCGGCTTTATAATACTCCCGGATATCATCCACAAATCCGGTCACCCGGATTGAGGGATCTTTTTCCAAAGCCTTTACGGCCGGGGCGGGATGGCTTCCGACAATGTAAAAAACAATTTCAGGAATCTTTTTTTTAATTTCAGGCAGGATATTTTCTGCAAACCAGGTGACGCCGTCTATATTGGCATAATAATCCATGGCTCCTGAAAACATGATCATGGGGCAAGGAAAAACCTTAGTTGTTTCCGTCTGAGCGGGGTTGAAAAACTCATGGTCAACCCCGTTGGGAATGACATTGATATTTTCTGCCCCTGGAAAATAGTCATGAAACAATTCCGCTTCTTTGTGTGATACAAAAATTGATCTGTCAAATGCCTGATTTACTTTTTTTTCAAACTTAAGCAACCGTGACGCCTCTGTTCTGAAAATCAGATTTGCCGGAAATACCGTGGTCTTTGAATACTGCAGCCACTTATCCGAATCAAGGTCACAAAAATCCATGATCAAATTCAAGGGAATCGGCTCTGGGGACTTCCTTGATCTGAATATATACTCAGCCATGGGAGAAGAAAAACAGATAACAGCATCGTAATGCTCTGAAGCGGTCCACCTGTCAAATACGGTTTGGAATCCTTTTTTATAAAAATATCCTTCGGAGATGCTCCGGCCGGACAACAGGCTGAAAACCCCCTTTATTTTAGCGATACCGGGTTTTAGTTGAAAAATCCTGACCCGCCTGCAAATTTTTTTTAATTCGGTGACATACTTTAAGTCATCCGGGTCATCGGCAAGTGTGATCAGATCAATGGTATACCTCTTTGACAGATATTTGATCTCGTTAAATGATCTTATTTTATCCCCTTTGTTCGGGGGATAGGGAATCCTGTGGCATAGATATAATATTTTTTTCATGCAAGATTCCTGGCAATAAAGGGACCGATCACTTTGGTCATCCCATGGGGAATTTTCCGCCACATTTGAATTTTTTTCTGGTATTTGGGATTGGCCGGGCTCAGGTTGGGAATATCATCCAGGGTGACAAGATGATATTGGTATGCTAAGGGAACGGGCGTAAACCCCCAGTGTTTTTTAAAACTGAAAGACCCGGTTCCCTCCTTGCTTCTTCCGTAATCAAAAACCCGGCAATTTTTTTCTACTGCCGTTTTCATCAGCTCCCAGTACATGAAATCATTGGGGCCAAGGCGCCTGAAGGTAAAATCAGATCCCGCATAATAAGGAACCATCTGATCCTTGAATATAAAAAATAACACTGCTGCAGCAAGTTTGCCTTCACAAGTTCTTACCACAAGGATATCTGCATTCTGCCCGTACTCATTCAGAAAATTCTTAAACAGTCTTTTGGGGAAGACAGGGGTTCCCAGACGATGATAATTCAACGCCAAAATCTTATAAAAATCGTCCAGAAGATGATGACCTGTTTCGGAAACAAGGCCTTTTTTAATGGCGTTTCTCACCATGGCCCGTGATTTTCTGGGTATGGCCAGAAGGTTTTCATCATGGTCTGAAAATATATCTTTCCGGAAATTATAGTACAGGGACTTGGTTTTAAATCCATTGATTTTTTTCCTGTTCCTCATTTCCAGATATTGGGCATTTTTTAATTTACATATGTTTGACGCCTCCCAGATAAGCTGCTTTTCTATTTCAGGGGTGTCGCCAAGGGCCCCGCCGATTTCTGCAAAAGGAATGGAAATAAAAAAATGGCCGAACAAGAGGCTGTTTATCTCAAAAAAAGGAAACACCCCCTCTATTCTGCCGTTGATCTCTTTTACCAGGTAAAAGCTTTTATGGCCAAAGGATTTTTCAATGACATGCTTCCAGGCAGATAAATGAAACAGGCTGCCCAGGGGATGGTTCAGAACATAATCATCCCATTTTCCATCATCAGTATGGTCTGTCATCCGGATACTGGTATTCATTTTAAATATTGCCTGCATGTGATGAAATGATGATCCCGGAAAGACGCAATCAGTCTTCCAAGTTTTGTCTTTGTCTTATCAAGGTTAATGTAGTGCCTGAATTTAAAGCCCGGGGAGGCCTGTTCAACCCGGGGCTGATCCGGATCAAACTCCCAGGGATGGGCGTAAAAGACAAAGGCCTTGTCTTTTTTAAGGACCGATTTCATTCCCATCCTGAAAAACGAAAAAGGATAAAGCCTGAAATATCCCCCCCCGCCCAGGGGCATGATTGTTTTACCCAGGCTCAAATTACTCACAGGCAGTTCAAAAAAATCTTCCGCCAATCGATATGCTCCGCCTGCTTTAACTGCCCCGGATAGATCAATGGAACCGTATCTGCCGTGGGCCGAAAAAGAATTATAACTGGAATCATAATAGTATCCTGCCTGTTTTATCAATTCCAGAACAGAATCACTGACCGCAAAACTCGGTGCCCTGTATCCGTACACGGCGCTTCCTGTAATATCTTCAAGACGTTTTTTGCTTTGGACCAGATCACAAAGCAGTTCATCTTTTTTCAATGAAGTGCATAAATGATGATTCTCACCGTGGGAAGCGACTTCATGACCTCTTTCACTTATTTCCCTGATAAGTCCGGGAAATCTTCCCGCAACCCAGCCAAGGACAAAAAAAGTAGCCCTGGGTTTAAAGGAAAATGAATCCAGAAGGTCAAGAATGGCCCGTGTATTTTTTTCTACCCTGGGTTCAAACCCATTCCAGGTTGAAAATTTAATATACTCCTTAAAATTTTCAACCTGGAACCAGTCTTCCACATCAATTGTCAGCAGTATAGATTTTTTTTCTTCCACCTTACCTTTGTGCGATTTTTGTTAAGCAAATGAATAAAAGATAAACAAGAATGAGTGCGGTGCCGAAAATAATCATGCCCGATATGTCATGGAGAAAGCCATGGGCTGTTTCAGGACCCACCCAGGCTGCCATCGCTCCTGTAATGGTCAGACGGACCACATTGACGGCAACGGCAATTGGAATAGCAGAAATAAACAGCACCCATTTTTTCCACATATTCAAAGAGGTTAAAAAAGCAAATGCCCCGGTAAGAGCCAGTAAAGAGGTTAAAGAGCGGATACCCGAACAGGCATCTATCACCTCAAGGGACGTATTTGACAGATGAAGAATATTGCCTTCCCGGAAAACAGGTATCCCGATCATACTGATGGCTTCACTGGATATCTTTGCAGCAAAGAGTTGAAGGGGAAAGGCAACCTTGCTCCAGATGATGGCGGGTATGGGAATCATCATGATCAGATAGCATACGGGTACGATCAGGGCGTTAAACATACTCATACCCCAATAGTAAATAATCACGCCTGCCAATGTAATGATCATTGAAAACCGCATTAGAAATAACTCAGACCCCACATTGCCTGCAATATGAACCAGCATTCCCAGCAAAATAATGTAAATCCCGTTTACCGAAGGCCTTACGGGTATTTCCCGGATGATGTGCTGACGGTGCCAGATCATATACAGGGAAACCAAAGGGATCAAAAAACCGTGGGAAAAATTAGGGTCTGTAGACCAGTCCGATACCAGTTGAATAATGGCTTTATGGTAAAGAAAGCCAAAAGCCAGAATAAATAACACCGCCTGAAAGAGAATATGTTTTTTCATTGAAAGTCGCGATATAAAAAACGTCATATTATGAATTCAATTAACTGGGAATATATTCGCTGAGTATTGGATAAGCACCATCAGCAAACTCCGTGAGAAAATCCACCGCAGTTTCCTCATCAATCGTAACTGGAGAAATCAACCGGACAAAAGACCCGTCAGTTCTATTTTTAATGATGGAATCAATCACAAGCCATATTTTCTGCATATATTCCGAGGCGATAATCCTGCCCCTGGACTGAAACCAATACAGAACCACCTGTTTTTGATCGCCCTTTACCAAAAGCAGTTTGATGACCTTTATTTTTTTATTACTTTTTGTAAGCTCTATTGGAATCACGGAACTTTTTGCGATATTCCATCCGGCGCCGGGCATGCAGTTTTTCGGGGAATGGATGATATCCCCCTGTTTCTGGCTTTGATAAAATCCCACATAAAGGTTAACCGATCCCCCGGCAGGTTTCCAATAATTTGCCATGATATAGTCTTCCACACCAAGAATATTGTAAACATCTTGGTCCAACCGGCTCGATTTTCCCTGCCATTGGCCGATTTCCATGGGGAATTCTTTAAATGATTTATTGGGTTTTATCCGCTCGGAATAACTTGCAAGAGAAGTCAATGCAGTGGTCATCAAAAAGACTATTATAATGGTAAATGTTCTTTTCCAGATCATTTTTAATCTTCAAAAATCTTATCTTCAAGGGTTTTTCTGGAAAACATTTTTTCAGGCCGGATGGGCTGCTCTGGAATAAACCGGATAAAAAATGTAATTTTGTTTTCCTCATAATCCTGTCGCAGTGCATCGTCCGAGTTGAAATTGGTATGAGATGCCCTTGCACTTAACTGAAGCCATTTTAACAGGTTCCAGGTTAAACCGCCGCCGATTTCCCCGGTGTAGTCCTTCCGGTTTACCAAATCTTCCTGAAAATCCTGTAACTGATAAGAACCGAACAAGTTTGAAGAAAGCTGCTTGGTGAATTGATAATCCAGACTGAAACCGGCCCGGTAAAGAATATTATATCCCAGACTGGCCGCCTCTTCACCAGATTCTTCATAGGTGCTGCTTCCAGTTACGGACAAAGAGCCTTTGGGACTGAAATTAAACACCTTGTATGCATCTAAATCAATAAAAGGTTCTTCTGAATCATCATTATCATTATCCCATTTATGGAACAGAACCCCCAGACCGATGGAGATACCCGAATCATCGGTAATATCCCAGTCAATTCCAACGGAGGGGTGAAAAATCTGGTGATCCCCGTCCTTCCTGTCCGCTATATATTGACGATACTTGATATAGGCGTCCAGGTGTTTGGATAACTTTCTTATATACCTCACATCCCCTTCCATGGTGGTATAATCATTGTCTGATACCAGATCAAACTCTTTATCCTGATATCCCAGATTCACTTCCATGCCGTCCAGTCGTGTAAACCAGTATCTCATGAAGGCGGATGGTTCGTAACTGGTATATGCATCTGCATCAGAACTACTATAATCATCAAACTCATAAGTGAAATTCAGGCCCAGGGAATTTTTGGCGCCGAATTTTTTCATCATACCCACTTCAGTGGTATTGGTTTCATGTTCTTTATAATCACCGGTTCTTAACTGCTGATCATAACTTTTTGAGTAGTCCTGAGAAATATATGCGTTAATGGTTTCCGTCAATTGACTTCTTATGGACGCCCCGGCAGAGTGTTCCCATGATTCTCCGGCATTATTGCCGTCATGACCGTCATAAGCCATATTCGCATTAATAGTCGTAAATTTTGTAGGCTGGATGGCAGCAGACAAACTGCCGTTGTTCGTAAAACCATCCCGGTCATCCAGATTTTTATAATCTTTATATTCAGGTGCATATTCAAGATATATCTGGCTTGTTTTGGACAAAAACCCCAGGGAAAACCCGAGTTCGTAAGAGGTTATCCACTCTTCAAAGGTATCGTTCTCAGTATTAAAATAATTATCGCTGAATTCTTCACTGATGGTAAGGGTGGGGATGAGCTGTGTAACCATCCTGGCCAGTGCATCGGTTACCGGAATGCTTAAAAAAAGAATAATGGCAATTATCCATAAAAATCCTGACAGCTTATTGTCTGCAGCTTTCATGTACACCTCCTTTTATTCTATATTGGAAGATCTTAGGATCGGCTCCAAAATTACCAGATCTTTTGTTTTCAAAATACCCGTTTAAGGGGTTTTGAAAACAATTTAGATCTATTAATTTCATTACGATTCCTAAGTATTAAGGCACAATGATAATATCATCAGCCTTGAGATGAATATCGTTTTGCAAATTTCCCTTGGTAATATCATCATAATCTATTTTAATCATCTTTTCCTTTCCCTGGTCCCTGCGGAACAAAATGATTTCATCTTTTGAAGCCCATTCGGTAAATCCCTTGGCAAGGGCAAATGCCTGTACAACGGTTAGTTTTTTAATCAAAGGGTATTCCCCGACATTCTGGACTTCCCCTAAAATATAATATCTCTGGCTTCCGGCATTTGCCAGGGTGACCGTCACCGTCGGTGCTTCCACAAAATCGGCAAGCTTTTTCTCAATGGTCTTCTTAAGCTCCATGGTTGTACTGCCTTCCGCCTGTATATCATCCACCAGGGGAAAGGTAATCTTTCCGTCGTTCCGGACAAATACCGCCTCAAAAGTAAGATCCGCCTCTTTCCAGACATTGATATTCAACACATCCCCAATGCCTATTTTATAGTCTCCGGATGTGACTGGCGCTTCTTGACAATATCCTGAACTTGCCGTTATTAATAAAAAAACACATGCAAAAAAAGTACATGAGAAAAATTGTTTATGACTATATTTAAACATAGCTTCGCCCCTTTGATTACATTGAGTAAATCAATTCATTTTAAATTTAAAAATAATGATTACCTGTAACGGCTTAAGACCGGCTCCAAAATTACTTGAACTTTTGTTTTCAAAAATACCCGCCGCTTTAAGCAGTAGGGGGTTTTGTAAAAAATACCCGTTTAAGGGGTTTTGGAAACAATTTAGATCAAGTTGTTTTATAACCGATTTCCTATCTTGCTCCCCTGCCGAAAAGAACCGTTTTTACGGTCTTTAAAATAATAACAAAGTCCATGGTAAAAGACATGTTCTTGATATAAAAAAGTTCATAATTCAGCTTTTCCACGGCATCTTCAACTGTTGCCCCGTAATCATAACAGACCTGTGCCCATCCGGTCAGTCCGGGTTTTACATTAAATCGCTGGTCATAATAGGGAATCTGCTTTTCCAGCTGATCCGTGAAGTATTTACGCTCGGGTCTTGGTCCCACAAGGCTCATCTTGCCGATAAAAACTTCCCAAAGCTGGGGCAGTTCGTCAATCCTGTACTTCCTGATCACACAACCCACTCTGGTAATTCTTGTATCATTGTCCCCGGCCCATACCGGACCTGTATTTTTTTCCGCATCAGTCACCATGGAACGGAATTTATGCATCATATATTCTTTTTTATCCTTGCCTACCCTGTCCTGGGCAAAGAGAACGGGACCTTTTGAATCCAGCTTTATTAAAACAGCCACCAGCAGCAATAAGGGGGATAAAAGAACCAGCATTAAAAAAGACAGAACAATATCTTCTATTCTTTTTAATACAGCCTTGGTCTTGGATTTATGGAAACCCTCGGAAAAAATCAGCCAGGAAGGATTAATTTTCCGGACCAGCACTTTTCCTGTAAGCATTTCATAAAAAGAACTGCCTTCAATGATTTCAATGCCGTGTGTTCTGCACTGTATCAATTCCTTTGTGGGAAAATATCCTCTCTTCTCTTTCAGGGCCACCACTATTTTAGATATGCCCCGGGTCTTTGAAATTTCGGAAAGATTCTGATCACCCCAGGTTAAAATGTGATCCTCCGGTATATCGCTCATTATTTTTTCATTTTCTTCAACCGGGATAACAGCGGAAACGGTATATCCGCAATCAATAACACCTTTAATCTCGGCGTATATATCCATGGCAAGACTGCTGGAACCCAGAATAATTATATGCTTATTAAACATCCCCCGGTTCAGCATCTGGATATACCCGATACGCCAGAAGACAATAAACACCATCAATAATACAATACTCAGAATATATATTCTTTGATCAAGGATAACCAGGGGGAAAAAATAGTATATTCCGGCAAGGGCAATGGAGGTGATGCCCATGGCCTGCAGAAGACGGATGGAGATTTCCGGGATGGAGGAAACCATGTTAAAATCATAAAGATCATTATAATACAGACAAATCTGACAAATGATCGTAATTAAAATAATACGTAAAATCAAGGTGACATCAAACCAGAAAGAATTGGAATATGTCAGCATAATGCTTGAGAACATAATACATCCGAAAATAACAAATCCTTCTAATAGAAAGAAAATAATATTTCTGATCGGAAAATATTGCCTCAATACCCTAAGCATAACTTCAAGACTCCGGATTACTAATTAAGGGACAAGCTTGCATGGTTGTTATTCTCTATTTCCCGTAATTATAGCCATATCCGTATTTGTGATACCCATATCCATATCCCACCGTTTTTTTGGAAAAATTTGTAACTACCCCCAGAATATTTTCTCTACCGTAAATATCAACAATGTCCTGGACCTCCTTCACCCGGGTTTTACCGTGCCGGACAACAAGGATAATCCCATCCACATACCGGGCAAGGGCACTGGTTTCAGAGGTAATATAAGGGGGCGGGGTATCAATAATAATATATCTGTCACTATACCGGAGTTTTACCTCATGGAGCATCCGCCTCATCTGTTCGGAAGACAGCAGTTCAGATGGATTTTTAGGAATCCGGCCGGCCGGAAGCAGGGTAAGCTTGTTTATAGACGTTTTTAACAGAGTTTGTGATAAAGGTATGTCATCGGATAGATAATCACTCAATCCTTTGATATTTTTATCTGTATACCCGAACATGGACTGGATGGACGGATCCCTGAGATCGCAATCCATTAAAAGAACATATTCATCAATACTCTGGGCAATACTGGCCGCAAGGTTTGCCGACACAAAAGATTTTCCCTCATTCGGGGAAGCGCTGGTAATCATAATGGTGCGGGGCGGTTCACCTTTTTCAGGAAACAGGATATTATTTTTTAAAAGCCTGAACTGTTCTGAGGTGACGGAATTGGGCTCTAAAACAGTCATGATATCCCGGCTAATATTATCTGGAATTTTTATTTTTTCATCAATTCTCTGATTACCCGCCAAACAATCTGTTTCCTGAATTGACTCATTAATCGGAAGCGGGCGAACCGGATCAACAACCAGTTCCCGGTTCATTCTTTTATTCTTATCCGCTTTTTCCAAGGCATTGTAAATTTTACCCAAAAGTCATCTCCACCGGAATTAAATATTAATATACATCTTTATAAACGCTATGGTTCTGTCCAGTCCCTTATAATTGAGCACGGCAAAAAACCCTAAAAATAAAGAGGCATAAAGACAGCAGCCTGCAAAAGCAGCCCATTTAAATCGTTTTTTCATTTTCTCAGACTTATTTTCCAAAGGCGGAATGGAACTTAAAATATTCAGCCCCAGAATTTCTTCTATCTGATGATTCCTCCGGATGACTGAAAAATTAATCACCTCTTTTACAAAAAGAATGCCGCATCCGGTCCCCAATCCCAGAATTATTGAAAAAAGAAATAATAATTTTACATTGGGGGAAGTGGGTTTTTCCGGAACCCGGGCATGGTCCAGAATCCTGAACTGCTCGCCCTTCTGCTTTTTTTCCATGTTGACGGAAAGTTCAGCCTCAAGTTTCCTGTCCAGCAGTGAATTAAAAATATCCTGAATATTTGAATAATCACGTTTCAGGGATTGGAGTTCCAGTTCCCGTTTGGGTGTGTCCTCTACCCGCTGCTGATAGAGTTTCATCTTCTTTTCTATTTTAAAGATTTCAGACTGGAGTTTACCCACCTCATTTTTCAGTTCATTCAGCTGGGTTTCCTGCTGGACTGCTGCAAAGTCAGGCATTCCGGAATCAGGTGCAAACAAATCCCCGTCACCCTCTTCTTCGGAAAGTTTTTCTTCTTCAGCAATTGCTTTTTCAAGCTTTTCCATGGTCTTTTTAAGCTTTATAACATCGGGATGTTTTTCCTTGTATCTCAATAGCATATTTTCATATGCATTTTTAACAGCAGCCAGTTTTTGGGCATTTTCCGATCCGCCAAGACCATTTTCACCTTCAAGATCGAGTTCCCCGAAAGGATCGCCAAAATTCTGGGAAGCCATCTCTTTTGCCTGGGCCATCTGTTTTTCAATCATATTTACGGCATTCCGCGCCTCCCTGAGCAGATTGCTTTTTTCGCTCATTTGCTGCTGAAGGCGGTCCAGGGTTCTCAAATTAGATTCAAGTTCATCCGGCAGTCCCCCGAGATGTTTTGCCCTGTAGGCGGCCAGTCTCTGTTCCCTTTCTTCCAGCCGCTTTCTGGTTTTTCCTAATTCAAAATCAAGAAATTCACTGGTTCCGACGGCCTGGGCTTCCCTGACCTTGAGATTTTCATCCATAAAATAGGAAGCAAGGGTGTTGGCAATCTGCATCACCCGCTGGGGATCATTTCCTGAGTAAGAAATGGAAAATGCGGCTTCAGAACCCCGCCGGGCCCTTTCCAGTTTCACCTTTATCTTTTCCCTCATTGCCGCAATCTTATCTTCTATGTACATATTTTCAGCCTTCTTAAAAAGACCGAACCGGGTGATTATTTTTTCAAGATTGCTCCGGCTTAATATCTGTTGTGATATTGTACTGATGCGCTGGCTGGTACTTGAAGTCACAACAGACTTGACATAATTGGTCGGTACCCGCTGGGCCTGAACAAGTATTGAGGTGGATGCCTCGTAAGTCTTATCTGAGGTAAGGGTTTTAACCAATCCAAGTGTCAGGGAAATGCACAAAGGAATAATGATTAGCCATTTTCCCCGGATCAGAATATCAAGGATCTGTTCCGGTTTAATCTGCTGTGGTGATTGAAACGGGTCTGCCATATTCATTCCAGAATTAAGGTTATATCAAATTTAGTTGCTGAAAAAGGATACGTCACTGTCTTATCAGGTATCACCCTTTTGTCAATGGTTAAATCCGTCGTGAACCAGGCTCAACAGCGTCCATAGCTCATATTAAAAAAATGGATTGCCTATTTATGGGATCTTGATGCAAATATAATGCCATAATCTATTTTATATATAATTCGGAAAAAAATTAAAGATAAATATAAAAACTATGTAAAAATATATATTTTATTACATAAAAAATTTCACAATTTAATATTAATACCTGTCCTTAAATAGGGCCTGCCTTTTTTTTAATATTAACCCGGTATAGGGGATCTCCAACCAACACCATTTTCCATGATAAAAAAGGAAGGCTCACAAGGTAGGATTCGGCAAGAGTCAGATGTCCCTGGGCCAGGAGCCCGAAAAATATCTCAGGCATGGGAAATGAACTGACATAGGGTTCACCAACCGGACCCACGGTTGCGGCAATACCCTTATCCAGCATTTTTTTACACCAGACCCGGCTTTTTTCATGTTTCAGTGTAGCGCACTCCGCGCTTGCTATATGAAATCCCACAGATCCTTTCTGCCAGGTAAAGGCATCAATATATTTTGCCAGGCTGTACCATCCGCAATACAATGCTGTATTGGGGCATTCCCCCTTGTTGAACAATGCCTCGGTATCATCAACCACAACTTGAAGGGATGATTTTTCAGAAATTATTTTTGCGGCCTTGTGGATGGACTGATCATAAAGGCCGTATCCGGATTTTTTCTTTTTATCACCCGGATCCTTCCATCTGGCGTCAAAATATGCCGTACCCGTCAGCCCCTCTTTTTCAGCCTCGATACTGTCGTCAATGATTCGTCTGACCACATCAGCATCCGCCCCGTCAAGCCTGCTGACCATCAATACCTCGGATTTTTTAACCGGGGTACTCTGCTTTGTAAAGTACATGAAATAAGGATTTTTCAACCAGAAATTCAGGTTATACTCTTTTTTTTTAACCAGCATAAGCTCCGAATCAAAGGAGGCTGTTTTATCGCTCACCTGTTTGATCTGCCTTATTTCCTTATTTATTCGGGAAATTTTTTTATTGATATCCTTTGAATTATCAATATCTTTATTTTCCAGCTCATCTTTCATTGATGCTATTTTTTTTTCCAATCTTTCTATTTTTGATTCCTCTTCAGGGGTGAACCCTGGTGATAATATTCTCAGGGGCATCCCGTACATTGTCACCAGGGCCCTGATATCAGGATTTTTCTCCAAAGCCCGCCTGACAGGGGGAATAATTTTTTTCTCATAGGCGTCCCTGGAACAGCTTTCCTTATCTGTAATAAAAACCTTAACTATATTTTTTTCAGGAATCTGCCTTTTTTTCATATAATAGGCTGCCAGCCCCTTGCTGCCTGCCGCATTAATATTGGCTATGACTAAAATTTCATCAGGCACAAGGGCATGGGAAGATTGGGCTATAAAAATAAATAAACAGGTTAAAATAAATTTTTTCATATTACCATAACTCCCAGTGTCCGGTATAAAACACATACAATGCCAGCCCCAGATTGGTGGTGCCGTGGGCAACCATGCAGGAAAGCAGGTCCTTCCTTATTATAAGCAAAACACACATGAGAATACCGTATGCAACAGATGCCGGCCATTCCCCAACCGTATGACCCAGGGCAAAAACAACGCTTGAAATAAGAACAGCTGCAACACTCCAGGCCCCGGGTTCAACATTAAAAACACTTTCATTTTCAAGGGCCTCTGAAAAAGGTTTTGATTTTTTCTGCATTCTGAACCTGTCCCACTGAAGGACAAATCTGAAAACAAACCCTCTCATCAGCAATTCTTCAAACACCGGAACCACCAGGCTTGCCGTCACCATCCTCAGGAAAAATCCGGTCATGGACCAGGGCTCACCACTTGATCCGGCAAAGGGCTGGTAACAGGCAATCCAAAGCACAAGCCCAACCAGACCGAACACAACCCCATAAATACACGAGCCCCACCTGTTATTCGGCCCGGTCACCGGAAAATACCAGCGCCAGGCCCAGACCAGTAGTCCTGTCACAATTACCATTTTCAATACATAATTTATTTCAACACAAATTTTATTATGAAAAAACGAGGCCAGCCCAACATAGGCAAAATAGGGGGCGGCATAAGGCATGATTAATTCACGGTTGGTCCATTCTGAGCTCATACGGGTATCCTTATTTGGAATATGAGATTTGAGTTTTTATATATAAGGTGGTCATCAATTATTTCAGCTTATCCGTAAAAAGCCCATATAGAAGCGAATAAATATTGGCGGATCTTAAAAAAAATCAAAACCAATTTGTTTAAATCATTCCGGTAGGGGTGAAATTGAGTATATACTTATCTCCCATAATATCAGATTCCTATAGTATAATTTATTTGGATTTTTAATTAATTTAGGATTAGCAAAATATGATAATTCAATATACATAAATTAACAATCATTAAATTACCAATAAATATTGTAGCAGCTCACCCAATGACCCAAAAATATAAAAAGCTGTTACAGTTTTTTTAAGGACTCTTTTTAACTATTGTAAATGCATTAAATTCGTGTTTTTTCCTCCATGCAGAACAATAAATACGCATTTTCCCCCCCTGTATTTTCAGGCAATCATATGCTATTATCACATCATTTTAATTTCAATAAATTCATTAAACATAACAACAAGTTAAATAAGGAGAACATATGGGATTAATATCATCCACCCATTCCATGAGCCGGTACCATATTGAAGGCGGGTTTGACGGCAGCACCATGGAAGCTGTCCGGGAGGGCCTGATCCAGAACGCCATCCCGGAAATAGAAAGCGAATATGATGAAATATCCGCCGGCTGGACCCCATTTGAAAGTCCCTATAAACCGGATTTCGAAAAATATTCATTTATATTCGGCACCTATTTTCTTTTTTCTCTCAGGATAGATAAAAAATCCATCCCGGCCAAACTGGTGCAAAAACATATAACCCTTGAGGTTGAAAAGAAAAAAGAAGAGAGCGGCCGGGACTTCCTTTCAAAGAATGAAAAAGCCGAGATCAAGGAAATGGTATTAGACATCCTCATGCACAAGATCCCTTCCATCCCCAATATTTATGATATCCTCTGGAGTTATGAGGAAAAAACCCTGATCCTCTTTTCCACCCAGAAGGCGGCCAATGAACTCTTTGAAACCCTGTTTCTGAATTCATTCAACCACAAGCCCATCCGGATTTTCCCCTACACCATGGTTGAAAAACTGGGCAAACTGAACGATACCCAGAAAGACCGTTTTCTGACCCTGTCTCCCCTGAAATACTAATAATATAGGTAAATACTATCATGCTTGACATAGCCACCGCATACAATAAATACAGTTTCCTGGGCAATGAGTTTCTGACCTGGATCTGGTACCTGGTTGAAACCGACCAGGACATCACCCGCCTTTCCGGATCAGAGGAACCCGTCACCCTGGAAATCGGAAACTCCCTGGTCCTGGAAAACAACCTTGGGGACAAGTCCAAGGAAAAGATTACCATCAAAGGCGACCAGGCAGGCCTGGAAGAGGGCACCACAGCCCTTAAAAAAGGGGCCCAGGTCACGGATATCAACCTTATCTGTAAAATCGGAGAAGAAGACTACAAGTTCTCCATCAAAGGTGAGAGCTTTAACATCACCGGCCTGAAAACCCCTTCCATTGACACATCAACCTCGGAAGATGAAATTGAGGGCATGGTCATTGAAAAAACCTATTTATTATTAAAGGTTACCAAAGTTATTGACACCCTTTTTTTAAAATATATTGAGAAACGAATCTCAGATGACTTCAAAAACACTGAATTTAAAGCAATTTCGGCCTGGATTCATTCGTGACAATAAAATGTTCAAAACTCATAGGTTTTCAACACCAAAAAATATGTACACAAAACCATGGGGTTTTATTCCGGTTCTGCACCTTTTTTAAACATGGCCCGGATAAATATATATTTATAAATTCAGCTGATTAAAAACTTATAAACATTTGAACCGGCCTTATTATTGTTGTTATCTTTTTTAAAGAATATATTAATAAAACAACAGACAGATCAGCAGATACTTTAATAATTGATAAATAAAAGATTTTGATATAAACTTCCACGGATATGCAAACAAAGGAAAAGGACTTTAAATGAAATTTTCGTTTAACAAAAAAGATATTCTGGAAATCTTATCAAAGATTCAGGGCATCACAGGGAGAAAAACCAATCTAACCATCACGTCGGACATCCTGATCAAGGCCTATGGATCGGAAATAAGCATCACGGCCAACGACCTGGAAACCGTATTTACCGGCACCTATGATGCCGATGTGGAAACAGAGGGTATTTTATCCATTAACTCAAAAAAATTCTTTGAAATCATCAGAGAATACCCTGAGAATGAAATTTTTGTTAATGAAGTGGAAAACCGGTGGGTGGAAATAGGAACCGGAGACAGTATCTATCATATTGTCTCCTCGGATTATGAAAACTTTCCCGAAACCCCGGTGATTGAAGATGTAAACTTCATTGAGCTTGAAGCCAGGGATCTGAAAAAAATGGTCTCTGTTTCATCTGTGGTGGGGTTCCAGGGGGATGAAAAACGGATCTACGTCCTGGGTTCTCTCATCGACAAGGCAGAGGTCAACGGGGAACAGCGGCTCCGGGTGGTGTCCACGGACTCCAGGCGGCTGCACTGCTATGATGCCCCATATCAAGGTGAACTGGATTTTGGTGAGGAAAAGGTGATCATCCCTAAAAAGGGGCTGTCCGAGCTGGGCAAATTCATTGATCCCAGTGCCGAAACCATCAAAGTGGGCATCAAAGATAATCACTTTGTTTTCCAGCGGGCCAATGAAACCGTAATGATCAAACTCCTGGAAGGAGAATACCCGGATTATCGTCCCATTATAAATTACGAGGGTATGACCCCGATTGAAGTTGAAAAAACCCTTTTTTCCACCCTTATGCGCCGGATATCCATCCTGACCTCCGACGACTATAAAAGTGTGATCATGAACTTTCTGGAAAATCAACTCACGGTCACCATCACCAATCCCGAAATCGGGGAATCAAAAGAACGGCTCATGGTCGGGTACGAGGGCGAAGAAATAAAAAGCGCCTTTAATCCCAGGTATTTTATGGATGCCCTGAACCTGTTTGAAGATTCCATCGTGGCTCTGAATATGAGAGACAGCAAGAGCCCCTGCATCATCAAGTCCCTTGATGATGACAACCTTATCTGTGTAATTATGGCAATGCATATATCATGAATAAAAACGACGTTACCAAAGATTATAGTGCGGGCAGCATCAAGGTATTAGAAGGTCTTGAAGCGGTCCGTAAGCGGCCTTCCATGTATATCGGAAATGTGGACTTAGAAGGGCTCCACCATCTGGTCTACGAGGTGGTGGACAACTGCATTGACGAGGCCATGGCCGGCCACTGCGACACCGTTCTCATCACCATCCACGAAGACGGCAGGGTCAGTGTAGAGGACAACGGCCGCGGCATCCCCGTGGAAATGCACGAGACCGAACATATCCCGGCCTGCGAAGTGGTCATGACCAAGCTCCACGCCGGCGGCAAGTTTGACAAGGATGCCTACAAGGTATCCGGCGGTCTCCACGGTGTGGGCATCTCCGTTGTAAACGCCTTGTCTGAAAAACTGACCATGGAAGTTTACAAAAACGGCAAGGTCTACCGGCAGACTTACTCAAAAGGTATCAAGACCACGGACCTGAAAATCGCCGAAGACACCGTAAAAAGAGGGACCAAGATCATTTTCGTCCCTGATTTTACGGTTATGAATGAAAATGAATTTATTTATGATGTCCTGTCCCGCCGCATGCGGGAACTGGCCTTTCTGAACAAGGGTGTCAGAATCATTCTGGAAGACGAACGCTCTGCTGAAAAAGATGATTTTTTCTACGAAGGCGGTATTGTCTCCTTTGTGGAATATCTGAACCGATCCTGCACCGCCATCCATGAACCCATCCACATCGAAGGGGACAAAAAGGATGTGCAGATCGAGGTGGCTATTCAGTACAATGATACCTTTAAGGAAAAGCTGTACTCCTTTGCCAACAACATCCGGACCATTGAAGGCGGTGCCCATGTGTCCGGTTTTAAAGGGGCCATTACCCGTACGATAAATACCTATATTTCCGGTGCCAGCAACCTGCCCAAGAACATGCAGAACATCAAGGTCAGCGGAGACGACATGAGAGAAGGCCTGGCCGTGATCATATCGGTGAAGCTCATGGAGCCCCAGTTCGAAGGCCAGACCAAAACTAAATTGGGCAACAACGAAGTCAAGGGTATCGTGGAATCCCTTCTCAATGAAAAATTTGGCCAGTTCCTGGAAGAAAATCCCGGTGTTGCCAGGAAGATCATTGCCAAGGCCGTGGACGCGGCCCGGGCCCGTGATGCAGCCAAAAGGGCCCGTGAACTGGCCCGGAAAAAAGGCACCCTCCTGGACTCCTCACTCCCGGGCAAGCTTGCCGAATGCCAGTATGCAGATCCGGCAGAACGCGAACTTTTCCTGGTCGAGGGAGATTCAGCGGGCGGTTCAGCCAAACAGGGCAGGGACCGGCGTTTCCAGGCCATCCTCCCCCTTAAGGGTAAGATCCTGAACGTGGAAAAAGCCAGGTTTGACAAAATTCTGAGAAGCGATGAAATAAAAAATATCATCACCGTCCTGGGTACGGGCGTGGGTCAGGAAGAGTACGATATCGAAAAGATCCGCTACCACAAGGTTGTGATCATGACCGATGCCGACGTGGACGGTTCCCATATCCGGACCCTGCTCCTCACCTTTTTCTACCGCCAGATGCCCGACCTTGTCGCAAAGGGATATCTCTATATTGCCCAGCCCCCCCTGTTCAGGGTTGGCTCCAGGAAAAACGGCGTATACCTTAAAAACGAAGAAGAATACTCCAACTACCTGGTTCGCAGAATTTCGTCCCAGAAGAACCTGGTCCTCAACGCTGAAGAAGATGCCCAGGATCAGGAGCCTCTGTCCGAAGAGGATTTCTATAACCTCATGCTGAACATGAATGGATATTTCGCAGCCCTGAATCTCCTCAGAAAAAGGGATTTTGATACAGACCTGCTTTTTACTCTCATCAGCCAGGGGGTGACCTCCAAGATTTTCCTTGAAGAAAAAAAGAACCTTGAAGAACTTGCCGGTAAGCTGCCCGCCGACAAATACAAAACCGGCGATATTGAATTTGACGCCGAACGGGGCATCTACGAGATGGATATCCTGGACGAAACCGGCCAGACCAAAATCCTTAGGGTGGGCCGGGAAATCCTGGGCACCTCAGATTATCAGAAAATGCGCCAGGCCTATGACAAGATAGAGGCCCTTGACTGCCCGCCCTTTGCCGTATACTCAAAACAGGCCGATGCAAAAATCGTAAACACCCTTGAGACCTTGGAAGAGTTATTCAGCTTTACCATGGCCGAGGCCAAAAAAGGCATCAATATCCAGCGCTACAAAGGTCTGGGTGAGATGAACGCCGACCAGCTCTGGGAAACCACCATGAATCCGGAAAAAAGGATCATGCTCAAAGTGGACATTGAAGACGCTGAAAAGGCGGATGAGATTTTTACCCTGCTCATGGGCGAGGAAGTCGAGCCCAGGCGGAATTTTATCCAGAAACATGCCCTTGAGGTCTCTTCTCTGGATTATTAAGGACCGGCTCCAGAATTAATTGAACTTTTGTTTTAAAAAACAGGTATAAGTTAAGCGTGGTGAGTTGTGTGATATTTTCACGGCTCACCACGTTTTTTTTTATATTTTCCCGTATAAAAGTAAATGGATAGCCTGAAATAAATTGATTTATGGATGAATATTATTTATTATATGAATAATATTCATTTTTCCTTTACAAGAGAAAGGGGGACACCATGAATCGATCCATACATAAAATAATTGACGAGCAGGTAAGGCGGTGGGAAATGTCTGAATACATCCCGCCCGAACAGATAGAATCCTGCCGGGTGATCACCATTTCAAGGGAATGCGGCAGCCGGGGCCTGGAACTGGCCGAAGAACTGGCCCGGAAAACAGGGTTTGACCTGTTTCATAATCAAATTCTTGAAGCCATGATTGAAACATCCAAAAACTCCAGAACACTGCTGGAAACCCTGGATGAAAAAGCCATGAACGTTATTGATGATATTGTGGCAAACCTGGTCCATGATCACCACCTATGGCCGGATGATTATTCAAAGCTTCTGCTCAGAATCCTCAATACCATCGGCAGGCACGGCAATGCGGTTATTCTTGGCCGGGGCGCCAATTTTGCCCTGGAAAAAATAAATGCCCTTAAAGTCAGGATCGTGGCCCCGGCTCCTGTACGGCAAAAACATATTCAACACACCAGGGATCTCAACTCTGAAGATGCCAAAAATTTCATGGTCAGCACGGATGCCGACCGGACCGCATTCGTAAAGCGATATTTAAATTCAGATATAAATGATCCTGCAGGTTACGATCTGATCCTGAATACAGGCACCCTGTCCCTGGAAAAAAGCGTGGATATCATCTGTTCTGCAATGGGTTAAGGAATCCTTACAAAATAAATTTATCTAAATTGGTTTCAAAATCCCGGGATATGATATGGCGATGGATGAGATTTTCTTTCAATATTTGCCTGGGAAAATATTTTCCATGGATAAGGGGTGCCGGAAAAAGATATCCACCCCTTGCCATGGATATCCACCTCATTATGGATAAGGTCTTTTTCAAAATATTATGGACCCGGCCGTTTATTATCAGTGGTTTTATGGTTTTTGACCCGGAAATCCGGACAATCAGTCAAAAAAAAAGATAAATTGATCATTTTTTTTAAAAAATAAGTATTTTTACCTATTGCTTTTTATTTCGCTGTCTACTAAGTCATGGATAATAAAAAATGCTTTTTAGGAATAACAGACCCAGGGATAGGGATTTCATGTGCAAAAGCTGAGCCTTATTGCATATTCTTCCGTATCCCGGATTATTAAATATGTATTTATTTTTACGGACAACTAGTTATTTAGGCATGACCAACCAAAAAAGTAAAATGGCACATCACCTCCAGTGATGACAAACTTTAGAACTAAACCATGAGGTTGCTGTGACAGATTCAAGTGATTCAAACTCAACCGAAAAACTCTTAGATACGATCAGGGGTGAAGCACCGCCTCCTGCCGCCGTTGAAATGAAAAAGCCTTCACCCGAACCTAAGGGAGGAAGCAGTATCAAGACCAATATCAAAAATTCACTTTGTGTGGGTGTCCATATCGGGGGCAATACCCTTTCCCTTGTTCTCACCGGGGAACAGAAACAGGGGGGTGTCAAGGAAGTCATTAAATGGGAAGTCATTCCCTTTCCCGAACACCTGGACGTAAAAAGCAGCCGGTTTTCAGCATTTTTAAGGGCCTCACTCTCCACATTTATCGGAAAAAGAAAAAATGTAGCCATATGGGCGGGTATTTCCACAAAACAGCTGAAACTCAAAAATATCATCATTCCCAATGTGCCTGATTCCAAAATGGCCAACGCCGCCCTTTGGGGACTGAAAAAAGAGACGGACATTGATCTTCAAAGTGAAGTTTTCGATTATGAATTTATCAGCGATACCCGGATCAATGGCGTAAAAAAGAAAAATGTGGTGGCCTTCACAGGGAATAAGGAGAATATACAAGCGGTAAAAGCCCTGTTTATAGCTGCGGGATATCCCCTGACGGGGATTACCGCCACCCCCTTTGCCATTCAGAATTTTTCCCTTACCAGTCATAACGGAATTGGCAGGGAACCTGTGGTCATCGTGAATATCCGGCGGTACAGATCGGAAATTTTCTGCATATCGGAAAACGGCATTACCGTTGCCAGGAGCGTCAAGACAGGATCATACAGCCTGGTGGAAAATTACCTGGAATCCGGTGGCGCAGACACGGTCCATGCGGATGTGCCCGGACTGCTTTCCGCCAGGACCGTAACAGAGGGCCCTGATTTTGAACCCATGCAGGACCCCGCCTTCAGGCTCATCGGCAAGATACAGCGAACCGGGGAATACTGCTCCAATGTGTACCTGAACAACGACCCCATATCCAAATACCGGTTTTTTGGAGAAACAGATAATTGTCCGGCCTTTATGGCCTATGCAGAAGAGATGATCCCGGACCGGGTGGAATACTTCTCCCCGGTGACCGACATTTCAACCTCCATGGGCATCAACCTGCCCAAAAACGCCCAGGACAGAAACGGCATCATCCCGGCCCTGGGTTTTGCCCTCTCCCACAACGACTATACCCCGAATTTCCTTTACACCTATATTGAAAAGGAGATGGAGGCCAGGGGAAAAAGAGTCAATATCGGCATCATGGCCGCCGGTATTGTGGGACTTCTGGTCTGCGCCGGCGTCTGGGGATATTTCAGCACTGTGGAAAACAGGGAAATCAAAAAAAAGCAGACCCTTGAAACCCAGCTGGCCGGATTCAAAACATCCGTGACCCGGGATGTGCTGAACTCAAAAATCACCCAGGCCACAAAACAGGTGGAACTGGTCCGCCGGTATACCAACGACTATATTTCCCTGGCCGTGATCAATGAAATCTGCACCTTCACCCCTGAAAACATATCCATTGTCTCCCTGGATTCCGACCTGAAAAAGGAAGATGCCAAAAAAGATAAGGGAAAAAAGAAGGAAGGCGAAAAGAACGGAAAAGCAAGATCAATAAAGATCAAGGGAATTGTCAAAGCAGATTTCACCTCCCTTGAATCCACCCTGACCGGTTATGTGATCAAACTTGGCGACTCACCCCTCTTCGGGAATATTAATCTTGAGGATAAAAAAGTCGAATCGGCCGGCCAGGCCAGTATCCTGAAATTCACCGCAGATATGGAGATCCTCTGATGGCTGAAACAGATAAAGAAAAATTAAACAAGCTGTCTCCGGTCAGTCTGGGGCTGATCATCGGATCCGCCGTGCTGATCATAGCCTTTATCCTGGGAATTCTTTATCCCCAGTACCGCCGGATCAACCGGATCAAGGATGACAGAGTCAATAAAACCATCCGCCTGGAAGAGCAGAAACGCCTCTTTCCAATCTATGCTCAGGCCGAAGTGCTGGCCGCTGGAAAATTTGAGCCCGTGCTTCCGATGCCCGAGCGCCATCCCATTTCAAGAAACGAGGTGGTGGGACTGTCCGGGGTATTTAACAGGATTGCCCTGGAGGCGGGAATGGTCCTTGCCGAAAACAGCCTGGATATTGATACCTTTGCACAGGATTCAAATATGCTTTCCCTGGAGGTGATGTTCAAGGGAGATATTTTCAGCTTCAGGGACTGCCTGGTGGCCCTGGCAGGGCTCCCCTATTTTAAGGGGATTGAAAGCATAAATATCAGCACGGATCGGGCCACCAATATCCGGAAATGCAAGGTAAAGCTTCAGATATCCATAGCAAGCAACCAAATGACCCCTAACCAGAAGAAAAAATCATGAAGAAACGGGAAACCATCATAGTATTGTTGGCAGGGATGCTGGCGGTTTACGGCCTGCTGGATTATTTTGTTCTGAATAAGAAGGCTGTCACCGGCGAGGAAGAAAAGATAAACGCCGCGATTGCCGATGCAACAACATTTTCCCAGGCCTCCATGGCCCGGGTCATTGCCCTGTCTGCCCAGGGCGGGGCCAAAAAACTGGACTATGCCAAGACCAGTGCGGAAACCCCCTGGCCCAGGGATCCCTTCATTTATTACCAGAAAGAGCTGGATACAGAAGCGGACCTCTCCGGAGAAGATATGAAGGATATTATATACTCCGGGTTCATGCGGCTGGGCAAAAATGTACTGGGCATCATCAACGGCATGGAATACGGCCTGGGAGAACTGATCGCCGACCTGGAATACAAGGTCCATCAGATCACCCCCTCAAAGGTGATTCTCCTGACCAAGGCCAACAAACAGATTACAATTTATTTGCAGGAAGATTAAATATAACAGGCGATGGGAATAAAAATGAAAAATTGCATTAAAATTTGCTTTTTAGCACTGATTCTGATGTTTTTAGTTTCTGGCTGTAAAACCACGGAAAAGGAAGCAGCCAAACCCGACCGGTTTGAAAAATGGCGGATCATGGCCAAAGACTCCCCTAAAAACACGCCCGATCCCAGGCCATTCAATGAAAAGGCGGACAAGGATGTAAAACAGGTCATTCAAGAACTTGAGGACAGGCAGGAGGCCCAGACCGTAAAGGCTGACGCGCCCCCTGAGAAAAAACTGCCTTCCATGCGCCTGACCATGAAAATGCATGATGTGCCTGTTGCCGTTCTTCTCCGCACCCTGGCCCGGGCCGCAGATATGAATATCATGATCAATGAAACCGTGACCGGCCAGGCCAAGATAAACATCGTAAATGTACCCTGGGACCAGGCCTTTACCGGCCTTTTAGGCACCTACGGCCTCACCTATAAATGGGGAGGGGACATCCTGAGGGTGATCACGGTGGAGGATCTCAACAAAGAGATCGCCCTTATGGAAGCCACCCAGAAATTCCAGAAAAGCAAGAAGGAACATGCCCTGGCCATGCGGGAAATTGCCCAGAAGCAGGAAAAGCTGGAACCGCTGCTCACCCGGGTGGTGAAAATCAATTTTGCCGACCTTGCAGAAATCCGGGACAACCTTGAAAATTATCTCATGGCCAATTCCAAGGAACTGGCATTGAAAAAAGCCTCCATGGGCGGGGAAAATAAAAATGCCTCATCCCCTAATACGGAAGGGTTCAGGGGGTCCATTCTCAAGGATAAGAACACCAATTCCCTGATTGTCCAGGCCACCCGGTCCGACATTGACAAGATTCTTCCTCTTATCTATAAACTGGACCGGCCCAGCTATCAGATATTCATTGAAGCCCATATCGTGGAAGCCACCTCAGACACGGCCAAGGAACTGGGTATCCAGTGGGGCGGCCTGGGCGAAGTCTCCCAGAGCGGCGGAACCAAACGCCATTCCATCGGCGGGGGCAGCATGACCGATTTTAACCAGGCTCTCAGGGATTCCGACGGTAATGATCAGGCCTATGACCCCACTGACGGCAATATTTCCAACTTCCCCATTACCGCAGCCACATCCGGCCTCTCTTTGGGCATGATGACCCAGAAACTGGGAGAATATGCGCTCTATGCCCAGCTAACCGCGCTCCAGGAGGAAGGCAAGCTCAATATTCTGTCCAAACCCGCCATCACCACCATTGATCATCACAAGGCCAGCATTGAATCGGGCAAGGACGTGCCCTTTCAGACCGTTGAAGACGGTGAGGTCAATATTGAGTGGAGAAAGGCGGTCATCAGCCTGGAAGTCACCCCCCATGTGATCAATGACGAGATCGTCCGCCTGGATATCATCACCCACAAGGATGAACTGGACTTTACCAATACCGTGCTGGGCAACCCCACCATCATCACCAAGAATGCGGAAACCATGGTCACCCTCTTTAACGGGCAGACCACGGTCATCGGCGGCCTGAACAAGGAGTTTATTGAAGAAGGGGAATCCGGGGTGCCCGGTCTTAAAGATGTCCCCGGCCTTGGATGGCTGTTCAAGAGTGTCAAGGACGGAGGCAATATGGAAGAACTGCTGATATTTATCACCCCCCATATTCTTGAGGGAAAAAATGCCATGGCCGTCAAGTCTTCTGTTGAATAACAGCCATGCGCAGCCTGGCCTGGTGATTTGTGCACAACGAAGAATGAAAGAACAACAAGAGTTTTCATAGTTCTTTTATAATAAAGAAAGGAATAACCAAGGAATGGAGTATTACAGGAGCCTGCATCTGGAAAAGGAACCCTTTTCCAACTCTCCTGACCCGGGGCTGTTTTTCAACTCCAGGCAGCACAGGGATGCCTTGCAGAAGCTTGAGATCTCCATCCGGCTGCGCCGGGGGCTGAACGTGATCACCGGGGATGTCGGCACGGGAAAGACCACGGTCTGCCGCCAGCTCATCCGCAAGATCGCCCATGACGACACCATCCGGTATTTTCTCATCCTGGATCCCGGGTTTTCCTCGGCCCGGGAGTTTTTAGCCTGTATCCTGGAACACTTTACGGGAAAGGCCCCGGAAAAAGAAGAAAACTCAAGTGAAATCCAGCTTAAGGAAAAGATAAAAACCTATCTTTTTTCCAAGGGCGTGGATGAGGACACCACCACTGTTCTGATGATTGACGAGGGCCAGAAACTGCCCCAGTTCTGCCTGGAAACCCTGAGAGAACTTCTAAACTACGAGACCAACAATAAAAAACTGCTTCAGATCATTATCTTTGCCCAGAAGGAATTCGACCCCATGATCGCGGGCATGGAAAATTTTGTGGACCGGATCAATTTCAGGTATGCCTTTTCCCCCCTGGGATTCAGGGAAACCAAGGCCTTGATCGAATACAGGATCGAGCAGTCGGCCCAGCCGGGCGCCTTTGCCGAAAAACGGCTGCCCAGGTTTTCATTTCCGGCATTCTGGGCTGTTTACCGCCTGACCAGAGGGTTTCCCCGCAAAATCATCAACCTCTGTCACCATGTGGTCCTGGCGATGATCATCCGGAATAAATCCACGGCCGGGTATTTTTTTGTCCATTCCTGCGCCAAAGAGGTGTTTCCGGGCAGGAGACGGCCTGCAATTTCCTTTGTGTCCCTGGCCTTTTGTGTTGGAATCCTTGGGGCGGCAGCCTATTTTAAGGCGGATCTGGCCCGGATCATACCCTGGTCTGTAAATCAGGCAGCTCAAATCACCGCCGCCAAAAACAATACAGCCGCGGTGATGCCCCCTTTGCCTGAAATTAACTTAAAGCCGGTCAGCCAGGAAGAAAAACAGGTCACACCCGCAGTTTCCCAGCCGCCTGTCCAAGTTTTAGTCTCTGCGCCCAAACCGGTTCCCGCCCCTGTCATTGCTCCGGTGGTTGATCCGGCGCCGGAAGCGGCCGCCCCTGGGACCCTTGGCAGCATCCGCATCCCAAAGGACGAGACCCTGTACAACATGATCGCCACTGTTTACGGCTCCTTTAACCGTCAATACCTGGATAGAGTCATCAGGGAAAACAAAAATATCAGAAACCCCGATCTCATCCTTCACGGTATTTTTATAGATTTTCCCGTTATAAAAGAGACCCAGTCCCGGTGGAAAAAGGAAAAGGCATGCCTTGTGCTTCCCGTTACTGCCGAGTTTGAGTCAGCCTATAAAATGGCAAAAAAATACAGGGACAAAGGCCTGGATACCCGTATCCTGTCGGCCTGGGATGAACCCGACGGCTTTTTATTTGCCGTGGTGGTGGACAGGGTGTTCAGCAGCCTGGAACAGGCCAGGATATACAATAAAAACCACCGCACCAAAACAGGTAGATTTGAAGCGCAGCATCTTGCAGCCCTGATTCAGGACAGAATAATTTTATGAAATTAGGTAATTAAAAGAGGATATGGATGGTAACTAAACGCAAACGCCTGGGAGAAATGCTGCTGGAAGCCGGTCTCATTGAAAAGGCCCAGCTTGACAAAGCTTTGACCTCAATCCGGAGCAGTGGAAAACGGCTGGGGCAGTATCTGATCTCCGAGGGGATCGTCTCTGAAAAAGCAATTGTGGAACTGATCTCGGACCAGGTTCATATTAAGCGCTACAACCCCAGGGAATACGCAATATCCAGCGAACTTTCCCATATCATAGACGTGGATACGGCCAGGAAATACCAGGCAGTGCCCGTCCATAAAAAAGGCGGTATCCTGCTTCTGGCCATGACCGATCCACTGGATATCAACGCCCTGGATCACATTGAGGTCTATGCGGACATAGAGACTGAATCCGTGATCTGCACGGAGCAGGAATTCAACACCCTGGTGGCCACGGTGTACGGCACCTATTCCGGTTCAGACGGGGTCATGGAAAATATCCAGGAAATGGAGGAAATGGATGTCAAGGACGAGGTGGAGGACCAGAAGCAGAACTCCATCACCTCGCTCATGGACATGGCAGAAGAAGCCCCGGTCATCCGCCTGGTCAATTCCATCCTTACCCAGGCCGTCAAGGAAGGGGCATCAGATATCCATCTTTCCCCTGAAAAAAATTATGTGGAAATAAGGTTCCGGGTGGACGGCAAGCTCCACCACGTTCCGGCCCCGCCCAAATCCATGTTTCTTTCCATGGTGTCCAGGCTTAAAATCCTGGCCTCCCTGGATATCTCGGTTTCAAGGATACCCCAGGACGGCCGGTTCACCGTATTTGTCCAGGACAAGGAGATCAATATCCGTGTCTCCACCATCCCCACGGTATACGGGGAAAATGTGGTCCTGCGTCTCCTGGATACCAGTTCCGGCATCTACAGCCTGGATAAACTCGGGGTCTCCCCCAAAGATATCGCCACCATTGAAAAGATGATCAAAATGCCCTACGGCATGATCCTGAGCACCGGTCCCACAGGGTCTGGTAAAAGTACCTCCCTGTTTTCCATGCTCAAAATCATCAACTCCCCTGACGTAAATATAATTACTTTGGAAGATCCTGTGGAATACCGGATGGAGCATGTGCGCCAGGGCCAGCTCAACCGCAAGGCCGGCATGACATTTGCCTCGGGTCTTCGCTCCATTCTCCGCCAGGACCCGGATGTGGTCATGATCGGCGAAATAAGGGACGGTGAAACCGCAGGGGTGGCGGTCCAGGCCGCCCTTACCGGCCATATGGTTTTAAGTACCGTACATACCAATGATGCGGCAGGGGCCATCACCCGGTTTGTGGACATGGGCATTGAACCCTTCCTGGTCTCCTCGGTCATGCTGATCACCATTGCCCAGCGCCTGATCAGGCGGGTCTGCCCCCATTGTAAAGAATCCTATGCCCCGTCTGAAGAGGTCAGAAAATTCTGGGGCCTTGAAAATGCCCAGGGCGTGGATTTTGTCAGGGGAAAAGGATGCCTCCAGTGCAAGGACACAGGATATATGGGCAGAACAGGGCTTTACGAGGTCCTTCACATCAATGAAGATGTCCAGCAGATGATTCTGGCCGGCAAGTCAGCCCAGGACATCACAAAAGAATGCGCCCTTTCCGGCCAGCTCACCACCCTGAGACAGGATGCGGCCGCCAAAGTTGCCCAAGGCATCACAACCCCGGAAGAGGCGGCATCTGCCGTGATGATGTAACCCATGACTCAATATATATATAAAGCCATAAACGAAAACGGCAGTGAGATTACAGGGGAACTGGATGCGGTATCCAAGGAACAGGCCTTTGAAATATTATCTTCCAGAGGATATATCCCTGAATCTGTAAAAGAAAAAAGTTCTGCTCTGGACAATTCAACCCTGTCTGTAATAATTGACAAACTGACCCCTGTAAAACCCAGGGATCTTATCTTATTTACAAAACAGTTCAAAACCCTGATACAATCGGGTGTGGCCATGATGGATATTTTATCCACAATGGAAGCCCAGACCGAAAATAAAAAGCTCAAAAAAGTAACTGCCCAGATCCGGGCGGATATCAGGGAAGGGGCCAACCTTTATATGGCCTTTTCAAAGCATGATACCGTATTTTCAGAGCTTTACTGCAATATGCTTCATGCCGGGGAATCCTCGGGTTCTTTGCCCGATGTCCTTGAGCGGCTCATCTATATTCTTGATCATGAGCATAAAATTAAATCAGATATAAAATCAGCATTGCGGTATCCCATGATGGTTGTTGGATTTCTGGGTGTTGCTTTTTTTGTTCTCCTCACCTTTGTAATCCCAAAATTTATCTCCATTTTTGAAAAAGTGGGCATTGAGCTGCCGCTTCCCACAAAAATATGTATGACTTTATACCAGATCATCAGCGGTTATTGGCATATAGGGTTGATCGGGATAACAGCAGTATCTATTTTTTCTTACTATTTCTTTTTTAAAACAGAAAACGGTAAGGTGATTAAAGATAAGGCTATGATGAAGATACCCCTTATCGGCCCGGTTGTCTTAAAAGCGTCCATGTCAAGGTTTGCTTCAATTTTTTCCATCCTCCAGATGAGCGGGGTAACGGTTCTGGAATCCATGGAAGTATTGGCCAAAACCATCAATAATGCAGCCATTACCCAGGAATTTGAAAGAATAACCGAGCTTTTAACCGAAGGCCGGGGAATTTCCCAGCCCCTGAGATCATCAAAATATTTTCCCCCAATGGTGATTAATATGGTGGCCATTGGTGAGGAATCAGGTAATCTGGATGATATGCTGGCTGAAATATCAGTTCATTATGATGCGGAAGTGGAGTACAGCACCAAGGCGATGTCCGAAGGGATAGGTCCTCTTCTCATTGTCGGACTGGCTTCTGTGGTTGGCTTTTTTGCCCTGGCCATTTTTCTGCCCATGTGGGATTTGACTAAGATGGTTAACTAAAAAAGAAACTCAGATTGATCCGGATGGGGTTCAATGAGTGAGATCAGGATAAGCATATATATACTTATTCCCTTTATCTGGGGGTTGTTTTCGATTTTCGCTTATATTATATCCTTTCAGGTTTCTGACCTGTTTTGGGAAACTGATAAATTCAGCATAATACATTATTCAGCAGGCTCTTTGATATTTTGTGTTTCTTTTTTTGTGGGATTTTTTATTCTTAAATTTGTTTTAAAACCTACCGAGGAACTATTAAGTAAACTTAAGCAAGAGTCTGAAAGAACAGGTTTCAATCAAGACATAGAAGACTCTGATTTTGAACGTTTAAAAAACAAATCAAGAGTAAAATTTTTTTCTGATGAACTCGGAGAATTCAGGAAAGTTTTCAGCAGGATTTCAGATGGATCCGATATAAAAACACTTCAGGAACAATTTCCTGATATAATTTTTAAAAGCCGGGAAATGGCTTTTGTCCTCAGGCAGGTCCTCAAAGTGGCCCCTGCCGATGCCGGTGTCCTCATACTCGGGGAGAGCGGCACCGGGAAAGAATTGATCGCCGATGCCGTTCATGGAAAAAGCATGCGAAAGGACAGACCCTTTATCAAGATCAACTGCGGAGCCATTTCCCCTAATCTGCTTGAAAGCGAGCTTTTCGGTCATGAGAAAGGTGCGTTTACCGGGGCGGTTACCGCCCGGAAGGGCTGTTTTGAAAGGTCGGATGGTGGCAGCCTCTTCCTTGATGAAATAGGAGAAATGCCCCTTGATGTTCAGGTTAAACTACTCCGGGTGCTGCAGAACGGGGAATATCAGCGGGTCGGCGGCCAGACCACTCATAGAGCGGATGTCAGAATTATTTCCGCCTCCAATAAAAATCTTGAGGAAATGGTAGATCAGGGCCGGTTCAGGGAGGATCTATTCTACCGGCTGAATGTCTTCAACATAAATATGCCCCCGTTAAACGAGAGATCCGGCGACCTTGAACTGCTCGCAGCTTATTTTGCGGAAAACTCAGGAAAGCATGTTTCTGAAACCACTCTGGCTTTTTTAAAAAGTCATGTGTGGAAAGGTAATATCAGAGAACTTGAAAACAGGATTAAAAAGGCAGGCATCTGCTCTGACAATAATTTTCTGGAAAAAAAGGATTTTGACCTATCCGGTGATACAGATAAAAAAAAATTATCCTTAAAGTCCGGAACCAGGGTTTTGCTGCCGGATAAGGATAATTTTGATTTAAACGAAGAACTTAACCGGATTGAGATTTATTTTATTGTTAATGCCCTGAATAAAAATAATGGTGTCCAGACCAGGGCTGCTGAAAGCCTTGGCATTAAACCCAGAAGCCTGTGGAATCGGATTAAAAAATATGGAATAAATGTTGGGGAATTTAAATGAAACAACATGTTATGGGAGAACTACAAAAAATGGAGTACCTATTTTTGAGACTTTGATTGGTTTATACGGGTAATAGATAGTAACTATGCTGAAATATATAGTTACTATCTATGGCATATTATTTGCTTAATAAGTAGTCTACTTTTGTGTTTTTGGAAGGCGCAATAATAATATTGTGCAAATTTTAATTTACACCTTTAGGAGGGTAAAATGGAAAAAAGAAATTTGGTTAAAAATCAAAAAGGTTTTACTTTGATCGAAATTATCGCAGTGCTGGTAATTCTCGGTATTCTGGCTGCTGTAGCTGTTCCTAAGTATCTTGACCTTACTGACGAGGCAAGAAAAAAAGCCGTTGAAGGTGCGATTGCAGCTGGACAAAGTACTATTACACTGCAGTATGCAGAAAATCTGCTTGTTGCGGATGGGAATCAGGATCAAGCCATTAATGATGCTGTAACTGCGTTAGGAAATAGTGTGGACTTGGGTGATTATACAATGACTGCAATTACGGCCGCGAATCCTAATGTAACCTTTACTGTTACTGATGATTCTGACAACACGGCCACAGCAAATGGCAGTGTTCTACTTAAAAACTAAGTAACAGAACTTAAAGAGGGAAATTGACATTGGTTGTAGTGTCTTTTTCCCTCTTTTATATTTGGATATTTTTTATTAAATAATTATTATTTAGAATACAGGCAAGTTGACGTTGGGGGGTATTATTTCTTGTTTAGATGGAAAAAATTTTATATGAAAAATGAATTTTTCAACTGGGTGCCTGTTGTCTGCCTTTTTATTTTTCTGTTCATTTGCCTATGGAGTCAAGTCTCAATTATTGGTTTGGATTTTATGCCAAGGGATGATGCTTTAAGGCATGTAGGGCAAGCTGTTTGCCAGAAAGACTGGCACGAAATACTTGTAATGGATTCAAGGCTTGATTTTGATATTCAGGGCGGCTGGAAAAATATTCTTTATTTTTTCGCAAATCACGGTATTTCAAAAGAAAATCTGTTACAGTTTTCTGTACTAATTTTTTTGGTTTTAAATTTTTGTATTCCCGCTTTTTTAATTAAAAGGCCGGAAGTATGGGCTCTGAGTCTTATTATAGCCCTGTGCTTTTTTTCTAGTACGATAAGATTTTCACTTGGGCGTCCATTTCTTGCCCAGGTTGCAGCTGTTACAATCATTGGATTTTCTTCACAGCACTTTAAGGAAAAATTTGATTACAGATATCTTTTTTTTCTTTTTCTTTTTTTGACTTTGGCAATTTCTATAAGGTCTTTATGGTTTCTATTTATCTTACCTATAGGATGTTTTTTTCTTGCAGGGGAATTTAAAAAGTTTTTTTATTTAATGCTCGTCTGGTTTTTTTCAACTATTGTTTCGGCTTTTATATCAGATTCTTTTTCCTCATTTTTTATAATGACAACCAAAGAAGTGTTTGACTTTACAAGCCGTGATATTCCTTCATGGATGCTTGTTGCTGAACTTGTTCCGAAGATTCAACCTTTACTGTTCTTCCTCCCAATTCTTTTCTTTATACTTTGGAGAAAAAGTTGCGGCAAAAAGATAAGGGATAGAATCCAGAACCCTATGTTTATATTGATACTTCTCTCATGGGTATTGTCTTTGAAAATTAATAGATTTTGGTTAGATTTTGGCGTACCCGCTTATTTTGTATGGCTATATGAAGAACTGGAAGAAGTATTTGAAAATGATTTAAATATTGACCTTTTGTCAATCAAACGGGTTGGAGTTACAATCGCTATATGTATTCCTCTTTGGTTTATCATAGGAGGCGATTTTAACGGCAGATGGAGCAAGTCCATTTTTATTAAGGCACCGGATATATCCGAGACAGATAAAAGAGACTGGCTTCCGGATGAGGGAGGTATCTTTTACAATACTTCCATGGGACTTTTTTATAAAACATTTTATACCAATCCAAATGCTCCTTGGAGATATTTTCTTGGAATGGAACCCGAAATTATGGAAAAGGGGAATCTAGAAATATATCATCAGATAATTCTCTCATTAAATGCCAAAAGTAAAAAACAACTGATCGTTGATAAAATGACGTTAAAGGACAGGTTTGTTCTTGAAGGCAGGAGTAAACCGGATATTGATGTATTGGAATGGTTTGAGATAAAACCCAATATTTGGAGCGGACGTCTTCCACAGCAGATTGCAGTCGGTTCAAAATAAAAGAGAATTAATATGACAATTGCAATTATAATTCCTGCATTTAATGAAGAATTGACCATAGAGCAGGTAATAACGGATTTTTATAAATTTGATAGTTCATTTGAAATATATGTAATTGATAATAATTCTTCAGATGGGACTAGAAAAATTGCTATAGAGGTATATGATAAATTACAATGTAAGGGTAAAATTTTAATTGAAAAAAGGCAGGGTAAAGCCCTAGCTGTTAAACAAGCTTTTTCTAAAATAGATGCAGATTTTTATGTAATGATTGATGCTGATTCCACATATTCTGTTGAGGATTTATCAAATTTGATGCAGCCTATTTTGGATGGTCGTGCTGATATGGTGGTTGGAAACAGGCATTATGATAAGCGTTACCAGAGAGAAAACACACGGCTTTTTCATAATTTTGGTAATTCACTGGTCCGGCTGTTGATCAACTTTTTTTTTAATGCGAATTTATCTGACATTTTAAGTGGGTATCGTTGTTTTTCAAAAAAATTCGTTAAAAATTACCCCATTTTATGTGACGGGTTTGCTCTGGAAACAGATTTAACTTTACATGCATTAGATAAGGGGTTTTCAATTACAGAGATACCCATTCAATATAAAGACAGGCCCTCAGGCTCAGAATCTAAGCTGAATACCTTTCAGGATGGGTTTATCGTTTTATCTTTAATTTTTAAAATTTTAAAAAATTATAAACCCTTCTATTTTTTTGGTCTCTGGTCTCTGGTCTTTTTTTGTTTAGGAATTATATTTGGAAGTTTTCCAATTTTTGAGTATTTTAATAACCAATATATTTCAAGAGTTCCGCTGGCTATCCTTGCAACCGGTTTAATGATTTTCTCCATCATCTCCTTTGCAATTGGCTTGATTCTGCAAAGTAATGTGGAGAACCATAGATTCATGTATGCTTTAAAACTATTGCACTGGGGTAAATAAAGTTTTTTGAAAGAACAATATCAGGATCTATAAAATATATTATATGGATGATTTTTAAAGTGTATGTATTACCTCATTAAAAGGTATAATTCTGAAGGTATTAATTAAATGAGCCGATATGACCTTATCGTCATAGGCGGAGGCGTTTCCAGTTATGGTTTTCTAAAAGGGCTGGAAAGCTCAGGGAGCTATAAAAATAAAAAAATAGCTCTTATTTACCCGGATAAATTTCTTCAAAATACTGAAAATAAAATTTTATTTACAGGATCTCCCAAGTTTTTACAAAAAAAAAATATTCTGACTGCGTCATACTGGGAAAGTACAATAGGGGAAAAGTTTAAGCAAAATAATTTTTCTGCTGTTGGTGTCCATGGGATTGGGGGCATGGCCAGAATATGGGGTGGCTCCTATGGTCTTTTTGATGGACAATCTATATTGAAGAATAATTTAAATTATGATCAATTATTAACCGCATATCAGGCTTGTCAAAATTTTTTACCATTGAGCGGCAATAAAAAAGATATATTGTCATCATATTTTAAAGGGTTACGTGAAACATCTGGTATTAAAACGTCTTCAAGAATTAAAAATTTGTTTGGCCATTATCTGAATAATAATTTTATTGTAAGCAACCCCCGTATTTTATTGGAGTTGGATAAGATCAACAAATGCATTTATTGTAACCAATGCTTGGCTGGTTGCCACAGGGATAGTGTCTGGTATCCTCAAGTTGAAGATTTTTATAAACTAAATTTAAACATAAATATAACTAACTCGTATGTGGAATATATATATCGAGACACACTTTTTTGGGGGGTTTCGTTAAATAATAAAACCCAAAGCATTAAAGCTGGGAAAATAATATTAGGCGCCGGTGTAATACAAAATTTTAAATTGTTATCAAGATATTTAAATATAAATTCGCGTGCTGATATATATAATACGCCAGCTCTGGCCTTTGCTTATTTAAATTTAAATAAAAATAAAGAAACTGATTTTTTTGGAATGGGGAATGCCACATTTATGGCAAATAAAAATGAAGATTTCTTTTTTTACGGGAATTTATATGATGGTTATTCTTTGGCTGCTTCTTCCGGGAAAGTATTTAGCAGTAATAAAAATATTGATAAGTTATTTAAAATATTTGCAAATAAAATTATAGCAGGCGCAGGCTTTTTATCTTCTGAAAATAGTAATTGTGAAATCAAGAATTATGATACCCAGATCTCAATAATCGGTAAGTTTTCATCTACATATAAAAAAAATGTTAAAACGGCATATACTTATTTAAAGAAGCTGGATAAAAAAAAATTTGGGCAACTTATCAGATTTACAAAAATTCCGTTAGGAGCTGATATTCATTATGGAGGAGGAATTCCTGATGAATTAAAAGACAAAGATTTGTTATGTAACGGCAAATTAAAAAATTTAGATAATATACTTGTGGTTGGTGGTTCTACTTTTGAATATTTACCCCCCATGAGCCCGACACTTTCGTTTATAGCGAATTCATATAAAATAGGAAGGCAAACTTATTAAAAGTTGAGGAAACAATGGTTTATCCCAGGCAAAAACTATATGATGTTAACCATTTGGGCTATATTAAAAAGTATTTAGGTTTTAAAAATTTAAATAATTGTGATTTATCTTTTGAAGATGCTTTTTACGATTTGACGAAAATTAAAAATACGATCCCGCTATCCAAGGGTCGGGCGGGACTATATTTAGCGATTAAAAAATTGCTTTTTGGTAAAAAAAATAAAATACTATTGTCCCCATTTACTATTTTTGATGTGGTCAATATGGTTGTTTCCGCAGGAGGGGTGCCTGTTTTTTGTGATAGTGAATCCCCCTATTCGCCACACGTTTCCTTTGAATATATTAAAAAAAATGTTGATGCAGAAACATCTGCTATTCTGATAACCCATTATCATACTGTCAATCCATATATTAAAGAAATTGCAGCCTGGTGCAGGGAAAATGATATTTTTCTTATCGAAGATTGTGCAATTTCTTTAGGTTCATTTATCAATGGTAAGCACGTAGGAAGTTTCGGAGATGCAGGATTTTTTAGTTTCGGGTTGTTTAAATTTGTTTCAGCATATTTTGGTGGCGCAATTCATTTTAATGATACAAGCATGTATGAACAAATTCGAGAAGAATTATCCAACTGGGATGAAATGAGTATTAATGATTTAGCCCCGTATTTTTTTAAAGGTGTAAAATTTTCAATCTTAACAAATAAATATGTTTTTAAATATTTTACTTTTCCGATATTTAAATTTGGCTTTTTAAATAATGTTGGTTTTATAATGAATCAAGCAAAAAATGATCCTGATCCGGTACTTAAAAAAACATTTCCAGATGAGGCAAAAAAAAGGCCTTCCCCTTTTCAGATAAATGAATTCATTAGGCAGTTTAATTCAGTTGATAAGGATAGACAAGTAAGGCTTAAAAATGCATTAACACATTATAATAATTTGAAGCCTAATAATGGAATAGTTATACAAAAACCTAATGAAGCAGACTCTTTTCTTAACTATCCAATTGTAATAAAAAAAGATAGTTCTATTAAAAGGGATGAGTTGGTAAAAAAAATAATGGAAAATAATTTCGACGTTGCGGTTTATTATTATAGAGACTGTTCAAAACTTAAATGTTTTTCTCGATATTATAGGCGTCTGCCAAATATAGAATATTATGTGAATAACCTTGTGGTACTTCCTGTGTATCCTTCTATTTCGGTTGAATATATAGATTTAATGGATAATGCTATTAATGATATTATTCCTAAAGATAAGTGTTAACGATAATGATAAAGAAAATTTTGGGTGTGCTAAGTTTTTATTTTCCACCGCCGGTTAATAAGTTTTTACATAAAATAAGAGGCGTTCATATCAGCGATATAGCATCTCTATGGATAGGATTTGGTTCAATAATTGACAATGCATATCCGGAAAAAATTTTTTTAGGTGAGCATTGTACAATATCCTCCGATGTAAAAATTTATGCTCATTTTGAACCACCAAAATCAATTATGGAAAAATATATTCCAATGGAAGTTAAAAGTGTACATATTGGAAACAATGTTTTTATTGGAACAGGTTCATGCATACTGCCCGGTGTTAAAATCGATGATTGGGTAGTTATTGGAGCAGGTTCCGTTGTTACAAAGGATTGTGAAAAATATTCAATTGTAGCTGGGAATCCTGCAATTGTGATTGGAGATATTCGATACAGAAATGACGATCAGAGAGTGCTGTAATTGATATTATTCATCGTTTATGCTTTGTCCCCAATAAAACTCCAAAATTTATGAGCAAAATAATTTGGCACGGTCATTATAAACGCCATACACACAGCGGAGACCAGATAGTTCAAACCAACAATATCTACCATTAAAAACATAAACATTAGGCTTAGAAGAAAACTTGAGGCCATTACAAAAAGATAACGGATAAGCTCTTTTGTCCACCTGGTATTAAATGATCGAAATGTAAATTGTTTATTTAGAATAAACCCAATCAGGTTCGTGATTATCCAGTTTAAAGAAGTGGCAACCAAGTAGGAAGAATGAAATAGTTCCACAAACATCATGATCAACAGGATACTTAATATAAGGTTTATAGCCCCTATAATACAAAACCTGAAAAAAGAGTTAAATTGCCCGTTCAATAGTTGTGAATAGTGCTTGAATTGAAAATGATTCATCTGTCTAAAATGGTACCTGCATTTTGATGTATAAATATGTGGTTTTTCCGCCAACAAACCTGCCATTTATTTTAGCAAAAGAAAACGTACAATATTTTTCGTACATTTAAAATTGAAAAGATGGTCTCAACTTGATTAATTGTAAGTCGTGAAACAAAAACGATTAATCAAAAAAGGAAAAACAACCTTGGCTAAAGATTATACATCAAACATGGGTAAAGTCATCAAATAGATGAAACAAAAAACAGGTTACACCAATAATATTTCGTACTTTTAGTTTTGGTCTCAACTCAAGGGAATTGTTTGTTTGGGTCCGTTGCCAGCCCTGTTACATGAGTGCGAAAGGTTATAGATAAATTAAAGGTAATGAGCCCGAAGTAAAATATAGGGGATTTTAATTAGAGAGCCCTGAATAATTTACTTAAAACGCCTATGATTTCACATTTGTATTGACTTTTATAGGCACGTTCAGATACTTTTCCCTTATACACATAATAATATTTAATGTGTCAATTTAGGAATAATTTATCGTGTGATTTTATGACGCCATTAGCTCCTGTGAAAAACCGTTCCGGATTTACCATGCTTGAAATCATAACCGTTTTGATTATTATCGGTATGCTTGCAGCCATCGCTGCCATAAGGCTTGGCGGAATCACGGATGAATCTGAAAATAATGCGGCTGCGGCAGCGCTTCGGGCCCATCTCCGGTATGCCCAGATCCGGGCCTTGAACACCCAGGGGGTGTGGGGGATTGATTTAAACGGGACCAGCTATTCCCTTTTCAGGGGAACATCGGCCACGGTTGAAAGGCTGCCCGGGGAGGATAATAATTCCGTGGGCCTGCCTGCCGGGGCGAGTGTGGGAAACGGATTTGTCTCATTTGACGAATGGGGCCGGCCCTACACCACGGACGGGGCCACGGGCAGTGTGCCTGCTGCCATTCCCAACATATCCATTAACGGAAAGACGATTATTATAACCCCGGAAACAGGATATATCCCATGAAACGGAAAATTCAATTGCACCGGTTAAGGAAAAACGGTTCTGACGGGGGGTTTACCCTTCTGGAAGTGGTGATAAGCCTGATTGTGGTCGGGATCATGGGCTCCATGCTGGTCACCATGACCCAGAGCACCTTATCCAAAAGCGTGGCCCTTTTGGGGATCACCCGGAATACCTACAGCCTTGCAACGGTAATGGAGAATATCAATGCCCATTATGCCAGCCTGATAAATCCGAACATACAGGGGAGTTCCATTCTTAACGATATACAGAGTAATTTTTCCAATTACGGACCTGCGGGATATACATATACCATAACCAGCCGGCGGTTTGCTGATTTTGTTGATGATGGCACCGGAAATGACATCCTTGTGCCTGGCAGTCAAGATGACGATGGCGCAATGATGCGGGTGACCATAACGGATGCCACCGGCATGAGCCTGTCATCATTGTTTTATGACAATAATCTTTAGAAGGCGAATGTAATTCTTGCTATGAAACGAAACAGGCAGCAAAAAGGGTTTACGCTCATTGAAGTCATTGTCACCTTGATTCTGATCGGTATTCTCGGCTCTCTGGCCGGTATGGGTATTGTCCAGGCAACCAAGTCCTATCTTTTTACCAGGGATGCCACTGAAATGGCCCAGAAAAGTCAGGTTGCGCTGGCAAGGATGAGCAGGACGTTTTTGAATATTTCAGATATTGATTTTTCAGGCGGTGCAGGGGCGGGTGCACCCTTACAGGTGGTTGTCGAACGAAATGATGCCCAGGTTACGGAAACCTATCAGTTTTCCGGTTCCACACTAACGGTTCTGATCGGCGCTAATTCCCATGTTTTGCTTGATAACCTGGCCGCCACTTCGGGGTTTCAATATCTTAAAAATGACGGTACAGCCTGGGGTACTGGCGATGATGAAGAAGATCTGTCAAGAATTGTGGTCAATATCAATATGAATTCCCAGGGCGGCCAGACCGTTGCCTTTTCAGGATCATTTGTCCCGAGAAATATATACAGGCCGGTGGATATTTCAGATTTCACCACCGGAACCTCCGGGATTCCTGATGTTTCAGGCTGTTTTATCTCTTCAGTCGGAAGTGGGCAAACACACACAAAATATATTTTATGTTTAATCGCAGGGGCGATCGCATTAATGCTGATGATTCCTGCCATAAGGAGGAAAAAATGAAAATACCCGGAAAAGATCAGAAGGGCGGTATTTTGATCGGTATTATCATTACAATGGTTGTCATGGGAGTACTCATTGCCGCAATGACATCCATGTTCAGTTCCTCATCAGTGGGAACGGTAACCCCGTCAATGAGCAACAGTGCATATTATGTGGCGGAATCCGCCTACAGATATGTATTGTTTAAATTTTTACAGGCAGATAAGGATGACAAATTTTCAACACTCAAGGACGATTTACACGATAAAACCGTTGTGTTGGAAGGCAATAAAAAGGCCGATATTGACATAGAAGCGTTCTGGTTTATTGTTGATTCCACCCAGCCGGCAAACGGACTCAGGCTTGAAACACCGGTCTCCCTGCCCCGTGAGTACATCAGCGGATTTCCTAGCTCGGGCTACCTGGTCATTGATGGAAGCCCTGATAATCCTGTTCAATACACCTCTTTTACAGAGAATGCCGGAAAGTTTGACTTTACCCTGAGCTCGGCTTTGACTGTCGTCCCTTCAGCCGGCACCAGCGTTTTTCCGGCGGCTGTGTCATCCACAACCACCGCCATAACGGAAGGGATAACACTCACCGGCAGCGGCGCTGCCCCGTTTGCAGGGTTTCCAAATAAAAACGGGGCCATCATCCTTGCTACAACCAGCGGCGGTCTTTACCTTTTATTGTATAACCATGTCAGTTCGGATAATACCCAGCTTGTCAATGTTAAAAGCGCTGCCAATTTTCAGGCCCTTCCTTCAGGAGGGCTGCAGGGGTACGGGGGGATTTCTTATATCTCCCTTTTGCAGAACGCCAGGATAACGGTAACCGGATACGGCGGAGAACCGTCAAGCTCCATGCATGCGGAAAGGAAGATTGAGTATTACCAGCCCATGGTTGAGGGAACCGTTGTTGCTAAACATGAATTTACAGATACCTTTGATAACGGCCTGGCCAATTGGCGGACAGGATCGGATAACGGAGAGGTGGGCAGCCATGGGATTGCAGGCGTTGATAATAACGGTGTTCAGCAGTTAGGTGGAGGGGACAATGCCATGAAGGTGACCGGAACCATGGCAAAGACGTCCACAAACACTTCCGGATTGATTGCAGATTATTACGGCAAAGGGGTTCAGGAGAGCCTGGTGGAGTATCGGCCCAATATTGCCGGGTTTGAAGAGATATGGAATAATTCCGATGAAAAGCTGAGTTATGACATTCAGGTTAAAGTGGCCTTTACCGAGGATCATGACTATGGGAGCAACAACCCCATGGGCACCTATATGCCCGGGATTGTATTCCGGTCCAGAATGGATAGTGACGGGACAAGAGAGTATTACGGCCTTTCTTTTATGCGGGGCATGTTTGCAAAGGACCAAAACGGCGACCCTGTGGTGACCAGCCCGGATGCAGATGATATACCGGACCAGGATCTGTTTGGAAACAACGGTAACACCCAGACGATTACCGGGGACGATTTTACTGCCATCTGCGCCAACGAAGGACTCACGGAAACCCAGTGGAACCAGAAGCACAGCTGGAATGATATCCCCCCCATCTCCGGTGTGCCCTATATGCTTCTCTGGCAGCAGGTTGCCCGGCAGGTAAATACTACGGGTGGTGAAGAACTTCAACTGGACTGGCTTTCCTATTCTCCGCTGTGCAAAATTACTCCGGTTACGATTTATCATTATCCGGGTGTGGCGGCATCGGGCGAGGAAGACTGGGTTTCATGTGACAACCCCTTGTCCCAATGTCCTTCGGACTGGGAAGCTACACGTGAACGGTATTGGGTGTCCACCGGATTCTGGCCCTGGCAGGGATATTGGGTATATTACTGGGATCCGGATGATCCGCCATGCGCCCGTGATAAGTCTGTCGTCAGAACGTGGTGGAGCTGGGGCAAGCTCCATGCCATATTTCACGTTGAGGAGTATGACTGCGCAGGGGCGTGTGGAGACAGCCAGCCTGCCTGCAATGCAGTTGCCAGCCCTGAAGGCTATTATTTGGGGCCGCTGGTTGATGATGATGGTAATCCCGATCCCAGACCGTATACGACCTATAATGCATATAAACTTGAAATTCACGATGAATACGGGGATATCCTTCAACATGAACGTGTGACTGTGAGCGGAAGTGAAGAAGAATTTTCTTTGATCGGCCGGGTTAATAATGATGTAATGATCGTCAGGGATCCGGGCAGCTTTAATGTGAGTACGCAATACAGGGGCAACCCGGTTGAAGATGCCGCCTTTATATTCCCGGACAATGATATTGATTTTCAAAAAGCCCATAATTACAGGGTTTATCTTAAGCCATGGGTGACCCTTATGGCTAGGATCATTGAAATGAAAGGGGAGTATGTGGATGAAACGGCATTTGATGGTCATAGCGGTACTGCCGGGTGCGGAAATTCAAGTGTTGACCGCGTAAATGTGATTCAGGCCTGGTTTGGAGACCCCGATGAAAATAAATACCCCAGGGGTGAGATCCGGTGGCCGGATGAAAACAGCGCCGGGATGACCGAAGTGATCTGGCCCGACAGGGGATATACAAGTAAGCTTGCCATTGAAGGATTGGTTTGTGAAGGTAGCTTTTGGCATTGTTTGGGGATTTGGAATTGGGAATACGTAACAGAAGGTCGGTTATGTGAACGCGGCAGTGACCAGTATACCGGAACGGATGAAAAACGATCTCCCTATGTCATGTCCGGATCCCTGACAACCGAGGATTATGATGCTTACCCGGACAATAGAAAGCCGGGTGAAGTTGGGCTCCACACCTTTGGGATAGATGCCAACGCGTTTGAAACCGTGTTTTTCGATGATTTCGGATTGAGAATTTTCGAATACGGTGATGCCACAGGGGTTTTATCCGGCGTTCAGAGCGAATAAGCCCCGCAGTTGCCATACTCTGGATATAATCCAGATGACCACGATTATATGGTTGAAAAAAAAGAGCAGGTAGATCAGGATCTTTCTGGCATTTTTTTCGTTCAGGTAAAAATAGTTTAAGAATAATATGCCGGATACAAAAACAATGACCCCCTTAAGGAAGAGGGTCTGGGTAAATCCAAAGGATACGATCAGGGAGATAATTAAAAAGAGAGAGGCGGCCTTTTTTCCGAATCTTATGGCAAAGGTGTTTTGGCCGCAGGCCTTGTCGGCGGTATAGTCGATAATGGTGCTGTATGCATGGGCGCCCATGGCACTGATGCTGAAAATATAGATTTGGAACGGGATATTCACGGGATTGCCCGTATGGCTGAATCCCATGGCAAATGGGATAAAGGTGGCCGCAAGGCCGGCTGTTACAGAGTCCAGGGGCGGTCTTGATTTGAACCGCCACGGCGGGCAGGAATAGGTAAAGGCCAGCAGTAAAAGTGACATTGTAAAAAAAAGATTAAACAGATTTGCGGTTAAACAGGAAGCCGTTAAAATTAAAACAGCACTGATCGCTATACCGATTTTAATCCGCCCATGATCGTCCTCCGTTGTCCTGGCCCCTTCCAAAAGAATAAAAAAATGCTTTGAATTGTTTTTTCTGGGATTAAGAAAGTCATGCTCACAGTCAAACATATCGTTGATTCCAAATGTAAAGAACGCAAAGGGAAAAGACAATGAAAGCATCTGCAAGACGATTATAGGATTAAAATAATCCCATGGATTTTCACACCCGTTGAATATAACGCCTGATATGAATGCAAGGGGTGCCAAAGCCCAGAACATGGGTCGGCTGATTTTAAAATAAAATTTTATGACGTTCATAGAAAATTCCAAAATATCCATAAAATAAAGAGCCAAAGACACATTCACCTGTGTGGTATTGATATAATATACTCTTGGGTTGCATTGCAATCAATTAGTGGTAGGATCGGGCATGGGTGATCCTATGGGAAAAAACGACAGCAAAGTCAATATTGTGATAAGGGGTCTGGGCCTGGGGCTGATGGTCTGTTTTTGCATCTCCTTTGTCCATGTCCTGGTTTCCAATATACATACGGGAAACGGACTGAATCAACTCATGGCTTCCGGTCAGATGCCAAGAATTCCAGGCCGTATTATAGAAGGGTTTTATCGTCCCGGTACGGCCTTGTGGGCAGGCCTGTTTTTTCTGGCAACAGCAGGAACTGCGATTACCGGGGGCTTTATATTGACCGCCCGGATACTCTCCCTTGTGTATACCACCCCAAAAAGAATCGTTGCGGCCAGCTTTTTTATTTGGATATTGGTTCTCCTGGTCTTTGGCCTGAGTGGTTTTTCATGGACTTCAGCCGCATTTGCCACCCTTCCGCCTCTGGCCATGGGAATTGTTTTTCCTAACCTTTTTCAACCTGCCGGGCTGTTGCCTGAATCCCGCCGGATGATCTGCTTGTCGGTGGCGGGTTTGTTTCTTCTGGCAGCCATTTTTTTCATCCGGGCGGACAGGGATTTTTATCTTGGTATCCGGGACCGGCTTTTGCTCTCCCACAAGCCCGGGCAGATGATTACCCAGGTCTATTACACGTATTCGCCCTATGCCGCCCTGGCCCTGGAGCAAGGGGGAGGTGGACAGAAAAAACAAAACAGCCTTTATCTGCTTTGTTTTACAGGGCTTGCCGCAGGTTTGCCGTTGCTTACGGGAGGGTTTGTTTTTTGGGGGGCATACCGGCTTTTCAGGCGGGTTTTTAACCACAGATGTGCACAGGCCGCCACCGTGATTCTTGTTGCCGGAGGGATACTGGCGTTGTGGCAGCCGGTGCAAAAAAATGCCCCCCCCCGGGTTTCACAAGAGGATGACCTGCGGGCCCTGAAGAACCCTGCAGAAAAATACTGGGTGGCGCATTGTCTGGGAAAAACAGGTGATGAAAGAGGGTTTACCTGCCTTGAACAATGGCTGGATGATCCCTTGATCGTTGTTCAAAGTGCTGCCATTCGAGCCCTGGCATCGGGTTATTGCCGTGCTGATACCCTGGAGCTGTTAAAGGGGAAAATGGAAAAGGCCTCAACCCTTTATATTTACACGACCGCCTTGGAGGCCGGTAAAAACTGCAGGTATCACCTTGATACGGGCCAATGAAAAAGGCAGGGTCATTTTTGACCCTGCCTTTTATCTATCCATATAGGAAAATGTACTTATTTCTTTTTTCTGTTGATTCCCGCAGCGCCTAAAAGGCCGAGCGCCAGGAGAGCCATTGTATTCGGCTCGGGTGTGGGGGCGGGTGCTCCATTATTAAAGGTAAAGTCATCATATCCTACAAGACCGGATTGAATTATTTCAAATCTAACGATTCCAGCTCCTGAAATGCTCAAAAGCTGTGCGCTTAAACCTGTGTAAGTATCAGAATCAATCAGATTATCGAATGCATCATAACCGAAAAGGGTGACGGTATCAGTGTCAGTACCACTATCACCGGCATAAACAGATATAAAATCAGTACTGGAAACAGGTCCTGTAAAATATCCGGTAAGATCTCCACCAAAAGAGTCAGCATTTAAAGCATAATTAGGATTGCTGATAGCCAATCCACCACTATCTCCATCGTCCACCACTAAATTTTGATTAAAATGAACACCTATTGAATCAAAGGTGCCGACGGCTAAAATAGTGCCGTCGTCATACTCGTCAAAATTAATAGTCGTTGCTGAGCAAATGCCGGTCATTAATAAGAAAGTCAGCAAGGCGTAGCCAAATAGTTTTTTCATACACGGTATCCTTATTTTTTTAAGGTAAAAATTATATTTCCCAGAGGAAACCCTATGACTGCTTATATTGTTTGCAAAGAATAGGCCAACCCGTATTGAGATAATAGTATTTAGTTTATATTCAGCTATTTATGATTTATTTTTATTTTAAGTGAGCCTTGAATTTGTTGAAATGTCCGCATAATCATAAAGAAAATTACATATTTATGGAAAAAAAATACACAATTATGAGTAAATTAGAGAATCTGTCCTCCGGTAAAAACACAGAAATTTCCAAGAACATGGATGACAAGCGGGCCCATCAGGCTTTTTGACCGTTCAAAGGCCATGGCAAATATAATGCCCCCGGCCAGGGGAAGGGCCGGAATAAAAAACAGGGAAGGGGAGGCAGTGCCGTGGGAGAGGGCAAATACCAGGGCGCTGATCAGAACGGCAAAAACGAAACTGAACCGCCTCATCCAGGCATAGATCAGTCCCCTGAAAAAGAGTTCTTCTGCCAGGGGTCCTGAAACGCAGGTGGTGAAGACCATCAGCATGCCGGTGTGACCCCGGGCAAATAAGCCTGCCCTGGAATAGCCCGACATTAAAATGAATATCCCGGTGACAAGACCCAGGGCCAGTGACCAGGCAATACCGGTTCTGACCCCCTTGAAAAAAGCCGGTCCTGAAAGTCCGAGGGATGACAATCCCCCAGGAGCCTTCATGAAAATAAGCAGGAGCACGGCGGCCTGTGCCGGTCTGGCCAGGGCCAGGCTGAGGCCTGAACAACTCTCCGGCACCAGACCGGCCGCACCTTCAATAAAAAGCAGGCCTGAAATGCCGAACAATACATGTGTCCCGCGGGGAAAACCGGTTGATGCCTTCATATAAATTTTTCGCGAACCAGGATGAGCTCACTCAATAATAATTATCCCTTTTTTATTTTTCCGGATGTTCAGTTTTGTGGGTTTTGATTTGGATGAACTGCTTGAGGAGCCGGATTTAAAAAAATCTTCCACAGGCACGGCAAAGTTAAGATTCTGGCCTTTTATGGACTGGAATGTAGCAATGCCCACCACCCTGCCGTCCATGTCCAGGACCGGGCCGCCGCTGGATCCCGGGGAGATGGGGGCGGAAATCTGGATGAGCCTGCCCTTGCCCGGGATTTCCCGCCAGGCAGAGACAATGCCTTCGGAGACGGTCTGGTCAAGCCCCATGGGGCTTCCCACCACCATGATGTTTTCCCCTGAAAGGGGCTGGTTAACAGCTGGTTTCAGATAAGGGGTCTTTCTTGGGACATGGGTTCTGGCCTTTACAATATCCCGTTTTTCATCCCTCATGATAATGGCGCCCACCGGGTATTTTTTACCGGACTGGGTTTTGATTTCCGCCCTGGCATTTTTGATCAGCACGTGGGAGTTGGTCAGGATATCCCCCCGGTCATTGTAGAAAAAGCCCGATCCCACGCCGGCCATTTTTCCATCGTAGCCATAGACAAGGATGGTGACAACGCAGGGCCGGATTCTTGATGCCAGTGCCGAAAACCGGTTCGGGGTTTTGGCAAATGCCGCGGGTAAAATGGTCAAACCCAGGAAAAGGACTAAAAACAGGCTGATTTGGGAGAAAAATTTATGTATTTTCATGAAAAGTTTTTACCATTTTCTTTTATGCATTGACAATGGAAAAGATATATGAATACCAAAGAGTAATATTATTTTCGCGGTTAAAAAGAGTACACCTTAAGGAGATCAATGATGAAACGATTTCATAATCTGATTCAAATGGGAGTCAACGAGTCCTTTTCCGATATTCATATTTCAGGGGATCATAAAATTGTATGCCGGAAAAACGGGAAAATTGTGTTTTTAAATGACCGTTATACCTGTGAGCAGATTGATGCCCTGGTGTTAAAGATGCTGCGGCCCCATGAATTTGAAATGCTGCGTTCCCGGCTCTCTGTGGATTTGTCCAGGACCGTCAACCATGTCCGTATCCGGGTAAATGTCTTTAATTCCACCCGGGGGCTGAGTATCGCAGTCCGGCTTCTGCCCGGGCGGATTCCCACGTTTAATGACCTGAACCTTTTGCCGGAGTTACGGGATTTCAGTGAGCTGTCAACCGGGCTGATCCTGGTCTGCGGGGCAACGGGAAGCGGAAAATCCTCCACCATTGCCGCCTTTCTTGCAGAAATAAACCGGACCCGGAGCTGTCACGTTATGACCCTGGAAGATCCCATTGAATACCGGTTCAGATCTGAAAATTCCTTTATCCAGCAGCGGGAACTGGGCCAGCACATCCAGAGCTTTGACCAGGGGTTGATGGATGTTCTCCGGGAGGACCCGGATGTGATCATGGTGGGCGAGCTTCGGGAGCCGGAAACCATCCGACTGACCCTGAACGCCGTTGAATCCGGCCACCTGGTCATCGCTTCACTCCATGCCACCAATTCCGAAGATGCCCTGTACCGGATGTGCAACTCCTTTCCGCCGGATGCCCAGGATATGGTCCGGGTTCAGCTCTCCTCGGTGCTTTCTCTTCTCCTGGTTCAAAAACTTGAGTTCAAGCGGCAGTTCGGGTTCCGGGTTCCGGTGCTTTCCGTGCTCAAAGGGGTGAATTCGGTGAAGGCCACCATTCGGGACAACAGGTTTGCCCAGATTGAAAGCATTCTGCAGACCGGACGCAGGGACGGGATGTATACCATGGAAAAGTATGAAGAAGAGTATCTTAACACCAAATCCAGGATGACCCCGCCTTCCATCAGTTTCAGGCCTTCAGCGGAAATCGCCGATGCAAGGGAGTACCGCTCGCCGGTGCTGACGTCAGGAGGCCGGCAGCCTGGAGAGAATACGGTTTACCGGCCTGATTTGGAAGCTGCCCGCCCTGTCCCGTCTGCCGTCCCCCAGAACCCTGGACCCGTTGGACCCGGGCAATACGTGATTGAAGATACCTCTTCGGTTGAAGATGTTATTTCTCAGCTGAAACCCTGATTTTAAAACAGATATAACGACCAAGGGCCGGGAGTGTTCGTCCCGGCCCTTGGCATCATGATCAATAACCTGAATTTCTAATATCTTTTTCTGCCCACCCCTGCAAGGCCCAGAAGGCCTAAACCGAAAAGCATCATGGTAGCAGGCTCGGGAGTGTGTTGAGTTTGAATTTGAGTAATGGTAAAGGACGCACCGAAATTTGTGGTTGCGTTTTCAGGTGTAAAAAGCCCTTTCATGGTGGTCACGGAATCATCGTACCCAAAATAATCTCTCATTTCCTGATCAATGGCAATATCCATGAGGTTGTCAATGGCGAATGCCAAAGTATAAAAATACCCGTCCACCTCAAACATGGTGACCAGGTCTTCTGGATTTTCCAGCAAAAAGATATCGCCGTTGTCCTCGTCGCTTGCAAACAAATTGTTTGAGGTTTCCCAGAATTTAATATCAAAGGTCCGGCTGCCGTCAAGAATATAGGTGCCGTCTCCGGTATTCAAGGTTATATTGGAATACAGGCTTGCTGTTTTCAGGCTGGCACCTATAATAGGGGCATTTTTATGGGTAAAGTTCATGACGTTCAAAGCCGGGTCACCTGTGGTGTAAGGCGTGTCTACCTGATTTTTCGGAGCAACCGAGATATAGCTTGTAGGCGCCAGCCCGAAAAAGTCCCAGCCCCAGCCGAGTTTGGTATACTTGCCTGAATTGTTGGGGTCAGATCCTTTTACGTGGTCAAGGCCAAAAAAGCCTGAATTCTCCGTCCAGTTGTCTTCAAACCCGTACTCCAGAGAAACCTTCCAGTCCTGGATAGGGGCGGCCATGGCCTGGGTCCCGGCCAGACTGACAATAACTAAAAAAACCGTGCATAACAATTTGTTGATTTTCATTTGCAGCATTCTCCTGTTCTGTTTACAATTTCAACACGTGACTAAAAAACTGAAACAGGGATGTGCAATAATCATACCAATATTCATGGGTACTTGGCATTTCCACAACTCTTTAATAATAAACGATGTTTTACCCATTGGTATTTAAGTTTATATAATATTTCTTTAGTTATTACATTTTTTGACCACGGGTCAGTGGTGAGGGTGGGGTATTTTATTCTTATCCTATCTATATTCGGAAAAACTTTTCCCAGGAACAGCCGGCCGCGGCCATGAATTTTAACCGGGTTTTCCTGTCCCGCTTCATTAAACAACAAAGGGCCGGGAGTGTTCGTCCCGGCCCTTACTATCATGTATCTATAATCTGAATGTCTAAAATTTTTTCCTGCCCACCCCTGCAAGGCCCAGAAGGCCTAAACCGAAAAGCATCATGGCCGCCGGCTCGGGATTGGGAATCGGAACGATGGGATCTGTTGTATTAACAGTGAGAATGGCCTTGTCAAAATAGAAATCTCCGCCGGCCGCTTTGAGGGCCACCTCAAATATTCCATCTGCATTTAATCTTACCGGAATGGAGTAGTATTCCTTTGGGGAGCGGGTCTTCATTTTCCAGTCTGATGATCCTTGATCATCCAATTGATTAAAATAGAGTTTGGCCTTCTCCTTAAAAAAATCAAAACCGTCGTCATACAGATAGAGATCAATACCAGCGGATATGATGTCCTGGGTCATGGGATCAAAACCGCCGACAGTAATGTCAAAAGTCCATGAATGCACATCATCCGGACTGAACAAGTGAGCAGACATTAAAAAATCATCCGGATCATATGTATCCGTATAAGTACTGGCAGCTGCACTTCCTGCTGCCGCAAATACTAAAAACAATCCTGTTAAAAATCCAACTACCTTTTTCATAAAAAATTCCATTTTAATATTAGTTAAAATTTCTGGTTAAAAAAATTCCTATTTTTTAGATTAATAATAGCAATTAGAATGCCATACTATTGTGCGGGATGAAAACATGGTCTGTCTAAAGGGCTTTAAATTTATTGATCGGCTGGATCGGCGGGCCATATAATCGTTATTGAATGAATGAAAAAAATCATAATTTATTTAAAATATTATGCTGAATCGGCAGATACGGCGGTTGACTGATGCCCAATGGGAAGATAATATACCCAGTATATATGTTGTTATTTTCATATAATGAGTAATTTTTTATACAAAATACACATTTAACCGCCAGTATTGCCGGACCCTCCTACACCTCCATCTGCTCCATGGCCTTTTTCATCTGGCGCACGGCCTGGCGAAGCCGTTCCTCATTTTCCACCAGGGCCAGGCGGACATACCCTTCCCCTTCTTTTGAGAATCCAGTACCCGGTGCAACAGCCACATTTCCCTTGTTCATGAGCTGGACGGCAAATTCCAGGGCGCCCATCTTGGCATAGGGCTCGGGGATTTTGGCCCAGACAAACATGCCGGCCTTGGGTTTTTCAATTTCCCAACCGGAGCGTTCAAGGCCTGAACATAAAACATCCCGCCTTGTTTCATATATTTTGCACAGTTCCGGGATGGTGTCGTCGCAGTCCCGCAGCGCGATGATGCCGGCCACCTGGATGGCGGAGAAAATCCCGTAGTCAAAGTACCCTTTGATTTTTCCAAGGGCGCTGACAATCTTCTCGTTACCCACGCAGTATCCAATTCGCCAGCCCGCCATGTTATAGGATTTTGAAAAGGAACCGAATTCAACCCCCACATCCTTGGCCCCTTCCACTTCCAGGAAACTTGGGGCCACATAACCGTCATAGGTGATTTTGGCGTAGGCAAAGTCATTGATGACCATGAAGTTAAACCGTTTGGCCAGTTTAACGATTTCCCTGAAGAAGTTTTTGTCCGTTACCACCCCCGTGGGGTTGTGGGGATAGTTGAGCATGAGGACCTTGGGGCTGGGGTAGCAGGATTCGCAGACATTGACGATGCGGTCCAGGAATCCTGTTTCCGGCTCAATGGGGATTCTCATGACATTGGCCCCGGCAATAACGGCGGCATAAATATGGATGGGAAAAGCCGGGGCCGGCACCAGAACGGAGTCTCCCGGGCCCATGATGGCCAGGCAGAGATGGGAGATCCCCTCTTTGGAGCCGATGGTGAAATAGGTCTCTTTTTCCGCATCCAGGTCAATGTTGTAGTGGCGGTTGTAGTATTTGGATATTTCCTGTTTAAGATGTGGAAGCCCCGAGCTTTCCGGGTATCTGTGGGACTTGGGGTCCTTGGCCACTTCCACCAGTTTTTCAATCACGGCATCCGGGGTAGGGTCCATGGGATTTCCCATGCCCAGGTCAATGACATCATCCCCGTTTCGCCGTTTGTCCATTTTCATTTTATTGATCATGCCGAATAAATAAGGGGGCAGTTGATCCATGCGGCTTGCAAATCGAATGATATTATTATCTTCCACGTCCAAGAACTCCTAAAAGGGTTAAAAAAAGAAAATAAAATCATAGCAGATTTTGTTTGCTGAATAAAAGTAAAATCTAATTAACCAGTTTTTTGATCCACTGAGAAAAGCGGGTGTTTCCGCCTGGACTGGAAACCTTATATAAGATAGAAATGTACAAGCCAAGTGTTTAAAAATCGTGTTCAGGATATGGCGTTTTCTCAATATATTGATACCTGGCCGGGATCAGGGAGGCCCATCCTGTTGATATAAAGGGGTCTGGCCCGATGGTATGGTTGTTGCTGTTCTTTAATACAAAAAGAAAGGATGACTATTATGGAAAAGACGATCAATGAGGTGTTCAGGAACAGGGCGGAAAAATACCGGGACAGAACAGCGGTTGAAAAAAAACTGAACGGGACCTGGGAGTCGGCGTCATGGACTCAATACTATGCCTCGGCCCGGACCGTGGGCCTGGGGCTCAATGCCCTGGGGGTGCAAAAGGGAGACCGGGTGTCCATCCTTTCGGAAAACCGGCTGGAATGGCTGTATGCGGATATGGGGACCATGGGCATCGGCGGTATTGTGGTGCCTGTGTATACCACCCTCCTTGCCGAGGAAGTGGGCTATATCCTGAAGAATTCCGGGTCAAAGGCCGTGTTTGTGGAGGATAGTGCCCAGCTGGACAAGGTGCTGGTATGCCGGGAGGAACTGCCGGACCTGGAGGCCGTGATCGTGATTGACGATAAAGGGGCCGACATGGCCCTTGATATGGTCATGGGATACCCGGAGTTCTGCAACCATGACCGGCCTGTGGAATTGTTTGAAAAACTGGCCGGGGACGTGGGCCCTGAAGATCTGGCCACCATTGTCTATACCTCGGGCACCACGGGCCGGCCCAAGGGGGCCATGTTGTCCCATAAAAATATCATGGCCGTTATTCTCAGCCTGGCCAGCATCAAGCCCGAGTACGGATCTGACACGGATCAGGTGGTGCCCTTTCTGCCCCTGTCCCATGTATATGCCCGGCTTACGGATCATTTTTTCGGCATGTACGTCGGGCTGACCGCCTCCTATGCGGAAAGCATTCTGCTATTTGCCCGGGATGTTAAAGAAAAAAGGCCGCATATCATTCTGGCGGTTCCCCGGATCTGTGAAAAGGTCTACCACAAGATCCTGGAACGGGTGGAGGAACAGCCCCAGTGGAAGCAGAAGATTTTCAAATGGGGATATAATATAGGCATTGAAATCAGCGGGCTTCGGGAGCAGCACAAGCCGGTTTCTTCTCTTCTGAAATTAAAATACAGGTTGGCATATCTGCTGGTCTTTAAAAAACTGGCCCAGGCCCTTGGGGGCAGGGTGCGCTGGATGACCGCGTCCGGGGCGCCCACGTCCCGGGATATTATCCTCTTTTTCAATGCCGCGGGCATCACCGTGGTGGAAGGCTACGGCATGACCGAATGCTGTGCCCCGGCCACCATGAGCCGTCTGGACAATTACCGCATCGGCACCGTGGGAAATCCCATCCCCGGGGTGGAGGTGAAGATTGCCGAGGACGGGGAGATCCTCATCAAGGGCGATAATGTGTTTTCCGGATACTGGGGCATGGAAGAGGCCACCAGAGACGCTTTTACCGAAGACGGGTATCTTTGCTCCGGGGATATCGGGGAGTTAGAGGATGGATTTTTACGGATCACGGACCGGAAAAAGGATTTGATTATTACTTCAGGCGGGAAAAATATTGCTCCCCAGAAAATCGAAGGCATATTCAAGTTCGATCCCCTGTTCGAGCATGTGATCGTCATCGGAGAGCGGAGAAAATATCTCACGGCCCTGTTTAACCTGAATCCTGTCCAGGCGGAATCTCTGGCGGAAAAGGCCGGAATCTCCTTTAATGATCCCGAAGCGCTTTTGGAGAATTCCGAATTTCTTTCCATTGTGGAGGCCCATGTGGCAGAGCGAAACAGCCTGCTGGCCCGGTATGAGACCATAAAAAAATACAGGATTCTCAAGTCTGCGTTTTCATCTGAAACCGGAGAACTCACAGCATCCTTGAAGCTGAAGCGGAATGTGGTTCTGGAACGGTGTAATGCGCTTATAGATTCCATGTATGCGGATGCCAATTAGGAGAATGCCATGTCCCTTATTTTTGAAAAAAAAGAACATGTCGCCTATATTACCCTGAATCGGCCCGAAGCCCGCAATGCCCTGGATGCCGAAACCGTGGTTGATCTGGTCCGGGCATGGGAGGAATACCGGGATGATGATGATTTGCGGTGCGCCCTGATCACGGGTGCCGGGGATGACAGTTTCTGCGCGGGCGCGGATTTAAGCCGCCTGATTCCTCTGTTCACCGGCAGCAGGGACGCAGAGACTGAGGCTGAAAAGCTGGTTCAGGCGGATCCCCTGATGGTTCAGAAGGCCTGGCTCAGGGACATGGATATTTATAAGCCCATTGTGGCCGGGATCAACGGACATGCCATTGCCGGGGGCCTTGAGCTGCTCTATGCCGCTGATATCCGCATTGCCGCCCAAGGTTCCCGGTTCGGCCTCCAGGAGGTGAAATGGGGAATTTTTCCCATGGGCGGGTCCAGCGTGAAACTGCCCCGGCAGATTCCCTATGCCCGGGCCATGGAAATGATGCTCACCGGTGAACTCATCGAGGGGGAAGACGCCCTGAATATGGGCCTGATCAACCGGCTGGTACCCCGGGAAAAGATCATGGAAGAATGTGAACGTACCGCCCGGATTATCGTGAAAAACGGGCCCATGGCCGTGAGCGCCGTTAAAAAAGCTGTCATGACCAATATCGGGCTGACCCTTGAACAGGGGCTTAAAAACGAGTTTGAACTGGCCCTGCCCGTATTCATGAGCCAGGACGCCCAGGAAGGCCCAAAGGCCTTTAAGGAAAAACGGGAGCCAAGGTTCATGGGCCGATAGACCGGTGTTTTATTAAACAGCCACCGGATTCCTCTGTATGGCCAGCCCCAGTTTTTTGATACGAAAGCGCAGGGTAGAGGGGTGGAGCTGCAGGAGTTCGGCCGCCCCGTCCCTGCCGTTTATTTTACCTTTGGTCAGCCTGAGGACCTTGAGGATGTGCCTGCGTTCCATTTCCGCCATGGAAAGGTCGGTTTCCCTGTGACAAGGGCCGGACCTTAATTCGGTGGCAGGAATTTTCAGTTCCCCGCCCCTGCTCAGAATCACCCACCGCTCCACCTTGTTTTTCAGCTCGCGGATGTTGCCGGGCCAGGCATGGTCCGTAATTTTGTCCATCTCCTTTGGGCAAATGCTGTGGAGCGGCCGGTTCAGGCTTTGGGCACTCCGGGCCAGGAAGTGCCGGACCAGGAGGGGAATGTCTTCTTTCCGGTGCCTCAGCGCCGGAACAGGTATGGGAAATACGTTGAGCCGGTAGTATAGGTCTTCTCTGAACCGGCCTGCCGCAACTTGTTTTTTCAGGTCCTTGTTAGTGGCCGTGACCAGTCTGAAATCCGATCGGATGGTTCGCCGCCCCCCCACCCGTTCAAACTCCCGGGTTTGAATCACCCTGAGCAACTGCAGCTGGATGGCCGGGGGGATATCCCCGATTTCATCCAGGAACAATGTGCCGGTGTGGGCCCGTTCAAACCGGCCCTGGCGCTGCTGGTCCGCCCCGGTAAAGGCCCCCTTTTCATGGCCGAACAATTCACTGGCAATGAGGCTTTCGGGCAGGGCTGCGCAATTGACCCGGATGAAGGGGCCGTGACTGCGCAGGCTGTTCCGGTGAAGGGCCCGGGCCGCCAGTTCCTTGCCCACCCCGGTTTCCCCGGTGATGAGCACGGTGATATCGGTTTCAGCCACAGCGTCAATCAGGGAAAACACCTCTTTGACGGCCCGGCTTTGGCCGATGATCCCGGCCCTGTCAGGGGCCAAAGCCGGTTCATGGCCCGGATTCCGGTCAGGCCGGGGAGGGGCGCCCCCGGCTTGGACAGTAAAATAGCTCATAATTTCCCAGGGAAGATTTTCCCCCGGACATTCACCAATGATGCTGGATTCCATAGGCTTAATATCCTTCCAGTTTGGCAATGATTTCCTTCATTACTTCATCAGCCCCGCCCCCCACGGAAATCAGTTTTGAATCCCTGAAAAACCGGGAAATGGGCATTTCATTCATGAATCCTGCCCCGCCGAAATACTGGAGACATCCGTCTGCCACTTTTTTCACCAATTGGGCCGCCAGAAGTTTACCCATGGACACTTCCTTGGAGGCATCCATCCCAGCGGTTTTCATCCGGACGATGTGGTAGGTGAACTGTTTGAGAGACTGGATTTCCGCGGCCCACTGGGCCAGGTTGTGGCGGATGACCTGCTGCTTGATCAGGGGTTTGCCGAATACAATCCGCTGTCTGAGATATTCGGTGGTCTCCTTGATGATCATCCCGGCCGTGCCGTAGGCCAGGGGCAGGGCAGAGAACCGTTCGTGCTGGAACTGCATCATCTGCTGGATAAACCCCTCCCCTTCGGTGCCGATGAGGTTTTGGGCCGGGATTTTCATATTGTCAAAAAACAGCTCGGCCGTATCAGAGCTGCGCATGCCCATTTTGTCCAGTTTTTTGCTCACAAAAAAGCCGGGCAGGCTGGTGGGGACCACAAAGAGGCTGAAACTGTGGTATCCGGGCGCGTCACTGGTCCGGGCCAGAAGGGTGAGAAAATCGGCCTGGGTGCCGTTGGTGATATAGGTTTTGGACCCGTTGAGGATATAATGATCCCCCTCTTTTCTGGCCTCGGTTTTCAGGGCGGCCACGTCGGAGCCGGCATCGGACTCGGTCACGGCAATGGCGGAAACCATATGTCCTTTCAGGGCCGGTTCAAGATAGGTTTTTTTCAGGTATTCGCTGCCGAAATCATAGATGGCCGGAGTGGCCATGCTGGTCTGTACCATCATGGCCAGGGCCACCCCGCCGGATCTGATTTTGGCAATTTCTTCCAGAAACACCAGTTCATACCAGTAATCCAGGCCTTCGCCCCCGTATTCCGTGTCGTACCGGATGCCCAGGAATCCCAGTTCCCCCATTTTTTTGAAAACATCGTGGAGGGGGGTCTTTCCCTCTTCTTCCCACTGGTCCACATTGGGATTGATCTCTTTTTTGACGAACTCGGCCACGGCTTTTCTGACCAGATTATGGTCCTTGGTGAAATAAAGATCTTTTGTCATTGAACCCCTCCTTATTATATATGCGTTGTTTTCGGCGGTATAAAATTCATGGCCCGTTCAGCCATGGCAGCAATGGTCAGACTGGGATTAACCCCGATGTTGGCGGACACGGCAGCACCGTCAACCACATAGAGGCCGGGATAACCAAATACCTGGTGCCGGCTGTCGATGACCCCGTTTTCTGGGGAATCACCCATGTGGCAGCCGCCCAGGATATGGGCGGTAAAGGATAGATTCCCCATGCTTTCCATGATCACATTCAAAGGGATGCCGCGGGTCAGTTTTGCAAGAGCTGCGCCTGCCCTGTTGGCCGGTTCCAGGTTTGTGGGGGCCTCTTTCCCCTTTACGGGCAAGGTTTTCAGGCCATGTTTTAAAAACATGGATCCCGGACCCCGGCCGTATGTAAAGGCGATCTGGTTGTCCAGGTCCTGCATCACCGTTAGCACGGTGGCCCTCTTATGCCAGTTTTGGGCGGTCCAGTTTGTTGCCATGTCCCGGCAGGAGCTGAGCAGCTTGCCCATGGTTTTTACAGCCCTGATCCAGGGGGTGCCGTGATTGACCATGGGGCCGAAATAATATTTATGAAAGGAAAATCCCCTGGGAAACCGGTTCTGGGTGATATGGGTATGATCATCCGGATAAAAGTGGGATGAGATGGCCGTGCCCTTTGACAGGTCAAGGTCGGGATCACGTGACAGGGCGGCCACAATGGCTTCGCTGTTGGTGCGGACCACCCGGCCCATCTGTTTGGAGATTTTCGGCAGGGTGCGGGTGACGTCCCTGCACCGGAACATCAGGTCCAGGGTGCCCAGAACCCCTGCGGAGAGGATGACATTTGATGCGGATATCTCTGTGCCTGCCCCTTTCTGCCCCAGGGGGTGTTTCATGGATATGTGATATCCGCCGCTGTTCCGGGGCCGGATATTGGTTACTTTTTTCCGGGTGAAGATTCGGGCCCCTGATTTTTCTGCCAGGAAGAGGTAATTTTTATCCAGGCTGTTTTTTGCCCCGTGGGCACAGCCTGTCAGGCATTCCCCGCAGAGGCGGCAGCCGTTTCGTTCCGGTCCTTTGCCCTTGAAAAACGGATCATTCACCGTGATTCCGGGCCGGTCAAAATAAATGCCCATGGGGGTGGGACCGAAGCTGTGTTCCGCCCCCATCTTTTGGGCTGTCATCCTCAGATATTCATCCATGGTGTTATTCCTGCCGCTCCCGGGATTGGGGGTGATGCCCAGCATCTGTGAGGCAGTATCGTAAAATGGGGCCATTTCCCTTTTCCAGTTAATGCCCAGGCGGTTCCACAGGGGATCTGAATAGAATTTTTCCTTGGGCCGAAGGAGTACGGCCGCATAGACCAGGCTGCCGCCCCCCAGACCCACCCCGCCCACTATGCCCAGGTGGCGGAATATGGTCTGGGTAAAATATCCGTCCAGCCCCAGGCCGGGGATCCAGAGCAGCTTTCTGGGATCCAGGGCTGCCGCTTTCATCCGGGCCGGACTGACCCGGCTTCCCTGTTCCGCCACAGCCACGCGATACCCTTTTTCGGCCAGGCGCAGTGCAGAGACACTGCCGCCGAAACCACTGCCGATGACCAGATAATCAAAATGCATCTGCCGCACCTCCAAAAGGGGTTAAGCCGGGTTCAGTGGGTGCATCGGGTCCTGAATATGTTTCAGGCCGGGTCCGGTGTGTTAAGGATCGGCTCCAAAATTACCTGATCTTTTTAGATTAAATAATTTTTTAACGATTCCTAAGCAGTTTGTCCATTAAGCGGGCCGTTGTAAGCACCGCTTTCATTTCATTTTGGCTGAGGCCTGAAAAATTTTTAAGTATGACATCAAAGGAGTGATCTTCCACGGCCCGGACCAGGTGTTCTCCTTGGGCATCCAGAGAGACCCTGACGATGCGTTTGTCTTTTGCATCTTTTTTCCGGGACACCATGCCTCTGGCGGCCAGTCGGTCAACCACACGGGTGGCCGTGCTCACGGGCACCTGCATTTCCTTTGAAATCTCTCCCATGGTTGAGGGGGATTTTCTGCATAAAAACTGAAGCAGAAATATGGCGTCGTAGTTCAGCCCGAAACAATGGACCTTGTCTTGTTCAAATTGGTAAATGGCACGAAAGCTGTTGAATAGGAGATCATCAATTTCTTTCCGGGACAGATTGAGGGGTAGAGTTACCATGAATATAGTCTTATTGAGTTTATTTGCAGAATGCAAGTGTTTTATTTGCACCCTGCAAGTATTTTTTTAAACTGGTAATTATTCCAAAATGATATAGTTTATATTACGTTTTAAAATATTTTATAGTATTTTAGCCGTGAATTATTACCCTAGGGATCTGAAAAACATCTTAGGGATCGTTCAAAAATAACGTCATCGACACTGTCTTCAACCCCCCTTGAATGGGGATTTTGAAAACAAAAGGTGAACTGATTTTTGATCCGGCCCTTAAAACACAATGAACAGGAAATAATATGAAACCCCAGGAAATAGAAGATTTAAGTTTTGAGATTATCGCAGATGAAGCCGGGGACCACGGATTTAACGAACTGGAGTGGCCCGTGGTCAGGCGGATGATCCATACCTCTGCGGATTTTGAGTATATCAGGAGCATCCGGTTCAACAAGGATGCCGTGAACAAAGGCATTGAGGCCATCCAATCCGGATGCGCAATCGTCACGGACACCAATATGGCCCGTGTGGGGACCCGGAAAAAAGAGATTGAGTTTTTCGGCGGTTCCGTGAGCTGTCTCATCGGTGATCCCGCAGTGGCGGAACAGGCAAAGAAAAACGGTACAACCAGGGCGCTGGCCGCCGTGGATATGGCCTGTGAAACCCTGGGGAAGGGCATCTATGTGGTGGGAAATGCCCCCACGGCTCTGCTCCGGCTCATCGACCTCATCAAAGAAGGCAAGGCCGCCCCTGCCCTGGTGCTGGGATTTCCCGTGGGCTTTGTCAATGCTGCGGAATCCAAGGACGCCCTCATGGAATTGGATATCCCTTATATCACCAACAAGGGCAGAAAAGGGGGCTCCAATATTGCGGCCAGTGTTGTGAATGCCCTGGCCATTGCCGCCTGCGCAGGCCGGTAAGGAGGACGCCATCAAAGGATTTGTCATCGGTGCCACGGGCAGCGGCACGGGAAAAACTACGGTAAGTCTGGGAATCATGGCCTGGCTGGCGGCCAAGGGCATCAAAACGGCTCCCTTTAAGGTGGGGCCGGATTTCATTGATCCCGGCCTCCATACCAAGGTGTCCGGGTCTGTCAGTCATAACCTGGACTCCTGGATGCTGTCCCACGGGTATAACCGGGATCTGTTCCTTTCCAAATCCAGGGGCAGAGATATAGCGGTGGTGGAAGGGGTCATGGGCCTGTTTGACGGGTATGATGCCCTGTCCGACACCGGGTCCACGGCCCAGATGGCCAAACTGCTGAACCTGCCGGTTCTCCTCATTGTTTCAGCCAAAGGCAAGGCCAGGAGTGCGGCCGCCATTGTACGGGGATTTGAAACTTTTGACCCGGACCTGACCCTGGCCGGGGTGATCTTTGCCCAGGCCGGCAGTGAGCGCCACTACCATTATTTAAAGGATGCGGTTGAGCAAAACTGCACCACCCCCTGTCTGGGATATATGCCCAAGAACGAAAAAATTCTCATGCCCGAACGCCACCTGGGGCTGGTGACCGCCGATGAGATGCCCATATCCCGGGAGACCCTGTCCATTCTGGTCTCCATGGTGGACGAGCACCTGGATATGGAACGGCTGATCCGGGGGCTGCCCGAAATTCCGGTGCCGGAGAAAGAGGCGGCTGTTCCGGCAATCGAAACAAAACCCATTGCAAGAATCGCCGTGGCCCGGGATAAGGCCTTCTGCTTCTATTATCCCGACAACCTGGATATCCTGAAGCGTTCAGGGGCCGAGATCGTAATTTTTTCACCCCTGGAGGACGAGGGCCTGCCCGAAGATATTGACGGCATCTATTTCGGCGGGGGATATCCCGAGCTTAATGCCGATGTGCTGGCGGAAAAGACAGCTCTCCTGGCCCGGGTAAAGGCGGCAAGCCGGTCCGGCATGCCCATATACGGGGAATGCGGGGGATTCATGTATCTCTGCCGAAATCTGGCCGACGCAGACGGAGATCTCACCGGGCGGATGTGCGGTATTTTTGATTTTGACATTCAAATGTCCGGACGGCTCAGGTCCCTGGGGTACAGGGAAGTCACCCTCAAGGCTGATACCCTCATCGGGAAAAAAGGTGAGGTTATCCGGGGCCATGAATTTCATTACTCTTCCATTTCGGGCGGGGGGGGAGACACGCCCGCCGATGTCTACGAGGTGGCATCCCGGGCAGGTCAGGAGATTTCCTTAAAAGGATTTCAGCGGGATAACACCCTGGGTTCCTATCTCCATGTCCATTTCGGGAGCAACCCCAATGCCGCCCCCAGTTTTGTGGACTGCTGCGCAGCATTCAGAAGGGAGCGGCATGGCTGAAAAAAAACTTAAACCAGGCTTCACAACCGGGGCGGCAGCGGCAGCCGCGGCAAAGGCGGCCCTCATGGCCCTGCTCACCTGCCAACCCCCCAAGCAGGTTGAAATCAGATTTTTAACCGGGGAAACCAAGATCATTCCGGTCCATGACCTGGACACCCATTCAAATTCCTCAGCCTCTGCCGTGGTGATCAAGGATGCCGGAGATGATCCGGATATCACCCACAAGGCCAAGATCGGGGCAAAGGTTACACTGAAGCCGGCCAGTCCTGAAGTGATCATTACAGGCGGCCGGGGGGTCGGAACCGTTACCAAGCCAGGTCTTGAGGTTCAGGTGGGGGAACCGGCCATTAATTCCGGTCCCAGGCAGATGATAGAGGAATCCGTCTTTCAGGCATATAACCAGCTTTGCCTGCCTTTCCGCCATCAGGTTTTCGTGGAGGTCTTTGTGCCCAAGGGCGAGGAGCTGGCCAAAAAAACCCTGAACCGGCGGCTGGGTATTCTGGGGGGAATTTCCATCCTGGGCACCACGGGAATTGTGAGACCTTTGTCCCATGATGCCTATATTGCCACCATCAAATCCGGGATCGCCGTTGCCCGGGCCAATGGCTCACAGACCCTGGTTTTTACCACGGGACGCCGCAGCGAGCGTTATGCCCAGGGGTTTTTCAAAGAATTCAGGCCCGAAGCCTTTATCCAGACCGGAGATTTTTTCAAGGCCGGCCTGGATGCCGTAAAGACCCATCCCGGAATCCGTGAAGTCATTTATACGGTGTTTTTCGGCAAGGCCGTGAAAATGGCCCTGGGCTACGAACACACCCATGCGGCCAAATCCGAACTCACCCTGAAAACCCTGGCCCGATGGGCAGGAAAAATCACCGGGGATCAGGCTCTCACCAGGCAGATCCAAGAGTGCAATACTGCCCGCCACGCCTTTTCATATATTTATCCCGGGGTCCCGGCACTTCTTGACCTCGTGGGAAACAAGGCAAGGGGGCATGCCATGGGGTTTGCCGGAGATGAGGTGAATATCCGGGTAATTATCCTGGACTTTGAAGGCAATATCGCCTTTGATTCTGATTTAAACGAACCCGGATAATGAAAAATATCGACATGACATTGGGTGCAGCCCTTTTTACCGTCTTCCTCTGCGTGCTCTTCGGGGGGAACGGGGTGGCCATGAAACTTGGATACACCGGCATAGGCCCCTTTACCTCTGCCGGGATCCGCTTCACTATAGCCTCCTGCCTGCTTGTGCTCTGGGCCCGGTATAAGCACATATCCCTGAGGCTGACCCCCCTTCAATGGCGACTGGTCTCGGTTCAAAGTCTTTTATTCGTTTTCCAGGTATCCTGCTTTCACCTGGGCCTTAAAAATACAACCGCCTCCCACGGGGCTCTGGTGGCCAATGCGCTTCCCTTTCTGGTCCTGATCCTGGCCCATTTTTTTATTCCAGGGGACCGGATCACCCTGAAAAAAGGGGCAGGTATTTTACTGGGATTTGTGGGGGTGGTCATCCTGTTTTTTGATGAGCCGGATCTGAATGCCGATCTCCAGAAGGGGGATCTCATTGTGTTGGCCGCCGTACTCTGCTGGTCTGTTTCCGCCATTTATGTCAAGCGGATTATTGATCACTTCCATGCAGTTCAGATCACCTTGTTCCCCATGATCCTGGGCCTTCCACTGTTTTTCATCAACGGATGGATCTGGGATGAGGCCATGGTGACCCAGATCACCCCAACGGTGGTGAAGGCCATTCTCTACCAGGGTGCGGTGACGGCGGCTTTCGGATTTGTGGCATGGAACACTATGCTCAAGAGATACGGGGCCACAGCCCTTCACTCATTTGTTTTTATCGTCCCCCTGGCCGGGGTAACCAATGGGGTGATTTTTTTGGATGAGCCGGTCACGACCCATCTTCTGGCCGCCATTGCCTGTATCGTGGTGGGCATTGTGGTGGTGAATATGAGGCGTCGGAAGAAGGTGCCGGCCGTTCCCCTTCACTGAGGATTGGCTCCAAAATAACTTGATATTTTCTAACAACTCCTAAATGGAAATTTCAATACAAAGGGTGTCTGCATTGTTCTGAAACAGACAAAGCCCCGGGAGAAGATCATTGAGCCGCTTCACCCCATTGTCCGGGGTTCCCAGGACCACGGGAGTGCCGGGATTTCCCGGAAAGGTGAAAACGGATTCCGGCTGATCCATGGGGATAATAAACAGGGCGTTTAACTCTTTGTCTATAATATAAGGAAAGACAATACCGGGTGGAATAATGAAGGTTCCCTGGTGTTCAATGCCCCACCCCCCGTATGGCCGTTCCTGTCCGAACTTATTCCAGCCCAGATACATCTGCCGTGAAAACTCGTGGCTTAAGCCATGATTGTATAGAAAGACCAGGGGATCTTCGTTGTTTTTCCCCCACAGGTGGTTATGGGCCCTAACGGCAAAGGCCATGGCCCGCCGCTTCCATTTTATTCGGTCAGCATTAAAGTTCATTGGGGATAAATCGGGCCAGATCTTTTTGGGACAGGGCCTCGGCCTTATTGATGATGTTTGAGGAATACCGCCCCAGTTTAATGAGGTGCTCTGTTTTTTCCATATATGTTTCTTTGTCCATGCGGCCAGAATACCAGAAAATTTTGGGAACCAGAAGGGCATTTATAAAGGGAATTTTCCGGGCATAGCAGTATTTTGCCCCTTTGCCGTCATCCATTATAATAAAGGATGCTTCCCGGTCGGTAAACAGGGCCAGGGTCTCCTGCTCACCCCTATCCATCTTCCCGATGTTCATGACCTCATTATTTTTCGGGGCCTGAATTTTGATTCTTGCCTTTAATGTTCTAAAAAATCTAGCGCCCGGATATCCGTTTACCGTCACTTCCCTGAACACCTCTTTAGCCATGACCAGAGAAAAGGCCCGGGTACAGGGGAGAAAAAGATCGGTCTTATATAAAAGAATGGCGGATGAGGCATCCATCAATACGGTTATCATGGGTGCTATAATATCAAAGCCTTGATTTGAATCAATGATTTCGTCATAAAGACCGGGTATGTATTATAAATAAACCTAAAAAAGTGTAGCAGCATGACCCCTGAAAAACTTATTATAGAACCCACCACCCGGTGTAATTTTCAATGTGAAATGTGTGTGAAGCAGTCCCGGGGCTGCGGCATAAGGGAAGGAGACATGGGACCGGATGTCTTCCGGGCGCTGACGCCGGTCCTTCCCCATATCCATACCCTGACACTCACCGGTATTGGTGAGCCCCTGATGTATGCCGGCTTTGATACCTGCATTTCAGCGGCCAGGGAGGTCATGCCGGAAAACAGCGTTCGGGGATTCCAGACCAACGGTAAATTATTGACCCGGGAGCGGGCCCTTTCCCTGGTGGATGCCGGGCTCAATAAGATTTGCATCTCAGTAGATGCGTCAGACCCCTTTCTCTTTTCCAGCCTGCGAAGCGGCGGCAGCCTGGCGGATATAAATGCCGCCTTTGATGCCCTGGATTTTGCTAAAGAGCAGATACCGGATTCAGGCCTCAGCACAGGGATAGAATTTGTTCTCATGAAGAAAAATCTTGACCAGCTGCCCAATGTGGTGGAATGGGCCGGCCAGAAAGGGGTGGATTTTATCCTGGTCACCCATGTGACGGCCTATGACTATTCCACTGAAAAGGAACAGGCCTTTATGGATAATTCCCGGGAGGGGCTTGCCCTGTTTGCAGACTACAGTTTAAAGGCTGCCCAAATGGGGGTGGATATCGGACAATACAAGAGCGTCCGGTGGAAGTTTCATAAAAGCCCGGCTGACATGAAGATTTACAACCTGGTCAAAGAAATGAAGCAAGAAGCACTGAACAAGGGCATTTATGTCAATCTATTCCATCTTCTGGCAGAAGACCCACAATACTATGAGAGAATTCAAACCCTGTTTGACCGGGCCAGGCTTTCAGCCGAACGCCACAATATGAGCCTCACCCTCCCTGATATCCGACCCAAAACCTCACGGTACTGCCCCTTTGTGGAAAAAAAGGCTATGTTTGTCACCTGGGAGGGTGAGGTGTGTCCCTGTTATTTTCTCTGGCACGGTTACCAGACCATGCGTTTGGGATATACCAAAACGGTCAATCCCCACAGGTTTGGAAATGTGTTGGAAAAAGATCCCAATTCCATATGGAACAGCCCGGACTATATTAAATTCAGGGCCAATGTAAAAAAATATGACTATCCCAACTGCCATTCCTGGTGTGAAACCCGGTGTGACTATGTTCTGGATGCCCCTTTTTATCAGGATTGTTTTATCAATGAGATTCCCTGTTGCGATTGTCACTGGAATCTGGGATTTCTGAACTGTTTGAATTAACAGGTAAAATTTAATTGTATTGAAGTTTGTGAAAAAAAAGTGAAAGAAAAATAAAAAAGTGTTTGACAGGTCCAATGGTTTCAGGCATATTACGCCGGTCTTCAGGGGGCAACACGGCAAACGCCGCTTCCTGGAAACGGTTTTGATCTTTGAAAATTGGTCAGTGAAGAAGAAATGAGCGGGTAGCGTTTTTACCGTTGGGTAAAATACGCAACCAAAGAGTTTTAAGAAAAAGGATTATAACTGGAGAGTTTGATCCTGGCTCAGAATGAACGCTGGCGGCGTGCTTAACACATGCAAGTCGAACGAGAACGGGATTGCTTGCAATCCTTAGTAGAGTGGCGCACGGGTGAGTAA